>Ga0182737_1000016_pt1 | contig 479859 bp, 428 predicted proteins | sample eDN5th30CBELigOP_FD_128878 | JGI IMG/M metagenome (GOLD analysis project Ga0182737, IMG submission 128878) | Enriched Organic Plus compost microbial communities from Emeryville, California, USA - eDNA 5th pass 30_C BE-Lig OP (version 2) (version 2) ... | reverse complement strand
GGTGTTCAACAATGGGCCGGGCAATTATGGCTACGACCGGCTGCAAGACAACTATGAGCAGATATCACCATATCATAACATCAGAAAAGGGGCGGCACCTGCGATTGTTTTCTTGGGCACCCAGGATAAACTCATACCGGTAGCAACAGCCCAACAATACCAGCAGAAGATGCGGGAAGTGGGGAGCCGCTGTGAGCTGTTTTTATATGACGGACAGGGACATGGTTTTTTTAATTATAAACCCAATAAAGGCAATCCCAATTATGAGGCTATATTGCAGGAAGCCGATCGGTTTTTACGGTCTTTGGGATATCTCAATTGATTATTTTCTTTGGACTCCCAATCTATTCCGTATCACAGACAATAATCCACAGTGTGTTAATGTATAGTAACTTCCGATACCCTTCGTTATCTATTTCTTGATTATTTTCGAAGCGCACACCTATGCCGCTGTATGTTTCATTGATGAGAAATTTCTAGGTTAATTTATTGTTGCAATTGTGTTGCAAATAAAATAAAACAATTTATATTTGCAATATAGTTGCATTTGATGCAATGAAATATGTTTGCTAATACATCATTTGAAATAAGAACGAAAGTTATGAAAGTAAATTTATCTAGAAAGTTGGATCATATCGGCTTTACTGCCTCGGCATTATGTGCGATTCATTGTGCATTGATGCCATTTGTAATTACGTTGTTGCCCTTGCTTGGCCTGGAATTCCTTTCCAGTATATGGGTAGAGATCGGTATCATTGCCTTGTCGATTGTTATTGGAACCAGTTCGCTCATCCCATCTTATATAAAGCATCATCGGAAGTTATTGCCGCTTCTGTTGCTTATCGTGGGGTTTATACTGATTTTCGGAGCGCATTTTTTTGGTTTTCATGAACTGGAACCCATTTTGGTGCCCGTAGGAGGGTTAACGATTGCTGGAGCACACCTTTTAAACTGGAAGTTGAACAGACCATTTCACTGCCATGCTTGTAACACTCCATGATATTGAAGTCTGGTACAACGATTGGACCAGACTTTCATTTCCAGCGTTCAAGGTCGAAAAAGGTAAGCATAGTCTTATTCTGGGTGGTTCGGGTAGTGGTAAGACAACATTGCTCCACGTCATGTGTGGCTTACTTGCACCGTCCTGTGGCACGGTAACTTGGCAAGATGTACATGTCTATCAGCTTTCCTCCAAACAAATGGATCGTTTTCGCGGCCAGCATATCGGATTGGTTTTTCAACAGAACCATCTCATCAAGAGCTTAACGGTTCTGGAAAATCTCCAATTGGCGAAATGGCTAGCTGGATCGGAAGCGGATACCGACGAGCTGATGGCCCTGTTGGAACGACTGGATATGGCCGATAAGGCAAGTAGTTACCCTTTTGAATTGAGCCAGGGACAGCGGCAGCGCACATCTATTGCGAGAGCTTTGGTGAACCGACCAGCACTGCTGGTGGCCGATGAACCTACATCAGCCCTTGATGACCGCAATACGGATAGGGTTATACACTTGTTATCCGAACAGGCAGCGGCATACGATGCAACCTTAGTCATTGCCACACATGATAAACGGATTAAGGATCAATTTTCGAACACATATGAACTATAAACGATGAAGACACTCCATGTCGTTTGGAAAAACCTATTGTTTAATTTTTCATCTTCAGCGTTGGGGATACTCCTCTCTGCACTCGGTACGGCGATTTTTTGTCTGGTTTTATTGTTGTCATCGCAGATTAATAAACAGGTAATGATGAATGGTAGACAGATTGATCTGGTGATTGGGGCAAAAGGCAGTCCCCTGCAACTGATTCTGAACAGTGTCTATCATGTAGATTATCCCACAGGAAATATTCTCCTGAATGATGCACGTAAAATTGCACAACATCCGCTGGTCAAACGGGCTGTTCCTTTATCAATGGGCGATAATTATCAAGGATTTAGAATTATCGGAACAGATAGCGGTTTCCTCGAGCTTTATGATTTGCGATTTGCTTCCGGTAAATGGATGGTGCACGACTTTGAGTCGGTTGTGGGGTATGAGGTAGCTCAGGCGCAGCATTTAAACTTAGGCGATCGGATTATTGGAGCACATGGTTTGACGAGCAGTGAAGAGCTGCATGCGGATCACCCTTATACAGTAGTGGGTATTATGGAGCGGAGTGGAACTGTTGCCGACAAGCTGGTGCTGACCAATTTGTCGAGTGTTTGGCATATGCATGAACATGAACATCATCATGCGCAAGGTTATCATGACCATCATCAAGAAGGCGATGGGAAAGATCAGAATGACCATGTGCACCATGAACCACAGGGAGAAGAACATACCGTTCATGGTCTATTGGATATTGGAAACCATGGACATGAAATTACCAGTATGCTCATTCAATATAAAAACCCAACAGCAGTGGCCCTGTTCCCCAGAATGGTCAACCAGCAAACTCAAATGCAGGCAGCGTCTCCTGCTATAGAGAGCGCACGTCTGTTTACGATCATGGGAATCGGGCTGGACGCTTTACGTATTTTGGCTTTTGTTCTCATGGCGATGGCCGTATTGACTGTGTTTGTCAGTTTGTATAACGCGTTTAAAAGCAGAAAGTATGAGCTGGCTGTGCTGCGCACCATGGGTGCATCGCAGGGGACGCTGTTTCGGTTGATGATAGCAGAAGGGTTGCTGATAACAATGATGGGGGCAGTTCTTGGAATCGTACTTGCACACCTGGCAGCTTTCTTTATTTCCGCTAGTGATGGTGGAAATGTGGTCGAACCTGGGCATATAGGTACCTCCGAAATGGCCGTGTTGCTTGCAGGCTTATTGCTGGGTTTTGTTGCAGCCCTTATACCGGCTATAAAAGCGTATTTAACACCTATTTCGCAAACCTTATCCAGATGACACATGATGTTTGATAAACGCGCTATGGCCATTGTTTTGCTTTTTATGAGTCTCGCTGTACGGGCACAAGTCATACCGGATCATAAACCCACGATGAACGATGTCTGGCAGGTTTTTGATCAGCTCATGTATAAAGTAACCACCGAAGAGGATGGTACAACGGTTTATACACCATATTTTCCAAAAATGTTGAAATCACTGGACAATACGGTGGTCACCTTGCCGGGCTATATGATTCCGTTTGATATGGGACGGGATCACCATGCCTTTATGCTATCTGTTCTGCCTGTGATGCAGTGTATGTTCTGTGGACAGAATGGTATTCCGCCTATGGTTCAGGTGACTATGAAACGCGGAAAAGCAAGATTTTCCAATGATCCGTTTAAAATAAGAGGAAAAGTGCATTTAAATACCAATCTGGAAAAAGGTGCTGAAATACAGTTGTTAGAGGCAGAAGTAATAAAATAACCCATGTAATAAGCATGGTTCAAATGTAAAGCAAAATATAGCTAATATATTTTGTTAGGTTAATCTAACTTATTATTTTTGTTTGGCTAAATAATAAAGAACAAATAAAATGGGAAATGGATTAATACGTAAAATACTTTTGCTCTTAGCTTGTATGAGCTGCTTTCATTTAATGGCTTTTGCCCAAGGGAAAAAAATAATGGGAAAAGTAGTTGACAAAGGAGGGGTAGGTATAGAAGCTGCTACGGTTTCAATTCCACAGCTAAATAAAGGAACAGTAACGGATAGCTTAGGCCGCTATGAATTAAGTGATATTCCGAATGGAACTTGGCTGGTCGAGGCGCGACACATAGGTTTCCATATTTATAAAACCCATGTAACGGTAAGTCAGGCAGTTGAAGAGCTGAGCGTGATGTTGACCGAAAAATCAAGTGCCGATTTAGATGAAGTAGTGGTTTCAGGAACCATGAAGGAAGTATCTAAATTGGATAGCCCCGTTCCAGTAGAAGTATATACAGCTAAATTCTTCCGGGCTAATCCAACACCTTCTATTTTTGATGCCCTCCAACATATCAATGGCGTGCGGCCACAATTAAACTGCAATGTTTGCAATACAGGCGATATTCATATAAATGGCTTGGAAGGGCCGTATACTATGGTACTCATCGATGGCATGCCGATAGTAAGTGGTTTGTCTACCGTGTATGGTTTAAGTGGCATCCCGCAATCGCTTATTGAACGGGTAGAGGTTGTAAAGGGACCGGCTTCTACTTTATATGGTAGTGAGGCGGTAGGCGGACTAATTAACATCATCACGAAGCGGTCGGAAAATGCACCTTTGTTAGCTGCAGATGTATTTGGAACGAGCTGGCGTGAAATCAATGCAGATATCTCGGCTAAAGTTGGTGTAGGTAAAAAGGCACAATCGCTGTGGGGCATAAATTATTTTAATTATCAAAACCCCATCGACCATAATCACGACAATTTTACCGATGTGACCTTGCAACACCGGATCTCGATATTTAATAAATGGAATATCGATCGGAAGGGTGATCGACTATTCTCCATGGCCGGGCGATATGTGTACGAGGACCGCTGGGGTGGAGAAATGAACTGGGAGAAAAGATACAGAGGGGGAGACGAAGTATATGGCGAAAGCATATATACCAAGCGCTGGGAGTTTTTTGGTACTTACCAATTGCCGGTAAGGGAGAAAATGATGTTCCAGTTCAGTGCCAACGGCCACAACCAAAATTCGGTGTATGGCGATACACCCTACCTGGCCGATCAATATATTGGTTTCGGACAGCTTACTTGGTTTAAAACATGGGACAGACACGATCTGTTAATGGGTTTAACCTACCGTTATACGTATTATGATGATAACACACCCGCTACGGCGACGGCCGATGATTTAAATAAGAACAAACCCATGAATACAAACCTTCCGGGTGTGTTTGTACAGGACGAAATAAGGCTGAACGAGCAGCATAAATTGTTGTTGGGCATACGCTATGATCATAACTCGATTCATGGAAACATCCTGACACCGCGCATCAATTACAAATGGAACTCTTTGGATAAGAACAATGTGCTCCGTGTAAGCTTTGGCAACGGCTACCGGGTGGCCAATGTGTTTACGGAAGACCATGCAGCACTTACTGGTGCAAGGGAAGTAGTGTTTATGGATGACCTACAGCCGGAGACTTCTTGGAATGGTAATCTGAATTTTGTTAAAAAGATGAACGTGGGAAATGCCTTTGTAGGCTTGGATGTCACGGCTTTCTATACTTATTTTACCAATAAAATCATTGCCGATTATAATACAGACCCCAATAAAATCGGCTACGATAACCTGAAAGGACATGCGGTGTCACAAGGGGTATCGTTGAACGTCGATCTGGTGTTTCCAAACGGTTTCAGGGCGCTTATTGGAATGACTGCCATGGACGTATATAGCAAGGAAGGAGACCGGAAAACAAGGCAGTTGTTTACAGAGAAATTTACCGGAACTTGGAACGTGGGGTATACATTTAAAGGTGCAGATTTGACGCTGGATTATACTGGAAACCTCTATGGGTCCATGCGTTTGCCTTTATTGAGCACTACCGACCCACGTAAGGAATATTCACCTTGGTGGAGCATTCAGAACGTGCAGTTAACGAAGCGTTTGGGCGATCAGCTGGAAGTGTATGGAGGGGTAAAGAATTTGTTGAATTGGACACCAAACAAAGGTAATCCCTTCATCATTGCTCGGGCTAACGATCCCTTTGATAAACAGGTGCAATTTGGTGCCGATGGCCAGGCCATGGTGACTACGGATAATCCTTATGGATTGACATTTGATCCATCATATGTTTATGGGCCCAATCAAGGAATCAGAGGTTTTTTGGGTGTACGATACAACTTAATAAAGAAAAAATGAAAAAAAACTTGCATGTGTGTAATTTGTACACTATCTTTGCGTCATCATAATTTAGGTTTATAATTGGTTAGTTAGGAAGCCTTCAATCTCCCCGGTTGAAGGCTTCTCTTTTTTTTAAATTATGCATCGGGTATTTGGGGCTCTACCAATTTAATGAGTTTGTCTAATGATTCTTGCCAACCAAGGTAACACATTTCTGCGGGAATCATGGCAGGAATACCTTCTTGTAATACTTTTAGCTCGGTTCCTACCGATGTTTTTTGCAGCCATACGGTGGTGGTCATGACACCGGGCATGTTGGGGTCATCAAATTGATCGGTATATTTTAAAAACGCATTCGGTTTAATCTCCACATACTGGCCGCCAAATGAGTGGCTGTTTCCGGTTGTAAAGTTTTGGAACGACATTTTGTAGGTGCCGCCTTCGCGTACGTTCATTTCGTGTACCGTACAAAGAAACCCATAAGGTGGTAACCAAGAGGCAATGGCCAAGGCTTCAGTGAAGGCCCGGTAAATCTTTTCGGGAGAAGCTTTGATCACTCTGTGTAATGAAACTTTGTTGTCTGACATAACATCCAATTTTTTATATATCCTACTCATTTGGCTTTTCGGTTCGCCCGTTTTTTTGATGGTCGCTGCTCCACCGTTTGGTTGATACTTCGAAATATCAACCTTGATAGAAACAAAGTTGGGGATAAAATTCATTTTGGAGCGGGGTGGGATGCGTCAGTTTTACGGGTGATTTAAGACGAAAAGATCATTGATGGAATTATTGTCGACCATTGTATACGTTAGATTGTGAAGTGTTGTTTTGTTGCCTAAAAGATGGAGTTAAAAATAAGTAAGAGGCCGATGAAAATCAAACCCATATATACGTAGCGAAAAAAGCCCTCTCCTTCTAAACGATGGTTCAAGTACCTTCCTAAGAAAATGGCAGGGAATATGGCGGGTAGGGAAATAGCAAAATAGGTCAATACTTGAGCGGTAATAAGACCTTTTGTTAGATAGCCAATAGCGCCTAAAGCACTGGCTGGTAAGAAATAAGCTTGCAATGTTGCCCGGAAATGGGGGGCACTCCAGCGGCGCATATTGCCGTATATGGCAAGTGGCGGACCGTTAAGGCCATAGGCACCACCCAAAACACCAGATAAAAAACCGCATATGAATAACCAATATTTATGGTCATTCTGAAGATGCAGGGAGGCTTTACCAATCAATCCGTATAACGCATAGGCAATGATCAATATGCCCAATGCTATTTTTACCCCAAGTTCGTTACCATATAGCAGGGTAAGAATTCCGAAGGGAATGCCCAAGGCCGCAAAAATAATCAACCATTTGGCACTTTGAAAATGGATTTTCCGATGATCTTGGATAACAACAACGAGCGCTACCAGAATGGACATGAGCACCGATACAGGAACTGCCACCTCCATGGGCAAAAATAAAATCAATAGGGGTACGGCCACCAATGATTCGCCAAAGCCAAAAGTAGAGCGCACCAAAGTGGCTAAAAAGGCAATGCCGAAAACATATAAAAAGGTAATATCCATCTGGAAGCCTGCTGAAATTATAGATCTTCCTCTCTTTCCAGCATGAGAATAGCACTTTGTGGAACGATAAAATATTTTTCGCCTTGGTAGACAATCTCGGTCGACCCACTTACTAGGTAAATGGCCAGATCGCCTTCTTTCGCTTGTAGTGGAATGTACTTTACTTTTTCATCCTGGGGTTTCCATGCATCGTCTTCTTCGGGTATAGGAATGGCATATCCAGGGCCGGTCTTAATGATGTACCCTTGCTGTACTTTTTCTTTTTCTTGTACACCGGGAGGTAAGTATAGCCCGCTTGCCGTACGTTCATTCGGGGTAGCTGGTTTGATAAGCACCCGATCTCCTACTACAATCAGTTTTTTCAGTTTATTGTCTTCCGTTAATTGAATAGTCATCATGAAATAGATAATCGTTTACGCTTTACAACTTAGCAAAAGCCGTGCTCAAGCGTAAATTATGCCATATTGGCATTGTTTGGACACTCTGATTAACGAATTCTTTTTTTTCTATATGGCTTATCCAGTACTTTTTGTAGTTTCCAGGTAAGAAAAGAACTACCAGCACCTAAGATTATGCCGCCTAAGACATCGCTTGGATAATGTACACCCATATACATTCTGGAATAAGCGGTAGTGGCAGCAAACGCAAATGAAGGGGCAATGACATACCATTTGGGATAATTTAAACTGAGTGAGGTAGCCAAGGCAAAAGTAGATGATGTATGGCCTGAAGGGAAGGAATAGCCGCTCCCGCCACCTTTATAGGCAATTCGATCAGGATAAGCAACAAAAGGACGTGTTCTTTCAATGCTTTGTTTTAAAGCAAAAGTAAAGGCTGTAGTGCCTGCTATCGCAATTCCGGTTTCCAGTGCATTTTCTTTTAATGTTTTATCATGAGCCAAGGTGCCGGCCAAATACATGGCAAAGGGTGCCGCAGCGGTAGTAATAATGGCTTTGTCTGATACAAATTTGAACACCTTATCTGCCGAAGTTGAACTGGGGTTGAGTTTGGCTAAGGCATTGATATCGATGTTTTGTGCGCAAACCAAGCTCGGCAGTAATAACAAAAATAAGAAAGCAAAGGGTGGTTTCATGTGTGTTTGTCATTTGTACGTTAAAATTAATAAAAGGAGATGATATTACAAAATCAGCTCCTATAAGGATGTTGTGTTTTTAATGAGTGCTAGGATAGAGGGTGCTTTAGATGGTATTTTGTAGCGCACAAACGGTTCCGAAGCACGAAAATGGCTTAGGTCTGTGGAGGCAGCCATCGGCAGTAGGCATGCCCTAGAGTAATGTTTTGTGAAGCATGTAGCTAGGTAGCAAAAGAGGAAACGAAGGGTTGATGTGTGCAGTGGGTGGCTCCTTTTGCGGCTGGGCATGTCGACAACGAATGGCAACGGAACAGACCAGCCAGGCACTTTGTGATACTTTGTTGCGGACCGCGAAGCAGCATGAGTGCCTTTAAAGTTTACAATACACGAATACAAAGTATCGAACAACTCCGTGCGGCCGCACGGAAAGCCCTTTTGCGCTGGGCAAAGGCAATTGGCGATTAAAAATAATATCATCCATTTTTATAACCCCTTTCAAAGGGGTTATAAAACCACCTAATCCATGCTAAATAGTTTTAATAAAACGATATGAACGATTTTTTAAGTAAAAAATCAGTTAATATCTCTATATAATCTTCTTTTTGTTAAGCAAATTATCTATGTTTGAGGCTTACCGACAGTTATATGAACAGACAGAACACGAAACTTTTTTTCCTTAGCGTAGCTACCTTACTGACAACTACGGTAGGCCAGGCCCAAGTGAAGGCCAAGTACACTCCATACGTCAATACGTTTATTGGTACCGCACCCTTAACTGATCCGAAAATTCTAGGATATCAATTGCCAGATGGCTGGCGTTCTTGGGCAGGGTTAACCTTTCCAGGAGCTTCATTACCCAATGCGATGGTGCAGCTGAGTCCTATGACCGAATATGGTTCGGGAGCGGGGTATGAGTATGAAGACAACGTGATCTATGGGTTTACGCATACCAATAAAGGGCATTGGAATTTATGCAACATTCCTTTATTGCCGGTATCCAAGCCGGGTAACAAATTCGGTTCTACTTTTTCGCATAAAAAGGAAAGTTCTGCGCCAGGTTATTATCAGGTTTATTTAGATGATTATCAGGTAGATGTGAAATTAACTTCAACGCTTCGTTGTGGTTATCATCAATATACTTACCAAAACAAGAACGACCGACAAATTCTTTTTGATTTGGCAAGGGCGAATAATCGAGTGTCCAATTGGCAAATAGAGCAGGTAGGAAAAAATGTGATACAAGGGTTTCAGCAGATGGGCGAACGGATTTATTTTTATGCCGAACTGAACACCGATATCAAAGAGCTTCAGAAAAAGGACGAAGGGAAACGGAGTGGTTATGCCCTCGTGCATTTGGCTGATGGGAACAACAAGCCGGTTGAGGTGAGGATTGGCTTGTCTTTTGTAAGCGTAGCCAATGCCAAAGAAAATTTAGAGAAAGAAATAGGAACGAAGACTTTTACCGATATTCGTAATGAAGCGACGCAAACATGGGAGAAGCTCTTGTCAAAAATCCAAGTGAAGGGCGGTACCGCTAAACAGAAGGAAATGTTTTATTCGAGCCTTTACCGCTCGTTTTTGTGGCCAGCATTGCGCAGTGATGTGAATGGTGAATATACAGATGCCAAAGGAAAAGTAAACCGGGCAGACTTTAATTATTATACCGAACCTTCGCTGTGGGATACTTACAGGAACAAGGATGTGCTGTTGGGCTTGATTTCTCCTCAGGTAACGTTAGACGTCATCAAATCCATGAAGGACGTAGGCGATAAGACTGGCTTTATTCCGACATTTTTTCATGGCGACCACGGAGCTTCCTCCATTGTGGGGGCTTATTTACGCGGTATTACCGATTTCGATGTGCAAGCTACTTACCAATTGCTATTGCGAAATGCCAATGTGGCTGGTGGAGCACGGCCTTATATTGAAGAATACAAAGAGAAAGGATATATCTCTGATCCGGATGTGGAGAAGCCACATGTGGAGACCAAAGCAAAAGCGGGTGTGTCTAAAACATTGGAATACGCTTATGACGATTATTCCCTGGCCCAATTGGCTAAAGCACTAGGCGATTCGGCCAACTACCACACTTTAATGGCGAGGTCGAAAAACTATAAAAACATGTTCGACCCTAAAACGCGCTTTATGCGGGGTCGCTTGGCCAATGGCGATTGGATCACGCCATTTAATCCTCAGTACCCCTATTATGAATACATGTACCGGGAAGCGAACGCTTGGCAGGTGTCATTCTTCGCTCCGCATGATATGAAGGGGTTAATTGCCTTATATGGTGGGCCTCAGGGATTCGAATCCAAATTGGACTCTTTGTTTACGGTGCCTTGGAACCCCAATTATATTGCCCGGAATGTGGAAACCATGATCGGCCAATATTGCCATGGTAATCAGCCCGACCATGAAGCACCATTTGGCTATTATTTTATAGGCAAACCAGAAAAATCACAAAAAATAATCGACTATATCTTGAATAACCTATACGGTATTGGCGAGGAAGGCTTGGCGCTTTGTGGTATGGATGATGCCGGTGAGATGTCTTCTTGGTATGTGCTTAACGCGCTTGGTTTATATACGTTCTCTGCAACTGATCCGGAGTACATCGTTACGGTGCCGCTTTTTGATGAAGTGAAATGGACAACCAGTACAGGGAAAACCTTAACGCTCACGAAGCAAGGAAAAGGTAGAAAGCTGACCAACATTAAAGTGAATGGCCAGCCTCATGAAGGGTATTTTGTATCGCATGATTTGTTTAAAAATGGCGGTAAAATCATCATAGTAACTGAATAAGGGTTACTATGGTGTTGTTGTAAATTGATAAATACAAGTACTCTGATAGGTATCGTCCGGATTTAATACCACTGAGGGCCACTTGGCTTGATTGGGTGCATCGGGGTAGTGTTGCGTTTCTAAGCATATGGCACCGTATTTGACAAAAGTACGGTTGCCTTTTCCCTTTTGTGTTCCGTTTAATGAGTTGGCTGTATATACCTGAATACCCGGTTCGCTGGTATATACGTTTAGCAAGATGCCTGTCTGCGTATCTTGAACACTTGCTGCAAGCTGCGTGGTATCTCCTTTTGTATTTAAAACCCAGTTGTGATCTAAACCGTCTACCTGTTTAATTTGTGCATTTGTGCTATCGCGTGCGATGCCATTGGCAATGGCTAATGGATGATTGAAATCAAATGGGGTGCCTGCTACGGGTTCAAGCTGGCCTGTAGGAATAAGCACCGTATCGATGGGCGTATATGCGGATGCATTGACGTATAGGATATCATCCATGATCGATTGTTCGGAATCACCAGAGAGGTTGAAAAAGCTATGATTGGTCATGTTAATGACCGTTTTTTTGTCGGTTGTAGCCCCGTAGCGAATGGTTAAAGCGTTGTTCGCTTGGAGCGTGTAGGTTACTTGAACAGATACATTGCCCGGAAAACCCGATTCGCCATCAGGCGATAGGTAAGTGAGTGTTAAGGTGGTATCATTGGGCTGCTTGGCTTTAAAAACCTGCTGGCGCCATCCTTCGCCACCACCATGAATGGTATGTTGCCCGTTATTTTTGTCTAGCTTGATGGTGTCACCATCTAAAACAAATTGGCCATAAGCAATGCGATTGGTTACGCGTCCCATCGTTGCTCCATAAGAAGAGGGTTGAGCGGTATAATCGCTGATGTTATCGAAACCGAGCACGACATCACGTAGCTTCCCGGTTTTATCGGGAACCATGAGGGATACCAAACGTCCGCCGTAATTAGTAATGGCAGCTTCCATGCCATTTTTGTTTCGTAGCACAAATAAATCAGTTGAATCGTTTTGTACCACCGTTTGAAAATCGGCTCGCTTTAAACCAGATGCGGTGATAAGCTCACTGTTGTCAGCGTGGTTACAAGCTGAGAATAGGATGGATAGGCCGGTGATTAGTAAAAAGTTAATGTGAAGTCTCTTCATGAATATTTTGGTCTACAATGGTTAATGATTTTACTTGCAGGCTAAAATACGGAAAAAATAGGTATCGTTGTAAATTATATGTTTTACGTATAATTTATAACGTACGAGGTTGTTTGTTTAAAAGAACCTTTTTCTTAATCAAAATAAACAAAGCCTATGATCCTATAAAAGCCTTGCATTGACGCAAATATACGTCAATGCAAAGTGCATTTACTGAGCCTTGGCGCTATAATTGATCATCCAACTGACACCAAATTTATCTACAAAGGAGCCAAAATAATCACCCCAAAACATATCGGCCATGGGCATCTCGATTTTCCCGTCAACAGAGAGTTTATTGAAAATACGGTCGGCTTCTTCACGGCTGTCGGGACTAATAGAAATGTAATTGTTGTTTCCTACCCGCAATTCATGTCCGGCAGACTTGAGACAGTCTGATGCCATGAGAAATTGCCCGTCGCCAATGGGTATGGAGACATGCATGGCATAGTTTTTTTCATTTTCGGGTAAATTTTCGCATCCAGGAGCATCGCCCATGCGTTGAATAAATAATTCGCCACCAAATACCGATTGGTAAAACTTGAATGCTTCTTCAGCTTCACCATCAAAATTTAAATAAGGATTGAGTTTCATTTGTTTATTTATTTTGTTTGCTGTTTTCTTATTTTCTATAAAGCGAATAGGATCTATTGTTTGTACACTTAACTCGCAACACACAACGCGCAACTCATAACTCATAACACACAACTCGTAACTCTTAACGCTCTTACAAAAATACCATACAATAGACAGCCTCATGATGGTACATTTTGCCTTTTTGCGGGTGCATTTGTGACTTTTTATTATTTTTAGCAAAAATTGTGAGCCATGAAATTGTCTATTTTGCTAACGAAGAATCACCGCCTATTAAGTGTTGCCGCTATTGTTGACGTATTTGAAACGGCCAATAATTATTTAGAGGAAGAAGGGCTGCAAAGATTGTTCGATATTGGTTTTATCGGTCAAGATCAGCAACCTTCCTTGCCGGATAATTTCAACAAATATCCCTATACGCATTTTACCGATGTAACGAGGCATGAGGGTTTGATTTTTGTTCCGGCCTTTGGTTCTTTTAACATGGCTCATACCATTCAGGAAAATGCATCCTACTTTCCATTTTTGAACGAACAATATCGAATGGGGGGCACCTTAGTGAGCTTATGTACAGGTTCTTTTTTACTGGCTGCTGCAGGTTTGTTGGATGGTAAAGACGCCACTACCCATGTGGAAGCTGCCGCTCAGTTTTCGCATGCTTTTCCCAACGTGCGGTTACATCCTCATGCCATCATTACACAGCACGAGAATATCTATACCAGCGGAGGTGCTACCAGTAGCTTTCATATGAAATTGCTGTTGATTCAGCAATATTGCGGCAGGCAATTGGCTATCCGCATAGCTAAAAATTTTGCTATAGATATGGATCGCAACAATCAATTGTATTTTGATCATTTTAAGCCAAGATTAACCCAAGATGATGATTTGGTACGCGCCGTACAGACCGCTATTCAGCAACGCTTTAGTGAAATTAAAAATGTGGAGGAAGCCTTGGATGATGTACCTTCAAGTAGGCGAAATATCATCAGACGTTTTAAACAAGCTACGGGAATGACACCTATTCGCTATTTGCAAAAAACAAAAATTGAAGCGGCTAAGCAGTTGTTGGAAACAACCAATAAAAGCATTTTGGATATCATGGTATCTTCTGGCTATAATGATCTGAAGAATTTTCGCATCTTATTTAAAACGTTTACTGGTCTTACGCCTAAGCGATACCGTGAAAAATACAGCATGCGATTAGCATAATAGAAAACACATTTTTCTTTTGGTTTCACCTATGAAAACCATTACTTTTGCAGGGCAATGTTCAAGCGTTTATTAGCGATATCCTTAATCCTTGCTTTGGTGCTAACCAACTTTAGTCGGTTTTTTATTTATGCTGGCTTTAACTTGAACCGTAAATACATTGCGACCACACTTTGCGAAAATAGAGATAAACCTGAAATGCACTGTAATGGTCAATGTTATTTGATGAAGAAGTTGAAACAGGCCACACAAAAAGAACAAAGTCAAAGTAGGGAAAATCAAAAGAACCTTTTTCAAGAAGCCTTATTGGTGCAGCAAACAACCTACATTTTGCCCGTTAAGGTATTGAAGAGCGTCAGGGTAGCCGAATTGGGCATTACCTTACCACAACGCGCTGCTACCATATTCCACCCGCCCAGGGCTTAATTCATTTTGTACCTAATTATTTCCAGACTATTTTTTATTCATTTTTAGCTATCGAGGTTATCGATGGTGCATAGGCTTAATTGATAAGACGTTTGCATCCATCGCGGCCCTAATTTATATGCAATGAACTCTTTTAGATACTGCTTATTATCTATTGGTTTCTTGTACACTTTTGGTATGAGCCACGTGTACGGACAACAGATAAAAGGCCATGTTTACGACTCACAAAATCGCCAGCCACTTGCTGGTGTCACTTTACTATCTGCTACAGACCAAGCTATTACTCAAACGGATGTGAACGGCTATTTTGAAATCTCCGCCCAAGCACCGATCGATGCGGTAAAGGCGGTTATGATAGGATATAAAACACAATGGATCAAAATAAAGGAAGACCAACAAGAGCTGAATGTACAACTTGATGTAGATCATGTACAATTGAGTGAAGTGCGCGTGGCCGGCTACGGAAATGCGCGAGCCAATAGAGAAACAGCCGGCGCTATTTCGGTCGTCACTACAAGGGATATCAATCGAGGTAGCGCGGTATCTTTACAATCAGCCTTTAATAGTATCCCGGGGGTACGCATGGATCAGAGTACCTTATCGGAAGCGCGTATTTCCATTCGTGGTAACGGCGTACGCTCAAGCTATGGTATACGGAATATTAAAATCTATGTGAACGACATTCCGATCACGGAAGCGGATGGTACCACCCGGATAGAAGCCATTGATGTAAACAGCATCGGCAGAGCGGAAATTATCAAAGGCCCTGCATCGAGCATTTATGGTGCGGGTACCGGTGGGGTGATCAATTTGAAATTACAACGGTCGCCTTATCAGGAACAAAGTTTGGAGGCTACGGGTTTGATAGGTGCATACGGATTACATCGTTTGGCTACCACCTATCGCAATGGGGGCGATCGACTAAATAGCTATGTATCTTATGGCTGGCAAGAATATGCCGGTTACCGCGAACACAGTAAAGACATGCGACGGTTTATTACAGGTAATTTTCAGTTGTTTCCAAGTGATAAACGGATCATTACACTATTGGTAAACCGCACCACCCAACATGCGCAGATACCAGGTTCGCTTACAGCAGAGCAGATAGCCGATAACCCCAAGCAGGCGAACACCTCTAATTTGGATAAGGCCGCGGGCCGTTACCAAAACTGGACACGTATTGGCCTGGGGCAGCAATATCGTTTTAACGATCGGTTCTCTAACAATACGAGTGTGTTTACCTATTTCTATGATTTAGATCATCCCTTGCCTTATGCTTATTTACACAATTTTTACCAGAGCTATGGCGGGCGCACGCAATTTGCATATCAAACGCACTGGGCGGTGTTGCCTACACGCTTTATGGTAGGGGCAGAATACAACGAAGGTCGAACCAAAGGCACGCAATATGTAAATAACCACGGTACAGAAGGTGATCTCAATGCGAATATCGATTACCGCAATACGCAATACTCCTTATTTTATCAATCGGAAACGGTATTAGCGCCTCAAACAACACTCACATTGGGCTTGAGTTATAATCAGTTAAGCTACGATGTGACGAATTACCTCTTACCTGAGCAAAATGGAACCAAAAAATTTGATCCACAGGCTACTCCACGTATCGCGCTCAGCCATCATTTCAATGAGGTCATTAGTTTGCATGCAAGCGTGAGCACGGGGTTTTCACCTCCTTCGAGTTCGGAAATTAAAAACGTAGACGGTTCCATCAATCCGCTGCTGCAAGCGGAGCGGGGCACCAATTACGAATTGAATGCCAAAGGGAATCTGTTGGGTTCACGCTTGGCGTACGACTTGGCACTGTTTAAAATGGATATGAAAGATGAATTGATCGCCCAAGCAGTGGAGCAGGGAATAACCATTTATCATAATGCTGGAAAAACGAAGCACAATGGTGTGGAGTTGGCTTTATCATACCAGCTTTTGAATGCCCATGATGGAAAACAAATAACTTCCTTACGGCCTTATGCCGCTATTACATATAGTGATTTTACCTTCGGGGATTATAAGACGCGTGATGCAGAAGACCAAATTGTGGATACATATGATGGGAACCAGTTAACGGGCATTGCTCCTTGGGTGGTTTCGGCAGGCATCGATTTAGAGACGAACATAGGTGTTTATTTGAACGGCAGTTACCTGTTTAACGACCGGATGCCGGTGAACGACGCCAACACGGTATTTAATGCATCTTATCATGTGGTAAATGCTAAAATTGGTTACCAAGAGCAGGTGGCGCGCCATATTGCCCTGCATGTATATGCAGGCTTGGACAATATCTTGAACAAGCGTTATAGTTCCATTCTTTCATTGAACGCAGTGGGTTATGGAGGTGCCCAGCCTGCTTATTTTAATCCATCGCCAGCAAGAAACGGATATGGCGGTTTAAATATCAAATATATATTTTAATCATGACTACGATACAAAAAATAGGATTATTGCTTTTAGGTATGGCCTTTCTGGCTCAAGCCTGTAGCGAACAAGTGGAAATGACACCTATACAACCGTTACCAACAGCAGGAATAGCTGCTACGGCGCCGTACCTCACTCATGCACAGGATGGTAGCCCCGTGCTGGTTTGGACAGAACAAGCGGCAGATTCACTTTTTAAGTTGAAATATGCCGTTTATGATACGATACAGCATGCTTTCGGACATGCTGTTAGCGTTACTGCATCGATTGGATGCAGTACCACCCCAGAGAGTATGGGGAAGGTGGCATTCAAAGCAGATGGAACGGTCGTGGCCTTATTTGCTAAACGTTTTCCAACGGAGAAAAACCCATTTGCGGGCGCTATTTATTATAGCTTATCGGCCGATGGTGGGGAAAGCTGGTCGACAGCTCATTTCTTGCACAGTGATACCACACATGCTTATGGTCGTAGTTTTTTTGATGTGGCGACTTTAAAAGACGGTGAGGTAGCGGCTATCTGGTTGGATGGCCGTTTTGGAAAAGAGATAAAAGGTTCGGCTCTTTTTTTTAGTAAAACGCAGCCTGGTGCTGGTTTTGAAAGCGACAGTTGCATAGCGAAAGGTACGTGTGAGTGCTGCCGTACGGATATCCTTTGTGATGATGAGGGAAATCTCCACTTGGCCTATCGGACTATTTTATTCCCTTCGCAACTCGCGGGGCAACAAGTACGTGATATGGTTTACCAATCGTCTATGGATGGCGGACAAACATTCTGTGCAGCTCGACCCATTAGTGATGATCATTGGGCCATTGAGGCCTGCCCACATTCGGGTCCTTCTCTAGCTGTGCAAAACAACACGATTGCAGCAACTTGGTTTACTGCGGGTGGAGGTATGGGCTTATATTTCGCACAGGCTACCGCCGGTAGCGATTTCAGTAACCGGAAATTGTTGACATCGACGGGTCGCCACCCACAACTATTGGCTCTGGAAAATGGACAAATGGCTATGATATGCGAAGAAACGATGCAAACGCAGATGGAGCAGCAGCATCATAACCATATGGATCATGGAGCGGGTGGGATGATGCATCAGATGCAAGCGGGAGCTGCAAAAATTAGCTTGCGGGTGCTGGATGGCGACCATGTTACACAGAAGCTGGATGTGACCGATGGGATGTATGCGGACCATCATGCGGTACTGACACATGTGCCTGACGGTGTATTAGCGGCTTGGGTAAGAGAAGAAGCTGGCGGTTCAAGGCTTTGTTATCGTATGGTAAGGTTTTGAGGATTGATACAGATTAAAGAAGATTTGATAAAACGGATAGGGTAAAATTGAAAAATATTTATTCTATTTGGTGTGAACAATTTCTTTACTAAAAATATCTAATCTTATGTCGATCATTCGTGCTCCGTTCCTTGCAGCTTTCCTTTGTGTCATGGGGTTTGCCCTATCTTATCAGGCACATGGCCAGGCCCAACAGCGGTATAGCAATCCGTTGAAAGTGGCTTTTGGCGACCCCTATGTGCTTTATGACGATGTGTCTGAAAAATATTATATGTATGGCACAGGTGGTGGCGCCAAAAATGGCTTTGCTACATACTCTTCTAGCGATTTGGTGAATTGGAAATACGAAGGACAGGTGTATTACGGAAATACGGCAGAAACGTGGGGCATCAATGCTTTTTGGGCACCCGAAGTATATAAAAGAGGTAATCAATATTATTTGTTTTATAGTGCTCAATGGAAAGACAATCCAAATAAGGAGTTAGAGAATTTTAAGATTGGTGTTGCTGTGGCAGATAAACCTACTGGGCCTTTTAAAGATTTGGCCGATCGGCCGATATTCGATCCGGGATATCCCATCATCGATGCGAATGTCTATTTTGCTGAAGATGGTTCGGTATATCTGTATTACTCTCGTTGCTGCTACAAACATCCGGTTGAGAGTGAAGTAGCCCAATGGGCTAAAAAACAAGGATGGTTTAATGAGGTTGAAGAGAGCTGGGTATATGGGGTGCAGTTAAAGCCTGATTTTAGTGGTGTGATAGGTGAACCGCAATTATTGCTGCGCCCACCCGTTAAAATGGGCGACGCGCAGGCCGCTTGGGAAAGTCGGTCGGTTACCGCGAAGGAGGCGAACCGACGGTGGACTGAAGGTTCATTTATCTTTAAGGTGGCAGATACCTATTATATGATGTACTCGGCCAATCATTTTGGTGGCGAATATTACGCGGTTGGCTATGCTACTTCCAAACACCCCTTAGGGCCATTTAAGAAAGCAGCGAATAATCCGGTGCTCGAAAAAAATACCGAGCGGGGTGGTGTGGTTTCGGGTACAGGCCACAATAGCGTGGTATTTGCTCCCAATGGCAAAATGTTCTGTTTATACCATGGGCGTACCCAAGCCACAGGCAAAGAGCGAGTGGTGTTTATTGATGAAATGCGCATTGATAAGAACGGAGTACTGCGTGTTGATGGACCCACAACAATGGCCAAACCATATCCTTTGCTGGGGAATGCCCAGCAATAAGGAGCAAACAAAATTTGCTGATGTTTTAGAATGATCTTATCTTCGCGCATATGACACCTGAAGAGCTGAAAGCATATTTTGATAGCAATCCACCTCCATTCGAGGTTGCATGGAAACCTTGGGCAAAGATGATTAACTCGAAACTTTTTTTAGAAGCTTGTTATACCGGAATTGAGAACTTCAAAGGTAACTATGAGAAATGCCCCGATTATTGGCATTTAAAGGAGTTTTATGAAGATATGAAACAATAACGCTCAATTTTTTTATCTTTACGCCATTATAGGTTCATCTATCGTTTCGCGGTAGGAGATGAAAAGGGAATACGGTGTAACTCCGTAACTGTCCCGCAGCTGTATGTTTCTATACCTTGCTGATACCTGTTGCCACTCAAAACTATTTGGGGAAGGCCAGCATAGGGAAACGAGTCAGAAGACCTGCCTATAACGATTGGAAACGATGCCTTCGTGGATTGAGGCAGCTTTCTGTAAAACGGTCATTTATACTTTTGTTGATATCAAAATAGTTGAACCCGTGTTAGATGAGTCGTGATCACCAGGTCGGATTTTTATTTCGTAGTCTTTTCTCTGGAAAAGGAGGGGTGCTGTTATTGTTTTTATGCTATCACGCTTGTTGGGCGCAGAAATATGATCCGGATAGTGTGCACCTGCTGAAAAGTGTGAACATCATTGGCCATCGAAATTTTATGGAAGCTCCCGTGCCAGCGCAGGTGCTAACAGATAGCGTACTACTGCGCTTGGGTGGGCTTTCGGTAGCCGATGCAATGCGTTATTTTACAGGCGTTCAGCTAAAAGATTATGGCGGAGTGGGAGGCTTAAAAACCATTAATGTGCGCGCCATGGGAAGTGAGCATACGGCGGTATTTTATGATGGCATACAGTTGAATAATGCGCAAAATGGTCAAATCGATCTGGGGCGTTATGCTTTGGATAATATGGAAGCAATTCAGTTATATACCGGGCAAAGACCTCAATTATTGCAGCCTGCAAGGGCCTTTGCTTCTTCATCAGCGATCTATCTGGAAACCCGCAAACCGGATTGGGCATCCACACATGACCAGCTAAAAGCAAGCATTAAAATGGGTTCATTTGGACTGATTAACCCAAGCGCTACACTGCAAAAGCGACTTTCCGATCGCCTACAAGTGCAAGGAAGTGCAAGCTTACAGCAGGCTAACGGGCGTTATACCTTCCGTTATCAAGATTACGGGTACGATACGACGGCTGTTAGGCAAAATGGCGATATTTTCTCATGGCGTGCAGAAGCTGCACTTTTTGGAAGACCAGATAGTTTAACTCATTGGTCGGTTCGATTATATCATTATCAATCAGAACGCGGACTACCACGTGCCATTGTGTCGAACCGATTTGAGGCACACCAGCGCTTATGGGATTATGATAATTTTGTACAGGCTAAATACCAGCAACAAACCAGTAGCAAAAACCAATTGCTGGTGCAGGCGAAGTATACCTATAACCGTTCACGTTACTTAGACCCTGAGTTTACCAATGATAGGGGTTTCTTAAACAATATTTACCGGCAACAGGGAGTATACCTTTCGTTTGCTGATACATATGCGGTTAATCGGTATTGGAAAATTGGTTTTTCAACAGATTATCAATTTGACCGGTTACGGGCCAATCTGGATTATTTTCCTTATCCAAGTAGGCATACTTGGTTAGCTGTAATCAATACTGCCTTTCATACCGATCGATTAACGCTGTCTGGAAACATACTGAGCACATTAGTGGCAGATGAAGTACAACGGTTTGTTTCCGGTGGCCGTAAACAGGTGTTGAGTCCCACAGCCATGGCGTTGTGGCGGGTTGTACCTACAGCGAATTTATATGCACGTATATTCTATAAAGACAGTTTCCGATTGCCCACCTTCAATGATTTGTATTATACATTTATTGGTAATACCTATTTGCGGCCAGAACGAGGAAAACAGATTGACTTGGGCTTGGTTTATACAAAAGCGCTCTCTTCAAGCGGTAGAAGTTCCATGGCTTGGCAGTTGGACGTCTATCGTAATCGGGTTACAGATAAAATCATTGCGATTCCTGGAGTCAATTTATTTCGGTGGAGCATGATCAACCTGGATCAGGTAAAGATAAAGGGTATAGAAAGTGCTTTTCGCTCGGCGATATATCTTCGCGAAGAAACTTCCCTCTCGTTTGGGCTGAATTACACCTTTCAAGAAGCTTTGGATGATACACCTACCAGTGATACTTTTTTACAGCAAATTCCGTATATCCCAAAGCATGCTGGCTCAGTATTGATAGGGCTAGATCATGGGTCGGTAGCCCTGAACTATAGCTTTATTTATACGGGCGAGCGCTACAGTCAAAAGGCCAATATACCGGTTAATTACCTAGAACCTTGGTATACGCATGATATGAACATCCATTACACTTGCAAGTGGAACAAACATACGCTGGGTTTACAGGTTGAACTCAATAATATAATGAATCAATATTACGATGTGATTGCTCATTACCCCATGCCGGGGCGTCATTATCGTATAGCACTAAGTTATCAGTTATGAAGCAGTGGTACAAAGATATCTGTTGCCCCATGGCTATGGGGCTTATGGTTAGCCTGATGGGCTTCATGGTAGGTTGCCGAAAAGATCACGAACCAATTCTTCCTGGGGTCATAACCGGTTTTCCAGCAAATCTCCATGCACAGATTAAAGGGTTTTATCTAGTTAACGAGGGTAATATGCATATGAACCGGGCTAGTCTGGATTATTTTGATTATTTGACCGGAACCTATCATCAGCATATATTCTCGTCGATTAATCCGGAAGTTACCTTGGGTTTAGGCGATGTGGCCAATGATGTGGGCGTGTATGGAAGCAAACTGTATATCGTGGTGAATGCCTCGAATAAAATTGAGGTACTCGAAGCAAAAACGGCCAAACGGATGAAGATGATATCCTTGCCTAATTGTCGGAGTATCATTTTTCATCAAGGGAAGGCTTATGTAACGGCCTATCTGGGAACCATTGGCGACGCGAATGCACCCAATGGCATAGTGGCAGAAATAGATACGGCAACTTTAGAAATAAAACGGCGCGTGGAAGTGGGGCGCCAGCCTGAAGAATTGGTGGCTGTGAATGATCAATTGTATGTGGCCAATTCAGGAGGTTATTCGCCAAGTAACTATGAAAATACCGTGTCGGTGGTTGATTTGGTCACCTTTAAAGAGCGGCAACGAATTCCGGTGGCTATCAATCTCCATCGCATGAAATTAGATGCTGATGGCGATATCTATGTTTCCTCGAGAGGCAACGCTATGGACATTCCTTCCAGTTTGTCGGTTATTGATACCAAAAGCAATAGGATAAAGAAGAAATTTAATATACCGGTAAGTGGCTTGGCTATTAGTGGTGACCGCGCCTATGTCTATACCAGCTCTTTTAGTTATGAAACAGGCGAAACAAGCGTTGGTTATCGGGTAATAGATGTTAAAAATGAACAATTGTTAGAAGGTTCGTTTATCAAAGACGGAACTGAAAAAGATATTAAACGACCATATGGTATTGCCATAAATGAAGAAACCAAAGAAATCCTGGTAACAGATGCTCGCGATTATGTATCTCCGGGTAAGCTGTTCTGTTATGGCCCGGATGGTATATTGAGATGGTCGGTCACTACGGGCGATATTCCAACGCAATGCGCCTTTATTTATTAATTCTTAACACAATGACAAATTTAGTACGTAAACAAAAAAAGTGGTTATTATGGAGCGTAGCTGTAGCAATAGTTTTATATGGCTGTAAAGGAGAGGGAGATGAGTTGCCGGTTCCAGATCAAGCATATGCCAGCACTTTGCTGGAATACGTACCCGCACCGGGGCAATTTATCAATGCACAGATCGGTGATCTGGCCAGTGCAAAAGGCATTTTGAATACCAATAATGGACTGGTTTCATTAGGTGCTTGGGGTGGAAGTATTACTTTGGGGTTTGATCATACCGTAGCCAATGTAGCAAATGCAGCTGATTTGCGTGTATACAATAATGCTTTCAATAGCTTTGCCGAGCCCGGTGTAGTTTGGGTGATGAAAGATGAGAACGGCAATGGATTGCCTGATGATACCTGGTATGAAATAGCGGGTAGTGAAACGGACCAAGAAGGTTACATACGCAACTACGAAATCACTTATTTTAAACCCAGCCCCATTACCGAAAATGTGACCTGGAAAGATAACCAAGGCCATGAAGGAGTGATAAAAACCAATAATCAGCACAAGCAATCGTATTATCCGGAATGGATGGGCGAATCGTATACGCTCAGTGGTGTGTTGCTTCCTTCAACCCATATTCAGTCGGAAGGTATCGTTACCAGTCAACCGTTCGACTTTGGTTATGTGGATAATCAAGCAGGTGAAGATGATATAGATATCGATTGGGCGATTGATCAAACAGGCAAACAGGTACACCTTTCGGGTATCGATTTTATACGGATACAAACCGGTATACAGGCTGATATGGGGCTCTTGGGTGAGGGCTCTACTGAGATCAGGGGCGTAGCTGATATACGTAAACTACCTTAAAAGCTAATATGCATGGTAGACAGATTATCCTTATATTAGACGGATCTGAAAAAAGGAGTGATATGTTGTTGCCCATTGGAGACGATAACCGGGATAGAAGATCGTTCCCCTTTGTCAATTATTCATTGATTATATTGAACATTTTTGTCTTTGTATTCCTTCAAATATGGGGCAACAATATCTATTTTACATTTTCTTATGCTACTATTCCGGCAGAAATATTAACCGGCAGAGACATAGTAACCGATAACCAGTTGTTAATTGACCCACTTTCAGGGCAGGCATTTGAAATGCCTGGATTACAGCATACTCCCATACCTGTATTCTTTACATTAATTACGGCGCTTTTTATGCATGGTGGTTGGGCCCATTTGGGGGGTAATATGCTTTACCTCTGGATTTTTGGCGATAATTTGGAAGACAGGTTGGGGCATTTCAATTACCTGGTATTCTATTTACTTTGTGGTGTACTTTCCGGGCTCAGCCACGTTTTTAGTACACTATTTTTTGGACAAGACTTACTAACCCCTTGTTTGGGCGCATCAGGTGCTATTTCTGCAGTTTTAGCTGGTTATGTAGTTCTTTTCCCACATAAGCGCATTTATGTGTGGTTGTTGTTTTTTGTTTTTGCGGTGCCCGCATTTTTAGTAGTGGGGTTATGGTTTTTGTTTCAAGTAAGTAATGGACTGGGCGCTTTGGGAGGCGAACAAGCTGGTGGTGTGGCTTACGCAGCGCATATTGGTGGTTTTATATTTGGTTTACTGTTGGTGAACCGCTTTAAAAAGCGTCGTATCCATCCATTAAAGGATGGATTGCCCGAAGGTTAACAAATTATTGTCGGGATCAAGTAGCGAAAATTCTTTTTGACCCCATGGTTTTATTTGCAGTGCTCCGTTGGGGTGTATAGCAACGTTTCGGTTTAATAGCCACTGGTACAGCTGATCAATTTCGTCGGTACGGATATATACCTGCCCATCGTTTTCTTTTGGATCCAATTGGGCAAATTCAAAAAAATGAATTTGTATCTGATCTTTTTGTATCATGAGATAACCATCATAATCTACACTTCCGAATTCTTGAAAGCCTAGCTGATTGATGTAATAATCCCGCGTAATGGCTTTATTACGCATAGGGAGTTTGGGATGTATGGCTGTAAGCATATTGTTCGCTTTATTTTTATGATAAAGCTACGATTTTTTGTGAGCTATCCCCGGCAAAAAATAACGGTTGCTCTAACTGTCGCAACATCCCCCTTTTTTTGTCATATTAGCTACTCCTTATGTTGTATGGATTATTACTACTTTTGATATTGTAAATATATGAGTAAGTAGATTGAAATGATTAAATCAATATTTTATTAACCATTAATAGATCCATAAAAATGAACGTAGTAAAAACAATCTTATGTGTATTATTTGGCCTGATGTTTATCAACGCAGGCCTCGACAAATTTTTTCATTACATGCCCATGCCACAGCTGGAAGGTGAAATATTAAAAGTAGCTGAAGCCATGGTACAGATCAAGTGGCTGCTGCCTTTAGTGGCTACCATTGAGGTTGTAGGTGGGCTGCTGTTTATCTTTCCTAAAACCCGTGCTTTGGGAGCCATTGTTATTTTGCCGGTTATGGTCGGTATTGTGATACATAATGCCAATTACATGCCTTCTGGATTGGCTATTGCCGGGGTGTTATTTTTAATCGATCTTTGGATGATTGGCGACAATTGGAACAAGTACAAAGCCTTGGTTAGTTAATGATGATATCGAAACAGCGAAGAATCTTTTTTTACATACGAAGAGCCTGCTCATGAGCAGGCTCTTCTCGTTTTTCTGTTTGAATAGCCGGTCGGCCTTTAGCGTGCTAAATCAAATCTGTCTGCATCCATGACCTTGTTCCATGCAGCGATGAAGTCCTTTATGAATTTCTCTTTGCCGTCTGTACTAGCGTATACCTCGGCAATAGCGCGTAGTTCTGCATTGGAACCAAATACCAAATCGGCTCGTGTAGCTGTCCATTGAGGTCGGCCTGTTGCACGATCGTATCCCTGATACAACTCCTCATCGTCAGAAATAGCTTTCCATGCAGTACGCATATCGAGTAGATGAACAAAAAAATCGTTTGTTAAACTTTCGGGAGTGTGGGTGAAAATGCCGTGTTTAGAGCCATCAAAGTTGGTGTTCAGTACCCGCATACCCCCAATCAGCACGGTAAGCTCGGGTGCTGTGAGGTCTAATAACTGTGCTTTATCAATGAGCAAAGCTTCTGTGGGTACGGGAGATTTCTTTTTCCGATAATTGCGAAAACCATCTGCAGTGGGCTCTAGCAGACTGATAGAATCGATATCGGTTTGCTCTGCAGATGCATCCATACGGCCGGGTGTGAAGGGTACAATAATTTCATGTCCGGCAGTCTTAGCTGCTTTCTCGATGGCTGCACAACCAGCCAGCACAATCAAATCCGCCAATGAGATTTTTTTGCCATTGGTTTGTGTCGTATTAAAATCTCGTTGAATTTTTTCCAAGGCGTCTAGTACGTTGGCGAGCTGAACAGGATTATTTACCAACCAATCTTTCTGAGGAGCTAGACGGATACGGGCGCCATTGGCTCCACCACGTTTATCCGAATTGCGGAAAGTAGAAGCCGATCCCCAGGCAGTAGCTACTAAAGCTGCAATACTTAAACCGGTATCCAGTATCTTGCTTTTGAGTATTTTTATATCCTGGGCGTCCACAAGTGGGTGGTTAACAGCAGGTATAGGATCTTGCCAGATTAACTCCTCCTTCGGCACGTCGGGACCAAGATAACGGCTGCGTGGGCCCATGTCGCGATGTGTCAGTTTAAACCAGGCACGTGCAAACGCATCGGCAAAGGCCTCTGGATTTTCAAGGAAATGCCTCGATATTTTTCCAAATTCCGGATCAACCCTTAATGAAATATCGGTTGTGAGCATGGTGGGTTTTTGTTTCTTTGCCGCATCGAAGGCATGGGGAATAATGTCATCCGCATCTTTTGCTACCCATTGATGCGCACCGGCGGGGCTTTTCGTTAATTCCCACTCGAAGCCGAATAGGTTTTCAAAAAAGTTATTGCTCCATTGCGTGGGTGTTTGAGTCCACGTTACTTCCAGTCCGCTGGTAATGGTATCTGCGCCTTTACCCGTTCCGTAGCTGTTGGCCCAACCCAAGCCTTGCATTTCCATCGTTGCTGCTTCGGGTTCTTTCCCCACATGTGTAGCCGGTGCTGCGCCATGCGTTTTACCAAAGCTATGGCCACCTGCAATCAGGGCCACTGTTTCTTCATCATTCATCGCCATGCGACCAAATGTATCGCGAATATCTTTAGCAGCGGCAATGGGATCTGGGTTGCCATCCGGACCTTCTGGATTGACATAGATTAAACCCATTTGTACAGCAGCAAGCGGCTTCTCTAGATTGCGTGAATGGATATCGCCATCGGCATCATCATCTGATACGAGCACACCATGACCCTCCATCACACCTTCAGAACCATGTGCATAACGTACGTCGCCACCCAGCCAGGTCGTTTCGGCACCCCAATATACGTCGTCCGCAGCCTCCCAGGCATCTTCGCGTCCTCCTGCAAACCCAAAGGTTTTAAAGCCCATGGATTCGAGCGCTACATTGCCAGTCAAAATCAGTAAATCGGCCCAAGAGATTTTGCGGCCATACTTCTGTTTAATAGGCCAGAGCAATCTGCGCGCTTTATCTAAACTGACATTATCGGGCCAACTGTTGAGTGGCGCAAAGCGTTGCTGTCCGGAACCTGCACCACCGCGGCCATCACCTATACGGTAGGTACCGGCACTGTGCCAGGCCATACGAATAAACAGCGGTCCATAATGCCCAAAATCTGCCGGCCACCAGTCTTGCGAATCGGTCATCAGTGCATGCAGGTCTTGCTTCACAGCCTCCAAATCCAAGCTTTTAAATGCCTCTGCGTAATTGAAGTCATCATCCATTGGGTTCGATAAGGGAGAGTGTTGGCGTAAGATGTTTAATTTTAACTGATTAGGCCACCAGTCGCGATTCTTGGTGCCACCACCACCGACGTTATGTTTCAGGGTGCCGTTGTGAAAAGGGCATTTGCTGATGTCTTGAGCATTGTTTTCCATTTTTTTAACAATTGAGGTGTAAAAAATTATGATCCCCACCACGGAGGCTCGTCTACTTGTTTATACTCAAATTTATGGTATATGATAAATAAATAGTAATCAATTCGTTTGATGGCTTATAGATGAAATCTATTACCATGGTGTTGTGTAATCAATTTATGTGGTTAGAAATGGCGCCTACAGCTTATGGCCTTCATTCATAAATAAAAACAAATTCCAAACAGAACGGTTTTAAATAGTTGCATCTTTATTTAATGTTATGTAGTTTTGGTACTCACTTATTCAATCTAAACGTATGAGACCTACAAAACTTACTCTCCTTTTTGTACTATTATTAACGCTGCTGTCTTATGCGCAGGCTCAGTCTAATGCATGTCCGGTGAAATCCCAGAAGAATTACTGTTGTGGTGAGGTGGACGAACGGATTTTAGAACGATTAGCTGGTATAGATTATACTATGGAAACACATTTTCAGACCTCGGTCGCTCATACTTTTAAAAGAAAAGCCGATTATGATAAGGCCCTAAAGGTGGCGAATTTATGTGAGCAAGTATTAAATGATCCCGACTTTTGGAAAGCGCTCGAGTATTATGATCGGTACCAGTATACTTTTTGGCAATCAGGAGATCATGAACGTGAAATATCGGGTCGGCAGATTATTAACTGTATGCTATATGGAACACCAGACGATGCTAAGCCCTTGGAAGAGCTGAAAATATATTTTGATGTGAAGCTTTATGCGCTTGGTTTTAAGACGCCTATAGAAAAGGCAGTGGCTAAAGAGGTAGGAGACGGTAAAATTTACAATAAAAAATGGTTCTTTAGAAAAGAATCGATAGCATCTATTGGATCGAATTGGATGCACGAATTTGCCCATTCTAAAGGAATTAAACATTGTTTTTATTGCAGTGAAGCGCGTGATTACTCCATTCCTTATGTGATTAATCGGATATTCTCAGAGGTTGCCCAAAAATATATTATGACCGAATAAAGCTAATTCTCTATAAAATTCTTTTTACTATAAATATTAGTTTTATTTACTATTTTTGTTAGTATATTTTATAGTGAAATGGATAGGCACATTGTACACTGCGATCTGGATAGTTTTTTTGTGTCGGTGGAGCGGCTACAAAACAGCAGTTTGCTTGGGAAGCCGGTACTGATTGGCGGTAGCTCTGACCGTGGTGTTGTTGCTTCTTGTAGCTATGAGGCACGCAAATTCGGCATCCATAGTGCCATGCCGATGAAATTAGCATTAAGGCTGTGCCCGGAAGCTGTGGTTGTACGAGGTGATTATGATTTGTATTCAAAATATTCCAATATCGTAACCGAAATCATTTCCGGATGTGCCCCCGTTGTGGAAAAGGCTTCTATTGATGAACATTACTTCGATCTTACCGGAATGGACAAATTCTTTGGGTGTTGGAAGTGGGCCACTGAGCTGAGGCAGCACATTATGCACGAAACGGGTTTGCCTATTAGTTTCGGATTGTCTGCTAATAAAACCGTATCTAAGATTGCTACGGGAGAAGCGAAACCCTGTGGTGAACGGCAAGTAGAAAATGGCGCCGAGAAACCTTTTCTTGCACCGCTTTCCATCCGTAAAATCCCTATGGTGGGAGAAAAATCATTTACGTTGCTTCGCAATATGGGTATCTCCAAATGTTATACCTTACAGCAGATGGATCCCGTTATTTTGCGGCGTGTACTGGGCGAAAATGGTGTGAGTATTTGGAAAAAGGCCAATGGAGAAGATAACAGCCCAGTTGTGCCTTTCCATGAACAAAAGTCAATGAGCAAGGAAACAACCTACCATCAGGACACCATTGATATGGATATATTGAAACAAACATTGGTAAGCATGGTGGATGAATTGACGTTTGACTTGAGAAAAGACAGAAAACTGACGGGATGTATCACGCTAAAGATTCGTTACAGCAATTTCGATACGCATACCAAACAACTGCGCATCCCCTATACGAGCTCGGAACGGGTGATTACTGAAAAGGTGATGGATTTGTTTGCTAAACTATATAGTCGGCGCATGCTGATTCGGCTCGTAGGAGTGAAGTTTGGACATCTGATCACAGGTAACTACCAAACTGATCTGTTCAACGATGACGCACGGGACATCAGTCTTTCGCTTGCAATGGATAGGATACGCATGCGGTATGGTTCAAAATCGGTGATGCGGGGTATCTGTTTAGGTGCTTTATTGTCATCATAAAACGAAAAGATATGTTGCTTAATTTGCATAGCTATTATAGCTTGCGTTATGGAACACTCAGTTTAGAAGAGCTGATTGAAAATATGCAACAGTACGGCTACGATACGGCTGTTTTAACCGATATCAATAATAGCTCTGGTTCGTTGGATTTTATCCGATTGGGACGTGAGAAAGGGCTCAATCTGTTGGCCGGTATAGAATACCGCAATCAGGATGAATTGTTATATATCGGTATTGCAAAGAACGGGGAAGGCTTTCGCGAGTTGAACGAGCTGATGACCCAATCAAACAAAAATGCTAGGCCGTTGCCTGTACATGCACCTGATTTTAATCAGGCCTTTGTGGTCTATCCGTTCGGGAGCAAAGAAGTGAAAGACTTGCGCGCTCATGAATACATCGGTATTAGACCGTCTGAATTGAACCGTGTTTTCATGGCGCCTGCTGTTTATCTGGAGCGGTATGTGGTGATGGCCCCCGTCTCTTTTGTGAAAAGCGACTATAAATTGCATACGCAACTGCGAGCTATTGACTATAATGTGTTAATCTCTCAATTAGAGCCTCAACAAATAGCCAATCCTGATGAAATCATGGTGGAACGGGATAAGCTGATGGAAATTTATAAGCAATTTCCGCAATTAATAAGCAATACGAACAAGCTATTGGAACAATGTTCCTTTGAATTCGACTTTAAAAAAGTAAAGAACAAGCAAACTTTTACAGATAGTCGTTATGAAGATAAGCAGTTGCTAAGAAATTATACCATGGCAGGACTTGCCCTTAGATATCCTATCGGTGATAGTGAAGCGAATGAACGGGTAAGGAAAGAACTGGAAATTATCGATAAGCTAAATTTTTCATCTTATTTCTTGATTACCGATGATATATGTCGTTATGCCAGAAGTAAGGGCTATCACTATGTAGGTAGAGGTAGTGGGGCCAATTCTGTCGTAGCTTATTGTCTAGGTATTACGGATGTTTGTCCCATCGAATTGGATTTGTATTTTGAACGTTTTCTTAATCCCAAAAGAAAATCGCCGCCCGACTTCGATATTGATTTCAGTTGGAACGAACGAGACGACATATATGGCTATATTTTCAAACGGTATGAGCATACGGCACTTATGGGCGCCATTAGTACTTTTAAAGGACGCAGCATGCTTCGGGAACTGGGCAAGGTATATGGGCTACCTAAGGGAGAGATAGACCGTTTGGTACATGAGCCACAACACATGCTGAATAAGAACGAGGTAACCAACATGATTCTTTCCGTTTGCGGCCGACTGAAAGATTTTCCTAACCAGCGCAGTATACATGCCAGTGGCGTATTGATCTCGGAATTGCCATTGACCTATTATTCGGCCTTGGATTATCCACCTAAGGGCTTACCAACCGTTCAATACGATATGTATGTAGCAGAAGATATAGGGTTTGAAAAATTTGATATCTTGAGCCAGCGAGGCATTGGACACATTAAAGATTGCCGCAAAATTGTCCAAATGAACCGTGGTGAAACAATCCGTACCGATGATCCACGCCGGTTCTTTAGCGATCCAAAAATTGCTGCGCAATTGCGGTGTGCCCAAACCATCGGTTGTTTTTATATAGAGAGTCCGGCCATGCGCCAGCTGCTTACCAAATTACGTTGCGATAATTACCTGACACTGGTGGCAGCCTCCTCTATTATCCGGCCTGGAGTTGCTTCTTCTGGTATGATGAAGGCTTATATAGAAAGACACCACGATCCCACGAAAGTGGTATATCCACATCCTGTATTTAAAGAACAACTGGAAGAAACTTATGGGGTAATGGTTTATCAAGAAGATGTAATGAAAATTGGCCATTACTATGGTGGATTGGATCTGGCCGATGCCGATGTGCTGCGACGCATGATGAGCGGCAAATATCGACATGTAGATCACCTAGGGGAAATAGAAGGTAAATTTTTTGATCATTGTGCTGCAATGGGATATCCGGAACAAACTTCTAGAGAAATATGGCGACAAATGGAGTCCTTTGCGGGATATAGTTTTAACAAGGCACATTCGGCATCTTTTGCGGTTGAGAGCTATCAAAGTCTTTATCTGAAAACCTATTACCCGAAAGAATTCATGGTAGCGGTGTTGAATAACTACGGTGGCTTTTATAATCGGAAGGTTTACGTAAACGAAGCACGTAAAGCTGGAGCCCATATCTGTTTACCTTGTGTCAACCGGAGTTTATATGGTGCCACGATCTACGGAGATGATATTTACCTAGGGTTTGATTGCCTGTTGAACCTCGAAGATAAGCTTGCCAGACGTATCGCAACACAACGAGAACAATATGGGGATTATACCAGTATCGAGAACTTTGTTATGCGCACCGGCGCAGGTTTAGAGCAACTGGTCGTGCTGATTCGTTGTGGGGCTTTTCGTTTTTTAGGATTTGGTAAGAAAGCATTATTATGGGAAGCACATCTGCTACTTGCTGGCCAGAAAAATCGTCAGGAAGGCACGTGTCTTTTTAATACGATGGCCGCTAAACCTATATTGCCCCAACTGGAATATTCTACTTTGGAGGATATTTATGATGAGCTCGAACTCATCGGATTCCCGGTGTCGGCACCGTTGTTTGATTTAGCAAAATCAGCCTTTAGAGGTGAAGTGTTTGCTCGTGATATGCAGGCATTTGAAGGTAAGACCGTACGCATGGTAGGTGATTTTGTTACCGATAAGGATGCACGCACCCGACAAAAGCAACCCATGAAGTTTGGCACCTTTTTCGATGTAAATGGCGACTTTTTTGATACGGTGCATTTTCCGCCTTCATTGGCACAATATCCTTTACGCGGCAATGGCTTGTATTTGCTGGAAGGCAAAATTGTGGTGGATTTTGGCTGCCCTATACTAGAGGTAGTACGTTGTGCCAAGATGCCACTGAAGCCGGATCCAAGAAGTGAGTGAGCGTGGTATTTGCCCTCTCTTTATTCATTTTCCATACTCAATTTCCTAATCAGAACAATCTGCCCTAGATGGTAATAGCTGTGTTCAATAACGCCTTCTATATTTCGTTGATAGGTCCCGTATTTCTCATCAACAAAAATTTCCTTCAGTTTTGTATCTGTCATTCGTTCTACTGCCAAGATAAAATCTGCTGCGTTTTTCAAGAAATTGTCCACTAAGTTTATCCAGTCGGCTTCACACTGAATAGGTGGTAAATTAAAACTATTTTGATCACGGATCTCGAGTTTTCCGCCGTTGAACACATTCAATAATCCTGCTAAGTAATAATTTATATGGAAGGTTAGTGCAGCAATGGTGTTGTGATGACCTACTTGTCGCACAGCCTGTTCCCAGGAGATGCTCGTAATTTGTTCTTTATAATTTGTATTCGCAATCCAGCGCCCGTTAAGCAATACTTCCTGTAGCCGATGGGCAATTAAGATACTTGTGCTCATTGTACCAATTCATGTTGTGGAATAACAGCGTTTGTTTATCATTGTTGTGTCATTCTTAAAAAGAATGTTTGTAAAGTGTGTTTTGTACACTATCTTTGTATCATCATAATTTAGGTTTATAATTGGTTAGTTAGGAAGCCTTCAATCTCCCCGGTTGAAGGCTTTTCTTTTTACTGTTTTTTTGTAATTTTAATGAATGTAAGCTTGAAAAGACAATGAAGCATCCAATCATCATATTGTTGCTGCTCGTATTATTGAATAGCTCGTGTGGGCAACACCATAAACCTGTAATACAAGATGCTAAGCAAGATACCATTTTAGAACAAAATAAAGTGTCAAGCAATATGCGAGTGGGGGCACCCGTTGTCCCGCTTGCAGAGATCTTAATCAATTTCAAAAGTTTTTGGAATTATTACAGTAAGTATATTCAGCTTTACAATGATTTCACGGCCTTAGATCAAACAGGTAAGCAAATAGCGCGAGGCGAGTTTTTGAAGCGGATGACCACGGGTAATTATCTGCCCTTGTTAGTTTACGGCGAAAAAACAGGTAAGTACTATCAATTAGTTGAGATTCCAAAGGACGCGGACTCGGCTATTTCATTATACATGAAGGACTTTTCCAAAACACAACTTGTCTTTTATCAAATGGAAGGAAAGCAGGCACCTGCTTTTGATTTCGTCGATCTGAACGGTAACCGATATACCTCTGCCAATACCAAAGGAAAAGTGATTTTGTTTAAATGCTGGTTTATTAGTTGTGTGCCTTGTGTCCAAGAAATGCCAGAGCTAAATCAATTGGTTAAGAAATATAGCAAAAGGAAAGACGTGTTGTTTATTAGTTTGGCTTTGGATAAGAAGAGTGCGCTACAAGATTTTTTAAAAAAGACACGTTTTGATTATATAACGATTCCCGATCAAGACGCATATATTAGAAATCAATTGAAGGTTTCAAGCTATCCGATGCATTTTTTACTAAATAAAGCGGGAGAGTTGGTTCATGTATTTCCCAATGCTGATGAATTGGATCAGGCTATTCAGCAAGTGTTATAGACTGCGTTTTATATTTCCGTATGATATGGCTTTGTTATGACAAAGAAATGCAGAAATATTTTTGATGTGTGTATTTCGTACACTATCTTTGTGGTATCAAAAGTTTAGGTTTATAATTGGTTAGTTTTAGAGCCTTCCATCTCCCCGATAGAAGGCTTTTTTGTATCATATAAGCAAATATGATAAATGCAAAGCGCTATTTAAATAATCGACCAATTACCTGACCGATCGCAATGAAATCGCGGTGGTTGCTTACCGCTCTTTTTTCCATAATGGTTGCATCCTCTTCAGAAAATGGATAAATCAATAGATAATTGTTTTCGTGTAGATGCTGGTTAAGAAACTCAGGCATATAGCGCATTTGTGGAATGTATGAATGCATCCCACGTTTCGCCATGAGCACAATTAGCCCTTCGTCATCACCCAAATCTGTAGCGGCTTTTTCTGCTTCTTGCCAATAGTTGACTGCATATAGGTCTGCCTCAATATTCGCTTTTTTTATAATGCGCTCTAATATAGGTATAATGTCTTTGTAGGCATAAAAAGACATCCATGCGCCTGCATTACGGGCAATATTCCAAATTCGCAGCAGGGCATGGAAGAAACCGGGTTCTTTTTCTGCGTTCCGCGGAATCAGTACAGCGTATCGTTTAACGGTAGAAACGGGTTGAGCAGCATGATAAACGAGTACATTGATCTGTCTGTTTTGTAAGTATCCGCTATAAAGGTTTTCTACAAAGGACGGAGAAAAACCTTTTTCATTTTCTACGCCAATCATCAGATCGGTAATTTTTTGCTCTTTAACTACATTGTTGATACCTGAAATAACGTCATTGTCATATCGGGTAAGCGATTGTACAGTTACATCGGCCGCTGCACCAATGTCGACGGCTTGGCGCAAAATTTTTTCAGCGTTTTTGACAGACGATTCGTTTTTGTCCTCGTTGATGACGTTAAGAGCAAATAGCCGGTCGGTGTTGGTTTCAGCTTTGAGTAATAGACCGAGGTTGACCATGGGTTCTACCGTTTCTGCGTGATTCATAGCCAATAAGACATGCTCGATTTCCTTACTGTGGCCAGACGCGGTGTTTTCACGGTCGGCCTCAGCAATTTCTTCGGCGCTGGCCATGGAAATGAATGAAGAGAGCGTACATGAGATGAGGATTAATAAAATACTTCCGTTCAGTACGTGCTCGTTTAGTAATCGAATAGGCTCTCCCGAGGCGCTTTCGGAAATAATGATATTATAGCCTACCATAACGGATGCTAGTGTAGCTGCAGCCGATGCTGAGCTCATGCCGAAAATAAGCCTGCCTTCGCTTTTACTCAATCGAAAGGTTTTTTGAGTGGCTGCGGCGGCCAAATATTTGCCGCCAATAGAAGCAGTGAGCATAATAGCGGCCACACCCAACGTTTCCCAACTTTTAATGAAAGCATTAAAGTCGATGAGCATCCCTACGCTAATCAGGAAAAAAGGAATAAAAATGGCATTTCCTACAAATTCTACCCGATTCATGAGCGACGATGCATGCGGAATCAATCGATTCAAAGCCAGTCCGGCGAAGAATGCACCTATAATGGCCTCAATACCCGCTATTTCTGCCAATAGGGCAGCCAGATAAATCATGACTAATACAAAGATATATTGGGATATTTTATCATCTACTTTTTTGAAGAACCACCTACCGATAATGGGGAAAACTAAAAGTACGACGAGTCCGAATAAAATCATGGAAATAGTTAACCTGATCCAAAAACTACTGCCTATTTCACCTTGTGTCATGCCCACTACTACGGCTAACACGACTAAGGAAAGTACATCGGTAATCATCGTACCACCCACGGTAATATTGACTGATAAATTTTTGGAAATACCCAATTTACTTATCAATGGATAGACAATTAACGTATGTGAAGAAAAAAGACTGGCAAAAAGTATCGCGGTAAGAAGGGGGAAATGTAGGATATAATATCCACCGAAAAAACCCAAGATAAAAGGAGCAATAAAGGTATATAAAGCAAAAGTAATGCTCTTCCACTTGTTTTTCTTAAAATCTCCCATATCAATTTCAAGTCCCGCCAAAAACATGATGTATAGTAAACCAGTGGTGCCGGTAACCACCACACTGCTATCCCGAGCAAGTAAATGAAAGCCATTGGGGCCAACAAGTGCACCTGCGATGATCAGTCCCAATAAATGGGGAACTTTGATTTTATTTAATAATAGCGGAGCACTCAGTATAATGATTAGTTCGAGTAGAAATTTCAGTAGTGGGTCTTCTATCGGAAAAGCAAGATGTTGTATACTCAATAATGGCATAACCTAGTTGTTTGAAGCACGAACCAATTCAATGTCAAATGTAGCGGTACAACTGTTGTTTATTTCAATCACTTGTGTGCCACTTAAAAAATTTTGCTTTAAAGGTTGGAGCACGAGTTGCATGTCTACTTTCCGCTGTGCAACTGAATCGGTCATGTAATGCAGTCGCACTTCATTATGGATAATGTTTCCAGAAAATACACGGGTATGCGCGTTATTGGTGATCATTTTAGCAATCATTCCTGCTGAATCGGTGACAAATTCCCAGTTGTCTGTGCGCTGATCACCAATCACATAGTCATTACAGTTCGATGCACGGCAAATGACTTTACTTTTCCATAATCCCAATAAACTATCAGGCCATATGGATAACATACTATCCGGCTTTTTTGCTGCAAGCAGACTGTCCCGCATATGTAAAAGTGATTGATATTCTTTTTCTTTGAGTGAAAGGAGCTGTTCGCGCTCCAATAAGTTTTTCTCCCGTTGGGCAAGCTGTTTCTCCCGTTGCCTGTCTTGACAAGCAAGAAATAGGAAGGATAAAAACAAAATAAATAGTAAACGTCTTTGTGTCATGCAAAGGTACTTTGAAACCTGGTTTTCTCACCTAGAACAACTTTGAGTCTTATTGGTTTGAGGTATCGCATTAAGATTTTTCCAATTCTTGTACGAAATCTTTCCCCCAATAGTTCACATCGTAATAAGAAACCGACTCGAAAGAGCGCTTTAAACGAATTTCCTTTTCCTGGATATCCATCATGAGTGCTTTCAATAACGATTCGATCATGCTTTTACGATCATATGGGTTGGTTAAAATCGCATAAGGCAGCTCAACGGAGGCACCGGCAAATTCTGAAAGCACCAGCGCGCCATCAAAATCTGTCAGCAATCCTTTGGTAGCAATATATTCTTTGGCAACCAGGTTTAACCCGTCGCGCAGTGGCGTAATCCAGGCGATATCACTGATGCCATAGTAGGTGACTACCTCGTCGAAAGGGAGTGAGCGGTAGAAGTATTGAATGGGAAGCCAATCCATCGTGGCATATTTACCATTGATTTCACCAATGGCCTGGTTAAGCTCATCGCGTATTTGATCATAGATTTTCATCCCTTGTGAGGGTGGAGTACAGATATTGATCAATTCTACCTTGCCGCGATATTCCGGATAATCCTTTAAAAACTCGCCAAATGCCTTTATCTTTTCTAATGGACCTTTTACATAATCCAAACGCTCCACCGATAAAATGGTTTTGATCCCTTTATGTTGTTTAGTTTCCTGCAGGCGTAGAATGTTGGGTTTTACTTTCGGTCGAGCCAGCGAACGTTTGATGCTTTCCATGTTTACGCCAACAGGCTGTGCGCCTAGGCGGATTCGGCGCCCCTCTACTTCGATAATCTTGGTCATGCTTTCTACCCCCAGCGCACAACTGTACGTAAGAAACTGCTTGGCCGCCTTGGCAGATTTGATCACGCGAAAAGGAACATGGCTGCGTAATACGTCTACGAAATTTTCTACATAACGCGGTATGTGGAAACTGATGAAATCACATAACAATAACGAACCTACAATTTCGCGTCGCCATGGAATAATGTTGAATACATCGGCAGCAGGAAACGAGGTGTGATGGAAGAAGCCAATTTTGAGATCGGGTCGCATGGGTTTCAAAAATGCTGGCACCATCCAAAGATTGTATTCATGTATCCATACAAAAGCTCCATGATCGGCCTCACGGGCTACACGATCAGCAAAGAGCTTGTTGATATACAGATAATGATTCCAATCTTCATGATTAAATTTAGCTTTATCTACAAAAGAAAAGATCGTAGGCCAAAAGGCTTCTTTGGAGAATACCCGATAGAATTGATCGATATCTTTTTTTGACAAAGAAATGGTGGAGCTCCACAGTTTAGGGTATTTTTCTTCATCGATGAGCTGATTGGAAATCTCTCTTTCGTCTTTCTGCTGTGCTTCTTCTCCTATCCAAATACCCGATCGTCCTGTTTCAAATAGCCCTAAGAGAGAGGGGATAATGCCATTCGGGCTCTTTGGTGCATGCCGTACGGTTTTACCTTTTACAACTGATTTTTCATATGGCAACCGATGATAAACAATAACCAATTGGTTTTTAGCCTTTTTGCGTTTGGTTTTGTTTTTCTGATTTCCTATAAACAACTTCCGGAAGGCATCTAGGCGCTGCATAGCTTCTAAGATACCACCTGCACCCGGTTCTTGGGCATGGTATACATCGGCAAGCGATTGGGTGGCTTCCAATAGAGGCGGTTCGGATGCGCCCACCGCTACTCCCTTACAACCAATTTGAAACATAGCCAAGTCATTCAATGTATCGCCGGCAACCAATACTTCATTGTCCTCTGCGCCTAACATATCAACCAATTTACGAAGTGTAGATCCTTTGTTTACCCCTTTGGGTAGAAAATCAAGGTATTTATCTAGCGAAGTGATCACATCAAGATTCTTTTGCTGTGCAATCGCCAAGGCTTCGTGCAAGTCAGTGCCTTTGGAATAGAAAAATGAACTTCTACGCTGTTGTGGTACCTCTTGTGGTTCAATGCCTTCTATCTTAGCGAGTTGTTGCTGGAGGTCAAATACTTCGGTCCAGTTCTGCTCAATTTCCGATTGGATGGGTTCAATCTTGTCCAAGGTGCGCCCATTAACAATCGTAGCACCCACGTCTGCAATAATATAGTCGGGTGTAGGAATAAGCGGATCGTTTAATAAAGGAATAACGGTTTCTAAACCGCGCCCGGTAACGAATACCAAGGTGAAATCTTTGGCGTCCTTGATGAGCTGATATAATTCCATTCTTTTATCCAGTTCACCACCCAAGAAAGTCCCATCTAAGTCTGTTGCTAATATCATACTAATGGAGTTTTTGTTCTAATAATTTGAATTCGGTTGCTACAGGCATGTGTTTGAATAACACCCGGTAGGCTGTTTGTAAAATAGGGAAATTCGCTGGCCGTTGGCTTGCAAATGGATAAAGCCCTTGGGTAGCCCCGTAGCCTTCTGCGACCATTTGCATGGCTCGTTTGGCTTTTTCAACACTATATCCACGACCGATCAACTCACCAAAGGTACGGTTGCGACTGTGTGCCGAATAAGCGGTCACCAATAAGTCGCCTGCATAAGAAGAGTTTAGAACTGCATGCGTGCTGCCAATGGATTGAACGAGTTCATGTAATTCCCTCAAAGCGTTGGCTGCTAATACGGCCAAAAAGTTGTCGCCATAACGTAACCCTTTTGCCATGCCACATACGATACCTACCACATTTTTGTAAATAGCTGCGTAGGTAACACCGTGCGTATCATCACAAAGTTGGATATCAACATAGTCGGATGCAAAGCAAGGTGATAGTAGCTGTTGTACGTTTTTGCTTGCGGCACCAATAGTGAGATAGGTTTTTCTGCGTAAACCAATTTCTTCCGCATGACAGGGACCTGCCAACATCGCTAATTGGCTATCGCTGATGTTGAAATATCTTGAAATGTAAGTAATCGGTGATTCGTGCTGTGCGCCTACGGTGCCCTTAATGGCGTTAACTAAGATCCTGTCTTTGATGTGATTAATATCGATAGTCTCGAGTAATCCCGGTAGCTGAGCGCTGGGTACGGCAAATAATAACACATCGCTCTTTGTTGCAACGTCTTCAATATGGGAGGAAACCTGAATGTAGTTAGTATCAAGATGTACTAAGTTGAGGTAATCCGGATTCGTGCCCGTTTGCTGTATGGCGTCCGCTTGCTCCGGTCTTCTGATATACCAGTTAACTAATAGTTTATTATCTGTTAATATTTTTACTAACGCAGTAGCCCAACTTCCACCGCCAAAAACACTAAATTTAATCAAAATTAATTGATTTTAGATGATAGAAAAAGCCTTGTAGACTGGCTGGCCATTAAATGGCTCATGCAAATGTACAAATAAATGGAAAAATAAACAACCTTTAGTTAAAATACGGCTTTGTTTTTGTTTGTAAGTAGTTGTTAATGAGATTATTAATGTATTCGTTTTGTAGGTTAGACTTCGTCTTCCGTATGCTTTTCTGGTTTCATTTCAGTTGCACGGATAGTCTTCTCCAGATTTTTCTGATCTTTTCGATTCTTCTTGATGAGTAGCCAAATCAATACCAGAACCGCAATGCCTACCAATATGATGAGGACGTAATTCATGACACTGTATTTTAACTAATTTCTTCTAATAAAAACAAAGAATAATAGGTATGGTTTGTTTTTTAATAAAATTCGGATCACCTGCTATTCGTTCAGTGTTTTTATCTTTTTATTAAAGGAATTTACCTTGTAAAGTAATTTAATTATTCATAATTCATTATTTATTAGGTGTTTATGTTTTGGTCTGTACGGTTTAAACCGCTGCGCTTAAATGGTCAATTGGGTAGCTTCAAGATGAATTGACTACTTTTGTAAGTAGACTATCGTTAAACCAAAAACAAAACCGATCATGCAATATAAAGATGTGTACCATAGGTTAAGCAGTGTGTGTATTCTATGTCTGCTATCAGTTATCTGCTATGCCAAGAGTGAATGTCGCATTTATCCTGCTCCTGATGGAGCCGTGTTGAATACCGATTTTACCGTTCGGGTACGCAGCGAAGGAAAACCATGGCAGCGGGTGCCCACTTATTTAATTAAGGTGGATGAAGTGCGTGGAACGGCGCATCATCCCGAAAATGCTTCAATGAGTACGTTTGATTTTGAAGGCGAGATAGAAGTAGCGGTTACATTTAATAAAGGCACTGTGCAGTCAGCAAGAGTACGACCATTATCCTACCATATCGAGCCAGAAATAGATGCTCATACGGTGAGCTTTAAGTTGGACCAACCCCGAAATCTGTCGGTTGAAGTGAATGGCGATATCTTCCATAATTTGCACCTCTTCGCGAATCCCATGGAGACGTTTACCCCTGATCGGCAAGATCCGAACCTGATTTATTTTGGGCCCGGTGTGCATCAAGTAGCAGGGGGGAAGCTACGTGTGCCATCGGGCAAAACAGTTTATATTGCTGGCGGTGCCGTGTTGATGGGACAAGTGCTGGTAGAAGATGCACATGATGTTCGGGTATTGGGTCGGGGCATCATTGATCATACAGTTAAAATGGGCATACGCATTGTACGTTCTAAAAATATATTAGTAGAAGGACTCTTTACGACTCAATGTGCTACCGGTGGCTCCGATTCAGTTACTATCCGTAACGTAAAAAGCATCAGTTATTATGGTTGGGGCGACGGGATGAACGTGTTTTCCAGTACCAATGTGCTTTTTGACGGAGTATTTTGCCGTAATTCAGATGATTGTACAACGGTATATGGCACGCGTTTGGGGTTTGAAGGAGCCAGCCGGAATATCACCATGCAAAATTCCACATTATGGGCTGATGTGGCGCACCCTATTTTCATCGGTATTCATGGTAACGCCGATCAGCCAGAAGTGTTGGAGAACTTGACTTATCAAAATATCGATATCCTGGATCATAAAGAAGCCCAGTTGGATTATCAAGGATGTTTGAGTATCAATGCAGGAGATAATAACCTCATTCGGAATGTTCGATTTGAAAACATCCGGATAGAAGACTTTAGACAAGGACAATTGGTTAACCTACGCATATTCTTTAATGAAAAATATTGCAAGGCACCCGGACGAGGCATTGAAAATGTACTCTTTAAAGACATTAGTTATGCAGGAGAACATGCCGAGCTTTCTATTATATCGGGATACGATGAACATCGCCAGGTGAAAAACATTGTTTTCCAGAACCTACAGATCAACGGAAAGCAGATTACAGATGATATGCCCAATAAACCTAAGTGGTATAAAACGGGTGATATGGCACGTATCTATGTGGGGAGCCATGTGGAGAATGTGAAATTTATTAAATAATATTAGATTGTTTCACTCGACACTCAGTACTATTGGGCTTGACAAGTGAAACAATCCAATGATTCCATTACCGATTACTTGATGGCTTTTAACGGTTTCCCATTTAAAGTAAGATGATCAAATCGGACAGACGTAGAATTTGGCATTCCAGATGCAACGGCTATGCCCAATAAATAAGTTGGACCAATGATTAACTCAGTTGCACCTACGGCTTGCCATTGTACACCATCGTAAGAGCTATATGCTTGGCATTGATTACCCTTTCGTACCAATCGAAGCCAATAGTAACCCGTAAGTCGACCGAAAGTAACGACAGGTTCCTTTAATCCTTGACGAATTGCCTTTACTTCTAAACGGTTGCCGGTTTGCATGCGTAGTAGAAAGCGGGTATGCCAGTTCGGTGCTTCAATCTGGTCAGTTTTGCCTGGATAAACTAACAAAGATACCTGTGGTGCATTGGCTGCTGTGCTTTCGCGCAAGGTCAGCCCCATAACAGAAAACTGGGAACTGGGTTGTGGTGCTATGCGTACTGTAAGTATTGCATCTTGCTTCAAGGGGATGTAAGTGAAGTGAAATTGATCTGCACTATCCTTCATGCCGTATCCAAAAGCTTCTATGTCCAATTGTTGTCCATTGTACCAAGAATGACCTTGGTTTATTCGGCCGATATCAACTTGTTGCCATGTGTTTGGTAAACCGGTCATAGCAGGTTGGGTGAAGCTAAGTGCACTAGTCCCAAGTCGATTATTGGCTTCCACTGCATAATAGTATTGGTGCCTTGCTTCTACAGCTGTGTCCAGATAAAAGTTGTTTGAAATGGCTTTTGCTACGATTTGGTAAGGGCCATTTGTTCGTGTGGCCCGTTTTATCGTATAGCTTGTTGCTTGATTAGAGGCCACCCAACTGATTGCAACTCCGTTGAAAGAGCCCCGAGCAACTAGGCCAGCAGGTGCCACTGGAACCCTGGCTTGTTCTGTTGTGGGCTGACTAAAGAATAAAGTGCCGTATCCTGGATGATCGGCCCCAGGTTTACCTGGACCTTCTGGTCTTAGTTTTGCAGCAGCTTGTGCTGTATATGGAGCTTTAAGTCCTTTGAGTATAACGTAATGATTATAAACCTGTTCGTAGAGGGCCCGAAGTTGCCCGCGCCCTTTGTCGGAAATCTGTGTATGATGGTATTTTCCAGTTCGATCCAGCCACTCGGAGAAGGGCATATCATCATGACCTAGATTATATTTTGCCGTATATTCAAAACCTTTTAACAAGCGATTTTGGTCGTAGCTATACAAGTCGAGCCCTTGATTCCAGGCAATAGCACAGCTTTCGGCCAACATGCCTATGCCCAGTTGACTGTGTGGTTGGTCGCGTCCGCTCTCTTGGATTTGTCCGCTTTCATTGATGATATAGTTAGCAAGACTTCCATTGCCCCAACCTGCTATATAATATCGTAAGGCCTGTTCAAAAATCGGTCTGTCGTTACAAAATACACCAATGGCCATCATCGTTTTAATAGCTGCTGCGTCCCAATTGCCATTGGCAAAAGGGGCGAAATCCCGAATGACTGGTGCGATCACTTTTTTGAAATGCTGTTCCGTTTTCCGGATATCGTCTTGGCTCCAACCGGCATGGGTATAACGCATAATTTCGGCGGCATTGATCATTTTAAACGGCCCCAAACCGGCCATTAACACGGCATCACGACCAGTGATGGATTGCAAGGCGGTCGACCAAGCGTTGATAATCTCCATGGCTTTCTTTGCATAGCGCTTATCACCAGTAATGGCCCACATGATGGCGTTCTGGTGCGCGGCATTGGCATCGCTATCGTATGCGGATTGCCCTACAGTGGGATTGCGTCCGACACTAGCCATGGGGCCCTGCATATGGTACGTATATTGGGATGCCGGATTTTGGACAAATAGTTGATAACCCGAATAAGTCGGCTCTGTTTTTGTAGCTACAGCAGTCTTCATCCGGTCTAAATCAGACTGACTATGCAGAATACCCGGATGGATAAATGATTGTGCTGTGCACCAAGTTGGAATGAGGGAGCAGACAGCCAGATATAAAATAATGAATGGTACTTTCTTTCTCGAAAATTGCATGATTGATGTTATTGTTGGATTGGATTAAATATAACTGCCTGGCCACCTTTAGCGGCTAGCCTGATGGGAAATGCATCACCCTTTTTTACTTCGAATGTTCGTTTGCGAATCCCTCCTTGACCATCATCTTCATAAACAACGGCATGATAGGTCGTGTTCTTAGCTAGGAAATCGAGCTGAATGGTGGTGTTCCAAGGTGCGAAACCCGTAATGTTCCCCATAAACCAGCGATCGCCTTTTCGACGTACTACACTAACGTACTGCCCAATTGCTCCTGCAAGGTAATGACTCTCATTCCAGACGGTTGGTACTTCGTCATAAAACTCAATTTCGTCTAGATTGGTGTATTCTGTGGGTTTACCATACCACAACATGCTCTGTAGTGGACTAAAATATATTACTGGCAGGGCTAATTGATGGGCTTTACTCACTTTTATATTTTTACTGTAGTTGTTGCTTGGATTAGGAAAGCAAAACGTGAAATCAGCCGGCCCGGCAAGAAAACGAGTAAAGGGTAGGGTCGTGGTATGGAAAGCGTCTGGACTATTTTCATCACCACGAATTCCTTCCTGTGTTAAGAAGGCAGGATAGGTACGGCTCCAACCGGTAGGTTTGTAGTTGTCATGTACGTTCAATACAAAACCATAATCGTTCACTTTTTTTACTGCTTGGGCTAACCAAGCAATGCCCTCCTGACTCAAACCATCAACAAAACCAAATTTTAACCCGCTAACGCCCCATTGTTTATAAAGAAGCAATAGTTCATCTAATTTGGCTCTTAATCCTACATAATTTACATAGAGAATTACGCCGATACCATGCTGCTTGCCATAGCTGATTACATGGGGCATATCAATTTCGGGAATGACTTGAGTAGGATCGGAGGTGGTTCGAAATTCAGCACCATACCAGCCTGCATCAAACATAATGTATTGGTAACGATGTTTTACAGCAAAATCAATGCAATCCAACCCACTTTGTGTAGTGAGTTGTGCCCGTATTAGCTTGCCTGGTTTTACCCCTTCCGGGATTGGTTGTGACGGCTGTGGGTTTAACCGTAACGAAAGATCACTAAACTGGTGTAAGCCGATAGCGGAAAGCGCAACGCTGACTGTACGCCAAGGACTAACAAAATCATCGCCAATTTGTACATGTCTGTCTGTGGTAAAGACAGTCTTGAGTGTATGTGGTGTGTCTCCTTTGACGAGCTGGGCTTTTGTGTACTCTGTGTTTGCCGCTTCACCTATGCTGATATAATAATGGCCATTGGTTAAAGTGCTAGGCAGATCGGACGGTGTAGTGAGCGAATCGATCGTAGTGGGCATAAATACTGATTCGTGATGGTACTGAAATAGCGTATAAGGAGTCGTAAGTTGATATTCGGTGTTTTCGCGCCTAATATATAGGTCATCCGAATGAGGTAGTACATAACGAAAGGCCAGACTGCCATCGAATAATCGAACCTGTAGTTTAAAGGTGATGGAATTACTCTGTAGCTCGATGACGGTTTGCCGGTAATGGTTCTCCACTCGTTCGCGTTCCCCAAAAGGCCAATTAAATGTTTCGTTTTTAGTATCATCTTCACGTTGTATCAAGGTACAATGTTCACCCAGTCTGACGCCGTTGGACAAGCTAAGGCCAAGGGGCGACCACATGACGATTTCTTTCTTATGGTAAAGTAAACGGTAGCGTAGGTTTTGTTGCTTATCTATCTTTATTTCGGCCATGGTATGGCCATCTGGCGATTGGATAGCCATGGATTGTTGCTGATTAAATGCTTTCCCACTTAAAGTAAGTAACAAAAATCCGGTTAGCGTGAAATAGCTTCTTCGTGTGCGCATATTGTTTTAAAATCTTATGATCAGACCTAAAGCTAAATTAGCATTTGTTTTTGGCTTCATAGAGGTAAATTACTACGGGATATTGTCGATTTCCTTATTTATTTTGACCACAACGGTTATTGCCTACTTTATATCTTTCCTGATATGTTTGGAACTACTTTTGTTTTTCCTTGACTTTCTTCTGTTCTAATAAATACCAAGTAATCACGAACTTCCCATTTTTAATAAATTCAGTTCAAATTAAATCCAATAAAAGTCCATAAAATCATATAAAAACATGGACTTACTATGGACTCATTATGGACTCACTATGGACTCATCCAGAAGAAAATGCATATTTGGTAACTACTTTGTGTAAAATGAGTAGCTGTTAGATAGGAGTTTGGTGTTTGTATCTTTCACTTATTCGCCACGCTTGTACTGTTTATTGAACGCTTGTCGATGTTTTTTTATAAATACGGTGGGTGTCATATCAAACAATTTGGTGAACTGCTTGCCAAAGTATTTGGGGTCATTAAAACCAGTCTGAAATGCTGCTTCGGCCACATTACAGTCGGTATCTATCAGCAATTGGGCTGCTCGGCGCAACCGGATATAGCGGATAAAGCCACTAACAGATTGACCTGATATGGATTTAACCCGTTTATACAAGTTCGAGTGGCTCATGCCAATTTCATCGGCAAGCATTTGGATGCCAAAGTCAGAATCGGTGAGGTGTTTTTCAACGATTTCGATGCATCGATCTAGAAATTTTTTATACTCCGATGAAACGATAACCGAATTAGATTGTAAGGTAATTTCATTATAAAAGTAGTTTTGCAAATAGTTGCGATTCTGTAATAGATTGGCCACCCGTGCAACTAAGTAATCTTTCTCGAATGGCTTGGTAATAAAATCGTCGGCACCACTATCTAAACTTTTCAATTGAATATCTTTACCGGTACTGGCAGTTAACAAAATAACCGGAATATTAGATAGGGCAGGGTCATTTTTAATGTGCTGACAAAAGCTAATACCATCTAAGCTTCCCATCATATAATCGGTAATGATGATATCCGGCAGCTTTTCACGCGCTTGCTCCAGTCCCATTTCGCCATCTTCTGCTTCATAAACCATATAGGCTGGCTGGAATATTTGTTCGATATATGTTCGGATATCGGAATCATCATCTACGATGAGTAGCGTTTTTTTATCGGTAATTAATTCTTTTTTCAGGTGTGAAACAGCTGGCTGAACACCAATATGTTCGCTGATCTGTGATATTTCAGGTGTATGAGGGGATGTCGTTTCAATGTGCAAGGGCAGGAGCGTTGCGTTCTCTTTCAGTAAAGTAAGCAGAAAAGTGGTGCCTTTACCCACTGTGCTGGTATAATGTAAGTTACCACCATGTAAAAAAGCAAATTGCTTGGCTAAGTACAGGCCAATACCAAAACCAGGTTTCGCGGCGCTATCTGTAGATTTAACCTGGTAGAAGCGATCAAATACCTTGTCATTTTCATCGGCCGGAATACCCTGTCCAGTATCGCTAACTTCAATGAAGATCTGTTGTGTATCTGCGGTTACCGTAAATGTCACATGCCCATTTTCGGGTGTATATTTCAGCGCGTTGGAAACCAAGTTAAATAAAACGATCTCCAGTTTTTCACGATCGCCTATCATAATAAGATCCTTGTTGGTACTGTTAAACGTGTAGCCTATTTTTTTTGTTAATGCTTGTTGGGTAAAATATGCATATACTTCTTTGCACAGGTCGTGAAAATTAAACCTACTGCTCCGGAGTTGGTCATGACCGGCTTCTACTTTTCTGAATAAAAGCAACTGATCAATCAGACTGAGCATGCGACGGGCACTCCGGTAAACAATGTGCAGTTCTTTTTGGGCATCAGGAGCACTTATTTTTGTTAACAATTCCTTTACCGGATTAATGATCAAAGTAAGCGGTGTGCGAAACTCATGGGAGATATTTGTGAAAAAGGAAACGCGTTTCTCATTCAATTCCTTTTCTTGCTCATTAATCAGTCGTTCTTGTTCAAAGGCCATGCGATCTTTTTCATGGCGAATAACCTCCGCATCATATTCAGCTTTTTTACGCATGGCGTCCAGTTTAGATACTTGTACTTCATATTGTAATTTGGTTTGTTTGGTTCTGTAGCGAACATAGGTGTATAACAATGCCACAGCCAAACTCAAGTAAATGAGATATGCCCACCAAGTGCGGTACCATGGAGGTAAGACCGTGATGTGCAGCTGGGTATCACCATTCATCCAAACGCCTTCGCTATTGGTACATCGAATATGGAGGGTATAATCTCCTTCGGCCATACGATTATAATTGATGGTTCGGTTATGCCCAGCATCGTTCCAGTGCTTATCCCAACCTTCCATAAAATAAGCATATTGAATTTTGTCGGGTGCCGAATATTCCAAGGCAGCAAATTGAAAAGTGAGTGCGGCCTTGTTATAAGGTAAAATGATATGATTTTGTTGGAAAGGGTAAGGCTGTCCATCTACATTTAGATTGGTGAAATATAAGGGAGGGATGATTTTTGACAATTTAATCTGTGAGGGAAAGAACAGATTAAAACCTTTGATGCCTCCAAAAACAAAGGCGCCCGTAGAAAGTGTACGGGCAGCACATAATTGAAATTGATTGCCTTGTAGACCATCACTTTGGTAATAATATCGAAACTCTTCATGTTGTGCATCGAAGCGCATCAAGCCATTATACGTACTCATCCAGAGGTAACCATCCGAATCTTCCAATATCGAGAGCACCGCATTGTTACACAGACCATTCTCGGTAGTATAGCGTTTAGTGATTTGGAAATTGTCGCGATCAAACAAGAACAACCCACCGCCTTCTGTACCTACCCAGAAATGCCCTTGATGATCTTCATAGATACTGGTAACGGTATAATGAATAGGAAAGAATTGGTGTTTTTTATGTACGGTATCAATTTTAACAAGTTCTGTCAGATTACCACCCCAAAGATCACCATTTCGGTCTTCTGTAATAGAGAAAAAGTCGGTTAACCGATCATCAAATAATTGAAATTGATTGATTTGCTCATCAAAACGATATAGGCCGCCCATCAAGGTACCTTGTCGGAGCGTAGTGGCCCATAATTGTTGATGACGATCGCGGTAAAGATGTCGGATAACTTTGTTCTCAATACCATTGGTGGGATTAATGCATCGGAAGCGTTCAAATCGGCCACTTTTAGGATTGTATTTATTGATGCCGGCGTTGAAAGTGCCTACCCAGATAGCCTGGTTACGATCCGTTAGAATAGATGTAATGGAGTTGCTGGATATTGCATTTGCTTGTTGTTCATGATATTGAAAATGACGAAAGAAGCCTTTGTCGGCACGCCATATATAAAGGCCTGCATTTTCTGTGCCCACATATAGATTATGTTGGTCATCTTCCATAAAGGCAGAAATGGCTAAACGTCCCGATTTATCTGTTGCTTTCTGAGAGAGGGTAATGGTCTGAAATTTCTTCTTGTTCGGATCAATAATTAACAAGCCACTAATGGAGGTGCCAATCCATACACGGTCGTCCCGATCAACGTATATGGCATAAATATAACCATAATCGGCTAAGTTCCTTTTTTCGGCCAATAATAATGTTTCTGCTTGCTTATTTGCCGTTCGATAGATAAATAGACCATCTTCTGCTGTCCCAATCCACAATTCCCCCGGTTTGCGCCAAGTGAGGCAATTAACGGTAAGTACTCCTCTGTGTAATGGGCTTAAAGCGATAGGATTCATCTGTTTGGTCGCGAGATCGAATCGAAGTAATCCGCGATAACTACCTATATAAATGTAATGTTCATCCACTTCCATACTAACAGCCAATTGCACATCTTGATTAACCAATTCGAGTGTGAGACTATTGGAACTCAATTTGCACAGACCGATTTTTTGAACAAAAACCCAAACCTCTCCGTTAGAGGAAATTGTTAGGCAGGGCACACCATAGGATACATTGATCTTTCCACCAACAATTAAAGGAATCTGTTGTGCAACGCTTTGACCTTTTTGGCAGTATAGCAAACCCAGACCTTCCGAAGCGATGAGCATACGTTCTTGTTTATCCATCTTGATGCTACGGATAACCTCTTGCAATGCTTGTGGTCTTTTTTTTCCATAGGGTATATACTGCACAGTGTGAAATTGTCCGGTGGTATCATTATAAATGCTGGCTCCTTGCCTTGTGGCAGCCCAAACTTGATGCGTAGCATCGTCTGTAACTGCCGTCAACACATCGTGTACCAAGGATAAAGAATCATTTATGTTTTTACGGAAAATGTCAAAAGTATATCCGTTATATCGATTTAAGCCATCTTTAGTGGCAAACCACATGAAGCCACGATCGTCTTGAACAATTCCCCTAATTTGATTGTTTGAAAGCCCTTGTTCAATATCCATATAACTCACGGTAACTGTTTCGTGTGCCGTAAGTGACAGTAGAAAAACACTATATAACAGTATTGTTGAAAATAACTTTCTCATTAGGTTGGCTTATTCGTATTTGTTAGCTTATTGCCCATTGTGATGATAGGCACTATAAAAGTAAAACTTTTTATTCATTATTAAAGTGGGCAAACGGAAAGTGCTATGCCACGAAAACGTGTGTTTAAGACGTTTTTTTTACTTAAACCGGTATAGGAGTAAAAAAATCGTGTTTTTGAGTCGAAAATACCCCCCTTCTTTACGGATTTGTACTCCATGTTACTTGGATAATTGTAGACCTTCGTTGAGCAGCGGGTGATGATGTCTAACCAACAAAATGCTAACCGATAAAAATGATGAATGCACAGCAAGTTATAATTCCGAGGAAGGCTTCTGACTCTTTTAGTATTCGGCAACATACCTTGCCACATATGGATAATAGATGGCATTGCCATGAGGATTTGGAGATTATATCCATTCATAGGGCGACGGGCCCGCAATGCATTGGTGATTATATAGGCAGATTTTTACCGGGCGACGTTGTGTTCATAGGAGCTAATCTGCCCCATTACTGGCGAACACAAATAGCTGACCAGGCTTTGTCTATAAGCAGATCAGATAAGACAGTTCTTCATTTTAAAGCCGACTTTATGGGGTCATCTTGGTTGGAACTACCCGAATCCAAAGGGATTCGCGCTTTGTTTATGAAAGCAGAACGCGGCCTTTTATTGCGTGGAGATAAAGCGGTAGAGGTAACGAAGCGTATAGATCAAATCAGACACGAAAAAGGCTTTCGCCGGATATTACTGTTGCTCCATTGTCTGCAAGCCATGATGGAAAGTGATCAACATCAATTACTTTCCTCCATTGGGTTTAGGCTAACTGCGATGGCAACGGCACCAGATCGACTTCGTGCTGTTTCCCAGTATATTTTCCAAAATTTTAAAGAAACACTCCGCTTAGAACAAGCAGCGGCTATTGCGGGATTGTCGCCTAGCTCATTTTGCCGATATTTTAAATTAAATACGGGTAAAACCTTTAGCCGGTTTGTACAAGATGTACGCGTGGGACATGCATGTAAGTTGTTGTTGAATAATCAATTATCAGTAAAAGAGGTTTATTACAGCAGTGGATTTAAAAACTATACGTCATTTCATGAGGCTTTTAAAACACATACAGGAAAGACACCGAAAGCTTATCATGAGCAACATGGAGGTAGTTTTCCTTAACCGGTTTAGTATTTTAATCATTACTACAATGATAGCAGATAACTAATGTATACACAACTTAATCGAGGAGGGCTATGTAAAGTAAAATAACCAAATCATAATCAGATAAATGAAATACCAATGGTAAGCAGAAACAAATGATTTACATATATCAAATATCCTAACCAATATAAAACAAATGAAGGAGTTAATTAAATTTCGAAAGAAAGGCATGTGGTTAACCATGCTCTTATGGATGATAACTTATTTATCATCTTATGCGCAGCATATGATAAAGGGTCAAGTGATTGATGCTGCAACAGGTAGTTCGTTACCGGGAGTATCGATCAGAATTAAAGGTACAAAACAGGGTACGGCTACGAATAATGAAGGCGCTTTTACATTGCAGGCCAATACCGGGGATGTATTGCTAGTAAGTTATACGGGATATATGGCTCGCGAAGTTACAGTAGAGACAAGCACCAAGCTAACCATTTCACTCTCGCCTTCGCAAAATGATTTGGACGAGGTAGTTGTTGTTGGGTATGGTACACAGAAAAAAGCAACGCTAACTGGGGCAGTGGAGACGGTAAGCAGTGAAACTTTTAAAGATAGAGCCGTGACCAACGTAGCATTGGCCTTGCAGGGACAAACACCGGGCTTAGTTGTAACACGAACTTCCCCTCGTCCAGGTAATGAGGGGCTAAATTTATCTATTCGGGGCGCATCATCAGTGAATGGTTCTAAACCATTAATTGTTATCGATGGAGTGCCAGCTATTAACGATTACGCCTTTCTGAACCTGAACAGTGACGATATTGAAAATGTAACTGTGCTGAAAGATGGTGCGGCAGCTATTTATGGCTCTCGTGCAGCCAATGGTGTACTGTTGGTAACCACTAAAAAGGGGCAGGGCAAGTTAAAGGTAGACTATAATGGCAACTTCCGCTTCAATACCAATGGGCTGGTGGCTTATTCACCAAGTATGCAAGAATATGCAACGATGTGGATTGAAGCAAATAAAGAGGAAGTTTCTCCAAATTGGTGGGTGTGGGGAGAAGAAAATGTTAAGAAAATGGCGCAAGGAGTTGAAGGGCTTTACGATTTGTACAATACCGACTTTTATATCTTCAATGCGAACCGTATTGAAGAAATGTTCTCCACACGTTACTCATACCAGCATAACCTGAGTTTGTCAAGTGGCAATGACAAGTCTACTTATCGGTTATCTTTTGCTATGGCCGATAATCAAGGCAACTTAGCAACTGCCTATGATGGACAGAAGCAATATAATGCGCGTTTCAATTATACCTATAACCTTTCCGAGAAGCTCAAGCTAGAATCGAATATCAGTATCATTGATGCAAAGACTAGTCAACCTTCTAGGGGCCTCGGAAATATTTTATATTCTTTTGACATGCCTTTTTATCCTGCCAAGAATTCGTTGGGACAGTGGTTGGCACCCTTCAATGGGGTTGATGCTGGAGCAAACCGGAATGCTGCGGCAACCACATCGGATGCCGGCCGATATGATAAAAAATCGCTTACGGGACGAATTGATTTGAGAGCCACTTATGACATCTGGAATGGTTTTTCTTTGGAAGGAGCGGCTTCTCTGCAAAATGAGCGATATACAGGAGAATCATATGTGGTGCCTGTGCAACTGTATGATTGGTACGGCAATTATGTGAACAATGCTTATAATACCGATGGCACCAATAATGTCTTTACAGCTGCTGCTTACACGAGCTTTTATCAATATTATGAAGCTTTGCTGAAGTACAATAAAACCATTCAAGGCAAACACCATATTTCTGCGATGGTAGGGTTGAACGCCGAAAAGTTCAACTCACAGAACTTGGAGGCACAACGTGTGGGATTTGATGATTTAGGAATCTATGATATCAGCGCTGCATCTGCCGATGTACAAACCAACAAGGGAGGTAAATCATTAAATGGTAGGTACTCCTATATCAGTCGTCTAAACTACAATTATGATGAAAAATATATCCTAGAGCTGATTGGACGATATGATGGAAATTCCCGTTTTGGGGAAGGACACAAGTTTAAAAGTTTTGGTTCCGTGCAAGGAGGGTGGGTATTCAGTAAGGAAGATTTTATGAAACCGCTATCTAATATTGTTGATTTTGGAAAATTAAGAGCTAGTTATGCTTCTACGGGTAATGCTGCTGATGACCTGGGTGATTTTGACTATTTATCGTTGGTAAACATCGGTACAACGGTTCTAGGCGAGCCCGCATCACAACAAACGTCTACCAGTCTTTCAAATAACGGTTTAATCAGTTTACAGCGTACTTGGGAAACTGTTTTACAAAAGAATGTAGGGCTTGATTTAGGCTTTTTCGATAATCGGTTATCGGCTTCATTCGATGTATATGAAAAGAAAAACATCGGTATGTTGGTCGGTGTGACCTATCCTTCTGTTTTGGGTGGAAGTGCACCTAAGACCAATAGCGGCAATTTCTTTACCCGCGGATGGGAACTAGCAATTGGCTGGAAGAATTATGCAGGAGATTTTGGTTATAATGTATCATTCAATATCGGCGATGCCAATACCAAAGTAACCAATGTGGAGCATGCAGACACTTACGGAGCCGGAAAGAATAATATCGTTAATGGTTATCCTTTTCAATCTTGGTTCTTATATAAAACGGATGGTTATTTTAAAAATCAAGCCGATGTGGATGCATATTATGCGGTTTATGGAAACAGCGATGCATTGGCAGCAATGGATAAGGATAATCCGCAAACCACTTTACGTCCGGGCGATACGAAAAAAGTAGATGTGGCTGGAACCGGAAATATTACCGGAGCAGGAAGTCAACAGAGTTCGCTGGTTTATGCCGGCGATGGTACACCACACTATACCTATGGTATCAATTTAGGTGGGTCATGGAAAGGATTTGATCTGAACTTGTTTTTTCAAGGCCATTTAAAACAAAATATTATGCGTGAAGGTTACATGGCTTATCCGTTCAGAGCAATTTATACCAATCAGAACCCATCATTTTTAGGTAAAACATGGACAGAAGAAAATCCCAATGCAGCGTTTCCCAGACTAACTTCCTATGCACCACGTGCGGCATGGAATTACGCTAACAATGATTTTATGTTGCAGAATAGCCGATATATCCGATTGAAAACTTTGGTTTTGGGTTATACACTACCTCGATCATTGACGGAAAAAGCAAAGCTTGCCAAAGTACGTATTTATTTTTCAGGTAATGATTTATGGGAGATTTCAGCCATTAAAGACGGTTTTGATCCGGAAACAGCTCAAAATGCCACAGATGGCGATAGCGCAGGCTACCCATTTGCGCGTACATGGTCTTTTGGTGTAAATATTGGATTTTAATAATGACCTAAAATGATGAAACAATGAAAAGATTTTTTAATTACATATTATGTGGTAGTTTATGTTTGGGGTGGACTTCATGCCAGAAAAACTTTATTGACTTAAACCCTCCAGCTCAATATACCGATGCTGTTTATTTTAAGAAAGCAAGTGATTTTAAAGCCTATACAACGAGCTTTTACAACCAACTAGAAGGTTGGAGTTTTGGCAGTATGGACAATAGTTCGGATCTATCGGCAAATTCCAATAGTAATGGATATGATATAGGCTATGGAACAATTGCTACAGGTAATACGAGTTGGGACTATTCTAGCATACGTAGCTGTAATATCTTATTAAGTAAGGCAGCTGAATATACAGGTGATGAAAATATTGATCAATCTGTTGGCGAAGCTTATTTCTTTCGTGCCTATAATTATTTTGGCTTGTTAAAGCGTTTTGGAGGAGTACCATTGGTATTGGAAGTACTGGATGTCGATTCTCCGGAACTGTTTGGCCCGCGAAACAGTCGTTATGAAGTAGTTGCACAAATCCTGAGTGATTTAGATGAGGCGATAACCCGGCTACCTATTGAACAAAATATTGCGGGTACAGACAAAGGAAGAGTGAGTAGATGGGCAGCCAAGGCCATGAGAGCTCAGGTAGCATTATATGAGGCTACTTGGGAAAAGTATGTCGGTCAAAAGACCGATGGTGATGGTGTATCCACTGGTGGAGGTACCGCAGGCTATGATGCCGGTAACATGAATAAATATTTGGCTGATGCGGTCGCACAATGTGAAGATATCATGACTAATGGTGGTTATGAATTGTGGAATAAAAATGCGGATTCGAAAATGGGTAATGCCAGCTTATGGTATTTGTTCAATTTGGAAGATGCAGGATCAAATCCAGGTGGCTATGATAAATCGACCAATAAAGAGTTCATTTTATATAAAGTATATGACTACACGTTAAAACAATCTGGTATCAATATTACATGGACGGTTGGCCAATTGTACCCCAGTCGCAAATTTGTAGATATGGCCGTTTGTACCGATGGACTTCCTCCAGAAAAGTCTCCGCTTTTTCAGGGTTATCATACAGCTAATGCTGAATTTCAAGATAGGGACCGTCGTTTATTAAATTACTTGTACGGCCCAAGTGCTGCACCATCTGCCGTAACCTTGGATTATGGAAGCCTTGGATTTAGTGGTTATGGTAATAATAAATATGCGGTATATGGATTTGGTACACGTCGGTTAGATCGCACAGAATCGGCCAACTGGCCTATTATTCGACTTGCTGAAGTTTATTTGATGTATGCGGAAGCACTGTACGAATTGAATGGTAGTATAACGGACGAACAACTGAATGCCTCTATTAATAAGTTGAGAGCACGGGCCGGTGTTGCCGATTTGACCAATGCCCTTGTAGCGACGAATAACTTAGATATGAAAGAAGAGATTAGGAGAGAACGGGCTGTAGAACTTTACCGTGAGGGCAAACGTTTTGACGATTTGAAAAGATGGGGTATTCTGGTTGAATCGTTGAATCCTTCCCGTCTGGGTAAAGTGGTTGGAAATGGAAGCGATTATACAACGCCATTCAAAGACGCTTCTGGTAATGCAACAGCGCAGTATAAACCAAGTACATACATTTGGGGCGAAGAAGCTGTAGAGACACCTGAAGGTACCTTGAATTGTATAGTAATTTCGAGTTCAGTGAACCACTCGGTGGCTGCAAAACACTATCTATACCCCATACCGCAGAATCAGATGAATTTAAATTCGAACTTGCTGCAGAACCCGGGTTATTGATTCCTTTTAATCAGAAATATTATCATGAAGAATTTAAAGAAACCATATAAAAGAAGTATTTATTCAGCGTTGTTAATTGCCTTAATTACTACAGTGGCTGCATGTGCCTATGATATTCCTGAGATTATACGCCAAACACCTGATGATGCAGGCACTAATCCTACAGAGGTTATCGATACATTGGCTCCAACTGTTCCTTTGAAACATGTGGGAGCCCTGCATACACCGGAAGATTTTGCACGTATTAAATCGAAATTAGAAGCACAAGATGAGGCTATTGTGGCTGGTTGGAATAAATTGATAGCCAATAGCCATGCGCAAGCAAGTTATAAGGCAAATCCGGTAGAAAAATTGGTTCGTGGTGGCGGAAGCGTGGAAGAGCCCGATCCGGATAATTATTCTCGTGCATTTAATGACGTAGCAGCAGCTTATCAACTGGCCTTACGCTGGAAAATTAGCGGGGATGACCAGTACGCAAAAACGGCAATAGATATATTGAATGCTTGGGCTGCTACATGTAAACGTATCAGCGGTGATTCCAATACAGCTTTAGCAGGAGGAATCTACGGCTATCAATTTGCCATAGCTGGTGAACTATTGAGAGATTATAGCGGTTGGAAACCAGCGGATTTTGAGGCTTATCAAAATTGGATGAAGGATGTGTTTTATACCTTGAATATGGCCTTCTTAACTAGCCATTGGGGAACATGCGATTCGCATTATTGGGCCAATTGGGATTTGGCTAATCTGGCGTCGGTCATGGCTATTGGCATTCTGACAGATAATCGCTCCATGTACAATTATGCGATAAACTATTTACAGAACGGAAACGGCAACGGCAATTGGTATAAAGCAATTAATTATGTTTTTGATGGAGCTGATGCTGGTCTTGCTCAATTGCAGGAAAGTGGTCGAGATCAAGGGCATGCTACCTTATGCATTGCATTGATGGGACATATTTGCCAGTTGGCCTGGAACCAAGGAGATGATTTTTATGGATTGGATGACAACCGCTTCTTAAAAGTTTGCGAATATGTTGCCAAATACAATGTGGCACAGCTAAGTGTGCCATTTCATGAATATACCCGGAAATGGGCAGCAAATTGTGCCCAAACTGAAGTACATACACAGATTAGTGATAACGGTAGAGGAACCGAGCGTCCGATGTGGTCTGGACCTTTCTATCACTATACAAAAATAAAGGGTTTACAGGCTGATTATACAGGTTTAGGAATGACAAAAACATATCCTGAAGGGGGTGGTGGAGACTACGGTTCTACTAGTGGAGGTTATGATCAGTTGGGCTTTGGTACCTTAATGTATACGTTGGAATAAAATATCGTGTGGTTTATTAAATAAATGCATCCTTAATCCATTAACAAACAGGAATATGAGACGATTCAAATCAAATAGCCTAATTTTCGTGGGGCTAATCATGGTTATATGTACCATGTTTATCGCATGCGAAAAAGGCCCAAACTTTAGAGAATTTGATTACCCTGCACCGGTAGTCAACGATTTTTCTCCCAAACAAGGATATATTGGAAGTGCAGTTTCGATTGAGGGAAAAGATTTCGGCACAACCTTAAAGGCGGTGAAAGTCTATTTTGGAGGTGTGTTGGCAGATTCTATCCAATCTGTTGAAGATAATAAAATTGTAGTTATGGCCCCCCAAACGGGTGTAACGGGTAAATTGAAAGTAGAGATCTATGGGAAAGCAGATACCACTGCTCAAGACTTCATATATATGCCCTCGGCCCGTATTGTATCGGCTAATACAGATAAAGCTCAAATAGGTGATGAAATTATCTTGACAGGAGAGAACTTTGGTGAAGATCAGACGAAAGTGAAAGTTTATATTGGAGAAGTGGAGGGAACTGTTACGGCAGTGGGTGCAACGGAGATTAAATTTACCGTGCCAGATGCACCATCTGGTAATATTATTTTATTGGTAGACGGTCAACATTTAGTTGGGCCTTACCTCATGGTGGGTATCGAAAAATTAACAGGTACCTTGATAGGGCATTCGGGCTCGTGGTCAAATAATCCGGCAACGACAATTAGTGCAGCAGTGGACGGAGATATTACAACTGCGGTAGATGCGCCAAGTAAAACAGGGTTTGTAGGATATGATTTAGGTGCTGGAAAAGCAGGCATTTTGAAATCAATTCGGTACGTGCCACGTACAGGAAATGAAAAGCGGATGGTTGGTGGGGAGATCAGAGGAGCCAATGATCCGTCATTGACTGATTATGTTGTACTACATACTGTTGCAGCAACACCACCTTCAGGAGTATACAGTGAGGCGGCTGTCGAAACAGAAGAAAGCTATCGTTATATTTATTATTACTCGCCAGACGGTTATTGCAATATAGCTGAAATTGAATTTTATGGAAATATAGTTGAACAGGAAGTCCCCAAAGGAAAACTGATATGGGAGTTTAATGCCGATGGCAACAATGAAGGTTGGGAACCACAGCAAAGCGGTACATGGACGGTTAGTGGGGGAACTATGCAAGTTAAATTTACCCAAACTTCAGGTAATAAGCGAGCTGATTTGAAGCAAACGATGCTTCCTGTTACCATTCATACGGGCAATTACCCCATTTTTGCAATTAAAATGGATAAGCCGGCAGGGGCACGCATCACTTTCGATACCAACAACGGTTCATTTGGTAATGGATATAATAAATACGCGACTGATTATGAAAGTAAGAACGTGTATTACTGGGATATGTCTACTCTTAGTATGGGTACCGGCGGTGCACGACCTGATGAGGAAATTAGCCTAACAACTTTTCAATTGAAAATTGCCGATATCCCTCAAACAGATCCGGCTACCGGATACACTGTACAATGGATTCGGACATTTGCCAGTAAGGAAGAACTGGCAAGCTTTCTTGAGAATGAGTAGAAAATTTGAATTAAATTTTGATTTAGTAGTTTAATAGTTGGTTCCATATTGCCCTCTTCCTCATAGTGAAGAGGCAATATTGGTCACATTTTTTTGAGATATACCATGCGGATTTACACCTTTTTCATCATCATTTCAATAGCCTTTACTGCATGTAGACAGGCCCCTTCCTTTGATCCGCAACCGGAAATTACTTATTGCATAGACCAAGCAAAAAAGACGTTGGCTGTGTTGCCCATCGATACTCCCAACATACCGCGTAATATCACCGATACGAGTGGCAAATGGAAATTGGTTAATTACAAAGATTGGACGAGTGGTTTTTGGCCAGGTATTCTCTGGTATGCCTATGAGGCCACGGGCGACGAGTCGCTGCGGAAGGCCGCCGATCGTTTTTCGCGCGAACTAACGCCCTTGTCAAAAGAGCTCGCCATGGATCATGATCTTGGTTTTCAGGTTTTTAATAGTTTCGGTAATGGTTATCGGTTAACGCACGATTCGAGTTATAAAAGCATTATTTTAGCCACAGCAGATACGTTGGCTACGTTGTTCAACCCCAAAGTAGGTACCATCCTTTCTTGGCCTCGGCCTGTGCCCCATATGCAGTGGCCACAGCATAATACCATTATCGATAACATGATCAATTTGGAGCTTTTATTCTGGGCATCTAAGCATGGGGGAGGTAAAAGGTTATATGATATCGCTGTAAAACATGCCGAAACGACGATGAAGAACCACTTCAGGCCAGATTATACGGCTTATCATGCCGTTATATACAATAAAGAAACAGGCGAAAAAATCAAGGGGTTGACCCATCAAGGCTATTCGGATAGCTCCATGTGGGCACGTGGACAGGCCTGGGCTATTTATGGTTATATGATGTGTTATCGTGAAACGGGTATGCCAAAGTTTCTAGATTTTGCCGAAAAAGTGACTCAGGTTTATCTAGATCGTCTACCTGATGATCGGGTACCGTATTGGGATTTTGATGATCCAGCTATTCCACAAGCACCTAAAGATGCATCAGCAGCTGCGGTCACAGCATCTGCATTGATTGAACTGGCTCACTTAGAAAACGACCGAAGTAAAGCCAATTATTATCACAAGGAAGCAGTGGCCATGCTGGCCTCTTTGTCGTCCGCGCAATACCAAAGTAGAACGGCCAATACAGCATTTTTACGACACGCTACAGGACATAAACCGAATCATAGTGAGGTAGATGCCTCTATTAACTATGCGGATTATTATTATCTGGAAGCCTTATTGAAATTAAAAAATATGAAACATAAATAGTTAAAATATAGAACAATCAAATGAATGCAAGTCTGTTAGATGAAGATGTTGTTATTGCGGCTGATATTGGAGGTTCACACATCACCGTTGCACCTGTGAAGTTATCATCAGCAACCACCGAGCAAGATAAAATGGTACGTATACGGGTAGACAGCAAGGGGACAAGGGAAGAAATTTTGCGAAGTTGGTTGCAGGCGTTGGAACATGTCTTTAGTGCCTGTGCTGAACGTCCGAACAAATTAGCGGTGGCTATGCCGGGCCCGTTCGATTATCAGCAAGGAATTGCTTATATGCGAGGGATGGATAAATATGAACATCTATATGGCATATCGATTCGGCAGATACTGGCTGAAGGGTTGGATATACCGGATCATCAGGTGTTGTTTCGGAATGATGCCGAAGCTTTTCTGCATGGGGAGGTAGCTACTAACTTAGTAGGTAAAGACGAGCGTGTATTGGGACTGACATTGGGTACGGGTATGGGTACTGCATTTAGCCATGAACGGAAAACTGTAGACCTCAACTTGGGAGGAGAACCTTATCAAGCCAGCATTGCCGATGATTACTTTACCACGCGCTGGTTTAAACGGCGTTGCGTTGAATTGGGAGGAATGCCGATCGATGGGGTAGAACAGTTAGCTGCCATTGTAGGAAAAAATAAGATTCCCCATTTGATTTTTGAAGAATATGCTACTTGCTTAGCAGCGTTTTTAGTACCTCACCTTACACGTTTGGAAATTGATACCGTAGTTTTTGGAGGTAATATAGCAAAGGCATACACGCTCTTTCTACCACAACTGCTAACCTTATGGGCAGACGCTGGGCTAAGGCCAGCTATTAAGCTGGCACAACAGGGAGAGCAATCGGCCATGATTGGTGCTGCTTTTCTTTTTGAGGATCAAAACAATTCATTTAAATACCCAACTATCGTTTCATCATGACTCGTTACCCTACACGCATTGCGCTTATTGCCGCTTTGGGCGGTTTTCTTTTTGGCTTTGAAACTGCGGTTATCTCAGGCGCCGAACGCACTATTCAAGAATTTTGGCGGCTTGATGCTTTTTGGTTAGGTTTCACAGTGGCTGCGAGCTTGATAGGTACCGTATTGGGATCATTAATTATTGGCAAACCTGCACAGCGCTACGGGCGCAAGAAAATGCTTATTGGTATTGCCATTTCTTATTTGCTATCTGCTATAGGTTGCGCATGGGCACACGAATGGATGTTATTTGTTGGTTTTCGTTTTTTGGGTGGCGTTGCTGTAGGAGCATCTTCGGTCATTGGTCCGATGTACATTGCCGAGATATCGCCTGCTACAAGTCGGGGGCGTTTGGCTGGCATGTTTCAATTGAATATTGTAGGAGGAATTTTGATTGCCTATTTAACCAACTACTTACTTTCGGGCTTCGGTGAGCTAGCTTGGCGCTATATGTTAGGTGTGATGGTCATTCCAGCTATTATTTTTTTATTTCTATTACAATTTATTCCAGAGAGCCCGCGCTGGTTGGTATTGAACGGAAAAGATCAAGAAGCAGCGACTATATTCAAACGCTTGGGCGAGACGAGCACTGTTGCACTGATAAAAGAAGAACACAGGTTGGCGAGCCGGGGCCTCAAAGAGCATTTGTTTAATGGTAAATACCAAAGGCCTATCGGTTATGCTATTTTATTGGCTATGTTCAATCAATTGTCGGGTATCAATGCGATTCTTTATTATGCACCGCGTATTTTTGAAATGGCCGGTTTTAATAAAGCGGATGCTTTTCAGCAATCGGTATATATTGGATTGGCCAATTTTATATTTACTGCTTTAGCCATGACCGTAATCGATCGTTTCGGACGGAAACGGCTATTGTTGATTGGCGCCCTTGGGATGGTTGTTTTTTTACTCCTGACAGCTTTATCTTTTAAGAATCCAGAAATGGCGGATAAGCATGTGATTATCTACCTGATAGGCTTCATTGCCTTCTTTGCCTTCTCGCAAGGTGCTGTGATATGGGTATTTATTTCGGAGATTTTTCCAAATGCGGTGCGTTCGCAGGGAGGAGCGCTAGGAAGTTTTACCCATTGGATCATGGCTGCTGTTATTTCCTGGGTATTTCCCATTATCGTGGAGGGTAGTTCGATGGGTGGTTTTTATTCCTTTATATTTTACGGAGTGATGATGCTCCTTTCTTTTTTATTTATCTGGCGCGTGATGCCTGAAACGAAAGGTAAATCGTTGGAGCAGATCCAAGCGGAATTGGGAATTAAATAATTAAGTGGAAAGCTAAGCATATACTTCATTACCAATATATGGTTTATTGGGATTGAAATAGTTTGTTTAAACGATTTGAAAAACAGTAAATGAATATGAAACGGGTTCTATTTTTGATGTCGATTTCATTGTTTTTTTCCTTGTCGGTTAGGAGTGCAACATACCAATGGTCGGTCAAAGTAAAAGGATATATTTCCGATGAGACAAACGACCATCCGGATGCATTTTTATGGATTCCTGCGAATTGCCAACAGGTGCGGGCAGTGGTTGTGGGGCAGCACAACATGTGTGAAGAGCCTATTTTTGAACATCCGGCTTTTAGGAAGGCCATGAGCGAGTTGGGATTTGCCGTGATATGGATATCGCCGGGCATCGATCAACAATGGGACGTCAAGAATGGATGCCAGCAAATTTTTGACGATGCCATGCGGGCACTGGCCGATCAAAGTGGTTATACGGAATTGGCATATGCGCCCATTATTCCCATAGGTCATTCTGCCATGGCTACTTTTCCTTGGAATTTTGCTGCCTGGAATCCGGAACGAACGTTAGCTATCATTTCTTATCATGGCGATGCGCCACGAACAAATCTGACCGGGTATGGCAGAGAGAACCTAGAGTGGGGTAGAAACAGGAATATTGACGGTATTCCCGGTCTCATGATAAAAGGCGAATACGAATGGTGGGAAGCGCGGGTAAACCCAGCGCTAGCTTTTCGGATGATGTATCCTGAAAGTTGTATTTCTTTTTTATGTGATGCAGGACATGGTCACTTTGATGTGTCGGATGAAGTGGTAGATTATATGATATTGTTTATACGAAAAGCTGCCCAATACCGGTTACCGAAATACCAAGCGCCAGATAAGCCAACACCATTGATCAAAATAGATCCTAAACAGGGCTGGCTGGCAGCGCGTTGGCAGCCCGACCAAAAAAGGAACGTGCAGACAGCACCATTCAGCTTTTATAAAGGGGATGTTCATGATGCATTTTGGTATTTTGATAGAGAGATAGCCCATGCTACCGAAGACTATTATGCTCGGAAAAGTAATAAAAAGACGCAATATCTGGGGTTTACCTGGCAGGGAAAATTATTGTCGTTTGATGCCACCAGTCACGCGCAATATGAAAGCTCCACGATAGAACCTACAGCGGATGGGTGTATTTGTTATTTATCGGCTGCTTTTACAGATTCCACTCGTCAGTCGTTCTCCAAGAGGCACGCAACAAATAACATTCAAATCAATCGTATTTGTGGACCGGTAAAGAAAGTGAACGATACCACCTTTCAAATTCAGTTTTATAGAATCGGGTTGAATAATACGAAGCGAACCCGTGATATTTGGCTTTTAGCTTCGAGTAAGGGGGATGCGGTTTACAAAAGTGCCGTACAGCAGTTCAATTGGAAGCTTAGTTACCCATTGAGGGAGGGTAAGCGTCAATGCATAGCATTCCCGGACTTGAACGATGTAAAGCAGGGAGTTGCATCTGTAGTGCTTCAGGCCACTTCAGACCGGAATTTGCCTGTTTCTTATTATGTAAAAGAGGGGCCAGCAGAAATAGAGGGTGATAAATTGGTACTGACCACTATACCCCCACGGGCTAAATTCCCGGTAAAGGTAACCGTAGTGGCTTGGCAGTATGGAATTAAGGGTAAAATACAATCTGCCGAACCGGTAGAACGGTATTTTTATATCAGCAACTAAGTTGACCATCCGAGGTTTTATAGAGTTAAATAGTTGAATCATAATCTTGTTAAGGAAATGTTCAAAAGAATCAGGCTGTTATGGCTTTTTATACAATTATTTGCTGTTGCTTTTGCACAGAAAAACATGGTTTCCACAGTTTGGATAGCAGACCAAGGTAGTGGTATCTATAAAAATCCGATATTACATGCCGATTACTCGGACCCAGATGTCATACGCATAGGCGATGATTATTACATGACGGCTTCCAGTTTCAACTGTATGCCCGGATTACCCATCCTCCATTCGAAGGATTTGGTAAACTGGCAGCTGGTTAATCATGCAGTGAAGCAGTTAGAACCTACCACTGTGTATGACCTACCTCAACATGGAAAAGGTATTTGGGCCCCTGCTATGTGCTACCACAAAGGTGAGCTTTATATCTATTATGCCGATCCGGACTATGGTGTTTTTATGGTAAAAACCAAAGACCCTATGGGCGATTGGGATAGACCTGTATTGGTATTGCCGGGTAAAGGCGTTATCGATCCATGTGCATTTTGGGATGATGATGGACAGGCTTATTTAGCGGTGGGATGGGCGGCCAGCCGGGCAGGAGTAAATAGTTTGCTCACCATTTTCCGTTTAGACGAAACTGGATCAAAAGTCTTGGATGAGGGGAAGCATGTTTTCGATGGGCATGATCAGCATCATACGGTAGAAGGCCCCAAACTTTATAAACGCCATGGTTATTATTACATTTTTGCACCAGCAGGTGGGGTAGCCACAGGGTGGCAACTGGTATTGCGTTCGCGTGATATTTATGGGCCTTACGAAGCTAAAATAGTGATGAATCAAGGGAAAACAGCAGTTAACGGGCCGCACCAGGGGGCCTATGTCGAAACACCCCGTGGTGAGCCTTGGTTTTTGCATTTTCAAGATAAGGGGGCATATGGTAGGGTGGTACATTTACAGCCGGTTAAATGGATGAAGGATTGGCCGGTAATTGGAAGGGATTTAGATGGTAATGGCATAGGAGAACCAATATTGACCCATCAAAAACCAACAGTTGCTGGGGCATGGCCTATAAGTACCCCTGCCGAAAGTGATGAATTTAACAGCGATACGTTAGGTATGCAATGGCAGTGGCATGCCAATCCAAAAATTCAGTGGAGCGCTTTGCTTCGCGGGAAAGGTCACCTCCGGTTATTTGCTTATCCTGTACCCGTCGACGCCCAGAACCTGTGGCCGGTTCCTCATTTGCTTTTACAGAAGTTTCCGGCGCCTGATTTTGAGGCTACTACACAGGTGAAATATACCGTTGAATGGGATGTATGGAAAGATAAAAAAGCAGGCTTGGTGGTAACGGGTGATGATTATGCTTATTTAGCCATAGCGAAAGATAGTATGGGGTACAAGCTACAACAAGTAGTTTGTTCTGATGCCGTAAATGGTTATGGGGAAAATGTTATTGCGGAACAGCGATTAAAAAGAAATGAAGCCTTTTTAAAGGTGCGGGTACAAGCGCCAGCCGCTACTTGCCAATTTTATTATAGTGAAGATGGGCGGCAGTACAGTCCTATAGGTAAACCTTTTATGGCCAAACCCGATAAATGGATTGGAGCGAAAGTGGGGTTGTTTTGCATATCAACATTGAAAGAGCGTGTGGGAGGCTATGCCGATTTTGATTTTTTCCATTTGACTGTTTTTAAAAATTAAAGAACTATGTTACGTTTATGCTGTCTTCTGATATGTTTTCTGTTTGGTCTAATGCTTGTGCAGGCCCATCAAGCAAATGATTTAGAGTGGACCTTATATTCGCCTGATTCCGCGTATGTCATGCATTTGGAACAGCGTGAGCTATCACCAGGTAAACGTCAATTGTATTATCGTCTCCACTTTAAAGGAAAGGAAGTTGTACGGGAATCGGAGTTGGGTATACAATTGGAAAACCAATTATTCGAGTCGGCATTAGGTATTGAAAACGATACCGCAAAGAACTGGTGTGAGAATCTCCGTTTCCAGTCGGCAACGCGTCGGTATGTAGAGGCCGATTGGAAGCCTGTTTATGGTGAGCGCAGTATCGTGCGGAACCGGTATCAGGAATTGGTGCTTCGTTTTACCAAATACGGTGAAGGAACAGCGGAGGTGGAAGGACAACATGGTACAGCCTATGACAAGCGCCGTAGTTATGAAATGCAGCTGATTATTCGCGCCTATAATGAGGGTGTTGCCTTTCGATATTTTTTTCCTGAAACAAGTAATGGTTTATTCTTGCATATCGTGGGCGAACAGACGTCGTTTACATTTGCTCCTGAAACGAATGCTTATTATGAGCGTTGGGCACAGGGGTCTTATCAATTACAGCCTTTGCGCGATTGGGAAGATGAAAGTGAGCGACCTTTAACCTTACATTTAGCTAATGGTTTGTATGTATCTCTACTAGAGGCTCAAATGATAGACTATGCGCGTACCAAATTTAAACTCAGTCAAAATAAACGTCATACACTATTGGCGTCTATATATGGTCAGGTAGATGCTATCAGTCCATTTGCTTCTTCATGGCGGGTTATCATGGCGGCCGAAAGGGCAGGCGATCTCATTGAACATAACGATTTGGTGTTGAACTTAAACGAAGCCAATCAACTAAAAGATACTGCTTGGATAAAGCCAGGCAAGGTCATTCGTGCAGGATTAAGCATGGAAGAAGCCAAAGCGTGCGTCGATTTTGCTGCCCAACGGAATGTACAATATGTGCATCTGGATGCTGGTTGGTACGGACCGGAAATGAAAGTAAACGCTGACGCGTCGCATGTGGCTGCGAATAAAGATCTTCAGATGAAGGCATTGACAGCCTATGCTGCCAGTAAAGGTATCGGTATATTGGTTTACGTCAACCAGCGTGCGCTGGCTAATCAGCTGGACGAACTATTTCCTTTATATCAGGAATGGGGTATCAAAGGTGTGAAGTTTGGTTTTGTGCAAGTAGGATCCAATCGGTGGTCGGATTGGCTGCACCAAGCCGTGCGGAAAGCCGCCCAATACCATTTATTGGTTGATATTCATGACGAGTATCGTCCTACCGGTTATAGTCGGACTTATCCAAATTTAATGACACAGGAAGGCATCCGTGGTAACGAGGAGATGCCCGATGCAACACATAATACCATCCTACCTTTTACACGCTTTTTAGCAGGGGCGGGCGATTATACCATTTGTTATTACAATAAGCGTATCAAGACAACTCATGCCCATCAATTAGCCCTGTCGGTCGTTTATTACAGTCCGCTACAATTCCTCTATTGGTATGATAAGCCGGCTGATTACCAAGGAGAACCAGAGGTTGCTTTTTTTGATCAGGTCAAGACCGTATGGGATGATACACATGTGTTAACTGGCGAACCAGGGAAATTGGTTAGCATTGCCCGCCGTTCAGGAAAAGAGTGGTTTGTAGGTTCTATTGCCAATAATGAGGGCGCTACATATCATTTGGATTTTAGTTTTCTACCAAAAGATACATCGTATTGGGCTATTGTTTATGAAGACGATGCTTCCATAGCAACCAGAACACATGTGCGTGTACGTAAAATACGGGTAAATGCATCAAGCAAAATGCATGTAAACCTTTTGCCATCAGGTGGTCAGGCAATACATCTTATACCTGCTGAATAGTTTTAATATACTTATTATGAGATAGATATTGTAACCTTGTTTATTAATTTGTTAAAATAGTTTAACCATTACTTTTTAATGAAGAAAAAAATCACCATCGGCGATATAGCCAAAGCTCTGGGGGTTTCGAAAACAACCGTATCCTTCGTGTTGAACGGTAAGGCACGTGACATCCAAATTAGTCGGGAGTTGGAAACGCGTGTGCACGATTACATTCAAAAGGTGGGCTATGTACCCAATCAATATGCGCAGGGTTTACGCAATGGGCGTACCCGAACCATTGGTATGTTGGTGGAAGATATCTCAGATTCATTCTTTGCCGCCATAGCGCGACAGGTAGAGGAGAAGGCTTATGAAAAAGGATATCAAATTGTTTACAGCAGTACAGAAAATGATTCGTATAAAACCAAAGAATTATTGAAAGTATACCGAAATAGTCGTGTAGACGGATATATCATTGCGCCACCGCCCATGGTTGAAGCAGAGCTACAGGCGCTGATAAAAGATGGCTTTCCGGTGGTGTTATTTGATCGGACTTTGCCCGGTATTGAAACAGATAGTGTGATAGTAGATAATTTTGAAAGTGCATATAGTGCTATGGAGCACCTTATTGGCAACGGGTTTAAGCGTATTGCTTTCATAACACTATCTTCTGATCAGGTACAGATGTTGGAAAGAGAGCGCGGATATTTGCAGGCTATGTCATCTATTGGTTCGCCATATACTATTAAACGTATTAAATATCAAGATGATAAAGATCATAGTGTACAAGAGATTATGCAATTTTTAAAGACGCATCGTTATGTTGATGCGGTCTTTTTTGCTACGAACTATATTGCCGAAAATGGTTTGGAAGCCATAAATAAATTGCAGTTGCGCATTCCGAGCGATGTAGCCGTTATGGTATTTGATGACAATAACATGTTTCGTTTGTTTTCACCATCGATTAGCGCCATTGCACAACCCATTCAGCAAATTGCAACGCAAGCTATCGATATCGTTTTGGATAGGCTTATAAATAAGGAAGGTGCTATTGGAAAGATGTATAAACACATTAAGCTAAATAATGAAATGATTATCCGATGTTCTTCTCAAAAAGTAAATTTAAATGGAAGCCCATAGCTTATTGAGCTAAAAAACGTATTCTTTCTTCATCTTTTCGTAGAAAAAAGACTTATATTTTAGAAATTAACTATTCGAGTAGATAAATTTGTAAAAGCATTATCTTAACGTCGTTAAAATATAAACCAAAATTCCGTAAGAATGAATGAAGAAATAAATTATAATCCGAAGCTAACTAAGATAGAACAAGTAGCCGAATCCATTATTGCCGCCATTGAAAGCGGCCAAATAAAACCAGGTGAGAAGTTAATGGCAATCAAGACCTATAGCAAAACACACGGATTATCTAAGGATACTGTTGAGAATGCCTATAAATTATTAAAAAGACGAAAATACATTGTAGCAGTAAAGGGCAGGGGGAACTATGTTTTAGGTGTTGAGGAGCAGCAGATTAGAGTACTTTTGCTCTTTAATAAAATGAGTTCTTATAAGAAACTGATTCATGATGCACTGCTGAGCGAATTCGGTGCACAAGCTAAAGTAGATTTGGTTATTCACAATTACAATCCAAAAACGTTGGTGGATGCCATCACGGAACACCTGCACAAATATCATTTTTACGTAATCATGCCACATTTTTTCTATTACGCCAAACCTGAGGAATATATGAAAGCCATACAGCTTATTCCAGACCATCAGCTGGTGTTAATGGATAAAGATTTGCCTCAGCTCAAGAAGAAATGTTTACGAATATTCCAAGATTTTAAAGAAGATATTTACGAAGCATTGGTGAGCGTGAACGATTTGATTTTGGGAAAGTACAAGCAAATTATTGTCATTTTTCCGGCCGACTGCCATCATCCGGTTGAGGTCAATATGGGTGTGATGACCTATTGCACAGAACGCGGATTGAAATATGCACTCATTGACGCTATCGAACAAGAGAGTTTGGTGGAAGACACGATCTATATCGCTTTAACAGAAGTGGATTTGGGAGAGTTGCTAAAAAAAATCAAAGAGAGCAATCTTACACTTGGTAAGCACGTAGGCGTGATATCATTTAATGATTCGCTGCTCAAAGAACTATTGGATATTACGGTTATTACTACTGATTTTTCAGCCATGGGCAGAACTGCTGCTAAACTGATGTTAAACAACAAATTGGAAAGTCAGCGAAACCAATTTGGTATTATTACTCGAGGGTCTTTATAGCAAATATCCTTCTATTTTTTTTTAATCTCTTTACGGAAGCAAATATATTTCTATCTTTGTTTAAACGTGTCGTAATGACATTTAAAGTAACCAGCCACTATGACTACTGTAAACCGAAAAAAAAGCACCTTCACACGGCACATATTGATGGGCTTATGTCTTTTACCTATGATGACTACTTATGCAAAACCCGTTATTGCCAGTCATCCAGATTCCGTTTATCTGTTTGCTTATGCGCGTACAACGAATGGTGGTCGCAATGGTTTGCATTTCGCTTGGAGTATAGATAGAAAAGCTTGGCATTCCATTGGACGGGAGCATAGTTTTTTAAAGTGCGATTACGGGAGATGGGGATCTCAAAAGCGGATGGTAAGCCCTTTTCTCTACCAGGCACCTCATGGTATATGGCATGCGGTATGGTCTGTAAATGAAACAGATGGTGTGTTTGCCCATGCTGCATCTAAAGATTTGATTCATTGGCAGCGGCAATCATACCCCATTGTACGTAATGAGCAAAACTGTTTAAAGCCTACGGTATCTTTTGATCAAAAGCAGCAAAGTTATATCATTTCATGGTTAAGCCATCAGGGTTCAGAGGAGCAATTTTATGCTGTAACAACAACAGATTTTAAGGCGTATGGTCAAGCAAAAACCATCCAGACATTTACAAGCGATCGAGAACAATGTCTGATTGGCGATCATCAAGAAGAAGGAACGATACATCGCGTCGCTTGGTCGGTTGTTGATCAGTTAATGAAAGCACAACAGTTAGCGGCATATAATGAAGGTTTATGGGCGGAGCGGACCGCAGATGATATAACACGCTTCGCCGACCTAAAACCAGTTGAGGCACATATCCAGGTGGATGCAACCCATGCAAAGAGAATAAGCGACCTCTTGTTGGGCATCTTTTTTGAAGATATAAACTATGCGGCTGATGGTGGCTTATATGCAGAACTGGTGCAGAACAGAGATTTTGAATACACCCTAGCAGACAAAAGTGGGCAAGATAAAAGCTGGAATCCATACAAAGCCTGGACAACTTATGATCCATCAGTGACGTGGCGATTGGATAGCGTTTCACCTATACATCCCAACAATAAGCATTATGCTGCATTACAAGTAAATCGCGTGGGGGCTGGTTTGGTGAATGAAGGATTTGATGGGATAGCTATTCAGGCTCAGGCTGATTACCGTTTTTCGGTATTTGCACGTACAAAAGGAAAGGGGCATCCACTACGTGTTCGCTTAATAGGCAGAGATGGAAAGGTATATGCAGAAGGACAGACAGAGACCATTAACCGTGATTGGAAAAGATATGAAATCATCCTGACGACCAAACAAACGGTAGTAGACGCCCAATTAGAAATAGCGCCTTTAGCAACAGGTTATACCGCTTTGGATATGATTTCTCTTTTTCCGGTTCAGACCTTCAAAGGACATAAGAACGGGATGCGACAAGATTTAGCTCAGGCCATTGCTGATATTCACCCACGTTTCGTACGTTTTCCGGGTGGTTGTGTAGCTCATGGTGATGGCTTGGAAAACATGTATCGTTGGAAACAAACCATCGGTCCATTGGAGGCACGTAAACCGCAGCGTAATTTATGGGGATACCACCAAACAGCAGGTTTAGGTTATTTTGAATATTTTCAGTTTTGTGAAGATATGGGTGCAGAACCTGTACCCGTTGTAGCGGCCGGTGTACCTTGCCAGAATTCAGGTACAGGCGGTGCTGGGCAGCAGGGAGGAATTCCGTTAGATGAGATGGATGATTACATCCAAGAGGTGCTGGATTTGATTGAATATGCAAACGGAGATGCGCACTCCACTTGGGGGCGGAAGCGAGCAGAAGCAGGGCATCCCGAACCTTTTCATCTGAAATACATCGGAGTGGGTAATGAAGATTTGATTACGGATATTTTTGAAGAACGTTTTACGATGATCTATCAGGCAATAAAGAAAAAGTACCCTGAGATTACGGTTATTGGTACTGTGGGGCCCTGGTTTGAGGGGACGGATTATACAGAAGGCTGGAAAATAGCTGATAAATTACATTTACCGATGGTAGATGAACACTATTATCAATCGCCTGGCTGGTTTATTCATAATCAGGATTTTTATGATCAATATGATCGATCTAAAGCGAAGGTATATCTAGGAGAATATGCGGCCCATTTACCAGGAAAACCAAATAATATAGAAACAGCTTTAGCTGAAGCATTGCATTTGACAAGCTTGGAACGAAACGGTGATGTCGTACATATGGCTTCTTATGCACCTTTATTAGCTAAAGAAGGACATACGCAATGGAATCCGGATTTGATTTACTTTAACAATACAACGGTTAAACCTACGGTAGGCTATTACGTGCAACAACTATATGGCCAAAACGCAGGAAATAGCTATGTACCCAGCACCGTTACCTTATCAGATTCTAGGGAGGCAGTGAAAAAGCGGATAGCGGTGTCGATTGTGCAAGATGACCAAACCCATGATTTGATTGTAAAATGGGTGAACTTACTACCGGTTGCTGTTCGGATAAGTGCCGATTTAACCACTTTTGTGCCCAAAGAGCAACAGGCCACTTTAACGGTATTGCAAGGCGATCCTGCTGATAAACAAGCGAAACCAATGCGTTCTACGGTAACAGTGGAACCGCAGTTTAAAACCAATTTACCGCCTTACTCTTTCACTGTACTGCGTTTTAAAACATCATATGAATTATTTTAGTTAAATGAGTTATGAATAAAAAGTGTATCAATATATTAATCCTTAGTTTCTTGTGTGTTTCGGTAAGTCTTGCGCAAACGCCTCAACAATCACCAATCGTTCGTACCGACACTTTTAAGAAATGGGCTTTGACACCACCGATGGGTTGGAATAGTTGGGATTGCTATGGGCCTACGGTGACAGAACAGGAAGTAAAAGCCAATGCGGATTATATGGAGAAATACCTAAAGCCTTATGGTTGGGAATATATTGTAGTAGACATTCGTTGGTTTGTAGAAAATGATAAGGCTGGCGGATATAACCAGACCGATCCACGTTATGTGCTAGATGCTTACGGAAGGTACCTTCCGGCTGTCAATCGTTTTCCTTCGGCAAAAGATGGCAATGGATTTAAAGCTTTGGCAGATTATATTCATAGCAAAGGATTAAAATTTGGTATCCATATCATGCGTGGTATCCCGAAGGAGGCTGTTGAACGAAAGTTACCTGTTTTGGGGGCAGATGGTATCACAGCAGATCAAATCTACACAACGGCACAACAATGTGCCTGGTTGAAGGATAATTATACCATTGTGGCAGACAAGCCGGGAGCACAGGCATACTACCAATCTATTATGCGTTTATACGCCTCATGGGGAGTGGATTTTATTAAAGTGGATGATTTGTCGCGTCCGTACCACCAACAAGAAATTGAATTGATCCGGCAGGCAATAGATGCCTGCGGACGCCCCATGGTATTAAGCACGTCTCCGGGTGAAACGCCGATTACCGCGGCCGAACATGTGCGAAACCATGCCAATATGTGGCGTATGGTAGATGATGTGTGGGATACTTGGGGCCATATTACTCATTTGATGGAGGTGGCACAACAGTGGTATCCTTATATAGCGCCGGGCACTTGGCCTGATTGCGATATGATTCCGCTTGGACGGATAGCCATACGCGGCGAACGGGGACAAGACCGTATGACACGGCTGACAAAAAATGAGCAATATTTGCTCATGACACTGTTTACAATTGCCCGTTCGCCATTAATGTTCGGTGGAGATTTGCCTAGCAACGATGCCTTCACTTTGTCGTTGTTGACCAATAAAGAGGTGCTGAAAATGCATCGAGAAGCCACAGGTGTAAGGCAGCTCTTTTATCAGGATGGAAAGGTAGCGATTACAGCCCGGCATCCAAAGACAAAAGCAGTATATTTAGCGCTATTCAATTTAAACGATGAAGAGACACCATTGGATATACGGGTTAATCTTTCAAAACTAGGTATTAAGGGTGCTTGTCAAGTACAAAATATGTGGACCGGTGCATTGCTGCGAGCAGCTTCAGGAACCTTTACCCAACAGCTCGGTGGTCATACTGCAGGCCTTTATAAACTCATTTACTAATGTTAAAATTAAAAATTAAAAATCGAGCGGCCAAGGTACAGACTTGTCAGGTTTTCAACTCTTTAAAATCTTGAAATTTCCACGCACCTTCTTCGGTTTTTTCATAGCATACTTGATAGGACTTGTTGCCTAGTTGAATATCAAAATGAAAAGGCTTGCCTGTTTTTGTTTCTGCCTTATGATGCGTTAATAAACCATCGGCATATTCTTCGATTTGTTCTTTAGAAAATTCTTCGCTCATAACATAATTAATTAAGTTATTTCTTTATATGTATGTTTAACAAAATTCGATTTATACTGTTTGCTTAAACAAAATGAATTATTGTATTTAATCAACGGTTTTATCTTTTACCTTTGTGTTTCTTAATAAACAAATGTATTGGAAAACCGAACGGATCAAGCAGCTGAAAATCAGAAACTGAAGCGTGGATTGCTCAACAGGCATATACAATTGATTGCCTTAGGTGGGGCGATTGGTACCGGACTGTTTCTGGGCATTGGTCCGGCAGCGGTATTGGCTGGTCCCGCAGTGGTGCTGGGCTATGCCTTAGCAGGTGTCATTGCTTTTTTGATTATGCGCCAATTGGGAGAGATGGTGGTAGAGGAGCCTGTTTCGGGTAGTTTCAGTCATTTTGCCTATCGATACTGGGGTGCATTTCCGGGATATGCTTCAGGATGGAATTATTGGATTTTATATATTTTAGTTAGCATGTCTGAATTGACAGCTATCGGGATTTATGTACAGTTTTGGTGGCCAGAAATTCCTCTTTGGGCTTCCAGTCTTTTTTTCTTTTTGGTTATCAATGCCATTAACTTGGCATCGGTCAAGATTTATGGAGAAGCCGAATTCTGGTTTGCAATTATTAAGGTAATTGCTATTGTTGCGATGATTTTGTTTGGTATTTATCTGTTGGTTAGTGGGACAGGGGGGAGTCAGGCACAAGTAGCCAATTTGTGGAATGACGGTGGTTTTTTTCCTAAGGGATGGTTTTCGATAGATAAAGTAGGTACTTACCAAGGGCTATTGCCAGCTATGGCACTCATCATGTTTTCTTTTGGTGGATTAGAATTGATTGGTATTACAGCTGCTGAGGCAGAAAATCCGGAAAAAAATATTCCAAAGGCGACCAATCAGGTGATTTATCGCATCCTGATTTTTTACGTAGGCGCTTTGGTTATTCTATTCTCCTTATCGCCTTGGCGGGAAATTACAACGGGTAGCAGTCCGTTTGTAACCGTATTTGATACCTTGAGGGGCTTTGCATTTACCTTTCTAGGAAAGACCTTCTATTTTACTAGTATCATTGCCAATGCTTTAAATATTATTGTGCTAACGGCAGCGCTTTCGGTATACAATAGCAGTGTGTACAGCAACAGTCGCATGTTGTTCGGCCTTTCACAACAGGGAAATGCACCCCGTTTTCTGTCTAAGCTGAATAGACAAGCGGTACCGGTGCGAGCCATTATGGTATCGGCAGTTTTCGCTGCTATTTGTATTGTGATTAATAAATTGATGCCGGAGGAGGCATTGGAGATATTGATGTCATTAACGGTCTCTTCGCTTGTCATCAATTGGCTCATGATTAGCTTGACCCACATCTATTTTCGGAAGCGAAAGCAATTAGAAGGCGTTAAGCCGAAATTTGCGACCTTTTGGTACCCCATTACCAATTATATTTGTCTTTGTTTTTTGATTGGGGTATTGCTTATTATGTGGCTTACGGGAATGAAAATGTCTGTTGAGCTTATTCCGATCTGGATATTGCTGTTGTATATCAGTTACCTGCTCGTTAAAAGAAGAAAAGCGAATAAAACGGGTAGTCTTTAGCCATTAGTTAGCGGAGCCAATGGCAACACGTGTAAAGAATCTATTCTAATCTTCAAAGAGAGCATACTCATAACGTCGACCAATTTTCCTTCCGTCGATCAGTCCATTTTTTAACAAATAAGACAATCTGACAGCTAAGACTTTCTCTAATTTATAAGCATCCAAATTGGGTTGGACTTTTTGAAGTATATCTAAAATATCTTCTTTGAAACCTTGGCCTACATTGGTAAGCGCAAAACTTATTTTACAGTCTAATTTGGCTGTTGGGTCAAATTTTTCTGTTGGACTTAATTTCTTTTTGGAAACATGAGTCCTGGTATCGCGATAGATTGGCTGCTGATCGACAAGAGGCCATCGCTGATTCAGATGAGTATCCCTAATACCTTTGATAGTTTGATCGATGCTCTTGATTTCTTTTAACAAAGCTACGCGCATTTGTTTTAAATAATGAATTACTTGTTGCTCGCCTATCTGACCGGTCATATAAAAGTATTCGTTGATAAGGGCGAAAATAAAGAAAATTGATTTGAAATGCAATGAGGCAATGCGTTAGGATATTGAAGGGATTATTGTAAATTCGTGATGATTTAAACAAAATATATTCATGAAAGTAATTATAGCCTTAATTTGGGGAGTCTTATGCTACCTACCGACCTTTTCACAACAGATTGAATACGAGAAAAAACTGAACATATCTTACTATGAGCAAGATGTGAAAACAGATGATTACATGAAAGAGCGTTGTAAATTGGATATTTATTATCCTGCGAATAAAAAGAACTTTGCAACCATTGTCTGGTTTCATGGAGGTGGTTTGACCGGAGGTAATAAAGAATTACCTAAAGCATTGCAAGAACAAGGTTTTGCCGTGATAGGAGTGGCTTATAGACTTTCGCCTAAAGTACCGGCCAAACTATGTATTGCGGATGCGGCAGCAGCTACAGCTTGGGCTTTTAAACACATAGAGCAATACGGAGGAAACAAACAGCTTATTTTTGTATCCGGCCATTCGGCTGGTGCCTATTTGGGAATGATGCTTACACTGAATAAAAGTTATTTACAAGCATTTGGGGTGGATGCTAATGAGATTGCCGGTCTAATTCCTTTTAGTGGACATACCATTACGCATTTTACTATTCGTCAAGAGCGTGGGATCAGGGATGTACAGGCGGTGATAGATGAATATGCACCGTTGACATATGTTCGATCGGATGCTCCACCGCTTTTATTAATAACGGGCGACCGTGAATTGGAGATGTTGGGCAGGTATGAAGAGAATGCTTACATGGCGCGCATGATGAAGCTTGCCGGACACAAAAATACCCGACTTATTGAGCTACAGGGATATGGGCACAATATGACCTATCCAGCATTCCCGCTTTTAATACAAGAAGTAAAGAAACGTACACAAGAAATATTACAGCCATAATGAACAGTGTATGTTATATAAATCTAATCGAATGAAACGCATTGCTTTTATGATATTGGGTTGTTTATTCGGAACAATTCCAATCTTTGGTCAGGAAATGATAGCCAACGGACTTGTTGCCGATGGAGCGCAGCTGGAGGAGGTAGGCCATGGTTTTGCTTTTACAGAAGGGCCGGCTGTTGATCGTGATGGAAATGTATATTTTACTGATCAACCAAACAATCGAATCTGGAAATATGACATTACGACTGATCAGTTATCTGTTTACATGGAATCAGCAGGTCGGGCGAATGGCTTATTTTTTGATAAAAATGGAAATTTGATTGCCTGTGCCGATGAAAAAAATGAGCTGTGGAGAATAAGTGGTCCGACACACGTTGATAAATTAGTGAAAAACTATCGAGATTCACTTTTGAATGGGCCAAATGATGTATGGGTTGCTCCGAAAGGTACGATCTATTTTACCGATCCGTATTATCAACGAGATTATTGGACAAGAACATCACCTGATTTACATGTACAAGCGCTTTATTGTTACGGGAAGGATGAAAAATTGGAACAATTGGATACGGATTTTATTAAACCAAATGGTTTGGTAGGGACAGCAGATGGTAAAACTTTGTATGTTGCTGATATTGGTGCAAGTAACGTGTATCGATATCGCATTCAAAAAGATGGTGCCCTAACAGAAAAAACACTTTTTGTTACCAATCAACGAACAGATGGTATGACGATTGATTCGGACGGTCGGATTTATTTAGCTGGAAATGGAATAACAGTTTACGATACAGAGGGTGTACAAGTGGCGCATATTCCGGTACCTGCAAAATGGACAGCAAATGTTTGCTTTGCCGGAAAATTACGAGATATGTTGTTTATTACTGCGGGCGACAAAGTGTTTACTTTACGAATGAACACGAAAGGTGTAAAATAAAAAAAATATTTTTTTGAAATGTTTGCTTTGCTTGTTCGTCTATATGATTAAACCCAGGTTTTGGGTAAAAAGGTATCAGGCGAAATGGAACAACCATCAATTACATATGTAATGACGGACGACAGGCAAAGCAAAATCTCCTCAACAATCAAGTCTTACGGACAGGGATTGCTCAGCTTCATTAGAAGGCGGGTACAGAGTGACGCTGATGCCGAAGATATCTTACAAGATGTTTGGTATCAGTTGAGTTCTGTTGTCAATTCTGAACCTGTTGAACAGGTAGGAGGATGGCTGTATCGGGTGGCACGGAATAAGATTATTGATAAGCACCGTAAGAAAAAAGAGCTATTGCAAAAAGCCAAATCAGATACGGAAGATGAGCTCGTGACCGATTTTCTTTTAAGAACGGATGATACCCCTGAGACAGCCTATCAGGAACGAATGCTTTGGAAGCAACTGTATGCAGCACTCGATGAATTGCCTGTTGCGCAAAGAGATGTATTTGTGTGGCATGAACTCGATCGCATTCCTTTTGCAGAAATTGCTGAGTTGACTGGGGAACCCGTGGGTAAATTGGTTTCGCGGAAACACTATGCGGTATTGCATCTGCGGAAACGCCTTCGGGTTTTTTATGATGAGTTGAAAGATAAATAAAAAGAATAGATCATGAAACGAATAATGAGAAGTAAAATGCGATTTATTTTTATTCCAATCCTTGCTGTGGCTTTTGTCTTGCTAGTAGGTTTTGTAATTATGCATTTATGGAACTATGCACTTCCTAGCATTACGGGGGTGAATGCGATTAATTTATGGCAGGCGATAGCCCTGTTTCTGTTATGTAAGATCCTCTTCGGCTTTGGAAAAGGTGGACCGAAGCGTGGGGGAGGACCGTGGATGAAACGATCCATGCGTAAGAAGTTTGAAGGGCTTGACGAAGAGGAAAAGGAACGCATGAGGGCATACATGAAAAGAAAATGGTGCAGTTGGGACAGCGATTGGGATATAGACGATACTTATAAAACCAGGGATGAAAGCAACAAGCAAACCAATCATGACACAAATACTCATATTTAAGACCAATGTACATGCCCAAGAGCATGTACAAAAGGTGGCGAAATTGTTAAAATCCATTAATTTGATTAAGCAATGGACATTTGATTTAGACGATTGCGATAAGATATTACGGGTAGTTTCGTTAAATTTGCAACCAGAGACCATTGAAAATCTGTTGAGAACAGAAGGAATCTATTGTGAAAATTTAGCATATGAACTTTAACGCTTCGAATAATCCGCTTTTAGAACCATTTTATACACCATTTAACAGTATACCTTTTGCCCAGATTCGGCCAATAGATTTTGAGCCGGCTATAGAGCAAAGCATTCAGGCAGCAAAGGAAGAAATACAGCTTATTGTTGACAATGAGGCTGAACCGACCTTTGCCAATACATTAATTGCTTTGGAAAGAGCAGGAAAGCGTTTACATATCATTGCGAGTACATTTTTTAATCTTCACTCGGCCGAGACAAATGATGAGTTGCAGCAAGCGGCGCAAAAAATATCGCCACTCATGGCGGCATATGGAAATGATATTATTTTAAATGAAAAACTATTTGCACGTGTTAAAATCGTTTATGAAACGGTGGATAGGCAATTATTAACCATAGAAGATATTCGTTTACTGGATAAAACCTATGCAGATTTTACGAGGAATGGTGCATTGTTGACAGATGAACAGAAAACAAGGTTACGCAAAATCGACCAAGAGCTTTCTGAGCTTAAAGTGCAATTCTCTCAAAATATATTGCAGGAAACGAATGCTTTTATGCTTCATTTAAAGCAAGAAGAAGAATTGGATGGCATTCCGGTTTCTATTCGTGAGATGGCGGCTGAAGAAGCGGCGAAACGCCATTTAACAGGCTGGGTTTTTACGCTGCATCATCCCAGCTACGTGCCTTTTATGAAATATGCCCAAAACAGGGAATTGCGTGAAAGGATGTATCTGGCAGCGGCAAGTAAGGCTTTTCAGGCTAACAAATACAACAATACAGCAAATATCAAGCACATTGTTGCTTTACGACAGGAGCGTGCGGCACTGTTGGGATACCAGCATCATGCAGAATTTGTATTGCAAGAAAGAATGGCTGGGAGCGCAGCACGAGTAGAACAGTTTCTTCAGACATTGCTTTTTCAAGCAAAGCCTTTCGCCGAAAGGGAAATAGCAGCCCTGAAAACATTAGCAGAACAGGATGGAATAGCCGTTATAATGCCATATGACCATGCCTATTATGCGGAAAAATTACGTGAACAGCGATATGATTTTTCGGAAGAAGCGCTTCGACCATATTTTTCATTGCAACAGGTGATAGAGGCGGCCTTTCAGGTAGCTAATAAGCTTTATGGATTGACATTTATGTTGCGCTGTGATATACCTACTTATCATGATGAAGTAAGCGTATATGAAGTATTGGAAGGAGGTAAACATAAAGCATTGTTGTATACCGATTGGCATCCGCGAAGTGGTAAACGGGCCGGTGCTTGGATGACATCTTTTCGGGGACAATATCGGATTGGAGATCAAAATGTGCGGCCGCATGTGTCCATTGTATGTAATTTTTCTCGGCCAACAGCGGATATACCCTCATTGCTGACTTTCAGTGAAGTAACAACCCTCTTTCATGAATTCGGTCATGCACTGCATGGCATTTTAGCCGATACAGTATACGAAAGCCTTTCTGGGACACATGTTTTTTGGGATTTTGTGGAGCTCCCATCCCAATTTATGGAAAATTATTGTTACGAAAGTGAGCTGTTAAATGTTTTTGCAAAACATTATCATACCGGCGAATCTTTACCAGAAACTGAATGCGCTAAAATTATTGAATCAGCCAATTTTATGGAAGGTTACCAAACCTTGCGCCAACTCGGTTTCGGATTATTGGATATGGCATACCATACCAATCAATTGACAGATCTTGATGATGTGGAATCGTTTGAAAATAAAGCCATTGCCGCAACGCAATTATATCCTCATGTACAAGGAACAGCACAAAGCCCTTCGTTCTCCCATATTTTTCCCGGTGGTTACGCCGCAGGTTATTACTCATATAAGTGGGCGGAGGTATTGGATGCCGATGCCTTTGCTTATTTTAAGGAGCAGGGTATCTTCAATCCAGTCTGCGCTGAGAAATTCAAACATTTATTGAGTCAAGGAGGCACCATAGACCCAATGGAATTATACACTGCTTTTAGAGGACGGAAACCAGAAAATGAAGCACTGCTTACAAGAGCAGGCTTGACCGATTAGGTAAAGTTATCTGCAAAAAAAATACGACAGGTGTAACAAATTTCTATGTTGTGTAATCCTAGTGTTAATAATTGTTAAATTTTTTGCCTAAACATTTTAAACTAAATTTTTAGTTTTACTTTAGCGGCATATTTCCTGACATTATGAAGATACTAGCATTACTCGTTGCTTTACTGACGATTGAATTAACTGCTTTTGCACAAAGTGACTTTTCTATTAAAGGTGCTGTAACCGATACAGCAACCAACACGAAATTAGGTAATACTACTATTAGTGTTTTAAATGCTCAAGATTCTATACTACGTGCATTTACACGGACAAAATCAGACGGCACATTTACCCTGAACAATTTGGCTAAGGGCGAATACATTTTATTGGTTACTTACCCAAAGTATGCTGATTATGTTGAGTCTTTTCATTTAGATTCTTTGAAAGAACACAATTTTGGATCTATTCATATGATCCTTACATCGCAATTATTAGAGGAAGTAGTGATTACAGGGCGGCAGCCAATTACGATTAAAGGTGATACAACTGAATATGATGCAGCTAGTTTTAAACTACAGCCGAACGCAAAAGTAGAAGACCTATTAAAACAATTGCCGGGCATAACAGTAGATCAGGATGGTAAGATTACGGCGCAAGGGAAGACCGTAGAGAAAGTATTGGTAGATGGTGAGGAGTTCTTTGGCGATGACCCTACATTGGTAACGAAAAATATTCGAGGAGATATGGTTGATAAAGTGCAGCTTTATGATAAACAGAGTGATCAAGCAGCATTTACAGGTGTAGATGACGGCGAGAAGACAAAAACAATCAATATACAACTCAAGGAGGATAGTAAGCAAGGCTATTTCGGTAAAGTGGAAGGGGGAGTAGGAACTAGGGAAATGTATCAAGGCCAAGCGATGTTTAACAAATTTAAGGGTAAGGAAAAATTCTCGGCTTATGGAACAATTGGTAACACCGGAAAAGTAGGACTGGGATGGCGGGATGCCGACCGTTATGGCAGTTCATCGTCAAATATGGAGTTTACAGATGATGGGGGCATTATGATTATGGGAGGTGGTGGTGACGACTTCGAGTCATTTAATGGCCGTTATAATGGTGAGGGGATTCCGGTTGCCCGAACCGGTGGTGTACACTACGATAATAAATGGGATGGTGATAAGCAAGCGATCAATACCAATTATAAAATCGGAACAATTGATATAGATGGTACGAAAAATAGCATCGTTCAACGGAATTTACCGTCGGGGATTATTAACGATCAGAGCGACGAGGTTTTTGATAACCACATGTTCAGGCATAAATTGGATGCACGGTACGACATTAAGCTTGATTCAGCCACAAATTTGCGTATTAATGTAGATGGTACTTTAAAGAATAGCAAAACGGAAAGTGATTACACCTCTATGAGTTCCAATGGTGATCAGGTATTGATGAATGAAAGCGATAGACGATTAACCAACGAGGCTGATAATCGCGTGTTACATGCTAGCGCTTTGTTGACCAAAAAATTTAAAAAGGTAGGTAGATCATTTTCGCTCAATCTGGATCAATCATCCACAACCAATAAGACAGATGGCTTCTTGAATTCTGAAAATAGATTTTATAATCAAGAAACTGGCGCATTGGATAGCACCAATCATGTAGATCAATACAAAAAGAACGATATTGTTAACCATGTATTTCGCTCAAATATCACGTATACTGAACCTTTGATTAAAAATCTATCAGCTGTATTTAATTATGGATTGAGCATCAATAGCGGGCATGCAAACCGAAAATCATTTAATCAATCAGCTGATGGGGTTTACGATGTATTGGATAGTTTATATAGCAATGATTACAAGCTCGATCAGATTAGTAATCAGGTGGGAGCCATATTAAATTACAAAACGACCAAGACCAATTTAAATTTTGGGGCGCGAGTAAGTAGGGTAAGGTTTAAGCAGCTGGACAATTATACAGATAATCTGTTTAAGCGGAATTTTACAAACTTCAATCCACAGATCAACTACCAATACAAATTTTCGCAACAAAAATCATTCAGGTTAGGTTATAATGGAAATAACACACAGCCTACTTTAGATCAAATTCAACCGGTTAGGGTGAACACAGACCCCCTAAATATTGTGCTCGGTAATCCGGACTTAAAGCCATCATTTACCAATAGGTTCAATGCAAGCTATTATTCTTATAAAGTTTTGAGTGACCAATATTTTAACTTCTATGGTGGTTACTCATTTACGATGAATCCGATTGTGAGCAATACAGTAACAGATGAAGTGGGTAAAAGTACTTATCAGTCATCTAATTTGGATGATAAGAATACCTCTAATTTTTATGGCGGAATGTATGCAGGTAAAAAGCTGAAGAAGATAGATTTGCGTGTGGGACTGGATTTAAATACCAACGGAAATATATATTATAATCTAACGAATGATGAGTTAAACCAAACAAAATCATACAGCTATTCGGGTAGTCTTTCTTTGTCAAAATACAAAGAAAAGAAGTATGACTTTAACATCGGCTTTGGCCCCAGTTACAATACAAGCGAATCATCATTGCAGCCTCAGTTCAACAACAACGGTTGGGGATTAAATGGACGTGCTGGTTTTAATGTGTATTTACCCGGAAAAATTCAAATTGGATCTAACGGGAACTATACATATACCCAAGCCACTCAATCGTTTGATGAGGATTTCGAACGGTTTATTGTGGATGCATTTATAACGAAGAAATTCTTTAAAGAAGAAAATTTAAGTTTTACAGTATCAGGTACCGATTTATTGAATCAGAACGTTGGCTTTAGACGAAGCGCCTACAACAATACCATTAGCCAAAACAGCTATACAACGATTCGACGTTATTTTATGTTCTCGGTTGTTTGGGAATTTAATAAAATGGGTAGCAAGTAGTAATGATGTATCAATAATAATATGCAGATGAAATCAAATATCATACAGGCAGTGATTGTTATTCTATTTACGATCACTTTTAGTCAAATAGCTTTCGGCCAGCACGTCAGATTTGTTGATAATGGAAGTATTACTTACGAGAAGCGCATTAACATGTTTGCAAAATTAGCCAAGCGAATTAATAAAAGTAATTCGAGCTGGATGAAACAGATTTATGAGGAATATAAACGATCTCAACCTCAATTTGTCACATCCAACACGCTTCTGTCTTTTTCTCCCAAGGCGTCTATATATGAGCCAGTTGAAAGCAATGCGCCTCGACCCAATAATTTTTTGGTGAACGACCCGACCATTAATCTGAAAAAATTAATCTATACAGATTTTACAACTGCCACCTCCATAAGCCAAAAAAACTTATATGAAGAAATTTTTTTAATTGAAGATACCACACGAAAAATTCAGTGGAAAATAACGAATGAGACCCGGGAAATAGCAGGTTATCCTTGTAGAAGAGCGAATGCTTTGGTTATGGATTCGGTATATGTAGTTGCGTTTTATACCGACCAAATTCCCGTTTCAGGCGGTCCGGAGTCTTTTGGTGGACTGCCTGGCATGATTTTGGGGCTAGCCATGCCCCATGATCATGTAACATGGTTTGCAACTAAGGTAAATGATGCTATGGTTCCGGCAGGTAAAATTATACCACCTAATCCTAAAAAGAGTAAAAAGCTAAATAATGCGCAATTATTGGAAACTTTGAAGGCAAGTATGGAGGATTGGGGCGATTATGCTCAGGATATCTTCAAGGCCATGATGTTATAAATATTTATTAGGTCAAATTTTATTATTATCTTAATACCAAGTTAATACGCATTAGTTATCTTGTTGTGATTATTATAAAATTTGATTGTTATGCGCATCAAACACAATTTTACATTATCGCATTATCTGGTATGGACTTTGGTCTTTCTTGGTAAGAAGATGAAATCGTTATTGCATATACCGTTTGAAAGGAAAAGGTAATTTCTTGCAATAAGGGTTCATCTTGTTTTAACTTTGCTCATCTATCATTGAATCGTTTGATTATTAATGATATGAATATCCCGTTGTGGATAAGGCATGCTGATTTGATGTGTGTCCAAGGATTCTTTAATACGCTGATAATTTGCATGGTATACCGGCCAAAAATCTTTGTTGTTGATCCAAGCTCGTATAACTAAAATAACAGCATTGTCACCCAGTGAATCCACCAATACAGCAGGTTCGGGGTTTTTTAATACCAGTTCATCGTTTGTTAAAACATCCAAAATGATTTTTCTCGCAGTATCTATATTGGCATGATAAGAGATGCCGATTTTATATTCCGCTTGGCGAGTTGAATTATCAGAAAAGTTGTTGATTACAGCATTTGCTAAGGGGCCATTAGGCGCATAAACGGTGGTTCCATTACCTGCTTTCAGGGTGGTATAAAGAATGTCTATTTTCATTACGGTACCCGAAACATCATTACTGGATGAGATGAAATGCCCTACTCGAAAAGGTTTGAAAAATAATATCAAAACGCCGCCTGCAAAATTTGATAAACTTCCTTGCAGAGCTAATCCGATTGCTAAACCGGCGGCTCCTAACATCGTTACAAATGATGTGGTTTGTATGCCTAGGGTGGAAGCTACACTGAGCAGTAATAAAATATAAAGGATAACACGGATTACGCTGGTAAGAAAATCAGTAATAGAAATGTCTATTGACCGCCGTGTGAGCCGTTTGTGAATAAATTGCAAAAGAAATTTAATGAGCCAAATGCCGATAAGCAAGGTGACTATCGCTAAAATAATAGAAGGAACACGGTTCAATATACTTTCGATGATATTACTTATACTTCTTTCTAACGTATGGTTCATAGCCAATTGTGTTTAATGGAACTTCGTTTACTAGGTGGCATGTTATAATAAGGTAATATGGAAACTTACCTCAAAAACATGACCAGAAGCCAGTGACTGTATACCTTCTTTTTGATGGATAGATCCATCGTTTTGTTCGTTGTCTGCATATCCCAACCAAGGCTCAATACAAATAAATGGAGCATTGGGTTTTGCCCAAATGCCCAGCGATTTAAATTCCTGGTAATTAATTTTTAATGCATGTGGATGATTCTTACTGCGAATAGCGATTTCTTTACTGTGGATATTTTTAAATACCAAAGCATCTTGTTGGAAAAGTTCAGCGCTTATTTTTAATTTTTTATTTTCTAAAAATAGCTCTGATTGTTCTCCTGTAAAATATCCCGCAGGTGATAAATGATGGCGGTGGAGCGTTTCATCTTTATTAAATTCTAGGAAATAGTCGTCGTACCGCTCGTAGGAAAAAAACGGTATATTGAAAGCAGGGTGCGCCCCCAACGAAAACCAAAGGGTGCGCTTGTCCAAATTGATTACTTTATATGTGCAAGTGAGAGACGCTTCATTTAAATGATAAAGCACTTGATATTCAAAATGATATGGGTAATAGTGTAATGTTTCCGAGCCATACCGGAGTGATAAAATGGCGTGTTGGCCAGATGATTCAATTACGGTGAAGTTGGATTGTCTTACAAACCCATGGCGAGGTAATTGATAAAGCGAACCTTCAATAGAAATTTCATTGTTTACGAGGCCACCAACAATGGGAAATAGATTGGGAGCATGCCAGGGCCAGAATGTGGCATCGGCTTGCCAAATGTATTCCAATGCCAAATTTCTGTTATAGAGTGAACTGAGCTCCGCTCCTTTTTTTTTGATGCCGACATTTATATAATCGTTGTGCAATTCAATCATATCTTTACGGTTGGTGGTGTTTTTTAATAACGTAAAGGTAATAAAGTGAATGATGCTACGCAAGCTTGGGATAGCTAAACCAATTGAGTTTTGCAGTATCTGAGCTAATTTCTGCCCAGTTGTCTGTTTTAAAAGTTAAACATAGGATAGCGGCAGTAGGAAAATCCATATAGGCATCTGCACAGAGATAATGGGCAAATAAACTGATGCCGGGATTGTGACCAAAAAGGGCAGCGGAATGAAAATTGTTCGGAATAGCGTTGACTACCTGAAGCAGATCGAGGTGGTGTGCTTCATAAATACTGGGCTGTTCTTGAATGTTTTGCATAGGATAATGCAATACATGTGCAAAGGCACGGGCAGTGGTAAGCGCACGATTAGCTGGACTACTGATGAATAACTGTGGGCTTATTCCTTGATCAAGCAAGCGCTTAGCCATCATGGGAGCATCTTTTGTGCCCCGTTTGTTAAGCGGTCGATCAAAATCAGGTAGATCTTGGTTCCAGTCGGATTTAGCATGTCTGATCAAAAGAAGCGTTTTCATAAGCATTTTTTAAGATGTGTGTTGTATAGCCTGTTGAATAAATTGCACAATAGGCTTCTCTTCTATTTTCCACATGCAATTAAAGTGCCCTTTTGGACATTTTGCTAATCCGAATTTTGAACAGGGCCGACACGGTAGCGTAACACCTGCAATCCATACTTGATTGATTTGATAGGGCTGTACTCCGAGAAGTTCTGGAATCGTACTACCCCATATAGACACAATGGGTTTATTAAATGCTTCAGCAATGTGCGTTAATCCTGTATCGAAGCCAATAACTGCTTGTGATTGGGATACGAGAAAAATAGACTCTTCCAATGTGTTTTTTCCACATGCATTCCAGATGGGAGATGTACTTTTTTCTTGAATCTCCACAGCATTGTAAGCCACGTCTTTTCCACCTAAGAGCACAATGGGATAATTCAATTGATTACATAACGCAATAATTTTCTGGTTAGGCATGCGTTTGGTAAAATGTGTAGCGCCAATTATAAATGCGATATAGCCATTGGAAAAAGAGGGGGGGAGCAGTGATTCGACTTGATAGTTGTGTTTAAAAAAATAGTCGATTGGCGCACCATCGTTTCGTACACCCAGGGCAGCAACAGCCTTAAAATAACGATCCACTAGGTGAAGTGGTGGCACCAGGTTTCTTTTAAGTTTCAGGCTAAGCCACTTTAAAATAGCCTGTTTTGGATAAGTTGTAGAGGGAATTCCTGTTTTGAATTTGATGATGGCTGTACGCAGATTATTATGAAGATCAACTAAATGATCGTAATGGATAGCATTGATTTCGGCTATCGTTTCTTTTAAAGTGGGTTTTAATAGCAACAAACGATCGGCATATGGATTGGCTTCGTAAAGGTATTTGAAGGCTGGTTTGGTGAGAAAATGCACCTCTGCTTGGGGGATTTGTTGCTTTATACACCTTACAATGGGAGTTGTGTAGATAATATCGCCCATAGAACTCAGCCGGATAACCAATATTTTCATTCGAATAATTTGTTTTTTTAATGGCAATGAAGCTTACATAAATTATTCATTTTCCTTTTGTATATGGCAATTTATACAGGTTTCATTTGAATAAATTGCTTATTCATTATTTATGTTTTATAGATATTCATGCTGTCTTCGGCAGTTGCCCTTCCTTACGTTTCGCAAAATAATGCATGAGTTGCTCTCCATCTAAGCAGTTGAGGCATTGGCTGGCCATGATACCACCCTTTCGAGCAATCAGTGTGCCATAACGCATATCTAGAAATCCATCTACTCGGTGAGCATCCGGATTGATTGATAAAGTGACTCCTTTTTGAACAGCGTATTGATGCCAACGCCAATCGAGATCTAAGCGAAGCGGATTGGCATTGATCTCAATCACGACCTGATTTGCCGCGCATGCATCGATTACCTTTTTAAAGTCAATTGGATATCCCTTTCTGCTTAATAAAAGCCTACCTGTAGGATGTCCAAGAATAGTGGTGTATGGATTTTCAATAGCCTTTATTAATCTTTTGGTAGCCTTTTCTTCGTCCATTTTCAGGTTGGAATGAATGGATGCCACCACAAAATCAAAGCCTTTTAAAACAGTGTCTGGATAATCTAAGGAACCATCGCTTAAAATATCTGATTCAATTCCTTTAAAAATTTTAAAAGGAGCTAGTTTTTTATTCAATTCTTCTATTTCTGCCCATTGCTGTAGTACGCTTTGTTCAGATAGTCCTTTTGCATAGACCGCACTCTGCGAGTGATCACAAATACCTAAATATTGCAATTGTAATGTGTCTTTGCAATAACGAGCCATTTCCTCGAGCGAATGAACACCATCGCTGTAAGTACTGTGGTTATGGAGTGAACCTTTCAAATCCTGGTACTCAATCAACTTGGGTAATGTATGCCTAGTTGCCCATTGCATTTCATATAAACCTTCCCGAAGCTCAGGCTCAATAAAATTAAATTGTGCGGATTGATATATCGCTTTTTCACTTGCGGCTACTGGTATGGAACCTCCACATTGATCCGTTAACCAGACTATATGCTGCTCATTACCAGTAGATAGTAACCATTGTTTGGCAAAGTCATTTACTGAACAGGAAGTAAATCGTAATGCGAGACCACTCTCGTGTACTGCTTGTACTTCTTGGTTGATGGTGTCAAATTTTATTAGTGATGAAATTGCTTGTACAGCGGAGAGCACAATATCTAGCGGTGCTGAAGTTAGAAAATCGATTGAATGAAGAACTTCCACTTTTCGTCTAAAATCGCCAGTAAATTCCAGTTGATAGGAAAGGGGTAAGCGATCTCTCATCTCTTGAAATATAGCAATGGCGACTTTTTCGACTGAAGCATACAGGAAAAAGCCTTCATTTGCCATGGTGAATTCGATGGCCTTTTTGATTTCTTCCTGCGTTTTTAAGCCGAAGCCTTTTGCCTCCACCAATCGGTTTTCATTACAAGCGTAGTAAAGCTCGCCAACCGTTTCAATGGATAGCGTTTTCCATATAATGAGAATCTTTTTGGGGCCTAAACCCTTGATCGATAGCATCTCTAAAAGCCCTGCTGGTGTTTTCGCCAATAAGTCTTCCAATTCTTTGATACATCCATGCTGAATGAGTTCCCAGACCTTTGATGCAATGCTTTTACCAATTCCCTGTTCGTTACTCAAGACATTTTCTGAAGTTTCGACAATGTTAAAGGGAAGTTTATCTAATTTAAAAGAAGCATTTGCAGTGGCACGAATCTTAAATGGATTTTCGCCATGCAGTTCCATCAGTTGAGCTAGTAATCTGAATTTTCGGGCAATAGTTTTATTTTCCATGGTAGACATTATCCCCTATGGGGTGTAAAGCATACGTTTTAGCCTACAAACTTAGGTAAAATGCGCGGTATTACCTTGGTATTATTGTAACTGGATGATGTATGGCATACGCGATTGAATACCACTTTGTTGTATGACCTGTTTGGCTTGGTTGTATAAGCTATAAGCTTCTTCACCAAGTTGATTTTGCATATACCATACTTGCAATTTGTCGCCCGAATCATTAAGCAGTGCTTCAAGTGGATCTTTCATAGCCGGATAACTTGCTATTTTAAACTCTTTTAAATGGGCTTTTTGGGCAGCAGCCTTTATAGCATCATCTAAACTACCCAAGCGGTCTACCAAACCGATTTCTACAGCCTGAGCGCCTGTCCACACGCGACCTTGTCCGATACTATCTACCCGGCTTTGTGTTATATTCCTTCCATTGGCCACTTTTTTTGTAAAAGTTTGGTATATCCGATTTACATCTTGTTGGATGAGGTCACGTTCGTCAGCAGTTAACGGCCTACTAACTGTCATCAAATCAGCATAACGTCCTGTTTTGACTTCGTCGAATGTAACACCCAGTTTGTTGTTGAAGAAATTTTGAAGGTTCGGGATGATACCGAATACACCAATAGATCCTGTGATGGTGTTGGGTTGTGCAAAAATGGAGTCGGCAGCACAAGATATATAATATCCACCGGAGGCCGCTACATCGCCCATAGATACAATAATGGGTTTGACTTTTTTAGTGAGAGATACTTCTCGCCAGATTACATCGGATGCTAGGGCGCTACCACCGGGTGAATTTACCCGAAGTACCACAGCTTTGATTTTTTCGTCTTCGCGTGCATGACGAATGGCTCTCGAAATACGTTCTGAGCCAATTTGCTCGTCAGATCCTTCTCCTGAAATAATTTCGCCAACGGCATACACAAGAGCAATTCGATCTTGTGTTTCTACGATATTACTTTTCTCAGTTGCATAGTCTTCGATATTCACTGCGTTGATTTTCTTATTTTCGTCGATATGCAGCTTGTTTTTCAATTCAGCTATGAGTTCATCTTTATAGGTCAGTTTATCTACCAATTTACTAGCGAGTGCTTTATTGGCATCACGCCCAGTATAATTATTTGCGATCTGTCTGAGTGAGTCGACCGGAATTTTTCTTGAATTCGAAATATTGCTTAAATAATAATCATACACGGAATGGAGGTAAGAGGTGACCTGTTCTCTGTTTGCAGGACTCATTTTGTCTAATATAAAAGGCTCAACAGCGCTTTTATAGGTTCCTACTTTGATGACCTGGGCTTCAATGCCTAATTTTTCTAATGTTCCCTTAAAAAAGGAAAGTTGCGCTGCCAACCCCCTGAAGTCGACAGAACCCTCAGGATTGAGGTAAACCCCATCTGCTGTGGATGCCAGATAATAACTCTTTTGCGAGTAACCTTCGCTGTATGAGAGAATGAACTTTTTTGATTGTTTAAAATCCATTAATGCATCACGAATTTCTTGCAGGGTAGCAAAACTAGCTCCAATGCCTTGAAGATCTAATAAGATGCCCTTGATTTTAGTATCATCTTTTGCGGCTTTTATCCGGAGCAATATTTCATCTAAACCAATGGTTTTTTGAGAAGAAAAGGAAGGTAGATGAACATTATTGAAAGGGTTCTTTTCTGTACGTTCTTTGATGGCATAATTTAAGCTGATCTTTAAAATAGAATTGTCATTAACGGTGATGGCTTTGTCTGAGCTTGCTGCACTGATAATACCTCCGATAATGGCTACTGCAATAATAAGGAAAATAAAAGCTGAAAGAAATATGCCTACCATAGAGGCAAAGACGAACTTAAAAAATTGCTTCATATATACGAATCTAAACGATTAATGTTCATTTTTTATATTAAGACAAATTTGGCGTTTTTTTGTTACATAATGAGCCATTTTTGTATAAAACAGGTATTTTGTTTAGGTTTGATTATGCATGAAGTTTATTTATTATTGGGATCTAATTTGGGGAATAGCGAACAGGTCTTAACGGATGCGCGTAATTATGTTTCTTTGCAGGTAGGTAGCATAATAGAAGAATCGGCTATTTATCAAACCGCCCCCTGGGGTGTGATAAATCAACCTGATTTTTTGAATCAAGTGATTCGGGTGGAAACGGAACTTTTGCCACAAGAGGTACTTGCTCAGGTTCTAGCTATTGAGGAACGTTTAGGGCGGATCCGCCAGGAAAAATGGGGGGCACGCACGATTGATATAGATCTTTTATTTTATGATATCTTACAAGTTCATACGGATCGACTAACGCTACCGCATCCTTTGTTGCATCTCCGAAAGTTTGTGTTAATGCCTTTGGCAGAAATTGCTCCAAATTGGGTACATCCCATATTGAAGAAAACAGTACAAGAGCTGCTAACTGATTTGCAAGATGATTTAACCGTAATAAAGCTGTCTTAAAGATTTTGGCTCAATTTGTTAAATTGGAATAAGGATAACAAAATATATACGATAATAATAATAGGAATGGCCGCTATTTTGAATATAATAAGCAATAACGCACTGATTACCATTAACAGATAGCGGTAGGTGTTGTCTACCAATGATAGATTTTTAAATTTAAGCGACATCAATGGAAGTTCAGAAACCATTAAAAAACTAAGTGCAAGCGTTAAGGTAAGTAGAATAATGGGATTTTGTACATAAGCGCTAATGATGGGGTTTTGGCTTTGCGCAATGTGTGGAAGTGCTAAGATAAATAATGCGCATGCCGGTGTAGGTAAGCCGATGAAAATGGTACTTTGCCGAGTATCTAAATTGAATTTAGCCAATCTCAATGCCGCACAGATAGCTATAAAAAAGGCCATGTATTTAATCCATGCTCCTGTATAGGCAACAGCAGCAGTTTCTTTAAACATCTGAAAGATGATAACAGACGGTAAAAAGCCAAAGCTCACCACATCTGCTAATGAATCGAGTTCTTTACCAATGGGAGAGCTTGTTTTCAAAATTCTCGCAACCAGCCCGTCAAAAAAGTCAAAAATGGCCGCCAAAATAATCAAGTACCCAGCCATGGTTAATTGATTATTAAATGCCCAAACGACACCAATACAGCCGCTAAATAGATTTAGGCACGTAATTGCGTTTGGTATATGTTGTTTCATGGATAGATGTTTTTCAAATTAAGATGTGATGTGTTATATATTGTATATAATAGTAAAAAGCTTTCTTCTAACGACAATGGAAAGAAGAAAGCTTGCATTTTCTGATGGTGTTAAAAGCGTTTAACCGTTCATGCTAATTAAAAATTCTTCATTAGAACGTGTGCCGCGCATTTGGGCCAATAAAAATTCCATTGCTTCTGTGGAATTCATGTCTGCCAAATGATTTCTTAATACCCAAATACGTTGTAAAGTCTCTTTATCGTTTAATAAATCATCTCGTCTTGTGCTGGAAGCAGTGATATCGATAGCAGGGAAGATACGTTTATTCGCCAATTTACGATCTAATTGCAATTCCATGTTACCTGTACCCTTAAATTCTTCGAAGATCACTTCATCCATTTTAGAGCCGGTATCTGTTAAAGCAGTTGCTAAAATTGTGAGCGAACCACCATGTTCTATATTACGTGCAGCTCCGAAAAAGCGTTTGGGTTTATGCAATGCATTTGCATCTACACCGCCTGATAAGATTTTGCCAGAAGCAGGTGCTACTGTATTGTATGCCCTTGCCAATCGCGTAATCGAGTCTAATAAAATGACGACATCATGTCCACATTCTACCATGCGTTTTGCCTTTTCGAGTACAATGTTGGCTATTTTCACATGGCGTTCTGCTGGCTCATCAAAAGTAGATGATACCACTTCTGCACGTACGCTTCGTGCCATATCTGTTACTTCTTCTGGACGTTCGTCGATTAATAAAATAATGAGATAAACTTCTGGATGATTTTTTGCAATGGCATTGGCAACCTCTTTTAGTAAAACGGTTTTACCCGTTTTTGGTTGAGCCACTATCAAGCCCCTTTGACCCTTACCGATCGGTGTGAATAAATCCATGATGCGTGTGGAGTTATTACCTGCATCTGTGAAAAGTTTTAGTCGTTCAGTAGGGAAGAGGGGGGTTAAATAATCGAAAGGTACGCGATCTCTAACCTCTGCTGGGATCTGTCCATTGATGGCTTCTACCCGTACCAAAGGAAAATATTTTTCACCTTCTTTCGGAGGACGGATACTACCCCTAACGGTATCTCCAGTTTTTAAGCCAAAAAGCTTTATTTGGGATTGAGAGACGTAAATATCATCAGGAGATGTGAGATAATTATAGTCTGATGAGCGTAAAAAGCCGTAGCCATCTGGCATAATTTCTAATACGCCTTCGTTCACAATGACATTATCAAAGTCTAAATTGGAGGCGGGAGCTGATGTTGATGAACTTTCTGCTTTTGTGGTTGGAGATGTGCCAGCTGCGGGGGGAGTTTTACGTTCAGTGCGTTGAGGGCGTGTATCGGTAGCTGTATTTTTATTTCGCTGACTATCCTCATTCGATAGATTGGCAGCGGCCAACTCTTTTTCTGGCTTTTTACGGATTTCTACCGGCTCAGCCTGTTTGACCGACGTTCGAACACGTTTACGGTGTTTCGTTTCACTTGCTTCTTCTTCTGTTGAAGCAGGATCTTCATCGGCAGGTTTGTCGTTCTCTGTGGCCATGATCTTACTGATCAATTCCTGTTTTCTTAGCTTTTCAGCGTCTGCAATGCCGATTAATTTTGCAATTTCACGTAGCTCAGACACGAGCTTAGCGTTCAATTCATTAATATTCATCAAATGTCGTTATGTGTAATAAGGATTTTTATGCTTGTGTTTTACAGAAATCTACCCATAAAAACTTGATTGATAAGTTCCAACCTTCAAAGGAATTATGATTCCCCTTTAACGGTTAGGGTAAATTTTGAGATTCCGATGCAATTGTAGGTATAAGAATTGAATTTTCAAAGAAAAAAATAAAAAATATGCATGTGCTCCGAGTATAAGTGCATTTCAATCAATATAGTTAAGTACAAGTAAAATTAAGTAGCTTTGCGCTGAAATTTAATGACTGCATATTTTATACCCTTTATAATATGACCCGTGCATACTTAATCGAGCAAATAAAGAAAAAAAAAACATTTTTATGCGTTGGTTTGGATACCGATATAAAGAAGATACCTGCTTTTTTATTAGCGTATGAAGACCCTATTTTTGAGTTTAATAAGCGTATTATTGATGCAACTGCCGATCTGTGTGTTGCTTATAAGCCCAATATAGCTTTTTATGAAAGTCGGGGCGTAAATGGCTGGACAAGCTTGCAGAAGACATGCCGTTATTTACCCAAAAATTGTTTAAGCATTGCAGACGCTAAACGCGGAGATATCGGCAACACTGCAGATATGTATGCTCATGCATTCTTTTCTGATGAAGAAGGTGGGCTTGATTTCGATGCCATTACCGTAGCGCCCTATATGGGCGAAGATTCGGTCGTGCCTTTTTTAAAACATCCGAATAAGTGGGCAATCGTATTGGCACTTACATCTAATAAAGGAAGTCAGGATTTCCAATTTTTAACTGACAGCAAATCGGGCGAACGTTTTTTTGAACAAGTGATCCAGAAGGCGAACACGTGGGGCACCAATGAGCAAATCATGTATGTTGTGGGGGCAACACAAGGCAAAGCTTTTAAAGACATTCGCCGGTATGCACCTTCGCATTTCTTACTAGTACCGGGTGTTGGAGCACAAGGAGGGAGTCTAGAAGATGTTTGTACTTACGGGATGAATAAAGATTGTGGACTATTGGTTAATGCCACACGATCAATTATTTATGCTGGAAATGATCGCGATTTTGCAGATCGAGCGCGTGAAGAGGCTAAAGCTTTGCAAAAAGCAATGGAGGCAGAGTTGCAAAAAGCAGGCATCATTTCGTAAATATGAAGGAGCTTAGGGCTTAACGAAAATGACGGCGGTCATTAATTTACATTTAGATTATCAATAGGCTTTAAAAGGCCGCTAAAATTATCGAATAATTGCCTTTCAAATTGTAACTTTGCAGAAATAATAGAAAGACTTCGCTAGCGGGTAGAGAAGGAAACCAGCGAAAATTGATCTGAGTGAAATGAGTACCAAAGACGATAATATATTACAAGAACTTGCCGTAGAAGAATATAAATATGGTTTTACAACGGATATCGAAATGGATATTGCAAAGAAAGGCTTATCCGAAGATACCGTGCGTTTTATTTCGGCAAAAAAAGGCGAACCGGAATGGTTATTGGAATGGCGGTTGAAGGCACTGAAACATTTCGAAAAAATGGTCATGCCAAAATGGCAAAATTTTAAGCATCCCAAAGTAGATTTTCAAGATATATCATACTATGCTGCACCGAAGGAAAAACCTAAAGTAAACAGCATGGATGAAGTGGATCCGGAGTTGCTTGAAACATTTGCAAAATTAGGTATTCCTTTGGATGAGCAGAAGGTATTGGCGGGAGTTGTTGCAGTCGATGCGGTGTTTGATAGTGTGTCAGTTAAAACCACGTTTCGAGATAAATTGAAAGAATATGGCGTTATTTTTTGTTCGTTTGGCGAAGCAGTAAAAGAGCATCCTGATTTAGTAAAGCAATATTTGGGTACGGTAGTTCCGCAGACAGATAATATCTATGCAGCGCTCAACGCAGCTGTATTTTCTGATGGCTCTTTTGTTTATATACCGAAAGGAGTAAGTTGCCCAATGGAACTTTCTACGTATTTTAGAATAAACGCTGAAAACACGGGTCAGTTTGAACGCACATTAATTATTGCTGACGAGGGAAGCTATGTGAGTTATTTAGAAGGCTGTACAGCTCCTATGCGTGATGAGAATCAATTGCATGCGGCAGTTGTAGAACTCATTGCACTAGATCATGCAGAAATTAAGTACAGTACGGTGCAGAATTGGTATCCAGGTGATAAAGAAGGTAATGGAGGTATTTACAATTTTGTTACTAAACGTGGTATCTGTAAAGGAGACCATAGTAAAATCTCTTGGACACAGGTAGAGACGGGGTCTTCCATTACTTGGAAATACCCGAGCGTCATTTTAAAGGGCGATTACTCAGTGGGTGAGTTTTATTCAGTTGCACTAACCCGGAATCATCAAATTGCCGATACAGGCAGTAAGATGTTCCATATTGGAAAAAATACACGTAGCAAAATTGTTTCGAAAGGCATTTCGGCTGGTGTGAGTCAAAATAGTTATAGAGGACTGGTTCAAATTGGAAAAGGTGCAGAAAAAGCGAGAAATTTCACTCAATGTGATTCGTTATTGATTGGCGATCGTTGTGGAGCTCATACTTTTCCTTATATAGAATCTAAGAATAAAAATGCTCATTTAGAGCATGAGGCCACAACCTCTAAAATCGGTGAAGATCAGTTGTTTTATTTAACCCAACGAGGGATCGACCCAGAGAAGGCTGTTGGATTGATTGTGAACGGTTATGCGAAAGAGGTATTGAACCAATTACCAATGGAGTTTGCTGTAGAAGCTCAAAAACTACTGGCGATTTCATTGGAAGGTAGCGTGGGCTAATATGTTCGTTTTGGATTATATAAACTAAGATAAAGGGCAAGTTGCAAAAACTTGAATAAATAAGCATATGTTAAGTATTAAAAACCTACAGGCATCTGTAGATGATAAGCAAATTTTAAAAGGGTTAAATTTAGAGGTGAAAGCAGGTGAAGTACATGCCATCATGGGCCCAAATGGTTCTGGTAAAAGTACATTAGCATCGGTACTAGCAGGTAGGGAAGCCTATGAAGTGGACGGTGGTGAAGTTCTTTTGGAAGGTAAGGACTTATTGGAATTGTCTCCGGAAGATAGAGCTCGTGAAGGCTTATTTTTAGCATTTCAATATCCGGTTGAAATACCTGGTGTTTCTAATATCAATTTTTTGAAAACAGCAGTTAATGAAATTCGGGCATATAAGGGCCTGCCGCCTATGGAGGCAAAAGAATTTCTTAAACGTGTTAAGGAAAAGCAACAACTTGTAGAATTTGACGCCAAATTGGCTAATAGATCATTGAATGAAGGGTTTTCTGGAGGAGAGAAAAAACGTAATGAAATTTTTCAATTGGCTATGTTGGAACCGAAATTATCCATCTTGGATGAAACAGATTCTGGTTTAGATATTGATGCTTTACGCATTGTAGCCAACGGCGTTAACCAATTGCGCTCAAAAGAAAATGCTTTTATTGTAATTACCCATTATCAGCGCCTTTTAGAATATATTGTACCAGACTATGTCCATGTGCTTTATAAAGGACGTATTGTTAAATCAGGAACGAAAGAGCTGGCGCTAGAATTAGAGGAGAAGGGATATGATTGGCTGAAGGAAAACATCGATGCTGAAGAGACGGTATAGACGCTATTTTACGGGAATTAAACATGATTACACAAATTTCAAGTTCATTATATCAACAATTAATAGACGTTTATAGTGATGGCTTAATATCAAGAAGCGAACCTGAACAAATCGCGGCCATGCGCAAGGAAGCCTTTATTCGTTTTAAGGAAACAGGCTTTCCAACGTTGAAAATGGAGGATTGGAAATATACCAATCTACAGCCTTTAATTAATCAATCTTACTCATTGGCCGATAATGTGCCTGGTAAGACAGTTGATTTGGAAAAAGCTGCGATTGATGGTTTGGATACATATCGGGTGGTTTTGGTAAACGGACAGTATCGCCCGGATTTGTCAGATACAATCGCTGTTTCCGGTTTATCTATCCATGCTATTGACCAGGTTCTTGAACATCAACTATTATTGAAGCATTTAGGCCAATATGCTGATAAAGCAGACAACCCATTGGTTGCTTTAAATACAGCATTTTTTGAGAGTGGACTTTTTATACATGTTGATAAAAACGTGGTATTAGCAAAGAGTATTCATCTAATCCATGTGACTTCAACTAAAGAACCGTTGTTCTATCAAACTAGGAACTTGTTCGTTTTGGATGCAGGTGCAGAAGCCGAAATTATAGAATCATTTATTACAGACGGAGACGGGGTTGGTTTGAGTAATACTGTAAGTGAAATTGTATTGGAAGAAAATGCACATTTGCAACATTATTATTTACAGACTGCAATGGAACAGTCTCATTATTTAAACCATACGGAAATACAACAAGCTAAACACAGTTTATATAACAACTATAACTGCTCGTTTCCGGGAGCTAAATTTATACGGAATAACATCCATGTTCGGTTGAATGACAGCTCAGTGGAAAGCCACCTATATGGCATTACTTTAACGGCCGGTCGTCAATTTGTGGACAACCATACGATTGTAGATCATCGTATGCCATATTGTGAAAGTTACGAGTGGTATAAAAATATTACACAGGACGCATCTGTAGCGGTATTCAATGGTAAAATTTATGTGCGTGAAGATGCGCAGAAAACCAATGCTTTCCAACAAAACAACAACCTATTGATGAGTGATCAATCGGCCGTCTATACGAAGCCACAGTTGGAAATTTTTGCAGACGATGTTAAATGTAGCCATGGGTGTACGATGGGACAATTTGATGATGATGCACTATTCTACTTACAGGCAAGGGGAATTGGTGAAGCAAGTGCACGTGTACTTTTGGTACATGCTTTTGCGTTTGATGTAACGGAAAAGTTTGACAATATGCATATACGTGCATATGTTGACCGCCTAATAGAAAAGGGGCTGGTTGTTGGTTAATATTTTTAGAAAGGTAAATTTTGACGCATTACGATATCAATAGCATTAGGGCTGATTTTCCCATTTTAAAAACCAAGGTTAATGGACATCCATTGATTTACCTGGACAATGGGGCTACTACACAAAAGCCTTCTGTGGTAATTGATGCCATTTCGGCTTATTATACCCAAATTAACAGTAATGTGCACCGCGGTGTTCACCATTTAAGTCAGGTAGCTACCGATGCGTACGAAGTTACTCGCAACAAAATACGTGCGTTTATCAACGCTGCACATGAACATGAAGTTATCTTAACCAATGGAACAACACATGGTATTAATTTGGTATCTACATGTTTTGGGAAAGAATTTATCCATGCAGGTGACGAAATTATCATTACAGCGATGGAGCATCATAGCAATATTGTTCCGTGGCAAATGTTGTGTGAAGAGCGTGAGGTTGTACTGAAGATAGTGCCAATCAATGATTGTGGTGAATTGGATCTGGATACATACCGCTCTTTATTGAATGAGCGGGTAAAAATGGTTGCTATTACATACGTATCTAATACCTTAGGGACTTTAAATCCGATTAAAGAGATTATTGCTTTGGCACATCAATATGATGCAGCAGTATTGGTAGATGCCGCCCAAGCTATACAACATATACCTATTGATGTGCGGGCATTGGACGTAGACTTTCTTGCTTTTTCTGGGCATAAGATGTATGGGCCCACAGGAGTGGGGGTTTTATACGGCAAGGAAAAATGGTTAGACCGGATGCCTCCTTACCAAGGAGGTGGTGACATGATAAAAGAGGTGACCTTTGAGAAGACAACATATAATGTGTTGCCTTTCAAGTTTGAAGCTGGAACACCTAATATTGAAGCCGGCATTTGTTTGGGAGCAGCAGTTGATTATATAACTACCGTTGGCTTAACAAACATTGCCCAGTATGAAACAGAATTATTGAAGTATGCTACAACACAATTGGCAGATATTGATGAACTTCGATTTATTGGTACTGCTGCTGAAAAGTGCAGTGTCATTTCATTTTTGCTAAACGGTGCTCACCCTTATGATGTTGGGGTTATTTTAGATAAGTTAGGTGTTGCAGTACGAACAGGACACCATTGTACACAACCGTTGATGGATCGATTTGGAATTCCGGGTACGGTAAGGGCTTCTCTTGCGATGTATAATACGAAAGAGGATATTGATGCGTTGACAGTTGCAGTAAAGAGGGCTGCGCAGATGCTGCTGTAGAGGCTAATAAATACGAAAAATGACAATAAACGAAATACAGGATGAACTGATTGCGGACTTTGCTTTTTTTGAGGATTGGATGGCAAAATATGAATATATTATCCAACTGGGAAAAGAATTGTCACCAATGAATGAGGCGTATAGGAGAGACGATTTACTTATTAAAGGATGTCAATCGCGCGTTTGGTTACATGCTGATTATGATGGGGATCGGGTTGTTTTTACGGCAGATAGTGATGCCATTATTACCAAGGGCTTAGTGAGTTTAATGATCAAAGTCTTGTCTGGACAAACTGCAGCTGATATTGTGGAGGCGGATCTCTATTTCATTGATGCGATTGGATTAAAAGAGCACCTCTCGCCCACACGTGCAAATGGCTTGGTTGCCATGGTGAAACAAATGAAGCTTTATGCAATGGCATTGGCTGCTAGATAAGTATAGATCCTTTCTTGCTAAACCTAATATTTGAAATAAAGTATCCAAGAATTTAAAATTTTATTTGGTTATTTGTTAACTTTACGTAAAAAACGTTTAAAATGCCCTTTGAGCCAGATAAAATTGATTTAAAGATTATTAAACTCTTACAGGAGAATGGTAGGATTACGAACCTGCAACTTTCGTCTAATATTGGTTTGTCTCCGGCACCTACTCTGGAACGTGTGCGTAAACTGGAAAATGCAGGGTATATAAAAAGCTATCATGCCTTAGTGGATGAGGAATTATTGGGCTTAGGTATTAAATCTTTTATTCAAATACAGCTCGATTTTCATACACACAACTCTATTCCCGAGTTTGTCGAAGCGATTAAGTGCATACCGGAGGTAACGGAATGTCATCACGTAACCGGTCAATGTGATTTTATTTTAAAGGTATATGTAAAAGATATCAAATCATATGAACGCCTTATTATGGAAAAAATCAGCCGGATACCATGTGTCAAGACTTTTCAAACCATGATGATTATGTCTACATCCAAAAAAGAGCCCATTGTACCGATGGAGTATTAAGTTTTAGGTGGTACGTTTTACGTTGTAAGCTTTAAGAATAGGAGCGGGAAGTAAAAAGCGAAAAGCTGTCGTTTCGAACATAGTCGAGAGATCTGTCTAATAAGGATGAGATTTAACCAAAAACACTCATATCTGCCAGTCTATTGGAGTTTTTCCGTGTGCAATTAGATATTGATTCGTTTTAGAGAAAGGTTTACTGCCGAAAAAACCATTATGTGCAGATAGGGGAGATGGATGGGCTCCTGTAATGATCAAGTGTTTGGAGGGATTAATAAAACGTGCCTTTTGTTTGGCATAATTTCCCCATAAGATAAAAACAAGAGCATCGCGCTTATCAGAGAGTTCTTTAATAACCGTATCGGTAAATAGTTCCCAGCCTTTTCTTTGATGTGATGCAGCAGTATGTGCCCTGACGGTAAGCACGGCGTTTAGTAATAAAACACCTTGGTCTGCCCATTTGGTTAATGTGCCATGTTGAGGAATTTTAAAACCTGCTATATCTGTACTCAACTCAGTATACATATTCCTTAATGAAGGTGGAATAGCTATTCCGGGTTGGACGGAGAATGATAAACCATGTGCTTGACCGATATTATGATAGGGATCTTGTCCGAGTATAACAACCTTTACTGTATGGAACGGAGTATGGGAAAATGCATTAAATATTAATTTGTTGGGGGGGAAAACTTGATGCTGCTTGAGTTCTTCTTTCAAAAAATCTCTCAATTCTGCCATATATGGTTTGGCAAATTCTTGTTCGAGTACCGTTTTCCAGCTTGCTTCAATCTGTATGCTCATGGTTTATACTTTTATACGATTGTTTGATTGAGACCAAAATATAGAAATTGCTTTTTTTTCACAAATGTTTACATGTATTTGTTTACCGACTTTAAATAAATATTGATCTGAATGAAGTAGTTGATCTATTTGTTTGTCTAAGTGCTATGGTAAAAAGGGAGGAAATTTATTTTTTGTTGATAAAGCCCATAAATTAATGGATATTTGCACGAATATTAAAGCGATAAAGAATATTAGAGATATGCCAAATTTTGTTCGTATTATTTTAGCCTTTGTTTTACTTGGAGCAGCGGTGAGCCTGATCGTGTTCGGATTTTGGGGATGGGGGATTTTAGCATTGGTTTTTGCCATTCTTGTTTTTGTTACATTTTTCTTTAATGAAAATATGTTGATTGCCCAATTTTATCTTCGAAAAGAAAATATGGAAAAAGCCAAACACTGGTTAAGCAAGATTACCAATTATGAAAAGCAGCTTATTCGGGCCCAACATGGTTATTATCATTTGTTAATTGGCTTGATTGAATCGCGGAACGCACCCTTGCAATCGGAGAAATATTTTAAAAAGGCTCTAAGTTTAGGGATGCAAATGGACCACAATATTGCATTGGCTAAACTTAGTTTGGCAGGAATAGCTATGGCCAAGCGTAATAAACGTGAGGCAACTCAATTATTACAAGAAGCGAAAAAGGCTGATAAGAATAAATTGCTTGCCGAGCAAATTAAAATGATGAAAGATCAGATGGGAATGTTAGATAAACAGCAAATGCGCTTCCGATAGATCCATTACTTTTCTTCTTCTAATAGCTGCTTTTCATATAGTTCGAAATAACTTCCTCTTGCAGAGAGTAAATCATCATGTTTACCCTCTTCCACAATTCGGCCATTGTCCAATACCAATATATGGTCGGCGTTTTTAATGGTTGAAATGCGGTGCGCGATAAAGATAGCGCTGCATTGCTGAACAATGGGCCGCAAACCAGATAGTATTTTTTCCTCGGTTTTGGTGTCAACGGCAGAAAAGCAATCGTCAAAAATCAATATCCGAGGGCGGACAGCGAGGGCGCGAGCAATGGAAACGCGCTGTTTTTGTCCTCCAGATAAAGTAATTCCTCTCTCGCCAATTTCGGTTTCAAAACCCTTTTCAAAACGTATGATATTATCATATACAGCTGCCTGTCTGGCAACTTGCTCTACTATTTCCATATCGAGTTCATCCAAACCAAATGCAATATTTTTGGCAATAGTGTCTGAGAAAAGGAAAATTTCTTGTGGAACAAAACCCATTTGCCGGCGTAAATATTGTGGTTGGAAGCTGTCAATAGACCGTCCATCAACAGTTATTATGCCCGATTGTACATCGTACATACGCATTAATAAGCGAGCAATGGTTGATTTACCAGAACCAGTTTTTCCAATAATCGCGACCATTTTTCCTGGTTGAACTTCAAAAGAAACATTTTTTAGAGCCTGTATGCCGGTGTTGGGGTAGGTGAAGCTTACATCATGGAAACGTGCAGTACCCGATATAGGCGTTTTCTCACGCTGAAGCGAAGTAATGGTAGGTCCTATTTCTAAAAATTCGTTAATTCTCTTTTGCGATGCGGCTGCCCGTTGCACCAGTGACGTAACCCAAGCGAGCGACATTGCCGGGAAAGTAAGTTGATTTACATATATAATAAATTCAGCTATATTTCCAGAGGTGATACTGCCATTCATTACCTCAATGCCGCCTATATATACTGTAATAACAGTGCTTAAGCCCACCAAGAGTAAAATCAGTGGAAAGAAAATAGCTTGAGCGGTAACCAAGGAAAGAGATGCTGTTTTATAAGTTAGGCTTTCATTTTTAAAATGCTCCATTTTATTTTGCTCACGATTGTATGCTTTTATTACACGAATGCCCGAAAATGCCTCTTGTACGAAGGAGCTCAATTTAGAAAGCTGTTCTTGTATTTTTTCGCTTCTTTTATTGATGATTTTATTAATAAAAAGGATCAATGTTAGGAGAAACGGAATAGGAGACAAAGCGTAGCATGCCAACGTACTGTTAACGCTGAACATAGAAGTAATCACCATGATAGCAAGCACTAGGGTGTTAATGGAGTACATAATGGCCGGTCCTAGATAGGCCCTTACACGACTTACATCTTCAGTGGCTCGATTCATTAAGTCACCTGTATTATTGGCTTTAAAAAAAGCGGTGTCTAATTGCTGATAATGACTATAGATTTCGTTTTTTAGGTCATATTCTATGTGTCTGGATGTTAGAATGAGTGTTTGACGCATTAAAAACAAAAAAAGTCCTCTAATAAGTGCTAGGATCAGGACTAATGCGCCGAATAATAATAGACTATAGCCAAAAATTTCGTAGATTAATGTTTGCCGTTCAAAGCTGTTAAAGAGCTGGTAGATGGCGATGTTTTCTTTTACCAAATCAAAAGCAATACGAATAACTTGAGCGGGAATGATGCCGAAATAGTTAGATAGAACGACAAAAATAAAGCCCGGAACCATTCGCCAGCGATATTTGTAGAAATATTTATTTAGATAAGCAAGCTGCTTCATGAATAGCTGATTTTATGGAAAAATTCCGAAAGAGAGGCAGCCATCGCTTAAGCTAGCTATGTGAGCACGATGGATACCAATCAACGAAAAATGCACACCTGTAAATATTAATATTGTGGTGAAGATACCGATAAAATTACTATTTTTGCGCTGAAATGCCGATACTAAAATATTAATTTATGTCATCCGAAACGCCATATCCCCAGATGTTTGACCTGTTGAAACAGTTCGAACATCAAAAGATTGCATTCTGTCAAGATAATGCTGTCGGATTGAAAGCAATCATCGCCATACACGATACAACCTTAGGCCCTGCGATAGGCGGTGTGAGAATGTTGCCTTACCGGACAGAACTAGAGGCTATAGATGATGTACTGCGCCTTTCGAGAGCAATGACCTATAAATCGGCTATTAGTGGAGTGAATTTGGGTGGAGGTACGGCAGTCATCATCGGTGATCATCGGACGCAAAAGTCTGAAGTTATTCTGAGAAGATTAGGGCAATTTGTTGAAGAGTTGAATGGATCTTTCATTGCTTCTTTAGATATGGGTACCACTTCTAAAGATATGGAGTTTATCCGTATGGAAACCAAACATGTAGTAGGGTTACCTAAATCATTAGGAGGGAGTGGCGATACCGCACCTTTTACTGCAAAAGGAGTTTTTTATGGTATTAAAGCTGCTATTAAGGAATTGTATGGTACAGATAGTTTGGCTGGTAGAACAATCGCTGTGCAAGGGACAGGAAAAGTAGGGGAGTATTTGGTTTCCCTGTTACGCGAAGAGAATGCGAAGGTATATGTTAGTGATATTGTAGAAGACCGATTAGTATATGTCTCGAACAAATATGGTGCAGAGGCGATTGCCAGTAACAGTTTGTTTGATTTAGATTTAGACGTATATGCACCCTGTGCTTTAGGAGGAACGGTGAACGATTATACGCTGGATAGAATGCATTGTAAAATCATTGCGGGCTCGGCAAATAACCAGCTTGCCGATGACGAGCAGCATGGTGCTAAGTTATTGGAAAAGGGTATTATTTATGCTCCTGATTTTTTGATCAATGCAGGAGGATTATTAAGCTGTTATGCTGAAATTGCTGGGTATAATGTGTTGCGAAGTGCAGCTCTTACAGAGCATATATATGATGCTACTCGTTCGGTTATACAAAGGTCGGTAAAAGAACAAATACCTACTCATCAAGCTGCTATGCAGATAGCTGAAGAGCGTATAGCACTTATTAAAAAGATAAAACAGAATTAACTAAAATAGTCGTATAATCGACAAAAACAAATCGTTCTTTAAAGTATGTTGAATAGAAGGCATCTACGGGTCAAAGTATTGCAAACGATATATGCATATTATCAATCTGATGATAAAAATATAAATAATTTTGAAAAGGCATTGTTGAGAAGCGTTGATCAGGTGTACGAAATGTACATTTGGGTTTTAGCGTTACTTACCGAAGTAGGGGAATATGCTTTAATTGACGCGGATGAAAGGGCAAATAAATATCTGCCCAATGAAAATGATCTCAATGCCAATACCCGATTGGCAAATAATACCTTTATTGAACTGCTTAAGCAAAATGATGATTTTGTTGATTTGGCAAAAAAATATAAAGTAGATGCAGTATTCGATAAAGAACTCGTACGCAGTGTTTTTCAGATTCTAAAGCAATCTTCCGAATATGTAGATTATCTGGAAAGCGAAGATCGGTCTTTGAAGATTGAGAAGGATATTGTAAAATATATTTTTAAGAAAATTATTTTGAAATCGCCAGCTATCGAGCAGGTATTCGATGAGCGTTTCATTAATTGGACAACTGATAAGGACGTTCTGCAAGCACTTTTAGCAAAGACACTCAAAAATTTCAATAGCGAGGATCCTGAAAAAAATCAACTAGCACAATTATGTCCGAATTGGGTAGATGATAAAGAGTTTATTGTAGAGCTTTTTCGTCTTACAACACGACATCAACAAGAATACCAGCAGTATATTTCGGGTAAAACCAAAAATTGGGAAGCAGACCGAATTGCATTGATTGATACGTTGTTAATGCAAATGGCAATAGCAGAGTTTTTGAATTTTTCTTCAATACCTGTAAAAGTAACCATTAATGAGTATATTGAAATTTCAAAAGAATTCAGTACACCGAAAAGTAACTCTTTTATTAACGGAATACTGGATAAAATCTTAGCGGAGCTTCAAAAAGAGGGGAAAATTAGGAAATTTGGTCGCGGCTTAATTGGCTGAAATGGAAGATAAAAACGGCTGAAGGTAATATGAACGCCCATAAAAACAACTAAATAATGAATAAACAATTTATTCAAATGAAAACTAAATTATTAACTTTGCTTGGAGCAGCTCTAATAATCGCTGCTTGTAATAACAAACCGAAAGAGCAGAATGAGGGCAAGGGGGATTTAACAAAAAGTGTAAGTGCGCCTGATCATACTGGAGGTAGCGAACAGTCGGCAGAAGCTGGCGTTGAAAATGCACCGATTATTAATTTTAAAGAAGATACATACAATTTTTCGAAAATCAAACAAGGCGAAAAAGTGGCACATGTATTTGAGTTTACCAATACAGGGAAGTCACCTCTTATCATCAGTGATGTTCAGGCGGGTTGCGGCTGTACCACGCCGAAGTTCAGCAAGAAGCCTATTCAACCCGGAGGTGCAGGTAGTATTGAGGTAGGATACAACAGCAGTGGACAAAGAGGATCACAACATAAGATTATTACCGTTTATAGCAACGCAGAGCCCAAACAGATGATGTTGCATTTAAAGGGCGAAGTACAAGAATAACAATAAATATTTTAATACATGACGACAGGAGCAATTTTATTACAAGCAGCGGGAGGTGGAATGTCATCTCTTATTATGATGGGACTTATTGTGGTTGTATTTTATTTTTTTATGATACGGCCCCAAATGAAAAAGCAAAAAGAACATAAAAGATACATTGAAGATCTCAAATTAAACGATAAAGTAGTTACAACGGCAGGCATCCATGGACGCATTGTGGAAATTGGTGAACAGACATTTATTGTAGATGTAGGCGGAGGAACACGAATTAAGTTTGATAAAACCGCAATTTCGTTAGAAGCCTCTAAGTTAGCGAATACTCCAAAACAAAGCGCTAGCAGTGCTGACGAAAAGAAGTAGATTTTGCTTCTTTTTTTAAGGTTATTTTAATAAATTAAACGCTTAACAAATTGCTCAAGCCGTTTGAGGTAGGTATTTTTGTTAAGTGTTTTTTTATAGGGGTGTAGTGATGGCAATTTTTAACTTAAATAGAAAACAGCAAAAGAAATTGAGCCTATTTGCGATCTGTTTCTTGGCATCGTTTTTAGTATGGAGTTTGTTTGCGCTCTCAAACCATTATATTTACACTGTTAAAGCATCTTTGATGTATGTCAATATTCCCCCTAAAAGAGCTTTTCACCCGCTTCAATCAGATACAGTTAATATGCAGGTTGAAGGTACTGGTTGGCAGGTATTGTTTTCCAATCTTCGTTTAAAGCCCCAAGGAGTACAAGTAGATTTGAGTGGCTTAAAGACACGCGATTGGATTGTTTTCTCTAATCAGATGGGGTATATCAATAAACAATTTAGTGCCAATCAGCGTATTGTCTCCATTTACCCCGATACACTTTTTTTTAATTTTTCTAAACAAGACGTAAAAAAGGTTACTGTTGATTTATCTAAAGACATACATTTTAAAAAACAGTATGCTATTACAGGCGATATCGAAATTGAGCCTAAATTTGTTACCGTCACTGGACCACTTGAAGATTTGGTTTTAATTGACCACTGGGCAACGGATACCCTTAGAAAGAATGATGTTGATCATAATATTGAGGCTAAAATTAGATTGGTAAAAAGTCAAAAGGCGAATATCAATGTACATCCTGATGTAGTCGATATTTCCATTCCGGTAGGTGAAGTGACGGAAAAAATTATTGAGGTTCCTATTAGGGCTGAAAATAGCAAGGCGTTTAGAACAGTTAAAGTATTGCCTGAAAAAGTACGTCTTACTATTGCCGTATCACTTGACCAATATGAAATGATCAACAAAGATATGTTTGAAGCTGTTATAAATCTGAATGATTGGCGAAGTGAACATATACAGCATTTGCCTGTCATCATTACGAAACAGCCAGAGTTTGTGAAAATAATTAAATCAGTGCCCCAGAATGTTGAGTTCTTATTATGGAAATAGCGAAAAAGCAACTTCATATTGGTATTACTGGAGGCATTGGAACCGGTAAATCTACTGTCTGTAAAATATTTGAGGTTTTAGGATATCCTGTTTTTTATGCTGATGGTGCAGCGAAACGGGTAATGGTGGAAGATGTTGAATTGACAAAAGCTATTGTCGATCATTTTGGGAAACAAGCTTATTTGGATGATGGCTCTGTTAATCGTAGCTGGTTAGCCACCCAGGTTTTCCAAGATGAAATACGGCTAAAGCAATTGAATGATCTCGTTCATCCGGCAACTATCCGGGCATATAAACAGTGGTTAACACAACAATATGCGAGCATCACATTTAAAGAAGCTGCATTATTATTTGAAACAGGCACCTATCAATTATCAGATTACAATATTTTGGTTGTGGCCCCAAAAGATGTGAAAATTGCCCGTATTATGGAAAGAGATCAATTATCCGTTCAAGAAATAGAAGACCGAATGGCTAAGCAATTACCCGATGAAAGCAAACGAATATTAGCAGACTATATCATTGTAAACGACGGTTTTAATCCTTTAATTCCACAAGTTTTGACTATTGAAAAAGAGCTGATGGAAAAGTTGGAGGCAGCAGCTGGATGAGCATGATATTGGATGACTTTCTAGTTAAAAACGACCGAGGTCTTTATTGTAAATACGGTAACTTTTATTTGGATGCCATACAAGCAACCGATCAGGTTATTGTATCGCATGGGCATGGAGATCATGTAGTAGCAGGTTGCAATCGCGTTTTTTGTACAGCTCCAACAGCTGCATTCATGGTACATCGTTTTGGAAGAAACGCTGGTAGGGCTTGGGATATCCATGCGTATGGAACGACTTTTTCTATTAACGAAGTAGCTATCACATTATATCCTGCAGGCCATATCATGGGTTCTGCAATGGTGCTTATGGTTTATAAGGGGATCCGTTATCTCTATACAGGTGATTATAAATTGCAACATGATAGTACATGCGAGCCTGCCAATTTGATAGAAGCTGATGTGCTGATAACCGAAAGCACATTTGCAAACCCGGCTGTTAGACATCCTGATCCCATACTGGAAATTAACAAGTTAAACGAAACTCATTTTCCTATTTTATTAGGTGCATATGCCCTTGGCAAAGCGCAACGGTTAACGGCTTTGATTAATCAACATTGTCCCCAAAAAGAAGTCTTGATTCACCATAGTGTTTTACCTTTTCATCGCATTTATGAGGCGCACTGTTCTATTGATTGGAGATACATGCCTTATAGTAGAAAAGCGATGAAGCAGCAATCTGAGCAGGCTGTGTATGTTGTTCCGCCATTGACCTTTAATAGCTACTTAAAAGCAAAGAACGTGATTAAAATATTTGCTTCGGGTTGGATGAATTTACAAAGAGGAAATGATATGGCACTTTTCATTTCCGATCATGTAGATTGGCAAGATATATTGACGACCATCGCGCATGTAAAACCAACGGAAATATGGACGTTGCATGGCGATGGTAGCGCTTTGCTGCATCATTACGAGGGGCAGATTAAGGTGAAGCTATTATAATCCTGAAGATTGTATTTCTTTGAATAAAAATTTAAACGATATATTCGTGTATATTTACAATGATATAGGTTATGAAAATTGAAGATGTATTAGTTACTAATAAGTTTGAAAGCGAATACCATAAGGTATCACTTAATATCATCTATACGAGTAACTTTCTTCAGGGACTACTCAAAAAAAGAACAGATAGAGAAAAAATTACATTGCAACAGTATAATGTACTTCGGATATTACGTGGACAGCAAGGTAAACCTATGACTATTAATTTGCTGAAAGAGCGATTATTAGATAGAATGTCTGACGTTAGTCGGATTATTGATCGATTAGTGCACAAAAGACTAGTATCCAGATGTATGAGCGATAAAGACCGTCGTGCCGTTGATATCATGATCACAGCAGAAGGCTTAGCCATTCTGGGAAAGTTGGATGAAGAAATGTCTATCCACCGCATATTAGATAGCCATTTAACCGACGATGAATGCAGGCAATTGAATGATTTACTAGATAAATTAAGGGGCTAAGGTTCATGCTTATTAATGAAAAATATAATTCATTAAGGATATGGCAACCCCCATTAATACGGCAATAAGCTTTTTCTTATTGAAATGGTGATGATCTGCTGATGATGACTCGAATAAAATGGTTGTTGATATATGGAGAAAGATGCCAATAACAACAGCCATCATCTTATTGAAATATTTCTCTATTTCTCCGATATCTCCATTACTGATTAAATCACTGCAAATAAAGCCCAAAGGAGACATAAGTGCGAAAATAACCAGCGAAAATATAATATACCTTCTATTGATACTTGTTTGTAGCAATAAACTTCCCAATGCAAAAGCAGCTGGAATGTGGTGAATGGCAATTCCAAATAATAATTCTTTCTGCGGCCCCTTTGCCAGGGGCATCCCTTCTAAAAAAGCATGAAGGCATAGACTAATCATCACGCCAACAGGAAAGGCTCCCTGGTGGGCGTTTTTATGAATGTGCCCATGTTCGATACCTTCCGAAAACTGTTCTAGGAGTAATTGGAATAAAAAGCCAGATAATACATAAAGACCAATATAGTCTACTTCATTTGTACGATAGATTTCTGGGATAAGATGAAGTACTGTGATGGAAAAAAGATAAGCCCCACTGAAAGATAAAATTAATTTTAATGTGCTTGTATTGTCTTTTTTAAAAAAAAAGACCGCAATACCACCTAAAAAAGCCGAAATAAATAAAATAAAAGGTATGCCGATTGTCATGAAATTAAAAAGATTATTCTTTTTCAGGTTGAACGATGAAGAACAGCCTAGCTAATGCATACCCAATTAGGCTGCCTAAGAGGGCACCACAAAGTATATCGAATGGATAATGTACACCAACGTATATTTGTGCGAAACAAATTGCAAAAGCCCAGGTGATGGCTATCCAGGTTATTGATTTCCATCTACTCCTGTAGACCATAATCAAAAACAGCGCGATTGCAAAATGATTACTTGCATGTGATGAAGGAAAACTATACCCGCTTCCACAGCGGATTCTGCTAACCATCTCTCCTTGAAGTGTTAACTCATTACATGGTCTTACTCTTTTGACAAGTGGTTTGATGACCGATGCGGAAATAAAATCTGCAGCTCCAAAAGTGGACAAAAGGAAGATCATCATAATGACACCTCGCTTTTTATATGTCTTGATGGAAAAAATAAGAATAAATAAGTACAATGGAGCCCAGGTATATGGATTGCGTAAATGAGGCATTAACCAGTCAAAAAACGCGTTAGCCATATCTTGATTGATTGTTAGAAACAAATCTGAGTCAAAATGAAGTAGAGGGGTTAACATGATCTGTAAATTCAATAATGTTGCAAATATACATTTTCGGGAGCACTTCACACAGCAAAAATGTTTATCAAAATAAAGAAATATTTTAAACAATCGATTGATTTGTTTTTATAATACAAGAAAAAATCAATAATGATTAGAAAGTATTATTTTTACGCTCTGTATAAAAAAATTGAAACACATGACGTTGATTAAATCTATTTCTGGAATTCGAGGAACGATAGGTGGAAAACCTGGCGAATGTTTAACACCGATTGATATTGTAAAGTTTACTGCCGCATTTGGTAAGTATATAACGGCGAACAGTGTGAATAAAAAAGTTGTTGTGGGCCGGGATGCGCGTCTTTCTGGAGAGATGGTACGTAATGTAGTAATTGGTACTTTACAAAGCATGGGCATTGACGTTGTTGATTTGGGCTTGTCAACGACACCTACTGTTGAATTGGCGGTACCTGGAGAGAAAGCCGCAGGCGGTATTATACTGACTGCGAGTCATAATCCGACAGAATGGAATGCACTGAAGTTATTAAATGCAAAAGGAGAGTTTATTAATGATAAAGAGGGGAAGGAGGTACTAAGCTTAGCTGATCGTATGGATTTTGAATTTGCTGATGTGCATCAGCTTGGACATGTTATGACGGATGAAAGTTATTTAGAAAAGCATATAGAACATATTCTGTCTTTGGAGCTGGTAGATAAGGAAGCAATTGCAAAAGCTGATTTCTCAATCGCAATTGATGCCGTAAACTCAACTGGCGGAATATTTATACCAGCGTTATTAAGAGCTTTAGGTGTAAATACGATTTATGAACTTTACTGCGAACCGAACGGGCGTTTTCCACATAATCCAGAACCATTAGCTGAGAATTTAAAAGATTTAGCGAGTTTGGTGCGGGAACGGAAAGCCGATTTAGGTATTGCTATTGATCCTGATGTAGACCGGCTGTGTTTTGTTATGGAAAATGGTGAGATGTTTGGTGAGGAATATACATTAGTAGCCGTTGCCGATTATATTTTGCAGCACAAAAAGGGGAATACAGTGTCGAATCTTTCGTCTACACGTGCGTTAAAAGATGTTACAGAAAAGCATGGTGGAACCTATCATGCTGCTGCGGTAGGAGAGGTAAACGTGGTAACCAAAATGAAGGAAGTGGACGCCGTTATTGGTGGAGAAGGTAATGGTGGTGTTATTTATCCGGCAACGCATTACGGACGGGACGCATTAGCAGGCATCGGTATTTTCTTAACTTATTTGGCAAAAAGTGGTAAAAAAATTTCTGAATTGAGAGCCGGTTATCCTGCATATTTTATGTCTAAAAAGAAAATAACCCTGACGCCCGATTTGGATATCGATAAGCTATTAGCTATCATGGAAGAAAAATATGCAACAATACCGCACAGCACCATTGATGGCTTAAAGATCGATTTTGAAAATGAGTGGGTACATTTACGAAAGTCGAATACCGAACCTATTATTCGAATCTATACAGAAGCACCAACGCAAGTCGAAGCAGATGAGCTAGCTGATCGTATCATTGCAGAAATTACAGAGAGCTTATCTTGATGGATAATTTGTAAAAAAGCAAAAATTAGCTGTTTTTAAAAAGATTACTTAGTAGTTTTGTGCATGCGTGTTTATTTAGATAATGCTGCGACAACGGCGATTGATGATGCTGTAATAGAAGAGATGTTGGTTGTCATGCGAGAGAATTATGGTAACCCCTCGTCTATCCATGCAGACGGCAGAAAGGTCCGAACCATCATAGAAAGTGCACGGAAGAGGGTCGCTTCATTGTTACAAGTATCACCCGCCGAAATTTTTTTTACATCGGGAGGTACAGAAGCTGATAATACAGCGATCAGGAGAGGAATAATTGATTATCAATTAACTCATGTAATTAGTTCTCCATTGGAACATCATGCAGTGCTTCATACGTTGCAGGAGTTGGAGAAAGGGGGGGTGATTCAATTGAGCTTGTTACAAGTGGATTCAAAAGGCCATATTGATTTGGTTCAATTAGAGAAGCTGTTGCAGGATAGTCCGCGAAGCTTAGTCTCCTTAATGCATGCGAATAACGAGATAGGTACGTTAACGGATATCAAGCAAGTAGCAGAACTTTGTACCACATACAATGCCTTGTTTCATACAGATACGGTGCAGACAATGGGGCATTTTGTACATAATTTAAAAGAATTGAACGTCAGTTTTTTAACGGGAGCTGCTCATAAATTTCACGGACCTAAAGGTGTTGGCTTCTTGTATATCAACCATGATGTAAAGATTAAACCTTTTATTCATGGAGGAGCCCAAGAACGAAATATGCGTGGTGGAACAGAAAATGTTTATGGCATTGTGGGGCTAGCTAAGGCATTGGAAATAGCCTATCAGCACATGGAGGAGGACCGATCATATATTCAAGGATTAAAAGACTATATGGTTGAGCAACTACTTTTACATATACCCGGGGTAAGCTTTAATGGTGAATTAGATGTCGATCGGAGTTTGTATACGGTGTTGAATGTGTCGTTTCCTCCGACAGATTTGGCAGATATGTTGTTGTTTAATTTGGATATTGCAGGCATTTCGGCTTCTGGAGGTAGTGCTTGTAGTTCGGGGTCGAATATTGGTTCTCACGTTTTGACTGCTATTGGTGTAGACGCTGAACGCCCATCAGTTAGATTCTCCTTTAGTAAATTTAATACGCGATCGGAAATTGATTTCGTGATCAGTCAACTCAAAGAAATCTGCTTAGAGAAAGCGTAGCTTAGATTTCGTATTTTTTTCAACAAAATAAAAAGCGTTTTGTTTATTAAATAAATAAAGCGCTTTTGTTTTATTTTATGAATAGGAGGTAGTTATGCGAGACGAATTAAAAGATCGAGGAAGCGATAAGGAGATTATTACCGAGAAAGATGGTAAGAAAAAAGTTGTTGAGGTAAACAAGGCCGATTTTTCAAATAGGGATCACCACAGAAAAAATGAAGGCCCGGCTTTTACGGCAGATACGCCTACTACAAAAAATCGCAGATCATAAAGTTTCCATGTAACGAAGGTATCTAAAATGGATTAATTTATGGCTTCATTTTAGATGCCTTCGTTTATTATAAAATTTGCTTTAAAAAAAGGGAGATTTTGTGTTTCATCTCTCTACGGTCTACAATAAAGTCGAGAAAACCGTGCTCCAAAACAAATTCAGCAGTTTGAAAGCCTTTTGGTAAATCTTTTTTTATGGTTTCTTTGATCACGCGGGGGCCAGCGAAACCAATGAGCGCCCCCGGCTCTGCAATATTGATGTCGCCAAGCATAGCATACGATGCAGTCACCCCACCGGTTGTGGGATCAGTTAATAATGAAATATAGGGGAGTTTAGCTTCGCTCAATAATGCAAGTTTTGCTGATGTTTTAGCCATTTGCATTAAAGAGAATGCTGCTTCCATCATACGTGCACCACCTGATTTTGAAATCAGTAAAAAGGGTAATTTGTTTTTAATACAATAATCAATTGAACGGGCAATTTTTTCACCAACAACAGATCCCATAGAACCACCAATGAAGGTAAAATCCATACAGGCAATGACCAGGTCGGTTCCTTCAATTTTACCATGTGCACAACGGATTGCATCATTTAAGCCCGTTTTAGCGTGGCTTTCAGCGATTCGTTCGGTGTATTTTTTAGTGTCTTCAAAATTTAGTGGATCACCCGACCGCAGATTACCATAAAGCTCAATAAATTGATTGTCATCAAAAAGCACAGAAAAATACTCGGCAGATCCTACCCGTAAGTGATATCCGCAATATTGGCAAACGTATTTATTTTCTATTTGCTCCGATTTTAACAACGGTTTTTTACAAGACGGGCATTTATTCCACAAGCCGTCTGGTGCTTCTTTTTTATTTTCTGTTGCCGTATTGATACCGGCACGATCTCTTTTAAACCAAGCCATTCAAAAATGTTTGAGGTTACAAAGAAACAAAAAAAATGTTAAAATGAGACTTTTTGCCGCATGTTATCCCTTATTGTCTAAACAGGTTTTGTTGATGGGGCTGAGAATGCCATGTTTGTATAAAAAATACGGTTGAAAGTAGCTTATTTTAAATAAAATACCTACTTTCGGAAATCAAAAAATTAAACAACGTATTACAAAATGAGTTTAAAAGGTTATAAGGGTGTTATACACGGAGATGCCGTGCAGGAGTTATTCGAAATAGCTAAAAAGCATCAGTTTGCACTTCCGGCAGTAAACACCATCGGGACGAATTCAATCAATGCGGTGATGGAAACTGCAAAAGCAGTAAATTCACCTGTAATCATCCAATTATCCAATGGTGGAGCGCAGTTTTACGCAGGTAAAACTTTAGATAATAGTAAATTACAGGCCTGTGTTTTAGGTGCTGTTTCTGCTGCAAAGCATGTACATTTATTGGCAGAGCATTATGGAGTTGCGGTTATATTACATACGGATCATGCTGCAAAGAAATTGTTGCCTTGGATAGATGGATTGTTAGACCACGGTGAACAATTTTTTGCACAACATGGTAAACCACTATTTTCTTCCCATATGTTAGATTTATCGGAAGAGCCAATTGAGGAAAATATTCAGATATCAAAAAAATATTTAGAACGTATGAAACCACTGGGGATGACAGTTGAAATTGAACTGGGCGTTACTGGTGGCGAGGAAGATGGTGTAGATAATAGTGATGTAGATAGCTCTAAATTGTATACACAGCCTGCAGAAGTAGCTTATGCATATGAAGAATTGAGTAAAGTGAGCGATAAATTTACAGTTGCGGCAGCTTTTGGTAATGTACATGGTGTATACAAACCAGGAAATGTAAAATTGCAACCTATTATATTAAAAAACTCACAGGATTATATTCGAGATCAATTTAATTTAGGTGTAGAGAAGCCTGTCAACTTTGTTTTCCACGGTGGTTCAGGCTCATCACCTGCCGAAATTAAGGAAGCCATTTCTTACGGTGCAATTAAAATGAATATTGATACCGATATGCAATGGGCTTTCTGGGAAGGTATAAAGGATTATTATAAAGCCAACGAAGGTTACTTACAAAGCCAAATTGGTAATCCGGATGGCGACGATGTTCCTAATAAGAAATACTACGATCCGCGTGTTTGGCTAAGAAAAGGAGAAGAGCGTTTTGTTAAACGTCTAACACAAGCTTTTGAAGAGTTGAATTGTATTCAGGTAAACGATAAATTATAATAAAGCTTAATAGATTCTTGATAAAAAAGAGATGAACACCATGATGTTCATCTCTTTTTTTATAAATACCGCTTGTCGAAAAAATAAAATCTAAAACAAAACCATACCCTCAATCCTTTTATAAATAAAAAGAGCGTCTGTATAACAGATGTCTGCAAAGTGAAAAACAACTAATTATTGATTTATGGGAAATTTATTGTATTTAATCGCAGTGGTATTGGTCATTATTTGGGCTATCAGTTTTTTTGGAGGATACGCACAAGGAGGAATTATCCATGTGTTGTTGGTAATCGCTATTATTGCCGTATTACTGAGGGTAATTCGTGGTGCTGCTTAAATTTGATTTTAGGCGTTTTTCATAAGAATTTCCGCAAGTTGTAAATCTGCTGGAAAAGTGATTTTTATGTTTTGGGTATCTCCTTGGATAATTTCAATGGGATACCCAGCGCTTTCCACCACCGAGGCATCATCAGTAAATTGATCCTTATAAGGTTGTTGATATGCCTTATAAGCCGTTTTAAAGGGGAAAAACTGGGGGGTTTGCACAAGAAAAATAGTCGATCGATCAAGGGCTTTAGTAGCTCCGACGGTCAGCATCCTGACGGAGTCTTTACTTGGAATGGCTGTAACAAGACCACCTGGATGATTCGTTATTTTATTAAATCCGCTCGCTATTATCTCTTGTGAAATAAGAGGTCGAACACCATCATGTATTGCCACAAAGCCCTCACCATTTGGAATCAAATGCTGTTTTATATAATCTAGCCCATTATAAACAGAATGGAAGCGGGTGGAGCCTCCCGAAACAACGATATGAGGCACTTCAAATGCATATTGTTTGCAAAGTTTACTCCATTGTTCAATAAGTGAGGTGTTTAATACTAAAATGAGCGTTTGCTTTGTTTTGCTACGTGCGAATGCATATAATGTATGCATCAAGATTGGTAATCCATTTAGTACTATAAACTGTTTAGGTATTTCACTTCCCATCCTTGTGCCCTTCCCCCCGCCAACAATAATCGTATAATTGCTTGTCATAGCTGTATTTTATTGGCTAAAAAGCCCCAATTATACATAACTCTGCATAAATGGGGCTTAGTATTTTTTGTTATGCCTATTAAATAATGAGCATGGCATCGCCGTAGCTGTAAAAGCGATATTTTTCTTTTACGGCTATTTCATAAGCATGCATTACATGTTCATACCCCCCAAATGCACAAATCATCATCAGCAAGGTAGATTCTGGTGTATGAAAGTTGGTAATCATCGTATTGGCAATACTGAATTCGTATGGTGGGAAAATAAACTTACTGGTCCAATCATTTGCCGCTTTAAGGGTTTTGTTTGCTGATACTGCTGATTCAATTGAGCGCATGGAGGTAGTACCCACTGCACAAACACGCCTTTTGTTAGCAATGGCTTTATTTACAATATCAGCATCTTTTTGTTCAATGATGAATTGTTCTGAATCCATTTTGTGCTTTGTAAGATCTTCGACTTCTACTTGACGAAATGTGCCAAGACCTACGTGCAGGGTTACTTCAGCAAATTCAACTCCTTTGAGTTCTAGCCGCTTCATGAGTTCACGGCTAAAGTGTAAGCCAGCAGTAGGAGCAGCTACCGCACCTTCATGTTTAGCAAAAATAGTTTGATACCTGAATTTGTCTTCGGGTGTGGGTTTTCTCTTGATGTATTTGGGTAAAGGAGTTTCTCCCAATATCTCTATGTTTTTTCTGAACTCTTCATCTGTGCCATCAAATAAAAAACGAATGGTACGACCACGAGAAGTTGTATTGTCTACCACTTCGGCCACAAGCAAATCATTTTCACCAAAATAGAGTTTATTGCCGACACGGATTTTTCGGGCGGGATCTACTAATACATCCCAAAGACGTAGTTCTTTATTTAATTCACGAAGTAAAAATACCTCAATGGTAGCACCTGTTTTTTCCTTATTACCATATAGACGTGCAGGGAAAACTTTTGTATTGTTCAAGATCATGACGTCGTGCTCATCGAAATAGTTCAATACGTCTTTAAAAATCTTATGTTCAATAGCCCCAGTTTTTCTATCTAGCACCATTAAGCGAGCTTCATCTCGTGTATCAGAAGGTTCATGGGCAATTAAAGAATCAGGTAAATTAAACTTAAATTGAGATAACTTCATGTTTGCGAATTTTATTTACTTACGTCGTACCTAGAGTTGGCTTTAGCTACCTGGACTTGATAACGTAAAGTGTATTTGATTTGTTCTTTTCGTTTTAAATAGCTAATAATTTAGCGCGCAAATTTACAAAAAAAATGTTGAAAAATATAACTATTTTTAAGGCCAATGAAATTGAAATAAGGTATACAAAAAGAAGGGATACATGCACGTGAAAAAATAAAACCAAAAATGTAACCTTAACTCGTTTTTATTGTCTTATAGGCGTATGATTTTTCTAAAATTAATTTTCGAAAGTTTCCGATTTGCTCTTTCTGCTTTACGGGAAAATAGAACACGTACATTCCTCTCGTTATTGGGAGTTACAATTGGGATTATGACCATTATTGGTATTTTCTCAGCAGTGAATACACTTCGTGCAAACTTGGAGAATAGTGTTGAAAAATTGGGTAGCCGATCAATATATATTCAAAAATGGCCTTGGGGTGGTGGGGGTGAGTATCCTTGGTGGAAATACATGAACAGGCCGGAACCTACCATTCGCGATTTTGAACGATTACGGGAACGAGCGACGTTAGCAGATGGGATTGCTTTTGACGTTGGTATTTCCAATAAGACGCTGAAGTATTTGAATAATAATGTGGAAAATGTTTATATCAGTGCCGTTTCGCATGATTTTTATAAGATAAGAAATTTGGAGTTTGAATCAGGACGATATTTTACAGATAGTGAATCAGAAAGAGGGGTAGCCGTTGTTCTGATAGGGTCTACGATTGCAAAGGGATTATTCCCAGGAGCCGATCCTATTGGCAAGACCATCCAAGCATTGGGCCGTAGGCTAAAGGTGATTGGTGTTTTTAAAGAGGAAGGTGAGGGCATGTTAATTGATGTGTCGTTAGATAATATAGCGGTAGTTCCACTTGGTTTTGCACAGAATGTTATTAATGTACGAAATTTTGGCCCTTCTATTATTGTCAATGCGGTTGATGGTGTTTCATTAGATGAAGTGGAAAGCGAACTGAAAGGTTTGATGCGATCTGTTCATCGATTGAGCCCCAAACAAGAAGACGATTTTGCATTAAACCAAACCACCATTATTACTGCTCAATTAGACAGTTTATTTGGTATTGTAAATACTGCAGGGTTTTGTATCGGTATTCTTTCTGTGTTGGTTGGAGGCTTTGGAATTGCTAATATTATGTTCGTTTCTGTTAAAGAGCGTACACATATTATTGGTATTCAAAAATCTTTGGGAGCAAAAAACTATTTTATATTGAGCCAGTTTTTAATTGAATCGGTAGCTTTATGTATTATTGGTGGTCTAATGGGCCTTTTTGTTGTCTACTCGCTTGCATTTCTTTTGAAGGTCATTTTTGATATTGGCGTTGTCGTGCATCTAGGTGAAGTATTATTGGCTATCTTTATTTCAACCGTCATCGGATTGGTTGCTGGTATTATTCCAGCTATCATCGCCAGTCGATTAGACCCTGTAGAAGCAATCAGGAGCAAATAAATGAGCAAAAAAACACCTTTTTCTTACATTTTCCGATATCGTTTTCGTAAATATTATAGTGATAGAGCATGCTTTATTCTCAATATTTCTTAATATTGGACTTTAACTAACAGATACTTCTTAAACATGAGTAAAGCAAGACTTCTTTTGATTGCGCTGAGCGCATTCTATGTAATACCTACTTTTGCCAATGATGATGGTTGGGCCAATTTGTTTGATGGCAGTTCGTTGAGCGGATGGAAAAAGGTTGCTGGTGATGCTACCTATCAAGCGGTGGACGGAATGATCATTGGCACAACGGTGAAAAATACCGGGAATACATTTCTCATAACAGAAAAAGAATATGGTGATTTTATACTTGAACTAGATGTTAAAATAGAAGGTAGCCATAATAATTCTGGTATTCAAACACGCAGCCACTTAAATCCGCAAGCAAATCAAGGTAAGGGACGGGTTTTTGGTAGGCAAATAGAAATTGATCCATCCGAACGAAGCTGGAGCGGCGGTGTGTACGATGAGGCTAGAAGAAACTGGTTATATCCTTTAGAACTTAATCCAAAGGCAAAAAGCGCTTTTAAGAAAAATGAATTCAACCATATCCGAATAGTCTGTATTGGGGATGAAACAATTACCTGGATCAATCAAGTGCCTGTATCATACGTGGTTGATACTTTGGATAAAACGGGTTTCATAGGATTACAGGTTCATGCAATAGGGAAAGATGGAGAAGCGGGTAAACGGGTGTATTTTAAGAATATTCGTATAAAAACGAGTGATTTGGCAGTTCCTAAAATTAAAGATGATATGTATGTGGTCAATTATCAACCAAATCATCTGAGTAGGAAGGAGCTTAACGATGGGTATAAGCTGCTATATGATGGCCAAAGTAACCACGGGTGGCATAGTGCAGCTTCGAATGTATTTCCGAAAGCAGGATGGGATTATGGTCACGGTATGTTACAGGTACAAGCTACGGAGGGTACCTCTCTTACTAGGGGCGGAGATATCGTAACAAATAACACTTACCATGCTTTTGATCTTTCATTTGAGTTTAGATTAACACCTGGCGCCAATAGTGGATTGAAATACTTTGTGGTAATTGATAAGGATGGGAAAAGTGCGCCGCTTGGATTAGAATACCAAGTGTTGGATGACGAAAAACATCCTGATGCTAAATTAGGGCGTAATGGAAACCGTAAATTAGGTTCGTTATATGACTTGATTCCTGCAGAGAAGCAAACGCGGTTTTTGCGTCCTATTGGTCATTGGAATAATGGTCGTATTATTGTCTATCCCAATGGCCAAGTGGAACATTATCTGAATGGAGTGAAAGTTGTCTCATATAAAAGAGGAACTGTCGATTTCAAAGAAATAGTAGCACTAAGCAAATTTAAAAATCAGCCAAATTTTGGAGAAGCTAAACGTGGCCATATCTTGCTTCAAGATCATGGTAATGAAGTAAGCTTTAGAAGTATTAAAATTAAGGAATTATAAAAAATGAATAGAAGAACGTTTTTGCAACAGGGAAGCTTATTGGGTGGAGGAATATTGATTTCTGATAAATTATTTGGACATGAATCTTTTATGGCAGATCGCCCAATTCGTATTGGTATGATCGGTTGCGGAGATAGGGGAAAGGGGGTTCTTTCTGTGATAAAAACACTTCCAGATCTTTTTGAGATTCACAGTTATTGCGATGTGTTGGATTTTCGTATAACAGAAACAAAAAAAATACTGGGAGGGTTAAAAGCGGTAGCATTTAAGGATTATCATGCCATGCTGGATGATAAGAAATTGGAAGCTGTGTTTATTGCTGTACCATTAAGTGAACATTTTGTTGTCGCCAGAGATGCTATCTTAGCAGGTAAACATGTTTATGTAGAAAAGACGATGACGTTTCAAATAGATGAAGCGCAGGCATTGGTGCAGTTGGCAGATAAACATCCGAAGCAAACCGTACAAGTGGGCTATCAATACCGTTATTCTCCCTTATATTTTCGGGTGAAAGAAATGATTGAAGCTGGATATCTAGGTAAAGTTTCGCAGATAGATTGTCGTTGGGATCGAAATTGGAATTGGCGTAGACCAGTGCCCGACCCAAGTTTAGAGCGCCAAATTAATTGGCGTATGTACAAGGAGTTTTCTGGAGGATTGCCAGCTGAATTACTTTCGCACCAAATAGATTTTATTAATTGGGCTTTTGATACACATCCAGATGAAATACTGGGCACTGGTGGTATTGATATCTATGATGATGGCAGAGAAACTTATGATAATGTACAGGTGATGTTTAGGTATAAAAAAGCAGGGATGATTGGCAATTTTGGGGCTACTTGTGGTAACGCTCGCGATGGCTATCTGTTTAAAATTAAAGGAACCAAAGGAACTGTTTCTTTATTAACCAATACAGGTGTTTTTTACCCAGAAAAAGAGACAAGAAAAGAACTGGAAACAGTAGATGGAGTAAGTGGTGCAACGAAAATTGTTTGGAATGAAGATGGGGGAACGCCAATTTTAAACGAGCCTACTAAAGATGGCACCTGGTATGCTTTAAAGGAATTCTATAAATCGATTACAACAAATACGTTGCCTTCTTCTAATGTACATCGTGGGGCGAGTGCTGCATTCTGTGTAGCCATGGCTAATGAATCTATTTATAAAGAGGAAATTATGTATTGGAAACCGGAATATGATGTCTAGGTTTCATGAGGTAAATCTAAAACTTCAGGCCATAAAAAAGCTCGAAAAGAATTGAGCTTTTTTATGGCCTGAAGTTTTATTAAATTGGTATCCCTGTTTTTAGTATACAGTTAATTTACCAAGTGCAGTTTCAATCCGTTTGAGTGCTTCTATTAATTGCTCATCAGAAGCTGCATAAGACAATCGAATACAATCATTGTTACCAAACGAGTCTCCACCAACGGTAGCAACATGTGCTTCATTTAAAAGGTAAAGCGCTAAGTCTGATGAGTTCTTGATGGTGTTCCCTTTTGCATCTTTTCGTCCAAAAAAAGCACTAACATCTGGGAAGAAATAGAAAGCTCCTTCTGGTAGGTTAACCTTTACATCTTTTATGCTTTTTAATGCTTGATAAACCAGTTCTCTTCTCCGTTCAAATGCTTCTTTCATTTGAAGTACACTGTCGAGCCCCCCTTCGTAAGCTGCAATGCCTGCACGTTGCGCTATAGAACAAGTGCCTGAGGTTGTTTGACCCTGGAGTTTGTCGTTTGCAGCAGCAATATCTTTGCTGGCGGCTAAGTAACCCAAACGCCATCCAGTCATTGCATAGGATTTGGAAAATCCATTAATCAGGATTACTCGATCTTTTACACTTTCGAATTGTGCGATAGATTCATGTTTGCTTTTAAAATTTATGTGCTCGTATATTTCGTCTGATATAATGTATATCTGTGGATGTTTCTCAAAGACGCTAACCAATGCGGCAAGTTCCTCTCTACTGTACACACTACCAGTTGGGTTGCATGGTGACGAAAACATAAATAATTTTGTTTTCTCGGTAATTGCTGCTTCAAGTTCTTGAGGTGTTATCTTGAAATCGCTTTCAATACTGGTGTTGATAAAAACAGATTTGCCTTCGGCCAAATTGACCATCTCAGAGTAGGACACCCAATATGGAGTTGGGATAATTACCTCATCACCTGGATTAATTACGCATAATATGGCATTTGATAAAGATTGCTTTGCGCCAGTAGACACGACAATTTGCGAAATATCATAATCTAGCCCGTTCTCTTCCTTCAATTTTTTCACAATAGCCTTTCTAAGTTCCGGATAACCCGGTACCGGAGAGTAGCGGGTATAATTTTCATCTAGCGCTCTTTTGGCTGCATCCTTGATGTGGTTTGGCGTATTAAAATCTGGTTCGCCTACACTCAGACTGATGATATTGGCGCCCTGGGCTGCCAACTCTCTACCCAATTTAGTCATTTTTAAGGTGGCTGATTCGGATAGATTATTTATTCTCTCAGATAAAATTGATGTTGTGTCCATTGTAATGCAAACCTACTATAAAATTTTCCCATTTAAAATTTTATAAGAATCTTTTTGCCTTTTTTTTTAGATATGACTGATTTGTGTGATTTTTTTGTATTTTTTTGAATTATATATTGATATTTTATTTACATTTTGCTTTATTTTTTAGTTGAATAGCATTTTCTGTATACAACGGGTTGCGGACTAGATAATAAGCGCCTATCCTTTGTTGTTCGTGAATGCGAACCATTTTATCTATGTTTGTACACCATTGTTACACAACAGTGATGATGCCTGCGTGAATTGTCATGTACAAAGAGCATGCAAGCTTCATTGCCGTTAAAAAATATTCTAGTGAAAAAGCAAAAGAGGCTTATACTTTATTCCTTGACGGCAGGAATTATATTGATGCTTTTGAAATTTACAGCTTTCTTCATTACGCACTCAAATGCTATTTTGACAGATGCAGTGGAAAGTATCGTGAACATCATAGCAAGTGGCTTTGCCTTTTATAGCATTTATCTTTCTGCGCAACCCAAAGACGAAAATCATCCTTATGGGCATGGAAAAGTTGAATTTTTTTCGGTTTTTTTAGAAGGAGGATTGATTTTTATCGCAGGAATTTTGATTCTAGGTAAAGCTGTTTACAATATTTTTTTTCCAGAACAAATTGAGAACATATTAGAGGGGATAACGATTATAGCCGCTACGGGTATTGTTAATTTTATACTTGGAACTCATTTAATCCGACAAGGGAAACTCTTGAATTCGTTAACTATTGTTGCTGATGGCAAACACTTACAAGTAGATGCTTATAGTACATTGGGGCTTCTTTTTGGATTGTTTTTACTGTACATAACAGGTATTCATCAAATAGATATATTATTGTCTTTAGGCTTAGGAGGCTATATTGTTTATAATGGTTATCGCTTGTTAAGAAAATCGATTGCAGGGTTAATGGATGAATCTGATTTTGAGCTGATCGACAAGATTGCTGGGATTTTGGATGAGAATAGGCAAGACGCATGGATTGATGTGCACAATTTGCGTGTGCAACGTTACGGACATGAATTGCATGTCGACTGTCATGTAACCTTGCCGAATTATTACGACTTGATACAAGTGCATGAAGAAGTTTCTAAAATAGATAGATTGATTAATCAACATGTTCATGTTGATACAGAGTTATTCATCCACGCTGATCCTTGTTTACCTGCTTGTTGCCATTATTGTAATATGTCCCATTGCCCTATTAGAAGTGAGGAAAAAACCACTCATATATCATGGGATACAGCGCTGCTTACCAAAAATAGAAAGCATTTTGATCGATCAACTAAGGGATTTTGATTTTTTGGAATAAGGCAATTCTGTTTATGATCTTTTTGCTTTTGATGTGTGTTTTGCTTCTTTTTTTTAACATTTTATGGTAAAATTTGTCTCACTGATATTTTTTTTCAATAAAAATTAGGAATTTTTGAAAAAATATGATGATTTTTACGGCGTAATCGTTAAAACAAGATAAAAAAACAATAAAGCCAGACGAAAAATATGTCAAATCTTAGATTTAGCGCAGTTGAAGCTGCGATTTCTCGCAACAAAAGACCAGCTGCTGTTCCAGCTGGAGAAAAAGCATCTGCTTACTTTGGTAAAAATGTATTTACCGTAAAGAAGATGAAAGATTATTTGCCTAAAAATGTTTATGCTAAATTAACAAGTGTAATCGAAGCAGGTGAAGCCATTGATTTTGATTTAGCTGAGCACATTTCTCAGGCGATGAAAAGTTGGGCCATTAGTAATGGTGCAAGTCATTATACACATTGGTTTCAGCCATTAACAGGTGCCACTGCAGAGAAACACGATGCTTTTTTTGAGCCAGGTGGAGATGGCATTGCGATTGAAAAGTTTACAGCAGATGCGTTGGTTCAACAAGAACCAGATGCCTCGAGCTTCCCAAATGGTGGTATACGTAATACATTCGAAGCCCGTGGTTATACTGGTTGGGATCCGTCATCGCCTGCATTTATATTCGAGACAGGAGGAAGTAAAACATTATGTATTCCTACTGTATTTCTTTCCTACACAGGTGAGGCGCTTGATTATAAAGCTCCTTTATTAAAAGCGTTAAATGCTTTAGATAAGGCTGCGGTAGACGTTGCTCAATATTTTGATAAGAGCGTTGAAAAAGTATTTGCATCCTTAGGGATTGAGCAAGAATATTTTCTAGTTGACTTAGCTTTATTCAATGCCCGGCCGGATTTGCAGTTAACTGGTAGAACTCTTTTTGGACATATGTCTGCAAAAGGCCAGCAATTGGAGGATCATTATTTTGGAGCCATTCCCGAACGTGTATTGGCATTTATGGTCGATTTAGAACAAGAAGCGCTCAAGTTGGGGATTCCGTTAAAAACCCGTCATAACGAAGTTGCTCCATCGCAGTTTGAATGTGCACCCATGTTCGAAGAAATAAATTTAGCAATTGATCACAACCAATTGTTGATGAACTTGATGGACCAAGTTGCTTTGCGTCACGATTTTAAGGTTCTTTTACACGAAAAGCCATATGCAGATATCAATGGTTCTGGTAAGCACAATAACTGGTCGTTAATTACCAATACAGGTGTAAATTTATTGGCTCCAGGTAAGACCCCAAAAAATAACTTAATGTTCTTAACATTCTTTGTGAATGTCATTCGCGCGGTGTATGAGCATGCCGATTTATTAAGAGCAGCCATTGCAACAGCAAGTAACGATCATCGTTTAGGTGCAAATGAAGCACCGCCAGCAATTATATCGATTTTCTTAGGTAGCCAACTCAACGATATCTTGGATGAAGTTGAAACAGCCCGTGTTGCTAAAAAGGTAAAAGCAGAAAATCAACTATGGCATGGTATTCCGAAAATCCCTACATTACAATTAGATAATACTGATCGTAACCGTACTTCACCTTTTGCCTTTACGGGAAATAAATTTGAATTCCGTGCAGTCGGTTCTTCTGCAAATTCAGCTAGTCCGATGACTGTTTTGAATGCAATCGTTGCAGAGCAATTGGGTAAGTTTAAAACAGAAGTTGATAAGCAAATTAAAAAAGGAACCAAAAAAGACCTGGCTTTATTAAATGTTATCCGAAAATACATTAAGGAATCGAAAGCTATTCGCTTTGAAGGCAATGGATATAGTAAGGAATGGGAAGAAGAAGCTGAAAAACGTGGGTTGTCTAATATTAAGACTACACCTAAAGCGTTGGACGTCTACGTAAGCGAAAAAACTGAAAACATGTTCGAAGCCTTGGGGGTTATGACAAAACGTGAAGGAGAAGCTCGTCATGAGATTTTATTGGAGAATTACTTTAAAAAGATTCAGATAGAAGCACGTGTTATCGGTGAGATTGTGAATAGCATGATTGTACCGGCAACTATTACCTATCAAAACGAATTGATCGATAATGTAAGAGGATTGAAAGATCTAGGTATTAAAGCCGGAGCGTTTAAATCTCAAACTGAACTTCTAGAACGGATAGGGGAACATATTAACGTGATTGTTGATGAGGCTGAGGCGATGAGACAAGAGCGTAAGAAAGCAAATATACTAGAGGATATTCGTGAAAAAGCAGTTGCTTATGATGAAAAGGTAAAACCCTATTTTGATAAGATCCGCTATCATTTGAATAAATTAGAGCAAATAGTTGACGATCGTAAATGGCCACTTCCAAAACTAAGGGAACTGCTGTTTGTAAGATAAACACGCGTTAATTTGAAACGTTATCCCCAGAGGCATTGGCTTTTGGGGATTTTTTTATTTTTGGATGTATACGATTTATCATAAAAACGTGTCTGAATATCGATGGTATTAATTATTTTTGCGGCAATATGTCGGATTTAAAATATAACCAGAGAGGCGTGTCTGCCGGTAAAGAGGATGTGCACAATGCCATTAAGCATATTGATAAAGGATTATTTCCGCAAGCCTTTTGTAAGATCATTCCTGATATTTTAGGGGGGGATGAAGCGTGGTGCAATATTATGCATGCAGATGGTGCCGGTACGAAGTCATCTTTGGCATATGTTTATTGGAAAGAAACCGGTGATTTGTCTGTCTGGAAAGGCATTGCCCAAGATGCCATTATTATGAACCTAGATGATTTATTGTGCGTAGGCGCACTTGATAATATCTTGCTGTCTTCTACCATCGGACGCAATAAAAATCTTATTCCTGGCGATGTAATCGCGGAGATCATTAACGGGACGGAAGAGATCCTGTCTGAATTGAGGGCACTTGGTATTGGTATATATTCAACCGGGGGTGAAACTGCCGATGTAGGTGATTTGGTACGCACCATTATTGTGGATAGCACGGTAACTTGCCGTATGAAGCGCTCGGATGTTATTTCAAATCATCGTATTCAAGCGGGAGATGTGGTGGTTGGGTTAGCTTCTTCAGGGCGTGCCAGTTATGAGCATGCATATAATGGTGGTATGGGGTCTAATGGATTGACATCAGCTCGTCACGATGTTTTCGATAAATCAATTGCCGAACGATATCAGGAAAGTTATGATCCAGCTGTTCCTTACGATCTTGTTTTTTCTGGAAGTAAACAGCTGAGTGATAAAATACTTGTTGGAAACGAAGAGATTACAATCGGTAAGTTGGTGCTTTCGCCAACTAGAACATATGCACCTATTATAAAAAAGGTTTTGGATCAATGGAGAGACCAAGTTCATGGAATGGTGCATTGCAGTGGAGGCGCTCAGACAAAAGTGCTTCATTTTATTGAAAAACTGCATGTTGTTAAAGATAACTTATTTTCTGTACCCCCTTTGTTTCAATTGATCCAAGCCGAGTCTGGAACAGATTGGCAAGAAATGTATAAGGTTTTCAATATGGGGCATCGAATGGAACTTTATGTTCCAGAGAGCATTGCGCCTGAAATTATCTCTATTGCCCATGCTTTTGGAATAGCGGCACAGGTAGTTGGACGGGTAGAAGATGCCCCCAAGAAGCAAGTAACCATTCGTTCTGAATTTGGTGAATTTATTTATCATTGATTGATCCCGCCTAGCTGAGATATGAAGACTATCGGTTGGAAAGAAACGGTTCATTTTCCTGACTTTGGAATATTGGATATTCCAGCTAAAATAGACACCGGCGCTAAGACCTCGGTGTTACACTGTAGATTTATAGAGCTTGTTAAAACAGGAAGGCGTCGTATGGTACGGTTTCAACCATTAGACGAACGATATTCTAAACTCGGTCAAGTATATTTATTGCCTTTTCATCAAGAAAGAAAGATAAAGAATTCTTTTGGAGAAGAGGAAAATCGATTTATTATTAAAACAACAATATGTTTATTTGGTGAATCGTTTGAGATAGAAATTTCATTACGAGATAGGTCAGGTATGGAATTTCCCGTATTGCTAGGAAGAAGTTTTATCCGTAGGAAATTTTTAGTGGATGTGTCCCGATCAAACCTATCTAAAAAAATGCTTCGTCAGCATACAGCCTAATATTAACATAAATATCATGTTCAGGCAAAAACAAATAATTCCAGAACTTGTTGAGATACATGTTCTGAAGCAGATTGCCAAGAAAATTACTCCTTAAGGTCATTATTGTGAAGATTGCGGTACTCTCGACAAATAAAAATTTATATTCTACGAAAAAATTGGTAGAAGCGGCCTGCGAGCGTGGGCATGAATGTGTAGTATTGGATCATCGGCAATGCTATGTTGGTATAAAGCAAGGACAGCCAAGTATTCATTATAAAGGGCAGGATGTGTCAGATATTGATGCAATTATTCCACGTATTGGAGCATCACTCACATTTTATGGGTCGGCTATTGTGCGGCAATTTGAAATTATGGGAGTGATTTCCGCCAATCCGAGTCAGGCAATTACCCGTTCGCGCGATAAGTTAAGATGCATGCAGATTTTGTCGGGTGCAGGCATAGGTATGCCTATAACAGGTTTTGCGCGGCAGACGAATGCAGTTGACGATTTGATTAAGATGGTTGGTGGGGCACCATTGGTTATCAAATTGCTTGAAGGTACACAAGGTATCGGAGTTGTATTGGCTGAAACCAGAAAAGCAGCGAGTTCCGTTATTGAAGCGTTCTATGGTTTGGGCAATAATATTCTGATTCAAGAGTACATCAAGGAATCGAAAGGCGAAGATATTCGTGTATTGGTAGTTGATGGCAAGGTAGTAGGTGCCATGAAACGTACGGCAAAGGAAGGTGATTTTCGATCCAATTTACATCGTGGAGGATCTGCCAGCATTGTTAAATTGACTAAAGTTGAGCGAGAGACAGCGCTCAAGGCTGCGGCAGAATTAGGTTTAACGGTTTGTGGTGTAGATATGTTGCAATCTGATCGTGGGCCATTGGTCTTGGAAGTGAATTCATCTCCGGGCTTGGAAGGTATTGAGCGGGCTACAAATAAAAATATCGCAGCGAATATTATTGAATTTCTAGAACGAAGGCATGCATTAAAGAAAGAGATAAAAGAGGGAAAAAAGAAAAGCAAAGTGGGACAGACACTTTGATAATCAAATTCTTTTTTATACTTTTGCGAACTTTAATAGAAAAGGATAAAGCAAAATTAAAAAACAGTAAATGCCTACTATTCAACAATTAGTTAGAAAAGGTAGAGTAGCTCTGGTTGATAAGAGTAAATCGCCAGCGTTGGACAGTTGTCCACAGCGAAGAGGTGTGTGTACACGCGTATACACCACTACCCCTAAAAAACCAAACTCAGCCATGCGTAAAGTTGCCCGTGTACGTTTAACAAACGGGAAAGAGGTGAATGCGTATATTCCAGGTGAAGGTCACAACTTACAGGAGCACTCTATCGTATTGATTCGTGGTGGTCGTGTGAAAGATTTACCAGGTGTGCGTTACCACATTATTCGTGGTGCATTGGATACTTCTGGTGTTGCCGGCCGTAACCAACGTCGTTCAAAGTATGGAACAAAACGTCCGAAACCAGGACAAGCAGCTGCTGCTCCTGCAAAGGGTAAAAAGAAATAATTAAGCGGAGGAAATTAAGATGAGAAAGTCAAAACCAAAGAAAAGAATCATTTTACCTGATCCGAAGTTTAATGATGTTCAGGTTACACGTTTTGTAAATAACATGATGTACGATGGCAAAAAGTCCATTGCTTACTCCATTTTCTACAATGCTGTTGATTTAGTTGAGAAAAAAACAAGTGAAAATGGTTTAGAAACTTGGAAAAAAGCTTTAAGCAATGTAATGCCTGCTGTAGAAGTTAAATCACGTCGTGTGGGAGGAGCTAATTTTCAAGTACCTACAGAAGTTCGTCCGGAACGTAAAATTGCTTTAGGTATGAAGTGGTTGATTAGTTATGCACGTAAACGTGGAGAGAAAACCATGTACGAGAAGCTTGCAGGAGAAATCATCTCGGCCTCTAAAGGCGAGGGTGCTGCAGTGAAGAAAAAAGAAGATACCCATAAGATGGCAGAGGCCAATAAGGCGTTCTCTCATTTTAGGTTCTAATTTATGATGATAGCACAGATTCAATTGGATAACACAATAGACTGAAGAAGACTAATGTGGATCAGTTTAATCTGTGCTATTTTTTTATACAGATTACGTAACCCTTAGGGAATATTATAACACAATGTCAAGAGACTTAAAATTTACAAGAAATATTGGTATTGCCGCTCACATTGATGCTGGTAAGACTACTACAACGGAGCGTATCTTGTATTACGCCGGTGTGAATCACAAAATAGGAGAGGTACACGAGGGTGCTTCTACCATGGATTGGATGGTTCAAGAGGCAGAACGTGGTATAACCATTACTTCTGCAGCTACTACCGTATTCTGGAATTATCGTGGCAATAAATATCAAGTAAACGTAATTGACACTCCAGGTCACGTGGATTTCACTGTAGAGGTAAACCGTTCATTACGTGTATTAGATGGCTTGGTATTTTTGTTTTCCGCTGTGGATGGTGTAGAGCCGCAGTCTGAAACTAACTGGCGTTTAGCTGATAATTACAAAGTACCTCGTATTGGCTTTGTTAATAAAATGGATCGTTCTGGAGCTGACTTTCTTAAAGTTGTAAAACAAGTAAAAGAAATGTTAGGCTCTGATGCTGTTCCTTTGCAATTGCCAATTGGATCTGAGGATAATTTCAAAGGGGTTGTTGACTTGATCAATAATCGTGGTATTATTTGGAATGAAGAAGATAAGGGGATGACTTTCACAGAAGTACCTATTCCAGATGATATGCAAGATGAAGTAGTTGAGTGGAGAGAAAAATTATTGGAGTCCGTTGCTGGTTATGATGAATCACTGATGGAGAAATTCTTTGATGATCCAAACTCAATTTCCGAACGGGAGATTTTAGATGCTTTACGCAAAGCCGTTTTAGATAATGCTATTGTACCGATGGTTTGCGGTTCTTCCTTTAAAAATAAAGGGGTGCAAACCATGTTGGATTTGGTAATGGAATTATTGCCTTCACCACTAGATCAAGAAGCGGTACAAGGCACCGATCCGCGTACAGATGCAGAGATTTCTCGTAAACCTTCGGTGAACGAACCGTTTTCTGCGTTGGCATTTAAGATTGCAACAGACCCATTTGTAGGTCGACTTTGTTTCATTCGGGTATATTCAGGAAATCTAGAAGCAGGTTCCTATGTGTATAATACACGTTCTGATAATAAGGAACGTATTTCGCGTATTTTCCAAATGCATGCGAATAAGCAAAATCCAATTCCGAACATTGGAGCAGGAGATATAGGCGCGGTAGTAGGCTTTAAAGATATCAAAACCGGTGATACACTTTGTGATGAAAAACACCCTATTGTATTGGAATCGATGGTTTTCCCTGAGCCGGTTATTGGTTTGGCGATTGAGCCTAAGACGCAAGCCGATGTTGACAAGCTGGGTGTTGCTTTGGGTAAATTAGCTGAAGAAGATCCTACCTTCGTGGTACAAAGTGATGAAGAAACAGGCCAAACGGTTATCAAAGGTATGGGTGAGCTACACTTAGATATCTTAATTGATCGTTTGAAGCGCGAATTTAAAGTAGAAGTAAATCAAGGTGCACCGCAGGTTGCTTATAAAGAAGCTATTACTGCTGAATCTGCACACCGCGAAGTGTATAAAAAACAAACAGGTGGTCGTGGTAAATTTGCCGATATTCAGGTGGTTATCTCACCAATCGATAGCGATTACGAAAAGGGCGGTTTGCAATTTGTTAATGAAATTGTGGGCGGTGCTATTCCACGCGAATTTATCCCTTCTGTTCAAAAAGGCTTTGAAGCTGCAATGGTCAACGGTGTTTTAGCTGGATTCCCCGTTACAGATATGAAAGTGCGGTTAGTTGATGGCTCATTTCACGCAGTTGACTCAGATGCATTATCCTTTGAAATCGCAGCTCGCACTGCTTTTCGTGAAGCCTTGCCTAAATGCCGCCCGGTATTGATGGAACCCATCATGAAAATCGAAGTGTTAACTCCTGAAGAGAACATGGGTGACGTTATGGGCGATTTAAACCGCCGCCGTGGTCAATTACAAGGTATGGATACTCGAAATGGTGCTCAAGTTATCAAAGCATTGGTGCCGTTATCAGAAATGTTCGGTTATGTAACACAATTGCGTACCATTACTTCTGGGCGGGCTACTTCAACCATGGAATTTGACCATTATGCTGAAGCACCGAAAAATGTTCAAGAAGAGGTTATTGCTAAGGCAAAAGGTAAAGTTAAAGCGTAATTTAAATTCGATGTTCCGTTATAAATAGCTCTAACGGAACATCATTAATACATAAACAATGAGCCAAAGAATCAGAATTAAATTAAAATCGTACGATTACAATTTGGTTGATAAGTCTGCCGAGAAAATTGTAAAAACAGTAAAACCTACAGGAGCTGTAGTGAGCGGGCCAATTCCACTTCCAACCGAAAAGAAAGTGTATACTGTTTTGCGTTCACCACACGTAAACAAAAAAGCACGCGAGCAATTCCAATTATGCTCTTATAAGCGGTTGTTGGATATCTACAGTTCAAATTCAAAGACTGTTGATGCATTGATGAAGCTTGAACTACCTAGCGGTGTGGAAGTAGAAATCAAAGTTTAACGATTTTTAATTTGCAAAAAAGCGATTACCATTGGTAATCGCTTTTTTTGTTATAGAGAAGAACAACTCTATTTATAGGCAAAAACATCGTCCAGCTGATCGCTTCCCGTTACAGTTACATCTAGATCAATCAATTTACCTGTTTCCATGTCAATAACCATACCGTGAACTGCGAGGTCATCTCGCTCTTTCCAAGCATTTTGTACAATAGTTGAAGTACAGAGATTAAATACCTGTTCTTCTACATTGAGCTCTACCATACGATTTACTTTTCTTGTTGGATCTGTAATGGCGTCTATTTCGGCCTTATGTATACGGTATACATCTTTAATATGGCATAACCAGTTATCAATGAGACCAAATTGCTTTTGACTCAATGCGGCGGCAACTCCTCCACATCCATAGTGGCCCGCAACAATAATATGTTTGACTTTCAATACATTGACAGCATAATCGAGCACACTCAGCATATTCATATCCGAGTGGATACACATATTAGATACATTTCGATGCACAAAGACATCGCCCGGGCGTGTATTGGTAATTTGATTTGCTGGAACACGGCTGTCTGCACAACCAATCCATAATAACTCGGGATTTTGCCCCTTTGCCAGTTCCTTAAAAAGACCAGTTGTATCCTGGGCAACTTCATCTGCCCATGCTTGATTACCGGCTATAATTTTATTATATGTTTCTTCTAATACTGGACTTTTAAAGATTTTTTTTGACATCTTATTCCTGTTTAAGTAATTTACTGTTTTTTCTTCTTGTTTTAGATATTTTCTTTTTTACCAAATAGTTGATATTAGGAACCTCTCTTTTGTCGTATACATCAATTAAACGAACATTTTTACCATTGCTGGTAGCATTTTGCTCATAGTCTTTGATAACTTGAACAACGTCTTTATCAATAAATCGACTGTTCGAACCATCTATGGTAATATCGTTTACATCTTTTGGTAAGTTATGTAACGATTGCTGAATGGCAGCTTTGTTTAAAAATGATACTTCCTCGGATAAATATACCCTGATTTTTTTATCGTCTCCCGTTTCTTCCAAGTCATATCCGAAGGGATTGCGCATATTGTTTCGTAAAATATAAAAGATAGCTACAACCAGGCCAATTGCCACACCTTTTAGTAGATCGGTAAAAATTACTGCTAATATAGTGATGATAAATGGAATAAATTGATCCAAGCCTTTTTTATATACTTTTTTAAACAATGAAATTTTTGCCAATTTGTATCCCGTTATTAATAAAATGGCTGCCAAGCATGCCAAGGGTATCATATTGATGATGGTAGGGATGGTCAATAGCGCCAAGAGCAACCAGCAACCATGTAATATAGCACTTTGCTTTGTCTTTCCTCCGGCATTGGCATTGGCGGATGATCGTACGATTACTGATGTGAGCGGTAGGCCACCCAACATCCCACTTGTCATGTTTCCAACACCTTGAGCCATTAATTCTCTATTAGTAGGAGAAACGCGCTTATAAGGATCTAGCTTGTCTATAGCCTCAATACTGAGTAGTGTTTCCAAGCTAGCAACAATGGCAATGGTAAAAGCCGCAATCCATACCTCATGATTCAAGATAGCAGAGAATTTAGGAAAAGTGAATAGCCCTAAAAACTCGTTGAACGAATTCACAACTGGGATTTCAACCAAATGTTTAGGGTTGATTTCAAATTGGCTCCCCTTAAACAATTGAACTAAAATTACGCCGAAGAATACAGCAATGAGCGGGGCCGGAACTATACTTACTTTTTTCAGCTTTGGCCAATAAATAAGGATTGCCAATGAAATAAGAGTGATGACAAAGGCTCCCATGCTGATAGCGTTTACTGCCGATTCTAATGCACGGAGCGTATTTTCTCCGTTCAATTGCTTGAAACTTTCACTTCCAAAGAAATCGGCATCATATCCCAGTGCATGAGGAATTTGCTTTAAGATGATTATAATACCAATGGCTGCAAGCATACCTTCGATAACGGCAGATGGAAAATAGTTGCCAATGGTACCTGCCTTAATTAAGCCCAATATCAACTGTATAACACCCGCTAATACAACTGCTAAAAGGAAAGTGTTATAACCTAATGTGCTAATGGCACCAAAAACGATGACTGTTAAACCGGCTGCAGGTCCGCTCACACTGAGTTGTGAGCCACTAATGGAGGCGATTACCAAACCGCCAATAATACCGGTTAATAACCCTGCGAATAAAGGAGCTCCAGAGGCCATTGCAATGCCTAGGCACAATGGTAATGCAACTAAGAATACAACAATACTAGAGGGTAAATTGTACTTTAAATTTTTTCTGACTACTTTAAAGTAAGCCGATGAGCGTGTATTTAACATAAAACAAGTTTTGTTAAATTGAATGTTAATAAGATAATTTGTTTGTTTTTAACATACTTATCCCCTTTTTCGTATCATGTAAACCTGCATGTCTAAAACATTGCATGTGGGAGTATCATAATGCATGTCCAGACATGCAAGCGCAAAATTGCTTGAATAAAAGAGATATTTTCGGATGTTACGGAACTAACAATTTGGAGGAGGGGTAGGAACCGATGGATAAAATGATTTCACATGGATATCATCGTGGTCGATATATTGCTTGGCAGACAAATATTTAACAGGTGTGCAGAAAATATCCCAGTTTGTTATAGAGGTAAATTCTTTTGTAAATTTTTCGATTCCCAAATCATTTAAATTCGACTTTCCTGCATGGTTTTCAATTTCGAGTTGCAATATAACAGCCATCACATGGTCGCTGTCATAAAAGCTTGCATATATAGGTGCTACGGAAATAAGCATCTTAATAAAAAAGATGGTAGAAAATAAAAAGCAACCTAATCTTCTATTCCGTTTGTTATACATAGCGTTAAATGTTGCGACTAAAATAAATAAAAATGGAAAAAAACAAAGCTTAGGTATAAAAAAAATTACGAAAGCTCGACAAAAAGAAAACACTTATTGTTAGAATAAGGTGTCCGACCGTCTTTTTGGTGAGATTTTTGGGATATAAAAAATATGATAAAAATTAAAATACTTGGATATTATTCAATAAAAAAGGCGACTTTTGCAGCAAACAAGGTTTTTATGTAAACACAAATTACGAAAGGGGAGCTTATATGGAGAACGGTTTAGACACTCTGGTAGGGCAGGTAGAATTATTAATTGCCGATGGTGACAAAGAACAACTACAAGAGTATTTGGATAACTTAAATATCTCTGAAGTTGAAGATTTGATTGATGAATTACCCGAATATGGAGCCACCTTTATAGAAACCTTGAGTATTAACCGAGCCGTAAACGTATTTCGTATTTTAGACTTCCCAACGCAGGAACGGATTATCAAAAGGTTATCCGGACCGAAAATCACCGAGCTGATTAATGAATTGCCTCCGGATGATAGGACAGCCTTTTTCAGTGAATTGCATGGAGATGCAGTGAAGAAAATGATTATTCTGATGCCCCCAGAAGAGCGTAAGGAAGCACTTACTTTATTAGGGTATCCGGAAGACAGTGTCGGACGCTTAATGACGCCTGATTATGTTGCTGTCAGGCAGACTTTTACTGTCGCACAAGCGCTGGAACATATTAGAAAATATGGTAAAGATTCTGAGACCATTGATGTAATTTATGTGATTGATGATAAAGGCGTACTTTTGGACGATATTCGGATTCGGGAAATTATTTTATCTGATCCTGAGGTTCGAATAGCCGACTTAATGGATAGTCGATTAATTGCACTTAGTGCATTTGACCCTCAAGAGGAAGCCATTACCATTTTTAGAATGAATAACCGGGTTGCGCTTCCCGTAACAGATAAACAAGGAGTTATGCTGGGGATTGTGACCGTGGATGACGTACTGTGGATTGCCAATGAAGAATATACTGAAGATATGCAGCGCATTGGAGGGTCTGAAGCATTGGACGAGCCTTATTTGGATGCATCTATTTGGCAATTAGTTAAAAAGCGTGCTCCTTGGTTGATTGTACTATTCCTTGGTCAATTTTTCACTGCCACTGTTATTGAAGGATATGAAATGCAATTGCAAGCAGCAGTGGTATTAATGACTTTTGTTCCTTTGATTACCTCTAGTGGTGGGAATACTGGTTCGCAAGCTTCTGCACTTATCATCCAATCAATGGCATTAGGAGAAATTACTTTGGCTGATTGGTTTCGTGTTTTTAAACGAGAACTGGCTTCGGGGCTTATTTTGGGTATTATTTTGGGGATGCTCGGACTATTACGTATTTTTGGATATCACCTTTTTGGACAATATGGTGACGCATGGTTCCTGATAAGTCTTGTTGTTGGTTGTGCATTGGTTGGCGTGATTTTATGGGGCTCCTTGGTAGGCGCTATGTTACCCTTTATTTTGCGGCGTATGGGAGCCGATCCGGCCACTTCTTCAGCACCTTTTGTAGCGACATTGGTTGATGTGACCGGATTGGTCATTTACTTTACCATAGCAACCACTATTTTAAGAGGAACATTGTTATGATTTCTTCTCAGGTCAGAACACAGGGCCTCTTGATGTTTCCCGAATAATTAAAATAGGTTCCAGCTTGATGCGCTTGGGTGCGTTTTTATAGAAATTTCCCTCTTTTAACATATTCAGAAATAATCGAGCAGTTTCCTCGCCCATATAATTAGTCTGTTGGTCTATCGTAGAAAGTGTGGGAGTGACCAAGCTACCGAATGCTTCATTAGCAAAGCCTATGACACCTACTTCATCGGGTATGCTGACTTGTTGTGCTTTTAATTGTTGAATAACCCCCATTGCCGTAAAATCTTCCAAAGTAAATATGGCATCAAAAGGAATATCTCTTTGGGTAAGGGTTTGAACACACTCTTTACCGAAATCGAGCGATAGATTTCCGCGTAATATAAGCTCTTCTTTTACAGGTATTTGATGTGCTTTCAAGGCGTCGATATACCCTCTAAGACGCTCTTTAAAAATGCTCAGATTTCTGGTTTCTGTAATATGTACAATTTGTTTATATCCCGCTTGGATGAGGTGCTCTGTGGCCATATAGCCACCTTTATAATCATCAATAGTAACTGAAGGAGCTGGTACGTCATCGAGTGCTCGATCAAAAAATGTAAGCGGAATGTTTCTCGAAATAATGTCCTGAAAGGAAGCACTATCGTATCGACTGATCGCAACCGAGGCAATGATGCCATCTACTCTCGAGTTTAATAAAGTTTCAATACCTCTATCTTCTTTTTTATAAGACTCTTGTGATTGATAAAGCAAGATGGAATAACCATGCTGATTCATTATTGATTCAATTCCATGTACAACTGAACTGAAAAAGCTTACATCTAAAGATGGAACCAACACACCAATGATATTGCTTTTTCCAGATCGCAATGAGGATGCGATTCTGTTTTTCCGATAACCTAGGCGTTCTGCAGTCGCCCTAACAGCTTCTTTTGTCGTCTTGCTAATTGCTGGATGGTCATTCAATGCCCTTGCTACTGTTGAAAACGTAATGTTTAGCTCTTTGGCAATATCTAAAATGGTAACTTTCTTCATTGTATAGTAGTTATGGTGCCGTTATGGCACATTCTACGCAAGATATAAAAAATAAAAGTGCTGACAGTTAAATTTTTTTTTTAAAAATCGCGCATGCTTTTTGGAATTGTGAGACTTTAGTTCTACTTTTATGCCAACGTTAGCACTGCCTGAATTAAAGAGTTCGTTTATGTTATTATTGGGAATAGATATTGGGACTTCAGCCATTAAGATATCTGTTGTTGATGCGCAGAATCAACAATGTATAGCATCATATCGGTATCCAGAGATAGAAGAGACGCCTATAACAGCTGTTAGACAAGGCTGGGCAGAGCAATCACCTGACATGTGGTGGAAGCATGTGGTGAATGCTATAGATGCCATGAATAAGCAGCAATTATATCAGCCTGCTGATATTGGTGCGATTGGTATTGCGTATCAAATGCATGGATTGGTGATCGTTGATAAAGATCATCGCTGCTTAAGGGACGCTATTATATGGTGTGATAGTCGCGCAGTAGAAATAGGAACAAATGCGTTTCAGGCATTAGGTGGTGAATCTGTATTACCTTCGCTTTTGAACTCTCCTGGAAATTTTACAGCAGCTAAACTTGCATGGGTAAAGAACAATGAACCAGCAAGCTATGATAAAATATATAAAGTAATGCTTCCTGGTGATTACATTGCCATGAAGCTTACTGGCGAGGTAACCACGAGTATATCAGCGCTTTCAGAAGGAATCTTTTGGGACTTTCAAAGTAACCAAGTATATCCTCCTTTGATGTCATATTTTGGGTTTAACAACCAGATCATTCCAACTATTCAGCCAGTTTTTAGTGAACACGGTCAGCTCTTACAATCAGTTGCTTATCAACTCGGTTTAACTCCAGGTATACCTGTTAGTTATAAGGCTGGTGATCAACCCAATAATGCCTTGTCGTTAAACGTGTTTGAACCGGGAGAAGTGGCCGCTACAGCTGGAACTTCTGGAGTAATATATGGGGTGAGTAACGAAAAAATTTATGATAAACACTCTCGAGTAAACACCTTTGCCCATGTTAACTATACGCTCAACGATCCACGTGTTGGTGTATTACTTTGTATTAACGGTACCGGTATTTTAAATCGATGGGTGAAAGACCAATTTGGCCATGGGCTTGATTACGTTGCGATCAATGCCCAAGCGTCTAAAGTACCAATTGGTAGCAATGGGTTGCGGATACTTCCTTTCGGTAATGGTGCAGAACGTATGCTTGACAATAGGGTATTGGGCGCTCAGATAGCTAATATAGACTTGAATAAACATGCCTGTCAACATGTTTTCAGAGCTTGTCAAGAGGGAATTGCCTTTGCGTTTCGATACGGGTTGGATATTATGCGCGACAACGAAATGCATCCAAAGGTGATCCGGGCTGGTCGAGCCAATTTGTTCCTTAGTGATCTGTTCGCACAGATTTTTGTCGATGTAACGGGGGTTCCTGTTGAACTTTATGCAAACGACGGTAGCGTTGGGGCTGCATTAGGGGCAGGAATAGGCGCCGGCGTATTTGAAACAGTACAGGAAGCATTTAGGCATACCAAACCATTAAAAGTTATTGAACCCGGTGTCAATAAAGAATATGAATCGATTTACTTAGATTGGTTGCATGTACTTCATAAACAATTGATATAAAATAATGTAATTTATTTATAAATAAAAAATAATATGATGTCAGTTATTATTGGTGAACAAGAATACTTCAAAGGGATTGGGCAGATAAAATATGAAGGCCCTACAAGTGATAATCCATTAGCTTACCGCTGGTATGATGCCAATCGAGTGGTGGCAGGGAAAACGATGAAAGAGCACTTGCGTTTTGCTGTAGCCTATTGGCACTCTTTTAATGGTACGGGGGGAGACCCCTTTGGAGGTCAGACGCATTTCTTTCCTTGGGACAAAAGTGCTGATGTCATCCAGCGAGCAAAAAATAAAATGGATGCGGCTTTTGAGTTCTTTACAAAAATAGACATGCCTTATTATTGCTTTCATGATGTTGATGTGGTGGAATATGGTGATAATGTGGCTGAAAATGAAAAACGTTTACAGCTCTTGGTAGCATATGCAAAAGAAAAGCAACAGGCGAGTGGTGTCAAGTTATTATGGGGTACTGCAAACCTTTTTAGCCACAAACGCTATATGAATGGTGCAGCTACCAACCCAGATTTTCATGTAGTGGCACATGCCGGTGCTCAAATCAAAGCAGCATTGGATGCTACTATTGCATTAAATGGCGAAAATTATGTTTTTTGGGGAGGAAGAGAAGGGTATATGACATTGCTCAATACCGAAATGAGACGAGAACAGGAGCATTTAGCACGCATGTTACACCTGGCTAAAGATTATGCGAGAGCTCAGGGATTCAAAGGAACTTTTTTTATTGAACCCAAACCCTGTGAACCTACCAAACACCAATATGATTACGATGCTGCTACGGTGATTGGGTTTTTACGTCAATACAATCTATTAGATGATTTTAAGTTGAACTTGGAGGTTAATCATGCAACATTAGCTGGACATACTTTTCAGCACGAATTACAGGTTGCGGTAGATGCGGGATTGCTGGGTTCTATGGATGCCAATAGGGGGGATTACCAAAATGGTTGGGATACAGACCAATTTCCAAATAATCTCAACGAGCTAACAGAAGCTTTATTGATTATTTTGGAAGCTGGAGGTTTTGGTGGTGGCGGTATCAATTTTGATGCAAAGATCCGGAGAAATTCTACCGATCCTGCGGATTTATTTTATGCGCATATCGGAGGGGCAGATACTTTTGCTCGTGCATTACTTGCTGCTGACCAGATTTTAACACAATCAGCATACAAAAAAATTAGAAAAGAACGTTATGCTTCTTTTGATCAAGGCGAAGGTAAGCAGTTTGAAGACGGTCAGTTATCATTGACAGATTTAAGAGATTTAGCCATAACTTTAGGTGAACCAAAGACCATTAGTGGTCAACAAGAATTTTTGGAGAATTTGGTAAACCGGTATATTTAAGTACCTGCTTCCTGATTGGATGGGTTTTAAGAGAGCACCAATTCTATGTTGGATGCTGATATAGTTGCGTTGAAGAAAAAAATGTAATATCTTAAACGGCTTTTAGAAGAGAATCTCCATAAGTATCGGATGACAAATAAATGAGTACAATGAAAACAATTAAAGGACCGGGTATTTTTTTAGCTCAATTTTTAGGTGATCAACCACCATTTAATACATTAGAGGCTATATGTGAATGGGCTAAAGATTTAGGCTTTAAAGGAGTGCAGATACCTACTTGGGCGACGGGCTATTTTGATTTGCAATTGGCCGCAGAAAGTAAATCATATGCAGATGAAATAAAAGGTACTGTTCAGCGTTATGGTTTGGAGATAACCGAATTATCTACGCACTTGCAGGGCCAACTTGTCGCAGTGAATCCAGCCTATGATAAACTTTTCGATGGTTTTGCACCTGAAAATTATCGCAATGATCCCAAGGCGCGTACCGAATGGGCCGTACAACAATTAAAATATGCTGCAAAGGCTTCTCAAAATTTGGGATTAAAAGCGCATGCCACTTTCAGCGGCGCATTGTTATGGCACACCGTATATCCATGGCCACAACGCCCTGCCGGTTTAGTTGATGAAGGATTTAAAGAATTAGCTCAACGGTGGTTACCTATTTTGAACGCTTTTGATGAAGCAGGGGTGGATGTATGTTATGAAATACATCCAGGAGAAGATTTGCATGATGGTATTAGCTATGAAATGTTTCTCGAAAAAGTAAATCAACATAGCCGTGCTTGTTTACTGTATGATCCTTCTCATTTTGTATTGCAATGCTTAGACTATCTTGCCTACATAGATCATTATCATGAGCGTATTAAAATGTTTCATGTGAAGGATGCTGAATTTAATCCCACTGGAAAGCAAGGCGTATATGGTGGATATCAGGGATGGATAGAACGAGCAGGCCGTTTTCGCTCTTTAGGAGATGGCCAAGTTGATTTCAAGTCTATATTCAGCAAATTAACGGCTTATGATTTTGAAGGATGGGCCGTAATGGAATGGGAATGTGCATTGAAACATCCAGAGGATGGTGCTCGAGAGGGAGCTAAATTTATTTCTGATCATATAATTCGTGTAACAGATAAGACCTTTGATGATTTTGCCTCTTCTGGAATAGATGAACAGTTAAATAAAGCAATATTGGGTATATGATTGTTTTTAAGTAGATTATGAGGCGAAGGTGTTCGAGACACCCTCGCCTTTTTTAAAAGGCATAATTAAAGCCAAGGTTTAACCATCTTCCCGGTAGTGGAATAGCTGATGCTTCGATATAAGTGACGTCGAATAAATTGTTGGTATCTAGATGCATACTGTACTTGTTCCATTTATAACTTATCCTCACATCCGTCAAGAAATAGTTTTTGTAATTTATGCGTTCAATGAAACGTTGTGCGGCATAAATGACAAGATGCGAACTTTTATAAGTTATATGACCTACTACTTGATGCCGTAAGCTCTCAATGGCATACTTCGATAGCAGGCTCTGATGCGTTGTGTTTTTTATTTTTGGTTTGAGAAAATTATAAGATACACCGGCATACCAATTGTTTGAATGTTTCTCTGTGATTTGCAGTTTAGCGTTCAAATTAATGCCCTGAATTTGATTTTGCATGAAATTGTTTGATGTCCAACTTTCATTAACCGTGGGTCTTGTCCAATCAATAAAATCAGTTATTCTCCGATAGAAATAACTGGTGTTTAACAGCCATTTGTCATTGGCTAATTTAATGCCACCTTCTGCATACCATGCATTCTCAGGCTGTAAGTCAGGGTTGCCGATATTACCACCACCGGTGGTGTATAAATCTGTAAATGATGGGATACGTTGCCCAGAGCCGGCATTTAAAAACAGTCGCCAGTGTTTTGGCAGCGTGTAACCAATATCCAATCCAGGGTAGACCTGCCAACCAAAACTACTGTTGTAATTTAAATACGAACCAATATTTGTTGTTAAACGTTTTGTAATAGTCGTTTTGTATTCTGCATATAATCCATAATTGTCTCGGTTTCTATTGCCCATATTGGTGCTAATAAGAAACTCTTTCCGTGCTTCTATACCAAAACCCAGGGTACCGCTCGATAGCTCGTAGGCTGTATTCAGTTCTGCCGAAGCGACATGGCTGTGATGCAGATTGCGGTATAAAGAAAGGTCAAACTGATTATAGCGATAATCATCGTGGTTATAGCGATAACTCAATCTGGGCGATATCGTCCATTTATCAGATATATGTGCTTTGAAATCCGCAGAGAATAGTGCTGTTTGTACTATTTCTTTCGCTTCACGATCATTTGGCGGCGCGTAATAAGCATTTGCTCCAAAGTCGTTATGGGTATATCCAGCCATGATATTCCACAGGTTTCGGTGCCTGTTAGTTATTTTTCCTTGATAAAAGATCTTGCTATTATGAAAAGGGGTGTTGTAACGATAACCATTACCGCTATCATGGCTGCCATATATCAAATGACTCTCGTCTTCTGAGCCTAGACCCAAGCCCAAAGCCAGGCCACGACTATGATACAGTCCATTACCTTCTTCTTTATGCTTGAAACCAGAAGATACATTGGCCTGTGCTTCATATATGTTTTCACGTATGTTGCGCGTTACAATATTAATGGCGCCGGTCAAACTATTGATGCCATAAATTCTTGCTGCAGGGCCTCTTATAATTTCAATGCGTTCAATAGCACCAAGTGGAATAGGGATATTCATGGAGTGATGTGCCGTTTGCGGATCATTGATTTTTACGCCATTGATTAAAATCATGGTCTGCTCAAAAGTACCACCGTCCAGACTAATATCAGCTTGTGCGCCCCAAGGGCCCCGCTGTCTAACATCAACTCCTGCTATGTAAGACAGCAGCTCACTGATTGATTGGGCGGGTGTTTGAGTTATTTCTTCGCGTGTGATGATATTTATGTTTCTATTTTGCTCTACAAATGGTGTTTGTAAGCGATTTTCATTAATAGTAACTTCATTTAATGGTCTGGTTAATGTATCGGGCTGTGCATCGGCTAATTTGCCATAAGACTGCACGGATATCAAACACAAACATAAATTTAGATAAATCGACGTTTTCATTTTTAATTAAATAGTGTATAAGAAAACGGCAAAGTAAACACTCTTATCTTGTTATGAAGTAGTCCGGTTTAAATCTTCCTGGTAGTCCGGTTATTGCCACTCTTTCCGGCCAAATGCCGGCTGATCATAGTTGACGCTATCCGTTGGGCGCGCAGTTTTCACGTAACGTTTATTCAATAAATCTTCAAGTGCGGGTTGTCCGGCATCTACCCAAGCCGAATACCAATAACTACCTACTGCAATAACTGCTTTTTGCATTTGTTTTTCTACCATACCCGCTAACTTGCTATGATACGCAGACGAATAATTCCGAGAATAGACTCTATTTATGTTGTTTAACCTCCTTTCGTAGGCAAACTTTTTAGAAGGTGCGTAACTTTTACTTAGTACAGCTTCTATATTTAACACACTGTCTACCAATTGAAAACTACTCTCGACCATTTGCCATGCAGTATCTAATGGTTTGTCAATGTAATGAGCTGTACCCACGAGAAAATCGTAGTCATTGGCAAATAACTCCGGTAATCTACTTTCCCAAAATGCATGAATACCTTCTTGTTTTGTGAGTTGTCCGTTATAGTTGTGGGTGGTATGAAGCGGTACGTTTGCATCAGCAATGTAATGGCCTAGATCTGCCGAATAACGTAGAATGTTGGTTAGATCTTTAGCGCCAAAAGCGGTCACCAACCTTTGATAAGTTCGTTGGATTTGCCAAGGGACAATGCCATGGCTGACTAAGGTATCTTTGGTGTATTTCGCCTCAGCATCTGTCCAATGTCTGGGTATGCTATCAAAAGGCCGCTCACCGTAAGCATCTGCATCAATGTAATGTCTGGCAGCCTCATTTTCATTAATATATCGCCTTTTGTCAGGATCAACAGCATGCATTGTGATATAACTGGCATGTTGCTTATATAGCTTTAATAAGGGGGGAGGCAGGGTGTATACGGCATACTGATTGATTTGTTTGTGTGCAAAAAATCCCCAAGAAGGAAGGGTTAATAGGATGGTACAGGCCAATAGCAGTCTTGCAAAAGTATGCATAAGGGTTTTAAGGTTAAAATCTGGTTATCAATCTTTTTTAAAAGTTTTTGTAAAATCAAATCAAAGTTCTATATTTGCAGTCCGAAAAAATATAAGAATAAAAGGCTAAAAAATGGCAAATCATAAATCTTCAATTAAAAGAATTAGAGCAAACGCTGCGAAGCGTTTAAGAAACCGTTACCAAGCTAAAACAACGCGTAACGCCATCAAAAAATTACGTGCAACAACTTCAAAAGAAGATGCAGCAACATTATTGCCTCGCGTAATTTCTATGCTTGATCGGTTAGCAAAGAAAAATGTTATTCATAAAAATAAAGCTTCGAACAATAAATCTAAGTTAACGAAATTTGTTAACGGTTTAGCTTAGTAGTTTTAAGTTATATATAGAATATAGGGTTGAGAACATGCTCAACCCTTTTTTATTTACCTCTGACTTTCTCTTTCTTCCCTCTTGCGAATTTGTTCTAATACACTTGCGAGCTTTTTCTGATCTTTGGCGTAAGGTTCTAAGTCAATGATAGCCACTCTTCTGAAATCAATAGGATGGCTTTCACTTTGTAGTGAAAAATAACCGCTCTTCAGTAATTTTCCATCTTGTTTAACTTTCGGATCGTAATGATTTACGTTTCCTCCATTTATGGTGGGGTGTGTATACACCATTACCGTATCATGATTAATGATATGACGAATAATAGAGTCGCCCAATACCAACACATCTGCCGTTACCCATTGATCACCCGCATAGGTTTTCGAACTAGAATTAAGGCAATGTGGGGTGAATTGTTCATTTTTATAAACCACTTCGGTTCCCGGTGTACATAAGTTTCCAGTGGAACGCTCTTCTTTGCCGTTACCACCTAATAACTGATCTTCTAGCGATATAGGGAAATCTTGGTCTTTCAACATGGTGTTGGGGTCTTGTCCATGGAGCATAATGCCACTATTTCTCCATGCCCAACCCTCGCCGCCAGTTGCTTGTTCGCCCACAAAGCGATATTCTACCCGCAATAGATAATAAGCATAGGGTTTGTTATAAAAAATGTGGCCGTATTGCTGGTCGAACTGATCATACCCATCGTAACGAACCTGTAGCAAGCTGTCTTTTACACGGAATGTATTGGCATAATTGTCGCCTACTTCATGTTTCGAAATTTTGATTGTCCAATCTTTCAGATCCTTACCGTTAAATAATTCTACCCATTCGGGAGGAGTATCGTGTTTTGTTTCTGACTGAGATAGCTGGCAAGCGGTTAAGGTGCTGCCTAACCACACACATATGCCCAATTTTACTAACTTATGCATTGCTTATAATTGAATAAATGAAGGCCTAAAATAATAAATTATACTATATTTTTAGGAAAAAAGCACATAATTGAGCATCTTTAAAAACCTATTCATATTATTTGATACTAATTTATGACCGAGATCTACGAAAAACGTTTGCGTTTAAAACAATGGGCTGAAGAAGATCGGCCAAGAGAAAAATTGCTTATTCATGGTAGACGATCGCTCAGCGATGCGGAGCTAGTAGCCATACTTATTGGCAGTGGTTCAAAAGATGAAACAGCAGTTGAGTTGAGTAAACGCATTTTAGGCGATGTACAGCACGATTTGAGCTCACTGTCAAAGCTTTCACTGGCGAATTTATGCAGTTACAAAGGAATAGGTGAGGCCAAAGCTATTACAATTATTGCCGCTTTAGAATTGGGGCGGCGTAGAAAAAACAACAAAGCAACAGATAAAATCCAGATAGGAAGCAGCAGTGATGCATACGAGGTATTGTTACCTATGTATGCCGACCTAAACCATGAGGAGTTTTGGATTTTACTGGTAAATACAGCCAATAAGGTTATTGGTAAGGAAATGATTAGTAAAGGTGGGAGTGGTGTAGTGGCTGTAGATATAAAGAGTATTTTTCGATCAGTACTTGATGCCAAAGCAACGGGTTTTATAATGAGCCATAATCATCCATCTGGTGCACTAAAGCCTAGTGCTGCCGATAAACAGCTTACCCGTAAAATTATAGAAGCAGCAACATGTATGGATATAAGGATGTTGGATCACTTAATCATTAGCGATGAGGGCTACTACAGTTTTTTAGACCACGATGATATTTGAAAAAATACCGTTTTCAATCCAATATGCGTTATTATAAAACTAAAAAATATACTAAGTTTGCGTCGGAATTGAAAAAAATGCACGTTCAGTGCAAAACAATATTACTATGAAGATATCGTACGAATGGCTCCAACAGTTTTTGTCAATCGATAAAAATCCCGAGGAGCTTTCATCCATTTTAACCAATATAGGGCTAGAGGTAGAAGGGATAGAAGCGGTTCAATCTATACCAGGTGGTTTGGCCGGTTTGGTAATCGGTGAAGTTGTAGCCTGCCGGCAACATCCTAACGCAGATCGATTAAAGGTAACACAGGTTGATGTTGGCGGAGAGCAGCTCCTTCAAATTGTTTGTGGAGCTCCTAATGTAGCTGCTGGGCAGAAAGTAGTTGTTGCTACAGTAGGTACAACTGTATATCCATTGCAGGCTGAGCCTTTTAAGATCAATAAATCGAAAATCAGAGGAGAAGTGTCTGAAGGAATGATCTGTGCAGAAGATGAAATTGGCTTAGGTAAATCGCACGATGGCATCCTCGTTTTAGATGATCGTGCGGTAAAAGGCAGTTTGGCAAAAACATATTTTCAAATTAAAGACGATTACTGTTTTGAAATTGGTCTTACTCCCAATAGGGCAGATGCAGCTTCTCATTTGGGTGTAGCTAGGGATATAGCTGCTTATCTCAGAAAGACTATTACATTACCTCCAATAGAAACATTTAAAATTCAAAGCGAGTCTGCCATCATTCCAGTACGGGTTGTCAATCAAGATGCTTGTAAACGATACACTGCTGTTAGCATCAGTGGAGTGCAGGTAGCGGACTCACCGGAATGGTTGGTAGAAAAGTTAAAAGTTATTGGTATAAGACCAATCAATAATGTTGTAGATGTGACCAATTACGTTTTGCACGAATTGGGCCAGCCATTACATGCTTTTGATGCTGATCAGATAAAGGGTAAACAAGTCATTGTTCGGAATGCAACTGAAGGAGAAGCTTTTACCACACTTGATGGTGTGGCACGTACCTTGTCGTCGGAAGATTTAATGATTTGTGATACAGAGAAGCCTTTATGTTTGGCAGGAGTGTTCGGTGGTGCTGATTCGGGTGTGAGTGAGGCTACGACGGATATATTTTTAGAAAGTGCTTACTTTGACGCTGTTTCGGTAAGAAAATCCGCTAAAAGACATGCTTTAAAAACCGACGCTTCATTTCGATTTGAAAGAGGAACAGATCCGGATATGACCGGATACGCCTTGAAGAGAGCTGCATTGCTGATTCAGGAGGTTGCTGGCGGAACAATTAGTTCCCCCATATCAGATTTTTATCCGCAACCGGTGGCAAATTTTGCTTTCAACGTACATTTGGATAACGTTAGAAGATTAATTGGTAAAAACCTTTCTAATGACGAGATCATATCCATCATAAAAGCACTGGAGATAGGAGTATCCGAAAAAGACGAGCAGATAATCGCAGTGACTGTGCCACCCTATAGAGTAGATGTTACCCGTGAGGTAGATATTATTGAAGAAGTACTGCGCATTTACGGCTACAATAATATTGAGATGAAGCAACAAATTAAAGCTTCATTAAATACCTCGCCGAAACCTGATAAAGAAGCTATTCAGCATACTATATCTGATTTTTTGGTGGCTCATGGTTTTTTTGAGATATTATCCAATTCGTTAACGAAGTTAGCATACGCGGATGAACCAAACCAAGCTGTTCAAATACTCAATCCATTAAGTAGCGATCTGGATACGATGCGGCAGAACTTACTTTTTTCTGCTTTGGAAGCAATTGTCTATAATCAAAAGCGTAAAAATATAGATTTACGGCTGTTTGAGTTTGGAAAAACCTATCATTTGGATGGTGAGGCTTTTAAGGAAGGACAGTATTTCAGTATCACTTTGACTGGTGCGCAATCTAAAAAGCAATGGAATCAAGATGCAAAACCATATACTTTTTATCATATCAAAGCGGTTGTAGATGCGCTAATAGGTCGACTTGGTGTTCAGGATTTAACCAGTGAAGATGCAGATGGTAATCATTTTTTATATGGTATACAGTATTTGAGAGGACAAAGGGCACTCGTTAAATTCGGACAAGTATCGGCCGATGCTTTAAAGAAAGTTGATGTTGATGGAGTCGTGTTTTATGCTGTTTTTGACTGGGAAATGCTGTTAAAAGCTATTCGAAAAAATAAGATAACTTATAAAGAAGTGTCTAAATTTCCAGCCGTTAAGCGGGATTTATCATTGCTTATTAATCGTGATGTAACGTTTGCATCTTTAAAGCAAATTGCCGAGCGTACTGAACGTAAGCTACTACGTGCAATCAATGTGTTTGATGTTTACATAGGTGATAAGTTACCAACTAACAAAAAATCGTATGCGCTTAGTTTTGAATTACAAGATGAAGAGAAAACGCTAACTGATAAGCAAATTGATGCGGTTATGCAAAAATTAATACTTAACTTTGAAAAAGAAGCAGGTGCAACAATTAGAAAGGGATAGTTTCAATAAATTTATAAACGTAATCAGATGCCAACAGTTTCCGCTCAATTAGACAATGTTGTTGAAAAAACAACTAAACTGATTGAATTATGTTTATCTTTACAGGAAGAAAATGACATGCTCAAGCTCGAAAACCAATCGGTTAAAGTAGCTTTAGATACGTGTAAAGCGAAGACGAAAGATTTGGAAGAGAAACTGAAAGCATTAACAGTGGCGCGTTCATTAGAAGGAGTTGAAGTGAAAAATGTGGGTGGAAACGAAAAAACACTTGACATCAAACAAAAAATTAACGATTTTGTGCGAGAAATAGATCGATGTATCGCGTTGCTCAAATAAAAAAAGTGACCGAAGTTATATAGTGAATCAAGCTCAGCATATGGGAGATATTTCCATAAAAATAAATATTGCAGACCGGGTTTATCCATTACGGATTGAGATGGAAGAGGAAGAGATTATCCGGCATGCAGCAAAATTAATAAACGACCGTATAAAGGACTTACAGGAAAATTATGCGGTTAGAGACAAGCAAGATTTGCTTTCTATGGCCGTATTGCATTATGCAACAGCGGCTTTGAAGGCCGAGAAGAATGCACGTGAGGAGGATACTGGGGTAGCAGAAAAAGTGTACCAATTAGATCATTTGCTGTCTGAGTTTTTTAAAGATTAAAATCGTTCTTTAATATATAGAGCTATAAGATTTAACCGCAGTTAATTCGGTTTCACTATTTTTAAACTTAACACTTCAATATAAAGAAGCGTAGATAGACACACTCCATTTTGCATTTGCCACCTGGAGATAGTTAGTACGCTAAACCTGTATATAGAAGTTTAAAATAATTGGAACCTTTTGTTAGCTGCGGTTTTTTTTTGGAAGTAAACGTCAGTACAAAGAATATAACGGGGGTTTTAGAGATTGAATCTCTATAGGCAATTTTTAAAACCACAATTTAATATAGATAAATCATATGGAAATAATCATTTATGTGTTGTTAGGTATAGCGATAGGTGTCGTTATTGGGCGTTTTTTGCTTCGGAGCTTATTGAAGAAGCAGGAAATTGCCGCACAAAATAAAGCAAAACGCATCTTAAAAGAAGCAGAGCAGGAAGCAGAAATGCTCAAAAAGAATAGGCTTCTAGAGGCAAAAGAGAAATTTCTACATTTGAAGGCTGAGCATGAACGAGAGGTTAATCAAAAAAATAATACCATCAATCAAAAAGAGAACACATTTAGGCAAAAAGAACAATCGCTGAATGCTAAACTCGAACAAGCTAACCGGGAAAAACAAGAGCTGGATAATCTTCGAAAAAATTTAGAGCGTCAGGTAGAACTGAATAACAAGAAGCAAGACGAAGTGGATCACCTGAAGTTACAACACATTAAGCAATTGGAAACAATTGCTGGCTTATCTGCTGAAGAAGCTAGAGAGCAATTGGTAACCAATTTACGAGAAGAAGCTCGTTCAAAGGCCATGATGCAGATTAAGGATATTGTTGATGAAGCAAAACTCACAGCGAGTAAAGAAGCAAAAAAGGTGGTGATTCAGACGATTCAGCGTACAGCAACTGAAAGCGCGATAGAAAATACGGTGTCTATTTTTAATATAGAGAATGACGAGATTAAGGGAAGGGTAATAGGCCGTGAAGGGCGTAACATACGTGCGCTAGAAGCAGCTACTGGTGTTGAAATTATCGTGGATGATACACCTGAAGCTATTATCTTATCTGGTTTTGATCCTGTTAGAAGGGAAATTGCCCGCTTGGCATTACACCGCTTAGTAACTGATGGTCGGATTCACCCAGCACGTATTGAAGAGGTAGTCGCAAAAACCAAGAAGCAAATTGAGGATGAAATTGTCGAAATTGGCGAACGGACGGTTATTGATTTAGGTATTCATGGCTTGCACCCCGAACTCATTCGTATGGTGGGCCGAATGCGTTACCGTTCTTCTTACGGTCAGAATTTGTTGCAGCACTCGCGTGAGGTTGCTAATTTTTGTGCTACTATGGCGGCGGAGCTGGGTTTGAATGTTAAATTGGCTAAACGCGCTGGCTTACTACATGACATTGGTAAAGTGCCTGATGATAACCCCGAATTGCCGCACGCTATATTGGGGATGCAGTTGGCTGAAAAATACAAAGAGCATCCCGAAGTATGTAATGCAATTGGGGCTCACCATGATGAAATCGAAATGACCTCGCTCATTTCTCCTATTGTTCAAGCTTGTGATGCCATTTCAGGTGCTCGCCCGGGTGCACGAAGGGAAGTAGTTGAAAGCTATATCAAACGATTGAAAGAACTAGAAGAATTAGCGCTTTCTTATCCAGGGGTTGAAAAAACATTCGCTATTCAGGCTGGTCGGGAATTACGAGTAGTTGTTGAAAGTGAGAAAGTAACCGATGCGCAAGCTGAAATATTAGCCGCCGATATATCTAACCGAATACAAACGGAAATGACCTATCCAGGGCAAATTAAAGTTACTGTGATACGGGAAACCCGTTCTGTATCTTTTGCTAAATAAGAAATGGATTCGGGGGCTCTAGCATCCGTTTTAAATGGTTTTCATGAGCCCCTGATGATCGGTTCAGCTATATTAGTATGCGGCGAATAAGGCGCTCCTTGTCTCTTTTAGATATTTCTAATCATTACGATGCTGATTTGATTTCTGTTTCCTATATCTGGTTTTATTCTTAAAACATATTAAAAGTTTTATTAGTAATTATGTCCCTTAAACACCATAGTAAGCAACCGGCAAAGAAAGAAGAACGGCTGGTTGATTTACTTTTTGTGCAGTATGATAGCCAATACCAACATCCTACCAATAGATTAATTCAATGGATTTGTATACCACTTATCACATTTGGGATCACCGGTTTGATATGGTTTCTTCCTTTTCCGTATCTGTCATTTCTTGGTCAATATAATGGATTCATCAATTGGTTTACCTTAGCTATGGCCATTGTGGTTTATTATTATCTAAAATTGGCACCAACATTATCATATGCTATGCTCTTAACCTTTGGTCTCTTTAGCTTCTTAATTGTTCAGTTGGAGTATTGGGAAAAGGCAGGAGGCTTAGCTCCTTGGATACCCTGTCTTTCTCTTTTTATTATTGGTTGTATGGGCCAGTTTATTGGCTCTAAAATAGAAGGAAGACAGCGATCATTGTTGTCCTATTTTAAACTTTTGCTCATTGGCCCTATTTGGTTATGGCATATTGTTTTCAAAAAATTAAAGATCCCATATTAAGCTATCGAGTGTTTGCTATGCAGGTTGAGGCACGCTCATTGTAAAATTGTTCCTTTTCAAATCGTTTATTGGGATTTTATTCATAAATAATTAACACTATATTCACGATATCATAACGTATTGTACTTATCATTATCCAATGAAGATATTATATGCAGTACAAGGTACCGGTAATGGCCACTTGAGTCGGGCTATGGATGTAATTCCTTGTTTAAGGAAAAGGGCCGAGGTAGATATTTTAGTGAGTGGCATCCAGGCTGATTTACAGTTACCCTTTGATGTGAAATTTCGTAAACATGGTTTGAGCTTTATTTTTGGAAAAGCTGGAGGTGTAGATTTATGGAAAACTTTCATGAGTAATAAAGTACGGGATGTAGTAAAAGAAGTCAATGAAACACCGGTAGAAGCATACGATTTGGTCATTAACGATTTTGAACCTATTACCGCTTGGGCGTGCTATTTACGTGAACATCCTTGTATCGGTATGAGCCATCAAGCGGCCGTATTGAACAGGCAATCGCCGAAACCTGAGGAAGTAGACATGATGGGAAAATTTATTTTAAAACATTATGCACCTGTTGATGTCAGTTATGGCTTTCATTTTCAACCCTATGGGAATACCATTTTTACACCGGTAATCCGGCAACAAATCCGTAAACAAGACGTATGCGATGACGGGCATTATACCGTATATCTACCTGCTTATGACGACGCGCGCCTGCTTAAAGGACTTTTGCGCTTTGAACAGGTACAGTGGCAGGTTTTTTCTAAACATAATAGGGTGCCATTTTCCCTAAGAAATGTAAATGTGCAGCCCATAGATAACGAAAAATTTGTAGCCAGTATGGCCTCGGCACATGGTATCTTATGTGGAGCAGGTTTTGAAACCCCTGCTGAAGCGTTATTTCTCAAAAAGAAGCTAATGGTTATTCCCATGAAGAACCAATATGAACAACACCTCAACGCGGCAGCGCTGAAACAGATGGGGGTTCCTGTCATCAAAAATTTGAAACCAAAGAATGATGAAACCATTCGCGCATGGATTGCCACTGATGAAATAGTGAAAGTAGATTATCCGGATTGCACCCAACAAATTGTTGATCAAATTTTAACGACACACACTAAAATGAATGGATAGAGGAGACTTTGGTGAAGATTTTGTATGGGGAGTATCTACCGCTGCATTTCAGATTGAAGGTGGGTATAATATTGATGGCAAGGGTGTTTCCATATGGGATGAGTTCACGGATAAAAAAGGTAAAATTAAGAATAACCATCATGCCCGTGTGGCCTGTGACTTTTATCATCGATATGAAGAAGACATTCGATTGATGAAAGATTTGCATATTCTAAACTACCGTTTTTCAATTGCTTGGACACGTATTCTCCCATTAGGTACAGGTAAAGTCAACCAAGCAGGTGTTGATTTTTATAATCGTGTAATTGATACTTGTATACAGCAAGGTATCACCCCATGGGTAACGTTATATCATTGGGATTTACCACAGGCATTGGAGGAGAAAGGAGGTTGGACTAACCGAGAGATGATTACCTGGTTTAATGAGTTTGTTACGGTCTGTGTGCAGCATTTTGGTGATCGCATTCATCATTGGATGGTAATGAACGAACCGGTTGCTTTTGTCGGTGCTGGTTATTTTTTCGGAAAGCATGCTCCAGGAAGGTGGGGATTGCGCTATTTCCTCCCAGCTGTACATCATGCTACCTTATGTATGGTACAAGGGGCCAAGACTATTCGGAAATACTTGCCCCACGCAAAAATTGGCACTACATTTTCTCACGCTGTACTGGAGCCTATTTCCCTTAAAACCAAACATCTGAAAGCTTTGAAGAGAGCAGACGCTATCCTAAACCGTTTGTTTCTCGAACCTATACTAGGTATGGGCTATCCTATAGATGAAGTAAAAGCGCTAAAAGGATTGAAAAAATACATCCTTCCGGGTGATGAAGACAACATGTTGTTCGATTTTGATTTCATTGGCTTACAAACGTATACCCGTGAGGTTGTACAATTTTCTATGTTGATGCCTTATGTTTGGGCCAATATTGTAGAACCTCAAAAGCGTGGAGTACATACAGTAACAGCCATGAATTGGGAAATCCATCCACCTGCAATATACCAAGCATTGAAGCGGCTTTCTAGCTATCCCAATATGCCGTCTATTATTATTACCGAGAACGGCGCTGCTTTTGATGATCAGGTCATTGCTGGCAAGGTGCATGATATAGCACGTCAAAAATATTTAGAAGATCATATACAACAAGTGGGTAGGGCTAAAAGCGAGGGAATACCGGTTGAAGGATACTTTGTATGGACATTTACAGATAATTTTGAGTGGGCTGAAGGCTATTTGCCCAGATTTGGATTGGTTTATGTAGATTTTATAACGCAAAAACGTACTGTGAAAGATAGCGGCAAATGGTATGCTAAGTGGCTTTCGTAGTTGTTAGCTGTTGGATGTTCGTTCTTAGTTGTTGGTTGTTTTTAAGCTTTCAACTTTTTTTACTTTTTAATTTTGATTTTTTTTATGTTTGTTCATCATGATGAAGCCCATAACAATTGCGGGTATAATGGCATTTGCTGCTTTACCTGTTTTTTCCCAGCAAAAAAACAAACAACAAACTTCACCCACGCAAACTCAAGTAAATTCTATGCTCGAAAGTCAAATTGATTCGGCCTCTTATGCCTTTGGTTTAAGTATGGCTCGAGATTTAAAAAAGAGGGGCTTAAAAAGCCTAAATGGTAAATTGGTGGCTCAAGCCATAGATGATTATTTTACTGATCAACCACTTCGTATCAAGGAAGAAGACGAGTATAAGGCCATCAGCGAGGTCTTAATGGCCGCTGCTGAGGAATTAAAAAAGGAGCAAACCGCCGAAGGAGATGCGTTTTTAGCACAAAACAAGACAAAGCCAGGGATACATACCACCGCTAGTGGTTTACAGTACGAAATTGTTCGCAACGCTGAAGGTCCAAAGCCTACCGAAACAGATTCGGTCACGGTACATTATAAAGGAGCTTTATTAAATGGCAAAGTGTTTGATAGTTCATATGATCGAGGAGAACCCATATCGTTTGAATTAGGCCGGGTTATCCAAGGCTGGCAAGAAGGTTTAAAGTTAATGCCAGTAGGGGCGTATTATCGATTCTACATTCCTTATCAGCTTGGCTATGGTGAACGTGGAGCAGGGGGCGATATTCCTCCATATAGTGTTTTGGTGTTCGATGTTGAACTACTGAAAATAGGCAGTTAAGTTATTCATGAAAACATGAAGAGATTAGGTAAATCGGATTTGTTTGTCAGCGAAATAAGCTTTGGATGTATGTCGCTGGAAAATCAACCCTTACAAAGTGAAAGATTGCTTCGTAAAGCATTTGATAACGGAATCAATTTTTTTGATACAGCTGATCTTTATGATAAAGGCCAGAATGAAAAATTGGTAGGTCAGGCATTTAAATCTATTCGTAAAGACGTTATCATTGCAACAAAGGCGGGTAACCAGTGGCGGAGTGATGGCAGTGGTTGGGATTGGAATCCCTCGAATGCATATATATTGCAATGTGCAGATGAAAGTCTGAAAAGGTTGCAAACAGATTATATAGACCTATATCAATTGCATGGTGGTACAATAGACGACCCAATTGATGAAACCATTGAAGCTTTCGAATTACTGAAACAGCAAGGTAAAATTAGATGGTACGGTATTTCTTCCATTCGTCCGAATGTGATACGTGAGTACGTTAAGCGTTCTCATATTGTGTCAGTTATGACACAATATAGTTTGCTTGACCATAGGCCCGAAGAGATGGTATTAAACCTATTAGCAGAACACAATATAGGCGTTATTACACGTGGTGCCGTTGCTCAAGGGCGATTGCTGGGTAGGAAAGAAGGAGACTACCTGCAATTTTCTGTTGAGGAGGTGGCGTTGGCAACACAGCAGATTCAAACCATGGCTCAGAATCTGCATCGAGATACGTTAGCTATAGCTTTGGCATACGTCCTCAGTAATCCGGCTGTTGTTTCAGCAGTTACAGGTATCCGTACAGATGAGCAGTTGAATGAAGCTATTGCTGCGTTACAGAATCAGCTGATATTAAATAAAGAACAATTGAATGAATTGCGTGCACAGGTTAAAAAATTTGTGTATAATAACCATCGATGATATAAATAAATGATCATAAACTAAACAAAAAACAATGAATCTGAACAAACAAATATGGAGTGTCTTATTGGTGGTCTTTGTAATGATGATGACATGGGCAGCAAATGCACAAGAAAGACCCGAAGAAAAATTAGGATGGAAACTGGGGGCGCAAGCTTATAGTTTTAATCGTTTTACCTTTGCTGAAGCATTAGATAAAATTGATAGTTGTCAGTTAAAATACGTGGAAGCATTCCCTGGGCAAACCATAGGTGGTGGGATAGAAGGAAAGATGGATTTCAACATGAGTCCTGAAAAACGCGAACAAGTACTGCAACTCATTAAAGATAGAGGGTTAACTTTGGTGGCTTTTGGTGTAGTCAATGCGAATTCTCCAGAAGAGTGGCGCCAGCTTTTTGAATTTGCTAAAGCAATGGGCATTCAAAATATCAATACCGAGCCCAAACAAGAAGATTTACCTTTAATCGGCAAATTGGCCAATGAATTTAAAATCAAGGTCTCTATTCATAATCATCCCAAACCAACGCATTATTGGAGTCCGGAAATTGTATTAAATGCTATCCAACTGGCAAATAGCAAGTATGTAGGCGCTTGTGCTGATGTTGGTCATTGGGTACGTTCGGGCTTGGATCCCATCGAATGTCTGAAGAAATACAAAGGGCATATCAATCACTTGCATTTTAAAGACTTGAACGAAAAATCACATGATGCGCATGATGTGCATTGGGGAACCGGTATCAGTAACGTGAAGGGGATGATGCAAGAGCTAAAAGATCAGAAATTTAAGGGTATGCTTTCTGCCGAATACGAATACAATTGGTTGTCCAATTCGGCGGATATTGCAACGAGTGCTGTTAACTTTAGAAAATTAGTGAAAGAGCTGGAATAGGTTTATAGTGGAAGCTTTTGAGTTATAAGTTTTAAGTAATACGTTTTAAGAGCGGGAAGTATAAAACGGAAAGACGCAGAAAGCAATAAGAAGGCCATCGTAGCAGGAATACGGTGGCTTTTTTTACGAAGTAATTTTGCTATTTATTGTCAATGTTTTCAACTGCATATTTCGATATTAACACGATTTTAACAATTTAGGAATATAAGAATAATATATACTTAACGTTGGGTTTACCTACTGTTGCGTTCTTTGTAGCGAACATTAAGATTTACATGAAACTCAACAAAACCCCTATTTTTTTAACCTTACTCATGAGTGGGTTTGTGGCTTTTGGCCAGCAAACCGGTACCGTTATGGGTACCGTAACCGATGGAGCTGCGAACAATGAAACCATGCCTGCAGTTTCCATCGTTGTGCAAGGAACCAAGCAAGGTGTTAACACCGATGCCAATGGCAAGTATAGCTTGCAATTAAAACCCGGTAAACATGTGCTACTATTTAGCTATGTTGGCTATCAGACACAAGTGGATACCGTTAACGTTAAATCGGGAAACCATGTTTACCTAGACAAGACACTTACATTAGATGCCCAAGTATTAGACAATGTTGTTATTACCGCAGAGGTAAGAAAAGACACGGAATCTGCTTTGTTAAGAAAGCAAATGAATGCGGCTGTAATTACCCAAAGTATCGGTGCACAGGAAATGAGCCGGAAAGGCATTGGTAACGCTGCAGTAGCTATTACCAAAGTAACGGGTATTGCGAAACAGGAGGGAACTACTGGTGTGTTTGTACGCGGATTGGGTGATCGGTATAACAATACCTTGTTAAATGGTTTACCATTACCCTCCAATGAATCTACTAGTAAAAACATTTCCCTCGATTTATTTAGCACGGACGTCATTCAGTCTATTGGTATCAATAAAATATATACCGTGGAAGACTATGGAGACGTGGGCGGGGCTACGGTAAATATTTTATCTAAAGAGCATGTGGGGAATCCTACACTGCGTGTAGAAATTGGTGGTGGATTAAATACACAAGCTTTCCGCACCAGATTCAAACAGGCTGATAATTGGGAACGCTTTGGATTTTATCATATAAAAACACCAACAAGCATAGATGAATACCCTTTTCAATCACGTTGGACACCTACAACGGTTGATAGACCATTTAGTTACGATTTTCGTATTCAAGGTGGAACCGCTTACCAAGTTGGTGCAGAAGGACGGATTAGTTTCTTCGTTACCTTAGGACACGAAAACGATTATGGTTATGAAAAAGGGAAGGAAAAGGTTATCGGTTCCACTGTTGATAATGTGATTGCTGATTTTCGTGATGCTAGGAAGTACACCTATGAGACGCAATCAACGAGTATGCTGAATGTAGATTATCGTATTAATTCAAAGAACCGTTTAAAGTGGAATAGCATCTTTATCAATAGTTCTTCCAATAGTATAGCTGAGTATGATGTGTTTCCAAAAGACCTAAATGAGCAGTTCCAACGTCAAATACTTACCGAGCAGAATAAAATATTCCTGAATCAACTGTTAGGTGAAAATCAACTCAATGAGCGTTTTTCTTTAGATTGGGCATTGTCTTATGGAAAAGTCAATGCCGATATGCCTGATCGGATTACGAATGTGGTGAGCTTGGGAAATAACGGTAACTATGAATATAGTAAAAATCAAGCTGGTGAGAATAATCGTTATTTTCAAAGTATCAAAGAGGACGAGTTTGCCGGGCGTTTTGCGGTGAACTACGCACTGGGTACTGGAAAGTTAGCGTTGGGCTATACCGGTAGAATTAAAAAGCGTGATTTTACCGCAATGCAACTCAACATTCGGATCCATGAGTCGGGGATTGTTGCTGATATGGACGATATAGATGCGTTTTTAAATGCGTCTCATTTTTCGAGCGATACACAAACACCGAACAGTTTTGACCTGATAACTCATAGAGGTAATAAGAATTTAGCCACACCATCTATATACAATGCTAAATTGAATATTCATGGAGCATACGCAAATTTTGAGAACAAACCCAATGATCAGTTGACCTATACTATAGGTATTCGGGCAGATAAAGTGTTACAAGAACTGACTTGGGATGTGTATCCTAATCCTGCGGGTTTATCTTTTAAAGATGCAGATGTCGATAAACTGTTTATTTTACCGGCTTTTACTTTAAAATATGCCCTTACAGAACGTGAAAATTTACGGATTGCTGCAAGTAAATCTTACACGTTGCCACAATTTTTAGAAAAGGCTCCTTTTCAATACGAAGCGCCTACGTACTCCAGCTTTGGTAACGCTTCTCTCAAGCCTGCGGACAATTATAATTTGGATATCAAATGGGAGCAATTTCCAAGCTCGGATGAATTGTTTTCTTTCGGCCTGTTCGGAAAGTATATTAAAGACCCCATTAGTCGTACGTTAACAAATGCTGCATCCTCTACCTTATATACGTTTGTCAACGGAGGCGACTATGCTTATGTTTTTGGGGCAGAATTGGAAGCGCGTAAAAATATTGATGCCAATTTTTCCGCCGGTGCAAATTTAACCTATATGTACAGTCGACAAGAGCTCGATCCAGATAAAGTGACGAAACAATCAAACGAAACCCTCGCTGTAAATTTCAATACGGATCATGAGGTGTTACAGGGCGCGGCTCCTTTATTAGCGAATGCGGATATTACTTATAAAGCAAATACAGGTAAAGTGAGGCCGATGATTGCTTTGATAGGAAGTTACTTTTATGACCGGGTCTTTTCTTTAGGCTCATTTGGTAGAGGAAATATTGTGGAGAAAGGATACCCAACTATAAATTTTAATTCGACTACCAGCATTGGCGAGCGTTGGGAAATTGGATTAAAGGTAAATAACCTATTAAATAATACCGTACGGATGGAACAAGAAAATACCGATGCTCATGTGGAAGTATACTCCTATAAGAGAGGTTTGGATTTTAGTTTAGGCATTAAATACAAAATCTTTTAGACAAAAATAAAAATAGAAAAACAACAGAATCATTCACTCAAAAATGACAATTATGAAAAAATTATTCTTAAGTATGGTAGTCGTAGCGACTATGTTCGCTGCCTGTAGTAATGACGACAATGACAATATTACGCCAGGTGATGAGGAAATTACGTTCGATGATGGGATCATCAGCGGTAATATCGATCGTAATGCGCACGTTAAAGCAGGACAAACCTATATTTTAAAAGGTGAAGTTTATGTAAAATCTGGTGCAACCTTAACGATCGATCCGGGTGTTACCATTCAAGCAGAGACCGGAGATAAGGTTCCCGTGGCTTTTTTAGCCATAGAACGTGGCGCAAAATTGAATGCTGAAGGTACGGCAGATAAACCCATTATTTTTACTTCTCAAGAAAAAGTGGCAGGAAAATGGGGTGGATTGGTTATTTGTGGGAAGGCAACTAACGGTAAAGGAGCGAATGCACAGGCTGAAGTAGCGGGCTTAAATTATGGCGGCGATGATGATGCCGATAATTCGGGTACTTTATCGCATATTATTGTGGAATACTCGGGTAATCTAATCAATGATGAATCGGAATTTAATGCCATTACTTTCTATGCCGTTGGTTCGGAAACGAAAGTTGACAATATTTACATTAACCAAGTTGCAGATGACGGTATTGAGTTCTTTGGTGGTACGGTCAATGTGGAGAATGCCGTGGTCATCGGTTCGCAAGATGATTCTTTTGACTGGACTGACGGATGGAGAGGCACAGCTACTAATATTTATGCCGATCAATCTGCTGCTACAGCTTACTCAAGTGATAGCCGCGGGATAGAAGCAGATAATTTTAAAGACAATCATACACAAACTCCTGTCTCAAACCCAACACTTACGAACGTAACTTTAATTGGCCGGAATAGCAAATCCGTTACAAAAGAAGCCGGTATGATGCTTCGCGTTGGTACACATGGAAAAATCAGCAATGTTTATTTGAAAGATTTTATTGCTGGGGTTGGTGTTGAAGTAGTTGATGCACCATCTATTGAGTATTTTACGGCTAATCCGGTTCAGAAAGTTAAATTTGATAATGTTCCTACGAAATCTACTGTAACAGGTACTTTTGTAGAAGATGCTACCGCTACAGGTGCTGGTAATGGTGCAGCCTTGCCTGATTGGGCAAATTGGGCTACTTCTTTCCTCGATTAATTCATCTTCAATTAGATAACCTTAAAAAGGTACTTCTTCGGGAGTACCTTTTTTGTTTTGGTGGATGGCTCATTTATTTCATCAGAAATTAACACACAAAAGATGTTGTGTTTATTGTCGGATACTAGTTTTATCCATAAGAAAATTTTATTTTTATGGAGCTGATACTGTACCAAAAATCTGGTAAATCAATGATATTGCTGCTTATAACACTTGCTTTTATTATTCTTATTATTAGGTATTTTCAGATATATCGGTCTCCTAGTGATGTGCGATCGTTCATCGGATTTTCTGCCGAAAAATTGGAGTTAGTACATTCGGATCAAGGTGGTTTTTCCGTTATTACCTATAATGTGGCTGGTTTACCACAAGTTATATGTAGTGCAACAACTGAACGAGCTAAAAGCATGTCTGAAATCGGTACGCTGCTAAATGACTACGATATTGCGCATGTACAGGAGGATTTTAATTATAACCGTTTTCTTTACCAAGGAGGCAACCAACATCCGTATCGAACAAAAACGAAAGGTGGGATCCCTTTTGGTGACGGACTAAATACACTTTCTAAATTCCCTATTTTGGAAATGCGCCGCATACCCTGGAGAAATTGCAATGGCGCAGATTGTTTAACACCAAAAGGCTTTACCTACAGTAAGATAGAAATTGCCAAAGATATTTATATTGATTTCTATAACGTGCACGCTAATGCAGCCGATGACCCCGCATCTGCTGCGGCCAGAAGAAAAAATATCGAGCAATTATCTCGCTATATTCAAGACCATTCTGCTGATCAGGCTGTTATTGTGATGGGCGATATCAATGCACATTTCTGTTATGAGCACGATAATATCCGTGATTTTATTCACGACAACCAATTAAGCGATACCTGGCTTATGTTGAAAGCTAACGATTGTTTTCCGATGTTCAAGCCTTTTGTTAAAGAGGATATTCTATTGCTCTCTGACGAATGTGAGTCTATTGATAAAGTACTTTATAGAAGTAGCCATAACCTCCTGTTAACACCAAGCCAATATCGTTTCGAAAATTTGAAGTTCAGAAACAATCAAGAAGAGCCCTTATCTGATCATTGTCCGGTAAGTGTTTATTTTAGCTGGAAATACATTTAATGGAGCCATAATGCTTTATTAAAACTCAGTTAATATGTCCTATCTACATTTGTACCAGAGTTAAATAGTAATTGATTCATGTAAATTAGGTTTGGTTAATTAGAAAAGGCCTGCTGCGAAGCACGCCTTTTCTGCTTTAATGTTAGGGTCATTTTACCGTAGTCTATCACCCCACGATAGCGTGTTAGTATATCGCCCCCGATTACACCTATGATGGGTTCAATTGAAAGGTTTTCATAGGCATAATTGATGGATGATAAATCCAGTACAGCAACTTCGAAATCGTTTAATTGAAAACCACCAATTTCTATCTGAGGTACTTGCCATGTAAAACTTTCCATATTGGTGGTGCCCAAGCCGGTTGAAACGCGATCGCTTATTTGTAATTGTTGATCTTCCAGATATTTTTCAACGGTAACTTTATCGAACACGGTCTTCGAAGCGCCCGTGTCCAATACTGCTTTAAAGGTTTTATTAAAAACAACAACTTCCACCAATAAGTGGAAGCCGTCATCTTGTAAATTAAGTAATACGAGGGGTATGGTAATCATGAATGGATTTTCTTATATAATATTGCTTTCAGTCAGTACATTATTCATGGCTCTTACTGCTTCGGCGCTCTTTGCAAATTTTTCTTTTTCATCTGCACTTAACGATAATTGTAAAATATTTTCTGCACCATTTTTTCCAATGATAACGGGTACACCTAAAGTAATATCGTGTTGATCATAATCGCCATCGAGCCAAACAGAGGCTGTAAAAAGCTTTTTCTCATTGCGCACAATGCTTTCTACCATGGCGGCAATGGCCGCTCCGGGTGCATACCAGGCAGAAGTACCGATTAACTTGGTTAAGGTCGCTCCGCCCACCATGGTGTCTGCAATGATCTGTTCTTGTTGTTCTGTTGTTAGAAATTGTGTTACTGGTAAACTGTTCCAAGTGGCATGCTGTATGAGCGGTATCATGGTCGTATCGCCATGTCCACCAATAACCAGGGCATTTAAATCTGCAGGAGATGCGCCGGTATGCTTGCTGAGTTGGTATTTAAAACGGGAAGAATCGAGTGCACCGCCCATACCAATGACCCTGTTTTTGGGTAAGCCTGTCGCCTTCAATGTCAGATAGGTCATCGTATCCATGGGGTTAGACACAACAATGATAATCACGTCTGGCGAATACTTTAAGAGATTCTCAGCAACTGATTTAACAATATTGGCATTGGTACCTATCAGTTCCTCTCGCGTCATACCCGGTTTACGTGGTATACCGGAAGTAATGATGGCCACCGCTGAACCTGCTGTCTTTTCATAGTCATTTGTTACACCCGTGAGTTTGGTGTCGAAACCCAAAAGTGCTGCGGTTTGTGAAATATCTTGGGCTTTTCCTTCGGCTACACCTTCTTTGATGTCGAGTAAAATAACTTCTTCGGCAAGTTCTGTCCTGGTGATATTATCAGCTGCTGTTGCGCCTACTGCACCGGCTCCTATAACGGTTATTTTCATAAAATGGGGGTTAAATGATTTTTCTATACAATTAACATATGTTTATGGTACGCCGTAAGTTAATAAAAAGGATTTAAAAAGGCAAGATAAGCTTGATGCTTATTAAAATGGATAACCTATCGCCAAATTAAATACAATATTATTGCTGCGCCATTCTGGATCTCTAAAATTGATTTTATTAAATACCCAACGTTCGCCTTCTGGTAGATAAGGTATACGGAAAGGAATAGCAAGGTCAGTACGCAAGATTAAATAGGTAAAATCAAAACGTAAACCTAAACCACCACCAACGGCCAATTCTTTATAAAAGTTTTTGGTGAATTGTCCTCCCTTGAATACGGTGTCGGCATTTTGCAACCAGATATTTCCAGCATCGACAAATGCTGCCCAATCTAAGATGCTGGCGATTTTTGCTCGATATTCTAAGTTTAATTCCAGTCGAACATCGCCCGTCAAATCAGGTACAAAGTTATCTTCACCTATTTTTTCTGGATTATAAGTGCCTGGCCCAATGGCACGCGCGCGAAAAGCCCGTAAACTATTGGGACCGCCAGCAAAAAACTGTTTGGTATAGGGGAGGCGGGTAGAATTACCATACGAATAGCCATAACCAAACATGGCTCTTGCAGCAATTTGTTTGTTTTGGCCAATCTTCATATAGTGGCGGTATTCCACATCCGTTTTTATATATTGTGAAAAAGCAGCTCCAAATATACTGTCTTGCCTACCTTTATTGACATTAGAACCCAAAATCAAGCCTACTGTATTGGCCGACAAATCGAGCCCGCCAGAGAAGTAAAAAGTGTGTTTTCTACTGGTTTCCATTGTATTGGTAACCGTAAACCGATAATTGGGACCAAATGTAAACTGTTTATCTATGGCTCGTTTTAAGTAGGGGTATTCTTCGGCCAAACTGTCGTAAAAATGCGTTACGTTAACCGGCTGTACATAAGCAACGTCTAACACGTTTAATTGATGTGTTTTTTTTGCCGATTCTTGCCAATTATAGCCCCAAGCAAAACGCATGGAGTTGAGTTTATATGCTTGGCGTCTATTCAAAAACTCATAACCTACCAGGGTTTGCGTGTGCGGGACAAAACGTTTGGTAGGCTCCCAACCAAAAGGTGCGATAATCCTTGGCCAAGTTAATGAAGCTTCCAATCCATAGCGATAGAAATTAGAGTTGATATTAACGCCTCCACCAGATTGCACTTCATATCCACCATAAGCGCTAATGCGCAATAGTTCGGCACCCTTAAAGGCATTACGATGACTCCAACTGACATTGACTTCTGAACCATTGTAAACAGCTGCTGTCTTTCCTAAAAGTTCAACGCGAACTGATTTTTTTTGTTGAGGTGTCAAATAATAATGAACGTCTAATTTGTTGCCGGCTCCTCTAACTGGAATAAAATTGTTCTTAACAAATCGGAAGGTACCCATGCCAACGAGCTGGCTGATTGTTAAATTTTGATTTTGCCTGTTATATAGATCTCCTTTATGAAAGAACATGGTGCGGGCTAAAGCAAACTTGCGAAATGTTTTATGTGGATCAATAAAGTAATATTCTCTATAGGGCTCAGCCTCTTCTGGGGTGGCAATTTCATAATCGCCTTGCACTAAGGAATATTCGGGATAAATAAAAATATTGTTAATGGTATAGGGCTGCTTTGCATTCCGAGGTGTTTCATCTTTTAACTTGACGTTCATGTCAACTTGATGATTTCCAATCATGCTATCCACCTGTACTAAAATGTAATCAGGACTAAAGTAGTAGTAACCTCTATCTTTTAATATATTTTCAATCCGTTCCCGTTCTGCAATAATCCGGTCTAAGTTATACGGGCGTCCCGGAATCAACAAAGAACCCTCTTCAGCCATCTTTAGCTCTTTACCTATGGCTGTTGTCGTGTCTGCCTCATAGGTTACTTGATTGATGCGGTAAATTTTATTGGTAGTAGCTGTATAGTTTAGCGTAGCTTTTTTATTTTTAATGGTTGTATCTGTGGTCACATAGGCGTTAAAGAAGCCAATGTTCTCCAGCCGGTTTCTAACGAGATTCTCGTTATAAGGAACATTAACATCTTGGAGCAGTACAGGAGCCTCACCAACTTTGTATTTTAGCCAATGTTTAAATCCTTTATTGCCTACACTATCACCCGCGATGTTATAGAAATATAACTTAGGCCTTAAACCCAATATTTGTTTATTTGGGCGCGGGCGCAACACAGCTTCCAAGCGTTCGGTAAGCGGGCCACGGTATCGGTCAGGTATAGAATCATTGTTTAACGATACTTCACCTTTAATATAGAGGTTTTCGCCTTCTTTTAAGTATTTTATGTTGCTACATGCAGAAAAAAGTGCTAAGCATATACTAGCAATGCATATCCGATTAATCTTCATCGTTGCTCCTTTCCAATGCATGGTCGGAATGCTCGTCGTCGTTCCTATACGCTTTATTAAAATTTGTTTGCGAACTATCTGATTGTTCATTCTTTGCAGGCTCTTGTTGTTCGCCTGAGTCTCTGCGCCGATAGCGTCTATTTTTGGTAGAATCTGATGTTTCTTCGGTGTCATTCTGGTGCAAATGTTCTTTCATCTCCGCGGCCCTTTCATCCGCTAACTGTTGTAACTTTTTAGCGTTCATAAAAAGCTCTCTGAATTCGTCATAATTCATGTTAATGATAAAGCCCAATCCAGTTTCTATGAATTCACCTTGTAGCGTAACCTGATATTGGTTTTTTCGGTAAACACGAGCCACATAGCGGCCATCACGGGATAATTGATATTCTAAAGATATATCGCCTGCAATGTTAGTGGCTTTCTGACCGGGTTGTTGTGCTCCTTCTAGCTCGAAGTTCGAACCAACGGTTACCTTCAGACGATCATTTAATAGCCGTTTCGAAACGCCCACATTGAGATCGGTACGTGTTTGGGCCTGACCAGTACTATAATCGTCTGCAGTTGATTGCAGATCAAAGTTAAGTTCCACGCCGGCAATTAAATCGCCTGCTAATTTGTTTAATTGACTGGTGAGCAGGCTGCTCACACTGGAACGTACCATCGTTTCGGTGCTGGATCCACCCGCGCTTTGAAAAGGATTTTCTGCAATAAACCGGCTGAGTACAATGAGTGCAAATGTTTGTTTGTTCATTTCAGAAGGGTTATTGCGCAATTGTGCTAACTTAGCCTGTACCGTTTGTGTTACATCTTGCGATACGGTATTGGCATTTCCGCCAGTTCCCAGATCAATATCAAAAGAAATGGCTGGTTTAAGCATCTTTCCGCCAATCATGAGGTTCACATTGAAGGGGAGACGTTGGCGGTAGAAGTTTGCTTGCGTACCTGTTACTTGATTTTGAACGAGATCAATGGGTTGCGCTTGCAAGGTATAAATGGCTGTCATGTTCAGGTCGGCATCCATGATATCACCTCCCCATGTGATGGTGCTTCCTTTCTTAAAATAGAATTTTCTTTTGATCATGTTAAAAGAAAGTGAATAATTACCTTCTTCAACTTCATAAGTTCCGGCTAAGGTCATATCGCCACCAGGTTCAATACCAAAATTCAGAAGGGCCTGACCCTTCACAAATAATTGATCGCCGGTACCAGGATCTACAATAACCGTAAATGCTGCGTTTCTATCCACATCGATATTTAAGGAAACGTTCATGCCGGTAATGGTACTTCTTTTCACTCTGGTTGTATCGTAAACGGCTAAGATTTCGGCTGTATCTCTTGGCGATAAGCTGGTAAATTCTACAATACCCTCACGCTCTACCAAACCCGGATCTGTTTCTGGCATGGTGAGTGTCATATTGGTATTCTCATTGACCCTTAGCGTGCCATTTGCAGAGGGGCTCATCGCCGCCCCTCGTAATCGTAAGTCGGTATCAATATTAAGTTGACCGTAAAATAAGCTGTTGTCAACTACACTTGAATTTAACACTTGAAAATCATCCGCTTTAATATCCAGATTGAGTGCGAAATCGGTATAAGTTCGCGTTCTAACCGCACCGTTTACAATGGCTTTATTACCCACACTGTCTGTCAGCGTAAATTGATTGAAATTCAGCCCTCGGTTGTTAAAACTAATTCGCTGTTTATCCATACTGAAGGTGGCATTCAGCATAGCAACATTCATTTTGGCTTGATTGAACAAAAGGTCGCCATTGATACGAGGAGCATCAGGTGTTCCTTGGATGGTTAATGTACCGTTTATACCACCCGAACAACGTCTCAAATTACCTAAACTAAATGCTGCGATGGTACGCATGTTCAGGTTATTTACAGCTAAGGTAAAACCCAATGCTGCGGTACCGTTAGGCGGGGAAATATAATCGCCATTGAGTTGAATATCATTACCCTTGCCTTCAATGGCTACATCCGCATGATAGGTATTGGCCTTGGTATTATCTACTTTTAAATTGATGTTGCCAATGGTATCTGTGCCGAAATAAAAATCACTGATATGAATGTCTGATGTAAAGACGGGGGATGATTCTAAACGTTCTACTAATGCATTTCCACTAATACCTCCACCTAAAGATAGGTTATTACTTTCTATCATATTAGCAAAAGTCTCAATTCTGAAGTTATTAAAATTGAGCGCTAATGGTGCATTGGGGATTGAGTCTTGTGAGGTAATGCTCATCTCTTGTCCTTTTAAATTGAGGTCAAAATGATTGGCTAGCAAACCACTTTTACCGAAACGGATGGTGTTTTCAGGATTGATCGTCCATTGGTCATAATTGAGCATTAACCCATTTTGTTTTAAAGAGAAAATATAATCTTCAGCTTGAGCCAATAAATTAGCTCCGATATGGTATTGTTCTTTACCAGCTTTATCTTTAATCCACAAACCCGCATCAATTGAACTGTTTTTAACCGTTCCGCTTAACAATGTATTGGTTAACTCAATACCGGAAACCTTAATCGTGTTAACTAATACTGCATAATATAAGGTACTGTCTAACGTGTTGATGTCAAAACTGACGTTTTGTATGTCTGTTCCATCATAAACCGCCTTTGGAGCCACACCTTTAATATTAATAGATTTGGCCTCACTGTCAAAGTTGCCATCCAAAGTAATGGGTTGCATCTCTGTGAGTTGAGGGGCAATCCGGATAATCAACGGTGATCGTGTAAATGTCAACCCAAATTCCATTTTTGCTGGCGGATAAGATGGTATGGTATCCGTAGCACTGGTCTTGGTTTCAACGGCGGGGCTGGGATTATAGTATGCGCTGAGCACATCTTGAAAGGCGTTTGACAAGGAGGTTAATTGGTAATTGCCTATCATGTGTGCTTTTAAGAACTCAGAACGTAGTTGTATAAGATGTTGGCTGCTGTCTGCTTGGGCAATTAAACTGATGGTATCCAGGACATACCTATCCGTATTGTACGCAATAATGGAATTAGTCAAATCTAGTCGACCATTTAAATAGTTCGGGTCTGCCGTTTCGAAATCTGCAATCATTTTTCCATGAAAACGGATATTATCATCAGTCAGTTTCAAATTTTTCGTATTGATACTATCGATGAGCAGCTCCATATTAAATGTTGGATATTGCTCCCTTAGATTAGCGACAGCTTTCATATTCATGCGGATGTTCGGATCGGTACTGCTTAAGGAAGCTTTTAAGTCGCCACCAGCGGCCTGAGCGGTAAAATCAATATCCGAATAGGTGTAGCCCATTACATCAGCATGGATAAGCTTCGCTTGAATATCTGCAATCATTTTTGCCGGATCTAGACTTTTTCCTTTCACTTTTGCTGCAAATGATATTTTCCCCAATGTAGAATCCATTTTCATCAAATGGCCAACATCAATGTCATGGATGGCTAAATCTGCATCATAGGTCGTGTCTTTAGCGGCAGTATATTGAGCCCTTACAGCTGCGTTCCCGATAGATGATGTGAGGTGCATATTGGTTGTGAACCGATTCATTCCGCCGCGAAATATACCTTTTAATGCCAATCTATTCGGTAAATCGATGCTGTCGGGTAACATGCTTTTGGCAATGAGCCTCTCCATATCGCGTTTACCTGAAGTAAAGTTTTTTAATTGCAAATCCATATAGAATCGATCTATATCAGGTAAGCCTTTTAGGTGTGCACTGGCATGTAAATGTGTCTGATCTAAAGTGCTGAATTCAATGTTCGGAATGGTTAAGTTATCAACACGACCATTGATTTTTCCATGGATAAAGAATGTTTGCGTGAGAAGAGGCTTCATGACTTCCATCGTGTCCAAATCTGGAACGAGCAGCAATACATCTTTCATACCTAATTTGCTTTTTTCAATGTTAGCTTCTAGTTGTATGGCCCCGATGTTGTCTGTAATGGTTTCTAAAGATGCATAATGCACACGGGCATAATTTTTAATGAGGGTGTTAGGTGTTTCTAGATAAAGCTTTTCTAAAGTAGCTCCTTGATTGGTATAGCTAAAGTCAGTTTCCAGCCTGTTAACAGCCAAACCACTTCTGTCTGTAAAGTTCAAGCGCTCGAGCTGGCCGCTTATAGAATCTATGGAAAAGAAAAAGTTGTCTAACTCTACATCTAAATCTGTAAAATCTAGATGGCCATAATCCATTCCTTTCTTTAATTTTGGTTGGTTAGCATCGTAATAACTGATATGATTTTTATTCAGTTGTAAATCGGCTATTTTTACCTTCCAATTGATATCGGCACTGTTGCTACTATCAGGCGTTTCATTGGATGTGACCTGATCAGTTTTATCTATTTTTCCAAAGGCTATTCTGGTATCATTTTCATCGAAAAGAATACGTTTTATGTCTACTGTTTCACCATTTAAGTCGAGCGCATTAAAATCTACCAATAGCTCCTTGAAAAAAATATGAGCGCTAAGCGCGCTGGCTTGATCCTCATATGCTGCTTTAATATCGGTTATACTTAGACTGCCCAGTTGTAGGTCGGGCATCGCAGCATCTGCTCCAGTGGCTTGTTCTAGCCCTAAATCATCCGTAGACGGTATGGCACTTGTATCGCTCACTGCCCATTGCTTAACCGTTGTGTTCATGCCATCAATATTGATCTTCGGAATCTCAAAACGCATCTCGTTTAGATCGAACGTTTTGATGCGAGTATCTAGATGCTGTAGATTAAAATCGGCATCTGTCCCCATTACCTCGTCTTTGTATACCAAGCGAATACGGTCCAAATTAATTTTGTCAATGGAAAACTCCATCGTCGCCGTTGTATCTTCTGGCGTAGGCGCTTTCTGATCCTCACTCACAAAAGCACGGATGATATAGTCAAAATTGAAACTACTGTCTGGAAGCGTGCGGTTAATTTTTGCAGTAATCCCCCTGAGGTCTATTTCGTTGATCTCTACTTTATTATTCAGTAATTTAAGGAGGCTGATATCTACTTTTAGCTGTTCGCCAGCTAATAAAGTATCTTGTTGTTGATCTTCAAAATAAACGCCTTCCAGTACCAGTAATTTAGGTAGGTCTAATGAAATCCGTTCAATTTTTACAGGTGTTTCGATCTTTTTATGTAAGAAGGACACCACTTGCTGTAAAACGAAATTTTGAACAGCAGGAATTCTGATTAAAATAAACAAAAGGAGTACTAATCCAATGATACTGCCCACGAGCCACAAAACAGTTTTTAATGCAATTCTTCCGACCTTATTCAAAATATTAATTATTAATGTTATTGTAGATAAGCAAGCTTTTCTGAATAAAAAACAAAGGTATTAAACTTTGATTGAAGTGGTGCATAACTTTTTTGACTCGATTAAAAGAAAATCCAAGCAATTACCAATACCAGTACGATGAGCATTAATATCCAAAATAAAAATTTCCCAGAACCCTCATCGCCTTTCTTTTCTAATGCTTCCGGTGCTGGGCCGGGATTTTCCTCGTGTGCGCTATAATCTTCCTCTACTTTCATCTGATTAAATTTATCTTTTCAATAACTTGTTTTCCACGGTTTTTTAAAAGAAACACGATACGATTAAAAAAGTTTAATGTTATTCGTATCTCTTAGAGATGCTTGGCTATGTGATTGTCAAATAGACGATCCGTAGGTTAGACAACAATTGGGGGTAAAAGATTGTATTTAAAATATGGATAGAGAAAGTGCCCATACAGATAAAGAAATTAAAGATTGGGTGTGTACCCATATCGGTCAATTATTGCAAGCTTATAGGCATACGCAAGAAAAGGAATTTAAAGCCCAAATTAAGATGCCTGATGCAGTTGGTGGCTTGCATCATTATACGGTCTTCATGGAGTTAACGGAAATGGACGGACATACCGAATGGGTAGTACGGAATATCATACGTCCCGAACAATTGCAATAATTAGGATTTGTGCATATATTTAGTACATACATTTACGATTATTCAAGTTCTAATTCGTTATGAGATATCTAAGACTGAAAATGCTTGTCCTTATATTTGTGAGCATGGTGATACCTTGTTTTGGGAAACCATTACTAAAAGTTGCTGTTGCCGGTATGAATCACGATCATGTACACGTTCTGTTGAATTTATATCAACAAAAAGAGGTAACCTTGCTAGGTATTGCCGAAAGTGATACAGCCCTAATTCACCGTATGCAACAAAGGTATCATTTACCTGATTCGTTGTTTTTCTCTACCTTAACCGGACTGCTGAAAAAGGTAAAGCCTGATGTGGTCTTGGCTTATAATCCGATCGCAGAACATATTGATGTAGCAGAGGCCTGTTTGCCCTTGCGAATTCCCGTTATGGTGGAGAAGCCCTTGGCTGCTAATATGGCTCAGGCGGAGCGCATAAGCAAACTGGTTAAAGAAAATAACACACCTTTTTTAACCAATTATGAAACAACTTGGTATAAGAGCAATCGGATGATTAAGAAGCTAGTAGATCAGCAGGCTCTTGGGGCTTTAAGGAAAATCATTGTGCGTGATGGCCATCAAGGTCCAAAGGAAATTGGGTGTAGCACCGACTTTTTGGCTTGGTTAACCGATCCGCAAAAAAATGGAGGCGGAGCTCTCATGGATTTTGGTTGTTATGGCGCCAATTTGATGACTTGGTTAAAGCATGGAAAACGCCCAACGGCAGTAACTGCGGTTACCAGACATTTAAAACCTCATATTTATCCCGAAGTAGAAGACGATGCTACGATTGTGCTGGAGTACGCAGATGGTACAAGCGGAATCATCCAAGCATCTTGGAATTGGCCTTATAACATCAAAGATATGCAGGTATTTGGCGAATCAAAGATGCTCCATGCAGTCAATGATCATCTTTTGTTGGAATATAGCGGTGTAGACAAACAACGTGAAATCTCATTAAAAAACAACTATTATTCCAATCATTTAGCTTATTTAAAAGATGTATTGGCAGGAAAAATAATGGCTGTGCACGATTTGTCATCTTTAGACAACAACCTTATTGTTGTAGAAATTTTGGAGGCGGCTAAAAAATCAGCGATAACAGGTGAACGGATCATTTTATAGCCATTTTTGTTTCTATTAATATAGAGATAGTTACTGATTATACGAATACTTTCACTAGTATTGCTAGGCAAATTTCAGTAGATTTGTCTATCTTAACTATCTCTTTCTAATACAAAATACTTACTCGACAGCTATGTACTTAATTTTTGATACAGAGACAACTGGCTTGCCAAAACGGTGGGATGCACCTATAACGGATACAGATAATTGGCCACGTTGTATCCAGCTAGCTTGGCAGTTGCATGACGATATGGGGAATTTGATTGAAAATCAAGATTACCTCATTAAGCCAGAAGGCTTTAATATACCCTATGATGCAGAACGTATCCATGGTATCTCTACAGAGCTGGCATTAGAAGAAGGTATTTCGTTGTCAGATGCATTGGAACAATTTAATTTGGCGCTCAATAAAGCTAAATTTGTTGTTGGGCAAAATATCGGTTTCGATATCCATATCATGGGGTGTGAATTTCATCGAATGGGAGTTACATCCAGATTATCTGAAATGCCTGTATTGGATACATGTACAGAGGTAACGGCCAATCTATTGCAATTACCTGGAGGTAGAGGCGGAAAGTTTAAATTGCCTAACCTTACTGAATTACACGCGTATCTATTTGGCGTTCCTTTTGCCGAGGCCCACAATGCAACAGCAGACGTAGAAGCTACAACTCGTTGCTTTCTAGAGCTGATTAAAAGGAATATTTTTACAGCAACTGAGCTTCAGGTTAATGAAGATTATTTTGAAATTTTCAAAACGAATAATCCCGAGCCTATAGAAGCGATTGGCTTATCGCATGTGAATTTAAAGGCTGCTTCAGACGCCATCCGGCAACGCTTAAAAACAACAGAAGATCACATTTCTCAAAAAGATTTAGAGGCGAACAAAGCGGAGCTAAAAGATGTAGATTTTGTGCATCTACATAATCACACACAATTCTCCATATTGCAATCGACCATTTCTGTAACTGATTTGGTAAAAGCGGCAGTGAAACAACGTATGACAGCTGTAGCTATTACCGATCATGCTAACATGATGGGAGCGTTCCATTTCGTAAGTCATGTACTGAATCATAATAAGACTGCTGAAGCGAAAAATAAAGCAGCTATTGAACAGGGAGATGAACCTACTGAAGTTTTATTAAAGCCTGTCGTGGGATGTGAGTTTTTTGTTTGTGATGACCATAAGGATAAGACACGAAAAGATAATGGATATCAAGTCGTGTTGTTGGCTAAAAACAAAGCAGGATACCATAACCTAGCGAAAATGTCGTCCATTGCCTATACGGATGGGTTTTATTATGTGCCACGTATAGATAGACGCGTTATCGAACGCTATAAAGAAAATATCATTGTATTATCGGGAAACCTATACGGTGAAATACCAAATAAATTGCTGAACATGGGCGAAAACCAAGCAGAAGAGGCATTGATTTGGTGGAAAGATACCTTTGGCGAAGATTTCTATATAGAATTGATGCGCCACAATCAAGAAGATGAAAATCGGGTCAATACAAGCTTGGTTGCACTTGCAAGGAAACATAAAGTGAAATTGGTAGCAACGAACAATACCTATTATATCCATAAGGAAGACGCGCATTCGCATGATATCTTGCTATGTGTTCGCGATGCAGAGAAGGTGGCTACACCGAAGGGAAGAGGTAGAGGGTATCGATATGGTCTTCCAAATGATGAATATTACTTTAAGTCGGGCGAGGAGATGAAAAAGCTTTTTGCCGATATTCCGGAAGCGATCGCGAATGTGCAGGAAATTGTAGATAAGATAGAAATCTACTCATTATATAGAAATGTATTGCTGCCCAAATTTGATATTCCTGAGGAGTTTCAAGTGGCTGAAGATCGGGAAGACGGAGGTAAACGAGGGGAAAACAAATACTTGCGGCATCTAACTTATGAAGGGGCGGCTAGGCGATACAGCGAAATAACGCCGGAAATACGTGAGCGATTGGATTTTGAACTACAGACCATTGAAAAAACAGGCTATCCAGGGTATTTCCTGATTGTGCAGGACTTCATTGCAGCAGCTAGGAACATTGGTGTGTCTGTAGGGCCGGGTAGGGGTTCTGCGGCGGGTTCGGCCGTAGCCTATTGTTTGGGTATTACCAATATCGACCCGATTGCTTATGACCTACTTTTTGAGCGTTTCTTAAATCCAGACCGTGTATCTATGCCTGATATTGATATCGATTTTGATGATGAAGGTAGAGGAAGGGTTATGGATTATGTAATTAATAAATATGGAGCAAATCAAGTAGCACAAATCATTACCTATGGTACGATGGCGGCCAAATCTTCTATTCGGGATACCGCACGTGTATTGGATTTACCCTTGTTCGAAGCAGATAAAATAGCTAAGCTGGTACCCAATCTCAAACTGAATAAACTCTTTAATATGGATGCACAAGCATTAAAGAGTGCTTTGCGTACAGAGGAATTAGAAAGTGTTCGGGAATTGATCAACTTGGCCAATGGCACAGACTTGAGTGCGGAGACAATAAAAACCGCAAAGGCATTAGAAGGCTCGGTAAGAAATACGGGTATTCATGCTTGTGGGGTCATCATTACCCCTGATGATATTACCAATTTTGTTCCGGTGGCTACGGCAAAAGACTCGGAGCTTTATGTTACACAGTTTGACAACTCCGTGGTTGAAAGTGCCGGACTTCTAAAAATGGACTTTTTAGGGCTCAAGACATTAACGCTCATCAAGGATACCGTCAGTTTAGTGAAGCACACCAAAGGCATTGAATTGAATCCAGATTTTTTCCCTATTGATGATGTGAAAACGTATGAGCTCTTTCAACGTGGTGAAACAGTAGGTATTTTTCAATATGAATCGCCCGGCATGCAAAAATATATGAAGGAGCTCAAACCTACTGTGTTTGGCGATCTGATTGCGATGAATGCCCTTTACCGGCCCGGCCCATTGGAGTACATTCCTAGTTTTATTAAGCGTAAGAACGGAGAAGAGCCTATTGCATACGATCTTGATGCTTGTGAAGAATATTTGAAAGAAACGTATGGCATCACTGTTTATCAGGAACAAGTCATGCTTTTGTCTCAAAAATTGGCAGGTTTTACGAAAGGTGAGGCAGACGTTTTACGAAAGGCAATGGGTAAAAAGCAACGCGATGTACTCGACAAAATGAAACCCAAATTTGTGCAACAGGCAGCAGAAAACGGACATGATGAAAAAATATTAGAGAAAATATGGAAAGATTGGGAGGCATTTGCCAGCTATGCATTTAATAAATCGCACTCTACCTGCTATGCTTGGGTGGCTTATCAAACGGCCTATCTCAAAGCGCATTATCCAGCCGAATATATGGCTGCGGTGCTTTCTAATAACATGAACGATATTAAGCAGATTTCTTTCTTTATGGAAGAATGTAAGCGAATGGGACTCACCGTATTGGGGCCAGATGTTAATGAGTCGTTTTACAAATTTACAGTAAATAATCAAGGTGCGATTCGTTTTGGTATAGGTGCTGTTAAGGGAGTTGGAGCAGGAGCCGTTGATACGATCGTAAGCAATCGAGAAGCAGGTAAGTATGCTTCAATCAGTGATTTCGCACGTCGAAGCAACCCGCGAACCATTAACAAAAAGGTATATGAAAGCTTGGTATATAGCGGTGCGTTTGATTGTTTTGGTTTGAATAGGGCCCAGTTTTTTCAGGTGCCAGATGGTTTTACCCAAAATGGTATTGAACGTCTCATTAAGTATACCAATGATTATCAATATAATAAAAATAATGCCGCCATGTCTTTATTTGGGGGCACAAGCGATGCTGATATTCCCGAGCCAAATTTGTCGCCATGTGCAGAATGGGGATTAATGGAAAAATTACGCCATGAAAAGAATGTGGTTAGTATGTATATCACAGGACACCCGATGGACGAGTATCGATTAGAGTTGGAGTATTTTTGTCCGCATAAAGTAAGTCAGCTCCATCTCATTGATAAAATAAAAGCGGGTATAGGTAGAGATGCTGAACCAAGCGCAGGTATGGAAAATGCAATTGGCGGTGAAAATGACGAAAGCGCCGAAGATGTAAAAGCCGAATTTGCGAAGATTAAGAATAAGGAGCTGGTTTTAGGAGGAATGGTTACTACGGTATATCATGGAATGACAAAAACAGGAAAACCCTATGGAAGAATGACATTTGAAGATTATTCTGACTCTTATGAAATGGCATTGTTTGGAGAAGACTATGTGAAATTTAAGGGATTTATGAATGAAAGCTATTTTCTACAAATTCGTGGTACAGTTACGGAACGTTTTAGGCAGCAAGACAACTGGGAGTTTAAGATTACGGGTATTCAGCTTTTATCGGAGCTTCGTGATAAGATGGCTAAATCTATCAGTATTCAGGTACCCTTGCACGATCTGAATAATCAGTTTGTTGAAAACCTACAGCACATTATTCATCGAAATCAAGAAGAACAGGAAGTCAAAAATTGCCAACTTAAATTTATTCTATTGGATTATGAAGATAAAGTTAGCTTGGAAATGCCTGCAAAAGGGGTTAAAGTATGTTTGAGCAATGAATTTCTACAGGAACTGACTGCATTAACCGGAGAAAGAGGGTATAAGTTAAATTAATGTCAGAATGTCAGATGCATTGCTTTGGCAAAAGAATTGAAAGCTATATTTGTACTGATATTGCAAAGAGCAAGTAAATTATTAACGAAATAAATGGAGCAATAATGGCATTAGAAATTACAGATAGCAACTTCGATGAAGTTGTTTTAAAATCAGACAAACCGGTTTTGGTAGATTTTTGGGCAGAGTGGTGTGGCCCTTGTCGTATGGTTGGCCCAGTGGTAGAAGAACTGGCCAAAGAATATGATGGAAAAGCTGTGGTTGGTAAAGTAAATGTTGATCATAATGCGGATATTTCTACCAAATATGGGATTCGTAATATTCCGGCATTGCTATTCTTCAAGAATGGTGAGATTGTAGATAAACAAATTGGCGCAGTGCCAAAATCCGTTTTAGCAAGCAAATTAGAAGCACAATTAGCTTAGGTATGCGCTGTTGGTTGTTAGTTATTAGCCAGTAATGATTGGCTAGTAACTAACCATCGGCAACAATGACAAAGAGACCTTGACACAGTTTATTTCACAAACCTAAGACCTTATACCTAACTATCTTATTTTATCCAACCCCTGTTTAATAATCCTGCAAGCTTCTATAATTTCCTCTTCTTGAATGATTAGCGGCGGCGAGACGCGTAATGCGGTTTCGTGATGTAAAAACCAGTCAATCATTATACCGTGATCTGCACAGTATTTACTTGTTTGTTCTACTTGTTCAAAGGATGCCAGTTGTATAGCCATCATTAAGCCAATTCCACGTACTTCTTGTATAAGTGGGTGCTGTAAATGATCTTTAAATAATTGGTGCTTCATCGGAACAGCGGCCATCCAATTTTCATCCCGTATGGTGTTTAATGAAGCCAGCGCGGCAGCACATGATAAGGGATGCCCACCAAAGGTAGTAATATGCCCCAATATTGGATTTTCCTTTATAACAGCCATTATTTCTCTCCTGGCAATAAATGCGCCTATAGGCATGCCTCCACCTAAGCCTTTTGCTGTTAAAAGTATATCTGGAATGATATCATAATGTTCAAAAGCAAAAAGTTTACCCGTACGCCCCAGGCCGGTTTGAATTTCGTCCAGTATAAACAAGGCGCCAACTTCGTCACAACGCTTGCGTACTGCTTGCATATAAGCAATGTCAGGCACGCGCACACCTGCTTCGCCTTGAACGGCCTCTAATACTACAGCCGCGGTTTGGTGGGTAATCGTCTTGAGATCGGTAATATCATTAAAGTTGATATACGTAATATTCGGTAAAAGTGGTTCATAAGGTATCCTGAACTTTTCATCACCCATTAAGCTCAGTGCACCTTGCGTACTTCCATGGTATGCTTTTTTTGCAGCAACGAATTCTTTCCTTCCGGTAAATTTTTTTGCTATTTTCATCGCGCCCTCGGTTGCCTCAGTGCCTGAATTAACAAAATAAACATTATTCAAAGTAGGGGGGAGGAGTGCAACAAGTTGAGAAGCGAGCGCCACCTGTGGTGCTTGTACAAACTCGCCATACACAGTTACATGTAAGAATTTATCTAATTGCTCTTTAATCGCTGCTAAGACATTGGGATGTCGGTGCCCAATATTGCTTACCGCAAAACCCGAAACGAGATCCATGTATCTCTCGCCATTAGGTCCGTATAAATACAAACCTTCGGCCTTTTCAATTTCAATGAGGCGCGGACTTGAGGATGTTTGTGCGGTATTTAATAAAAACAGTTGACGGTTGTTCAGCATTTATTTTTTCTCTCTTCTTTCGCGAAGCTCCTTCATTAACTTTTCTCGAAATTCTCGCTCTGCCTCAAAAAAACGGGCTGTTCGTTTCGCATTGATGATGGGAATAAAGGCGTCTCTATATCTCATTTTTAAAGCCAAAACTTGCGAATCGAATTCCAATTCACCTCTTCGCTTACCTGTTTTGCTCCGTCTTTGATGGATAAGTTCCCGCTTTTCTCGCTGATACTGATTATATAGGGGGAAAAAGCGTTCAGCATCTGTCGGGCTCAGAGAAAGTTCCTTAGTAATATATGCAATCTTTGCTGCTTCAATTTGCTTGAAAAGTTTTTCACGATCGTTATCTTGCGCCTTTACGCTCCATATCGATACAAAAACAAAAAAACATATAAGCGTTAACTTTTTCATTTTTTTGGGTTAGATACTATAATCCAAATAGGCTTCGATTTCTTCTTCCGAATAAAGCTCTTTGTCTAGTTGTAAGACACCATCAAATTGGGCTTCAAAGGCAGCCCCATCTCCAAACTCATTGTAATATTCAAGATAACTGACAATATCGCTTTCTGGTATATTATTTAATCTTTTTTCGAAACTATCGGGTGTATTTAATTGAAAGAATGCGTAGATACCCATACATACAGCAATACAGGCAGCTGCAGCATATTTTATCCATGTATGTGATGCTCTTCGCTGCATGAATGGAATCACCTGGTCGTTTTTGTTCTCTTCAAACACAGCTTCTACCATTTGTTTCCGAGATGTTTCAAAATAACTAGTTGGTGTAGTAAAACCAGCTTCAGGTACCCAGTCTTTCAGGTTTTTAATAAAGGTGTCGTCATTCCCTATCACATCAGCGAGACGATCTTCCTGTTCTTCCAATTGGATGCGTTGTCGTATTTTATCTGGAAGCGATGTGAAATATAAATCTGGAATGGTAAAGCTTTTCTCCGTGTCGGTAATGATACGCACACGCATCAAAATTTTAGCTTCTAATTGGCTAAAATAATCACCAGGTACAACAAACGGCATATCTTTAGGGTTTGCCGGTGCACCTTTAATGCTTTTTAAATCATCTTGGTAATTACTTTTATTATCCATAGTAAAGCTTAGATAAGGTTCGCTATAAAAGGTTTAATCGTGCTCGTTGAAAAATTGTTCTATTTTTTTAACAGCAAGATGATAAGATGCCTTTAAAGCACCTACGCTTGTGCCTAAAATTTCCGATATTTCATCATATTTTAAATCTTCAAAGTATTTCATGTTAAATACTAAACGTTGCTTATCCGGTAAGGTCAAAAGCGCATGTTGTAGTTTTTGCTGAGCTTGATTTCCATTAAAATATACGGATGTAGTTAGCGTGTCGGCTAAATAAGAAGACGAATCGTCATTCAATGATATATTCTGGTGTTGCTTTTTTTTGTTTAAAAAGGTGATACATTCATTTGTTGCAATACGGTATAACCAAGTATAGAGCTGCGCGTCTGCTCTGAAATTAGCCAAATTTCTCCAAACTTTAATAAAAATATCTTGCACCAAATCATCCGCGTCGTCATGGTCAATCACCAATCGACGAACGTGCCAATAGACCTTTTGCTGATATTTTTTTAGCAACTGGTTAAAGGCTTCGTTACGCGTTTCTTCTTGTGCAAATTGCTCAATTATTATTGAATCTTCCATTGGAGGGGAGCGTACCTAATGAAAAAGAAAGCAGAAGCCTTTAGGACTTCCGCTCTTATCAAAAGTATTATTTGCGTTTTATAACTCGGTTTACAGCAGCAACAATGCTGTCTGCATTTAAACCATATTTTTCCATTAATTGTGCTGGAGTACCGCTTTCTCCAAAACTATCGTTAACAGCAACATATTCTTGCGGAACAGGCTGGTTTTTAGCCAATACTTGCGCTACACTATCTCCTAAGCCGCCAATACGGTTGTGTTCTTCAGCTGTAACCACACAGCCCGTTTTTCGGATTGATTTCAATATGGCTTCTTCATCTAAGGGCTTAATGGTATGTATATTTATGATTTCTGCATCAATACCTAATTCAGCTAGTTTTTCTCCCGCTTGAATCGCTTCCCATACCAGATGGCCAGTAGCGATAATGCTTACATCGGTGCCTTCGTTTACCATCCAAGCTTTACCTATTTCGAATGGTTGATCTGGATCTGTAAAAATAGGTACAGATGGCCTCCCAAAACGTAGGTAAACAGGACCATTATAGTCGGCAATAGCCATGGTAGCCGCTTTGGTTTGATTATAATCGCAGGGATTGATTACCGTCATGCCAGGGAGCATTTTCATCAAACCAATATCTTCCAAAATTTGATGTGTAGCGCCATCTTCACCCAAGGTAAGTCCAGCATGCGAAGCACATATCTTGACATTTTTGCCCGAATAAGCAATCGATTGACGAATTTGGTCATAAACCCTCCCGGTAGAAAAGTTGGCAAAAGTACCTGTATAAGGAATTTTTCCACCGATGGTTAGACCCGCAGCCATACCCATCATATTGGCTTCTGCAATCCCTACCTGGAAGAAGCGTTGGGGGAAATCTTTCTTAAAATCCCCCATTTTCAGAGATCCGATTAAGTCGGCACACAAAGCAACCACATTGCTGTTTTTCTTTCCCACTTCATGCAGGCCAGCACCGAAACCTGAACGTGTATCTTTTTTTTCTGTAAATGTATATTTCTTCATCTGAATTATAATTCCTAATAATCGCCTAAAGTTTCTTCTAGTTGATCTAATGCAACAGCAAGTTGTTCGTCATTTGGTGCCACACCGTGCCATTTGTGCGATCCCATCATGAAATCTACGCCATTGCCCATTTCTGTTTTCATCAAGATCATAATGGGTTTGCCCTTTCCGGTGCGATTTTTAGCATCCTGTAAGGTGTCGATCAAAGCAGCCATTTGGTTACCATTAGTCTCCAAGACTTCCCAACCAAAAGCTTCCCATTTTGCCTTGATATTGCCTAATGAAAGCACTTGTTCTGTGGAACCATCAATTTGCTGGCCATTTACATCTATGGTGGCAATCAGATTATCTATTTTGTTGTGCGGTGCATACATCGCTGCTTCCCATACTTGGCCTTCTTGTATTTCGCCATCGCCCATCAGTACATAGACCAATTTGTCATCTCCATTTAGTTTTTTAGCTTGTGCTGCCCCAATTGCTACCGATAAACCCTGCCCAAGGGAACCAGACGCTACGCGTATTCCGGGTAGGTGTTCATGGGTTGTGGGATGCCCCTGTAGGCGTGAGTTGATTTTTCTGAAGGTAGCGAGTTCGCTCACGTCAAAATATCCTGCACGGGCTAATGTGCTATAAAAAACAGGTGAAATATGTCCGTTCGATAAAAAGAAAAGATCTTCTCCTATGCCGTCCGGATTGAATTTCGGATTGTGGTGTAGCTCGTTAAAATAAAGAGCTACGAAAAAATCAGTACATCCTAATGAACCTCCAGGATGACCAGATTGGCAGCTATGTACCATTCGTACAATATCTCTGCGCACTTGTTTTGCAATGCTTTCTAGTTTTGCTATGTCTGCACTCATTATGAACTGGTTGTTGAACAAATTTAAAGGTGCTAAGATAAGGAAAATAAGTGTTTAGTAGTTAGTATTTAGCATTTAGATATGAGATGTTAGCTATGAGGTATGAAAAGTAATACCCCACACCTCAAACCTTATCATCGGCCACCAACCAAATTTCTTACCTGTTGTGATGCATTTTTATTGTCCACTTTTCGGACAATATGCCGAATAATTCCCTTTTCGTCTATAATAAATGTAGTCCGAGCCGTCCCCATGTATTTTTTACCGTACATATTTTTCTCTACCCATACACCATAATCATGAACGATTTTTTTATCCTCATCTGCCAAAAGCGTAAAAGGCAACTCAAATTTGGAAATGAATTTTTGATGTGATTGTTCATTGTCAATACTTACACCGATAACTTCAAAGCCATCTTTCAATAAAGATTGATAGTTATCTTTGTAATTGCAGGCCTCTGTTGTACAACCTGGCGTATTGTCTTTTGGATAAAAGTATAAAATTACCTTTTTACCTAAATAATTTTTTAATTCAATGATATCACCTTGCTGATTCCGTGCCTTAATGGCTGGCGCTCTATCGCCTTCTTTTAGTTCTTTCATTTAGATAAGTATTTAGTACATAGTATTTAGATATGAGATTTTAGATGTGAAGGTGAGTAGTATTAGTACATAGTACTTAGTATTTAGATATAAGAAGTTAGATATATAACTTAAAACTTAAAACCTTACACCTATACCTTCCTTCTATCTCAATTGAGTTATCTGGAAAAATTTGCTTCAAATACACGTTCGTTATCTTTCCAATCTTTGACAACTAATTTAAAGTGATGTTTACCTTTTGCCTCCCCTGTTTCAAATGTATGCCAGAGTAGTGCCCTTTTATAATCATATTCCATCAATATCCATTTGCCGTCTATATACCCATTAAAAGATTGAATGCCCGCTAAATTGTCGCTTATTTTGAAATTAATTTTCCGAACGTCCGATAAATTACTATTTGCAGCGAGATTCAATGATCGTATTGTGGGCGCAATGGTGTCTACCTGGATATAGAAACTGCCAAATGTGGAGGCGGTTGTTGTGACATAACCGTCTTTGTAAATACCGCCGTAAGACCCTCCTTTTGTACTAACAATTAATGCTTTGTTTTGTAGTTGTTGTGGTAAGTTTATCGCTTTAATGGCTAAAGAATAGCCTCGGTGTAAAGGCACCATGGTATTGTGTATATGCTGGATAGCTGAATAACCTGACTTTGCTGGTGCCGTTTGACGATACATAAATGCCAAATTACTATAGAGACTGTTTTTGGGGAGGTGTATTTTTACCTCCTCATTTTCGTACGCATTCTCCTGATCGTATGCGAAAAAGGCAGTTGGCTTCTCCGTCTTTTCTTGAATAACGAGCGATGGATTATTTTGAATGTTGAACGATAGCTCACTACTATTGCCCATGACATCTTGTACGCGATATGTAACTTTATGTATGGCCGTATCTTGAAGAGAAACTGTTCCGTTATGTTTATCTACTTGATATATTTCTAATGGATTTCCTGGTTCGATGAAGCTTTTTTGTATTCTTTTTCTATGCAATATGTAATATGCATAATCGATGTGTGCATTGATGGCCTTATTGTTCTCAAAAGAAAGCGATTCAAAAACTGCATGATAAATGGGTTTGCCATCAAGGCGCAGTTCAATGGAATAAATACCATTTTGATTGGCTGAAGTAGAAGACCGATCGGTAGCGATGATACCGAAACCGGTGCGTCCATTCACCTGAATTACTTTAGACGGATTTAGCTTGTATTTTCCATTATTGCCTAATAATCGAACATGTTCACGGGGCGTATTTTCACTATAGTCTTGATTACCTAATCGATAAATAGTAAGCCCTCTCAAGGTGGGGGGGACCCGATCTGGGATTGTTAAACCAAATAATTGGGCATTAATAGGGTGTTCTGATTGCGTGTCGCGTAGTTCAAAATGTAAATGCGGGCCTGCTGACCCCCCAGTGTTGCCAGAGTAAGCAATAATGTCACCTTTTTTTACTTGAATGAGAAGAGGGGATATCGGAAAGTCAACATCAAACCTTTTATCTACATACTGTTTGTTTTTGACAACGGTAGTAATCTGGTCATTGAAACGCTGTAGGTGCATGTATACACTTGTGTAACCGTTTGGATGGTTGATATATAGGGCATTACCACCTCCACCAATCTGAACCCTTGCACGTGAGACATAGCCGTCTGCCGCTGCATATACAGGATAGCCCTCTCGTTGATTGGTCCGATAATCTGTGCCAGTATGAAAATGATTGGATCGTAATTCTCCAAAATTACCTGAGGCTTGTGGGGGCAGCTGTAGTGGTGCCCTAAAATAATTTTGAGGATATTTACTTGATGCTGGAGCAAGGCCCTGTGCATGGCAGTACTTAATGACTACCATAGAGATGAAAGTTATGAAGAAAGCAAGTACACATTTTGTATGAATCATGTTATTTTATATTAAAATCAAGCATTTTTGTGTCTTCCAAGTATGCCTCTAAATGATCACCGATTGCTATAGGTCCAACACCCGCTGGTGTACCTGTATAGATTATATCGCCTTTTCGCAGTGTAATAAACGTGCTTACATAGCTAATAATCATTTCGAAAGAAAAAATGACCTGACTCGTATTTCCTTTTTGCACCATATGGCCATTTTTATATAAGCTAAAATTAAGGTCATATATATTGGAGAACATAGTCTTGTCGACGAAATTACTTATGGGGGCAGCATGGTCAAATGCCTTAGCGAGTTCCCATGGTAAACCTTTCTGTTTATGCTGCGTTTGGATGTCGCGTGCGGTGAAGTCAATTCCCAGTCCGATTGCATCGTAATAATTAGATGCGAATTTTTCAGAAATATGCCTGCCTTCTTTACTAATACGAAGCACGAGCTCTATTTCATGGTGGATTTCGCTGGAAAAACCGGGAAAATAAAAATCTTTGTTATCTCTTAATAATGCTGTATCGGGCTTCAGAAAAACAACAGGCTTTTCTGGAATGGGATTGCTGAGCTCTTGCGCATGTTCGTAATAATTTCTTCCAATAGCTATAATTTTCATGTTGATAAATTCAAAAGTAAAAAGTTGAAAAAAAGCAAGATGTTGTGTCTTGATAGTCACTCGCAACTGATAACAAGCTGATGCAAACATAAAAAAAACCATACACTAATAAGCATATGGTTCTATCAGAAAAGATATTAATTTTTATTTTAAAGCACTTCGATTCTTTTAACAATTGTTTCAGTACCTGCTACAACGCGTATAAAATAAAATCCTTGATTCAATTTGTTCCCAATGTTGAACGTGTTGTTTTGATCCCCGGCATTAAGCCTTTGAGATAATAAAGTAGTTACCTCATTACCCAATGCGTCCATTACCTTAATAGATACATTACTGTCTTTATTGAGTTTAAACGATAGGTTAACCTGATCAGAAACTTGCGTTGGAAACACTTTTACATTACTTAAAAGCTTTTCGTTTTCACTTCCAGAAAGCCGTTGTGGATTCATTAAGGGAGCGAAGGGTTTAAAACCAAAATGTAGATCGCTAATTTTATAAGTCTTATTATCTGATATTCGACTCTTCTTTGACTCGCGTTGTTGTTGGTTTAAAGTTGTTGTATCTATACCAATATTATATTGCCCTTCTGCCATTACCATTGCGTGAGCAAGCGTAAGAATCAAACTTAATATAGATATATATATAATAAATGGGTATTTGTTTGCCATATGCTCAATTAGTAAAATATTTTTTGAAACAAACTAGAGATGATTTTTTGCTAAAAAAACATTCTATCAGTTAGCCAAATACAAAAATATAATAAAATTATTTTAAATTTCAGAATAATACAAAAAAATGTGTGGTTTTAACAATTTTTAACAACCTCATGCGTTGAGTTGATTCGAGGATCGTTTTTATGTAAATGTGGAAGAGGGGAGAAGCCTCAGGCTAATCGTTGCATATCAAAGGCAATTTCCATATGTTTGCTTCTTCATTTTGAATTTTGACTGGTGGAAAAAACAAAAGACTTTCATAAATTAAGTGGTGCAGGCTTACTAATCAGTTTAGGGGTTATATTTGGTGATATTGGAACCTCTCCCTTATATGTTTTCAAGGCAATTATCGGCGACCACGTCATAACTACTGAATTGATTTACGGTGGTTTGTCTTGTATTTTTTGGACCTTAACTTTACAGACAACGATTAAGTACGTGCTGATTACGTTAAGAGCGGATAACAAAGGAGAAGGGGGGATTCTTTCTCTTTATTCGTTGGTGAAAAGGAGGGCTAAATGGCTCATTTTCCCAGCGATGGTCGGGGCGGCGGCATTACTTGCTGATGGTATGATTACACCTCCTATTACGGTTTCTTCGGCGATTGAAGGATTAAAAATTTTCAATAAAGATTTACCAACGGTGCCTATTGTAGTAGGGATCATAACGGTGCTATTTATCATTCAACGGTTTGGTACTTCGGTTGTAGGGAGAGTATTTGGTCCATTGATGTTTGTATGGTTTACCATGATGGGTATATTAGGGTTTGATTATCTGATAGATATGCCGGAAATTTTTGCTGCCATTAATCCATATTATGCTATTCACATTCTTATTACCTATCCAAATGCATGGCTCATTTTAGGAGCAGTTTTTCTATGTACCACGGGTGCCGAAGCTCTTTATTCGGATTTGGGCCACTGTGGACGAGCCAATGTGCGGATTAGCTGGATTTATGTTAAACTTTGTTTGTTGCTTAATTATTTTGGCCAAGGTGTTTGGTTAGCCCAACACCAAGGAACCTATCTAAACGATCAAAATCCGTTTTATTTGTTGATGCCCGATTGGTTTTTAACTATAGGAATATCGATTGCTACGATCGCGGCTATTATCGCATCACAAGCTATGATTTCTGGCTCTTTTACATTGATTGCGGAAGGCGTCCGTCTTAATATATGGCCTAAGGTACGCATAAACTATCCCAGCAATCAAAAAGGACAGCTGTACGTTCCGTCGATTAATCTACTATTGTGGATTGGATGTATGGTAGTGATTTTAATATTTGAAGAGTCACGTAATATGGAGGCGGCTTATGGCTTGGCTATCAACATGACATTTTTAGCCACAAGCACATTAATGGTCGCCTATTTATTTAAAAAGCATACACCAAAATACTTAATTGGGCTTTTTTTCATCGTGTATTTTGGTATCGAATTGTCTTTTCTGGCGGGCAATGCAGCAAAGATAGTTCATGGTGGTTGGCTAACGCTATTGTTGGCAAGCGTTGTTTTTGCTGTGATGCTATGCTGGTGGTGGGCTAGGAAGATAAAGAACAATTTTGTTCGTTATGTGGATATAGAAGATTATTATCCCATATTAAGCGAGCTTTCTGAAGACGATACTGTACCACGCTTTGCCTCGCAATTAGTTTATTTGACTAGTGCTAATTTTCGATCCGAAGTCGAATCAAAAATATTATATTCCATTTTACAAAAGAAGCCTAAGCGAGCTGATGTATATTGGCTGGTGCACGTAGATGTAACCGATGAACCTTATACAAATGAATATAAGGTAGATCATCTGATTGATGGAAAGCTAATTAGAGTTGACTTTCGTTTAGGATTTAGGGTAGAACAACGTATTAGCCTCTTGTTTAGAAAAGTGGTTGAAGATCTGGTGAAAAATAAAGAAGTTGAGATTACCAGTCGGTATAAGACCTTACAAAAATATAATATGGTGGGCGACTTCAGATTTGTTGTTTTAGAAAAGATTATTTCGAGATCCAATAATTTAAAATTTATGGAGCGGATTGTAACGGATGGTTATAATGTATTGAAGCATCTGAGCTTATCGGAAGAACGTGGCTTTGGTTTAGACTCCAGTTTTGTGACTATCGAGCGCGTTCCTCTGGTTGTATCGGGTACAAAGGAAATCAATATGAAAAGGGGGTATTGGAAATAAGTACTTATTCGGAAGATTTTCTTTCATTTAATTTCGACTTTTTGTAGCCGTAGAGAAAATAAATAATCAATCCAATAAAGAGCCAGCCAACAAAGATAAGCCAATTACTGGCTCCAAGCTCTGTCATGAGATAGAGATTAACCAAAATGCCGGCTACTGGTAAGGCCGAAAAGTGATGGCGAAAGCTCATCCAGGCTAATATAAACCAGGTAACCCAAAATATAATGGTTAATGATTTATGTTCTATGATCTCAAATAATGATAAAGAAAGCCATTGGTCTAACACGGATTGGCCATAAACCAATAGCAATGAAATAGCAACTATTAAACCTAAACCAACTAGGTACTTTCCATTGATATAAGGTACTCTAAATTTTGATTTTGCAGATATGCCTTTTTGGTCAAGATACAATACACCACCGCAAACCAATATAAATGCGAAGAAGGTGCCTACACTGGTTAAGTCGACAAAAAAGTCCATTTTGAAGAATAATGCTGGTATAGTGACAACAATGCCCGCGATGATGGTTGCAAAACCAGGCGTTTTGTATTTGGGATGAATGTTTGCAAATTTCTTCCAAAGCAATCCATCACGACTCATGGTCATCCAAATCCGGGGTTGTCCTAATTGAAAAACCAATAAGGCACTGGTAATAGCGACAACGGAGCTTACGGAAATAATACCCGCCATAAAATCGAGACCGGTAGACTGAAAAACAAAAGCGAGTGGGTCATTTACATTGAGTTCTGTATAGTTTACCATTCCGGTTAAAACCAGTGTAATGAGTACATATAAGACCGTACAAATCAACAAACAGTAAATCATCGCTTTTGGTAAATCACGTTGAGGATTTTTACATTCTTCGGCCGTAGTGGAAATTGAATCAAAGCCAATAAATGCAAAGAATACAGCAGCTACACCACTTAGAATACCCGATATGCCATTGGGTGCAAACGGTGTCCAGTTTTCTGGTTTTACATAAAATGCACCGCCGATAATGACAAATAGCACTACACTAATCTTTAAAATGACCATAATGTTACTGGCCGTTCTCGATTCTTTTATTCCAATATATACCAGCCAGGTAACCAAAACAGTTATAAGTCCGGCAGGTAAGTTGCAAACAATGGGTAGATTGCCTATACGTGGTGCATGCTGGTACGTAGCTGCGGCAAGTCTTTCTACCGTATTCAATGTTTCAGGGCCATGGAATAACATTTTTTGATAAGCCTCGTAGGCTGCTTCGGATGAAACGGTCAGCCAACGAGGTATTTCTATTCCAAAACCCGCTAACATACTAACAAAATATTCTGACCATGAAATGGCAACCACCATATTGGACACCGCATATTCGAGAATGAGTGCCCAGCCAATAATCCAAGCAAAAATTTCACCAAATGCTACATAAGCATAGGTATAAGCACTGCCGGAAACAGGTACTGTGCTGGCAAATTGCGCGTAGGAAAGCGCCGTGAATACACAGGCGATCGCGGTGAATACGAATAATAGAGAAACAGCAGGCCCGCCATTATAACTTGCCAGGCCAATGGTACTAAAAATTCCAGCCCCTACAATGGCAGCTATTCCTAAAGAAACTAAGTCTTTAACACCTAGCACTTTAGCTAATCCGCTATAGCCCATCTGTGCACTGTCTTGTTGGATCTGCTCAACAGTTTTTTTGCGGAAGAGTTTTAGCGCCATAAAAAATACTTGTTAAATGAGTCGTTCAATTGAAGGCTCAAACATAAGGAAAATATTTAATACGAATGATGTGTTATAAGCAGGCGCAGTTATCGAAATGATGCTTGAGGGAATACATGATTTAAGTGGGCGGTAGTTTCATTAAAGATTACCTTATAGTTATGCATCAATTCATCTTCATAGTCATTTAGGGCATGGGTTAGCTGTTCCTTTTTTTCTTCATTTAGACCTGCAGACCAGAATTTCTTGCATATCTGATCAAGGGCATAGGTAAGCTTGGCCATGTTTCTATAAGTGCCTAAATACCTATCTGCCGTAAAGCTATTAAAGTAAGTGATAAATGAAAGCGTGTTGTCTATGCCAGATATCTCCAAAAAATCAATTAAACTGTTTTGATCTACCTGTAGTAATTGATCATAGAAATCATTTTCATGAAGCCAATTGTTTTTTAATAGAAGGCGATCAAGAAGCAACTCCAATGTTATATGAGAGAGGAAAGAAGTTCGGATGGGGGTGTGTAACACCACAGGAGCTAAATAGGGTTTTAACTGTTGAGTCTTATCTAGAAAGAAAGCATTGTTATGAAAAAATTTGTCAATTGTTTGATGACGTACCCAACCGTTGAAGATTTCTTCTACCTTTTTATTTTTCTTATAAGCTGATGCATTCTTTTCTGGGAAAATACGAATATCACGATCCATATTACGCAGCAGATCGGGCAATATGGCTCCGAGTGTTCGTTGCGGATCATTGATCTGTCTTTCAAAGTAGAAATGTGATAGAAAATTCATAACAATTTAAACTTCTTGTGAATATACGTGTTTTATGCCAATATTCTCATTGATTCCGTTAAAAATAAACAATCCATCAATACACAATTTATTCTGATGAAAAATAATGCTAAGTTTGCACGTTTTTACTAAAATTTAAAAAGAGAAAGAACATGAACTTTGTAGAAGAACTGCGTTGGCGAGGCATGCTTCAGGATATAATGCCTGGCACGGAAGAGGAATTAGCTAAAGGAAGTACTGCTGGCTATATCGGATTTGATCCAACAGGCGATTCTTTACATGTAGGGCATCTTACACAGATTATGACCCTGATCCATTTTCAACGAGCGGGACATAGGCCGGTGGCCTTGGTTGGTGGAGCAACAGGTATGATCGGTGACCCATCTTTTAAATCTGCTGAACGAAACTTATTAGATGAAGCGACATTGCGCCATAATGTTGCTTGTTTAGAAAAGCAATTGCGTAAGTTTTTGGATTTTGAAAATACGAAAGGACACGAAAACGGAGCCATCATGGTTAATAATTACGATTGGTTTAAAGATTTCAAATTCTTGGATTTTATTAGAGATGTTGGAAAATTGATAACCGTGAATTATATGATGGCAAAAGATTCAGTGAAGAAGCGCTTAGAGGGCGAGCAAGGGCTGTCATTTACCGAGTTTTCTTATCAGTTAATTCAGGGATATGATTTTTATCATCTTTGGAAGTATAAAAATTGTATGATTCAGATGGGAGGATCCGATCAATGGGGGAATATCGTTACTGGGACTGAGTTTATCAGGCGCCAAGATGGTGGAACGGCCTATGCGTTAACCACCCAACTGATCAAGAAAACCGACGGTACTAAATTTGGTAAAACGGAGAGTGGTGCTGTTTGGCTTGATCCGAAAAAGACTTCACCCTATAAATACTATCAGTTTTGGTTAAATGCAAGTGATGATGACGCAAAACAGTGGATTAAGATTTTTACGTTAAAGACGGAAAAAGAGATTAACGAGATTATTACTGAACATGATACCGCTCCACATTTGCGCTTGGTACAGAAAGCACTAGCAAAGGATATTACCATTATGACCCATTCAGAAGTTGCCTATGATACGGCAGTTAAAACTTCTGAGTTTCTTTTTGGTTCTGGATCATTGGCCTTTTTGAACAATATGGATGATTCGGAGGTTTTAGATGTTTTTGATGGTATCCCGCAGTTTGTTGTTAACCTAGATGATTTGGAACAAGGAATCCAAGTGGTTGATTTACTTTCAACGCACGCAGCTGTATTTTCTTCTAAGGGAGAAGCAAAAAAAATGATTCAAGGTGGGGGAGTAGCTATTAATAAAAATAAAATAACGAGTATTGATCAGGTGATTAGCGTTGCCGATTTAATAAACAATAGGTACTTGGTTGCCCAAAAAGGAAAGAAAAGTTATTTTCTGCTGATTGTACAGTAAATATGATCCAAGGCACGGGCGTGGATGCAATTATTGTACTAATAAATTGCATCCGCGTATATCGCTTTGATCAAACCTCCCAAGTACTTCAAAACTTTCGTCTGCATATAGGTAGCCTAGATCTTGTGTGGCGATAAACGAGCAGCTATTTAAATTCGCTAAATCGATCACATTGATTCCACCAGTTGTTTGTTGATGCAATATGGTACGTGGATCGTTCGTGTCCCGGATAAGTACTTTCATCCAAGGCGGGCACTTAAAAATGCCATTACCAATAGAATAGGCTTGAGACAATAATTCCGTCATGCCGTACTCAGAATGAATGGCCTGCACACCGAAACCTTTGGCTAATTTTTGATGCAATTCCTCCCGTATCATTTCTGCACGTTTTCCTTTCATCCCGCCAGTTTCCATTACAATGAGCGGTTCGAATGTTATTGGGTATTTTTCAATGAAATCCAATAATGCATAAGTTACACCAATTAACAGCGTTGGAATCTGCGCCTGTTGTACCGTAAGCAAGCGCCTGTATAACTCGTTATGATTATAAAGAAAATAACCGCTATATGGAGTGTGGGCATGTTTAATTAAATCATCTACCATATAGATGAGTGAAGATCCCGCTCGTTCTAAATAGGAGGGTAAGAGCGCCAAAATGGCCATGTTTTGTACATCGCCGTAAAAATAATCGAAGCCAAGTCGAAAACTGGTTTCATAAAGCCCAACATCACTTACATAATGCTTGCTATTTTGCATGCCGGTCGTTCCCGAACTCGAAAAGATAATTTCAGCTTGTTGATTACGTAATAAAACGGGTTTTGACTTGAAAAATTCGATGGGTAAAAACGGAATTTCCTTAATGTGTTTTACCGATCGGGGATCAACATTCAGATAAGATAGGTAACTTTGATAAATTTCATTTTCGGTTGCTTGTTTTTTAAATATCCTTAAAGCTAACTCCTCAAACTGGTGGGGATCCTGAATGCGAAATATCTCTTCTTTGTTTATCTGTATCATAGCATGGTGCAAAGATAATAACCTGAATTCGATTATTCTTTATTAGCCCAAAACTTCAAAATAAAAAATAATAAGCCAATTCAGGTTTAGAGATAAATTACATTTCATTTACCAATTGATTTAACCATATGGATTGCGCCGCATTTATTTTTCGTTTAGCTTCAGCAATCGAAAACCAAGCAGCTCTATCAATTTCAGGGAAGACTTGCATGTTATTCGAGTGTGGGGGCCATTCCATAGTAAATGTATTGCTTACGCATATCGTTTCGTCAACATGGTGCTCTAAAGCCCATGCGTAGACTATTTTGCCGCCTTTTTGTTTAATAGTTGATAAAGGAAGAAAGTGTCCGTTGACCTCAATGCCCGTTTCTTCCATAAATTCTCTTTTTGCCGCTTGCAATGGCTGTTCATCGGCGTTAAATTCTCCCTTTGGGATGGTCCAGACGCCATCATCCTTTTTTCTAAAGAATGGTCCTCCTGGATGAACTAAAAATACTTGTAATTCAGGGCATCTTCTGAACAGAAGTAAGCCAGCACTTTCTTTACCCATATTATTCTACTTGTCTTTGCTAAGTACTTGCTGGCTATTAACGAGAGGATGAGCTTATTTGTTTCCCAGCTGTTGTTGTTCTTTTAATGCAAGTACATTGTTTTTATCACCAAACTCTGTGGTTTTATTCGAAAACTCATCCATTAATGTTTCTATTCGGCTGAGATTATCAGCAGTATGCTGATGTATTTCTGGTAATACAGCTTCTAAATTCTTATCGTCTACTTCTATATTTTCAACTTCAATATTACTTATCTTTTCTAAGATAGCCTGTTGACTATTTTTTAAATCTTCCAGCTGACGGACAATTTTTTCCATCAATTCATATTTCTTCAACTTGTCCATAGATATTGCTTTTGTTATGCTGGATATAACAATCCATACGGACAGTTTGTTTAAGAAATTTTTTGGACAAAGTCTAGTTACGCAATGCGAATAACTTAGCTACATACTTGCCGATGATGTCAAACTCCAAATTCACAACATCGCCTTCCTCGATCATGTGCATGGCTGTATGTTCATAAGTATAGGGAATAATGGCAACTGAAAATTGATCTATTTTAGAATCAATTACTGTTAAACTGATCCCATTAACAGCAATGGATCCTTTCTCTACAGTAATATTACCCAACTTTGAATCATATTGAAAGGTAAATAACCAGCTGCCTTGCTCATCTTTTATGGAAGTACATATAGCTTGCTGATCTACGTGGCCCTGAACAATATGACCATCGAGCCGTGCACCAACTTTGGTGCAACGTTCCAGGTTGATTTTGCTGCCCACTTTTAGTGTAGCAAGATTGCTTTTCTGAAGCGTTTCTCGAATTGCGGTAACGGTGTGCTCTCCTGATCCTAAAGAAACAACAGTTAAACATACACCATTATGCGATACACTCTGATCTATTTGCAATTCATTAGATAATGATGAGGCAACTGTAAAATGAATATTTGTGTTTTCTTGTGCTAATTGTGTAATGACACCCAATGTCTCAATAATTCCAGTAAACATAATGCTGATTGTTTGTCAACAAAGGTACATTTCCGTTAATAACAAATAAAATGTTTCGATATATTTAATACTAATTGTATAAAGTACACTATTGAAGTGTTGAAAAATAAATCGGCTAAATGTTTTAATTTGGCTCACTGAGCTATATTTTATACCGTTTTTAAAAATGGTATAAATGAAATGTTGATTTATTTTGTGTGAATAATTTGTAATAATATCCTGAAAGGTGTATTTTGTGCCACAATTTTCAACCATACATTGTATATAAGTAGCTTGATAATTGCAATTATTTTAAATGTATTATAGATAACGATATAAAACACATTAACAAAAACCAACAACATGATCATTATTGCAGATGGCGGTTCGACCAAAACAAATTGGTGCCTGATCAATGACTCCGGGAAAAAGATTTACTTCAATACAGAGGGGTACAATCCATATTTTGTCTCGAGTGATTACATTGTGAGCTCATTGAAAAAAGGACTCCCCAAAGACTTGCCTTATAGTGAGGTTAAAGAAGTAAATTACTATGGCGCAGGCGTGCATAACGAAGAAAAGGCCGCTATTGTAGCAATGGCTATTAAGCAAGTTTTTAATCAATCAGAGGTATTTGTAGGGCATGATTTGTTAGCCGCGGCACGTGCATTGTTGAAGGATCAGGCCGGTTTTGCTGCCATCCTAGGAACCGGAACCAATACGTGTATTTATGATGGTAAGGATATCATTAAAAATATCGATTCTGCTGCTTATATTTTGGGCGATGAAGGAAGTGGTTGCTATATCGGTAAAAAGTTACTGACAGATTACGTACGTGGTTACATGCCAACGGATGTGCGTGAAGTTTTTTGGGATACTTTTAAATTGACGCCAGATGATGTGATGGATGCCGTATATACAAAGCCTTTAGCCAATCGGTTTTGCGCCAGCTTTAGTAAATTTGTGTATGATATTACAGTCAATATGGAGTATTCGAGGAGTTTGGTGAAAAGTTCTTTTGAAGACTTTTTTAAGAATCTGGTTGTTCATTATCCAGACTATCAGCAATATTCTTTTAACTGTATTGGCTCGGTGGCGTATAATTTTAGAAATGTTTTAGAAGAAACGGCACAGGAATACGGGATGAATTTTGGCCGCATTGTGCGGTCGCCCATTGATGATTTGGTTAAGTTCCATCAGGAAAAAATCAACGCATAGCCTTTCTAAAGTCAAAAATAAAAGGGGGGATGATTTATTCATTTCTCCCTTTTATTTATTTTGCTACTTTTTTTCTGTGCTCTTATTTGGAAAAATTCAACTCGTTCTTGAAAATCTTGTTATATTTCCGTTTGTCGAATTTATACAGCTTTGCGGCTCGGTAAGATACCCCTTTCTGCTTCTCATCCAATTCTTTCAATACATTATATTTCAGCATTTTCTTTCTAAAGTTCCTTTTGTCTAATTTTTTGTCCCAAATTGCTTCGTATAATTGTTGTAATTGGGTCAAGGTGAACTTCTCGGGTAGTAACTCAAATGCGATTGGGCTATGACTTACTTTACGCCGGATCTTTTCAATGCTCTTTTCGATAATATGTTTATGGTCGAAAGCTAAATCAGGTAAATTGTTTAACGGATGCCATTGTGCTTTCCTCACATAATTGGTTGTAGGCTTTAAATTTAAATTAACAGACTCCAATCTGAGCATGGCGTAATATGCTACGGTAATGATTCGCCCTTGAGGATGTCTTTTTAGATCCCCGAAGGTATAGAGCTGCTCCATATAGATGCCCTTTAGCCCAGTATGCTCCAATAAAATGCGTTTTACTGCATCGTCTATCGTTTCATTGTTTTCCACAAAAAAGCCGGGCAAGCCCCACCAATCCTTAAATGGATATTCGTTTCGCTCAATCAATAAAACTTTGAGCTCGCCTTCGTTAAAACCGAAGATAACACAGTCGGCCGTGAATATAGATTGTAAGTGTGGTAAGTTTGATTGCAAAGTTTCTTCTGTTTAATAACGTTTACATAACAAATTCGGAATACCTAAAATTAGCACAAAATTTATGTAGAGAAAGATATTTTTCAAAATTTTATGTTGCTGTATCCAATAACCTCAAAATTATAGAAGAAAATAAAAAATGCAAAACTTATAAAATTTATTTAGCCTCATTTTTTCATTTTATCAGAAAATAGGCTTCATAGTAGAAAAAAATAAAAAAATACAAATAAATAGCAATAGTGTAAGAAATACACCTTATATTCGTACTTAGAAATATGCTAAAAGATGTTACCTTTGGTGTGTGAAACAGTTAATTCAAGTGAAACCTATATAGATATTTTACAGTGGACAATTCAATCAAACGTATAGGCGTATTTACGTCAGGAGGTGACGCTCCGGGAATGAATGCTTGTATTCGTGCAGTAGTACGTACAGCTATTTATGAAGGAAAAAAGGTAAGTGGCATTTTGCATGGTTATCAAGGGATGATCGATAAAAATATTATCGATATGAATAGCCGTTCAGTGAGTAATATCTTGCAGTTAGGAGGCACCATTTTAAAGACGGCACGTTGTTTAGACTTCAGAAGTGCCGAAGGGCGCCAAAAAGCATATCATAATATAAAGGAAGAAGGAATTGATGCTTTGGTTGCGATTGGTGGAGACGGAACATTTACAGGAGCTGAGGTTTTTTCGAGAGAATTCGATATTCCAGTAGTGGGGGTTCCAGGTACTATTGATAACGATTTATATGGCTCTGATTTCACATTGGGTTATGACACGGCTAATAATACAGTGATCGACGCTATTGATAAAATCAGGGATACAGCCGCTTCTCATGATCGGCTGTTTTTTATCGAAGTCATGGGGCGCGATTCGGGCTGTATTGCTTTAAATTGCGGTATAGCAGGTGGTGCCGAAGCGATTTTGCTGCCCGAGAAAGAGACCGGTATTGATGAACTCATTGCTAAATTAGAAAATGCCGCTAAAGATAAAAAGACCTCAACCATTGTTATTGTTGCTGAGGGAGATAAAAATGGTGGCGCTTACAATGTTGCCAAACGCGTGCAGGAGAAATTTGATTTTTATGATACGAAAGTGACGATTTTAGGGCACTTACAACGTGGAGGCTCGCCTAGTAGTTTTGATCGGGTATTGGCTAGCAGACTAGGATTTGCAGCAGTTAAAAACTTACTAAAGGGTGAAACAAGAATTATGGTAGGGTTACGGGGAAATGAAATCGTAACGACACCATTAGAAGAAGCACTGCGTAGCAAAGAATTTAAATTGGCAGATGATATGATAGAGATGACAAATGTGTTGGCCATTTAGTTAATAAATATGATTGCTGTAGTATATAGTGGATCGAGGTTTGCCGATTGGCGGCTGGCCGAAAAAGGTAAGATTGTTGCGGGGTTTAAAACCATGGGCATCAATCCTTACCACAACGATGAACGGTATATTACACAAGTGTTTAATAAAAACAACAGCCTGATTAATTATGCTGAGCGTATCAAAAAAATATATTTTTTTGGTGCAGGGGCATCTTCTGAAGAACGAAAACAAACCGTATATCAATCTTTTAAATCTTTCTTCCGATACAGTAAGGTCTTTGTTGAACATGATATGCTCGCTGCGGCTTTGGCAACAGTTGGTAATGAACAATCTCTTATTGGTATTTTAGGGAGTGGTTCGAATGCGGCTTATTATGATGGTAGGAGGATTCAAGAAACGAATTACGGATTGGGTTATATTTTAGCTGATGAAGGTTCTGCCAATTGGATGGGGCGCTATTTGCTGCGAAATTATCTTGCTGAAACTTTACCCTCAGATTTAGCAAGCAAATTTGTGGATTATTATCCGTTAGATCGTAAACAAATTATGGACAAGGTATACCGCAATACCAATGCGGCTTTGTTCCTGAGTTCGTTTGCTGATTTTATTGCAGAACAAAAAGACCATGAATTCGTTCATCATATGGTGCTAGAAGGTTTTGAATTATTGTTCGAAACCTATTTTGTACCCTTGCGAAATAAATATAATTTTAATCGAATAAATTTTACCGGAAGTGTGGCTGCCGGATACGAGAAATGGTTAAGACAAATAGCCAAACATCATAATATGGAGGTGGGAGTGATTATAAAAGAGCCTATTCATAACCTTTTAAATTATTATTTAAATAAAAATTAGTTAAAATGAAAATTGGAATCAATGGATTTGGACGTATCGGACGTTTAGCATTTAGAGCCGCTATTAACCGTGAAGGCGTAGAGATCGTAGGTATCAACGATTTGGTTGATCCTGAGTACATGGCTTATATGCTTAAATATGACTCTACTCACGGACGTTTTGATGGTACTGTAGAAGCAAAAGACGGAAATCTGATCGTTAATGGAAAAACCATCCGCGTAACTGCAGAAAAAGATCCTGCTAACTTGCGGTGGAATGAAGTAGGAGCGGAGGTAATTGTTGAGTCTACTGGTTTGTTCCTTACACAAGAAACTGCACAAAAGCATATTGATGCTGGGGCAAAAAAAGTAGTGATGTCTGCTCCTGCAAAAGATGATACACCTACTTTTGTTATGGGAGTTAATCATAAGGAACTGAAAGCCGATCAACATATTGTATCTAATGCATCGTGTACAACCAATTGCTTGGCACCTATTGTAAAAGTTTTAAATGATAAATATGGCATCATTGAAGGCTTAATGAGTACAGTACATGCTGTAACAGCAACTCAGAAGACAGTTGACGGCCCATCTGTAAAAGACTGGCGAGGTGGTCGCGGTGCTTATCAAAATATTATCCCTTCATCTACTGGTGCTGCGAAAGCTGTTGGGTTGGTTATTCCTTCCATTAAAGGTAAATTAACAGGAATGTCGTTCCGTGTACCGGTTCCTGATGTTTCTGTTGTGGATTTAACTGTGCGTTTAGAGAAGCCTGCCACTTATGAGCAAATTAAGCAAGCTTTCAAAGATGCATCAGAAGGCGAATTGAAAGGAATTCTAGGCTATACAGAAGATGACGTTGTTTCAGAAGACTTTAAAGGGGATCCACGTACATCCATCTTCGACGCGAAAGCGGGTATCGCCTTGAATGACAACTTCGTTAAAGTAGTTTCTTGGTACGATAACGAATGGGGTTATTCAAATAAACTGATTGACTTGGTTCAAGAAGTTGGTAAACTTTAATACGGATTATTAGCTAATTAGCCATTAGGCTAATTAGCTAATTCTTTATTAACTCGACTATTTTCCGAATTTTTTCCTCACTACTGATTTCTATGGTTGTACCCATATGCTGTATAGTGGGGTTCTGATAATTCATATTGTTTTGAAGTGGTACTTTTGCGGAAGTATGGTACTCCTTAGCATGGGTTATTTTTTTTAACTCCAGAATATTCTTTTCGTTAATGCCTGATCCTGGCATAATGACAATTCTATCTGCTGCATGATCAACGAGAGTCTTCAGTAATGATGAACCCTCCATAGCGGTATTTTGCATACCAGAGGTAAGTATACGTTCGCAACCACATTCTATAATTGCTTCGAGTGCTTTTAAACCGTCATTACTGCAGTCAAATGCACGGTGAAAAGTTACTCCCATTGGGGCGGCCAAGTTGACCAGTTCCTTGGTACGAACCATGTCAACATTTCCTTCTTGATCTAATAGGCCAATAACAACACCATCGCAACCCAGTTGCTTGCAGATTTTAATATCCTCTTTCATAATCTCCAACTCTCCGTCAGAATAATAAAAATCGCCTGCCCGCGGTCTAATTAATACATATACCTTTATTTTGAGTTGTTCGCGTACACTTTTTATTGTTCCATAGGAAGGAGTGGTGCCTCCCTCATTTAAATTTTCACAAAGCTCTATGCGTTGGGCACCGCCTCGTTGCGCAGCTAGAGCAGAACCGAGCGAATTGGCACATATTTCTAGTAACATGTTTTCGTTGTTTGTTGTTATTTTGTTGGTTATTCTTGATTTAACAGCGATTGTATCTTCATACTAAGTACTAACTACTTCCTTCTCATCTCTCATATCTAATTAATACACACTTTTTCCTTTAATAAGCAAATCTTGCTTTTCGGTATGACACACAGCGTAAGAAAAACCTTGTTGTAATGCATATGCTCCATATTCTCCTTGTTTATTTATGGCAAGGAAACCCACTTGTATCTCTTTCGCTGTAGCCGGTTTCTTTTTGATGATACGTTTGACTGCTTCTTTACAAGCTTCTTCCGGGGTGTATCCTTGTCGCATTAACTCAACCACTAGAAAACTGCCAACTGTACGTACAACTTCCTCACCAACACCTGTAGAAGTCGCTCCACCCACTTCGTTATCTATGTACAAACCAGCACCAACAATCGGACTATCACCTACACGTCCATGCATTTTGAAAGCCATACCGCTGGTAGTACAAGCACCACTTAGATTTCCTTGTTGATCAATAGCCAACATGCCAATTGTATCGTGGTTATACTGGTTCCCCGGAAGTTTATTTGGTGAAAAATGCTTGTTTTCAATATTCATAACGGGTTTATATTCTGCTTTTTTTAACCATTCTTTCCAAGCCCTCTTCGAATCGTCAGTTAATAAGTTTTCCTTTTGGAAACCATTTTCCAATGCAAATTGTAAGGCCCCTTCACCTGCTAACATCACGTGAGGTGTTCTTTCCATGACCAGTCTGGCCACTGATATGGCGTGTGTAATATGTTCCATGGCTAATACTGCTCCACAATTACCTCTTTCATCCATAATACAGGCATCTAAAGATACATGTCCATCACGATCTGGATAACCACCTTTTCCAACGGTCGTGTTTTTTAAATCGGCTTCAGGTACTTTGACTCCGGCCTCTACAGCGTCTAAAGCACGACCACCATGTTTTAATATTTCCCAAGCTGCTTGATTTGCAGCAATGCCAAAATCCCATGTAGAGATTACAATAGGCTTGTTAACAGATGATAATCCTCTAAAGGTTTGATTTTCCAATTGTATGGTAGGAGCGCCTACAGCTAAGGTGGCCGTTCCTATGATTCCTTTTTGAATAAATTTTCTTCTATTAACCATGCCAAGATTTTTAATGTTCTAGACACAAACATAAAAACTCTTTTGGGAAATTGTAAATAAAACCAATGAAACTACTTATGCATTGTTGTGCTTGTTTTTTGCAAATACTGCATAAATTTGTTTTTACCCTTAACACCACTTATCTTAGTTTAAATAAGTTTCTAGCTTAATAGAGAAATCATATGGAAAATAATTTGAACAACACCATCATAAGATATTAATCAATCGTTCGTCTGATGAAAAAATTAACCATGCTATTCCTTTTTCAATTGATCTATGTTTTCTTTTGTTTTGGACAGGATGATTCGATTTGGAACAAACAAGTCGACCTTTTGATCGAAAAAATAGGCGCAATATATCATTTAGATAAGAGAGAAGTTGTTTTTCATGTATTACGTGATTCGCTTGGAGATTATGTACTAGAACATACACATGCAGCGGCTGCTGCTGATTTTTTAAATCAATATAAAAGTGAACAGATTCCGGTCAAAATCCGAGTAAAACCTTTGCCGGATAAGAGCTTGGCAGATAGCACATATGGGTTGGTTACTGTTTCCGTTGGCAACCTACGCGCACAACCCAAACATAGTGCAGAAATGGTTTCACAGGCACTTTTAGGTCATCAGGTAACATTATTAAAAAGAAAAGGAGGGTATTTCTTAATACGCACTTCCGATGGCTATATTAGTTGGTTGGACGAAAGCGCGTTAAGTAGGAAAAATAAGCAAGCAATAGATCAATGGAACGAGGGAAAACGCCTCATTTTCGTAGATGATTATGGGCATGTATTTAGCGAACCGAATGATGATGCTATGCGTGTTTCTGATTTAGTAATGGGCGATATTTTGAAAGTTACGAAAACAGGCGATAAGTTTTCTCAGGTACTTTTTCCTGATGGAAGAACGGGTTATGTTGCCAATAAACAAATGAAAGATTATGATTTATGGAAACGAAATATTCAAAGGGACTCCATCGGATTGCTTCGGGTAGCGCAAAAGATGATCGGTATTCCATATTTGTGGGGTGGTACGTCTATTAAAGGCGTTGATTGTAGTGGCTTCACAAAGACCGTATATTTTATGAATGGACTTATCATTCCGCGAGATGCCTCTCAGCAAGTGTTGGTAGGAACACCGGTAGATATTCTAACACAAGATACATTGGATGTTCAGAAAGCGATGAGAAATTTGCAAGCTGGCGATTTATTGTTTTTTGCGGCCAGAAGAGAACGAGGCCTTCAGGCCCGTATTACCCATGTAGCATTATATATGGGAGGAGGCCAGTTTATACAATCAGCAGGTAAGGTGCGTATCAATAGTATGGTGCCTGGCACAGCAGCGTATGACGATTTTCAAAGTCGAACACTGGTAGCTGCGCGTAGATATCTAGGCCATGTTAATCATCAAGGAATTAAGCAAGTTGAGTAGGAATGGTCACTAGGGCTAGGGAATGTAATTCTTGAAATTTTCTTGAGGTGTCTTCGAAAGATCAATTAAATAGCCATTTACTACGGCATAAATGGGCTTGTCATCTTTTGCAAGAAAGAAATTGGCTTGACTTCCCAATGTAGGGCTATTGCCGTATATTTTGCCTGTATTGCTTAATAAAATAGGTAAACGATAATGTAAATTACCTGTAGCGTGACGGATAGGTACAGCTAAATAGCCTTGTTTCAACAATTGCATGACTTTTTCCATGTTTAATTCTTTCACGCTATTAATAGGCGTGCCATATACTTTTCCCTTTTTGAATTTTAAGCCTTTAGCATCCAGTTCTTTGTAGCCAAAGCTTTCCTTTAGGTCGCCCACATCGTCAATCCGCCCACGCACATAAAAATTGCTATCTGGTGCCGTAATTTCATCTCTTTTTATTGCTAGATCCACTGGGTAAATACAAGCATCTACTTCAGCAGTAACGTTTCTTATCAACAGATCACAGAGTTTGGTGGCATTTTCAGGAATGTGGGTATAATCTGAAGCATCGTATTGTTCATAACTGCCTTGTGCAATTTCAATGAATGCATTCAGAATGATCATGAAGTTAAGTTTCCTGATATATTGCTTTTCTGGATCACCTCGGTACCCTCCAGATTCAATTAAAACAGTGCTGGCACCCCATTTTTGAAAATTATCACCAAATCCGCGTGGTTCATGCGTGTCATTATATTTGGCTACACCATTGGGGATATAGTGCTGCAACAATTGATTCATTCCGACAATTAATTGCATCGCTCGTTTGCGAACCTTATTCACATCCTTTTGGTAATTATAGGCAGGGGCTAAAAATGAAATCGTTGCGGGATTGCTGGTTCCCGGTACATTATAATAAGCGTGTTGGTCATGCAGATTAAATCCGAAAGCTGGCTCATTCACCTTTGCTGCAGTTTTTAGAACACGGCCCTCCGGAGTAGCCGCGGCACGAGCGTCTCGATTTAGGTCAATGTTCAATGCATTTCTTCTATTGAATATTTCGGCGCCATCTGGGTTAATCATGGGTAGAAAAAATAACGTTGTTTTTGTTCGGATCATGTTTCTTATAGAGTCATATGAATCATGCTTTCCCTCCAAGAAATTAAATAGATCGAACATAGCCATGGTTGCTGTACTCTCATTGCCGTGCATTTGAGACCATAGCATGATCTTTGTTTTTCCAGTTCCATATGTTAATTGATAAAGAGGGCGTTTTTGAACAGACAAGCCCAATTGCTTTACAACGAAAGCCGGCCCACCCTCGCGTTTTAAAATGAGTGGTTCAATATCACGGTGTTTAATCCGTCTGTGAGAAAGAGATGGTTCTTTAAAGGCCTCATAAGCGGTCGATAACATAAGCGTGTCTGGTATATAAGCACTCGGAGATTCACTTTGATGCTGTTTAGTTTGGCAAGATACCAGCACAACAAACAAAATGGCAATTAGTACGATGCGTTTCATATAACATTGTATTTGTAAACATCGGGTATTTAACTAAATACTTCCTCTACTGCAACAAGTGTGCCTATCGTGTATACGTGCGCTAACGATCAAATAATAATCGTTGTCCCGGCAAATCATTCCGGAACTGGCCATTTTCAAAGGCTAAATTACCAGATACGATGGTGTGTGTAATAGACGATTTAAAAGTGTGGCCTTCAAATGGAGACCACTTACATTTCGATAGAATGTTTGATCGATTAACGGTATAGGGCCTGTCTAGGTCAACTAACACCAAATCAGCAGCATACCCCTCGCGAATGTAGCCTCTATTAGCAAGTTGAAAACAGATAGCCGTATTGTGTGCTGTTTTCTGTACAAGTTCCGGTAAGGTGATTTTTTGAGCATGATACATATCTAACAGCGCTTGCAGGGCATGTTGCACCAGCGGACCACCCGAAGGCGCCTCGGCATATGGTTTCGTTTTTTCCTCTATGGTATGTGGAGCATGATCGGTGGCAATGACATCTATAAATCCATCCAATACTGCTTTCAACAATTCATGTTGATCGTGCATGGTCTTAACAGCCGGATTCCATTTGATAAAATTTCCCTTTTCTTTATAATCATGATCATTAAACCATAAATGATGAATACAGGCTTCTGCGGTAATCTTCTTGTCTATCAGTGGGATATCACGCGTGAAAAGCCCTATTTCTTTAGCTGTTGAAATGTGTAGGATATGTAATCGGGTGCCGAATTTTTTGGCCAATTCAACAGCGTATGAAGACGAACGATAGCAAGCTTCTTCCGAACGTATTAGGGGGTGCATATCAATTGTAAGTTCACCATAACGGGCTTTAAAATCATTTAGATTGCGACGGATCGTAGCTTCATCTTCGCAATGTGTGGCAATGAGCATAGGCACTTCTTTGAAAATAGCTTCCAATGTTTTTTCATTGTCTACTAGCATATTCCCTGTAGACGAGCCCATGAATACTTTTACTCCACAAACTCGAGTGGGATCTGTTTGAAGTACGGCATCTAAGTTATCATTAGAAGCTCCCATAAAGAAAGAGTAATTGGCTAATGAATTTTTTGCGGCAATTTGATATTTTTCTTCCAGCAGCTCCTGTGTTAAAGTGTTTGGCAACGTATTGGGCATTTCCATAAAACTGGTTGTTCCACCAGCAACTGCCGCTCTACTCTCATGCCAGATATCTGCCTTGTGTGTCAATCCGGGTTCTCTAAAGTGCACCTGGTCATCGATCAATCCAGGCAATACATGTAGTCCTTCTGCATGGATCGTGTGATCTGCCGGATGGTTGATTTCATTTGCAATCATTTCTATGATGCCATGGTTCAAGAATAGATCAGCGGTATAGATTTTTCCTTCGTTTACAATTGTTGCTGCTTTAATTAAAATAGATGCCATAGTGGGGTATGCAATTATATTGGTCAAACTTAGATAAAAATGAGTTGAGATACAATTGCAGGGCACCGTTTTTTGCCGATAGTCCAATCTATTCCCTATCTTTGCAGGCTATGTATCAGTCTTTCGAAGATTTTAAGTTGAATCGGCAACTCTGGAATGCCATTGCGGATGCTGGGTATACTGAACCCACCCCCATACAACAGAAGGCTATAACACCCATTTTAGCGGGGCAGGATGTGATGGGGATTGCGCAGACCGGTACGGGTAAAACAGCAGCATACGTTCTACCACTTTTAATGAAGTTGAAATATGCACAAGGTACAGATGCACGTGCACTCATTTTATCGCCAACGCGTGAGCTTGCTATGCAAATTGCCGATAGCATTCATGTATTTTCGAAGTATACGGATTTACGCACTGTAGTATTATATGGCGGTGTAGGACCTAAGTCTCAAATTGAAGCTCTTGAAAAAGGTGTTGATATCATCGTTTCTACTCCCGGCAGGTTTTTAGATCTTTATTTGGCCCAACATATTTATCCCAAACTGCTGAAATTCCTGGTGTTGGACGAAGCTGATAAAATGATGGATATGGGCTTTGTCGGAAAAATACACCGTATTCTGGAAATTGTGCCAAGAAAACGGCAGAATCTATTGTTTTCTGCAACTATGAGTGATCTGGTTCATAAGATTGCAGGAGATTTTTTAGCATTTCCTACCATAGTAGAAGTAGCTCCGCAAGCTACCCCTGCCCACACTGTTAGGCAACAAATGTATCGAGTGCCCAATTTAAAGACTAAAATTAACCTTTTACAATATTTACTTGCTAGTGAGGAAGATTTTCAGCGATTGATTGTCTTTGCAAAGACAAAAGCAACAGCTGATAATATTTATCATTTCCTTTGCAGGAAATATGGTGAAGAAGCCGTTCGCGTTATCCACGCTAACAAAGGACAAAATACGCGGATAAATTCTATCCAAGCATTTAAAGAAGGGAATGTACGTGTTTTAGTGGCTACAGATGTGGCCGCGAGAGGCTTAGATATCACAGATGTAAGCCATGTTATTAATTTTGACATCCCCATTGTGATTGAAGATTATGTGCATCGAATAGGCAGAACAGGGCGTGCCAATAAAAGTGGTGTTGCTATTAGTTTTTGCAATCCTGCAGAGCAGTATTATGTATCGAAAATTGAAAAATTAATCAGGCAGACAATATCGGTAGACGAAATACCAGCTTCTGTTCCTATCGAAAAAACAGATTTTAAAGAACAACAGGCCATTGCGAAAGAAATTGATGCACAAAAACGAAAAGAGAATTCTGAATTTAAGGGGGCGTTTCACGAGAAAAAGGCATCAAATGCAAAGTCAGATACAAAAAACAATAGCAACAGGAAAAAACAAAAATTAGGAAAGCATCCTAAATGAGCCGATTACGTATTACACCGTTGAATATTAGCTGCTCCATGGTACTAGCTTGGTTATTATGGGACATATGCTTTGAAGGAATCGTTTGGAAATGGATTGCTTACAGTTTAATGCTTATTGTAGTGATGGTGATAACGGATCTGGTTTTTCGTTTTTTTCTTAGAAAAATGAAACGTATTTGGTTAACAGAATGTGGATTTATTTTGTTTACGGTATTGCTTATTTGGCTCATGAGCTAATATATAAAATAGGAAAATAGAGTATATGGTGGTATTGATGGTAATAACTGCCAGTATTGAAATATGAATGGAAGATGAGAAAAGCAGAAATTAAATTAACGATTGAATTAGACGATGCAAATATCCCCCAAAATATAACTTGGGAATCAACAGAAGGAGAAAAACAAGAAGCATTACCCAGTAAGGCATTATTTTTGGCTCTTTGGGATCATCATTATAAAAATGCTTTACGTATTGATCTTTGGACCAAAGATATGCCTTTAGATGAGATGAAGCGATTTTTTTATGAAACGCTACAAACTATGGGCGATTCTTTCTTGAGAGCTGCCGGCAGCGACCCATTGGCCGATGCTGTTATTGGTGATTTAAGAGATTACTGTGCACATTTTGCAGAAAAGATGGAGGTTGTACAACCGAAATAAAAACGACTTATATAGTCGAACTAGGTTTGCTAGGTTGTGTTCTAAAAAATACTTAATTTGGTTGCTCTTAGGTAGAGGTGGAACCGTATGGATAGAAAAAATAAAGTAGCTGTTATAGGTGGGGGTAGCTGGGCAACGGCTATTGCCAAAATATTGAGTGATAACGATCAGGCGAAAGATATATTCTGGTGGATGCGTAATCGGGATGCGGTAGACTATATTCGGCAATATCACCACAATCCCAATTATTTGAGTGCAATAGAAATTAAAATACCATCCAGTCAGATTACTACTGACCTACACTACGTTATTGATCAATGCGATTTGTTGGTGCTGAGTGTACCAGCTGCTTTTTTAAGTAATGTGCTGGAAGGCGTATCATCTAAGCAGCTAGTTAATAAACGGATCATTAGCGCGATAAAGGGAATTGTTCCGGAAGAAAATCAAATTGTCGGAGACTATTTGCAGCGTGTTTTCAAAGTTTCCGTAGACCACATTGCCGTTATTGGAGGCCCCTGTCATGCGGAAGAAGTTTCTCTGGAAAAATTATCTTATCTTACAATTGCTTCAGCTTCTGTAGAAACGGCGACTACTTTTGCCGATATGCTGAATACTCGCTATATCAAAACGGTACTATCTGATGATATTTACGGTACGGAATACGGGGCCGTATTAAAAAATATTTATGCTGTGGCCAGTGGAATCTGTCATGGTATAGGATATGGTGATAATTTTCAGGCAGTACTTATCTCCAATGCCATACGTGAGATGGCTAGATTTCTCGCAAAAGTACATCCCATTAGCCGAGATATCAATGAATCTGCCTACCTGGGCGATTTATTGGTTACATCGTATTCACAATTCAGTAGAAATCGGACTTTCGGAAATATGATTGGTAAAGGATATACAGTGAAATCGGCACAATTGGAAATGAATATGATAGCCGAAGGCTATTATGCATCAAAATGCATTCATCAAATCAATAAAATGTATCACGTTGATATGCCTATCTGTAGAGCTGTGTATGCTATTTTATATGAAAAGCACTCGCCCCATATTGAAATGAAACTGCTTTCAGAACAACTTACTTAGTGATCTAACCAAACATAATAAGCCATGAAGACGAAGTTATGGAATGAAAATAAAATCTGCTATGTTTTATTGTATATCGTATGCATGATATATAGCAGTACGTATGCACAGCAACATGCAGATCGTTTTAAGAACGGAATGGTCGTTACTGCCCATCCCATTGCTTCTCAAGTTGGACTAACCATCTTAAAAGAAGGTGGTAATGCCGTTGATGCGGCCATAGCGGTACAATTTGCGCTAGCTGTTGTATATCCCAATGCTGGAAATATTGGCGGTGGGGGCTTCATGGTTTACCGCTCGGCAGGTAACGAAGTAGCTGCACTTGATTTTCGCGAAACAGCTCCGATAAGAGCGGATAAAGACATGTATTTGGATACCGAAGGCAATCCGATAGAGCGCTTGAGCTTAGATGGACAGTTATCTGTTGGTGTTCCTGGAACGGTAGATGGTATGGTTAAAGCACATCAGAAATATGCTAAATTATCATGGGGCGCATTGTTGCAGCCAGCGATCGACCTAGCAAAAAAAGGTTTTCCAATTACCGAAAGGCAAGCGGAAGAATTGAATGTAAGAAAGGAAACGTTTCAACGTTTCAATCCGATGGGCACGGCGTTGATTAAGAAGAAAGGAAACTGGAAAGCAGGTGATATATTGGTGCAAAAAGATCTTGCCCATACGCTCAAATTGATTAAAGATAAAGGCAGGGCAGGATTTTACGAAGGCCGTACAGCACTCTTGCTGATTGAAGAAATGAAACGTGGTAATGGAATCATTAGCCACGAAGATCTAAAAAGTTATGAAGCTAAATGGAGAAAACCTATTGTAGGCAATTATAGAGGATATGGTGTGATTTCCATGCCGCCATCGTCTAGCGGAGGGATAGCTTTGGTGTCTTTATTGAAATCGGTTGAGCCATACCCGTTAAACAAATGGGGTTTTCAAACCGATTCCACGATTCAGGTAATGGTTGAGGCGGAGCGAAGGGTTTATGCGGATCGCGCCGAGCATTTAGGCGACGCCGATTTCTATCCAGTGCCTGTAAGAGGCTTACTAGATAGCATTTACCAACTAAATCGCATGCGCGATATGGATTTTACACGGGCAACGCCTAGTAGTCAGGTAAAGGCGGGACAACCAGCAGTATATGAGAGCGAGCAGACAACACATTTTTCCATTGTGGATAAGGACGGAAATGCCGTAGCCATTACTACAACGCTTAATAATTCGTATGGTTCGCAGGTAGTTGTGCAAGGCGCAGGTTTCTTATTGAATGATGAGATGGACGATTTTTCTATAAAACCGGGCGTGCCAAATCTCTACGGCTTGCTAGGAGGGAAGGCCAATGCTATCGAACCAGGTAAACGCATGCTTAGTGCCATGAGCCCCACTATTTTAACTAAGGGAGGCCGGTTGTATATGGTGCTTGGAACTCCTGGTGGATCTACCATTATCACTTCTGTATTTCAAACAATACTTAATGTGGTGGACTTTAAAATGGGAATACAGCAAGCGGTTGATGCACCTCGCTTCCATCATCAGTGGATGCCTGACGAAGTATTTGTTGAGGAAAAGGCCATTACGCCTGTGGTGCGAAAACGCTTAAATGAAAAAGGATACGTGATTACCCCTAGGGGAAGTATTGGTCGGGTAGATGCTATTCTTGTTGATGAAGATGGAGGTTTAATTGGTGGAGCAGATAACCGTGGCGATGATACTGCAGTAGGTTATTGATTTTACATGAAAAGTAATAAACAAACAAAGGCTTCTATTTAGAAGCCTTTGTTTGTTTCGTTTTGATTACCACCGCTTTCTTTCTCCTTTTCGCTCGCGTCGCTTGCCTGAGAAATCGCGAAAACCGCTATTATCCCGTTCTCTATCTCTACTGCGGCTGCTTCCACTTCTCCCTCCAGAACGACCGCCTCTACTACCTCTACTGCCACCACTATCACGGTCTCCTGCCATCTCTATACGTACGGTTCTTCCGTTGTAATCCGCCCGATTAAAGGCACTCGTTATCTTATCTACAACACCATTCTCTACTTCAAAGAAAGTATAAACTCCTTTCAGGTCGATTTTACCAATGGCCTTGCCGCTTATTTGCGCTTGGTTGCAAATATATCCCAGCATATCGCCGCGTGTAAAATCATCTACAGAGCCTAGATTTATGAATAATCTAGTAAAATCTGATTTGTAACCTGTGCGGCCGAAACGATCGCCTCTACTCCCTCTTTCGCCTCGCATTTCACTTGCTGCGGCGTTTAAATCGGGAGCATTCTCGTAATAATCTAAGAAGCGGTTAAACTCGAGGCTCGCAAAATGTTTAATTACATCTTCTTTCGAGAAGTCTGCAAACTCGTCCATAATACGGGGGAGGTATTGACCAATTTCTTCTTCGTTTACCTCTACTGATTTCACTTTGTGTACCAATGCAAACAGTTGTTTCTCGCATACATCAAAACCACTCGGAATTTCTGCTTTTACAAATTGTTTACCAATGACACGTTCTATCTGGCGAATTTTACCTAACTCCTTAGCAGTAATGAGTGCAATCGATACACCTGTTTTGCCGGCACGTGCTGTACGTCCGCTTCGGTGTGTATAATTTTCAATTTCATCGGGTAAGGAGAAGTTGATAACATGCGTAACGTCGTTCACATCAATGCCTCTAGCGGCAACATCAGTGGCAATCAACAATTGCAGGCTGCGTTCGCGATAACGTTTCATTACTTTATCACGTTGCTGCTGCGATAGATCTCCATGTAAAGCATCTGCATTATACCCATCTTTAATTAGGGCCTCTGCAATTTCTTGGGTTTCAATCTTGGTGCGACAAAACACAATGCCGAATATTTCGGGATTGAAATCCACAATTCGCTTAAATGCAGCGTATTTATCACGTGGCTTCACCACATAATATTCATGATCGATATTGGCATTACCCGTGTTCTTTGTTCCAACAGTAAGCTCAAAAGGATCAGTCATGTAATTTTTTGCTATTCGACGTACCTCTGCAGGCATAGTGGCCGAAAATAGCCATGTTTTTTTCTCTTGGGGAGTAGTGGAAAGGATATCATTAATGTCCTCCTGAAAGCCCATATTGAGCATTTCATCTGCTTCATCCAAGACAACATACCGTACGTTCGAAAAATCAATAGCTTTCCTGCCAATGATATCAAGCATGCGTCCCGGAGTTGCAACGACAATTTGCACTCCTCGACGGATTTGACGTAATTGGTCACTAATGCTTGCACCACCATAAACGGCTACAATATGCACATCAGCAATGTTTTTGGAAAACTTTTTAATGTCATTAGCTATCTGTAAACATAACTCACGTGTTGGGCATAATACGAGCGCCTGTGGTACATTTTTCGAAAAGTCTAATAATTCTAATAACGGCAGGCCAAATGCTGCGGTTTTGCCGGTTCCTGTTTGGGCCAATCCGACAAAATCGCTGCTGCCTGTAAGGAGCGTTGGAATCGCTTGCTCCTGGATGGGAGTAGGGTTTTCAAAACCTAACTCGGTAATGGCATTAACAATATCATGACGGATTCCCAATTGACTAAATGGGTTCATGAAATTCAAAAAACGTTAGACTTCATTGTCTAAAGAAGGTGCAAAGGTATGATTAATTTTTTTTAGATGCAAGTGTTGAATGAGATATTTACAGGAAATAAAAAAAGCCGCCCTGGGGTGGGCGGCAGTCCATCTAATTGAGGAATGATGGACATCAATCAACCTAATCGTGCTTGAAAATATAAACCCTTAATTTTTGGGTTTCTACCTCCGTATCCATAAAGCCTGTGGCTACTATGGTATAATATTGTCCTTGTTTTGGTTTAAATTCCGTTGTGAGAAGTGATGAACCAGACTCGTGATTTAAAATATTCAGTGTATAATTTGATTGGTCATCGGCAGCGATGTTACCAAATGCACTGTTCTGTTTAAATTTCTTGTTGCTCGCCAATAATGTGTCAATACGCGTGGCTTTCAAGTCCATTGCTACGGAGTCTGGGCAAAGATTGATAAACCGAACCCGGGCAAAACCTGCTTTAGGAACATCGTTTACATAAAAGTCCTTTACTCCTAAAAGCTCCAGCTTTTCAAGCCTGTCTACTGCAAAAATTGAATAGCAGGCCCCACCTTCTAAGCTCCAATTCTTTACATCAAGTGTTTTGTTGGTTGTTGCATCGTTTATCTGGAACTGATTTGCTCCAGGGTATCGGCCTTGATAAATAATTCGATCTCCGAATTTAAATGATTGGTTGTTTACACGATACCCGTTTATGCCAACAATCAACTCATCAGCGTCTGGTGAGGCGTGGACGAACGAGACCAACGCAGCCGGTATCGGGTTGTCGTTTGGATCTTGGTTATCGTCTAGACATGAATTTAAAGATAGCAAGGTGGTCAAACCAGCCAAGATAAGTATACTGTGGTTCTTTAATAGATTAAATCGTTTCATGAAATGTTAAAAAAACGTTCATCACTTACGTGTTCAGATATCCAAACGGGTGAAGGTTAGGTTTTGCTACACCCTTTATTATTTTTTTAATACATGATGTAGAAACTTAACAATAAATAATTTATCAAGGTTAAATCGGGCGGATACGATATATTATTTGCGCGGAATTGTTCTCAGTGGTGTTCGCGAATGTCAAGCATTTTATCTAAGTTTGTACCAAAGAAGAGTCCATATTAATGTCTTTACAAGGAAATCAATTCAGGTCAAATACCGCAAAAGACACAGGGAAATTGCGTTACGGTAATAACTCCAAATCATCGCGCGGGCAACAAACGACCAAGAAGAACAGTGCATCACGTAATAACCAGCTTGGTGGAAGCAAGGCCATAAAGATTGCGGGGTTATTCTTTTTAATCTTATCACTCTATTTCTTAATTGCTTTCACATCCTATCTATTTACCTGGCAGCACGATCAAAGTTATATTTCCGAGGCCAATGGTGGGTGGAGTGTGCTTTTTAAGACACGCGAGGAATTGGAGCTGCTTGGATTAAAAGAGGTATTAGTAGAGAATTGGCTAGGCAAATTGGGAGCCTTATTGGCCAATCAGTTTATCTTTGAATGGTTTGGCGTTGCCTCCTTTTTATTTATTGGGATTTTTTTCGTCATTGGCTATCGCTTGTTATTTAAAATTAAGTTGGTTCCCTTTGATAAGCTGTTGGGGTATGGTTTTTTTCTCTTGTTGTTCATTTCTGTCGCCATTGGTTATTTTCATGGTTTTGTATCAGATTATCCCCATTTCTTAGAAGGCGAATTCGGCTTCTGGTCGAATAAATTGATGCAAACGCAGATTGGCTCTGCTGGTATGGGTGGGTTATTGTTGTTTGCAGGGCTTACAGCACTGATTATAGCATTTAACCTGGATTTTAAACTTCCTGAAAGAAAGCAAAAAGTAAGGTGGCCAGCTTATACTGAAGAAGATTTAGGTACATTGGAAGATGAAGACGAGCAAGAGGACGAAGCCCATATAGATGATGTGCATGCGGCTACATCTATTTCAAACAGAAATCAATTAAAAGATGAAAGAAAGCAGGCAGCCGAAGAGGATACACGTGAACGCTTATCTCAAAATCTCGTAGTAGATTCGAAACCTAAAGAAGAAGCTAGCAAAAGTACAGGCCCAACCTTTGAGCTAGAAACAACACCGAATAGCGAACGGGAAGTAATTGTGCCATCTACTGTCAATAAGCTTCAAGATACACCAATACCTAATTTGATGGTTGAGACGGTAAAGGAGGAAAAAACCATTAATACAGCCGATACATTAGTTGAACAATACGGTCAATATGATCCTAAACTGGATTTATCTGGTTATCAGTACCCTAATTTAGATTTGTTGAGAGATTATGGCTCGGGTAAAATTGTTGTAAACAACGAAGAACTAGAAGCCAACAAAGATAAGATCGTTGAAACCTTAAGCAACTATAATATTGAGATAGATAAAATTAAAGCAACTATTGGCCCGACAGTTACCTTGTATGAGATCATTCCAAAACCCGGTGTGCGCATTTCTAAAATTAAAAATTTAGAAGACGATATTGCATTAAGTTTAGCTGCCCTTGGTATACGGATTATTGCACCCATGCCCGGAAAGGGTACTATCGGTATCGAAGTTCCAAATACCAAGCCAGAGATGGTGGCTATGCGGGCTGTTATTGGCACCGAAAAATTTCAGCATACCGATATGGATTTACCCATTGCATTAGGAAAAACAATATCGAATGAAGTTTATGTGGCCGATTTAGCAAAAATGCCCCACCTTTTAGTAGCAGGGGCCACCGGTCAAGGTAAATCGGTCGGGATTAATGCGATCATCACGTCGTTGTTGTACAAGAAACATCCTGCCGAGCTCAAATTTGTTATGGTAGACCCGAAAAAAGTAGAACTTTCTCTCTTTAAAACAATAGAGCGTCACTTTTTAGCTAAACTGCCAGGTGAAGAAGAAGCTATTATTACCGATACAAAAAAAGTAATCAATACGTTAAATTCGTTGTGTATTGAAATGGATCAGCGATATGATTTATTGAAAAATGCACAAGTGCGAAATTTACGGGAATATAATAATAAGTTCATTAACAGAAGACTGAACCCAGAAGAAGGGCATCGCTTTATGCCGTTTATTGTACTCATTGTAGATGAATTTGCCGATTTGATGATGACAGCGGGCAAAGAGGTCGAGACCCCCATCGCTCGTTTGGCTCAATTGGCGCGAGCGGTAGGCATACACTTGGTCATCGCTACACAACGTCCTTCTGTTAATATTATTACCGGAACAATTAAAGCAAATTTTCCGGCGCGCTTGGCCTTTCGTGTATTGTCTAAAGTTGACTCACGAACGATATTGGATACTGGAGGTGCAGATCAGCTAATTGGGCGAGGCGATATGTTGTTAGCTACAGGGAGCGATTTGATTAGGATTCAATGTGCGTTTGTCGACACGCCTGAAGTAGAAGAGATTTCTGAGTTTATCGGTGGACAAAGGGGATATCCATCAGCATTCTTGCTCCCTGAATATGTAGATGAGAATGGAGAAGGCAGTGGTTTAGGAGATATCGATTTGGTAAACGATCGCGACGCGCTGTTTGAGGATGCAGCTCGTTTGATTGTACTCCATCAGCAAGGATCAACTTCTCTGATTCAGCGAAAACTTAAATTAGGTTATAATCGTGCGGGACGTATTATTGATCAATTGGAAGCTGCTGGCATTGTGGGGCCCTTTGAAGGAAGTAAGGCACGCGAAGTATTATATCCTGATGAGTACTCACTGGAACAGTTTTTGGAGTCATTGGATAAGAAGGAGTAAAGGAGGTTCATTATGTCTGTAAAAAAAAGAACATGGCCATTTTTCATTATAATGCTATTGTGCTATTTGGTTGGTTACGCACAGCAAGATCCAACTTCAAAAAAACTCTTAACAGATTTAAGTAAAAAGTACCAAACATATCGAACTGTTGGAATGACCTTCACGTTAAAAGCTATTGACCAACAGCAACGTGTTGTTGTTAATCAAAAGGGAACATTGATTGTTTCACCTAAAAGCAATCAATATCATATTACTTTTGACGATCAAGAGATGATTTCTGATGGTAAACAACAGTGGCATATACTGAAAGAGGAGCAAGAAGTGCAGTTAACAGCAGCAGGAGCCGATGAACAGCGAGAAACCATCACTCCTGCAAACATGCTTACCTTTTATGATCATGGTTTCAAACACATCATGGGAGCTAGTGAAAGGGTTGGTGGAAAAACCTTAAATGTAATTGATCTTACACCCTTAGACAATACCAAACCCTATTTCAAAATCAGGTTAAGGGTAGATAAATCACTTAACCAAATTTATGATCTAACTGTTTTTGATAAAAGTGGTACGCATTATATTTATGCTATTCAAAATTTTACTCCCAATGTAAAAATAACTAACAAAACATTTATCTTTGATCAATCAGACTACCCCAATATGGAAGTGGTAGACTTAAGATAATCATATTATAATCATTTCAATCAATAAACATTGTTGCCATTTACTCAGCATAGTTTAGATAAATTAGAAGCACTTTTTAAGGGTATGGGCTATAAAGTCCGCTATGAAAAGGGCAGCTTTAAAACAGGTTCGTGTTTACTACAAAACAGTAAAATTATTGTAGTAAATCGATTTTCAAATATCGAGGTAAAGATTAATTCGCTAATCGAACTCTTGAAAGAGCTAGAACCTGATATTACCCAATTGGATGATAAACAAAAACAGCTACTATTTAATATCAAACAAACCAGATTAACACTTTGATAGTTAAGTTTTTAGGTACCGGTACTTCACAGGGTGTCCCTGTTATTGCTTGCACATGTAGGGTTTGTACTTCTACTGATATACATGACAAACGGCTCCGTACATCTGTCATGTTTACCGTCAACAATAAGAATATTATTATTGATACTGGACCTGATTTTCGATACCAAATGTTGCGCGAACAAGTTGACCACTTAGATGCTGTTTTATATACTCATGCGCATAAAGACCATATTGCTGGACTGGATGATATCCGTGCTTTCAATTATTTTCAAGGTACAGCCATTGATGTTTATGCAGATTATTTAGTGCAAGATGCGTTGAAACGTGAATTTTATTACATTTTTTCCGAGCATAAATACCCGGGCATCCCGCGTATTAATTTGCATGAGGTGACGGATGCACCCATTTATATTGGAGATATTGAAATTCAACCTATAGATATTATGCACTATAAATTACCCATTAAGGGGTATCGCATTGGTAACTTTACTTATTTAACCGATGTGAAAAGCATCCCGCCTGTATCACTCAATAAGATTAAAGGGAGTCAAGTACTTGTAATAAATGCCTTGCAGCATGAAGCACACATCTCTCATTTAACATTAGCTGAAGCTTTGGAGATTGCAGCACACGTTGGTGCCGAACAAACCTACTTAACCCATATCAGTCATAAACTTGGTTTATATAACGAGCTTGAAAAAGAGCTTCCACCACGTGTTCATCTGGCTTACGATGGATTAACGATCTCTCTTTAAAAGTTAATCGTAAAAAGTTAAATCGTAACAAGAATGTAATTCTTTTTATTTATCCAATCATATGGTATACAATTCGTGTGTTTATTTGTTATTGTCGAAAAAAATCTATTAATTTGGTATACTAAGTGTTAATTTAAAAAAGAAAATCATGAGTTTACAATTGGGAGATGTAGCGCCAAATTTTGACGCAGTAACCACAGAAGGCAATATCAATTTTTATAATTACGCAGGTGATAGTTGGGTGGTATTATATTCACATCCATCAGATTATACACCGGTTTGTACAACGGAATTGGGCAGGACAGCTGCTCTGAAAAGCGAGTTTGAGAAAAGGAATGTAAAGGTGTTGGCATTGAGTGTAGATAGTGTTGAAGATCATCACGGCTGGGTGAAAGACATTAATGAAACACAACAGGTTGAAGTGAATTTTCCTATCATTGCAGATAAGGACAGGAAAATTTCTCAAGCTTACGGAATGATTCATCCCAACGCTTCTGCTACTGCTACTGTGCGCTCCGTGTATGTGATAGATCCAAATAAAAAGGTACGTTTAACCATAACATATCCGGCGTCTACAGGAAGAAATTTTCAAGAGATATTACGTGTTATAGATTCTTTACAGCTTACGGAGCAATATAGTGTAGCCACACCTGTAGATTGGAAAGATGGAGAAGATGTTATTGTTGTGCCTTCTATAAAAACAGAAGACATACCAGCTAAATTTCCAAAAGGCTATAAGGAAATTAAACCTTATTTGAGAACTACCCCACAACCAAACAAATAAATCAGCTTAGGGGATAATTAAGAAGTCAATTTTTTTGTCGAATCATTGAAAAATTAAAAATTTAATGGTAGGTTTGGTATTGTTTAAACAAATGCCGTTCGAATTCCATCCCAACGGGGTAGTATGTGGACGATTTCTTTAAGCCAAATATGAATGAATTAATCTGTGTTTCCTAAATGATGAAATAATTATATGCTTCATAGGTTTCACAAAATCGTACACACAAATATTTTTATTAATGAAAACCGGAAAAGTAAAATGGTTTAATGCGCAAAAGGGGTTTGGATTTATAATTCAAGAAGATGGAACCGACATTTTTGTTCACTTTAAAGATGTAGAAGGCGGAATTGATGCCATTAAGGATAATGATGCCGTAGAATTTGAGGTAGCAGAAGGCAGAAAAGGGCAACAAGCCGTAAATGTTAGAAAAGTTTAATGGATCAATAACGTACCATGAAAAAAGCCCTGAATTAAATTTCAGGGCTTTTTTTAGCTCAATCAAAATCTATGAATTGAGCTACACCTCCCTTTGCTACTAGCCCTATTCGTTATAAACCTCGGGATTAACGATATGTGGTAAACGTCTACCTTCAAATGCCGCAATAATATTATTTGCAGCAAGGCTCGCCATTCCATCCCGAGCTTCTACAGTAGCAGAACCGATATGCGGAAATACAGCAACTGTAGGCATATTCAATAAAGGATTACTGGGATCCATGGGCTCAGGATTTGTGACATCTAATCCTGCACCCCAAATATGTCCAAGCTGAATGGCTTCAATGAGATCTATCTCATTGTGTACACCACCTCTTGATGCGTTAATGAAGATGGCAGATGGCTTCATTTGATTAAAAGCATCTTTATTAAATTTATTTTTCGTTGCGGCAGTAAGGGTTGAAAATGCAGCTACAACGTCGCTTTGTTCTAAAAGTTGATCAAAAGATACCCTTTTAGCCCTAAGTTCTTGTTCGGCTTTATGATTGATAGAACGATTATGATAAATAATAGGCATTTGAAAGGCTGCTTTGGCTTTTTTTGCCAATTCATAACCAATATTACCTAATCCGAAAACACCCAATGTTTTGCCTTGTAAGGAGAAGCCAAGATCATCTGTTGGTTGACTAAAGCCCCATTCTCCACGAATAATTTTTTTATGAAGATAAAGTGCCTTGCGTGAAACTGTTAGCATCAATAAAAAGGCAGTGTCTGCAGTAGCTTCACTTAATACATCAGGAGTATTTCCAACAGGTATCTTTAAATCAGTTGCTGTTTTTACATTCACTCGGTCATATCCAACAGAGTGAAGTGAAATAACCTTTAGATGTTTGCAGGCATAAAGAAAGTGATGGTTCAATGGACCCCACCCGGCAGATAGCAATCCATCATGTGCCTGACAGCGTTCTATGAGTTCAGCCGAGGTCAACTCGCGTCGTTCGGTATGCATCTCGTAAGCAATGTTCGCCTGATCAAGCATGTCTAAACCAATTTGTGGAATCTTTCTGTCAATAAACACAGTCATGATGTAATATTTTAAGATACGGGGATAACGAAATCACGTAATATCAATGAGCAAATCCGAAAAATATACTGAAACATATAATGCCTATAACGAATAAGGTGATTCCAACATAAAGATAATCTTTTTCGAAAAAGAAGGCAACCAAAGAGAAAACAAGTCGTAAAATAGGAGTAAGGAACAACAATAATACGCCTAATAAGATAATGGATCGTCCTCTTCCATGCATTACACCGATAAAGGTGTTTTGTAAAACCGAAAAGATATCATGATCATGTTCTTTAAATGTTTGGTATTGAACTAGTTCTGCTTCATGGCCAAAGAGATAGATCAATCCGCCGATCGCTGCTATACTCAATGAAATCCATACGCCATAACGTAGCAACGTGCCAATGATGAATTGCATATCGGTATCTTTTAGTAGAGGTTTGTTTTTCATTGGAGTATGTGTTGCCTTTTCTTGTTAAATTTTCCCTAAAATGCCATTATAAATCATGTTAATAGCTAATAGAATAATAATCACTGAAAAAAATAAACGTAATTTTTTAGGATCGGCTTTAATCAAAATGCTTGCACCTGTCATGGCACCTAGTAAAACACCAATGACTGCCGGCATACAAATAGCGGGCTCGATATAACCTTTTTGGAGATAAATAACAGCACTGGCAGTTGCGGTTACACCCATCATGAAATTACTCGTTGTCGTGGAAACCTTAAACGGAATTTTCATAATGTTATCCATAGCGATGACTTTAAAGGCCCCCGAACCAATGCCCAATAGCCCTGATAACATTCCTGCCAATGCCATCATACTAAATCCACCAATTACATTTTTGGTTCCATAAGCAATCTGTTTTGTACGATCGGGATAAGTTGCAGGTAGCTTCAGTGCTAATGCCAGTGGGCTTGAGTGCTCGACTGTATGCGCTTCTTTTTTGCGTAGTGAATTTAAAGAAGAAAATATCAACGTACAACCAAATAAAACAGCAATGAAACTCGTTGGAGCTATAGCTGCCAATAATGCACCGCTAATTGCTCCAATGGTGGTTGCAATTTCTAAGAACATTCCCAAGCGCATGTTAGTGATGCCTTCCTTTACATAAGCGGCAGCCGATCCGGATGAGGTGGCAATAACGGATACCAACGCTGCACCGATGGCATAATGAATATCTACGTGTAGCATGGTTGTAAGTAAGGGGATGATAACAACACCACCCCCAAGACCAGAAAGAGAACCAATAAAGCCTGCGCAATATGCCCCCAAAAACATAATAAGCGTAAAAGTCAATACTGTCATTTGTAAAGGAGTTTGGTCAAACTTAGCTAATTCCATTCGTTATTGCTAACCGTTTGCTACGTGAAAAAGAAATAATTATGTTTGTTGGCAAAATGAAATGATGTAACCTTTTATAAATCACTCTTTATGCGTATCAAAAACCATGTACTACCGTTTTTAATTATTATATGCTACATTAGTCAATTCGCGGTTGCTCAAAACCGATATTTTAAGCATTGGCCGGAAAATAGCGATCCAATCCGGATCGGTTTGCGACTTACACAACATTTTATTGATACTCCGCATCCCGGATTTACGGTTAACAAACCTCCAAAGAAAATTATTTATCCTGAAGTTTGTACATGGTACGGTGCATTGAAGTTTGCACAAGCGGCTCACAATCAAGAGTTGAAAGCTGAATTGGAAAATCGATTTTTGCCGCTATTGACTGAAGAGAAGCAATTGGTTCCAGAGCCCGACCATGTCGATCATACAGTCTTTGGCAGCATTCCATTAATGCTGTACATGCAAACGAAAAATCCGGCATATTTTAAATATGGTATTCGGTATGCTGATGAGCAATGGCAATTGCCCACAAATGAGAAAAGTGAATACAAGAATTGGGCTCGGAAGGGTTTTTCGTGGCAAACGCGTATGTGGATTGATGATATGTATATGATTTCACTTGTTCAAGCACAAGCTTATCGCGCTAGCCATGATACCACATATCTAAATCGAGCTGCACATGAAATGGTTCATTATCTCAATGAACTTCAACGGCCCAATGGTCTTTTTTACCACGCTCCCGATGTGCCATTTTTTTGGGGGCGGGGAAATGGCTGGATGGCTGCTGGTATGACGGAAATACTAACATCTTTGCCTCCCAATCATTCAGATAGAGCACAGATCATGAAAGGATACAGAAAGATGATGGCATCTTTACTTCAATTTCAAACAGCAGATGGTATGTGGCGGCAATTGATTGATGATAAAGCAGCTTGGGAAGAAACTTCTGCCACCGGTATGTTTACTTATGCTTTTATCACAGGGGTTAAAAAAGGATGGTTGCCCGAAGCAACTTATGGCCCAGCCGCAAGGAGAGCTTGGCTCGCATTGGTTGGTTATATTAATGAAAATAACGATGTAACAGCTGTTTGTGAAGGAACAAATAAAAAAAATAATAGACAATACTATCTTGATCGTAAACAGCATATCGGGGATATGCATGGTCAGGCACCTGTACTTTGGTGTGCATATGCACTTTTGGAGTCCAACTAATTAAAATCGCTGTTGCGATTCAAATGATAAAGAAACAAGAAGATGCCTAGCCATTTATTATTTCTCCCCCGTTTGGATGAATAACTTGTCCGGTTAGGTAACTAGCATCCTCAGACGCGAGAAATACATAACAGGGGGCAATTTCGTTCGGATCGCCTGCACGCTGTAGGGGCACATCTGAACCAAAGGTAGCAACCTGTTCGGCAGAGAAGCTGGACGGAATTAAAGGTGTCCAAACAGGACCCGGTGCCACACCATTTACCCGAATGCCTTGTTCTGCCAGCGAAGCTGAAAGTGAACGAATAAACGCAACAATAGCTCCTTTCGTGGCAGCATAATCAATCAAGTGATGACTGCCACGGTAAGCAGTAACAGAAGTAGTACAAATGATACAGCTTCCTCTTTTGAGATGGGGTAAAGCCGCTTTGCTCAGATAAAAATGAGCAAAGATGTTTGTTGTGAAAGTCTTTTTTAATTGTTTGCTCGTAATAGCCATTAAACTATCTTGCGGATATTGTACCGCAGCATTGTTCACTAAAACATCAAGCCCACCGAAAATGTCGATAGTCTCCTTAATGATTTGCTTACAGTGCTTTTCATCCCCTATATCACCACTTATTAAATGAACTTTATGTCCTAATTTTTTTATTTCCTTTGCGGTTTGTTTGGCATCTTTATGTTCATCTAAATAGCTGATGCATATGTTGGCACCTTCACGTGCACATGCTAAAGCAACGGCTTTACCAATACCTGAATCACCTCCCGTAATGAGTACAACTTTTTCATTTAGCTTAGGTGTACCTGGTTTAGGAGCTGATTTGGGTTTTGGTTTCATCAAATTTTCACTTCCGGGCTGTTTGGCCTGCTCTTGTTCAGGTCTTATTTTTTTGGCTTTATCTTTTTTCATTGGAATAAATTGTTTTGTTCCGTTTTGATCTATTGAGTTTGTATCTCCTGAACAAAAAACATCTTACATGTGTAATTGTTTATTAAAGAACATTAAACATGAAAAGCACTATGGCAAAGTATTCAAAAAAAGCAAGTGAAAAGGTAGAGAAGACCATGCATGAAATGAAGGAGGGGAAACTGAAAAGCGGAAGTGGTAAAAAGGTTACTTCAAAAAAGCAAGCCGTGGCAATTGGCCTTTCCGAGGCACGTAAAGAAGGGGCAAAGGTGCCTAAAAAGAAATCTTAATTAAAAAGCCGCTGGCATCTCTCGACGGCAGCGGCACAAACACACATGAAATATTATTTTCCTACGCGACTTTTCTCCGAACTATCTAAATCACGATGTGATATTTTTAATTTTTGATTCCCAAAATTATAGGTTAATGTGAAACGTGCTACCCGACTTTCCCATCCATTTTGTATGCGTACATTAAGATTTGAATAATCGGTTTGCACCTTGTTGGGCCGGGTGTTAAAGACATCTGAAACAGCCAATTTCAGTTGCAATTTTTTATCTAAGAAGGATTTGTTCAGCCCTAAATCGAGCGACCAAGATGAGCTGATTTGGTAAATGCTCCAACGCAGTGGTGATTGGTACTGTGCTGTGGCTTCAAATCGAAAAGTCTTCGTTAAATTCAGCGTATGATTGCTGTTGAACTGCAATCCAAATTGCCCATAATCAATTGGTGCTTCAGGTAAATCTGCCCGATAGCCTAAGTGCATCGCATTGATATTGGTATTACTGCTCCAGAATTCTCCTGTAGCTATGGGCACGTTAACATTTACAAAATAAACGTGCTCACTAGCAATATTTTCCCGGGTTACGTATAAAATATTGGTTTTATCATCTTGATACATGACCTCGCCCACCATGTCTTTCGTTTTTTGATAGCCAGCAGTCAGTGTATATTTTTTTGATAAGGTATAATTTACCTCATATGAATTCGTATAGGATGGATTTAGAAATGGATTTCCTTTTTGATAGCTATATGGATCGGCATAGAACAAGAAAGGATTCAAGTTGCCATAATTTGGGCGATTTATTCTGCGGCTATACGAAATACCCAAGCTGTGGTTATCTGCCAATTGTTGATTGATGCTTACGTTAGGGAAAAAGCTAAGATAGTCGCGCTTGTTTTCCTGCTTTAGTGTGATTGAATTTCCATCTGAATACGTATGTTCCACCCTTAGGCCGGCCTTTATTTCGGTTTTATCGATTGTCTGGCTATAAATGGCATATGCGGCCGTAACGCGTTCCGTATAGACAAAATGATTTGATTGCTGTTGGTTATTTTGCCATTGACCGTCTATCTGATTAAAAAATCCCATGTCGTTATCACTTTTTACTGCGCTGAACTTAGCTCCGGCTTCAATTTTATTCTTTGCGCCCAATGGATGGGTATAATCTATTTTAGCAGTCTGAATATTTATTTCAGAGGGCATCTCATTAAAAATATGTTCTGGGTCACGCAGATAGCTGCCATCAGGATAATAGAAATAATTATCGTAGTAATTATCAGTTTTATCGGTAAAACGAGATATATCCGCCTCCACAGCCAACTTTCGGCCGTTTGTATCGATATTGAACGTATTGTTTACATTAAAAGATAAGCTGTTGTAACGGTTATTGCCATGACTAAGCGTATTTAACGTAGAATCTAACGTACTATTTAAATCAGCAATACGGTTGTTGCTATTTGATCGGCTATCCCCGTTTAGAAAGAATCCCGAGAACAATAAACTTACGGTATTCTTATCGGAGGTCTGGTAGTCAATTCCAGCACGTACATTACTGCTTCTACGTTTGTCTTCAAAGCGGGCCAATTGATCAAAAACTTTTGAATCGGTCTGGGTACCGACCGTTCTATATAAGGCTAAATCATTATTAAAACCGTTGTTTACATAGCTGTAATTACCAAACAGATTGATCTTTCCCACTTTATGGTTCAGTTGTACGGAGCCGTTTGATTTGTGCGTTTTACCATAGCCACCACTCAATGTGATGGTGCCATTTGTACCCTCCATTTTATTTTTCTTTAGCTTGATGTTGATAATTCCAGCTGTTCCGGCAGCATCGTATTTGGCTGAAGGATTGGTGTTTAGCTCAATTGATTGAACGTTATTGCCATCCATTGCTTTTAACATATTGGCTAATTGTTCCGCTGAAAGATATGTTTGCTTTCCATCAATCATAACCGTTACTCCTTGTCGGCCCATTAGACTAATATTACCATCTTTATCTACTGATACACCCGGAGAACGCTGAAGGATATCCATTGCCGTATTTCCTGCTGCCAATGCCGTATTCGCTACGTTTACTACCAAGGCGCCATCTTTTCGCTCTACCGTAGGCTCGTTGGCTGTAACAGTAACCTCATTTAACCGATTTATCTCTGAGATTAATGTAATTTCCGGTACGTTTATTTGTTTGTTTTGTGTGGTAGCGTTAACGGATTGATAATGCTTACGGTAACCGATCATCGAAGCTGCTATGAGATATTTGCCGGTTTTGACCTCATCAATAACGTAAGCTCCTTGCTCATTCGTAAACACAGATTTAACAAAAGTAGAATCCTTTGCATGTAGCAAAACGATGGTTGCCAGGTCAACTGGGTTTAAATGTTCGTCTTTTACCATACCTTTAATGTGGATAGAAGTACTCTGAGCCCAGGTGCTCACTGTCGAACAGCATATAACGAATAGTGTTAGCAAGGTAACGGAAAATAAAAATAAATAAGAAGTATGTTGCTGTGTGTTTGTTTGATTTGATTTCATTCGTAACTAATTTGTTTTTATAAGCCTTAATTGAATCTGCATTTATATTTTGTGAAAGTTGCTGTCATGGCAGCTTTCACCTGTTTATTTTTTCAAAGGTATTTTTTGAACGCGTTAATAGAAATGTGAATTAGGTGAACACATTTAAGTTTTCGGCGAATAGCCTGTTTTTATAGGTAAATGAGTTTTCCATAACAGGTAGACGCTAAAATTCATCAAACGTTGCAGCTCATTTTATTTTATTTTGATAATTATATTGTAATGAGGAAAGTTAAATTTTGGAGCGATCAATCAGCTTTTGTAATTAATTCGGAATGAGAGCGTAATCATAGCAGAAAGAGGAGGAATAAAAAAGCCCCATAACTTTTTGTAGACATGGGGCTTTTTATTATTGCTTTTCTAGCCATTTACGAGCGTTTACAAAAGCTTCTATCCAGGGAGAAACCTCATCTTCCCTTCTGTCTTTCGGATAATTGGCCCAATGCCAACTAAAGAGTGAGCGTTCGATGTGAGGCATCATCACCAAATGTCTTCCAGATGCATCGCATAACATGGCTGTATGATAAGTCGAGCCATTCGGGTTAGCCGGGTAAGTTTCGTAGGCATATTTGGCAACGATGTGATATTGATCCTCGGTATAGGGTAGTTCAAATTTTCCCTCTCCGTGAGAAATCCAAACACCCAATGTACTACCTGCAAGGCTAGAGAGCATAACGGCGTTATTTTCTTGAATAGTAAGTGAAGTGAAACCACACTCATGTTTATGACTATCGTTATGTAACATCTTTGGTTTGTCTTGATGCTCAGGATTGATAAGTCCTAGTTCAATAAACAGTTGGCAACCATTGCAAATGCCTACAGATAAGGTATCTGGTCGTTTAAAGAAGTTTTCTAATGCAATACGTGCTTTTTCATTATACATAAATGCACCTGCCCAACCTTTTGCAGAGCCCAAAACATCTGAATTGGAGAATCCACCCACTGCACCAATAAATTGAATATCTTCCAGAGTTTCTCTTCCCGATATAAGATCGGTCATATGCACATCTTTTACATCGAAACCTGCCACATACATCGCGTTGGCCAATTCGCGTTCCGAATTACTGCCTTTTTCACGTATGATAGCAGCTTTTGGTCGCGGTTTTGTAGGATCAACCGTTGGTCTCTTTCCATTGAAATTTTCAGGGAATGTGTATCGAAGCAAGTGGTTTTTATAGTTGTTAAAACGTTCAGTCGCTTTTTGTCTACCGCTTTGCTTCACGTCTAATAAGTACGATGTTTTAAACCAAGTGTCACGTAATTTATCAATGGCAAAGTCCCAGTTTTCTGCTCCATTTTTAACGTGTAGATTCGCCGTGCGCTCTACCTGTCCAATTCGGTGGAACGAAATGCCTGCGCGTTTCAATTCGGTCTCCACTTGAAGTGTGGCCTGAAATACCAATCCGATATTTTCAGCAAATAAAGCCTTAATGATATCGGGTTCGTTTAGCGAAGTTAAATCAATGGTAGCACCCAGGTCACTATCAGCAAAACACATTTCCAGTAAAGTCGTAATCAGTCCACCACTTCCAATATCATGTCCGGCTTGAATGTGTCCGGCTTGTATCAGCGCCTGTATGGTATTAAATGTATGCTTAAACACATCTATAGCAACAACATCCGGAGTATCGTTGCCGATTCGATTTAGAATTTGCGCAAACGATGATCCGCCTAATTTATATTGATCTCCAGAGAGATTAATATAATAAATAGCTCCTCCATCATGTTGCAATACGGGTTCCACAACCTGGGTGATGTCATTACAATGTGCTGCTGCTGAGATAATGACCGTGCCCGGTGCAATGACTTCACCATCGGGATATTTTTGTTTCATTGACAAAGAATCTTTTCCCGTTGGTATATTAATACCCAATTGGACAGCAAAATCAGAGCAAGCCTGAACGGCCTCATAAAGCCGTGCGTCTTCTCCTTCATTTTTACAAGGCCACATCCAATTGGCAGATAAGGAAATGCCTTTTAGGCCGTCTGCCAATGGGGCCCAGATGATGTTGGACAGCGCTTCGGCTACTGCATTGCGGCTACCAGCAGCGGCATTGATCAACGCAGTAAGCGGTGAATGTCCGATAGATGTTGCCACACCATCTTTACCCTGAAAATCGAGTGCCATGACACCACAGTTATTCAGAGGAAGTTGTAATGGGCCTACACATTGCTGCTTAGCCACACGCCCACCTACACAACGATCTACTTTGTTGGTCAACCAATCCTTACAAGCCACCGCTTCTAATTGCAACACTTGCTCAAGGTATTGATGAACATGAGAAGCATCATAATCGATAGATGAATAGGTGCGATCAACTGTTTTATCTTCCATTACCATCTTGGGTGAACTTCCGAACATATCATCCAGAGCCAAATCCATGGGTTTTATGTTACTGCTGGAAGAAGCGATGGTAAAACGCTGATTCCCAGTTACATCACCTACAGTGTATAAGGGAGACCGCTCACGGTCGGCCACTTTTTTCAAAGTGGCTAAATGTTCTTCGCCAATCACAAGCCCCATTCGTTCTTGCGATTCGTTGCCAATAATCTCCTTGGCCGATAATGTAGGATCACCAACCGGTAATTGATCAAGATCTATGTAACCGCCTGTACTTTCCACCAGCTCAGACAAACAGTTCAAATGGCCCCCTGCGCCATGGTCATGTATAGAAACAATGGGGTTTTCGTCACTTTCTACTAAGCCTCGTACGGCGTTTGCTGCCCTTTTTTGCATTTCAGGATTGGAGCGCTGAATAGCGTTCAGTTCTATTCCTGATCCGAAAGCACCTGTATCAGCAGAAGAAACTGCCGCTCCGCCCATACCAATGCGGTAATTTTCGCCACCCAATACGACAATTTTATTCCCTGCCTTTGGTTTTAATTTCTTTGATTGATCTGCTTTTCCATATCCAATACCGCCAGCCAACATAATCACTTTATCAAAACCCAATTTGCGGGCATCTTCTTCATGTTCAAAGGTGAGTACTGAACCAGCAATAAGCGGTTGTCCGAATTTATTTCCAAAATCGGATGCGCCATTTGATGCCTTAATGAGAATATCCATAGGGGTTTGATAGAGCCAATTACGCTCTTCCATAGCCTTTTCCCATGGCCGGTTTTCTTCTAATCGAGATAAGGCAGTCATATATACAGCGGTACCGGCTAAAGGCAGCGATCCTTGGCCTCCAGCCAACCGATCCCTAATTTCTCCTCCCGAACCAGTAGCTGCACCATTGAATGGTTCAACAGTTGTGGGAAAATTATGGGTTTCTGCCTTCAGCGATATTACCGATTCGAATTCTTTGAGCGTATAATATGCCGGCTCGTCCGGACGAATAGGAGCAAATTGTTGCAGTTTGGGCCCCTTGATAAATGCTACATTATCCTTGTAGGCTGAAACAATCGCATTTGGGTGCTCTTCGGATGTTTTACGGATAAGTTTAAATAAGGAGGAAGGTTTTTCATTTCCATCAATCACAAAGGTTCCATTGAAAATCTTGTGTCTGCAATGTTCCGAATTCACCTGAGAAAAACCAAATACCTCCGAATCGGTTAACTTTCTGCCCAAGCGGTGAGCTAATTGGTTGAGGTAATTAACCTCTTCGTCACTTAAAGAAAGGCCTTCTTGTTTATTATAGGCAGCAATATCATCTATCTCAAGAACCGGTTCAGGGGTGATGTGTATGGTGAAAAGCTCTTGATCAAGTGTGGTATATTTTTGCATAAGCATATGATCGAAATCATCAAAATCAGGATCAATGGCCGTAAATTCTTCAATCCGAATAATATCATTTATGCCCATGTTTTGCGTAATTTCAACTGCATTGGTACTCCATGGGGTAACCATGGTAGCCCTCGGGCCTAAATACGGTGACTGGATGACCTGATTAGAAAGCAGCTCTGTTCCACCAAATAGCCAATTCAATTTAGCTATTTCTGTAGCGGTCAGGTCACGTGCTATTTGTAAAGCGAAAAGTGTGTGGTGATGGTTTTTGAAGAAGTAAATCATGTTTTCCTTTAAGAGATGCAAAAATAAGGATTTTAGGGTTTATATACAATGAAAATCGAGCGATAGCTGTCGTTGATTTGCAATAAATAATGTGTACTTCTTTATATTATATATTTGAAGGACGCAAGCAAGCCGATTGCTTTCCCCTCACGCTTTCCCCGTGTATCTTCCGCCTCCTATTCACGGTATATCCACGCTATATCCGCTATAAGGGTAGCAATAGCGGGCATATAGCGGCAAACTAGCGGCTAAGTAGCGGCAAAAGTTGGGGTGGGAAGAATGAAAAAATAAAAAAATGACCAAGTATTACAGATGTTTTTAGTATATTTGAGACTCTACCAAACCTGTGCGACTTAGCATGTAAATACACAGTCTTTTGTGTCTCAGTGTTGTGTTAATTTTATTTGAATGGAAGGTGCAACAAAAAAATGTAATTATGGAAAGCTTATTATTCAGAACAGACATTCACACAACCACATTAAAAGGTGAGTTGTTAAATGCATTGGAAAATGTAAAAGGATTGGCTAGTTGGAAATTCGATTTTGATTCGATTTACAAGCCTCTGCGCATTAACGGTATCGGTATAAATTACCTAGAGGTTATCAAGGAACTGGAACGGTTTGGGATAAAAGCTACCCGGTTATATGAAGAGTAGGGCGGCTACCCGCCCTAGCTTTTTATAACACTACTTTTTTACCAGTTTTACATGCGGTATAAATAGCATCTATAATCCGAAGATCTTTTATAGCTTCCATTCCATCTACTGCAACAAGAGGTTTCTTGTTGTCAAATATAATGCTCGCCATTTCATCCATCTGTACAGTTTGTTGGGTAAACTGTGGTTGTGTAAGTTCGCCTAAGTGTGTGCGGCCTTTTATTGGTCCGTAACTTGTTGAGGGTTGTAGTTCGGCAAATCCTTTTTCACCATTCAAGAAAAATCGATCAAGATGATTCATGTTGTACGTAGAGAGACAAGAGGCAATGGCGCCGCTAGGAAATCCCAATTGAAACTGTATCGTTTCATCCACCCCTTCTTTGAATTTCTGCGGATTGGTTTTTGTTTCTTGGGCAGTAACCCAAACAGGCTCTTCGCCAACCATGTACCGTGAACCATTTAGTGCGTATATACCAATATCCATGAGTGCCCCGCCGCCAGCAAGATCCTTATTCAATCGCCATTGATTGGGATCGCCAATACGAAAACCACTTTGTCCTTGGAAAAACATGATTTTTCCAAATTCTCCAGCATTTCTCATGCGTATAATTTCTAATGTTTTCAATTCAAAATGCATGCGATAGCCAATCAATAGCTTTACCTTTGCTGTATTACAGGCATCTATCATTTCTTGCCCTTCCTTTGCGTTAATGGCCATTGGCTTTTCGCAAATTACATGTTTACCCGCTTTCGCTACCCGGATTACTTGATCGTGGTGCAGCGCATTAGGTGTGATCACATATACGGCATCGATATCTGGATTGTTTTTTATAGCATCAAAGTTTTCATAATCATAGCAGTTTTTTTCAGGAATACGGTATTTCTGCTGCCAATTCTTTATTTTAGCTGGTGTGCCACTAATGACACCCACCAGCTTGGCTCGCTTGCACTCGCGTAAGGCCTCTGCAACGCGTGTACCATAACCACCTAATCCCATAATAGCAACCCGAAGTACACGCTCTTGATTCATGTTAGTCTGGTTATCAAAAGAAAAAGCAGTAGGCATAAACGGTATGGCTGCTCCGGTTACCATGAGTTTCTGTAAAAAATTTCTTCGGGTCTGCATAGCTTCATGTTTTTTGTTAATAGTTGTAGAACAATAGGATTACTATTTGGTTTGTTGTTAGGTATGCATCTTCAGTGATGATTTCCTAACTAACAACTCGTGTTTGAGTACAATGGTTTGTAGTGTCATATCATGATCATGCCCTAACTGGTTTATCAATACACGAGCCGCTAATTGACCGATTTCAAAACCTGGATATTGAACGGTCGATAGTGCCGGGGTGATTACTTTAGAGACTGGATCGTTGTTGAATCCTATAAAGGCTATATCATTTGGTATTTTGATGTTTTGTTGTATCAACTCATTCATACAGCTTGATGCACAATTGTCGTTCGCTACAAAGACACCATCTGGTTTAATGGGCATGTCCGAAATTCTTTTGGCTGCTTCTATACCATCATTTTGTGTCAAATTGTTGATAATTAAGTGATCATCATCAAAAAAAACTCCATACTTCTCCAGGGCGTTTCGAAACCCGTTGAAACGATCCAAATAAACATTTTTAGATAGATTGCCCGTTATATGCAATAAACGTTTACAGCCTTGCTTCAGTAAATGTTCCGTAGCTTCGAATCCTGCTTTGTAATTGTCAATAACGATTGTAGGGCAATTGGGATGGTTGAAAACACGATCAAAAAAAATAACCGGAACACCTTTCTTCAAAAAGGGGAGGAAATGATCGATATTGTTGGTGTCATATGCAAGCGAAGCTAGTAAACCGTCGACTCGGTTGTTGAATAAAGTGTGTGCACTCTTTATTTCCTTTTCAAGCATTTCGTGTGATTGTGTGATAATGAGATTATAACCAGCGTTGTTGATGACTTTCTCTATGCCTGCGATAGTTTCAGCCATAAAGTGACTATTAATCCGCGGAACAATTGCACCAATGGTATTTGTGCGGTTCATGCGTAATCGGCTGGCAAAGGTGTTCGAACGATAACCCATACTTCGAGCTGTATCCATAATTTTTTTACGGGTACTTAACTTGATTGCAGGATTATCCTTCAGCCCGCGGCTTACCGTTGTAGGCGAGATGTTCAGGGCCTTGGCGATATCATATATAGTTATCTCTTTATGGTCTTTTGCCATGTTATTGAAATATATAGAGCTTGGTATAAATATAATATAAAATGCAACCGGTTGCAATATTTCTGATTAACAATATCAAATAAATTGTTTTAGCAAGATAATAGTTTATAAAAAGAGAATCAAATTCAGTATACTTGCTACACTTTTATAAGCCGACTGAAAGGGAAGATATAGATAAAGATTATTGCTATGTCGGCCAATAAACTTTAATAATAAATAATTTATGATGGCTTACGCTACGCGAATTGCACTAATTGCCGCTTTGGGCGGCTTCTTGTTTGGTTTTGAAACAGCTGTTATTTCTGGAGCCGAAGGAACTATACAATCCTTTTGGGCTTTAAATTCTTTTTGGCTGGGATTTACAGTTGCTTCAAGTCTTATTGGAACGGTTTTAGGGTCGCTCATTGTTGGAAGCTTAACGCAAGCTAATGGGCGAAAGGCAGTTTTACTTGGCATTGCTATTTTGTATTTGCTTTCTGCAATTGGTTGTGCCATCACCTCAGCATGGATTGTGTTTGTATTGTTCCGTTTTCTTGGGGGGATTGCTGTTGGCGCTTCTTCGGTAGTTGGCCCTATGTACATTGCTGAGATTTCACCCGCTAAGAGCCGGGGTCGACTTGCGGGTATGTTTCAGTTGAATATCGTTGCGGGTATTTTGGTCGCTTATCTTACAAATTACCTTCTTGCAGCGGCTATGGGCAGTGATGATTCATGGCGTTATATGTTGGGGATTATGGCTATACCTGCTTTGGTTTTTGCCCTATTGCTTATTCCGATCCCGGAAAGCCCTCGTTGGCTGGTTCTAAAAGGACGAGATCAGGAAGCAGCTGGTATTTTTCATAAATTGGGGCAAAGCAATGCAGGCGATTTGATTACAGAGGAGCATCGGTTGGCGCAAGGTGGCGTTAAAGAGAGCCTATTCAATGGGAAATACAACAAACCCATATTTTATGCCATATTGTTGGCTATGTTTAATCAACTTTCAGGTATCAATGCCATTTTATATTATGCCCCGCGGATTTTCGAAATGGCGGGATTTAATAAAGCAGATGCTTTTCAGCAATCGGTTTATGTTGGGTTGGCAAACTTCGTTTTTACTGCTTTAGCGATGACAGTAATCGATAGATTTGGTCGGAAAAGGCTCTTATTGATTGGTGCCGCAGGTATGGTGATTTTTCTCATGTTGACAGCTGGAGCGTTTAGCAATCCGGCCATGGCAGATAAAAAAGTTATTTTTTATCTCATTGGTTTTATCGCATTCTTTGCTTTTTCACAGGGGGCAGTTATTTGGGTTTTTATTTCTGAAATTTTTCCAAATTCTGTGCGCTCCCAAGGTGGTTCTTTAGGTAGCTTCACTCATTGGATTATGGCTGCCATCATTTCCTGGGTGTTCCCAATTATTGTTGAAGGAAGCGCGCAAGGCGGGTTTTATTCCTTTGTTTTTTATTCGGTTATGATGTTATTATCATTCTTGTTTATTTGGCGGGTCATGCCCGAAACGAAGGGAAAGACATTGGAAGATATTCAAAAAGAATTGGGTATTCACTAATAAACAAAAACGGTCAGCACATTTTGCGTTGACCGTTTTGATATAAAGTTGTTCTTATCAGGACAATTAACTGTCTAAAACGTTGTTTAGCTTATTTAGCTAATTTGATTTCCACTCTACGATTTAATGAGCGGCCTTCTTCATCATCATTCGATGCAGTGGGCTGTGTGGCACCAAATCCTTTAGCGGTTAAGTTGTTGGGATTAATGCCTGCATTTACTAAATAAAGCTTAACAGAATTCGCTCTATCAACAGATAAAGCCATATTGTGTTCAGCGGTACCTTCTATCGATGCATGTCCGTTAACAAAGAATTTAGCCGATGGGTCTTTTTTCATTTCACGAACAATTTGATCCAGTACAGCATAGGAAGCCGTTTTCAATACACCAGAATCAAATTCAAAAAGAATGTTCTTGAAATTGTAGTTTGGTTTTTCTACTACAGGTTCTGGCTCAGGCTCTTTCTCTTTTACGGGCTCTGGCTTTTTCTCAGGTACGGGTTCTTCTTTTTTAGTTTCTACGACAGCACTAGGCTGTACAGTCATTTTTTTTGATTTACAGGATTGCAAGGCAAAAGCTAGCAATGTAACCAAGCAAATGAGTGGATAGGTTCTCTTAATATTCATTTCTAATAAAATATTTGGTAAACATAAACAATATCTTACATATTTTGAAGCTAAACGTAGTTAAGTCATCCTATGTTTAGCTTCAAAATACAAAAATGATGCCTAACAAAAAAATTATCGTTGCCGGCGTAGCTTGTCTTTTAATGAGATGTTTACTTCTTCCGTATTGGCAATCTTCGCTGCTTTATGATAAGCAGATAAAATGTGTTGATATGACAATACCCCTAACAATTCTTGTTTCTTGGATAATACGGGCAACACATCGATATTCTCGTTAACCATTTTTTCGATGGCGAAACGTAACGTATCGTATGCCTGTAATGAAATATTTTTTCGTTTGATCAAGGAACCGACAGTTGCATGGATGTCATGGTGGTGCGAATAAAGATTGGAAGCGCTAATAATTCCACAATAATTATTATGATTGGTTACTATGATAAAATAATTCGCTTTTGAAGTATTGTTGTCCAACCACGCTCTGGCTTGTTCGATTGTAGTGGTCTCTTCTAGGATAGCGTCTGATGGCTCTAAGGCTTCTTGAGCGGTAATCTGGGCCAGCAAATCGGGTTCATAAGTATGTGGTGTTTGTACTCCTCTGCGCACAATTTTTTCGGTCATGATCGTATTACGCATGAATAAAAATGAAGTGGTGTAGGAGGCTACACAGGAACCTAACAGCGGTAACAAAGCATTGAATTGCCCCGTAGATTCAAGTGCAAAAATAATGGATGTAATTAACGCTCTCGACGAACCTGCAAACATGGCCGACATTCCTACGATAGCCGTAAGCGAAGGATTGATGCCACAATTAGGAAAAAGATAAAGTGTGACGTTGCCAAGAATAATACCGGTAGCAGCACCAATGGTAAGCAAGGGGGCTAATGTACCCCCAGAGGTACCACTTCCTAAAGCTATAACCCAAGACAGAAATTTAAGTAAACATAATGAAATAACGATTTTAAGGGGCATATCACCACTTAATAAGTCGGTAATGTTTTCATAACCTACACCCAATGTACGGGGGGCAAAATATCCAACAATGCCCACGACCAAGCCGCCTATGGCCGGCCACCACATCCAGTGGATAGGTAAATGCTCAAATCCATCTTCAACCGCATAGACCGCTTTTGTTATAGCAATAGAAAGGACACCAATCACGACACCTATAATACTATAAGCAAAAATAGCGCTGTTGCTTGGAACAGGGATGTAATGCGCGACGTAAAAAACAGGTTCCGTACCAAATAAAAGGTGATGGCCAGCTGCTCCGGTGATACAAGCTAAAGATACGGCAATGATGGCTCGTGGAGAAAATTCAAAGAGCAATAGTTCGATCGCGAGAAAAATAGCTGCTATGGGGGTGCCAAATATGGCGGTCATCCCTGCTACGGCGCCTGATGCCAGTAAGATTTTACGTTCGTTATGGGTTATTTTTAATATTTGACCCAATGTAGAACCCAAGGCCCCACCTGTGGCTATAATAGGCCCTTCCGCTCCAAATGGACCACCGGTACCAATCGCAATTGCTGAAGATAATGGCTTCAGGTAAGTAATTGCCGGCTTAATTTTACTTTGATTGGTTAGAATTTGCTCCATGGCTTCTGGAATGCCATGCCCACGAATGGCTTTTGAACCATATAAAGCCATTAATCCTACCAAAATGCCACCTATAGCAGGAATCGCTATCACCCAAATGCCTAGGTGGTTATTGGCCGGACTGCTTTCATGTATAGCAACTTCGCCATAAAAAGATATATTCGTTACCGCATGAATTAAATAAATTAAAATTTTTGCAATACAGCTAATACAAGCAGCAACGAGAACTGCATATAACGAAATCAATACCACTCGTTTTTTGTCTTTTACCTCTTGTGGATGGATGGCTGCTGATTGTAATGTAGGGTTTAAGGATACCGATATAGGAATACTATCTGTTTTAATTGTCATGAAATTTTTATTGTTTTTCTTTTTTGCTGCAAAAATATGATATAAATCATGTTTTGTCTAATTATTGCGTAAATTATTTGAGATAACCCTACTTTTGCCCCCGCCACCATTAAAAGATGATTTAACATGAAATCAAAACATAAAATCTGCGACTTGCATAGCTGCTTTATGTGCTGGTATAGTACTTCCGAATGGATGGAAAAAATAGCTGCTAAAAAGCAAACATTGGCTTTTAAGAAAGGCGAAGTGATTTTTAAAGAAGGCAGCCCCGCCACGGGTATCTATTTTTTATTGGAAGGAATTGTTAAAGTACATAAACATTGGGGCGAGAATAAGGATTTGATTTTACATTTCAGTAAACCAGGTGAGTTATTTGGCTATCGGGGTTTAGGAGATGATACGATATATCCCGTGACGGCAACAGTACTAGAACATTGTACGGCTTGCTTCGTTCCGATGGATTTTTTTAATGAAACCTTACGGATCAACCATGAGCTCACCTTGCAATTTTTACGGTTCCATTTGAATGAACTAAAATATGCCGAATTGCGTATGCGGAATTTGGCATTAATGGATGTAAAAGGAAGGATTGCTGATGCTATTTTGATGCTAGAAAAACGTTTTGGTAAGCGAGATGATGGTTTCATAGGGTTACAACTCAAGCGACAGGACTTAGCTGCCTACGCAGGTACCACATATGAAACCTTTTTTAGAATGGTAAATGAATTGATCAAAGAAGACGCAATTGCCGTGAAGGGGAAACAATTTAGCATACTGAATCATCAAAAGCTGGCCCAATATGGCCGTGTCGACAATCCCCTTTTATAGTAATACAAATGTTTCTTGCGGAGCTTCGCATACAGAACAGTGATAGTTAGTTAATGTGGTAAAAGCGGTGCCTTCTGGTATATTTTGCCAAGGATCGCCGTATCTGGGATCGTATTGTGTTTGGCAACGCGCGCATTGATAAATAGCAAGGCTTTTTTGATGGGGTAGGGGTGCCTTCGGTTTGATTGTCTGATTGGTTGTATAAGCGCTATGCTCACTGTAATAATGATTACACAATTGGATCAGCAAGCGAGCGAGCTCTTCGGTATGGAGTGTTTGACCAAAAGTGATATATTGTTTATTATTTGGGTTAAAATTTTCAGTATACATCACGGTATATAGAGGCTTATGTTGGAAAGTGTCTTGCTGGATAACGATAGAACCAAATAATCCTGTTTGCTTCCGTGTTTTAATGGCAAAGCATAATTTTGATGTTCGGAGATCGTCATCATCAAACGCTTTAACCAATGTTCTTTTCAATTGCAATGTCTCCTTACAACGATCCTCCAGTTGCCAATTTAATTCGTTTGCTGCATGTCTTACATTGATCCGATATTTATTCAGTAGTATACTCCAGTTCTTACGGTCTGATTGAGCAATGTTTTTAACTAAGATGGATTTCCATGGGGTAGTATACAGCTGTCCAATGCGGGTGTCTAAACATACTTGACATAACTCAGTCAAAAAATCGATGGTAAATATTTCATTTCTTCTATATATACCTAACCAAAGCTTTTCTCTTGCATAGGCGTTGATGCCTTCGTAAAATGGTAGCTGAAAATCGGTGTGCTCTAACGGATGTAGATAAGGTTGTGTAGTAATAGTCATTTTCCTGCTAACTCGGTCAACCAATCGGTTGCCATCTATGGATGATTGGTTGTAAAAAAAATGATGCTCACTCATAATAACCCATTCCATTACCCGGCTCAACTCAGCAATATCGTCCGAATAGATCAGTGTAGGCCAATGGAAAAGTTGATTTGTTTTAGGAAAACGAATACAGAGATACCAGTAATTACTTATGTCTGACGAGATAAAATTAAAGTTTCCGGTAAAAAAAGGTACCAGGTTTTGCAAACGATCAACAATGTTGATTTTAAGTTGCGGCTGATAATGAAAGGTATCCAATATGTCTTTATACACACCTTCGCTTAGCCAACTGGTATTGGCAAAAACCTCATCTGCTACATAGGAACTAATGATATTGGGATAATCATCGGCATCCCACTCCATTTGTACATCGGCTTTTGCGAGCAATAAATCAAGTAATTTATATTGCTTGTCGGTTGCTAAGATCACAAGCTGTTGTCTGTTGCCAAGGCTCAATTCATCTAAAGCGGCTTCTTTAAAAATTGTCAATAGTGTATAGAGTTTTCCGATCGATACAATGCCGCCAGGAAGATTGATTTTTAAGCGACGGATACCAGGATGTCTTTTCATATTGTGGTTAATGAAGTTGTTTTTTGTAATGCTTGTTCCAATAAACGCTTTACTTCTGGCTTGCACGATCCACAGCCTGCACCAGCACCCGTTATCTGGCAAAGTGCTTCCATGGTATGGTTTCCGGCTTGAATCTGTTGTTCTATGTTGCCTGTGCCCACTTGGCTACAGCTACAAACGAGTTTGCCCTGCACAGGAGTGGCAGTTGCGCCGCTCCGAAGTAATTGTATTCGTTTTTCACCTAGTTCTAACTTTTTTTCAATGAGTTCTTTATATTCTAGAAATTCTGATTTGTCGCCAATAAGAATGGTTCCCACTAGCCGATCCTGATAAATGATACATTTCTTATAATAACGTTTGGCGATATCGGTAAAAGTAATTTCTTCATAGCCTGTTTCGTGAGGTGGAGCAACTGAAATGCCAACACTACAAAGGTCAAATCCATGAATCTTAATGATATTCATAAAAGTGCTTCCATTGTAATAACTAGCAACATCACCATTCAAAGAACGGGCAACAACAGTTGCTTGTTGTTCCGCGGCAGCTGTGATACCGTATAATGTTCCGTTAAATTCTGCTATTTCGCCAATGGCATAGATAGCTGGATCAGAGGTTTGTAATTGTTGATTAACCAATACTCCCCGTTTGCACGTTAGCCCACAATCTTTGGCAAGTTCTGTATTTGGCGTAGTGCCAATAGCAAAAAGAAGGGCGTCACAATTTATTTTCCGCCCACTTTTGAGCCCAATTCCCTCCAGTTGTTTCCTGCCATAATATAGTTGTACTTCATCGTCATAATAGATGTCACATCCTTGCTCAACCATCTCTTCGTGCAGCAGTTGGCTCCCCAAGGTATCTAGCTGACGGTTCAAGAATCTTGATACCCGTTGTATAATGGTGATATGCATACCCATCACCCGGAGTGAAGTAGCCATTTCAAGTCCCAATAGACCGCCTCCAACAATCACGATATGTGCATTCGGACGGAGATAATCTTTCAGGTTATCAGCATCTGTTTTACTGCGCATGGTGAAAATGCCTTTTAGTAGTGGTACACCTTTGGGTATAGTGGGCCTACTGCCCGTTGCCAAAATTAAGAGATCGTATGCTGTTTTCTTGCCCAGGGTGTCGATTACCTTTTTTGCTTTTCGATCGATCTGTGTAATGCTTACACCACGATGGAGCTGAATGTTATATAATTGTTCCTCTTCAGTTTGCATCTTTACTAGTTGCTCCCAACGTTGCTCGCCACTGATATAGTCGGGAAGCATAACACGGTTGTAAAATGGTAAATGCTCCTTGCTAAACACAACGATTTCGTCTGTTTTATTCTGTTGTCTATGAGCTTTTACAAAACCAAAAGCCCCAGCACCTGCACCAATGATAACGATGCGTTGTTTGGGCTTTTGAAAGGGCTGTATGCTAACGGCACAAAATTTAAAATCCGGTTCTTTGGAAATAGGGTCTACTAATGAATGGGTTAAGTTATTTGCCCTGTGCAGATCACTATTTATGATTTTACCCCAGTGCATGGGTAAGAAAACAGTGCCCGGTTTGATGTTTACATCCAATTTGCACGCTACTTGAACCTCACCCCGACGTGATCGCACAATGACTATATCGTCTTGATGGAGTTTTATTTTCATGGCGTCTGCTGGATGAATACTCAAGTAAGCCTGATCGATATGTTGGTTCAGTTTATTAACTTTTCCTGTTTTACTGCGTGTATGCCACTGGTCACGAATTCGCCCAGTCAGTAAAATAAACGGATAATCTTCATCCGGTTGTTCACTAATCGAACGATCGTCTACTGCATGGATAATGGCCTTCTGATGAGCAGTGTAGAATTGAAGATCTGAAAACAACCGCTTGGTTGAAAGACCATTCTGATACGGCCACTGTACACTGCGTTCACGTTGGATAATTTGATAGGTCAGCTCTCCAATATCTATATGCGTATTCCGTGTTAACTGTGTATGTTCTCGATAGATCGCTTCCGTATTAGGAAAGTTAAAACCCGGGTAATTCATTTTTTTTGCAAAACGACAAAGGATTTCACTATCAGGTAACGCATTTCCAGGTGCTTGGTTGATTTGCGGTAAATAGGTAATCCTTCTCTCCGAATTGGTCATAGTTCCTTCCTTTTCGCTCCATGCTGCCGCTGGCAAAATCACATCAGCATAGGCTAAAGTTTCCGCTTTATTGGTAATTTCCTGAACTACTACGAATTTCGCTTTCTGCAATGCTTTCTCCACTTTGCGTACATCCGGTAAACTGACGAGTGGGTTTGTGCATAAAATCCATATGGCTTTCAGTTTGCCATTTTCTAGCGCATCAAACATTTCGGTAGCTGTTAAGCCAGCTTGTTCACCAATTTCTTTGCCGCCCCAGAATTTTTGCACTTCTTTTCTGTGCAAAGCATTCTTTAGGTCGCGGTGTGCCGGTAATAAGTTGGCCAAACCTCCAACTTCGCGTCCACCCATGGCATTTGGCTGTCCGGTTAACGAAAGTGGCCCACTGCCAGGTTTACCAATTCTTCCCGTAATGAGGTGTAGATTTAATAGGGCCAGATTTTTATTAACCCCCACTACGCTCTGATTCAATCCCATTGTCCACATGCTTAACAACGTTTTCGATTCGCCAATATAGGTTGCCGCTAAACGAAATTGATCTTCATCGATTCCGCAGATAGTGGCCGCATCTTTTAAGTCTATTTGCGAAACCAGCGATTGTAATTTATCAAAACCAACTGCATGATGCCGGATAAATGAGTAATCTATCGCTCCATTTTCTATCAGAAGTTTACATAAGGCATGAAACAAAGTGATGTCTGTGCCCGGATTAAGCTGTAGATGCAAGTCAGCAATTGCGCAACTATCAGTAATGCGTGGGTCTATGACAATGATTTTTGTATCGGGATGCTTGGCTTTATGTTGCTCAACGCGGCGCCATAAAATAGGATGGCACCAAGCTGGATTTGCACCTGCTACCAAGAGGCAGTCGGTCAATTCAATATCATCATAACATACCGGGACACTGTCTTCGCCCAGTGCCAGTTTGTAGGCAGCAACAGCACTACTCATGCACAAACGCGAATTGGTATCGATGTTGTTGGTGCCTATAAAGCCTTTGACTAATTTGTTAACAATATAATACTCTTCTGTAAGGCACTGACCGGAAGCATAAAACGCAACACTATCTGGGCCATATTGATTAATCAGTGTTTTGAAAACAGCCGCAGCCCGATCAAGTGCCGTATCCCAATCTACTTCTTGAAGTGGCGCAGCTTTGTGGCTACGCATCTGTGGATACAATAATCGGTCATGCGGATCATTAACAGTATGATGCAAGTTCATTCCTTTGCTGCATAACATACCTTTGTTTACTGGATGATCGGTATCTCCCTTAACAGTAATATGGCCATTGGTTTCTTTTTCAACGACTACACCGCAACCAACGCCACAATAGCAACAGGTGCTAAGGTGTGTCTTTTTTTGATAGCGATTACTCATGGGCTAAAGATTTGAGAATACAATCATTTCTTCCTTCTCAATAGAATGAGTCCTTTTTTGGAAACGGGTAAGTGCAATTAGAATGGCAACTAATAGAACTGTACATCCAATATATTGAAAAGCACTATGGTAAGACAAGGTTTCTGATTTGAATAGAAAACCAAAAAGCATACCACCCACATTGCCACCTGCACCAACAATACCGCTTACCAACCCTACTTGTTGTTTTTGAATGAAAGGCACCATGCTGTAGGTAATGCCATTGGCCATTTTTAAAAAAAGTGCAAAGGTTAACATCGATCCAATGGCCAACCACAGCGAACCAGCGTATGCAAAAAGTAAAATACCGAAGCCCTCGCATAACAACATCAAGGCTAGCAATAGACCTTTCCCCTTCATGCCATGCTTGCTCCCAATCTTGTCTGCCCAAAGTCCACCCAATGCACGAGCAAAGAGATTCATGAAACCGAATACACCCGCCCAAAATCCGGCGCTTTTTTGTGATAAATTAAATGCATCAACGAAATGCAAGGAAGCAACATTATCAAACGTAATTTCCATACCAAAACACATGGCGTACGCAGCCGTTAACGCCCAGATCCGCCAGTCCCCTAATAATTTCCAGTCTGTACGGGTTTCATTCTCTTTTTTATATTCAATTTCATTGAAATTACCAGCCGGTGTGTCTTTTGTAAACCTCCAATAACAAACAGCCACCGCTAACATAAGAAAACCAGGAACTAGCATGGCATAGCGCCAAGCAGATTCTGGGGTGTAACCAAAACCAACAATTGTTGCAAAAATAAGGGGCATAACCATGTTGGTAACCCCGCCACCTAGATTACCCCATCCACCCGTAATGGCATTCGCAGTACCCTTAAGAGCTGGGGCAAACATCATAGTCGTATGGTATTGTGTAATTACAAACGAAGCACCTATTGTTCCAATAGCCAATCTAAATAGAAGAAAGGATGGATAGGAATGGGCGAGACCTACAAGCATGACCGGAATAGAACCTATAATCAATAAACCAACTGCTGCTTTACGCGGGCCAATTAAATCGCATAATCTACCAATAAGTAATCGAGCAATGATGGTGGACGAAACAGAGGCAATGATGATGTTGCCAATTTGTTGCTTGTTAAGGCCTAACTCATCTCGAATAGTTGGCATGAGTGGTGCTAAACCGAACCAGCCAAAAAAGCAGATAAAGAACATGAACCATGTTAAATGGAAGGTGCGCATTTGCACACCTTTAAGGGAAAAAAGATATAGCTTGCTAAGCGGTTGGGAATCGTTGGTTTTGTGCATATCAGATATTTTATGTTAATGTGACTAAATAGTTTGATGACATGGATAAGCGCTATCGCTTGCATACTTTTTTACGTATTTAATTATGTTTCTGGCCAAATATAAAGCATTTTTTACGTAAATATCAAATATTTTTACGTACATATAAGTAATATTACGTATTTTTGTGGTGTATGAACTCCAAAAAATGAAGAATCCGAGAATTACCTTAGTAGGGGCTGGGCCTGGTGATCCAGATTTGTTGAGTGTGGCGGGGCAGAAGGCCTTAAAACGAGCTGACGTTGTATTATATGATGCTTTAGTTAATAAAGAATTATTGCGGTACACGCCTGATGCATGTAAGCATATATTTGTTGGTAAGCGTTTGGGTCAACACCAATATCATCAAGATACTATTAACATGCTTCTGGTAGAGCAGGCGAAGATGTACGGTCATGTTGTTCGGTTAAAGGGAGGGGATCCTTATGTGTTTGGTCGCGGTAATGAAGAATTACGCTTTGCAAAGGCAATGGGGATTGGAGTGTCTGTTATTCCAGGAGCTTCCAGCGCTATTGCTTTGGCCGATTTAGCCGAAATTCCTTTATTGCATCCGTGTTTATCCGATAATTATTGGGTAATAACCGCCTCCACAAAGCGTGGGCAGCTCTCGGGAGACATTCTGCGGGCTGCATTAATTGATACAACGGTAGTCGTGCTCATGGGGGTGCATCATTTGCCAGCTATTGTGGATATTTATAAACAAGCAGGAAAAGAACATGTTGCTGTTGCTATTATTCAGGATGGATCGCTGCCCCAACAGAAAATAATTGTAGGTAAAGTTTGCAATATTGAGCAACGTGCTAAACAAATGCACGTATGCAACCCAGCGATCATCATTATTGGTCGAAATGTGGAATCGGCAAATACCTAAATAGCCATTTGGGCCTGTTGTATGCTGGCTGTTTTGCATAAGGTGCGTTTGGCTGTGGCAACGCTTGGGTTGATAACCAGCATATAAGCTCTTTTATTTTTTGATGGATAATATAATACCTCTTTTATTGTTGTGTGCACTATCTCGCCTGTAACCAAGCAACACAGAACAGGTGTTTCTAAACAACGATATTGGCTTACTGCGACCATAAACGGCTTTAGCTGTTTTTCCAAATTCGATAACAAGTTTGTTAATATAATAAGTGTGGCACTACTTTCTGCAACATGTGTTAATTGATTATATATTTCTTTTTTGTTCGCGCGTTTTATACGACTGTCGTATACCCAAAAACTTTCATTGCGGCCACGTATGGTTAATGGAAAATAATTTTCTCCAGTAACGCCATTTATGATGCTGATTCCAGGTATCAATTCAGCATCATAACCTAAATTTCGAAACAATTCGATCTCATCCAATTCGGTTTTTGAAGTAGAAGTGATTTCTTCTGTCAATCTAACAATTTTTTGTGCAGCAATAGGTAGATTGAAAGCTGCCCTTTTGTAGTCATATTGAATAATACTACATTCTTTCTTAGCGTAATGATATAATTTTTGGTCTGTATACTTATCTACTATGAGTAAATCTGCCATTTGTATGTGTTTAATGGCTTTTATTGTGCATAAATTGTGATTCAAGGTGCTTTTTATTAGCGAAAATTTCTTCATATTACTTTTTTAAGTAAAAATACGTAAAATATTTTGAATATATTTTGGATATGTCAAAAAAAAATACGTGTTTTGATAAAAATTAAGTTTTAATACGTAAAATTAATATGTATGAAGGTTGTAATTGTTGGAAATGGCATGGTTGGTTATAAGTTTTGCGAGAAAATACGTAAAAAATATAACAAAGATCAGTTTGAGGTAAGCGTTTATGGCGAAGAATACAGACCAGCTTACGATCGCGTGCACCTAAGCGCGTATTTTGCCGGTAAAACGGCTGATGATCTTTTAATGGCTCCGATGGATTGGTACCAAGACAATCACATTAACTTAATTACCGGTGAACTTGTTGTAGCGATTGATCCTGTGAAGAAGGAAATTCGGACACATAAGGGTACGCTAGACACATATGATAAATTAATTTTGGCAACCGGTTCTTCGCCGTTTATGCCCGCTTTGAAGGGGATTGAGAAAGATGGCGTTTTTGCTTACCGCACCATAGAGGATTTACAGCAAATGGAAGCCTTCGGAAAGCAGGCGCACAAGGCAGTTGTTATTGGTGGTGGATTGCTCGGTTTAGAGGCAGCTAAAGCGCTGTTGGATATGGGGCTTGAGACGCATGTCGTAGAATTTGCTGATAGACTGATGCCGAGACAATTAGATGGGCAGGGAGCCACCATACTTCGCATGAAATTAGAAAATTTAGGATTATCTGTACATACATCAAAAAGCACTCAAGAAATTTTGGGTAAAGATCGGATAAGCGGCCTTGCTTTTGCCGATGGCAGTTTATTGGCTTGCGATATGTTGGTTGTTTCGGCAGGTATTCGCCCTAGAGACGAATTGGCAAGGCAATGTGGTATCGAAGTGGGGAGCAGAGGAGGTGTTGTTGTGAATGATTATTTACAGACAAATTACGCTGATATATATGCTATTGGTGAAGTGGCGCTCCATAAAGAAATGATATACGGATTAGTCGCACCCGGTTATGATATGGCCGAAGTGGTAGTTAACCACCTTTCCGGCAATAGAGAGCGAAATTTTTCAGGGTTTGATATGTCTACCAAACTCAAATTAATTGGTGTAGATGTGGCGAGTTTTGGTGATGCTCTTGACGTGAACGAGGAATGTATACCCATCGTTTATGAAAACAAAATGAAGGGAATCTACAAAAGGATTAATATTACCCGTGATGGAAAATACTTGAGGGGAGGGATTCTGGTAGGAGATGCAGAGTCGTATAACATGTTATTGCAACTCGCGCAAAATGCAATGAGCTTACCTGATGATCCAGCCGAATTAATTTTAGGTAGTCGTAATCCTGGTGATGCCCATGCGAGTAAACAAGGGCTAGATGCCTTGCCTGATTCGGCACAAATTTGTTCCTGTGAAGGGATTACCAAAGGAGACATTTGCAAAGCAATTGTAGACCATGAGATTACTGATGTCGCTAAGATCAAAAAGGTTACCAAAGCCTGTACCGGTTGCGGTGGCTGTACGCCGATGGTGGCCGATTTACTTAAACAAACCCTAGAAGCACAAGGCAAACAGGTAAAAAGCGTTCTGTGTGAGCATTTCACTTATACCCGTCAAGAGCTATACGATTTGATTCGCGTTCATCGGATCGAAACATATGATGAATTACTCGGTAGATTGGGTAAGGGCGATGGTTGCGAGGTCTGCAAGCCTGCCGTTGCTTCCTTGCTGGCAAGCATATGGAATGATGTTATTTTAAAACAAAGCACGATCCAGGATACCAATGATCGTTTTCTGGCCAATATACAGAAAGGGGGTTCTTATTCGGTTGTACCGCGCATACCCGCTGGAGAAATAACTCCCGACCAATTGTTGGTTATAGGGAAGGTAGCGAAAAAGTACAAACTATATACGAAGATTACGGGCGGGCAACGTATTGATTTGTTTGGAGCACAGTTACATGAACTTCCTTTGATATGGGAAGAATTGGTGCATGCGGGTTTTGAAAGCGGACATGCATATGGGAAATCATTGCGCACCATCAAGAGCTGTGTGGGATCTACTTGGTGTCGTTTTGGTGTTCAGGATTCGGTGGGTTTTGCTATTGAAATAGAACATCGATACAAGGGGTTACGTGCTCCGCATAAATTAAAAGGTGCAGTTTCAGGGTGTATCCGTGAGTGTGCAGAGGCACAATCCAAAGATTTCGGCATCATAGCAACCGAAAAGGGATGGAATTTATATGTGTGTGGAAATGGTGGTGCACGACCTCAGCATGCACAGCTATTGATAGCCGATATCGATAAAGCCAGTTGTATTCGCTATCTGGATCGATTCTTAATGTATTATATCAAAACTGCTGAACCATTAACGCGTACAGCTACATGGTTAAATAAGCTAGAAGGCGGTCTTTCATACTTGTATGACGTGGTTGTAAATGATGTGCTCGGTATCGGCAAACAACTAGAGGCGGATATGGAAGCATTGATTGCGAACTATCATTGTGAATGGAAGCATGCCGTAGAGAATGAAGATTTTAGGAAACGATTTAAACACTTTGCAAATAGCGATGAGGGTGACCCATATGTACAATTTGAGGAAGTAAGGGGTCAGAAAAAACCGATTGAGTGGGGTTCTATTTTATAATCATTAAATATCAAAATACCATGGAACGTATCAGTTACACGCACAACACCGTTGTTAAAGAGCTGGAGACAGCAAATTGGTTAAAAGTTGGAAACCGGGCAGATTTTCCAGATAACGGTGGCTTATGCTTCAAGCATGAAGATCTGCAGATTGCTGTTTTTAATTTCACCAGTCGAAACGAATGGTACGCTTGTCAGAACCTATGTCCGCATAAGATGCAGATGATCCTATCGAGAGGTATGGTTGGCTCTCTCAATGGAGAACCCAAGGTGGCTTGTCCTTTTCATAAAAAATCCTTTTCCTTAAAAACGGGTGAATGTTTAAATGGAGATGATTGCTCCATTGTTACATTTCCGGTAAAAGAAGTAGCAGGTGCTATCTATGTAGAGTTAAGTCAACGAAGCGCTATTGCCATTTAATTAACAAACGTGTTTTATATATTATTTTATCTTTATGGATTATAACAAACCTGCTATTATTGCATCTGCATTGATTCAAAGCGGTATTGATAAAGTCAATCTATCGGAGCGAGAATTACTTATTAGAGGGATACTTTCGGGTGCTATCTTGGGATTTGGAACCACTTTGGCATTGACAGCTACGGTGCAAACGGGTATGGCCATTATTGGTGCAGCAATATTTCCGGCTTGTTTTGTCATCGTAGTACTGCTTGGATTCGAATTGGTAACGGGTAGTTTTGCCGTATTGCCCATGAGCTACCTGGGAAAGGAGATTGGCTTTATGGCCATGATCAAAAATTTGTCAATTGTTTTTATAGCCAATTTGGTAGGGGCATTGTTATATGCTGTTTTGTTTTGTTTAACCATTACACAATTAGGGCATGAAGAAAAAAATGCTGTTGCTCAACTGATTGTAAAAATTGCTGAATCAAAAACCATTGGTTATGGGCAATATGGCACAGATGGTATGCTGGTTGCATTTACGAAAGGAATTTTATGTAATTGGATGGTCACCATGGCAGTTGTGATGGGAATGAGCTCTACTTCAGCCACTGGCAAGATATTAGCGGCCTGGTTACCTATATTTATTTTCTTTGGTCAAGGGTTTGAACATGCAGTGGTAAATATGTTCGTCATACCAGCGGGTATCCTGCTTGAAGCAAACGTTTCTATAAGTGATTGGTGGTTGCTCAATCAAATTCCAGTTACATTAGGCAATTTGGTGGGAGGTGTGGTATTTACGGCAGCAGCTCTTTATTATGGATTTTCTTATAAAAAAGGCAAACCAAAAAGCATCCTTCCATCCTCCATTAAGCCCGTAGTGCATGAACAACGGATGAATAAAGAAATTGTATTGGAAGAACCACTTCCTTAAAGACCTCAAAATACGTTTACAGATTTCGTATTTTGAATTTTTACTGTGTTTGTAAGTGTTAGGCACCCGCCTTCCGGTGGGTGGGTGTCCTGAGCTTACAATTTTTTATGAAATAAGCAATCGAGATAAATATAGCCCTATAGAATGTAAGATGATCGATATTTTGTAAGTTTGGATATGCAAAAAGATAGGTTTAGTAAGCTTCGTGGCTATTACCTGTTAGCGCTGAGTACCATTGCGCTGAGTATGATCATTGGACAATTTTTGGTGCAACATCATCTGCGTATGCAAGAAGGTGATGCACAGTTGATCAATCTAGCTGGAAGGCAGCGTATGCTCAGCCAGCAAATCAGCAAAATTGTATTAAAGATTGATCGTTTTCATGAAAAAAATGATGCGCTTCTACCGGCATTGAAAATGGCAAATGATGAATGGCATACGAATCATGTTCAACTTCAACAAAACGAAAAGCATTTTTCCGCACCTTTGATGGTAGATAAGCAAGCAGCGGAGTTGATTGATCAGAATAATGCCGTTTTTTATAAAATTTGGAATGCAAGCACAGCGATTTATAATCAATTGAAGAAAGACCCTTCTTCCAGCGCATCCCAATTAGACCAAAAAATCCAAATTATATTAGAAAATGAAGCTACTTTTCTCGCAACAATGGATATCATTGTAGGCCGACTTGAGTTTTCGGCTGCACAGAAAGTAGTTGTGCTTCGGCGTATGGAGTATCTGCTGTTTGGGATTTCACTTTTCATTATTCTGTTCGAAATTATTTTTATTTTCCTGCCAACCACTAAAAGGGTAAATGAAACATTACTTAAGCTCATTAAATCTGAACATGATGCCCAGCAAATGAGTAAAGAAATCAGTGCACTTTACGCCTCTTTAGAGGCTTCTTATGAACGGATATCAGGAATAACCTTACCTGTAGCACCCCCTAAACTAATCGCTCGGGCCGATCAAGGTGGGAACTTATTTTACGTATCCGATGGCTATGCCAAACACTTCATTTCTGATCGCATACAACTGCGTAAAACTATTGCTCAACTATTTGGTTTTCAAGGGGAAGAAGCAAATGACTTTAATGACCAGTTGATTGATGTAGTGACCAACGAGGCGAACTGGCACAAAGAATTAGTGTATAACGATAACGATGGTAACAAACGGTATATGGACGTATTTGTGGTGCCTACTTATGATGAGCAATCGGAGGTGGTAACCTTGTTGGTTCTAGCGGCCGATTTAACACCACGGCGATTAGCTGAGCAAAACATGTATAAAAAAGACCGTGCTGAAATTGAAAAAAGAATCAATGAACAAAAATTTAGATCGGTATTGGTATTAGAGGGGCAGGAGGAAGAAAGAAAGCGCATGGCGATGAACATCCATGATGGTATTGGGCAATTATTAACCTCGCTTAAATTTCAAATAGCTTCGATTGATTTAAGAAAAACAGCAGATGCGACTAAAAAGTTGGAAGATATCAACGCACTCATCCGTGACATTATTCAAGAAGTAAGACGGGTAACGTTTAATTTAAAACCACCTGTTTTGAGTGATTATGGTATCGTTGCTGGTTTGAAAAATTTAGTGCAAGAGATAGATAAGCTCAGCGGGCAGCATGTTCTATTCGAGAATAAAACTGATTTTAATCGACGATTGCCGGCCAAAGTAGAAAATAATATTTACCGAATTGTTCAGGAAGCGGTTAATAATGCAATCAAATATGCTCATTCCGATCGAATAGAAGTCAGTGTGGCGCATGAAACGCAGCAGCTTTTGGTTTCCATCAAAGACTATGGAGTTGGTTTTGAACATAAACAGGTCGATTTGTTTCACGTTGATTATGGGCATGGTTTCTTGAACATGCAAGAGCGTGCCGCTTATATCAACGGAGCTTTAAGTATCGAATCTGCAAAAGGTGTAGGGACAATTATAAAGCTTTTCGTACCTTTGGTATTAAACGCTGAAAATACATTGTATGAGTAAAATTACGGTATTTCTTGCAGATGATCACGTACTGGTTCGCAATGGCATCAAAGCTATGTTGGAAACAGATGAGGATATTCGGGTGATTGGCGAGGCGGATAACGGATTACAGGCAATTGAAAAAATTAAGCAGCTAAGACCAGATCTGAGTATTATGGATATCCGTATGCCAGAGATGAATGGTTTAGAAGCTTGTACAGCATTGCATCAAGAAAATATTCCAACCAAAGTGGTCATGTTATCTATGCACGATTCGGACGATTATGTGCTCCAATCATTATCTGCTGGAGCCTGGGGTTATTTGCTCAAAGATACAGATAAAGGTGAGTTTATTAAAGCGCTAAAACAAATCAATAATGGCATTCGCTACTATAGCGGTGCCGTATCGAATGTGTTGGCTAACCAATTATTGGGAGTTGTTAGACCTTCTGTAGAAAAAATTGCTGAACCACAAATAGATAAATACGGTCTTTCGAAGAGAGAAAAGCAGATTTTGAGTATGGTGATTAATGGAAAGCATAATAAGGATATAGCTGATTTTTTAGAAAAGAGTGTACGCACCATTGAGACACACCGTTTTAATATCATGAAAAAACTCGGTGTTAATAATGCTGTTGATATGATCAATAAAGCAATACGCGAGAACTTGATTTAAAACAAGTAAATATACTTGTTTTTGTTTTATTTTATTACGTATATTTACGTAATAAAATAAAACATATGTATCTCTGTAAATTTTTACCCCTTTTATTCCTGTTATTGCCCTCTTTCAGTTGGGCTCAATTTAAACTTTCAGCAGAAATCAGGCCCCGTATCGAATTCCGAGATGGCTTTAAACGCCCATTGCTTGCTAATGAAAAATCAGCGTTTTTTATTGAACAGCGATCGCGACTTTATTTTGCGTATCATAGCGATCAGATTGAGCTCATGCTGGCGCCTCAAGACATACGGATTTGGGGTAATACGGATCAAGCGACTAAAACTGATCGCTCTCTATTCAATATGGCACAGGCCTGGGCGGCTTATCGCTTCAATGAACATCACCGTATTGTATTAGGGCGGATGGAGCTTGATTATGACAATGCACGTATTTTAGGTAACCTAGATTGGGCACAACAGGGTAGGAGCCATGACCTAATGAAGTATGAGTATCACAAGCGTTCAACTACATTTCATCTAGGAGCAGCTTTTAATCAAACCGATAGTTTACCTGAGCCAACAAAATTGGCTGGAACCTATTACGGACGCTTAAATAATTATAAAACCATGCAGTTTGCTTGGTTGAATCAGCATTTTAAAAAACATCAGATTTCGATTTTGGCATTGAACGAAGGTCGGCAATACGCCCCTGATACTGTTTATTACAACCAAACGGTAGGTACTTATAGTGCATGGTCATTTTTGCCTATAACCCTTACTGGAGAATATTATTTCCAGACCGGAAAGAATAAACAGGGAATAAGCAGTCGGGCTCATTTGGCCGCTATTGCAGCAAAATACCGTTTCAATGCTGTATGGCAGATAACGTTGGGCGACGATTTTCTAACAGGAGATAAGCCAAATACCCAAACTAATGAAGCCTTTGATCCGCTTTATGGAACACAGCACAAATTTTATGGTGCAATGGATTATTTCTATGCCGGAAGTGGACATGCCAATAAAGGGTTAAACGATTTATTTATAAGAACATCATGGACTCATAGATTTATATCAGCTAGTTTAGATGCACATTATTTCCATGCAACGAGTGCCATTTATACTACTAACAATACCCAGTTGGATGGTTATCTGGGTACAGAACTAGATGCAACTTTGTCTTATGCAGTAGACCCATCTTTTAGTATAAAGGGAGGATATTCACACCTGTTTTACAACGTATCCCTAGCAGAAATAAAGCAGCAAAAGGGTCGTGATGGTCATGCCTCTTGGGCTTGGATTATGTTTGTTTTTAAACCTATTCTTTTCCAACAATAAATAGATGCTATTGATACTTTGATAAGTAATATAAAAGCAGGATAATTGTTATTGCAAATGAACGTTATGAACAATCCGTCATCAGAAAGAGATCAATTGGTAAGGGTTTTTATAAAAGGTGGTATGATCAGCCCACAAACCTTGCAACAAGTATTATGTGCTTCTAACAAAGCAGGGAATACCTATGTGTTTTTTGGATCTAGAGAGGATATCTTATTTCCTGTTGAAAAACATTCTTTACAAGATGTTCAGCAAATTCTAGAATCTTATGGAATTGATTTTGAATATGGTAATCGCGACGCTTATCAAAATATAGTGAGCAGTGTCATTGCGCTTGAAATTACCTCTCATACGCCTTGGTTAGATTTGGATAAGTATTTGGGAGTATTAAAAACGTTCGACTATACGCCAAGTTTAAAAATTAACATTACAGATGCTAAACAATCGATGGTGCCGTTATTTACGGGGCATTTAAATTTCATTGCTACGGAAAGAGCCGATTATTGGTATTTATATGTCCGTAACCCAGTTGATTTGGAAAGGTTAGAAAAGTGGCCAACTTGGGTAGCCAGCAAAGATTTGGTCAAACTAAGTAAATATATCGAGCAGAAATTACTAAAAAATCCGAAAATGGAGGTAGCTGATCTGGTTGTTGGCCTGGCAGAGTATTTACAATTAGACAGTAAGGTTCCCACAAAAGAACTGATCTTACCACATAGCTTTTTCCCATATTACGAGGGATTGAATAATGTAAATGATCGTTCCTTGTGGTTGGGCTTATATTGGCGTAATAACCGTTTTGATACCGTTTTTTTAGAAGAAGCTTGTAAGTTATGCATTCAATGCCGCATTCCTTTCATCTATATCAGCCCGTGGAAATCATTTGTAATTAAGAGTATAGGTGCTCATGAACAACTGTTATGGGAAAAGTTGATGGGGCAACACGGCATCAATATGCGTCACTCCAGCTTGGAGCTGAATTGGCATATTCCAGTGCTAGATAATGAAGCACTATCACTTAAAAGATATTTAGTAAGTGAACTCGATCAACAAGATATTTGCACACATGGACTAACTTTTACTATAGAAACCATAACCGATAAATTATGGTTTACCAGTATCGTTATTCAAAAGGATTTGCAGCGAAGCGGTGCACAACAAGCCTATTTTAATCTTTTTTATGCACAAGATTTTAATCCAAACCGCTCCCATTACATTCAACATGCGAAAGCGGTACCAAAAGAAATTATACCGGCTTTGCTTATTGAAATGAGTAAGATGTATTATAACATGATGTGCTAATAGGGTTGTATAAAAAGAGCTACCGATAAGGTATTAGTGGATAGATAATCCATCGCTATGGAAAATCTTTTGGTTTAAATAAAATGCGGTGAGGCTTAAATTATTTTCAACACCAATCTTCCGCATAATGGATTTTCTAATCTCCTCAATTTTCCTTTTGGTAGTAAAAAGCTGATAAGCAATTTCTCTATTGGCATGCCCGCCCATAATAAGTTCTAAAACATCCCGCTCTTTTTGATTTAAAAGTTCCATTTTGGAAGAGAAAAGCGTAGAGGATCCCAACTTCCCAAGTTTTTCTATGAATTGTAAAGAAATTTTAGGGGCAATGTACTGGTTTCCCTTTAATATATATTCAATTGCGAATACAAGCTCGTCGGTAGTGGCACTATCGGCTATTACCCCTGCAATATGCTCTTCCAAAGCTTGGGATACCAAAGACAAATCATTTGAAGATAAAATAGCCAGGTGTCTTGCCTTCAATGAAATCGAATCGATGTTTTTTAAATGTTTAATATCTTCTTCATTATTGATTTCAATAAGACAGATTTGGGCCAATTCATCGTATGATTCATCTCTTAGTAATACTAAATTGCTTTCATTTTCTAATGCCGTCTGTAAACCGCTTTTTAGCAATGGATTCTGAACTTTTAATTTAATGTTTGCATTCATGTTTATTCCGGTAAATGTGTTTAAATATAACGTGGCAACTTATAAATTGTTTTTAAACTTTTACAAGTTTATACCGATTCCTCCGCCTTATATAATTGTAATATAGTGTGGTTGGCAACCCGCAATTCTTGTTTCTGCTGGTTAATTAAGAATTGTGTATCACTAGGCAATTCTTCCATCGTGCTAGCTTCTTGATATGCTTGGTAAATGGTATTTTCACCATCAACACAGCTTTCTAGTATAGCTTTGCGGTCATCCTTTGCAAAAAAAGTTTTCATATCCATCCAACTTCTGAATATTTTTCCCTCTATAGTACTTTGGTCCATATCTACATGGCCCCCGGTATTTTCAATAGCCTCTTCTAATGCTGTTATAAATCCATAACTTTGTACAATTTGGTTATGAAATACACTTTGTAAATGAGTTGCTCCATCTACATGTTTAATAGCCTGTTCATAACCGGCAATCCGATTGTTATTGAGGCGAATCAAATCATTTAGTACTGGCGTTTTAGATTCAAGATTTTTCATGGTAAACCACTTGTTTTATTGTTAATGACATCAAATCATTGCGTTTTGTTTGCTTCCCCATTAGCTGTATTTTTTTTAGGAGATTGCCTGATTACCTCTGCTTGATCAATTGAATGGGAGAGATGAATGTCACGTTCTTTTTTTGTTCTCGCAGCCAGTTTTTCGTAAAATTTATGCAGCATGTCCAATTCTTCTTCAGTAAAGTCTTCTACATCTACCATTCTGTTGCTGGCTTCTTTATTTGCTGCAACCAATTCGTTCAGCTTGAGTTGAATTGCTTTCGAATCTTTGTTCTGGGTTTTTTGTATTAAAAAGACCATCAAAAAAGTAATGATCGTTGTGCCGGTATTTATAACGAGCTGCCAAGTATCCGAATAGTTGAAGATAGGCCCTGAAATGGCCCACGTTAGTATGGTACCCATCGCTAATCCAAATGCTGTTGAACTACCTGTCCAATTGGTTATCCGATTAGAGAACCGCTCAAAAAAATTTCCTTTTGACATATATTTTGTTTTAGTTTTTAAAAGACATGTGCAAATAAGATGCTAGAAATAAGCTTTCATTCAGTGGTGATTTGGGGTTGATGATGCACATGATGGATAACGGAATATAAATTGTTAGATCAAATTCTAATAAAAGTAAATACAACGAATAATCCATATCAAAATCTAAGTACGTATTGCTCATTATGAACATGATACACATGGATTGTTTGGCTTCAATAAGCCATATATCTATCCATTTTCATAAAGCTGTTGACTTATATAAGCTCGTTATCTGGTTTTATAAACAGTAATATGTTTTTTTTAGGACAGCTTGAAAACTAGACCATTTTTTACCCATCATTTTCTTCCATAAGAATTAGCTAAATGAAACAAGGCTAAGGGTTCTCTTCTCCATATAAAATAACTTTCGTTAGGCCATTTACGGTCGAATGGGTATGTCTCTTGCTTCATTTAAATAAAGCGCGAAAAAGATTTAATTATTAGTAACGGTTTTCAGATCCAATAACGTGCTTTCCAGAAAAAGGGATAATAATTATATAAGCATTTACTTTAGAAGAATAGATTATGAATAAGAAAATTGCGTTAATCAGCGAGCATGCTTCACCCCTTGCCGTGCTGGGTGGAATAGATAGCGGAGGCCAAAATGTTTATGTAACAGAATTGGCGAAGGAATTGGCTAAACAAGGATATGACATTGATATTTTTACACGTAAAGATGATGCCGCATTGCCGAAGATAGTTCCAATTTTTTCTGGAGTACGGGTCATACATGTGGATGCGGGCCCAGCAATACCGATTCCTAAAGAAGAATTATTGGTTTATATGGATGATTTTCGTCGTGATATGGTAGCATTTATACAGCAGGAGCATATTGTGTATCGACTTGTTCATGCTAACTTTTGGATGTCAGCGCTGGTTGGTTTGCAACTTAAGAAATTATATGGTATCCCTTTGGTTGTTACTTTCCATGCACTCGGAAAAGTGAGACGTTTTCACTTGGGCCAGCAAGATCGTTTTCCGGATGAACGTATAAAAATTGAAGAAAAAATAGCTCGTAAGGCCGATTGTATCATTGCCGAATGTCCACAAGACAAGGAAGACTTAATAAACTTATACGGCGCGAACCCCGCTCACATTGCCATTGTACCGTGTGGCTTTAGTCCAACAGAGTTTTATCCAATAGCAAAAAAGGAAGCGAGAAAGCATTTAAAATTACCAGCAAATGATCGGATTATTCTACAGCTAGGTCGTATGGTACCAAGAAAAGGTATCGATAATGTCATTAAATCATTGAAATATATAGAACATGCACGTGTTAGACTAGTTGTAGTAGGTGGAGAAGGGGGTAAAAAGCAATTTTTAGCTAGCCCAGAATATAAAAGGTTAAAACGTATTGCTGTAGAATATGGTAAAAACGCAATTGTTGAGTTTGTTGGCCCTAAGGGGCGGGATCAACTGAAATATTATTACAATGCTGCTGACGTATTTATCTCTACGCCATGGTATGAACCTTTCGGTATTACACCTTTAGAAGCAATGGCTTGCGGAACGCCCGTTATTGGTTCAAATGTTGGGGGGATAAAGTACAGCGTATTGAACGGCATTACCGGATATCTGGTAGAGCCTAAACAACCAGTACAATTGGCACAAGCTGTACAGCTTTTATTTGAATGCGACTCTCAGCAGATGGGACGAAACGCCATCCAAAGGGTTAATCAGATGTTCACCTGGCAAAAGATCAGCAATACGATGAGCCGGATATATGACATGCTCATATTGGCAGCTAATAAGCCATCAAATAGGAACGAGAGGATACATACGGAACTAGGTGTAGAGGGTCAGATCAAGGCATTGTCTCGAGAAAGATCATATACGGTTTTACCGGCTCAAACATTCACAAAACAACATCATGCAAGTTAATAAAGCTATATTTTTAGATAAGGATGGAACATTGATTCCGGATATTCCATATAACATAAATCCTGATAAAATACGATTCGAAAAAGGCGTGGTAGAGGGATTAAAATTATTAGTTAACCAAGGATTCGATTTATATGTAGTAAGCAACCAATCAGGGATAGCCAAAGGTTATTTTTCAGAAGATGAAGTGTTCACGATGCGTGAAACCCTACAACATTTATTGATAACAAACAAGTTGCCTGCTTTGAAAGGCTTCTATTTTTGTCCGCATCATCCCGATGGCATCGTTGGTCGGTTTGCATATAACTGTAATTGTAGAAAACCCAAGCCTGGGTTGTTACAAACAGCAGCGTCTAATCATGATATATCACTTAAACATTCATGGATGATAGGTGATATCCTCCATGATATAGAAGCCGGGAACCGTGCAGGCTGCAAAAGTATCCTGATTAATAATGGAAACGAAACAGAATGGGAAGACGGTATATATCGGAAGCCATTCTTTGTCGCAACTGATTTCCTTGAAGCAGCTAAACATATTGTATCACACCTAAAAAATGAAAAAAATGAATACCGCTCTTATAGATTTAATGCTACAGTTTAAAGATAAAAAAATAACCGTATTGGGCGATTTTATACTCGATCATTTTATTCATGGCGAAACCAATCGGATATCTCCTGAAGCACCGGTGCCGGTCATCGATGTGCAATATCAACAATATCGTTTAGGTGGTGCGGCCAATGTTGCTGCAAATCTCGCTTCGCTTGGAGCAACGGTATATTTATGTGCCATTGTTGGCGAAGATATATTTGAAGCGCAGGTAAAGCCTTTATTAAACCAACATCATATCCATACGAATTACTTAGTACGTGATGATAACCGGAAAACGATTGTGAAGACAAGGCTCGTTGCACAAGAACATACGCTTATCCGGTTTGATACCGGCGAACAGTCGGCTATTACAGAAGCCGCCGAAGCGTTGTTAATAGATTTATTAGAAGAAGCCTATTTAACATCCGATGGCATCTTGATTGCAGATTATGAAAAAGGGGTGGTTACTAAGCATATTATTTCGGTGCTTAAGCAATTGCAGGTAAAACATCCCAAATTTATAGCAGTAGATTCAAAAAGACTAGATGTTTTCAGAGATCTACATCCCACATTGATTAAACCAAATTACAAACAAGCATTGCAATTGCTAAATATGCAAGTGCAAGAAAATCGTGTAGCACATGCGCAATCACTTTTGAACCGAATACAGCAGAAAACCCACGCGCAAAGGGTGGCTTTAACTTTAGATGCTGATGGAGCTGTATGGGCTGAAAAAGGAAAAGAGCCACTATGGGTGCAGGCGATAAAGGTTAAACATGCAGACGTATGTGGAGCGGGCGATACCTATATCAGTGCAGCTTCTTTGGCGCTGATTGCCGGTGCAGATAGCGGTATGGCTGCCAAAATAGCCGGAACGGCTGCGGCATGCGTTATTGAAAAATCAGATACAGCAGTTTGCAATCTGGCCGAAATAATGGAAAAAATGAAAGGTCAGGTGAAAGCGATTGGATCGTTGGCCACCTTGGTTGATATAGTAGTACAGTTAAGAAGCGATGGGAAGAAAGTTGTGTTTACCAATGGCTGTTTTGATATTTTACATTGTGGTCATACACGCTATCTACAAGAGGCCAGAAATCAGGGCGATGTGCTTATTGTCGGTATCAATACAGACGAGAGTGTTAAACGTATCAAAGGTGCTGGCCGCCCCATCAACCCACTTCAAGATCGGATGGATGTATTAGAAGCATTTTCTTCGGTCGATTATATCATTAGTTTTGGCGACGAGTTTGAGAGCGATAATCCAGCGAAACTTATAGAACTATTAAAACCTGACGTTGTTGTCAAAGGCGAAAATTATGAGCAAAAAGATTTGCCCGAGTGGGAGATGATTAAAGCCATTGGTGCTCAGTTGATATTGCTTCCCTTTACGCACGGAACATCAACTACGCACATTATTCGACGTATTCAAAGTAATTCCGAAAGGCGCAATCTTGCTAAATTGAAGGCATTATGAAAGCTTGGCCGGCATGTAAACGTATATTAGTCATTCGGCCCGATAATATGGGCGATCTTCTCATGTCATCACCAGCTATTCGGGCACTTAAAGAGACTTTTAGCGCAGAAATTACATTACTTACATCCACAGAAGCCGCTAAGGTTGTTACGCTATTGCCCATTATTGATCATGTTATAATAGCAGATCTCCCTTGGGTAAAAGTAAACCAAGCCAGCTCGCCAGAAGCGATAGATGATTTGATTGTACGTTTAAGAGCTCAAAGATTTGATGCCTGCGTTATTTTTACAGTATATAGCCAAACGGCACTTCCTTCAGCCATGCTAGCCTGGATGGCGGGTATTCCGAAACGTTTAGCCTATTGTCGTGAAAACCCGTATCATCTGTTAACAGATTGGGTGCTCGAGAAAGAGCCTTATGAATGGATTAAGCATCAAACAGAGCGCGACTTAGATTTGGTAGAACGAGTAGGAGGGGTTACACCCGACAAACAACTCCATGTTGTAACCCATACGTCTGATCAACAAAGTTTGCAACAAAAATTAAGTATATGCGGTATCCAATTAGGTAAACCGCTTTTTATTTTGCATGCTGGGGTAAGCGAAAAAAAACGTATGTATCCTACAACGCAATGGATTAAGTTGGGAAAAGAGCTATTGCGTCAATTCAATGGGCAGGTGTTATTTACAGGCAGTGCTAAGGAGCAACAGCTTACCGATTATCTGCAAAGCCAAACAAATGGAGCATCATTTTCCATGGCAGGAAAGTTGTCTATTGGCGAGTTTGCCATTCTTTTGGCATTCGCTAAGGTGGTTATCTCCGTCAATACTGCAACCATCCATTTAACAGCTGCAGTCGGTACGCCACAAATCGTATTGTATGCACAAACCAACCCACAACATCATCCATGGATGACTCGTGCCAAAATATTCGAATACAGCATTCCGGAAGAAAATAGGAGCAAAAACGAAGTAATACGGTTTGTAAATAAAAGGTATTATGCTGATTATGTTCCATTACCATCTGTTCAAGAAATTGTTGTGGCCGTAAACGAGTTGTTAGAAGGCCAACGATCCGTTACCAAGTATTGAACTGCCTGCTTCACGCTGTTGTAATGAGGTGTTTCCAGCCAATTAATCAGTTGATGTTGATGTAAGACGTTTTTGGGTGGGCCCCAGCGGTGCGGTTCACCATCCATGCTCATGGTTACAGTTGGCACATGTAAGGCATAAGCTATATGGGCCACTCCCGTACAATTGGCTATTAAACCTTTTGCTTCTCTTAAAAGAAAGGCCAGTTCATCGAGATTGGTTTTGCCAACAAGAGATATGGCAGGCGCCTGCATATGTCTTTTTACCGTTTCGACAATTTCGTTTTCTGCCGATGTGCCGGTAAGTACAACCTGAAAACCCTCTTGATAACAGTAATCTGCAATTCGGGCAAAATACTCAGGCGGCCACTGGCGCCAATTTCCACGAGAACCGGGATGAATGCAAACATAACGTTTTGAAATGAGATGGTAATGTGCAAGCAGTTGGGGTGTTTCTAGTACTATCGGAAATTCTAGCGTGGAGTCATGGCAGGCAATCCCCAAATGATTCATCAAGGCGATATGCCTATTCACTTCATGCAGATTTTCTGGATAAGGCAAGAAATGATGTGTATTCGGCCTGAAGTTTCCCTCTTTGTAAAAGCCTGCAAGGTATTTCGCATCAAATAAACTTACAAGATTGTTTACGTGTGTTCCATTCCCCTGCATTTGTAAAACAAGGTCAAACTTTCTACTTTGCATTTGTTCAATGAAAGCTATAATAGCGGTTGGTACAATGGCCTGCTCGGGCAATCCTGGGTAACCAGGAAAGGGTATAAAATGGTCGATGTAGTGGTTGAAACGTTTGCCTAAATGTGCAGTATGAGCTAAACCAATCCAACTGATATCAGCCTTTGGGAAATGTTTTCTCAAAGCGCGTAATGCCGGTATGGTGCATAGAAAATCACCTAATTGCAAAGCACGTAAGAACGCTATTGTTTGAATATTTTCCATCTGTTCAGAACAGGATTACTTTATATTTTACCCATCCATATATTTTCCAATAAATAGAAACATATGGAATCAAGACAGAAGTGACCACCATTTCCATAATGTGAGAAATCGTTTTACGCGTTCCTTTTAGCCGCGCTATAACGAATGCTGCAGTCAAACCAAGCCACGCAATAAATAGTGCTATAAATAAGGTATGCGTACCAATAAACCATGAAATAAACATCAAAATCAGTAATAACAGGAGCAAATAATAACGGTATGATGCATGTGTTGCAATCCGCTGGCGATACAATTGGGGAAATTTCTTAAAGAGCAGCGCATTGTATATGCCTTTTTTTTGCTCCTTCAAACTAATACCCCATTTGGCTTGTCGAACTGGGTGAACTACACATGCTGTAGGAAGATGAGTAATAGGTACTTGATAGCGGAGAAACTGAAAATGCAAATCGCTATCTTCGCGCCAAGCCATTTCAAAGCGTTCATCAAACCCGCCAATAAAATATAAAGCTTCCTTTGTGCAAGCACAATTTGCTGTTATAAATTCGGCTTCTTCCAATCGTGCAACGTTTTTTTCATAGTCGGTTGGTTTTCTTGCAATTGGTACCTGGACACGCCCGGTATATACCATGTGCAATTCCCCTTTATAGGCCGTATAGAGCTCTTCCAGCCACCTGCTATCTGGAATGCAATCGTCATCAGTAAAAGCAATGAGGTTACTATTGGAGAATAACCATCCAAAATTACGTGCCGCAGCCGGTCCTTTCTTCGTTTCTGTATGTAGATAGCATAGTCTATTCGAAAATAAATGTTTCATTCCATGGACTAACTTTTCTGTCGAGTCATCATATCCATCACTTACTACGATTACATCGTATAACGTTGGTGAAAGTGTTTGGCTAAACAGTGCATGTAAACACTTCGTAAGTAACTGCGGTCTTTTATAAGTGGGTATAACTACCGATATCTGTCTTTTCATGAGTAATAAAATGGGCCTGTTTACTTGTTGTATCTTTTTCTATTACATAAGCGCCCATAACGAGCGCATCGAACGGTGAGGTCCAAAAACATTCCAATGCATCGCGCGGTGTACATACAATGGGTTTCCCAAGCGTATTAAAAGAAGTATTTACCAATACGGGTACACCAGTTTTCTGTTCAAATGCTTTAATTAATTGATAATATAGAGGATGTTGTTTAGCATTAATTGTCTGTATCCGGGCGGTACCATCCGTATGCCTGACAGCAGGTATCAGTTGTTCCTTTTCGGGGTCAACATCGTAAACAAAAAGCATAAAAGGTGATTGCTTTGCTCCTATAAACCAATCTGCTGCGTCCTCTTCCGTTACTACTGGGGCTACTGGTCTAAAATCTTCACGGTCTTTTACCTCGTTTAGTCTGGCCTGCATTTCAGCATGTAGCGGCGATGCTAAAATGGATCTGCTTCCCAATGCCCGCGGCCCATATTCCATAGCGCCTTGAAACCAACCAATGATTTTGTCGTTTGCAAGTAGTGCAGCGGTTTCCTCAGCAATATTTTCCATCTTACGGTAAGGTACCTTGTTGCGTTTTAACATCTGTTCGATCTCGTCATCGTTAAAAGATGGACCTAAATAGACGTGGTCCATGGTATAGGTTTTTTCTGTTACATGTCGTTGTTGTAAATCGGTATACATAGCTGCACCCAAAGCCGTACCAGAATCGCCCGCTGCCGGTTGAACCCAAATATTCTTGAAACGACTTTTATCCCGTATCCGCGCATTGAGAACGCAGTTGAGAAAAACGCCACCAGCGAGGCATAAATTTTCTTCCTCTGTTTGATCGTAAAACCAATCTAAAAGTTCCAATACAGTTTCTTCCAATACATATTGTAGTGATCGCGCGATATTGAAGTGATGTGCTGTAAAGTCGGCATTGCGTAATCGCTTCGGTCCAAATCGTTCTTTTAGTCTTAAGTCCGATATGGCGTATTTACCATCACCTATGAGGTTGATCATTTTTCGAAAATCATCAATGAATACTGGTTTACCATAAGAGGCCAAAGCCATCACTTTATATTCGTCAGATGAACGGAGAAAACCTAAATAGTCCGTTACATCCTCATATAGTAAGCCCAGTGAGTTAGGCAAGTGTACTTCCTGTATGAGTTGTAATTGATTTGCTTTACCCATATAATAGGCGGTAGTGGCTAATTCCCCTCTTCCATCCATGGTCAATATAGCGGCCGTTTCAAAAGGCGAAGGTAAAAATGCGCTAGCAGCGTGTGCCAAATGGTGATTCACCGTATGCCAATGCCAATCACCAATGGATGAATGATGAAAGCACGCTTGGAGGTGATGTGGATAGCCATCTACCAACTGCCGAGGTGCATTGATTACAGAAGAAAGAAACAAATATTTCCAGGGATCTTCCATAGCCTGATGGGTTTCATTTTGATGAAAAGGAATCTTTGCCCAGGGCATTTCTTGCTCATCTGGTTGAAGTAAAAGATTTGGATTAAAGGAATATGCAATATGATCTACCTCTCGGAGCGTAATCCCGACCTGTTTAAGGCAAAAAGCAATGGCATGATATGGTAACGCATAAGTAGAAAAAGGGATGGGGCGTTTTCCATGTTTGATATGGGTAAAGCGTTCATCTTCGGCGGCGGCAATCAAGTGTCCGTCTTTTATTAAGCAAGCAGCCGAATCGTGGAATACGGCATTAATTCCAAGGGTATACATATTATTTAATTTTAATATAGTAGATAATGACTGGATAATGGAGAACCACTTTAATGCCAGATAGCATTGAGGTATAGTATGTGAACCATAAGGCATTACTTGTACATAAAATTCAAGTAAGTCCGTCATTGTTTTAAGTAAGGATGGCAACCATTGTATACACTCTTATTCAGCATTTAGTACACTAATAAAATATTGCCAAAATGTTTATAGCAACGTGAATACCAGTTAGATCGATAATAATAGGACGCTTAAAGAATGGCTAGAAAAGGGATTGATACTTGTATAAGATATCACTGAATGCATAAAGAGCAGGTAATTAGATAGCGGTTTAATTAATTTTTTAACAATATGTTCACTTCCATTTTATTCGGGTTTCTTTTTATTGTCGTTATTGGCGTTATATATTATTTTTACAAGAAGCATTAGTTGATAACGGTATTCCATTAAGTGGCTTTATCGGGAAAAGTATCAACAGGGCCATCTATTTCTTCCAGAAAGCTAATACCCTTGTCTCTAATTTCTAACATCCGATTATGAAAAGCACAATCATCTGCTATTTCAAAGGTTTGAATCAAGTGGTGATTTGTTAATTCAATGGTTGCTTTCTCTACAACCTGTGGCGTTAAGTGCATTTCTTCGGCGAATTTTCCAATCGACCCGACCGACCAGCGTCGTAACAACCTCAATAAGGCTACTGCTTCTATACTCAACATAGCTCTTGTTTTAAGTTAAAAATGATATAGAAAAAAGTGGGCCAATTAACGTTTGGCTTTTTTTATTTTCAGCTTTTGAATAAAATGCTTTTTCTTAGGTTTGGCTTCTGTCCCGATCAAGAAACCATAGGGTTGGAGTGAAGGGATATGATCGCATACAATCTTAATGATTCCGAGCAAGGGTATGGCTAAAACCATGCCTGCTACACCCCATAAAAGCTCGCCCGCTACCAATGCCATAATGGTAAATAATGGATTGATATTTACTTGATTGCCTACAATGAGCGGTTCTAGTACATAAGTCTGAAAAAATTGTACAAGAAGATAGACTGCCACAACGCCTACGATAAGCTCGCTCTTGCCGCCTTGAGCAATAACAGCTAAAACCGTAATAGATGTTCCGGTGATATTGCCCACAAATGGAACAATTTCTAAAATACCACAGAGAACAGCGAAAAACAGTGCATTTTTTACACCTACCAACTGAAAACCGATACCATACAATATCCATAACATCATGATCATACCCGCTAGCCCACTTAAATATTGTTGGGATACACGGGCTGCTTGTTGGATGATTTTTTCCGTTTGATCATAATTTCTAGATGGCACCAACTTCAGGAAAAATTGCTTAATACGCGAGCGGTAAAACAAGAATAGATAAATATATACCAGCACCAATACCGTGTTGATCAAAATAGACAGCGTTTGGGTTGCAAAACCTGCTAGTAAGCCGCTGGTTGCATGCGCAGATGACGTACGCTGCTCTTTAATAAGAGCTTCCTGCTGTTGTGTGCTAATACCTAATGTTGTTTCTATCCAACCTTTTAGGTCTTGAAGAAGCGTGATTAGCCGAAGTTTCATATCAGCCAAATTTTCAGAAAAGCTATTTAATTGCCAAGCCAATAAGCTAACGATGATGGTAACAGCAATAATAAATAATCCAATTGCAACAAGTGCCGAAAAGCCACGTTTCATCCCCTTACGCTCCAATCGATTAGATAAACCAATAAATAACATGGCTAATACTGCCGATAACGCAATCGGTATTAAGAAGCTGCTAGAAAAATATAAAATCGTTGCGCTCAGTAGAATGAAAAGAAGTATGTGAACGGTTTGTTGTAATTTGTTCATTTTTGGTCTTTACTATAACAAACAAAAAAAGCAGTAAAGTGTTATTTAAATAAAATAAATTTCATAAAATGTACTACTTAGTCTGTTATAAGTTGGAAACTGCGGTTGAGGTTGCAGATGATGTAGATCCAGCAAATCTAACAACCAACTGCTGCCCACGGATAAAAAAATTTCTCAAAAAGGTGGGGACAAATCCTATTGTAAAAATAGATAAAAAATATCCTAGTTACCGGGCAGTAATGGATAATTTCCATATCATCGGCAAAACAAGTACACCTTATTAATTCTGAATAAACTCTTTATGCAATCGATAAAAAATCAAACTCAAATTATCTTTAGCGCCTGTCTTATCAATTAAATTCTGCCTTAGGTTTTCCACATTCCTTTTGGTAGTAAACAAGCGGTAAGCAATGTCCTTATTGGCATAGCCGCAAACCATGAGATCGAGTACTTCGTTTTCTTTATCAGAAAGGGTTAAATTGGTGTTTAGTTTACCAATATAATCCTCAAAATCACTCAGTTTATCAAAAAGGCGCATCGTTAAGCTTGGGTCAATGTATTTTTTCCCTTGCATCACATATTTAATTGCAAAAAGTAACTCATCTTTTTGTACTGCTTGTGTAATGTATCCATTAGCTCCAGCATAAATGGCCTTTATAGCAGGTTGCAAACCATTGTCATTATCCAATATAATAATTTTCAACTGGTTAGTAGATGATTTTAAGCGGTTTATAAGTGTCTTGTCAATCGGAAGAGAAACATCTGTTCCCCATATCAGTACATCGGTATCTTGTAATTGCTCTTTTAATGTATCCGGGCAGCTGTGCGTGTGTTTAACGTCCAATTGTTCTTGCTGTAAGATGGCGCAGATACCATCGCGACGTATCGGGTTGTTATCGGCAATAGCTATTCTCGTTTTCATAATCAAATATTTAAATAAACAAACCACAAAAATCAACACGAAGGGAACATTGTCGTGTTAAATATCTGACAACAACAAAGTTAGCTGTAAAAAAAACAATTAGATAGCGTATAAATACGGAATTTTCAGTGTGTTAAATACGCGAATAGATGGCGGCTTATTTTAATAATCCATTTTGAAAAGCGTATTTAATCAATGCCGCGGTATTTCGCACCCCGGTTTTTTCGATTAGGCTTTGACGGTAGCCTTCTACCGTACGTTTGCTTGTAAATAATCTTTCGGCAATTTCTTGGTTGGTAAAACCATCGGCAGTTAGCCCCAGTACCTCCATTTCTCGATTATTGATCTGTAATTCTGATACTTTGGTAGGTGCCTGTACGGAGATTACTTTCATGGCCTGATGCAATATTTTCATGCTAATTTCCGAACAAATGTAATATTCGCCCTGAGCAACAAACCGAATTCCAAATAGCAATTCATCTCGGCTTACATTTTTAATTAAGAAGGCATTCGCACCTGCTTTAAATGCCTGTGCCACATACTTTTCATGATCCATCATAGAAAGTACAATGACATAGATATTAGGATATAACTGTTTAATGGTTTTTGTTAATGTAATACCATCAATATTGGGCATGTTAATATCAATGATAACCACATCTGCTCGGTTATTCTTTAGTAGGTTCACCAATTCATCCTGCTCGTCCGTTTCTCCTATTACAGTCATATCCGTTTCGATTTCAAGTAGCGTCCGGATCCCTTGACGCACAATGTGGTGATCGTCTACTAATACAATTTTAATCATGATTTGCCAGTTATAAATAATCTTTTATATCTGTAATTATTATTTAATTAGATACAATAAATTAAAAGCCATTTTTAGTGCAATACGTCAAGAAAGTAACAGGGCAGTTCAGCATGCATGTTTTTTAAAACAGGCAATGCCACGTTGAACACCTTCACACCCCCCGATGTAACCCCATCAGGTTGCCCTGCATGTGCATGCCCATGAAAAGCAGCATATACTTTTCTCCGGTGCAGCGGGTCTGCCAATCTAGATGATCCCAAAAAGGGAAATATCTCTTCGGGTTCACCTACAACGGTTTCTTTAATCGGTGCATAATGTAATAAAGCAATTTTGAGTATAGAAGGATGATCTTGTTCAAGACGTGCCAACGCACGGTCCAGCTGCAGTGATTCATTCACCGCTTCTTGTACAAATGATTTCATACCTTCTTCTCCAAACATAGATAACATATATCGATCAAAACCACCACCAAAGCCTTTTACGCCTGCAAAGCCTATATGCTCAACTACCGTTGCCTCGCCATCCAATAAAATCATCTGTGTTTCTTGCAAAACTTGGCGAATGAGTTTTTGGCGACCTTTTTCATAATCATGATTTCCTAACACACCAATAACAGGGATGCTTGCTGATTTCAATTCTTCTGCCAATACTTGCGCTTCTTCCTCATCGCCTGTGTCGGTTAAATCACCACATATTAATAACACATCTGCTTTTTTAGAAATCTCCCCAAAATAATCAGCCCAACGCCCTTTATCTGTGGTTTTTACGTGAATATCAGCTAAAGCAGCTAGTGTCGTTTTCGTTTTTTTTGCCATGATCTATATAGTCGTTATGGTACACGTTTTGTAATTCCATTCCTTAATATCAATCTGATACTGCGTTTGATCAATGAGTGGCCCACGGCATACCTTTTCTACCGGTGCTGGTAGCTCATATTGTTCGTTGGCACGTGCCATAAGCTCATCAAAGAGCCATTTAGGAATAATTTCCTGATAATCTGCCGGGTAAACAAATTGAAAGGTCAGCAGTTGTGCTAGTAAGAGATGCCAATGTTGGTCTAAACGGTAGAGGAGGTGATGCCAGTCGAGTTGCTTGCCGTATTTCAGCAGGGTATGGTTGATATCTGCATTATCGTTTCGCTCTCGGTTTTGTACATACATCTTGCACCAAATCAATTCTTCAGCAGGTATAAACTTCACGGGTAAACCAACAAATTCGCCTATGCTCGATCGTTCATACCAGGTTTCGTCTACGGTACAAATGTTATTTACGGTATCAAAAATAATATCAATAAAGTAATCTCCTTTAAATACCTTGGCTAGCCACCGAGCGTCGGTTAACTCTGTTCGATAGCCATGTGCAGCAAAATGTTTTAAAATTTTAGGATATTCACTGCTCTTACAGAAGATGTCAAGATCTTTCGTATTTCTAAAAATTCCTGTATAGTGAAACATAGCGAAGGCACCACCCAGCATATAAGGTGTCCCGCTATTGTTGAGCAATTCCAATGCTTCCCGGAAAAATGCATTGGACACATTTTTTTGTTCTTCTGTTTCTATCATAAAACATTACCTCGTTATATAACATCCGCTGATATGATTTGTTTCTTTGCCGTTGCTTCAGGTGCTTTCACGAGTTCTGATCATCAATGGCATGGTTTTCATTGCATTAAGATATATTATATAGATATAAATGCCCTCGTCAGTTATAGCATCCTTTGATTTCAATGCCGATACAAAAATCCTCCAAATAAAATTTGTATCGGGGTTAACATACCTGTACTATCGTGTTCCATCATCGGTTTACGAAGCATTTAAACAGGCCAAATCAAAAGGAAGCTATTTTAATCGCTATATACGCGATCAATATGTATTTAAGAAGCAAAAATAAGCTCAGCTTCGCAATGGAAATAAATGATATAGCCTTTTGGGCATGTAACTATCAAAAATATCGACTTATATTTTAAGCGCTTTCGTATTAATACGGATACGTAATTGCGATAAATACGTTTTGTAGAATGGAATGGTTTATGTATGAATTGATTGTATCGAATAATAAATGGTTATGGCAATAAAAAAAGGCAAACATTTAAGCACATTAAGTGATAAAGAGTTTAAAAAGGACAAAAATTTGAAAAAGGCTAATTGGTCTTACGAAGGTGGTATAGACCCTCAAAAAGACCAATTGAATGAAGTGCCGAAACGTACAGAAAATTGGCAAAACGTAGATGACGCAAGTAAACTAGGTAAGCCTCATAAAACTGCTCATTCAAACGCAACCGACCACAAAGATCAAAGATAGTTATCAACGTGATCCTTCGTATTCGCTTGCGGGAAAAGACCGCTTATCTTCCATCTGCCGGATTGATAGGAGAACCTTCCTGCTGCACACGCAGCTTCTCCTTCCCGATTTTTGTTTTATCAACTAACTCTTGGCCTTGGGCGGGGGATACGTTTTTTTGGGCCTGCTTTCCGCCAGCACGCTTCACAATAGCATTCTGGCGCTCGTCATCAAATGACAGGTGTTTTCTTTTTGTTTTCATGCTATCAACATTTTTATGAAGTATCTGCAAGAGTCATACCTATTTGTTTTCTATTTTGAATAGCTACTCTGGTTTTTGGCTTGGTTTTCTCTAGTGTACTAATATCTAGATACTTTGTTTTCTTATGTAGATGATTCGTTATACCTCCACACAACTTTACGTGTTAAATCGTTCTACATTTTCTTGAAATACGCTTGGCCTGATTTTTCTATCTGTTTTGCTAAAAGCCTTATTGCTAATTTTTAATAAAAAATTTTACTTATGAAAAAAATGATGTTTATCGCTGCAATTGCAGCATTGATGTTCGCAAGTTGCAACAATCGTCAGCAAGACGACAATTATGATGATGGTATGGGTGCCGGTGATGGTACAGATACCGCCGGAATGTATCAGGATACGTCTACCATGTCAGCACCGGTAGATACTGCTACCGATACAACAACCCGCATGCCTTAATACAGTCTTAACACAACAATGCAATAGAACAGAAAGCGATATCCATTTCAGGAGTATGCTTTCTGTTCATCAGCATGCAAATTAAATGGGAGCACTATGAATACCGAACATACACAACAAGATCCGCAAGAAAAATATCCATCACCACCGTATCCTAAACAAGCACAAGATACTCCAGGTGTAGAAAAGGAGATGAAACCAAAAGCCGACCACGGTGAACAAAGTTATCAAGGCACTGGTAAACTCCGAGGTAAAAAGGCCATCATAACCGGTGGTGATTCTGGAATTGGTAAAGCTATCGCTATTGCGTTTGCTCGCGAAGGAGCCGATGTTTTAATCAGTTATTTAGCAGATATAGAAGAAGAAGACGCAGCAGATACGCTCCATTGGATTCAGTCGGCAGGAACCAGAGGAATGGCAGTAAAAGGCGATATTCAAGAACAGGCGCATTGCCAAGCAATTGTACAACAAGCTGTAGACCAGTTTGGTGGTGTTGATATTTTGGTCAACAATGCGGCGTTTCAAATGGCACGCAATAGTTTACAGGAAATCCCAGATGGCGAATGGGAAAAAACCTTTGCCACGAATATACATAGTATGTATTATTTATGTAAGGCAACAGAGCCACACATGAAAAAGGGTGGTAGCATCATCAATACAACATCGGTTAACGCTTATTCACCAACGCCCTTATTACTTGCATATGCAGCTACCAAAGGCGCTATACAAAACTTTACGGCAAATTTAGCACAGTTGTTTTTACAGCAAGATAAAGGTATAAGGGTAAATGCAGTAGCACCAGGACCTATTTGGACACCGCTCATCCCATCTACGATGCCCAATGCTGATCAATTCGGTGCCAATACACCGATGGGTAGGCCTGGACAACCAGCAGAAATGGCTCCCATTTATGTTTTTTTAGCTTCTGATGAGAGTAGCTATATCTCGGGCGCCACTGTGCCGGCTACAGGCGGAAGAGTAACCATATAATAAGTAATTAAAAACAATTCATATCATGAGTATTTCAAAACAAACGAACAATCATACGGAAATAAGGAAGTGGACAGAGGCACGGGGAGGCGTGCCTGCTAAAGTGAAAGGTACCGGTACAAAAAGCGATGGTGGTATTTTGCGCATCCATTTCCCAAAGCATAGTGAAAACAATGATGATCTAGAAGAAATATCGTGGAACGACTTCTTTGATGAATTTGATAAAAACCGATTAATTTTTCTTTATCAAGATGAGAAATCAGACGGAGAACAAAGTACATTTCACAAGTTTGTTGATAGCAAATAATAACCTTATGGCAATAACCACGGAAGAAAAAAAAACGAAAAAGAAAAAAGATAGGCAAAGCCCTTCCAGAACAGCGAAAGACTATACAAAATCGTATAATGCCGTTAAGCAATTTGATGGCAAACAATATACCGGAATGGCTATTGGAAGAAGTCACCATTGGAATTATGACCAGGGCGACTGGAAGGAAACTAAAATAACTCCCGATCTATGGGAAATATCGTATGCCGTAACCAAACGTAGAAAAGGGCATGCGCCCGAAGGATCTGGTGTTCCGGTTGGAACGGAGTATCATTGGTATATTTTAGCTGATCAAACAGCAAAAAAATTAAATGCCAACGACTACACTACGGCTATGTCAGGCCTAAAATTCAAGTTGGCGCATAAACGAGCCGATAAAGGTAGGTGGAATGTAAAAGGGCCCACACAACGTAAGCATCTTATCCAGTTAAGAGGTCGTTGCCATGTTAGAAAGTGATCCCGTTCCACTTGATTTTGAATATAAAGGTAAACCCTATAAAGGAGAGGGAGTTCCCATTTCAGCTACTTGCCAGAAAGGTTTTTGTTACGAGTTATCCATCACATTAAATGATGAAAGTACGGGAATTATCCGCTGTGCGAAACGTGGTTGGAAAATGGATGGGGTAGAACAAGGACTGGTTGATGCCCTGGGGCAGCAAATTTTCCTGTATTTTAATGACGGCGAGGAAAGCTAGCACAACATATGAAGTGGGGAAACGTATTTATTGGTACTTCGGGTTGGCATTACAAACACTGGAAAGGTACGTTTTATCCAGGTGATATCAAGGATTCAGAACAGTTAAGCTATTTCATACAAAAATTTAAGACCGTAGAACTGAACAATTCATTTTATCGTTTACCTGCTATAGAGACTTTCCGTAATTGGTACCAAGCAACACCACATGACTTTATTTTTTCGGTAAAAGGAAGCCGGTACATTTCACATCTAAAGAAATTAATATTGGATAAGCAAGCCGTTGATGAATTTTTAGATCACGTTGCACACTTAAAAGAAAAATTGGGCCCCATTCTCTTTCAATTACCCCCTCGTTGGGAAGTCAATGTAGAGCGTCTATCAACCTTTGTTTCCTATCTTCCCAAAAACCAACGGTTCACATTTGAGTTCAGAAATCCCACTTGGTATACGGAAGATATTTATCAGGTACTTCGGCAACACCATTGCGCATTTTGCATATACGAATTAGCGGGGCATCAATCGCCTGAAATGGTTACAGCCGATTTCATTTATATCAGATTGCATGGCCCCGGCAATAAATATCAGGGGAACTATACTGATAAATCACTCAAAAACTGGGCTAAGGAATGTAAATGCTGGCAGCGAGAGGGTAAAGATGTTTATGTATATTTTGATAATGACCAAGCAGGATATGCGGCGTTCAATGCACAAAGACTGATTGAGTTACTCAATCAATAATATTATTCAATATGAAAAACGAATTAACATCTGCTATTGCAGGGAAGTCCGTACTCATTACAGGCGGTACAACAGGTATTGGTAGGGAAACGGCCTTCCTGTTAGCCAAGCATGGTGCAAGCGTCATGATTTTTGGCCGGCATCGCGAAGAATTAAACGAAGCCTTACAGACTATACAAGATCAGATACCCGCTGCACAGATACAGGGTATCGTAGCAGACGTTGCAGATCAAAGCGATATTCAACGGGTATTTTCTATGCTGGACGACGAATTTGGTACCCTTGATATACTGGTTAACAATGCAGGATTGGGATATTCTAGTATCATGAAAGGTGAATATAAAGATTGGGAGTATATTGTAAATACCAATTTATTAGGGTACATGGCTTGCGCGCATGAAGCTATCAAACGAATGGAAAAGAACCATCGAGGCCACATTGTTAACATCGGTTCTATGAGTGCCGATACCAAAGAGGCAAACAGCTCGGTATATGTCGCCACAAAAGCGGGAATAAACGGATTTTCAACATCATTGCGTAAAGAAGCAAATTCCAAAGGCATTAAAGTGTCTTTGATCGAACCTGGAGCGGTTAACACCAATATGCAACAGCAATCGCCCGCAGAGAAGAAAGAACAAGTAGCAGATTTACACATGCTAGAAGCCAAAGACATCGCCCAGGCAATTTTATATATACTTATTCAACCGCCTAGGTGCGATGTGGTATTCATGCAAATTCGCCCTCATTTACAATTGATTTAACATACGTTAGACTAAACATTCTACAGATGAAGACAAAAGCAGTTTTAGGCCCGAGTGTAATCGGTACTTCAGCAATGACCCTATTTAGTTATTTAATTGCAGCTTCCAAAGATAGGCAATTAGAAGAACCCAAATTATTGGCAAAATTGGTTAGGCCCATATTAAAGCGCCGATATAAAGCTTTAGCGCCATCGTTCGGTTGGGGAGCACATTATACCATGGGGTACATCATGACTCTGGCTTTTCAAGAGTTCTGGCAAGAAAACAATACAGTGCCTACCGTGAAAGATGGACTTATTTCCGGAACGGTTGGAGGGATTACCGGTATACTGATTTGGAAAACAGTATTTAAGATATGCGCACATACACCCCACATCGCTTTCAAAAGATACTACGGCCATTTGTTTTTGGCGCATTTGGTTTTTGGTGTTGGTGTTGCGTTGAGCACGCGGTTAGCAGGCTCCCTTAAGCGCCATCAGCTGAAAGAGATAAAGAAAAAGCATACATAGTACGTTCGCTTTACTATTCGCATACTAGCAAAAATTGGACAGAGAAAAAACCTTGCCAAATTTCTTGCCTTATCCATATTATTTTATCTAAAGGATAGTTGCTGCTAAAAACATTCTTTTTCGTGCATGTTCACGTATTTTTTTTAGTAAAAATAATCCACTTAACGAGCGGCATCATCAACTTCATATTTAGGCATGTATTCTGATTATTTATGGATATAAAACAAATACGGGAAATATAGGAAAAAATAAACACATCAACAGAAATACAGATAAAACAAAATAAATAAATAAAAATTAGTGAACATAAATCAAATTTTAAGTTATGGCAAACACAAGTAAAAACAACGGAAACATGCCCAATGCACATTTACACGAATTGTTTGTAGATGAGTTAAGAGACATCCTGGGTGCAGAAAAGCAATTATTAAAGGGACTAAAGAAGCTGTCCGGAAAAGCCAATGGCGAGTCTTTAAAATCGGCCTTTGAAGAACACCGCAGCCAAACTGAAGGACATATTGAGCGACTAAAAGAGGTTTTCGATTCCATTGGAAGCAGTGCACGGGCAAAAAAATGCAAGGCGATGGAAGGACTGCTTAATGAGGCCGATGAAATTATGGAAGAGTTTGAAGATGGCGAAGTGCTCGACGCTGCATTGATTGCAGCTGCTCAAAAAGTAGAACATTATGAAATAGCCAGCTACGGCTGTTTGGTTACTTACGCTAAATTGATGGAACATACAGAAGCAGAAGAGCTGTTAAGTACCACGTTAAATGAAGAGAAAGAAACAGACGTTAAACTAACGGAAATTGCCATGTCTGAGGCAAATGTTGCTCAATAGTTCATTAGTTTTTATTTAAGTGTGAGCCTCGATTCGATATGATCGAGGCTTCGTTTAATTTACTCATCATGAAAACACAAGAAAAAAAAGAACATCTTGGCCATACAGAAATTCGCCAGGAAGAGGCCAATATTATCCAAGGTGCCAACCAACAAGATCAATTGGATCGGCTAAAGCAAAAAAGCGAGAGAGAAAAAGCACCTAATAAATTAGGTAGTCCCCCTTCTAATCATATTGATAAGGGCGAATAAGGTGCGCCCCGTATCGAAGTGTAATTAATTCATATAACATGTATTACAATGAAAAAAATAATCATATACACTGCCTTGATCTTATTGGGAATAGGGCAGCTTAAGGCACAGATTAGGCCTTTTCCATATGAAACGGGTGTGCCCGATAGTACTGTTGCCCCCATCACTCAGCAAGACACATCATTCATCATTGCGGCAGCCACAGGTGGTATGGCCGAAGTATCTTTAGGCAAATTGGCTCTTGAAAAATCAAATAACGCAACAATTAAAGAGTTTGCTAATACCATGGTTAAAGATCATGGAAAAGCAAATGAGGAACTTAAACAATTGGCATCGGCCAAACAAATTTCTTTACCCCTAACTTTAGGTGGCGTAGAGCTACAAAACTACGATCGGTTGGCTGCTAAAAAATCAAACCAGTTTGATGTTGCCTATGTAGAGCAAATGGTAAAAGATCATAACAACACCATTGCATTATTTGAGCAAGCAGAAAAAACAGTTTTAGATAATTCCATTAAACAGTTCATTATCAAAACACTGCCTGTGTTACATCAACATTTGGAACATATTAAAACCATTCAACAAAATATTCAATAAAAAAGAAGGTGAGCCAAACAACCCGTTAGACTATGAAGCTCGGTAACAGTCGTAAAAAAGTTTTTATCGCTTTTGGTATATTCCTCATATCAATTATGCTCATGCGATTAGCATTTTTAAGCATTGCGCATGCGGTAAGTGTTTGGCTTATTATTTTGGCAACCATAATGATGTTAACAGCCATCGTTGTTTTTGCCCGCAATTTCAGGGAATAGTTTAGACCCATTCTCGTATTTAGTTATTTACCAATGAAACAGATACTCGTTGTAGAAGATGATGCACCTATCCGCGATTTAGTAAAATATATTTTAATAGATGAACAATATCAAGTCGTTGCATGCGCTGATATCCGAGAGTTTTGGGAAAAATTTTCATTCTCTTCTCCCGATCTGATTCTTTTAGATATCCGGCTACCTGACGGCAACGGCATCGAATTATGTCGTAAATTATATGAGCAAGGTGGAAATATACCTATCGTATTGATGTCGGCCCACGGCATACGGAAAGAAATAGAAGCAGAACCCTGTATGCAAGCATTCATAGAAAAGCCGTTTGATATTGATGAACTATTGACCGTCATTCAAGAACATGTGGCCTAGCCTTTTGTATTATTCTTTTTTCGCTGAAACTACACTTACATCATTAGCCACTTCTATAAACTATTTATTTCCATCGATGGCCTGAATATGATCCAAATGTTTTTTCAGTACAGGAAGTGTTTTTTGAATAAACTGCTTTAGATCGGTGTCTTGCACCTCGTTCAATGCATTTTCAAAAAATGCAACGTCCTTTTGATGGTCCTCTACCATTTCATCAACATAAGCATCATCAAAATCCTTACCTGATTTTGCTGCGAGTTCCTGCATCGTTTTCCGTTCATCATCTCCAGGAGCGGTCGGAAGCGTAATACCCTTTGATTGGGCAAGTGCTTTCAATTCGTCGTTCGCCTTAGAATGATCCGTTACCATCATAGAACCGAATTCCTTCACCCGCGCATCAGTTGCCTTTTGTTGGGCAAGTTTACCTAACTCCACTTCGGTCATGCCGCCGTTGACAGCCTCGGTAGCAAAATCTGCATCTTTTTCTGCAATAGCGGTTGCCATGTTGTTATCATCAATCTTGGCTTCATTCATGCTGTCTGCCTGTTCTTTTGCGTCATTAGAGCTGTTATTGTTACAGCTGTACAGGGCCAATAGCAGCCCGGTAGCGCATAAAATAGTTATCTTTTTCATAAGCGGATGTTGTTTTTAAAAATAACAAAATGTGTGGCCGCATGTTTGCATATCTTTAAAAAGCAGCTATTTATATTCTAAAAAAAATACGCGTAATGCATACAGAGCGAACAATTGGCATCGTCTAACTGTTGTTTTCTTACATCATCATTATACGCTAACAGATACGTATGCTACATAACGGAAATCCGCAATGGCTAAAGGAAGCTATTATATATTCAGTTGATATCAGGATGTTTAAAGATGCCAATAGTGACGGATGTGGCGATCTCGAGGGACTTATTTCTAAATTGGATTACTTGCACGAGTTGGGCATTACCTGTATATGGTTAGCGCCTTTTTATCCATCAGCCGAAAGGGACGGAGGGTATGATGTTACTGATTATTGCTCAATCAAACCAATACTTGGCACGATGGCACAATTCAATCAGCTGGTTAAGTGTTCTCACCAATTTGGTATCCGGTTGATGCTTGATTTGGTTATTAACCACACCAGCAACCAACATCCCTGGTTTGTTCAAGCGCTTCAAAACCGAAGCTCAAAATATCACGATTACTATGTTTGGAAAGACCAGAAACCGTCGAATGATAAGGAAGATGTTATCTTTCCCGGAGTAGAACATAGCAATTGGACAAAAGAAGAGACCACCGGTACCTATTATTATCATACATTTTATAGTCACGAGCCCGACTTAAATGTTGCCAATCCAGCAGTTCAACAAGAAATCGAACAAATTATTCGTTTTTGGGCCAATAGCGGGATTGATGGCTTCCGGATTGACGCTGTGCCCCATATTTTGCGCAATAAAGGTAGCCATGCTTTCCGTGGCGATCCATTTGATTTGTTGGCTACATGGAAGCAGCTTTTAGCGTCGTTTGGAAAAGATAAAGTGCTCGTTGGCGAATCAGATGTAAAGCCAGAAGAATTTCAACGGTTTATAGGCAATGGATCTAAATTAAATGCACTTTTTAATTTTTTTCTGAACAACTATCTGTTTTTGTCGCTGGCTACACAAACAGCACAGCCCATAAAATATGCATTGCAAAAAATCGAGCAAAGCGCAGATTTTAGTCATTTACTTAATTTTATCCGCAATCATGATGAGCTAGATCTAGAGCAGTTAACCCAGACTGAACGCGCCTTGGTATATAAAGCATTTGCGCCAGAAGAAGATATGCTGATTTATCATCGTGGAATTAGGAGAAGATTGGCCCCCATGTTAGGTGGCCATGCACACCGTACCATCATGACTATGAGCTTACTCATATCCTTGCCTGGAGTACCCGTGATACGTTATGGTGATGAAATCGGTATGGGCGATGATCTGTCGCTACCCGAAAGGAACAGCGTGCGTACCATCATGCAGTGGGATAGTGGGGCTGCCGCTGGATTTTCAAATGTTCCGATTAACCAGTTAAAATACAGACTCATAGCAAATGGGCCATATGCATTTCGGCAAATCAATGTAGCACAGCAGCAGGCCGACCCAAACGCTATCTGGTCGCACATCCAAATATTTCTAAAACTTAGAAAGCAGTATATAACCCATTTTATCGAGGGAAAATTTGAGCTCATGCAATCAGAAAATGAAGCGATGTTGCTGCACATTTTTGCTAAAGAAAGCCGTATGCTACTTTTCGCACATAATTTCTCTGGCAACAGTTGTACGCAATCATTGAAGCAATTTAACGAGATAAAAGCCATCCATACTTTAATGGCCGCACCACAGACCGAAGTAAGGCATGGCGGTGCATCTATTATGCTTCCACCTTATGGTTATTGCTGGCTTTTACTTGAATGATCATCTTTTGCTGTCTTTCCCGCCAATGCTTTATCGCGTTCAATCCTCGCCTTTAATCATCATTTTTCGTTGTTGTGTTGTCCCTTAAATGAATTAGATGTTATATCTTAGTTGCATGAAGTACTTTTTGTCAAATCGGTACACCATTGAAAATAAATTTAGATGAAAAAAATCGGATTTTTATCGTTTGGGCATTGGGCTAAGCACCCTTCCTATAAAACCCAAACAGCAAGCGATACGTTGCTCCAGTCTATTGATCTGGCTGTGGCTGCAGAAGAAATCGGTCTAGATGGCGCTTATTTTCGCGTGCATCATTTTGCAGCGCAATTGGCATCGCCGTTTCCATTGCTTTCGGCTATCGGTGCCAAGACAAATAGCATCGAGATTGGAACGGGTGTAATTGATATGCGTTATGAAAACCCCTTATATATGGTGGAAGACGCAGGAGCTGCAGACTTGATTTCAGGTGGTCGATTGCAGTTAGGAATCAGTAGAGGTTCACCCGAACAAGTAATCGATGGTTGGCGCTATTTTGGTTATGAACTGGCCGAAGGAGAAACCGATGCCGACATGGGCCGCCGTAAAGCTTTGGAATTTTTGGATCGCCTAAAAGGCGTCGGATTTGCCCAACCTAACCCGTATCCCATGTTCCCTAATCCACCAGGCCTGTTACGTTTAGAGCCGCATGCTGCAGGTTTACGAGAGCGGATCTGGTGGGGCGCTGCCTCCAATGCTACAGCCATTTGGGCAGCCGAGAACGGCATGTACTTGCAAAGCTCCACCTTGAAATATGACGAAAGCGGCAAGCCTTTCCATGTGCAGCAAGCAGAACAAATTAGGTTATATAAAGAAGCATGGAAAAAGGCAGGGCATCAGCGCGAACCAAGAACTTCCGTGAGCCGGTCCATTTTTGCATTGGTAAATGATCAGGATCGATATTATTTCGGACAGGATGGCAATCGGGCCGATAAGATCGGTATGATAGAAAAGGACAAACGCGCTATCTTCGGGCGGAGCTATGCGGCCGAACCCGATCAACTCATCAAAGAATTGGAGCAGGACGAAGCCATTCAGGAAGCCGATACCTTGCTATTAACGATACCCAATACCCTAGGTGTGGACTATAACATACATCTTTTATCTGCTATATTAACGTATGTGGCACCCGGATTGGGATGGCGGTAAGATACTCAGATTTTGAAGGTCACCACCGCTACGTGGGTTGCACGTCGTCCATCCGATTTAGAATAGGCCCCTTTGATGCTGCTGCCGGACATAACTGATCATGATGGCTTGCATAAATAGGGGCTACTTGTTCTAGTTGGGGAAACGCGGTTTGCAAAGCGGTTGGTAGGGGGAAAGGGACACCTCATCTATCTTTTTCCAATACATCAATCAACCTTGAAAGCAAGGCATTCTGCTCGCGGCGCACATCGAGCGATCGGTTTACCCAGCCATCGATGATGCGGTAAAACACATAAATAATAAGTGCAATAACCCCTAAGTATAAAAGGATGATCAAAACAGGTAAGTACATCATAATTTAGCTAGTTTGATTTAATTCTTTGTGAAAACTTGCTCAATATAGTTAACGTTCTTGATCTTTGAAAATGCACACAACAGATTTTATTTATTCTCCATGTTCTTGTGTACCATACAAAAACCGATAGTGCAATTGAACGGTGTTTTTATTTAATTTTTTCACCTCCATGAGCGATAAGCTATATTCGTCATCTACACCTTCTATCAAGGGCAAGCCTTTACCGAAAAGCACCGGTTCAACCACCAAAATCAATTCGTTTACCAACCCGGCCTTTATAAAAGCGGTCACCGTTTGCGTACCGCCAATGATTACGGCTTCCCTATGCCCTTTACTGGCTAGTTTATCAACAATCTTTTGTGGAGTATCGTTCGTAAACAACACGTTGGATTGCGGAGGGCGCGTTTCTGTATCATGCGTCAACACCATCAAGCTCCCTTCCTTCAAAGGCAGATAATCAGGTGCCAGTATTTGGTACGTTGTTCTTCCCATGATCACCGCTTGGGTGCGCTGGCATAGTTCCATAAATGTCTGGCCGTATTCCTGTGATAGCCAATCAGGCACATTTCTGTTGTTGCTGATCATGCCATTGGCACTAGCAGCGAGGTAAATAATGATTTTCATCATACAAAAGTACACATGGAGGTTTTTTTTGATACCGTGCAAATGCGACTATCTTAGGGGGAGAATAAGACAGGTGGTATGTTCAGAAGTATCAACAGAAACAGGGCCTATCATTGGATAGGCCCTGCTATTACTAACTAACCAATTTCAATCTGCCGCGGCGCTTTCTTTTTCGCCTCTTCTTTTTTCGGTATGGTCAGATGCAGCAGTCCGTTTTCATATTTGGCCTGGATACGATCTTCATCCACAACGTCTTTAGGCAGATTAAAGCTACGTTGAAAAGACTGGTAACTGAACTCCCTTCGGGTATAATTGCCGTCCTTATCTTCTGTTCTATTTTCTTTTTCAGAAGAGATTGTCAGTAAATTACCGTCAAGAGTGATTTGGAAATCATTTTTTTCCATCCCAGGTGCAGCCACTTCTACCTCATAAGTATCAGCTGTTTCCTTTACATTTACTGAGGGTACGGTGGTACTGGTGGATGAGAAATTATTGTTGCCCCAATTAAAAAGTTCGCGGCCAAAGAAGTCGTCGAACAATGAAGGAAATGTGGGCTGGGCTGCCCTGTTCCATTTAATGAGTGACATATTGAACCTCCCTTTTAAAAGTTAAACAATATACGAATGAACTGTTGGATGGTTTATTACTCAATCCATAACCAATACATACAAAAGCTTTGCCAACAACTACTTAAGCTGAAATTTTTACATATATCCTGCATTTTTTTCAGTTTAATTTGTCATTATCCCATTACAGACGAAATGTTAAGTTATGTTAAGTTTTCTGATAAATAACTGATTAGCAAATAAAAAGAGTATCTTCCCCAAAATTAAAATATGATATTATTAGACAGGGTATTGGATCCACCATCATATGGATGGTTCGATCAGAGCGGGGGATTAAGCCAACCTACTTCCAAACAGATTTTCGAAGAATTTTTTAAACGCCTAAATGTTTTCCGATCTAAAAAGAATTGGTTGCCTTTTTTCAGTTGGCTAAAGGTAATTGTACTATTGCCGTTATTGTTCTTGTTTCTTTTTAAGTATTTCTCCCTTGGGCTATTGGCAGTTGCTTTTGTATACAGTATGGTCATTATGGGCACGCATGGCACCATCTGGCATCACCGTTATTGCACCCATAAGGCGTACAGATTCAAAAACAGTTTTTGGCGGGTATTGACCCAGAACCTAACTATTAGTATGGTTCCCGAAGAGATATATGCCATCTCGCACCATGTCCACCATGCCAAATCAGATCAACCAGGTGATCCCTATAATGCAAAAGGGGGCTTTCTTTATTGCTTTTTGGCAGATGTTAACCACCAACCCATTGCGAAAGACCTGACAATAGAAGAGTACGAACGAACAGTACAACTTATGGCACATACCGGTATTGTTGCCAACAGCTATACGGCCTATCAAAAATGGGGTTCCATTATACATCCTTGGCGGGCTATTTTGGCATGTTTGTTAAACTGGACCGCTTGGTATATCATAGCTTATCTCATTGGAGGCCATGCGCTGGCCTGCACATTATTTGGCGCAGCGGCCTTTTGGGCAGTTGGCGTACGGACATTTAATTATGAAGGGCATGGAAAAGGGACAGATAAACGGAGAAAAGGTTATGATTTCAATGAAAGCGATATGTCCATCAACCAGGTATGGCCCGGCATTGTGGCTGGAGAATGGCACAACAACCACCATTTATATCCCAGTAGTGCCCGTTCTGGTTTTCTAAAGCATCAGGTTGATTTTGCGTGGTATTACATCAAATTGCTTCATTTGATAGGGGGAGTCACTTCTTACCATGATTCGAAGCCCGCCTTTTTAAATCGCTATAAATCAGGCAAAGAATAACCTGTTCAGAACCCCAAATAAAAAAGCCGTCTTTATTAAGAGACGGCTTTCACAATATATGGAAAATGATCTAGATCAACTTAACATTTACTGCATTGGGGCCTTTTTGCCCTTGTTGTACCTCAAAGGATACATCATCATTCTCCCGAATGCGGTCTGTAAGACCAGATGAGTGAACGAAAATCTCACGTCCACCGTCTGCTGGGGTGATGAATCCGAAACCTTTAGTTTCGTTGAAAAATTTTACTACGCCTTCTTGCATGGCATTTAAATTAAATAAAAAAATAAACTATTGCCGTAAAGATACATTTATATATTTGTTATACAACTTTTTATACAATAATATTAAGCCAATCGCGTAATTCTATGGTGCCACCGTAGTGTGTTAACGAAAGAGCAGTGAAGCTAACCATCTGATCTTAAACAATAAAACAAATAGAAATGGAATTTTCACCCTTCAATCATGTTGTCAAACGCTGCCTTCAAGGTATGGAAATGGAAGAGAAGGGCCAACCTGAAGTAGCTGGCAAGCTATTTCTGCAAGCCTGGGATGAAGCCACAAACGATTTTGAAAAATTTCTTGCAGCTCATTATATAGCCCGACAGCAAAAAAACAACTCCGACAAGTTAACATGGTTCCAAAAGGCTTTGGCATATGCCCTAAAAATAAATGATGATACCGTGAAGAGTGCTTTCCCTGCTCTTTACCTACAGATTGCCCAGTGCTATGCAGATTTAGGTGATACCGAAAAATCAAAAGAGCATGCAGCGTTAGCTACTTTGTTTAAAAACAATCCTGCCGACAAAGGCCCTTTTTATCATGGTACAAAAGCAGATTTGCAGACGGGCGATTTGCTCACAGCGGGCGGCATTTCCAATTATCAGGCCGAACTGAAAATGAATCATATTTATTTCACAGCCATGGTTAATGGCGCAGGGTTGGCTGCCGCATTAGCAAAAGGAGACGGACGTGAACGTGTATATATCGTTGAACCAATCGGAACGTATGAAAATGACCCGAATGTAACAGATAAGAAATTTCCTGGTAACCCCACGCGCTCCTATCGTTCCCAAGAACCGTTGAAAATCGTTGGAGAAGTGACAGATTGGCTTAGACCAGCACCCGATGAGCTTCAAAAATTCCGTGAAAAATTAGCAAACAGCAAAGGGGAAATTATTAATTAATTTCTTAAACACAAACCGAGCTTTTGTAAGAAAAGGCCATCCGCTATATGACTACAAATATCCGCTTTTAGCCTACAAGTAAAGAAAACGCTTCGCCTACATTTGTTGTGTACAAAAAAGATAAAGAACATGACACAACAAAAAGATAAAGTATGGTTCATTACCGGCGCATCGCGCGGTTTTGGACGTGTTTGGACAGAGGCTGCCTTAGCACGTGGAGATAAAGTAGCTGCAACAGCACGTAAATTGGAAAGCATTGCCGATCTCCAAGAAAAGTATGGTGAGCAGGTATTAACCTTAGCGCTCGACGTAACGCAGCCCAATCAGGTAAAAGAAGCCGTAACAACCGCACATGCCTATTTTGGTAGACTCGATATCGTGCTCAACAATGCTGGCTATTCATTGGTAGGAACCATTGAGGAAGCAAGTGCAGCCGATATCCGAGCACTCTATGAGACCAATATTTTAGGGCCGGTTGCGGTTATACAAGCCGCATTGCCCTTGCTTAGAGAGCAGGGTTATGGCCATATCCTTGGTACTTCCAGCAACCTTGGTCATGTTACCATGCCGGTAATCGGCTATTATTGCTCCTCCAAATGGGCATTTGAGGCTATTCATGAAAGCCTGGCGGCAGAAGTAGCTCCTTTCGGTATCAAGGTTACCATTATCGAACCCGGTGCGTATGCTACCGAGTTCGGCAGTCAGGAGTCTTTAAAATTTGCACAGGGCATGAACGAATATACCGATTTCAAAACTAAGTTTTTTGCAGACACGTTAAAAGCCGTAGAAAGAGGCGATCCGGCAGCAACGCCACAGGCACTGTTCAACATGGTTGATGCAGAGCAACCACCACTGCGTTTTAATCTCGGTAGCCATAACCTTTCAGATACTCGCGCAGCCTATGCCGAGCGACTGGCAATTTGGGAGGCTTGGGACGAAGTATCCCGTGCTGCCCAAGGCGAAGCGAAATAAAAATCCGCCATAACCGGTTCGCTATAAACCACCGGTTATGGCTATATTAGCTATACGTATGAAAAAAGAAGAGCAAAACATACATAAATTTGAATCGCTTTCAGATGCGCACCAGGTTTTTGGATTACCACAACCCCGGCATCCGCTCATTAGTATGATCAATGGGGCGCATAACCAGATCGAGCTGTTCAAAATTCCACAACGTCATGTCTTGGGGTTTTACAAAATTTCTTATAAGCCCAAGCTGAGCGGAAAATTAAAGTACGGTCAGGGCTATTACGATTTTGATGAGGGCGGCCTACTGTTTGCCTCTCCGGGCCAGATTATAGGTGGTAATGATGATCATGGGGCGGTATGTTCGGAGTATACGTTACTGATTCATCCCGATTTCTTTTTAGGATATCCCATAGCAAAAAAAATCAGTCAATATGGTTTCTTTTCCTATGCAACAAATGAAGCGCTCCATCTATCAGAAGAAGAAAAGGCAATTGTTATGTCCATTTTCCGTAACATCGAAACAGAGCTCAATAACCGGATTGACGACTTTAGCCAAGATGTGATGATCGCTCAAGTGGAGTTGTTATTTAATTATGCCAACCGCTTTTACAAACGGCAATTTATTACGCGTAAAGTAGTCAGTAATGAGTTGTTGCAACGATTGGAGGAGCTGCTCAACCAATACTTTGATCAAGAAATGCCATCCAGTCAGGGCACGCCCACCGTTAGCTACCTTGCCAATAGGCTACACCTTTCACCCAGTTATTTGAGCGATATGCTGCGCGCCTTAACAGGGCAGAGCGCTCAGCAGCATATACATGCCAAATTGATTGAAAAGGCTAAAGAAAAGCTTTCCACTACCAATCTATCCGTCAGTGAAGTAGCCTATGCATTGGGTTTTGAACATTCCCAGTCATTCAGCAAACTTTTTAAAACCAAAACAAAGCGCTCTCCACAAGAATTCCGTAGGTCTTTTAATTAGCTAGGCCCCTTTCAAATAATGCAGTGCTATACACCCCGATTTAAAATTTATCGTATCTACCAGTTTTAGATGCAGCATTTCCGGAAGGCTGCCCTTATCCAGTAAGGGTCTTCCATTGCCCACCATGAGTGGGTGCACAACGAGGTTGAATTCATCAATCAGGCCCGCGGCTATCAATTCGGGAAGCATGCTAACGCTGTCCACCGAAATTTTTTTGCCCGGCTGCTGTTTCAATTTTAAAAGCTCTTGAGCGGGATGGCTACGAACAATCTGCACATTTTCCCCTACATGCGTTAGCGTTCGCGAAACAACCACTTTATCAATCGACGTAAACCGTTGAGCAAATTTATTTTCTTCCACTGTACCCGATTGGTCTTTGGCAACATCGGCCCAATAAGGAAACATCAACTGATACATGATGCGTCCGAAAAATAGGAGATCCACATCATCCATCATTTTGGTGAAATAGCCCATAAGCTCTTCATCAGGGGCAGCGAAGGTATGGTCGCAATAACCATCTAAGCTGATATTCATTCCGAATGTTACTGTTCTCATTTTATTGACTGTTTGTTCTTAAACAAAAATAAGGATGCATATTAAAAATATGGAGGGCAATCTAAGACAAAAAAGAGGGGGTGTTTCATATAGATACCACAAACTATTTCCATAATAAGACTGAGCTAAAAAAATAAAATAAAATTTGCGAAACCGAACAGTTGCATTTATATTTGCAATCAATTGGTTTCATATTTAAGGAATAGAAAAATGAGAAGAGATATTTTCCAGGCCATAGCAGACCCAACCAGAAGGGCAATTATCACGTTGATTGCATTACAAGCCATGACGCCCAATGCCATTGCCGAGCATTTCGATACCAGTCGACAGGCAGTTTCCAAGCATCTGCGCATCTTAACAGAATGCGAACTTATTAAACAGGAACAAAAAGGCAGAGAAATCTATTACCAATTAGAGATAGACAAAATGAAAGAAATAGACAAGTGGATAGAACAGTTCCGTAAAATCTGGGAAAACCGTTTTGATAACCTCGATAAATTGTTGGCAAAAATACAAAAGCAGTAACCATGAACAGTAATTTATTATTTGACTTCATCGTCAACAAAGAGAACAAAACCATTCACATCACACGCGAATTTAATGGCAGCCTTGAATTAGTCTGGCAGGCATGGACAACTGCCAAACTGCTCGATCAATGGTGTGCTCCAAATCCTTATAGGACAGAAACAAAAACGTTGGATTTCCGTGAAGGTGGTTTTTGGCATTATGCAATAGTAAGTCCTCAAGATACAAAACATTGGAGCCGGTATGATTACAAAAAAATTGAACCCCAAAAAAGCATAACAGAACTGAGGGCATTCAGTGATGAAAACGGAACGGTTAGCCCAGATTTTCCGCGTACCGAATGCACCATTGTTTTCAGCGAAGCAGGCGGCAAAACACGCGTAACGATGGTTGAAAAATATGGAAGCCTCGAAATGTTTGAAAAAATGGCAACAGATAGCCACAAAAAAGGCTTTTCATCACATCTTAAAAACCTTGATAAACTATTACCCACCCTAAAAAACAATTAAAATGAACAGCAATTTATTATTTGACTTCATCGTCAACAAAGAAAACAAGACCATTCACATCACACGTGAATTTAAAGGCAGCGTCGAACTGGTTTGGCGGGCGTGGACAACTGCCGAACTACTCGATCAATGGTGGGGCCCCGAACCTTGGAGGGCCGAAACGAAAACCATGGATTTTCGTGAAGGTGGTTATTGGCTCTACGCCATGGTTAGTCCCGAAGGAGAAAAAGGTTACGCTAGAGCCAATTTCGTTTCTATTGTAAAAGAAACATCGTTTACCTCCAAAGGCGGAATAAGTGATGAAAACGGTGTTCTCAATCCTGCGTTCCCCAAAAATTTATGGGAGAACAAGTTTATACCGGTAGATGATAAAGTTCGGGTGGATATGTTACTGACCTACGATTCGGTTGCCGACCTCGAACAAGAGCTTGAGATGGGCTTTAAAGAAGGTATGACCGTAGATTTTCAGCAGTTGGATGAATTGTTGGCTACCTTAAATAAGTAAACAATTGCTGCTCGTTCAAGGAGGCGTCTAAAAAGGTTGCCGTTCCGCGCGAAATGATGGATCAATACTTTTTAGACACCTTCGTTGATATCTGCTCTTCAATTCAAATCAGCATCACACAGCATGCTTATTGAACTTTTTCGTAAATATATAGTTCGTGAATTTCCGCTGTATAGCCTTCCTCGGTTAATGGCCCCTGCGACATGCCAAGAAAAATTTGCGTACCCCGATTGTTCAACACAACCAGATCATCATTTGCAGGGTCAATCGAAAGGCCTTCTATTTCTCCCGCGCGCCGAAAGTCGTTCATTTCACGGAAAAGCCTCAGGCGGCCCGCTATGGCTCCAGCAGCAATCTTAGCCCGTGTTTTTACCGGCTTATGATCAACCACCGCTAATTGTTCGCCGTCTTTTAACCCGGTATATGGAACCGTATCTAAATCGGCTATATACAGGTTGTCTGCAATCTTATAAGCGGCCTCTCCATCATCGGCTGCAAAAAGCATCTTGCTATCCGCAATGCATATACCCTGGCACCAATAAGGCACCGGGCGGCATTGCATCTTGGTATAATACTTACCCGTTTCCAGGCTATAGCCATACACAAATCGGCTATCCACCCAATCAGACATCCAGACCATCTTTCTTTCCCGGTCAACGGCAATGCCAGATACCTCAACCTGTCCCGAACCCGGTTCCCAGTTGAAATCCCGTTTCCATTTCAAGGTTTCCGCGTCATATACAGAAACGGCTATGTTTTGGCCGCGGCCATATTCAAACCGCTCCACCCCACAATAGATTTCACCATTAAAGATATCGATATCGCCAAAATGGTTCGCAATTTCCGGATGTTGGAATGGTTGGAGGTTCTTCATAACCATATGGCCCTCCTTATCGTATTTGTAAAGCGCCTTCGTATCAGACACGTAATAATACTCCTTATCGATTGCAATTCCCTGTCGCCCCAATACAGGTATCACCTTCTTTAAGCGGTACGATTTACCCAGATGTTGGGCGTTTGCAGCTAGTACAGCAATAATTACAACGCATAATAAAAGTACTTTTTTCATTGAATTTAAAAAAAATTGACAGCGAATGATTTACGCTAAGATATATTAAAATTTAAATACAATGAATCCGATAGGTTTTAAGCTTTTCCATAGGTTCTGAAAAATTTCATCCGCTAAGCAGATTCTCCATCAAACTTCTTAATTGCCTCCCGTGTTAGAGGTGTAAACAGATTAACGAGATTACCATCCGGATCGCGAAATAAAAGAGACCTATTGCCCCAAGGCATCGTTGTTGGCTTTTGAACCGTACAGTTTTGAAGCAGGTCGGCTAGTCGTTGCGCATCCTTGTCAACATCTGCAACCCTAAATTCTATGATCGCTGAACGATTCTGTGCCGCTTGGGCAATTTCAGTACCACCAAACAACTGCAAGGTGCGGGTGCTTCCAATGGCCAAGGTAGCACAAGCTGTTTTTATTTCTGCAAAATCGTCTGTATAGTAAATGGCAGGCAATCCCGTTACTTGCTCGTAAAAAGTAGCTAACTTTTTTACGTCAGCCGTAATAATTCGAATAGATAAAAGATTCATGACCTCGTTTTTTATAATTATACATTTTACTGCAAAAATATGGTGGTTGATGACAAGGGTATGTCAGCAATGCTATAAAAGGCAGCAAAAATCAACTTACTGCCAACGAGTTCATTACCTCAAAGTCTGATCATGAAATCCAGCATTAAGATTTCAATAATCAACTCACCCATGCCATATCTTAAGACAGATTATCGTTGCTAGTACCGCAACGCCCAATATAAAAATAATTCGTCCATGTATGCGGTCTCTTTCTTTGTAAGCATATACCTCGGTTCCATCGGGTAAGGTCTTGCGGAGTTTCCAAAAGTTCCAGCCAATGGCAATACCCAGCAGGCCTCCCATTAGTGCAAATATATAACCGAATACAAGCCACATACTTTGGCTTTTTCCATATACAAGGCTTTCCAATTGCTTTTGTTCACTTTGTTTGAGACTGTTGATGTCTATGTCTTTACCTCGTTCCGTTAGAAGCTTATTGGCTAAATCGTAGTCGTATTTACTCCATTCATCGGCGTTTGCCACTATTTCGTATAGCTCTTCCTCTGTGAAATCGTACAGATAATAATTTTCATCCGGATCACCATTTTCCACCTCCGCTAATTGTTCAAGTAATAGGTTTGCCTTTTCTATATCAGATTGTTTTAATAGAAGTTGCACATTCGAGTCATCCGGATTATTTAAAAAGGTCAAGGTAACTGATGAAAAATTTTCTACTATCGTACTCGGTATATCGTGCTCACCCAAAATTTCCTGAAGCTCTTGTGCAGCCTCGCGGTTAAAGAAGGTTTTATAGGGTATCATTCCGTAAAGTTACAATGTAATCGTCTGTTTTAGATTTTTTTTGCGCGTAGCTCAATTGTGCACCACCTAAGCCGAATAGCACTATAAGGGTTATTAAACGGTTGTTAAAATACATCTCAGTTTAAATTGATTCTCTCAGTAAAAATAATTCTTTTTCTGGATGTATACATCTCCCTATAGAAATTTTTGTTGTTTATTAATAATCCAGGATGAAGAGTAATTAAAATACATCCGTCCACTACCATTCATCCATATAAAACAAGCAGTCGATTATTTTATTTTTGCATGAAATTTGAATTTTTTTTACATTTGTGAATGAAAAAGGTTGAAGCACTTCGGAGTAAACTAAGGAAAGGAAAAGCTTATCGCCGTGAAGACTTAGTACGATGGTCGACGTCTATAGATCGCCATTTGTCTCAGCTTGTTGAAGAAGGTGTGTTGAAAAAGCTGGCACAAGGCCTCTTTTACGTACCTAAACCTTCTGCTTTCGGCCCAACTCCTCCGGATGAGAATGAAGTGATAAAGACCTATCTGAAAGGGGACAATTTTTTGATTGTCTCTCCAAACTATTATAACAGTCTGGGATTGGGTGCAACGCAATTATATAATCGGAAACGGATATATAACCACAAAAAGCATGAAGATGTAAAATTGGGTAATAAAGTTTATGAGTTTCGTCGTAAGCCTAAATTCCCCAAAAAAATATCGCGGGAGTACTTGGTTGTTGACCTGCTCAACAACTTAAAATACTTGGCCGAAGATGAACAGATGATATTGGAAAACCTCCAGAAGAATATCTATACTTTTGAATCGAAGGCCTTACAGACCAATGCGCAGCGATACGGCACAATCAGAACGAAGAAAACCTTACAACAAATGTACTGATGGCTGTGAATTACCTTCATCATCACAAGGATTTCAAGGACCTGATCATGATCGTTTCTGAAGAAAAGGGAATTGATCCGGTATTGGTTGAAAAAGATTACTGGGTAATGCAAGGCTTGTATGGCTTGCAACAAGCGGGATATCAGTTCGAACTCAAAGGTGGTACATCTCTTTCCAAGGCGTATCAAGTCATTGACCGCTTTTCAGAGGACATCGATATCCACATTCATCCACCAGAACATTTGGGCATCAACGAAAATCCGAAAAATACGAAGCCAAACAATATCAAAAAGCGATTGGAGTTTTACGATCAACTTGCCCAAGAACTGAACATCGACGGTTTTGATAAGATTGAACGTGATGTAACATACGATGACACGCGCTATTACCGAAGCGGAGGAATACGTCTTTACTATCCCTCATTTTTCGATGCTGTACCCGGCATCAAAGAAGGGGTCTTACTTGAAGTCGGATTCGACACTGTAACACCTAACAATCCGATTGATATATCCTCTTGGGCATTGAAAAAGGCAGAAGAAGCCCAAGTACCGGTACATAACAATATGGCCACTAATATTCTTTGCTATGATCTGCGATATACTTTCGTAGAGAAACTTCAAACCATTGTGACGAAGTACCGTTTGATGCAAGAAACTCAGCAATTGCAGGTCAATTTTCTGCGGCAATACTACGATGTTTATCGACTGCTCCAATTAAAGGAGGTTCAGGATTTTTTGGGAAGTCAGGAATATAAAAATCATAAACAACATCGTTTCCCGAATGTGGATATTGAAATTCCTTTGAAAGACAATCAGGCTCTACAACTGAACAATGAAGAAGCGAGAAAACATCTCAAATCCCTGTATCGAAACAGCAGTGGATTGTATTATTCCGGACAACCGGATTTTGATGATATGATTCATTATATCACTAAATTTTTGGAAATTCTATAAAAGAGAATACGGCTCCAGATCCGACTATTTTACCATGTAAAAATGTATTAACACTATCCAGTTACGCTTCCAATATAAAATTTAGATACATCTTTATGGAATCTTATAAAGTTGGAATCTTATAAAGTCATGTATCTTCAAGTAAAAACATTCCTATGTTCCGGCTGTTGCAAACAGCAGTCGCTAACCGAGATACCATTGTTGCCATAATAAGAGGTGTTATTGCATTTGGTTAGTTCCTTATGCAATTCCTTGGAACGATTTTAGTGCGTAAATTTGATTGATTAAAAAAACGTAAATTGGTTTTTTATCACCTCGGCGAAGGACGTTTGGAAAACCTCAGCAATACAGACAAAAAATGATATTAAAAGAAACGATTGGCTCTAACTACTTGAAATACCTGCTTACCGTGGCCTTTTCAACCTTGCTGGTTATGGGGTATGCGCAAGAGAAGGAAAAACAGCAGGAAGAGAAGCAACAAACCAGTGAGAAACCAGACGAAGGGCAATCTAAGCCTATCGGAACCATCGATGTCGTACGTGATTACCGGCCCATGCTGGCCGATGCCGTCAAGATACGCCGGAGCCCGGATATGGATATCGATCGGGAAACACTTGCGGCTGAGTTGCGCCAGATCGCCGCTGTCACATACTTTGCAAACAACAAATTCAAACAAGCTTATTACGTTAAAATCATAGAAAGGCATCCCGATGCCTCGCGCAATAATATCGATCAATTCCGGATTGGCTCCATCGCCTATTTAGCAGGGGAACACGAAAGAGCGACCTCCATTCTAAAGAAAGTGACAGACCCAGACGCCTTTTACCAGGGTGCACTCATTACTTTGGGCCATATTGCCGTAGAAACCGGCGATAAGCAAGGTGCACGGAATGTGTTTGTCAAAGCGTCCAGACTGGATTTCGATCAAGCATTGAAATTAGATGGGTTATTTAACTATGCAAAAATCTTATATGAATTAGACTCCGTTCAGGTTGCCCAGAAGGTTCTCCAGCAATATATCGCTCAGAAATATAAAGATCGTGAACCTGATGCAGACAAAACAGAGAATACGGAAACATTATTGGCCGAGGTCTTATCAGGCACGAGCAATTTCCATGCAGCGGTAGCTATGCTAGAATCGTTCGACAGCAGGGGGCGGGAAGCCGATAGGGCCTACCAAAAGGTAACGTATTACCGCGGATTGGAGTTTTATAATGAGCGCGCTTTTGAAAACAGCATATCCCTGTTCATGCGATCAGAAAAATTCCCCATCGATACGAAAATGGCGGCCTTAGCCACGTATTGGAAAGCGGAGGCGATGTATGAAGTGCGCAAGTACGGGGAGGCGGTAGACAACTTTTCCCGGTTTCTCCAGTTGCCCGCCGCGCGAAACACCAAGGTATACAATTATGCAAACTATGGCCTGGCTTATGCGGCATTCCGCAACAGCAGCTTTCGCATGGCTGCCGATTATTTTGAACGCTTTTTGGCTAGCGAGGGAAGTGCGCTGGAGGAAAACGTACGTCATGACGTGACCGCACGTCTGGGCGATTCGTATTTGTCTATGCGCGATTATGGCCGGGCCAATGCATACTATGACCAGCTGATCAACAGCAAAGCGCCCAATCAGGACTATGCCTTGTTCCAGCGCGGAATTCTTCAAGGCCTGCAGGGCGATAATGAGAGCAAACTCAATACCCTGCGGTCTGTTATAGAACAATTCCCCGCTTCCAACTATGCAGACGATGTCGCTTTTGAAATTCCATATACCTATTTCATTGCAGGCGATTACGATGCCGCCATCGAGGGGCTGCAGCAGATGATCGAACAATACCCCCGCAGCAGCTATGTCCCTAGGGCATTGATGACCATCGGGCTTGTCCAGTACAATAACGATGATACCGACGCAGCCTTAGCCACCTTCCAGCGCGTGGTAGAGAAATATTCCACAACCGAGGAAGCGGGGCAGGCGCTCCGTTCCATAGAAAACATCTACCTGGATCAGGGGGATGCTTCGAGTTATATTCAATACGCAACCAGTGCCAATATCGCTGATCTGAGTACTGCCGAGCAGGACAACTTGGCTTTCCAGGCAGCCCGTTCCTTGTTTAACCGCGAGGAGTACGGCCCCGCCGTAGAAGCTATCAATGCCTATTTTGATAAATTCCCCAAGCCCCAACAAGAAAAACATGCTCGTTATATCCGCGGGGTAAGTTTGTACCATACCGGGCACCCCGAAGAAGCGCTACATGACCTGAACATGATCCTGAACGACTGGACGAGTAAATACACCGAGCAGACGCTGCTTACAGTGGCCGCATTGCATCTCAGCTTAAAACAATACAACGAGGCCATCGTTCACCTCAAGAAGTTAGAGCTCGTATCCGAGTATAGAGAAAACTATGGCTACGCGGTAACGAATCTAATGGTTTGTTATTTTGAGATCGGCGACTTTGAGCAAGTAGCCAAATATGCCAAGCTAATCCAAAATTACGATCGGGCATCAAAGGAAGATATCGCCAAATCACACTTATACACAGCGCGCGTCATGTTGCAAGAAGGAGAAGCAGATTCCGCCATGAAAGAACTCCATCTGGCAGCGCAGCAAAGCCAGCAATCAGCAGGCGTAGAAGCGCGGTACCGCATAGGCCAGCTACAGTATAAAAACAAAGAATATGACAAGGTTCAGAAAACGGCATTTGAAGTCATCAAGAACCCGGCTTCATCAGAATACTGGGTGGCCAAAAGCTTCATCCTGTTAGCAGATGCCTATGCAGGAAAAGGCGATAAAGTTCAGGCAAAGAGCACCTTGCAAAGTATAATTAAAAACTATCAAGAGAAAGATGATGTCATTCCTTCAGCAAAAGAACGTTTACAGAAATTGAACAATAAGTAACAGGGATTTTGTTTATTTTGTAAAAATAGAACACAGTATTATGACGGAAGCTAACGCGCAAAAACTAAAGCACGAGCAGATACAATACATTGAATTTCTCACAAGAGATATTGTTCGCGCCAAAAACTTCTATACTACCTGTTTTGGTTGGGAGTTTACAGATTATGGAGCGGCGTATACCGCATTTACAGGCGATTATGTTGATGGAGGCTTTACTTTAGGAGAACCCGTTAACGGAACTATCTTGGTTATTCTTTATACGGAAGATATTGAAGCCACCAAAAGCAAGGTGATCAGTGCAGGAGGCACGATTGTGAAAGATATTTTCAGTTTTCCCGGAGGAAAGCGTTTTCAATTTACCGATTTAGACGGCTATGAGCTCGCTGTTTGGTCAATATAATAAGAGCAATAATTGGTCAGTATAATAAGAGCAATAAACAGCCAGCTATTCATATAAGCTAAAATCAACAATCATGGAAAAAACAAAAGTAACATCCGGATTAACTGTTTCGCTTGATGGTTTTTCCGCGGGGCATAATCAACGTTTTGAAAAGCCCTTCGGAGACAATTTTGATTCGAACTTGCTGGATCATTGGATGTTTTCTGAGCCAGAAAAGCATCATCATACAAAAGAAATAGCTGCTATTCTTGATGCAGGTGCATTTATCATGGGCAGTAATATGTTTGGCCCTAAAGATCGGAGAGGCACATCAGAATGGAAAGGTTGGTGGGGCAACAATCCGCCGTATCATGCTCCGGTTTTTGTGCTCACCCACCATGAACGCCCACCCATAGAAATGGAAGGCGGAACCACCTTTCATTTTGTTACAGACGGTATCGAAGCCGCATTGCGCATGGCGAAGGAAGCGGCAGGAGATCGAAATGTGAAAATCATGGGAGGCGCAAATACCATCAATCAGTATCTGGCTGCCGGTCTCATTGACGAATTATGGCTGCATCTCGTACCCGTTACTATTGGCGACGGCTCCAGGCTTTTTGAAGGCGTGCCCAATCTCCAGCTCGAACCAGTTGAGGTAAGCGGAACCGGCGTGGTGACACACATTCGGTATCGGGTATTAAAATGACGCTATCCAGGTTGAATTTCAAAAGAGAAGGTATTCGTAAACAATACCTTTATAGATTTATATATGGATTTTGGCAAACTCATTTTTTCAATTGCGTATAACATGACAGGCGACAGCGAACTCAGCAAAGATGTTGTTCAAGATATTCATTTGAAATTTTTAGAAAATCCTATTCCCGCAACAATTTCCGATGAACGGAATTACGTTATTAGAGCTACCATTAATCACTGCATTAACCTAAAAAAGCGACAAGAACGGATGCACTACAAAGGCCTGTGGTTACCCGAGCCATTCGTATCAAGTTCAGAAAGCTTTCACGCACATGCACGTTTTGAAACACAAAACCTACTCTCGTACGAGCTAGCTTTTTTAATGGAACAACTTTCGCCAGCAGAAAGGGCAGTATTTATCTTAAAAGAAGCATTTGATTACAGTCATAAAGAAATTGCAGAAGCGATACATATTTCTGTCGAAAATTCCCGTCAACTTTACACCCGGTCGAAAAAAAAGATATCAAACCGCAAACATAAATCGCTTGCAAACACCGCTTCCTTAGAAACTGCAAAAAACTTCATTGCGCTTATTAATCAGGGAGATCAAGAAGCATTGATCGATTTATTCAATGACGACATTTCTTTGCTTGCCGATGGAGGAGGCAAAGCCCCTTCAATTGTAAAGCCACTTTTTGGAAAAGCACAAATTGCCCAATTTTTCATCAAACTCACGCGCTCCACGAATCTCGTACCCCAATTTTCTTTCACAGAAATTTTATCCCAGCCAGGTATTGTTATTCAACTTAACAAAGAAATCATAGGCGTACAGATTTTATGCCTACAGGAAAACAAAATCAGTCAAATCTTTGCCGTTCTAAATCCAGACAAGCTCAAATCATTCAAAAAAGATTTCCAAATGTTGTCACGTAATGCCTAGGCAGATTGTTTTAGGTGCGTAATACATGATAAAAGGATAATATATGGACAGCGCACAAGCATTTTTACGCCCAATAGAAAAACCAAAAGGGCTGATGAAGAAATTCATATACTACTTAACCAGAAAACAACTCGGAAAAGTAATTACCCCAGTAAAAGTATTTACCGCAAGGATGCCCATTGCCTTTGGCATGCTGGGAGCAAAAGTTTATCAATTAGATAAAAAGCTCATCATACCCAAAGAACTCGTTTTTTTAATCCGGCATCAAGTAGCCCGAATCAACATTTGTGAATTTTGTATGGACATCAGCCGGTATAAAGCCATGAAAGCGCTTATGAACGAAGAAAAATTCAATGCAATATCCGAGTACCAAACAAGTCCATTGTTTCATGATGCCGAAAGAGCTGCATTAGATTACGTAACCGAACTTGCCCGGCATAAAAAAGTTGATCCAGAAACTTTTTCAAAGCTGGCAAATTACTACTCCGAAAGGGAAATTTGTGAAATAGTTTATCTGGTATCTACCGAGCACCTGTCTAATATAACAAATATTGGCTTGAATATACATTCCGATATGTTCTGCGATATCAGTAAAAGAGATATTGAAAGCCATTAAGTCTATCTATCAGGTAAAAAAATTTAAGAAATACCATTTCTTTTTGTTCCTTTGCCACTATACTAAATGTCGCTTATGAAGAAGGCAGAAGCAACGCGGTTGATGATTTTACAAAAAGCGTTCGAGTTGATTTATGCTAAAGGGTATCAAGCTACAAGCATTGATGAAATTATTGCCACCACACAAGTTACAAAAGGTGCGTTCTATTATCATTTCAAGACAAAAGATGAAATGGGGCTTGCCATTATTAATGAAATTTTAAAACCCACGCTCACCGATAGCTTTATCAAACCTTTACGAAATGTAGAAAATCCCCTAGATGGAATTTATAATATGATGTATATACTCCTCATGGAGAACGAATTTCTAAAGGTAGAATATGGGTGCCCCGCTTCCAATTTTACGCAGGAGATGACGCCTTGGAACACCGAATTTAACAAGGCTTTAAATGAGTTGGCGCAAGAATGGACAATAGTAATAGCCAACACTATCGAGGTAGGAAAAGAAAAGGGAATAATCCGCAAAGACATTAATGCAAAAGAGGTAACCATATTTGTCCTGTCGGGCTATTGGGGCATTCGAAATTTGGGAAAATTAGAGAACAGTAAAAAGGTTTATTTCACTTACTTAAAGCAACTTAAGAATTATCTAGATAGTTTGCGCTAATTTTTTTAAACAAAAACATACCAGTTAGTATGTTTTTGTTTAACTTTGAACGCAAACAATAAGCGAAAAACGACATGTTCTGGCGATCAGGTTTTCATTGGTGCGCCCACGATTTGGAAAATATATAGAAAACAGCATACCATTACAACATAAATATGTATCCCACTTTATTAGTTTTACATTCTTCTATCCGTTGGCTTGTTTTAGCCTTTCTGCTATATTCCGTGTACAGCGCATTTGTCGGATATGTCAAAGACAGAACTTTTTCCAAGACAGACAATGCTTTCCGTCATTGGACTGCAACTATTGCCCATATCCAGTTAATGATCGGAATAGTCCTTTACACCCAGAGTCCAATTGTAACATATTTTTGGAAAGAAAAGCAAATCAGTTTTCACAACTTCGATTTCACCTTTTACGGTTTGATTCATATTGTTTTAATGCTCACTTCTATTGTCTTCATAACAATTGGTTCGGCACTGGCAAAACGGCAATCAACAGACAAGGATAAATTTAAAACCATGTTGATTTGGTTTTCCATTGCCTTAATCATCATTTTCATAGCCATTCCTTGGCCATTTTCCCCATTATCAAGCAGACCTAATTTCAGAATATTTTAAACATGAAAAAGTATTTCACAACAACCATCGGACGTTTACGACTTCTTGCAATTTTAGAAGGTATTTCATTACTTGCTTTGGTTTTTATCGCCGTACCATTGAAGCATTATTTTGACAATCCTTGGTTGTCGAATTCACTTGGGCCCATTCACGGTGCACTCTTCTTGTTGTTTGTCTTTAACGCCTTACATGTAGGCGTAGACCAACAATGGAAATTCAAAGAAACAACCTGGAAAGTTCTTGTTGCTTGTTTTATTCCATTTGGAACTTTCTACATTGACTATAAAATTCTTCGCGACATAGATAAACGTTAACATGGAAATTTATCATAACGGCTTTTCAGTTAAATTTAAATAGGTGTTGTTGCTCTATACATTTCGATAAAGAATGTTTCACATAACCCTTTATTGAGTCTATGTATTGTCCCGCTATTGCTAAATCTTTTTCTATTCTTTAACAGTTTCTTTTTCGGGGGAGCTTACAGTCCAACTTAATTGTCGTATCAACAATACGACAATTTCTTTATCTTGTAGAAATTCGGATGTTATTCAAAGTGTTTCTTTAATTCAAGCGATGCAAGCGCATGTTAAAGCGGAGAAATCATCTACTGCACTAGTATATAAAGACTCCGGAGATGTTCTTCTTTCAAAAAGGAGATTTGGAAATACAATTTATTAACTTTAATCTCTTTTTCCGGTTATGAAGCAAATTTTGATTTTATATTTTTTGATCATGGTGTTTTCAAGCGTCAATGCGCAAACGCAAAAGCAGGATACCGCCACTGTCAAAACTTTCCATGCTGTATCTGTTTTTCTTATTCCTCGGGGCGGCGTGGACAATTTTAAGCTGCGTTGGCTTGATTACCTATATAGGCTTAACGAAACCGGAAAGCTTGATAAAGCAAGCTATGCAGATTATGTATTCAATGTCCTTGTAGAAAGAGACGGTTCGCTCCACCTAATGGATAAAAATGTGCCAAAGACAACTGTTTTTTCTGGTTTCATAAAACAGGAACAGAGATGGTACATCGGGATCATGTCAGGAAAGCCAATTCCTTCACTTTTAAAACTGAAAGTGCCTAAAGAGCTGTTTGAGGGAGCGGAGCGGAAGAAACTGATAACCCAAGAGGATTTAGCCATTCAGGATACATTGAACAAAAAACGAAAGTAAGCCACCGTTGCCGATCATATGAGATAAAAAAATAATGAAGAAATACGCACATATTTACATCCTGTTTCTGACGCTTGTCTTTTACACTGCTTGTGGCAGGCAAAACAAAACAGACCTCTCAAAAGAAAATATTAGGTCTGGAACCGAAGAGGTATCCACTTTCCATGGGCCCAACAGGATCGTTCGTATAATCAAGCAAGATAGGAGGGGTAATATTTGGATTGCTTCATGGGATGGCATTTTTCGATATGATGGAAAATCTTTTACCAATGTTACGAGTAAAGTGAGTTCGGCACGCTTTTTTTCTGTTCTGGAAGATAGACACGGTAATTTTTGGTTTTCATCTATAGGTTCGGGTGTTTATTATTATGATGGGAAATCCTTTCAAAATTTCACTACCAAGGATGGGCTGGCTAACAATCAGGTTACTGAGATTTATGAAGATAGAGCAGGTCATATTTGGTTCAGCACGAAAGGTGGAGCAAGCCGTTATGATGGGCGGTCTTTTCGGAGTTTTACAACAAAAGACGGACTGCCCAGCAATGATGTCAGTTCGATCGCTGAAGACAAGACCGGAAAATTCTGGTTTGGCACAAGGGAGGGAGCCTTCGTTTATGATGGAAATACATTTACTGCTTTCACCCATGAGGGAAAACCTTTTAAGAATGTACGTACTATAATCGAAGATAAAAAAGGCAATATTTGGCTCGGTGGCAATGATGGCCTTTGGCGTTATGACGGCAGTACATTTACCAATTTCACACAGCAGTTTGTTGGCTATGTTTACGAAGATAAAAGTGGAGATATCTGGACGAGTTCCAATAGCGATCAAGCAAAAAATTCCGAGAATGGCTTACAAAGTAATAGCAACTTAAAAAGTTGGACGCTTTCCGTTTATCATGAAAAGTCGCGTTTTAATCATACAATGTTGCCCGAAATAATAAGAGCAAATGAAGGAATGATTTTTGGAATTCTGAAAGCGGATGATGGAAGTATTTGGTTTGGTACCTTAAATGGGGCCCGCTGTGTGGCGATGGCTATCTCAATCTATACAAGAAAGAAGGAGGGAAGTAGAAAATAGTCGGCACGTACTGTACATCGATTAGTTAATGGGCAAAACCTTCATACTCCCATTCTTGGAGGTCACAATTTGTGACCTCCAAATACACATGCATTATTACTTCTTCTTCTAACCATAGCGTCCAATCCGAACGTTTCAAGTACCATTTGAACTACCATATAAAATATTTGTTATTGTTTATAAACTATTTATCTTTGTGTCTAAGATATTTACATGGTAAACAAAAAGCAACTCCATATTATAATTGAAAAATTCAGAACTGCAAGCCGACAGTATTCTGACGCTTCAATTTTTATGCATGAAGCCATCGCACGGAAGGCAGGTTTATCCGGTGCAGACCATAAGTATTTAGGGCTTATACTTCAACACAAAGAATTAACAGCGGGCGACATTGCTAAACTAACCGGACTAACAACAGGTGCTGTTACCGGTTTAATTGACCGTTTGGAAAAGAAAAAGTTATTGAAAAGGCAGTTTACTAAAGACGACAGACGGAAGGTAATTATCATTCCGAATGTTGAAAATAGTATGAAACTCTTACAACCGATTTTCAGCGAACTGCAACAAAAAACTACGGCCCTTATCAATTCGTTTTCTGAAAAAGAAATTCAAACCATTGAACGATATTTTACAGAAGCAACCGCCATAATGAACGAAACAACGGGTAATTTAAACAACCAATAAAGCGAACAATATGGAAAATATAACAACATTATATTTGACAAGAGCCGAATTATGGCTTTGTATCACAACGCTTATTTATTTTTTAATGAATGGGGCACAAATTTTTGAAACCCTTGTTTTTGTTCCGAAGTGGACAGCTTCCCCACCTGATAACTTTACATTTTTGTTGGAAGGACAAGGAGCAAGTTTGAAATTTTTTTGGATAGTCTTTCATTCACTACACGAAATAACTTTCATACTTGCCATTATTTTTTGTTGGAAAATTGACCCTGTAAGAAATTGGTTGTTGGTTTTATTTGCCGTTCATTTTTCGGTAAGGGTCTGGACACTTTCCTATTTTGCCCCAAACATCATTGACTTTCAAAAGGTGGCAGAAAATAAATCATTGGCAAAAGACCTAATCAACCGTACATCGCTTTGGAAGACACTTAATTATGTGCGAGTAGCAATTTTTATGGCTGTTTCAATCGGGCTTATTCCTGCGTGCATTAAGTTATTTAACCTGCGACATTAAGCGTTGTCCTAATCAGTTGGGCAAATTCCTTTATTATACGAATGTGATCCCATCTACCATTTAATTTCCGGCCACTCATAAGTAAGCTTGTCCACGCTCGTGTTCAACCGTTTGGCATCTTTCTTTAATTGCGAAATGGTTTCCTCACGTAACAAGCCTGGGTTAAAATAACGTTTCATGATGGGGACAAGCTGCGAAAGTTTCCTTGCCTTGCTCAGTGCTAAAAAATCAAGCGTTGCCATTTCCAGTAACGGAGCAGCATAATCGTCGTATGACAAGTTTAGATTAGTGATGGTTTGCCAGATGCCCGGTCCATATTGATCACTGCCTTCACTCAGCGCTTTTTCGGCAAGTGCTTCGAGTAAATACACCATTGCATAATGTTTGGCATCCATGCGGCGATAAGCCAATCGGTGGCGAAGTATACCTATGGTAACCAGCAAGTAGGGTAAAACATATTCGGTACTATAATAATATAAGGTGATATCTTCCGCGAAAGGAGTAGTGAATTCTTCTCTTCCCCGAGCGTCCTGCATTGCCTTTCTTACCTCATAGGCCAATGCCAGGATATTGTTGCTTTCAAAATTTTCTTCATCTATTTCATTAACAAAATCATGAAGAACACCATATAGATATTCAAGGTCAAAAAAATCACCTTTTAATGTAATACCTGTATTGTTTTTTGTAAGTGTTGCTTGTAACATATACAATGTTCAGAAAAACCAACAAAAATGAATAATTCCTTGGGTGTTTGTAAATGGTAAATTATAAGCTCAAAGTTATGCATAAATGAGCTTATTTTCTAATTGATTTGAGCTTATGTATTAGTAATGATCATATTGTATATATTTTAAGCTCAAAAATACCGCTTTTTGAGCTTAATTAGTTTAGGGTATGAGCCTATATATACATTCTATAAACCAGAAATTTAAACTGCATCTACCCACACCTTCTTGTCCTTTCATTTTGGAATACCAAGTTCCTAACCCATCCGTTGAAAGCCAGAGCATGAAATCTGATAAACACTATCCAGCTACGCTTCCAATATAAAATTTAGATACACCTTTATGGCCATCTTTTCCAGTTGGCGTGATCTCTCCGTACCACAAACAACAGTCGCTAACCGAGATACCATTGTTGCCATCATAAGAGATGATAATAGGGGTTGGTCCTATCTATATGAAAAGCTCGGCCAGGGTTTCTATGATTATACTAGCATTTGCTATCTTTGTACTGTAGACAGTGCCCCTCTATACTTTAGAGCTGTAGAGCAGCACTTTAAAACAAGACGCTTAATGAACCCAGCCCTATGGCGCTGTTTTTTTTGGAGCGTATACAATTTCATCTTCGGTAAAAGTATACGCCGCGCGTATACAATGTAGAAGCTTGCGGTCACTCCATCCTCTTCCGTAGTGTTCGGCCAATTTTTCCGCTAGCCTTTTTACGATTTCTTTATCATACTCCGCCCGTTTATTATACAGGACATCTTCCTTGATGCGTTTACCAATATGAGACTAAAAAAATAGAAATTGAGCATATTGTTCTTAACTTAGGGCTTCAAATCCCTGTCTCCGTAGCACGAGAGGGCAAACTTTACTATTAGCATATGATACAGTATTTGCAAGGCGATTTACTTCAGGCAGACACTCAAGCGTTAGTCAATACCGTCAATACCGTAGGTGTGATGGGTAAAGGGATTGCACTGCAGTTTAAAAACAGGTTTCCTAAAAATTACAAAGTCTATCAGGAAGCTTGTAGGCGGGGAGAACTGAAAACTGGTCAAATGCTGGTCGTTAAAGATGGTGATTTACTTCATGAGAAGTTCATCATCAATTTCCCAACAAAAGAGCATTGGAAATCACCATCTAAAATAGAATATATAGAACAGGGGCTTATAGCTCTAAAAGAAATCATCCAGCAATATAATATAAAAAGTATTGCGTTACCTCCTTTGGGGTGTGGTAATGGTGGGTTGGATTGGAATATCGTAAAACCGATGATTGCTGAATCGTTGGGAGATTTAACCATTTCAATATCCGTATATGAACCTAATGCAGCAATAAAAAGCGTATTGCAGGCCGAAGAAAAGCCACAGGAGGGAAAGCTAACCCCGGCAAAGGCCATGTTACTTTACCTCATGTTTCATTATGAAGCAGTGGGCGATATCAGTAGTTTGTTTTCAGCAAATAAGTTGGCCTATTTTCTTCAGGAAAGTGGTGAGAATTTGCGGCTCCATTTCAAGGCCTATCATTATGGCCCTTATGCTGTTCAACTTAATCACGTCCTGTATAGTATTAATGGTGTGTATCTAAAAGGATTAGAACAGAATCAGGCCAAAGCATTCGAACCTTTGCTGCTTAATTACAACCGCTACAGTGAAGTCGAGTCTTTTGTTAAATCAAAATTAAGTGCTTTGCAGATAGATCGCTTACAATCTGTATTGAAACTGATCGAAGGCTTTGAATCGACCTATGCATTGGAGTTGTTGGCTTCAATAGACTTTCTACGTAAGCAAGAAAGCATATCTTCTTTAGAAGAAGCCAAAGCGCGTATAGCGAAATGGAATCAAAGGAAAGCCAACCTATTTAAGCCCGAGCATATTGAACTGGCTTATGAGCATCTTGAATCATTCAAGGCTTCGGCTCTTAGTTCATAAATTACTTGTAACATCAAACTTCCAACATGGCCTTTCATTTTGAAATACCAAGTTCCTAAACCCATCCGTTGAAAGCCATAACATGAAATCTGATAAACACTATCCAGCTACGCTTCCAATATAAAATTAGATACACCTTTATGGAATTGCATGATACCCCCCACCTTCACGCCCAATGAGATTGAAAAGATTGCCGCAATAAATGCAAACCCCATCTTTTCCAGTTGGCGTGATCTCTCCGTACCACAAGCAGCAGTCGCTAACCGAGATACCATTGTTGCCATCATAAGAGATGATAACAGGGGTTGGTCCTATCTATATGAAAAGCTCGGTATTCTTTAAGATCGCAATTTGCTACCTTAAAATATAACAGTTACTTTCGTACAAGTACATCAGCTAAACTTTTCCATTACCATGCTCCAAAAAACATACACCGTCTCCACTTCTAAATCAGCAGATGATATTTTTGCCGATATAGCCGTAAAGATAGCACAAGAAAACCAAGAAAAAACATCGGACTGGTTGCAACCGATTAACTATCGTTCATTTAAGATAACAAAAAACCAAATAACAATTGAACGAAATCTTTCCATGTCAGACCCCTTGAGGGGTTGGGGAACCATTTATTTTAAGTTCGATCCAATAAAAGATGGTACGCTGGTTACATGTACCATAGAGTTATTTACTAGGTATGCTAACCTGATTGGCTTAACACTCCTTTTATCTTACTTGCTGATCATCACTATTTTCCTATTGGCTGTCTGCAAAATTACATCCGGCATATTGTTACTTCTTGGAACGACATGGACTGCGCCTATTTTGATAGCTTACATACTTTATCGTTTGTTTCGTAATAATTTAGAAAGCTATTCAAAAGAAATATTGGCCGATCTAATGATAAAATAGCAGTATCTTAGCCTCACAAAACTAAACAATGCCACCATATACCCACACCTTGCAGAACTATCTACAGGCTTTTGCCAAGCTAAAGCGTGGCGGTACGCGGTATGGCATCGCTCCACATAAGCCGGTATTACTGCTTTCTTTAATAGAGCTGGTAGAAAAGGGATGGGTAGCAGACAATCGGTTTTACATCACGCCAGAACTGGTGGGCACTTTTCTCGAAAATTGGCGGTTGTTGGTCACCACACCCCATAGTGCAGATTTTACCCAGCCATTCTATTACCTACAGAGCGATCGGGTAGGAGGAGAGCCTTTCTGGATGCTAATTCCCCAACCCGGCTGTCAGATCAATGCGCACATTAAGAGCGTACATACGTTGAAAGCACTACTAGCCTATGGCACTATGAAGATCGATCTTTTTGAGCTGTTGCTTAGAACAACCGATAGAGTGGTTTTACAGCAATTTTTATTAGATAAATACTTCCCTGATACCAAGGCCGTATTTTTAAAACATAAGCAAATAGGCGATGGCTTTCTACATCAGGTGGAAGATTATGTGCTGAACGAGCCGGAGGCTAGGTTAAAAATGATCAGCATCCATACCGAAGAGGAAGTATTTGTACGCAGTGGGTTGTTTAAAAAATACATTCCGCAGGTTTATAACGATACCTGTGCTTTTACCGGGATGCGGTTAACCTCACCATTCAGTCGAAACTTTATTGATGCCTGCCATATTGTTCCCTTCAGCGTTAGCCATGATGATAAGGTAGATAACGGCATAGCCTTGTGCCCCAATATGCACCGGGCCTTTGATAGAGGGTTGTTGAGCATCGGGACAGATTTAGAGATTTTGGTTTCGCCGCATATACAAGAAAATGCCGAACACCCTTACAGCTTAGCAAAGCTAAAATCCAGAAAAATATTACTGCCTCATAACAGAACCTATTGGCCAGAGCGGGAGAATCTAATATGGCATCGGGAACATGTTTTTAAGTCATGATATGGAATGTATTTCTTTATTACTATTCCTTCCAAGGTATCACAAAATGTGATACGATATTAATATTTCCATTTGTTCCACCAAGCTAATTGCTGTTAGAATTTTTTTAACCTTCGCTGAATAAAACAAATTCTTTATATTAGCCTATGCTACTTTTCACCCAAACCAACAATCAATTATTAGGCCTAAGGGAGAAAGCCTTTAAGCTAGAGAAAGACATACAGAAGCTATTCGAAGCGAATATTGAGATCATTAGCGGATTAAAATTGGTAAAGTCCGAATTTGTGATAAAAGCCCAACGCTTTGATACGCTGGCTTATGACGCCAGTAGCCAGTCTTTTGTAATTATCGAATATAAAAGAGAGCGAAATTTTTCAGTTGTAGATCAAGGCGTGTCATATCTCAATCTCATGTTAGAGTATAAAGCAGATTTTATTGTCGAATACAACGAATCACAGCAAGGAAATCTTAAACGCTCAGATGTAGACTGGTCGCAGTCCAAGGTAATCTTTGTATCCCCATCCTTTACAGATTTTCAAAAGCAGGCATCCAACTTCAAGGATTTACCGATCGAACTCTGGGAGATCAAACGATACGATGGAGATATTGTGGTTGTCAACCCGGTCAAGAAATCCAAGGCTGCACCGACTATCAAAACAATTCAGGGCACAGGCAATTCAGAGTTAGAGAAGATAGCAAAAGAAGTAAAGGTTTATACCGAAGAAGAGCATTTGGAACGCAAATCGGATGATATCCATGAGCTCTATGAAATATATAAGCAGGCTATCTTTAGCTTGGATAACAATATCGATATCAAGCCCAAGAAGATGGAGATTGGCTTTACCAAAGAAGGAAAAATCTTCACCGATGTCTGTATCCTTAAATCTAGTTTAAAAATCTGGATCAACCTCAAAAGAGGATTTTTAGACGACCCTAAAGAACTCGCCCGAGATGTTTCGTCTGTGGGGCATTGGGGTAGTGGAGATTATGAAATAATCGTGTCTGATACCAAGAATCTGGAATATATCATGAGTTTAATAAAACAGGCCATATGACAGAAACGGTAAAATCAACTTTAGATTGGGATAATTTTTATCCTATTCTAAGATACCCTCATCCTAAAGAAGTATTACAATTAATTGAAAAATTTCAAAGCCTACGTATTTCAATTAAAGACGTAACAAGTGAAGAACAACACGCAAACCATCAAAAAGTTGTTGAAGCGACCTATAACTATAATGGGAAATCATATGTTACAAAGCCCTTATATTATAAAAATATACTCTATGTAGCCGATGTAAAGAGAGTTAAGGATATTGTAAGTTATTTTGGAGAGGATATTTATTGGTTAGATATAGGAGTTCACGATTGGCCTAAGCCAAGTAAAGAAACAGATATTGATAACCTTATTGTAAACGATATTACCGACGATGTAGAATTTAAAGCTCTGTTAACACTTATAGCAAATAATGCTAACACAGGTTGGATACAAAGAATAACACAAGAGGGCAAATCGATGCACTATCATAGAAATCTAGAGAATAATAACCATTGGCATGATCTAATTTTACTCATTCAAGAAGCTATAAATAAAGGCGAAATAGGCAAGAGTTTCTTTAAATCCCTGGTGTTTAAGTGGGATGGTAACAAGAATACGGATACACGACTTCGGTCTTCCCTATCTCCACATTTCGGGAGCAGGACTCTTATAAGTCGTCTAATCGATAACGTCAATAATCACAGAAATTTGATCAACAAAGAAAACATGATAAGTCATATTACGGAAATATTAAAATATAAAAAACAAATTATACTGCAAGGACCTCCGGGTACTGGAAAAACGAGAAAGGCTAAACAAATCGCAAAGGAGATGTGTCATCCAGATTATGACGATTTACTAAATTTATACCGTCCTAGTGATATAATTATAACTTTTAAAGGAGACGCCTCCTACAAAATTAAATCTGTGGAAGATAATAATGTGGTTTTAATCGGCCATAAAAATGAGGATATAAAACCGAAAAATATATCTTTTGAGAAAATACTGATGTTTTATCATTCAAAAAGATGGTTATCAAATATCAATAATGGAGATGATAGAGGAGCTTGTGCGTTGGCCTATAATCTATATTCAAGAGCCGATCATAGAAATAAGTATATAAAGATTGTTCAATTCCATCCATCGTTCACATATGAAGATTTTGTCAGGGGAATTGAAGCCATACCTCATGGCGATAGAGTGCTATATGAGGCTTCTGGTAAAATACTGATTAATTTCGCCAATAGTGCTCTGGACGATTTTAAAAAATTTTTGGCTGAGGGGAATGAACCTGACTCCGGTAAGGAGGCTAACAAAGTGCCTCTCAAAAACTACATTCTTATCATTGATGAAATCAACAGAGCCAATCTCTCTTCGGTTTTAGGCGAACTTATCTATGCGCTTGAATACAGAGGTGACGAGGTTGAATCTATTTACAGGGTTAATGATTCGAATAAAATATCTCTGCCACCAAACCTATACATTATCGGTACCATGAACACGGCAGATCGCAGTGTCGGGCATATAGATTATGCTATACGTAGGCGCTTTGCATTTGTGGATGTACCGCCTGAGAGATTAACGGATACGAACGAGATTTGGTTTAATGCTTCAGGATACGAACGTGTGGAGAAAATATTTAATGAGGAGAATGTCAGCAACGAGTTTAATGTGAAGGACGTTCAGTTGGGGCACAGTTACTTTATTGTAAAGAAGACTGATGCTACTGATATAAATAGAAGAGACGAATTATTTAAGATGAAAATGGACTATGAGATTAAGCCAATACTTCGTGAGTATGTGAAAGATGGCGTATTGTTGGGCCAGATTGATGAGAAAGATGTCTCAGATTACATAGAGAATTTGTAGTATGGGACTGGTTTTAAAGGAACACGTTATTGGCCGAATTTTGTTGGGTGATGATTGTATTGAAGATATATTGGATATCAACACACTAAAACTCACTAAAGGCAGCTTTGTATCATATCGTAATCTACAAAGTAAAGAATTTAGGCCTGAACATTACTGTTACGAGGTTTCTCATGACGCAGATAAAAAATTAATAACGGTACATCCGGGCTATTTTATTGGTCTGGATTGGTTAGTCCGCGGCCATCAGTATATCCAGATAGAGCCGAAAATTAACTCAAAGGCTCCGACATATTTCAGTGATCAATCAGATGAAGAAGCTGAGAAAGGGGAGCACATCGAAAATAAAGCAGAACAAGAGATTACCGCCGGTAAGATTAATCATATAACTATCAATTATCAGAAAATGCTTCTTGATGCAATGGCCGATAATATAGTAGCAGAAGAATGTGCTGACCTTGTACAGATTGACTGGGAAACGGAACATATTCCTATTAATCAGGACCAGGATCAACTTACCCCTTTCCTCGTTGTACAGTTTTTGCAGCTTACTCGGAGAATTGTGCAGAAGGGTTTAAAAAAATCATACTATCATATAAAGAAAAACCTGACAAATCGGCTAAAAGGAAAGATCTTGATCGGTGCGCAAATTAAACACAATGTGCTTAAAAACCGCCTTACCAAAACGTATTGTTCCTATCAGGAATTTGGTGAAGACCACATGGAGAATCGCTTTCTTAAAAAGGTGTTAGATTTTACTTGTAGCTACATAGAAAATAATATTCAATTATTTAAAGGCAATGAAAACGAAATCCGACATCTTGTTAGCTATATTCGTCCAGCATTCGAACATGTAAGCAATGATATTGCAGAAGAACAGCTCCGTCATCTTAAGCACAACCCCTTTTTTAAAGAATATAAAGAAGCTATTCATATCGGGCATTTCATTCTGCGGCAATTCGCCTACAACATTAAATATACCGCTGTTAAAAAAATAAAGATGCCACCATTTTGGATAGATATGCCGCGGCTTTTTGAACTTTATGTCTATCAAAAACTACTTCAGGCAAATGGCCATAATACGTATAAAATAAAATATCAGTTTTCCACCTATGGCAATGCCCTTGATATTTTGGTAAAAGACGGTGAGCGGTCAATGATTATTGATGCAAAGTACAAGTTGCATTATAAACACAGCCATGTTCATCAAGACATCCGTCAAGTGGCTGGGTACGCAAGACTAAAAAAGGTAAGAAACGAATTAGATATTCATGATGATCAACATATTGATTGCCTGATTATCTATCCCAACATAAAAGGCATTGATAAGTTCAGCGTACAAAATATAGACTCATCAAAGAAAGAAATACCTGCGTATTACAGGGTTTATAAATTGGGAGTAGCAATCCCTCAAATAACGCAATAGTCTGATTTAAAAGCCAACATAATTGGATAGTACCTGAATTACCTTTGTTTGCCGGAATCTATCTATATTAACACATAAAAAGCAAAATCTATATGTGAATCAAATAGATTCCGCATCAAAGCACACCACTATTCCGATTTAATATCTCCGAAAGAAGAGATGATTAAAAGTAGTGTAGCAGTTTTCTTCTTATTTCTTATTCAAAAAATGCTAATCGCGTTTTTATTATGTTTTGATGACTATTAAAGTCAAATTCCATTTCGGGTGTGATAAGTAATCTGTACTTTGTATTAATTTTGTCGTTAGTTAGGAAGTTCGAAATTATGGTGCTATCATGCAAGATAATAGATTTAATAATAATTTGAAATGGTGATAGGTTTTTTATAGCCGTACCTCGGCCTTTGGAATTTTCGGCAGCTATGATTTTTTTTAAATCTTTCAGTTCTAAATTTAGAGTGGCTATTAGAATGTCTATGTTGTTTGCAAAACGTCTCCTATCATTCGGTAACAGTTCTGGAATAAAAATTTCTTCTACATAAGCAATGATCTCGTTAATACGTTTTACTTCTGCATTCACTTTATTGATTGATCCGTTACTACTTAGTGTTTCAAAGCTGTCGATAGTTAACTCTGCCTGCTCCAATGAGGCTTTCACATGATATGCAATACGTTCCTTTGCCCAATTGATTCTATCTGTTTTGTATATTAAATCGTGTGTAGCGATAGTCCATGCATGTTGTAGAAACGTTTTGATTTGTAACTCGAATACTAACGAAAATATAATAGAATCAAATTTACCTGTGTTATCATCTTTTAAACTAAGATACAGTCGTAAGTCGTCAAAAGGGAACGCAAAAGAATCTTTGTGAGTAAAAGTATCGGAATGCGGACGCCTTGACTTAACTAGAAATGTATCTTTGATCATTTTATAACATAGTTTTACGTCGTTAATGTTTTTTACAACAATTGTGCATCCAAACAAATCTTCAAAGATATTTTCTTTCGTAAATCTTCCGCTTTCAAATTTTGTTGCGAAGCTTTCGAGCTGTTTAATTCTACCTTCATAGTGCCACCGATTATCTTTTTTTTTCGATATTAATTCCTCTACTCTTTTTTTTAAAATATGATAATATTCTAAGTGTTCATTATAGATGGAGGAAATGGATCCAACTATTTTCATCTTATAGACTGTTTAACACTTCCAATCTTGCTTTGCGTTGCGGCAAGTCTGTGGCAGCACCTATAGAATTGTCTGCGTATTTTTTTGCAAGTTTATCGCCTTTATCTTGAATATTTTGCTCGTCTTTAATAGTTGTAAGACGATTTAGTAAAGTTTCGTATTTGGCTGCGAATCCATCAGGCACCATCAACTCATTTTCATGAATAAATGCCCATAGTGTGTAAAGGTGATTATTTGAACCAGAGATAACAGATTTTATTTGAGTATTTTCTTCAATCAATCCTTTAATTTCTCTTTTCATCTGACTTATAGTGTCATTGAAATCTTCTTCTGAAAACGAACCATCTTCAATCATTTCTGTTATATCGTCATAATTGGCATAGGTGTCATCAATAGATAGCTGATCAAATCCGACTATGTTTTTGTTTAGTATAATCATATATAGCTCTGATATGAACTGTATGTTTCTCATTCTCTTATCTCTACTTTTGGTTGTAATTTTCAGGTCTGCCCAGAAAGGGTCATTTGCTTCCCTTTCAACATGGTTAATGAACCAACCGTTGAACCTTGCATGCCTTAGTTCTTGGGGTTGTAGATTTCTTGAATTACGATTAACCCGATCAAATACATCTTCTACATTGTTCCCGTCGTTGATTTCAATAAAATCGGCTACAATAGAATAATCCCAAAACTTTCTTTTGTAATCGATAGATAGATCTTTGAATTTTTTGTTGTTGAGGTTTTCGTCACCGAATTTACTATCCACACTTATTTTATTTTCATAGAATAGGAAGATAGTTTCAAGTCTTTGTTTACCATCTACAACATTATAAGTGGTTTTACCGGCTTCGTCCACCTCTCTATGTATAAAAACTGGAGGTACTGGATAATTTCGAAAAATAGTATCCAAAAAAAATTTTCTATCTTTTATACTCCATACACTTTTCCGTTGATAGGGAGGATTTAGTTCGATTTGCTTGTTGTTATATAGGTCTAAAAACCAAGTTACTTGTTGTACTGTAGGTTGTCTCTTCATATTTTAACCTAATTGCTATCATTTTAATATTGCTTGTAAATTTCTCTCGAATGGGAACCTTCATAATTAGATTAAAACCCCATACTTATCCCCAAAAAACTCATCCAATCGTCTCTGATCCATTTCCTCAAGAAGAAAATCCTTGTCAGAATCAGATAGGTCACAAACACCAAAGTTATTAATATAGGTGCTATTAAGTGAATAGTATTTATTTGAATAGGGCTTACTGGTGGACTCAATGTAGTACCAGAATATTTTAGACTCCATGATTTTGCGTGCTATCTCTACATCACGTTCATCTTTGCCAATTAGTGCCAGACCGTTGTAAAACATCAAGTCTTCATCATGATCTACCAGAAACGAAGGTGTTACATCTGAAAACTTAGGAAAAAAAAGCTTATGAACCATTTTTTCCAGAGACTGCGTACGGCCATAAGCATACCAGTTGTCGTATTCCTTCGCTTTACCCTTGTCACGCTCATCTAAAATATTTCTTTTGTACTTTAGATACTCGTATGCTTTGGGGTATGAATCCCTAATCATTTCCTCCGGCATAATTTCTGCCTTGTCTCCATCGTGAGTATATGGAAATATCACCTTTTCTTTTAATGAATCCATTTCCTTAACTCTGCTCAATTTGTTAGAGTTTACGATTTCTTTGCAAATGCCGCGTTCAATGGCAAATCGCTGACCGTTTTGTAAGTAAAAGAATTCTTCATCTTCATCGGCAGGAGAGAAGATGTAAATATCGTTTTTTAGAGTAGCAATGCCATGTCGGGTTTTATATAACTCACCAAATCGTTGCCCCGTATTTTCTATTGCAGAGACAATAGCATTATTTCTCATATTCCAACCAGCTCGACTATTTAGATTGGCGTAGGGTAGGGGCTGGTATGTTTTTTCGTCTGTTAAACTGTCTTCGGATACTATGGTATAACGGATAGCATCAGCTTGGTGATTATGAATAAAGCAGATGCACACATAGGTGTTTTTAGATTTAAAGATTTGTTCGGCACCAAAATCTTCTATTACAAAATCAAGCTGTCTCTCCTGAAAATAGTCACGTAAAGCTCGACCATTTAAGCTTTTGAAGAAGCTATTCATGGTTATAAAACCCAATACGCCATCAGGTTGCAAGTTTTCGATCCCAATTTCAAAAAAAGGGATGTACAAATCTGTAAGGCCTGTTTGTGCAGTCCGCCAATGTCTCAGGTTTAAACGTGTTGGCTCATCCATGTTGCGGTAACGAACATACGGCGGGTTTCCCAGAAGGCTCGTGAAGCCATTAAATCCCGGTATGTTTTCTTGCCAATCAAATGTTAGCGCATCGCCGACGTAAAGGTTAAATGTAAACTCTTCAATATCCTCACCTTCAGATATGGCTAGTAAGGATAAGAGAAGTTTTGCTCGGGTAATTGAGTAGTCTTGGATGTCCAATCCGTAGATGTTTTCTTGAAAGATTTGTGCGTATGTTCTTCCGGTGCGCGTATGTAATTCTTGGGCAGCAGTAAATAAGAACCCTGCGCAGCCACACGCGATGTCCCCCACGATAACATTATCTAGATTCTGCTGGTTCTCAAAAGATTTATTGACAATATATTCACGGATATATTTTGGCGTGTATATAGCTCCGTTTACTATCCGATCTGCGGGAGAAACTACAAATTCAAAAAGTTTAATAATGGTTTCGAGTCTGACCACTGGGAACTCCTCAGTAAGCAACTCCCGAAATTTACAAAACTTTTCATATTCTTCTCCGTGACCTTCTCTAATTATATATTCGGGTAAAAATAGGTTGTTGTATATTTGGATATTATTCGCATATATATAGGCGGATACAATTAATCGATCTGCTTGGATCGGATCAAGGTTCGCTAAAAATCCGAATATTTTTTTCATTTACGAAGTTAGAAAATGTTTCGATGTTTCTAAATAGTTTGCTTTACTAATTTTATGAACATGTTTGGTAAAACTATTGATTAGCTTTTAAATAGTCAATGTATTCAGTCATAAGCATAGCAAGCTCTCCATTTAGTTTGAGTAAATCATCTTTAATTACTGTATTTTTGGGGTTTTCAATAGCCATTTTTAACCTACCCATTTTTGAATGGATTTTATCAAGCATCCATACGATTTGGTATCGCCTTAAGTATAATTTTAATTTTTTATACATATATTTTGCGGAAGCAGATTGGTCTACTGGTATTATGTTGCCTGATATATCTCTTGCAAAGTGTTCATTAAAATCAACGTTGCAGGGATCAATGTAAGCAGTCTCGTCGTTAGATTTTAGAATATTTACATAAGAACAGCAGTATACAAGATTTTGGTAATTTGTCTTTAATTCAGGTCTATCCGGATAGTTTTTCCATGGAATAAAATGATCAATATGAAAACTGTTTGTACCACCAAACCAAAAATCGGAGCAATCCGTATAGCCACATTTGTGGTAAAAATCTTCTGCCAAGTATAGCTTGTAGTTACTATATTTAGCATAAGTTTTTGTACAAGTCCTTTTCGGATGATTTTCCCTGAACTTATTCACCATCTTTACTTTCAACTTTTTTCAACACGTCATCAACTTTTGATAGTAATTGTCCTAGCCGTTTGGTATTGGACAAAGTTTTGTATTCTTTAGGTATAGAACTTTTTCTATCTACGGTTGTTTCTAAAAAATGATCCAATTCAATCAGTTCATCTTCTTCTGTAATTGAGGCTTTACCCCCTTCTCTTTTTGCAATCAGTTCAAAAATTCGTTCTTCCGCTTCATGAATTCGAGTTTTGTATCGAATTATTTGGCTTTTGACCCGTTCCAAAAATGTTGCTTTAGCCTTTGACTCTGCTTTTGAATCATGCAATATATTTTTGATGTAAACAATATTGACGTCCTCGCTTTGATTGACGGCGTGATCATCAAAAGAGGTCAATATAAAGCACGGGAATTTATCCCTAATTGAAGTAAATCTCTCAACAAGTTTTGCCCCATCATAAGGCACGACATAGGTAATGTCTGTTTTATGCTCATTGAGCATAAAATCAGTAATGATAGCATCCGGATTGATTTTAAAGACCAATTCCACCATTTCATCCAAGTCACCTATAGGAAACTCGGTAAGAATTTCAAACTCTGCCTTTAACGGTGAATCATCAACATAATCCTTAAAATCATCAAATGCGTCTTTCTCCTCATCGATGAATAATAGCCTAAACATAGTTATCTCTTATATTTTGTTGGAAAAGAAAGCCTTAGCCCAAACCCTTCCTCTGGATACAGCAACTTAACTGCCCCATCGTTTTCGTCCATTATAGACTTGACCAACCATAAGCCCAAACCTGTTCCAATCTCTTCCCCGGTATGTGGATTCCTCTTCGTTGTATACATCGCTTCAAAGATTTCCTCTGGATTTACGATGTCTTCGGATAGGCCAGGTCCATTATCATTATAGTTGACTATGATTTCTTTTGAGGTGGTGGACGTGCTTATTGTGATTATCCTTTCCCTATTTACTTTTGACAAATTGAAAGCATCAATGGAATTGATAAATAAATTATTGAAAATGCTGTCAAAATCTATTTCGAATACCCTAAGATCTAAATCCTCAATATTTGAAACATTCAATTTAATTGCCCTATTCTCAAACACTACAAACCAATCCGTTTTTAAATCACTAAAATAGTTTTTCAGAAATAATTGCTTTCTCTTTCTTTTATCTTTTCTGGCCGCCCCCAATGAAAAATTAAGCCAGTTTTGCATTTTCACATCTTGTTTTTTTAGCTTTTCAAGTTGAAAAAATGGGTTTTTTCTGTCCTCAACACCAACGTATTCTTGCTCGGTAATTTTTTCTAATAATACTTTTCTCAACTTGTCGACTCGAGAACTTAATACATCATTGATTTTGCTCAAATCATGGCTAAAAGAGGCCAATACGATGCCACTACTTGCTAATCCTCTTAATATTTTCTGTTCTTCCTTTAATTTTTCAATTTCTTCTCCTTGCCTTTCGATTTCTCCGGCTAATATTTCCTTTTCAGAGTCTAATGGACTTTGCTCGTTTGCATTCGTTCCGTCATCCGCTGGACCTTGTTCTCCTTGACTGGCTGCTCTTTTTGCTCTGGTTTCTGCTATAATTCTGTTTTTTAATTCTTCAACTTTTTTTCTGTCCCGTTCAGGGCCGTACTTGATGTCGTCAAACGCTGCCATTTCTTTTGCAATATGCGCTCGGTCATTCTCAAACACATTGATTATTGCGGCTAACAGCCTTTTAAAAATTTGAAAGGTCTTATTTTCTTGTAAGCCTTCGCGGCTGGATTTATCTTCAAAATTAACATTTGTGAGCCTTGATATCTTTATTGCACCCGCCACATTTTCAGGCTCAACCCTGTAACCACCTTCTTCTTTTGCCACACCTGCTGGACTTGCAGCTTTCCGGTTACCTAAGCTTAGCCAGTCGAACGCCACATCACTGGTTTCTCCATAAGGCCTAACTCTAAAATTGTCTCTGAACAATTTTATGCCACCAAATTTGTCCAACCATTCTTTTCTAACGTTTGACTGAAATTTTCTGTAAAAAAACCTGTTGGCATCTGGGGTACTATATGTTCTTTTTAAGAAATAAAATGTAAAATCAAATACTCCTATATCTGCAAATACATTGTCCATGTCTTGTGCAGAAAAACCAGGAATCAATTTCGAGAATGTCGTATCAAGTTCCCATTCTCCTTTGATGAAAATATCTCTTGTATAAGGATATTCTTTCATTGAATCCCTATTGAAAAAATCGCGGTCTATTAGGTCTACATCGTATTCCTTTCTATACACTTTGATTTTTACATTTTGGCTTTCATCAGCTACAGCGTGTATTTTATAATCATAGTCATCGCATACAGAACTTATTACTTCCCCATATTTGTGAGGCTCTAGGGAGCTGTACAAATATATTTCAAATCCGCCGCTTTCTTTTGGGGGGACTAAAACTTCAAGATCAGCATATACTTGTTCAACAAAATAATCTTCCCAGTTGTCCCGTAAGTTTGATATTTTTAGAATGGTTCCGTATTGGAAATCGTGTTCTGAATTGATTTTTGATAAATCAAGATGGGGAACTATCTTCTGTAGTTCTTCTTTTAAAGATATCGACTTAATACCACTTAATTCGGCATTAATATGGTCTATAGTTTTAAACTCTCCTTCAAAGTCTTCCCAATTGACAACCCATTCATATCCTGTATAGTCCGTTTCATTACCCTCAAGATCAATGTCAACTTCATGGCTTTCTGGGTCAAATACCGTAGTCATTTCACATTTGCCGCCTAACTTATCTAATGCGAATCGGCCTATGCCTTTTGCACCAGCTTTGACCCTTCCAGACTTGGTGAAGATATTGGTTGCCTTATTGTCTGTGCCAATCGTCATCCAATGATTTCGAATAACATCTTGTGTCATTCCTTCTCCTGAATCAATAATGTACAGTGTCGAAAACTTTGATATCATTTTTCGAAATCCCGATAATATATCTTCAGCTACGCTCTTTCTTAACAAATAGTTATCTTCATCTTTTTCATAAATGTTTAGCAAAAGCTCCTGACTAATTCCCATGGTAACCAAATCTTGGAAATACGCCTCTTTTATCTCGTTTTGGACAATTGAATATTTATTGTCAAAGTAAACGATACTAACGTTACTGTCTGCATCATATCCATTTTTTACCAATTCAATAATAGCCCCTTTTGAGGTAGCGATATTTTCTCTACCAATCAATCTTGCCGTTCTGGCTGAAACTTTGAAAGGAACTTTTGTCATATAATGATTAATAGCTTTCGTATATTTTAATGTACAAATTATGCTTTTTAAATCTATTTACCCACCGTCTATTTTCATAGAGAGTTAAGCGATTAATCCTACTTTCGGGGTTGCCTCTTAATCCTTTGAGATGGTTTTTAATTGTCTAATAAATTGGTTCGGGCATTTGTTGACTAATCGCATTGATAAAACGATTATTTATCATTTACTTTCGAACCCCCTCAGCCAAACCAGCAACTACCTTGCTGAATCCCAATCCCGCTCAAATTTTAAACCTTCTTCAAGCTTGCCAATTCTGCTTTCAATTCTGCAACTTGCTTTTTGAGTTCAACTATTCGCTCTTGGCGCTCTTCTAGTAACTCTGTCTTTGTTTCCAGATGAGCTTCGTAAATAGACTTTAACAGCTCTATGTCACTCTCATTGTAGGTTTGCGGACTAATAATTTGGTTTCCATCACCAGTATTGGTGTTCTGGTTAAATATTCTCGAATCATAAAAATACTCCGGGTCAACTTCAAACAGTTCGGCTAGTTTTAAGGCATGATCCCAAGATAGTTTGGTTTGGTCAGATTCTATTTTAGATAGAGCGGGCTGCGATATGCCGATTTCTTTAGCTAAATAGTTTTGATCCCAACCTTTTTGTTCTCTTAATAAGCGTACTTTGGTACCTGAAGTCATAGTATAATCTTTTATAACCAAATATAACCTGAGGTTATACGAATATAACCGTTGTCTATTTGTTCGTAATACGGAAATTTAAATCTTTGTAAAGTTAATAACCAAATATACAAAAAAAGCAGAATTGGCAGAATTGTAAAAGAAGTTAAAATACAATAAATTTGCACCATCATAATAGGTGGTAGCACTTATGGGTCTTGTCAGTGAAACGTGAGAAATTTCAATTGGAACAAGGCGATAAGTGGAAATCACGCCCGTCAGTAATGGCGTGGCGTCCGCTTACTCGTTCCAAGGCTTCTCACGGCCCCACTGACGGTAGGTTGGATGTCCACGCCATTGTTGTTGCCAACTCTACCGTAATAGACCCGTTTAAACAATAACGGGTATATGAAAAACCAAGCCACTGTAAACCAACCATTCTATTCCTTTTTAGGGGAATTATGGGTGTATGCTGTTAACTTGTGCTTTGTAATCTCCAAAAAGCAACTTCAACGCAATTTGATTTCTGCCCCAGAGTAGTGTGTTCAGATTTTTCGACCTCACTTCGTATCCTCAAAGTGCTATGGTGAGAGAATGAACAATTAAAAAATCCTTTAACAACTATTCTAAATGTATGAACGATTTATACGTCAGGGCTGTATTATACCTAAAAAATGGGTTACAGATCATAAGGAGCTATACCCAACGAAGCATAAACCACACAAAAAATCAAAAAAACGCTTCATTAAAAGCAAAAAAAAGCTATATTTGGCTATTCACACACACAAACGTTTGTTTACTAAAAACGAACGGCCAGCAGGCATTAACCAGATTATATACCCTCGCGCAGAGGATACATAATAACATATTAATACCAAACGCAATTGCTTTAAAGCTTTCGGCTTTAAGCTTTTCGCTTGCAATAGTTTTGTTCTGTGTTTGTTTGGTTCACGCCAGTCAGCCTTTCGGAGCAGTAGGGGCTGACAAGGGCGTGGCCTTTACCACAGACTCCATTAAACCGCTCGCCATTGGCGATACCATCCCACAAGCATTATGGAACTTACCCCTGCAAATGGTACAAGCCGGGCAGGAGGGAAGTACAACCCTAACATTGGGCGATTATAAGGGTAAACTCATTATCTTGGATTTTTGGGCCACATGGTGCGGGCCCTGTGTGGCATCCATGCCAAAACTAGATTCGCTTAGACAGCAATTTCGTAACCGTGCGGCTATACTCTCCATTACCGATCAGGAAATAAAAACGGTAACTGCATTTTTTGAAAATAGACTTCGGGCCATTGGCCAAAAGGGACATACCCTCTTAGACAATGGCTTTTTTAAGCACATCTTTCCGCACAATACGCTTCCACATTACGTCTGGATAAATGCAAACGGTGTAGTACAAGCCATTACAGAAGGTAAAGCGCTTAATGCCCAGCATATGGAAATGCTCTTGAATAATAACAAGGCAAGATTGCATACCAAAATAGATAAACGGCATACCTATAACAAAGCCTTATCACTTGCTGAAAACCTGAGAACGTACGAGTATCCACCGTTGTTCGAAACGACGGTTTGGAGTGCTTATTTACCGGGAGCGAAAGGCAAACAGATGCTGATAAAAGATAAAGAGAAAAACCAGATCTGCCTAACCTTATTAAATACAACCTTACTAAAAATATATGCCATTGCTTATGGAGGCATGAGCGCGCATCTCTTTAATTTAAAAACCTTTATGAAGTTAAACGTAGCCAACGATTCGGTATTTACCACAAATCGAAAAGGTTCCGATTACTTAGAATGGGCACAAAAGCATACCTTCTGCTATGAGCAGCGTGTGCCGAGGGCCGATTCTGCTTATTTGTTCGAAAATCTTCGTCTCTTTTTAAAATGGCGTTTTCCTTATAAGGCTACCTTTAAGATGGTTAAACAACCTAGCCTAGTACTCAGGCATGATTCCCGTTTTTCGCTGGCTACCCGTGGTGGCAAGCCGAGCTTTTCGCTCGATGCCTATCACCTAACCATGCGCAACCAAAACTGGATACACTTGCTCAATCGATTGAAACAAGCTTGGCAAAACGAACAAAGACCACTGATAGATGAAACGAAAATAGCTGGTGCTGTCGACCTTGATATCCGGGCCAATCTCAGAGATATCCAATCGGTAAAAAAGGCTTTGAAGAAATACCACCTACAGTTGGTAGAAGAAGAACGCCCCGTAAAAATGCTGGTAATTACTGATCAATAATCCTAAATCAAAATCAATGAAACAACTTTTTATGGCAAAAGGTGTATGTGCCTTTTATTTATTGTTATCTGTCTTTTCGCTCCATGGCCAGCAGCAATGGGTGCTGAAAGGGAAAGTGATAGACGCCCAAAGTAACATACCCTTGGTTGGTGCAAATATTACCGTATTCCCGTCGCAAACAGAGCGCACCACCAATAAAGAAGGGCAATTTATGGTTCGGCCACAGGGAGGAGATAGCTTGCTCATAGTCAAGTATATGGGCTACAAACCCAGAACCTTAAAGATTACAGCTTATATGGATTATAAGTTGGTTTCCATGGAGACTGATGCAGCTCTGCTAGACGAGGTGGTCGTTTCTACGGGTTACCAACAGATTCCGAAAGAAAGGGCCACAGGTTCATTTGTACAGCTAAATAATGAGATACTGAACCGTAAGGTCAGCACGGGTATCTTAGATAGGTTGGAAGACGTGACATCCGGTCTGGATGTAGACCGCAGAAGTGGTCAGGCTAATTTTGATCTCAGGGGGAGGAGCACCATCCTGGCAAATGACCAACCGCTTATTGTGCTGGATAATTTTCCTTATGAGGGTGATCTCAATAATATCAACCCGAACGATGTAGAGAGTATCACGGTGTTGAAGGATGCTGCAGCAGCTTCAATCTGGGGAGTACGGGCGGGTAATGGCGTGATCGTGATCACGACAAAAAAGGGGAAGATGAATCAACCGCTCGAAGTGGGCTTTAATGCCAATGTAACGGTTGCTATGAAGCCGCCAATAACGCAGCTGCCCTGGATATCTTCGGCAGATTATATCGATCTCGAAAAAGAACTGTTTGCCAAGGGTTTTTATACGGCAGATGAAAAAGCCCTGAGCAGGTCGCCATTAACGCCGGTGATCGAACTGCTGATACAACAGCGCGATGGTTTGATAGATGAACAGGCCCTGAACAGGCAGCTGGATATCTTCAAAAGCTATGATGTACGTGGGGATATACAGGATTACCTGTATAGAAAAAGTGTAAATCAACAGTACGCGTTCAATATACGGGGTGGTGGAGATAAACATACCTTCTTCGTGTCTGCCGGATTGGACAAAAATTTGAGTGCAGTGGTTAACAATGTTTTTCAGCGGCTTACCTTGCGGGCCGACAATACGTTTAGGCCCATTAAAAATCTGGAACTGCGAACAGGGGTGATATATACAAGAAGCCGGACAGACAATAATGGTTTAAGCTACTCTGAGCTTACCAATGGTGCCAGTAAATCCATTTATCCATACGCGCGCTTGGTAGACGATAATGGGAACGCACTTCCCTTGTTAAAAGATTACCGGCTTGGTTTTGTGGAAGAGGCGCAAAATCTTGGTTTCTTGCCATGGCAGTTTTACCCGCTGCATGAAATCAATGCGCAGGATAATCAAAATCATTCAACAGATACCCGGTTAAATATGGGGCTGAACTACCGTTTTCTGCAAAATTTTGATGCACAGCTCAGTTACGTTTATCAAGAGGCTGATCGGGCGATTGAGCATATACAGTCGGAAGAGTTGTATTTTACACGCAACCTCATCAATCGTTATACGCAGGTAACAGATGATGGGCTGGAAAGGATCATTCCAAGAGGCAGTATCGTAGATCGGATAAACAGTAAGGTAAAGAGCCATGCCATTCGGGCACAGCTTAATTTCAATAAACATTGGAGCAAGCATGAAGTGAATGCACTCATGGGCTATGAGCGTAGGCAGGCTGAAACTACAGGGTTTGGTAACCGTATATATGGGTATAACGATGAGGTATTGACCTATGGTCAACAACTGGATTATGGGGGCCTGTATACAACATACCCGTCAGGTTCGAACCGTATTCCTTACTTTGGCCCCGTCGACGAGCTTTTTGATGCTGCTATTTCATATTACACCAATGCTTCTTATGTGTATGACCATCGCTTGGTATGGTCGGCAAGTGCACGCATCGACCAAAGTAACCTATTTGGTGTAACAACCAATCAAAAGAGCGTGCCTTTATGGTCAACCGGTTTAAGCTGGAATGTAAGCGAAGAAGACTTTTACCACTTAGGTTGCTTACCTTACCTTAAACTGCGAAGTACTTTTGGGTACAATGGTAATGTAGATAAGCGTACAACAGCTTTTACAACGGTTGCTTATCTGAGCCGTAATTCAGTTACGGGTTTGCCATACGGGATTCTTGCTAGTCCGCCAAACCCTGAATTGCGTTGGGAAAAAGTCGGAGTGTGGAATTTTGGAGTTGACTTTGGTATAAAAGAAAACAGGCTGACGGGCAGTTTGGAGTATTTTGTGAAAAACGGAAAAGATTTGTTGGGCTTGGCTCCGGTTGATCCTACTTCCGGTGTGGAGAGTTTTAAAGGAAATGTGGCCAATATCAGCACCCGCGGCTTGGATATCGTACTCAATAGCATAAATACGGATGGTAAATTCCGTTGGACAAGCAATTTCTTGTTTAGTAAAGTAAATGACCGTGTAACGAATTACCAGCTGCCAGAAACAGCCGCAGCCAAGTTTTTGGGCGATCAAAGTATCGGTCGTTCTGCTACAGCAATTTCACCCATAGAAGGTAAACCGGTCTTTAGCATATACAGCTATTATTGGGCCGGTTTGGATCATGATAATGGAAATCCACTGGGCTATGATGCCAATGGCAATATGAGTGATGATTATGCAAGCATTGCACGTAATGCAAAAGTTGGTGATCTGCAATATCACGGCCCGGCAAGGCCTACCGTTTATGGAAGCATACGGAATACATGGAGCTATCGGGGTATAGCGCTCTCGGCAAATGTGGCTTATAAGCTTGGACACTATTTTATTCGGCCATCCATAGATTATGGTCAATTAATAAGTAGGTGGAATGGGCACAGTGATTTTGCCAAGCGATGGCAAAAACCAGGCGATGAACTCGTAACCAATGTGCCTTCCATGGTATATCCGGCCAACAGTGCCCGCGATAATTTCTACAATCGGTCTGCCGCTGTAATTGAGCATGCAGACGATATCCGCTTGCAAGATGTAAATATCAGTTATGCCTTCAACTCAAATCTATTGAAACGCCTACACCTGAAAAATGCGCAGGTATATATATACGCAAGTAATCTGGGTATCATTTGGGCAAAAAATAAAAAGGGGATAGACCCCGACTATCCTACCTTGAAAGTACCTAAAAGTTATGCGCTTGGTTTTAAATTCAACTTATAAATGATGACTAGAAGATTTTTATATTTCATGTTGTTCTCGTTGCTGGGGGTGGCATGCTCAAAAGGTATATTGGATAGAAAGTCTGACAAATCCTTGGTAATACCCAGCACACTGGACGATTTCGAAGCCTTGTTAAACAATACGGGAATCTTAAATTCTGAGCGGAAAGCGATGACCGAATATGGCGCGGCAGATTTTTACCTGCCCGACGAGGTTTGGCAATCTTTGTCAGACTTAATCGAGCGGAATACCTACTTATGGAAAAAGGATTTATATGAAGGCGCTAGTACGGTTTACGCTTGGAATGACATATATGAGCAGGTACTGTATGCCAATTTGGTTCTAGATGGTTTGGAAGATTATGTTCCGAAAGATAATGAGTCAGGTCGGTTAAATGAGATAAGGGGCTCGGCACTGTTTTTTCGCGCCAATGCTTTTTTAAATGGTGTTATGGTGTTTGCTGATACCTATCAGGCGGATCGGGCGGCTTCACAGCCTGGAATTCCGTTACGGTTAGATTCCGATCTAAATAAGCCTACGGTACGCTCAAACCTACAAGCATGTTACCAGCAAATATTAGACGATTTGGAGACGGCAGCAGCCATGCTGCCAGATCGTAGGATATATAAAACCTTGCCCACCAATGCGTGTGCTTTTGCAATGCTTGCACGTACCTATTTGCTGATGGGTAATTACGAGAAAGCGCTTCAAAATGTAGAAAAGGCTTTGGCATTGCACCATGTGCTATTAGATTATAATGCGATTGACAGCACCCTAATCTATCCCTTTACTGATATGAATGAAGAAGTTTTGTATAGAGGTACTTTAAGTAACGCTACCAGCTTTAGAGCACCTAATTCAAAGGTCGATAGCTTTCTTTACAGAAGTTATCAGAAGCATGATTTACGGAAAACCTTGTTTTTTCAGCATAATGATGATGGCTCGGTATCGTTTAGAGGGAGCTACATCGGTTCGCGCTTGTTATTTGGGGGTATCGCAACGGACGAATTGTACTTGATCAAAGGCGAATGCCTAGCTCGGCTGGGAAATGGAGAACAGGCAATGCAAGCATTGAATACTTTGTTGGAGACTCGGTATGTGCGCAACTCATTTAGTCCCTTAACGGCAAAAGATGCAGAAGAAGCATTGTCTTTGGTTTTGCAGGAAAGGCGAAAGGAATTGTTATTAAGGGGATTACGTTGGTCTGACTTAAAACGATTGAACGAAGAAAAGCGTTTCAAAACCACCCTGTATCGAAAAATAAATGGTCAACTTTATGAGCTACTGCCCAACGATCCGCGCTATGTAATGCCTATTCCGGATTATATCATAGCGCTCACTGGAATGGAACAGAACCCGCGTTGATGCTTAGGGCAGCTGGAGGTGATAAGTGGCCAAATGACTTTTATATAATGCAAGGAGCATGTCTCCTTGTATTTTTATTTGGCGAGGTTTTTCATGAGCTATAGTGGGTATATAAAAACTATGCAGATAGGTGCCGCTGTGATAATGGTAAATGTCTATGCAGGCATTATGGGATAGGAGGGAATCGGGTTGATGGATACTTCTGGCCCGGCTTAATACGTAGAGTTTACCGTTATCAAGGCAAGTTTGGTAATTGACAATTCGTTTAGGAGCGGCATTGGTGTATTTATACCGCGAGTTTGCAGCAATAAAACTTCTTCGGATGCTTGTTCTTGGGGTTTTATCAATCGTCTGGAAGTGGCGCAACACCCTGAGGTTGGTGTCCATAACCCAGGTGTCCGCATGGTAGAAAGAGGTATAAACCAACAAGCTCTTTTGAAGGTCGTAGGCCAAAATGCCATCTTCGGAAAGACCATAATCTTGCTGTTTTTGAATAATTTGGTTCATGGCAAGGATTTGGTTTTTATCAGTAGCTAGTTTAACGAAATATTGTTCAGGTTTGTTTTCATCCACAAAGCCCCGTAGCACGTGGCGGTTAGGATGAATGAACTGTGCACGGCTAAACAACTTGGGTTTAGTGGTACGGATGATATAATGGCCAGTGCGCATACTACCTGAGATGATTTTACCTGCATTGCCCCCATAAATACAGATATCTGGGTAGTTAACCGTGGTATAGTACCGGCTGGCCAATCGGCGATCAGTTGGTACATGTAAATCGAATGGATCTAACGCTTGGAGGTTTAAGTTATATCGATATAGCAAGCCCGGTTGGCTGGTTTCCAGATAAACAGTGTCATGATAAATACCTGCGATACTTTTACATCCTAACCTGATATGCTTAATCTGCTGATTGGTAATAGCGTTAGCGACGATTTTTCTTTCGAACAAACGGGGCGCTGCTGCTCGTTTGGCTCTCAGATACAAAGCAAAGACCAATAGGCTGGGTGCAAGTATACAGATAAATAACAGGATGATGGGGCGTTTTTTCATCAGCATCTTTATGGAAATGCTGCCATCCAGCGATCGGTTGGATGACAGCATGGGTGATAACTAAACTACTCCTGGAATTCACCGTCAACAAGTGTCGAAGGATTAATTTCCAGTTCGTTATTGCTATTTTTTTCAAAATAGGCTGCACAGTTCTGTGTGCCATTACCACAATTTTCCTCTTCACTGAAGCCTGGAATTGGAGATTCCGTAAGGCGGTTCTCCATATCATCTACCGGATACCAACCTTCTTCATCTGCTAATTGTACCGTTGCCTTGTGTTCCAAAGCTTTGGCTCCCACATAACCACCACCTAGGACGGCCAATGTGAGAATTGTTGTGTATATTTTTTTCATGGTTTTATGAAAAAAAATGACAGCTGCTTTTTACGGGGCAGCCATTACCCGATTGCGCAATTTCTTGTCTAACTTAATGTCTTGATCAATGAATATTCCGATAATCGCCAAAGCGAGAAAAATCAAATTAAAAACGATATGTCCTTGCCACGATAATCCTTCCGCAAAGCCACTGCATGAGCAGGGGATATAATAGCTGTATTGTAAAATGGCTACGATATAGGCTACAAAGAGCGAAAGCAAAAAAACGGAAGCGTATAATCCCAACTTCCGTAAGTGATTCACAAGGAGCATGACGGCAACGAAAATTTCGCCTATCGGAACAAGCCATAAAAGAATGCCTCCGAAATCTTGCAATAGAGGAGATTGCCCTAATTGAACTCGAAATTTATCTAGTGCATCTAATTTTCCAAACGCGGCTGTTGCCCACATCAATGCGATAAAGACACGGATCAATTTTACGAGTGTAGTCTTCCAAGCCTTCATAATTGCTGATTTTTATAATAAGCGGACCGCCGATCAACGATAACCACCAGATCCCATGATCGGCAGCCGCTTTGCTCCATTTATAGCGCGGTTATATTTTGAATGGCTCTTATTCAGGTGTTTTGGCTCTTGCGCTTTTTACAAATAACCGAAGTAGTACAGCACTGGTCAAGTGACAGGGATGACAGCCAGCCCAAAGTGAAGGAAAATGGCAAGCTCAACCTAGTAGAAAACGGCTGGTAATGAGGTGACATGGGTGTATATCTAACCTGAATTTTATTGAAAATTGCAATTTCGTCCTCAGTAAAAGCCATTACGTCCGATTTTTTTAGATTTTAAAATAAAAAATGACATGTTTGAACCGTGATCACTAAATCTCATGGCTATTGAGTAGGTTAATACCGATGCCTTCAGTAAAATCGGTACTTAAATTAAACAATAGAAAAATGTCAGTACAATTAAATGTAAATCAACAACCTCTCGGATTTTCAGACTTATGTTATCGTTATGGTCTCACCACGTTAATAGACGATTGCCAATACTGGGATCTGTAATTTTCTTCTAAACACTGCTCGGCCTCGGGCAGTGTTTTATAAACCCTTATATAAACCATGATGTTAAACATTTACCAAAACAAATTAATGGCGCTGAAAAAACGTCTCCAGCATTCCACATGGCAATGCCAACCGCAAATGCTCAATGCCTATGCGTTCTTTAGTGCCAACCTAACACATTTTATGCCGCGCATACCGGCGGCATGGCATAAAGAATGGTTTTCGAAAGCCATTTTAAATAGGCAATGGAACGCGTTGGACGAATCTTTTTTCCATGCCGAACATCCATTTACCATTCATGGATGGAATCCAGCGTGGCCTGAGCAACTGAAAGAGCGGCCTGGATTGATATGCACATTTCATACGGGCTCATACCGGCTCATTAATTACTTACTTTATCAGGCCGGGGTTCCGCTGGCGTTGCTCATCGGAGATTATGCTTTTCGCGAACAACGGCAAAGCTTTAACCAAATGCGGCAACGGCTCCAAGCTGCATCAACAAGCACTTCCTTTTCGGTGCTGGACGCTTCCGATCCGAAAGTGGTCTTCCAGATAAAAAGGATGTTGGAGAAAGGAACGAGCGTGTTAACGTATTTAGACGGGTATCAGGGCACCCAGGCTTTAACGGCCGATAATGCGGTACGCGTGCCGTTTCTGGCGCAGCACCAGTTGCTGCGAAAAGGCCTGCCTTATTTGGCTTATAAGCTCAATGTACCCATTTACACGGCTTGCTGCTTTCGCCAGGCCGATAATAGCCTACGTTATATATGGTTAGGGCCGTTCGAAAAGCGGGATATGGCCTTATCTGATTTCATTGAATATACATTATATAAAATCTATAATGGCTTCGCGTCTTATGTGCAGCATGATCCGGCACAATGGCAAAATTGGTCGAGCTTGCACCTGTACGCCAACCGGAATGATTTTTTCATGCCGGGTAATATCCTGCAACAAACCATAAAAGAACCCCATGAGGCGCGCCATGCCTTGTTGGCCTTAAGTAACGACCATTTCTTGCTCGATAAGTTAACCTATCAGGCATATCAGATCCAGAAAGCACAATTCAATAACCTATATCAACAATGGCACGGAAAATCAAACTAAAGTTGTCTGCTCAACAAAAAATGCTGATCGGTATTCAGGCAGGCTGTTGGCTGCTCTATTTTGGTATTGTGTGTATCGGTACGGCAATTAACTTTCCGCAACAAAAGATCGGTGCGCTGGTAGGGATTTTTGTGTTAAAAATAATCGTCTTTTATGCCTTGCTGGCTATCCTTTATCTGGTTTTTAACAAACACCATTGGTATAAAGGGTTATTGCTGCTCTTACTGCTGTATTTGGTTGCGGCGCCCACAGCTTATCTTTTTCTATACCGATTAATGGAGGGCTTAGGGTTTCATGTCAATAATCAGGTTTCGCCGCTAGATTGGAGTTTTATGGGGCGTATGCTTCGGCACTATATCTTGCTGATCCTTTTTGCAGTGGGCTTTTTTGCTTTTTTGAAATACCGCGAGTATAAAAATAAGCAGATCGAGTCAGCCCAGACAGCATATAAAATGAAGATGTACAGCCTCCGCATGGAAAAGGAGCTCGAAAGGCTGAATTATGATCTGCTGGCTAAACATAATGACCCGCACTTTGTAAACAATATATTCAACCTGTTCTTTGCCCAATTGTTGGAGTATTCGCCACATTGGGCAGGGCTCATGGCCTCTTTTTCGGCATTGACGCGCTATAACTATACGCATGCGCTTAAGAGCACACGCAAAATTGTGGTAGAAAAAGAGTGGGAGCAGGTATTGGGTATCCTAGCGCTTCAGCAGGCAAGATTTCCAGATGTATCACTCCCTAAGCCCACTATGGAAGGCAACTTCTCCGGGCAATGTATATTACCAATGACCTTCATTACTCCCCTGGAGAATGCATTCAACTACGGAGATTTTGATAATCCGGCCGATGCATTGGATATCAGACTGGTACTGACCGACGATTACGTTGAATTTGTTTGCCACAATCGGATTGATCCGAAAGCTAGAGAACGTACTTCGAGCGGCACCGGCTTGGCCAACTTGCGGCGGCGATTGGAAATCGTCTTCAAAAACGATTTTCGGTTAACGACCAATGAAAATGGGCAAAATTTTACTTTTCATATCATCATTTACCAATAATTATGACGAACAAACATCTTATTAAGCAAGTTTTTAATTGCATGATAGTGGATGACGAACCGGCATCCATCCACGTCATTGCCAGATACATCAAAGAAATACCCAATTTAAATTTTACATGCGCTACAACCAAACCGGAAGAAGTGCTGTGCTTGTTGGAAAAACATACCATCGACCTGCTATTTCTCGACATTCATATGAAAGGGAAAGATGGCTGGGACATCAAACGGATACTTGATCCGGAAATTCACGTGGTATTTTGCTCGGCAGATAACCGTTTGGGAAGTGAGGTCTTTGATGTAGATGGAGTGGACTATCTCGTAAAGCCCTTTACATTCGAGCGGTTCAGCAAGGCCATAGCCCGGGTTATTAATCGGAGCAACGACCACCATGTCGGCGGTGAGGCCAATGATCTCGATGCCGTCATTGCCGTTAAATCGGGTAAAATGCAACAGCATTTGATTGAATTGGTTGATATTGATTATATCACCACCAATTTGAAACGTGTACAGATACATACCATCAATGAAGTCATTACTGTGGATAACACATTGAGCGAACTGATGCAACGCCTTCCGTCGCCCCGTTTTATCCAGATCAGCAAGTCAACCATTGTGCCACGCAATCGGATTGCTACCTTACAGGCAAAATGTGTGGTGCTGAAGGGCAGGAGTAAAATGGTTTTTGCCATCGGGGCGAAGTTCAAAGCCAATGTACAGGCACTGTATAGCCAATAAGTAAATGGGAGAGAAGAAAGACTGGTCGGCCATTTTGGAGCGGATAGGCAAACTTTTAACGCATTTTCGAGACGAGAAATTATTGGCCAATTGGGAAAAGAAAGATTTATTGGAACTACAAGACGCTTTTACATCTTTAGTTGCAGAGATACAGCAATATATATTGCATACAGAACGCAAATTGGTGTCGCGCGTTGAACTGATCGATCTTTGGAAGGAAGATAAACCATACTTACCTTTAACGAAAGAACTCTTTGCACAAGACCATTATCGTTTCTACAAGCAGTTATGGGAGGAATTGGACGGTTTGTTGGCCGTGCGGCAACAGACCGATGATCTGTATTTCCGTGTATCGATTACCGCGATGCAATTACTCTTTCTGATCCATCTGATGCATGAGGCAAATATCATTGAAACACCTAAGAAGGGTAATTTGTTCCGGTTTATCAGCAGGCATATTGGCACGTTGCAACAGGAAGAACTATCGTACGAAAGTCTACGTAAAAAATTTCATGCTGCCGACCGGAACACGGTCTTGAAAGTGCGACGTTTGTTAATGGATTTGGTGAACCTGATTAACAGTCGGCATCTTTAACACCCTGATGGTTTAAGAGGTGTAATAAATGCCGCTTCGCTAGGAAATCCATCAATTCGTCAAACCAGTCAATGGTAAAGTGTTTGTTGTGGGCTATATTCCAAATGCCCAGATCTACAATGTCTTGTAATAGATAAAGCCTTTGTTTTTTGCAGATTGCTTGAAATGATTGACTGAAACCGAGGGTTTCGATGCTTTGGGAAAGATGGGATGATGGATTTAAGATTTTTCGCATGGTTAAAAAAGTAGCGCGGAACATCAAATTTCCCGCTACCGACCGTTGCGACACGGCTTTATACAAAGAAACCGATGCCCGCGCATACGCGGGCGATCAGTCTATTTTCCTTCGTATAAAGTTTTAATGTCGCAATATTCGGTAACGAGTAAAAATAGCTATCGCTAATATTTTATATATTTAATTTTCTTTTTTAATTCATTGAATACGATGTTAAATTTCTTCCTTCAAAGATAGCAATATTTGCTACTTAAGCCAAGGAACAATTATAAACCAAAAAACCTTTGAAAAATACATTACCGATGGCCAGTGCCAAAAACGCTGCGCCCTGCCATTGCTGTGCGCATCTGTTCCGTTTGCTTTACCATGAAGTAAGCGGCCTGAAAGAACATACCGAAGCAATACAACGTTTTATCTTGAACAAAGCAGCCGAAGAAACCATCTACCGCGATGCAGCTTATGTGCTCGATCGCGTAGGTATTAGCGATAGTACCTTGCTGCGCTGCCAGCGCAAAGGCCAGATCCGTGTGGCCAAAATAGCCCGCGGCAAAAAATACTTCCGCAATCAGGATGTAGAACGGCTGCGCAGGGAATATTGGGGCTTGGAACGGTAGGAGTTACCCCAACGTGGTGTATAAATGAAAACAATGCGCGCTACATTCCCAAAGCGAAACGAATAGCCTGTTCCACAGGTGAATGCTTGGCATCAGCATCCGAAATCAACAATTCATTTCTTAACAGCAAAGGTGGTTGTGCCATAAATTTAGGTGTTGCTCCTTGATGAGTTTGGGCAGAATGCACCAAAAAAGGATGACATAAATACACGGTACCGGCTTTGCCGGTTGCCCATACTTCTTTCCTTGGCGGTAGATTGCCTAACTGATTTAATAAATCAAAGCCAAACCTTACCAACTTCGCACCAACTTCGCACTTTCTTCTACCGTATACCAGCGCGTGATCAAGTGCTGATCAAGCACTGACCGAGGAAATCCCGGTCGCGTCACGGTCGGCGCACGGTCGCGTCACGGTCAGCTCCCGATAAATGGTAGTAAATGGGGTGGGTTTGATTAGGTATTGGTGGTGTGTTACGGGTTACCAGTTGCGAGAGCCTGTCTTAAAACGTATCACTTAAAACTTACAACATATAACTCCCTTCACCATTCCGTCAATTCCCCATAACAGTCCGTCAACACCCCGTCAACCCGCTTCAGGGGCTTGGAATGGCCTTTTTTGCGCCCTATGTTTGCCAGCGTAACGCAACAAATACCGGTATGAGCAAGCGCTACACGATGGTTGAATTTTAAACTTTTAAAAAAATGGGTACAATTAGAAACGGAGCCAATGGTGGCTTCAAAGGAAAAGCAGGAAGTGTCATCGGCAGCAGCTGGAAGAGCATCGACTATATCAAAGGGCTCTATAAAAAGCGCACCAAACCGGCTACAGAAGAGCAATTGGTGCAACAAGCTAAATTCCGCACCCTGATGCGCTTTTTGCTGCCTATCACGGCTTTTATCCGCATTGGCTTCGGCCAGAAAAAAGAAGCGTTGATGACGGCTATCAATGTGGCCTTCAAAGAGAACCTGGAACCGGCGCTGACGGGCGACTATCCGGATTATGCGTTGGACTACAGCAAGCTGCGCATCAGCGATGGGCACTTTGTGGGTGGTGGTTCGGAAACAGTTTCCGTAGATGCAGGCATCCTGTCGGTGAGCTGGGATACCACACCGAATGAGCTGTACCAAACGAAGGATGACGACCGGGTGTATATTCTGCTCTATCAGCCAACGATCGATCAGTTTATGTCGGCCCCAACACCGCCGCAGCGCGGTGATGGGGGTGTGGATATTACCTTACCCAACCACTTCTTGGGTGCCGAAGGGCATGTTTGGATTTTCTTTGCCGATAGGACGAAGAAAAAAGTGTCTAGAAGCGCCTACTTAGGTACGGTAAATCTCGCTTAAGGTAAAACGTAGCGGTGCGGGCGCCCGCACCGCTCTTTTAAACACACGCATAACACACACATCATGGAATGGATATCAAAGTTGGCTTTGCCACAAGAGGAAAAAGGAGATGGTCGTCTAGCTACTCAACAGCGGTTTAAATTAGCGATGGAATTCCTGGCACCATTGAGTGGCCTGATCAACCGTTGTAGGTTACTGCATAAGCGCAAGACATCCATGGGGCAGGCCATGTCGCAGGTATTGCATGGAGCCATTGAGGGCGAATATCCCGAGCAATATGTCAATCCGGCAAAGGTTCAGTTCTGCAAAGGCACACTTTCTATGCCCTTTAACATGGATGTGGTACGCATGGATGAAGTGATCTGCCTGGAGTATCAGGACCTTCTATCACGCTTGATCTTTGGCGATGCAGACGATGAGATCATCATCTGTGTCTATAATCCGGAATTAGGCATTGCGGGTATTAATGACGAAGTAGCGACACGTGCTGATGGTAGGGCGACGATCCATTTACCAGTGCAATTGCGCCAAGCAAGCGTTCATGTATATGTATTGGCCCATAGCCGCGATTGGAAGCGGTTCTCACGCAGTGTTTATTTAGGGGAATATTAGTTGTGGGTTGTTGGTTGTTCGATTTTAGTGGGACGGTTTCTTTTAACGTAGAACTTACTACTTACAACTCGAAAAGCTTTCCGCTTTCCGCTTTCCGCTTTCCGCTCTTAAAACTTAAAACGTACCACTTAAAACTTTTTACTAATGGAAAATTTTATTATCATCTACAGAAAATACCTATTAACAACCCTTTTACTGGCCAGTATTTTGGCTTACCTCTGCTACCAGCCACTGATTAGGTTGGTAGATGTCACGGCGGCACCCATTGATTACGGCATCTTGAGCGCCGTGCTCATTGCAGCCATTGCTGTGCTGAGCTTTGTGCAGCTCTGCCTGTGGGTACTGCACCAAAATTGGCCCTTTCTGGGCGAGTATGCAGCCGAACATTTTGAACGTAACTTTAAATCCTTGCTATCATGGCAGAAAGTAAGCTTTTACTTAGGTTTCTTTTTGGCTTTGTTGTATGCTTTTATTGGTGCATTAGGAGCATTGTTATAAGAGTTGTGAGTTGCGCGTTGCCAGTGCCGAACGGAATATATCTTTATAATAAACCACAGCACGCTTGTAGAACGACCTCAGGAGATTCGCGTTAAGAAAAATGGGTGGTGGGGGGTGCCAATTTTTTAGCGAAGATCGTGAAGCCTTGACTTTTGGTTCTTTTCGTCTAAGGAAAAGAACAACTAAAAATTAATATGATGAAAACTTACTTTATGACCATCCTGCTGCTCATGATAGCAGCCAGTATATCCATTTCCTTTACAAAGGAACCATCTACAGATAATCACATTGTCGGCAAGGTATTACATTCTTTACCTCAAGCTTTTTTGCGCCAAAAAGTAAAAGCCATTTACGATAGCCAGATCGGCGTACGCGAAGCTACTGGCCGTAATGACGGCCCGCAGGTGGAAGCATACTTAGCCTACACCGGTATAGGTAAAGGCAACCCCTGGTGTGCGGCCTTTGTTTGTTGGGTGCTGGGGCAGGCTGAGGTGGAAAATCCCAAAACAGCCTGGGCCGCTAGCCTCTTCCCAAAAGAGAAGCTCGTTTGGAAGCAAGGGACAGGAGCGAAAAGCCATCAAGTGCAAAGCGAAAAGCGAAGAGATTGCTTCACGGGCAACATACAACTGGCAACTATTTTCGGCCTTTACTTCCCCTCCCTCAAGCGCATTGCGCACTGTGGTTTCATCGACCAATGGGGCAAAACACAAGTCATCACGGTAGAAGGAAATACCAACGATTCAGGTAGTAGGGAAGGAGACGGGGTATACCGCAAACGTAGGCCCATTAAAAGCTTGTATGCAGTGGCCGATTGGATTGGGAAGGGGCGTGGCCAATGATCCGATGGTGTTTATTGTGTAGTATAATAGGTATTGTAGTGGCCTGCACCGCCAACAAGTTAAAGTACAGGGAGCGTCGTGCTGCCAGCACAGCACATACGATCTACAGCGATTCCAGTTTCACAAATACCTACCTTAGTCGTGCTGCCCGCAGCAATCAATCATTCTATAATGCCATCTGGTGGCTCAACGGTCATGTGCGCGTTTATCCGGATAGCGGTTTACGTGCCGATGAAGCCTGGGTGCAATTAAGGGGCGAGCGGGTTGATGCAGCGCAACAGATAGATAGTAGCCAATATCATTTGCAGCAAACTTCTGCAGCACAGCAATTAAGTACAGAACAGTGGCAGAAAACGCAAAAAGCAAAGAACAACCAACTGAACCTACCTTGGTGGGCTTACTTCATATTAGCAAGTGGTCTAGCAATGATGTGCTACCGTTTGAGCCGCAGGTAGGAGAAAGGGGCTGAATGATATGGATTGTTGGAAATGGATGCCATTGTCATCCACAAATCATCCTTTGCAAAAAATGGAAAAAAGATTTGCTAGTGTGTATTTTGTACACTATCTTTGTGTCATCATAATTTAGGTTTATAATTGGTTAGTTAGGAAGCCTTCAATCTCCCCGGTTGAAGGCTTTTCTTTTTTACAGCCAACCTTTCTCAACAGCCTTGCTAATTAATGCAGTAACACAATGGCATTCACTTTTGCGTAACATGTTTTTTCGATGGGTGCTCACCGTTGCGCTACTGATGTTCAGTGCATGAGCTATCTGAGCAGATGTTTGGTGCTGCGCCAACAGATGGAGTATTTCTTTCTCCCGTTTGGTGAGTACTTCTTTTTCTAAAATAAACTTTTTCTTGGGCTGTACATCAATATAAGAAGGCTCGTCCTCCATGCCAATGAAGGATAAGACCATGCGGTTATCGCGTTTGAGGTGGCTAATATCGGTATGTACCACAAAAGTGCGCAATACGGCCCCGTCAGCATCACTTTGTATGGTAACGATCTGCTGCAAAATACGGATATAACTGCCGTCTTTTTTACGTAGCCTATAATCGTACCGGGATTTATATTTCATCACCTTTTCTGCGGGTAGCTGCCCGAAAAAGGAAGTGACCGTGGCCTCAAAATCCATGAAATAAGGTAAATCTTCGGGGTGGATGATCTGGAATAAAAAGTCTAAAGTAAATACTGTCGGCTCATAGCCTAAAATGGAGAGCATGGCCGGACTGGTATACTCAATAACCATTTCGGGCGGATTGAAAATAAAATAGTAATAATCGCCCACCTGAAAGATATTGAGCATTTTCTTATACAGCTCTACTTCTAGCTTCAGATCGCCGGGTGTTTTGTGCTGCGCTATTTCAGACCATATTTTTTGGGCTTCGTTGAGTATGAGTTTTTCCATGCAACAAGTTGGTTAGATCTAAAGTATTCGATTGATAGCGGAAAGATACAGAATTTAACTTAAAAATACCCTCTATAGGGTATTTTTTTGCCCTGATAGGCTTGCTAGTTTTACCCTGTGAAAATCAATATCGCCACGACGGTAGAAATGGGAATGGATCAAAACAAATCAGGATGAAGGCAAAAATCTTTTTACAAGCTTTTGTTTTAGTTGTTGTGATGCTGTATGCCGGACAAGTTAAGGGGCAATTGCACAAACAATACAGCTATCCGCTAAATGTTACGCCACGGGGAAATGGTCCTGTACTGGAAAATTTCACCTTCAAATTGGATTTGGCCACCAACCGTGGCGATGGCACGGCAACGGAGGTATATATCATCGTGACAGGTCACAATGCAATAAAAAAAAGTAAATATAAAGGGAAGGTCTACAATGTAAGTTGCCCACTGGATAAAATAGCTTACCAGATACGACTGAACAATGGCACGACAAAAAGTGGAGAAGTGAAATTTCCAGCCGTATTAGGAAACACCATACATATTAACTTGGGTAGGGAATACGATATAACCAAACTGGGCGATTTGCCCATGGAACAGAAAAGAGAAAAGTTTATTAATCAGTTTGGCATAAGTAGTTTCCAGATAACGAACGTGATGACGAACGATTTTGGAATAGAGAAGATTCAGGAGTACATCGCCAAGCAATCGCCGCAAAAGGCGGAAACGCAAAGCACGAAACCAACCATAAAGAACATTCAAATACCGGGTGCTGGCCAGAACCCTTCTTCTAGCAGAATAACGGAAAATGCCTCAACAAAGCCTGCTAGCGCTGCCAGTACCGCTTCGTCAGCTACGGCCAATCACACCACCTACGATACAAACCATACAACGGCCAGCACAAAGACAACCATGTCTTCGAATAGCGTTACGGACGGACCTTATAAAGATCCGGAATTAAATAGGCGCGCGGCCGAGCAAAGAGCTAAGATGGAAGAAACGCGACGGAAAGTGGAAGCGATGAAAGCGCAGTTGGCCAGAACGCAACAACAGGCCGCCAATCTCGATCGGGCTTCTGACCAAACTTTCGAAGCCTGGCAAAATGCGGGGGATGATGTCAATGCCTATATTCAGGGAGCTAAACCCTTGGTGAACGAATTTGCCAAGCAGGGTAATGTGGGAGGGGCAATTACTGCCGGAGCAATGGGGCTGGGTTTGGGTATACTCAAAAGTGCGCAGGCCAATAAGGCTAGAAATGAAGCTGCTGCCGCCGAAAGGGCAGAGCGCGACCGTATTCGCCGTGAAGAGGAAGCGAAACGAGCGAAATTCGAGGCGGAACAGGCCCGCTTGCGCAAAGAGGCCTTTGAATTATTGATTAGCCAGCGCCATAGCATCTTAGAGGTTTTTAGTGAGAACGAGCCCATTCCGCTCTCTACCACAAAGGTGGCATCTGATAAGATTTATTATTTCATTTATGCGATAGACCCCACTTCTATTGACCAAGAGCAGACTTCGGTCTATGTGTCTAACGTGTTTGAAATTGCACAATACCATGACGGAACTTGGCCTTACCAAAGTGCCATTGAAAAAGAAACGCAGGCACTTACACCCTATACCGAGGTGTTGCAGGGATATTACCTGGATGCGAAAGACGCCATGGCTATGCGCCAGGAATTTATAAATGGTTTCCGATCGAACAAGGGGGTATCTGTGATCGATATCGTGTACAAAGAAGCTCCGCTAATACCGGGCGATGCTGCGGATGGAACCGGAGGCAATCTTCCTGAACAGACCAACCAAACAAAACCCGTATCAGGCGGTTTGGGCATCCCCTTGGGCGATGGAAAAGCAGCACCCGCAAAGCCGTCTAAGGAACGGGTGGATAGAGAAAAAAAAGATACAAATGGATTGGGTATACCCCTGAATTTGTAAATAGCTAGTTTAAGAGCGTAATGAAACCACAACTGATTTGTATTTTACTTTTATTTTTTGGTGGCACTGTAACGGCACAGAATCCCATTGCCCAGCTCAAATTTGAAGATGCTGAAAAGGCTTTTAATGCGGGCAACTACGCGAAAGCATTGGAGTACATTGAAGAAACGGAAGGGTTGGTTGGTACCACATCAAAAACCTTGTATTTGAAGATTGTATCGCAGGATAAATTATTGGAAAGCGATGTACGCCAGAACATCGGTTTATTGGGACAGCTGAGAGCAAACACGCAAAAATACCTCAAAGCCTTGGAAAATGAAGAAATAGATGATAAATACCGTGCGGTATACGAAATCAGTAAGAAACTGGCCAATTATCCGACGGACGAAGCCGGGCTGGAACGTCTGGGCAAACAAAATCCCGCTCTGGCCGCATCGGGAAATACATCAGTTGCTGCTGTGCTAAAGGCTTACCAGCAAGCGGTGGTGGGTAATCAGGGTTTATCGGCCATCACATCCATTCAAACGGAAGCGGAAATGTATCAAAATGGTCAGCTTTTTTCGCGCCTGACGGAAAAGAAGGGTATTGGTAAGTATTATATGGAAAATGTGTCTAACGGTGTCCGGTCTACGGCGGTTTATCATAAAGCACTCGGTAAAGGCTATATGCAGGTATTGGATAAGCAGATGCCCATGGATGAACGGATTTTAGCAAACTATGAAAAAATAACCGCAGATGGCTTCCACTTACTGGCGCTGGGTTTTGATAATGTGGATTTCACTAATGCGACTGTTAAGGAAGGAGTCTTTGAAGGCAAAAGCGCCACGGTAGTGGCTCTAACCGACCATTCATTCTATTTTGATAGAAACAGTCATCTCCTGCTGGGAATGGAAATGAGAATAGCGGGTGAAATGCCTTATGTGCTGATGCAGAAATACCAAGATTATAAAGTGGTGAACGGTATCCAATTTCCGTTTACGTTGATAACAAAAAACCATTTTATACAGCAAGGAAATGCCGCCATGCAAGAACAGGCATTGGTTAAACAGGTTGCGGCGATCGGACTGGTAGGAAAAAAGGATAAGAAAAAATTGGCCGAACATGTAGCCGAAACGCCGGCATTGGCGGATAGCGAAAACTTGATAAAATTTACATCGATTGTTGTTAACGAACCTATTCCGGATGACTTGTTTGATTAAAATGAAAGTTGCCCTTGCTGCACTATGTATGTTGATTAGTGTGTCGGCGTTTTCGCAAAGTGCGATTGTGCAGCTCCAGTTTGAGGATGCCGAAAAAGCTTTTAATGCAGGTGATTATGAAGCCGTACTGCACCATTTGGATGAAGTGGAGAAGCAGGTGGGAGTAACCTCAAAAACCTTGTACTTACGTGTTGTAGCAGAGAACCAATTGTTTGCACAAGGTGGAAACTTATATGAAGACGAAGCGCAGTTTACGCGGCTGCAACAACTGCGCGAACATGCAGGCCAATACTTGAAGGCGATGAGCGCGCAAGGGCTGGATGATAAGTTTAGGGAGGTTTACCGGATCAATGAAAACCTGGGTCAATATCCCGCTACTAAAACAGCATGGCTGGATGGTAAGCGAGCATACCTTAAAAAACGTGAAGATGAGCGGCAACAGCAACTAGCGGAAGAAAAGCGCCAGGCACAACAGCGTAAGGATGCCGAATACCAACAGCTTTATGTAGGGACGCTTTCGTTGGAGCAGGCACGCTACCATCAGGTTAGCCAAATAGCAAAGATCCCTTCTGATAGCACGGCAACGGTCTTCTTGATCCGGCCAGAGGAAGGAACAGAAAACGTTGTGCAATCGGTTATTGTGAATGGTGCTATGGTGCTGGATAAAATGAAAACTGGAAGCTATGCTATTTACCATTGCACACCGGGTTTGATTAAGCTAGGGGATGTATTTGCTGAAAACCGTAAAAAGGTAAAGGCTGGCAAGGCGCTTTTAATGGGCGGGGTAATTGGCTTGGCTGCTACTTCAGGTAAAATTATTGCCAAGAGCGAAAAACCTTTTCTCTTAGACCTAAAGGCCGGAAAAACTTATTTTATAACCTCTATAGTTACCAAAGACAAAACCATTCGATATGAGCTGACTACAGAAGAAGCTGGTAAAGCGTATGTAAGCACGTATAAGCAGGTAAATTAATACCTGAACGCTACCGAATATTCCATGGAATTTGTTTTTGTAACTTAACTCCTTTGCCCTCCACAAATTATGATTATATTGGTGCGTTGTTTAGGTAAAAAACGCGTCATTGCGAGGCGCTTGGTGCCGAAGCAATCTGCGGTTGTTAGATCATTATAAACGAAAACAAATGAAATACATCGTATGGATAAGCTGCTTCATGGGCTGGGCTATGATGGGCCGAGCGCAGCATTTGGCGGAAACTGACTTTGTACGGTATGCCGATTTTGGAGCAAAAGGGGATGGGAAAACAGACGACATAGCGGCCATTGCAGCTGCCCACGAGTTTGCCAATGCCCATGGGAGGCCCGTAAAAGCAGATGATCAAGCCACCTACTATATCGGCGGCAAGAAGCGGACGGTGGTGATCAAAACGGACACCGATTTTGGTAAAGCCAAGTTCATTATTGACGATACCCATGTGGAGGACAGAACAGCAGCGGTTTTTATGGTAAGCTCTGGAAAGCGGCCATTTACGCCGGAAGGAATCACGTCGCTTCGGAAAAATCAAGCAAAACTGAACCTGAAACTCGCAGGCCCTTGTCTAATCAGTGTGACCGATACGCTCGTAAGAAGATATATTCGGTTTGGCCCAAACCAAAACAAAGGTTCGGTACAGACGGATATTTTTATGGTAGATAAAGATGGAAATGTAGATATGAACGCCCCTATTATTTGGGATTTCGACCAGATCACCCATATCAGCGCACTCCCCATCGATGAAACGCCGCTGAGAATCACGGGTGGAATTTTTACCACCATAGCCAATAAAGCGGAGTCAAAATACACCTATTATAACCGGAATATAGCCATACGGCGATCTCATGTAATAGTGGACGGACTGACGCACCTTGTTACGGGCGAGGGCGATCATGGTGCTCCGTATAGTGGATTTCTGAATATGGCAGATTGCGCTTACGTGACCGTGAAAAACACCGTCCTTACTGGGCGAAAAACGTATTCCACCATCGGTTCGGCGGGAAGACCGGTGTCTATGGGAAGCTATGATATATTGGTAGATCGTGCATTGAATGTTTCGTTCATTAACTGCACACAGACCAACAACATCAATGACAGAACCTATTGGGGCATCATGGGTTCTAATTTTAGTAAAAACCTGCTGTACGATGGGTGTACCTTATCCCGCTTTGATGCCCATCAAGGGGTGGCCAATGCCACGGTGCGCAATTCTACCTTAGGCCACATGGGGATCAATGCCATCGGTAGTGGAACCTTCACCGTTGAAAATAGCGCGATTCTTGGAAGAAACATGGTTAACTTGAGACCAGATTATGGCAGCACTTGGCAAGGCGAACTGATTATCCGGAATTGTATTTTCAAACCCATTAGCAGCGGATCTCATGTATCGCTTATCAGCGGGAGCAATAATGGATTGCATAACTTTGGTTATGTATGTTATATGCCTGAACGCATTACTATTGAAAACCTTCAGATTGAAGATGCTCCTCGTCCGGAAGGCTATCAAGGGCCTACGCTTTTTGCTGATTTTAATCCGAAAATGAAGGATGCGTCGTACAAAGAAGAATTTCCTTACGTAAGAACCAAAGAAGTGGTGCTTAAAAATGTGACAACCACATCGGGTAAGCCTTTAATGGTGAGTGATAATCCATTTATGTTTAGTGATGTGAAAATCGTTGGAGCGGCCTTGAGAACTCCCATCGACAAGGGATTGGACGATGAAAAAAGGGCGGGGGTTCCGCACTGATTGTCATGAGTACATCATCATTTATAAAAAAAATTAAAAATGCTTGGATGTGTGTTGTTTGTACACTATCTTTGTGTCATCATAATTTAGGTTTATAATTGGTTAGTTAAAGGCCTTCAATCTCCCCGGTTGAAGGCTTTTTTATTACACGATAGTCGTTTTTTTTCATTTGGTTGTAGATAGAGCATAGGGAATGAGCAAAGCGATTAGTGGTTTACAATCGTGCTTTCAATCTACCAAATGATTTTTAAATTGTATTTTGGAAGATTTCGATCTCGTGATATCAATGTGTAATTTAAATCAATAGCCGTTGCGGCTATGATTCTGTCAAAGGGGTCTCGATGAATAAAAGGTAATTTTTCTAAGACAGTGAAGCATGATAATTGTAATGGTAGAATAGTAATGCGGTTAATTAAACATGATTGAAGAAGATCATCTATCTCGTAATCCAATTCTAATTTTCCTAATGACTTCTTGATCACGACTTCCCATATGGAGACAAACTGACATAAAGTTCATTTGAGGAATCTGCTAATAATTTTCTTGCCTTTTGAGAAAGTTCAGGATTATCATCTTGCATCCATAGTAATGTATGTGTATCTAATAAATATTGACCCATTACATATAATCCTTAAAGTCATCCAATGGCTCATCAAAATCAGGACTCATTTTTAATTTTCCCTTTAACAGACCTAATTTCCTTTCACCGGCAAGATTGTTTTTTGTGGCCCTTTTTTCTAGTATAAAGTCTACAAAATCTTCCACTTCCTGCTGATAAGCAGGTGGTATTTTCTTTACTTTTTCTATTAACTGGGTGTTTCTCATGTTGCTAATATACTAAAAAGATTTCGTGTATATCGCTCACATATGCCTTCTTGACCCCATTCTTCCATCACCCCAACCAATTTAATGAGATATCATTCCGAGCATAGCCAATGATCCATTTTTGATGTTAAAATTCACCAATCACCAATTTAACCTAATAATAACACGTGCTTGGTATTAAATAATAAATAATAGTATTACCTTAGCCCTGAATACAATACACATGCGCTCACTTACAAAAGCGATGTCCAACAACCCTATTTGTGAAAACAGTGTCTTATAAATGCTATACGGATAGAGACTTGATAGGCCTCATTATGAAAGATGATCAACAGGCTTATATGGAAGCTTATGATCGCTATTCGAGGGCGCTGTATGCCTATGGTAGCAAAAAGCTGTTTGATCACGATGAGGTGAAAGATTTACTGCAAGACGTTTTTGCTGCCCTGTGGCAAAACCGCCATGCCTTATCGGCCGATACGCCATTGGCCGGCTACTTGTATGCAACATTACGGTATCAGATTATCAAACAGATTGCGCATAAAAAAGTAGAGGCTGTATATTTCGAATCATTAGCAACCTTCCATGCGAAGGACAATGCATCAACCGACGACTTAGTACGCGAGAATGAGCTGAAACAGCTGATTGAAAACGAGATTTCCCTATTACCCAAAAAAATGCAAGAGGTGTTTCGGATGAGCCGCGAGTCACATCTTTCGCATAAGGAGATTGCCCTTCAGCTGGGCCTTTCTGAAACCACCGTGAAGAAGCATGTGAACAATGCCCTGAAATCATTGCGACTGAAATTGGGTGCTTTATTATCCCTGGTTTGCATCTTTTTCTCCTAAAATTCATTTTTTTTAATTTTTTTTTACGCCCTAAGGTGCGTTAACCGTACTATACTGTTTAAACACCAGGCAATGAACCGATCAGTATGGAAAACGAAGCGATGAAAGAGCTGTTGAAACGGTATCTAGAGGGGAAGTGTACCCCCCAAGAACGTTTGCGGGTAGAACAATGGTACGAGCAGCTGGAAGTGAATCCTGCTGGAGTGCCCAATAGCCAAATGGAAAGCGATATTGCCGAGGTGCGTGCGCAGCTACTGCCAGAGCCTGTTCATAAACGAACAAGTTGGTACCGTTATGCCGCGGCCATTGCGGCTTTATTGGTAGCCACCGCATTTGCCTATATGTATGGGCTCCGCCCCACATCGAGCCCTTCTAAGGTTATCCAGATGGCCGGCACTGCACCAGACCTCGTACCAGGCGGAAACCGGGCAACACTGAAGCTGGCCGATGGTACGGAGATACCCTTAGATGATCGATCGAACGGAGAGATCGCACGCGATGGCAACCAAACGATTTACAAAAATGCCGATGGGCAAGTGGTATACCAGCATACAAGCCAGGTTGGGGCAGAATCTGCAGAACCAGTATTCAACACCTTGAGCACGCCCCGTGGGGGGCAATACCATATGATATTGCCTGATGGTACCAAAGTTTGGTTAAACGCAGCATCTACCTTAACCTATGCTATTAACCAGACTTCTAAAGAACGCTTGGTAACACTACAGGGAGAAGCCTATTTTGAGGTGGCCAGAGATGCCGAAAGACCATTTCGGGTAGCATCTAAAGGGCAGGTGGTAGAAGTACTGGGTACCGAGTTCAATATAAACAGTTATCCAGATGAACCCCAAATAAAAACCACTTTGGTGCAAGGGGCTGTTAAAGTAGTAGAAACAAGCGGTAACCAGGATGTAGTGCTCGTGCCGGGCCAGCAGGCAGTGTTAAATCATAAAAACCAGCTGTCTGTTGCCTCAGTCAATGTGGCGGACGCTATGGCCTGGAAAAATGGCAAATTCAATTTCAACCAGTCGGATATAGGTACCGTTGTACGGCAATTATCTCGATGGTACGATGTAGAAGTGGTCTTCCAGGGCAATGCGTCTCATATCACCCTTTCAGGTGAAGTATACCGGAATACAAATGCATCCAAAGTGCTGGAAATCTTATCGTTTTATAATCTCAACTGCCGTATTGATACAGCTGGAGGAACCAAGCGAATTATTATTCAATAAGCAAACAATGTTTAACCTAAAAAATGCATATGCTATGGAAAGAAAAACCTGACACACCTAGAGATGCTCAATAAAAAACGCCTTCCGACTGCAATCAGAAGACGTAAACGTTTGAGCCAACCCATTCAATACCGGTTAATTGTACGAATTATTATCAACTCAAACATGACAAAGTTAATGAAATTAGCATTTCATGCAACGGCTATTGCGTTAAAAAGGCCGTTCCTTAAACAATCCACTCAACTGAAATTCATCATGAGATTCCAGTTTTTTGTCGGCCTGCTACTTGCTGCGTTTATTCAGGTGAGTGGGTCTACCTTTGCACAAAATGTTTCGCTGAAGGTAAACAACATGCCTTTGGGCCAGGTTTTTAAGCTGGTAGAAAACCAAACAGGCTATGTGTTTCTTTATGACGATGTGCGTTTAAAAAAGCAAAAAGTTAGCCTTTCGGTACATAATGTACCCATCGATCAGGCCTTGGAAACATGCCTGGAAGGGCTTCCCGTTACCTATAAGATTGTGGAGCAAAATGTGCTCTTTAGGCACGACGAAGACAAGCTTAAGTTGCAGGAAACAGTATTAAAACAGCAAATGCTGGTGAGCGGTACCGTGAGCGATTCACTAGGCAATCCGCTAGCGGGAGCAAGTGTTGCCGTAAAAGGGACCGCACGCGGGGTGGTGACCGATCAGCAAGGCCAGTTTCAGATCATGGCATCGCCCAATGAAGTGCTGGTATTCAGCTTGCTGGGTTATCAAAGGCGAGAGCTAAACCCGGCAGGGAGCAAGCATTTGGATGTGGTATTGAAGCTCGCGCTATCAGACCTGGACGAGGTTGTGGTAGTGGGCTATGGTACACAAAAGAAGATAAATCTAACGGGTGCGGTTTCACAGATAGATGGAAAAAAGCTCGAAAACCGTGCGGTAACCAATATGGGGCAGGCCTTGCAAGGTGCCGTGTCTAATCTGAATATTACGTCTACCAATGGCGGTGCACCGGGTGCCAACTCGGCGTTCAATGTACGCGGATATACCGGTTTTTCTTCTAGTGGTGCGGCACTATCGCAATCGCCGCTCTTTGTGGTTGATGGTATTCCTGGAGTGGATATCAATACCATCAACATCAATGATGTAGAGAGCATCAGCGTATTGAAAGATGCGGCTTCTGCTGCTATATATGGTTCCAGTGCGCCTTATGGGGTTATCATCGTGACCACCAAGCAAGGCAATACGGGTGAAAAACCCACCATTACATACAACAACAACATCATGCTGTCGCAACCGATTAACCTGCCAAAATACATGCGATCTATTGATTTTGCGAATCTCTACAATGAAGCTGCTGATAATGCCGGTACAAGCCGACCGTTCAGCGACGACGCCCTGCAGCGCATTCAAGATTACTTGGATGGGAAGATGACAACAGAAACCATCGCCAATCCGGCACCGGCAACAGACGCTTGGTTTGAATGGGGCAATGCCAATGCCAATAACGACTGGTTCGATATTCTTTACCGCGATGTGCAGTTGAGCCACCAGCATAATCTAGGGGTTTCGGGCGGTACGAAAACAACGAAATATTATGTTGGCCTGGGTTACAATAAACAAAATGGGATGTACGATTATACGACAGACGCTTATGATCGATACAATGTAAGGGCCAACTTATCGAGTGCCATCACATCATGGATGAGCTTTAATTTTAGGGGAGCTTTCTCGCGCGGAACGGTAGATTCGCCAACGGCGGAAGGCAATTGGATGCAGGTATTGGCGGCACGTAACTGGCCTACCGAACCACTGTATATGCCGAACGGCAGCTTTGCCGCTGAAAGTCGGATGGCGGGTTTTGTTAATGGCGGGCGTACCAAAACCACCACAGATAAAGCGGTTATTACAGGCGAATTGGTGGTAAACCCCTTGCCGGGGTGGAACATTACAGCCAACTATACCTACGATGGTACGTATTATGAGCTAGCCAAACATACCAAAACGGTTTATGTAACGCGGCCCAGCGGTGCCGAACAGGCTTTGTATACTCCCAACGCCTTTCAGCGGCAACATAATAAAAGCCAGCATTATACGGTCAATTTATTTAGCTCTTACGAGAAGGAATGGAATGGCCACTCGTTCCGTGGTTTATTGGGTTTTACGCAAGAGCTGTATGATAACCTGTCTATGAATGGCCTGAACTATTACCTGTATTCCAATGATATCCCAGCGCTTTCTTTGACTTATGGGGCATCGCCTACGTTGAGCGACAATGCTTCACAGCTGGCTATCCGTGGTGGTTTTGGTAGGATAAACTATAATTACAAGGGAAAATACCTGGTTGAGTTTAATGGTCGGTACGATGGAACATCGCGCTTTTTGACCGATAAGCGCTTTAAATTTTATCCGGGCGTATCTGCCGCTTGGGTGCTCTCGAACGAATCGTTCTGGAAACCGCTAGAACCGATTTTAAATGTTTTTAAATTCAGGGCATCTTATGGGAAATTGGGCGATCAAGGCTTTACAAGCAGTTATTATCCTTTTTATCCGTCGCTCAATACGGTTAGCCCAACGAGCAGCAATTTTTTGTTTGGAGGTGGGCGAGAGGCGTATATCAGCCAGCCGCCATTGATCGATGCATCGCTGACGTGGGTAACGGTTAAAACGCTCGATTTTGGGGTCGATATGGCGGCATTGAAGAACCGGCTCAACATATCGTTTGATTGGTATAAGCGTACGGCGGATGATTTTGTAGGCCCTGCTGAAGCCTTCCCGGCACTTTTGGGAACCTCGGCACCGGAGGTGAACAATACCGGAATGGTAACCAAGGGGATCGATCTGACGGTGGGTTGGAAAGATCAGATTGGCCAGGTGCAATATGGTGCCGATCTGGTGTTGAGCGATTACCAAAGTAAAGTGCTCCGATACCCCAATCCCACGGGCTTGAATACCACTTGGTATAAAGGCCAAAAGCTAGGCGATGTTTGGGGTTACGAAACGGTCGGCTTTTTTGGCTCGGATGAAGAAATTGCCAACGCACCCAAGCAAGATTTACTTTACAGCCGTTGGTCTGTGGGAGATATCCGTTATGCCGATCTCAATGGCGATGGGGTGATTAACTGGGGGAGTAATACCGTGGAAAATCCGGGCGACCGCCGGGTGATTGCCAATACAACACCGCGCTATGCATTCGGACTGAACCTAAACGCTGCCTACAAGCGGTTTGACCTGGCGGTATTCTTACAGGGAGTGGGAAAGCGGGATGCTATCTTCTCTAATGCCAATGTGTGGGACGGTGCGTATTTCTGGGGAATTACCGGCGATTTGTATACCGGTATGCTCACTACCGAACAATACGACCGATGGACGCCCGAGAACCCAAATGGCTACTACCCTAAATTCTACATGGGGGGCGAAATGCGCAAAAACTCGCAACCGCAAACGCGTTATGTACAGAGTGCCGCTTACCTCCGCATAAAAAATGTGCAGTTGGGCTATAGCTTGCCGGAAAATATACTGAAGGCCATTGACTGCCAGCGCTTACGGTTTTTTGTGAACATAGAAAACCTCACCACATTTACCAAGCTGCTCAAAACCATGGATCCGGAGTTTTCTACTACAGATGGCCGGGTTTATCCTTTGCAAAGGGTATGGGCCTTTGGGGTTAATATGACTTTTTAAATGAACTATTTTTCGAATTCGAAGATATTTACAGATGAAACGATATATATGTACTTGGGTAAGTCTGTTTGTTTTGCTGACTTCCTGCAACGATGATTTTTTAGAACGTTCGCCTTTGGTCGACATCAGCGATAGCGATTACTGGACTACGGTCAACGACTTGAGGTTGTATGTCAACAATTTTTATAATGACGATGGTTTATTGCCTTCACGCAGGGCATGGGGTACAGGCCCTTATACCATTGATGCAGGCGAAGGTAGCGATACCAACGTGCCTACCAACTACAATAGAAGAATGAATGGCGAGGCAACCTTGCCGTCTTCCGGCGGTGGCTGGTCGGCCAGCGACTGGGCACCTTTGCGCAACATCAACTATTTCATGGATCACTATCCGCAAGTGCAGGCTGCTTCGGATGAAGTGCTGCCTTATGTGGGTGAAGCACTGTTTTTCAGGGCGGTTTTTTATTACGATAAGCTGCGTAAATTCGGTGATCTGCCTTGGGCATCTACAACGGTAGCAACGAACTCGGATGTGCTTTTTGCCGAGCGCTTACCACGCAATCAAGTGGTTGATTCTATTTTATTGGATTTAGATCATGCCATTGCTTACCTGCCGGCACGGGCAGGCGGAAGCTGGAGCGGTCGGATTACCAAAGAGGCGGCACTGGCTTTGCAAGCTCGCGTAGCACTTTATGAGGGTACTTGGGAGAAATACCATGCCTTAAAAAACACGGCATTTAAGGTGGAAAATGCCGATGGTAGAAAATTTATGGAGAAAGCAGCAACGGCAGCGAGCGAGTTGATGCACATGGCCGAAACAAACGGCTACCCGGGACTGGATAATGTGGGGGTGGAAAATGGCTATTGGCTGCTTTTTAACCAGAAAGATTACGCAGCAAGCAAAGAGGTACTTTTTTGGCGTAAATACTCGGCTGCCGACCGCGTGACGCATACCTGGACGCGCTATTCCATCAATGGCTCGGGAATGGGCTTGTCGAAAGATATGGTAGACTCCTACTTGTGTATCGATGGAAAGCCCATCAGTGCCAGCTCCTATTACATGGGCGATCGTACACTGCAAGATGTGGTTAAGAACCGCGATCCGCGCTTGAATCAGACCATCCATGTAGACGATAATAAGCACGTAAAGTGGTATGCAACGGGTGAGTTTTTTACCACACCTGCTTTCGAAATCAACGGAGCAAATAATACGTCAACCGGTTACCAGATCTATAAAGGGCACACCGGTGATTTTGCAGAATTCAATGCTTCGCAAAGCACACAAGGATATATCCACTTCCGTTATGCAGAGGTATTATTAATCTATGCAGAAGCGAAAGCGGAGCTGGGTACGCTGACACAAGGCGATATTGATAAAACGATCAATGCATTGCGCCAGCGGGTGGGTATGACGGAAGGTTTATTGCAACTGGCCAATATTACCACCGATCCGCATTGGGAATTCCCGACTTTATCGCCCATTTTGAATGAGATACGCCGGGAGCGGAAAATAGAGCTGGCTGCCGAATGGTACCGGGTAGACGATCTTTTCCGTTGGGCGGCAGCCGATGAACAAATTGTAGGAAAAAGGCCTTTGGGCGCCTATAAAAAACAGTGGGATAACTATCCGGGTGCAACACCACAGTTTCTAAAAGCGCTTGCTGCACTGCCCGTGAACGCGGATGGCTATATTGATCCTTTTCAGATTTATAGTGCTATGAGCGATGGCTATCAATTTAATCTGGGGCGCGATTACCTGCTGCCCATACCCACAAATGAGTTGACGCTGAACCCGAAGTTAAAACAAAACCCGGGTTGGTAATAGAAAATGATTGAAGAAAAAAATGAAACAAATGAAACACTTACGTATATCTTTCCTGATACAGCTGGCCATGGTGATTGCTGTTTCCATCATCGCTTGTTCTGATATTCCATTGACCCAAGCGGATACAGCGCAAGAAGCGCCAGTGGACGAAACACTGGGGACGGCGACCGATGATTTTCCCATCGCCATCGCCAATCAGGGTGCTGGTAAAATTCAGGTCTTTGATCCGCAGGCAAGCGATTGGAATAACAGTGCTTCCGTTATTTGGTCGTGGTACCCCAATGCTTCCAATGGTTTTTCTGCTTCTACGCCCGGTTGGGGCGCACCTTCTGATGTGAAACTCCGGAATAGTGCTTTCTTTGGTACCCAGGTGATGGCCGTGGCCGATTCGCGGGGCTTCTGTGCGCTTATTCCGTACCCAGCAGGCAATACCAAGTATTGGTCGGCCAATGTGGGCTTGCCCGCTGCCGGACAAAATAATTTACATGCTATTGAATTGTTGCCCAATGGGAATACAGCGGTTGCTGCTTCCAATGGTAGCTACATTCGGATATATACATCATCACAAGGGTCAAGTTCTACAAGCTATGTGAGTTTTACCTTGAGCGATGCCCATGGGGTGCTGTGGGATCCGACGGAAAATGTACTCTGGGCGCTGGGTGGTTCGGTGCTCACTGCTTTAGAAATTGGTGGCACGGCTGCTGCACCGGTTATTACCGAAAAAACCACTTATCGGGTATCGTTGCCTACAGCAGGTGGGCATGACTTGTATGCTTATTACGGAGACACCAATTTGTTGTGGGTAACAACGCATAATGGCGTGTATCAGTTCAATAAAACCACCAAAGCTTTTACGCCTATCAGCGGATCGGCTTTTGGTACGGCTGTGAAATCCATCGGCAACCAACCATCTGGCCAGGTAGTAGAAGCTAGGCCATCTACCTGTACCGATGGTTGGAACACCAATACCGTGCTGTTTTATGCGCCAACGCTCTCCCGAACCATCACCGGAGCTTGTTTGTATAAAGCACGCATATGGTGGAGCGATTATCAATAAATTTTAACATAAAATGATTGTTGGATAAATATTATAAATAAAAGCTAATGAATTATATTCCATATAAAAACATGATGAAAAGCTTGCTTCTTGTGTGTTGTATCTGTTGCTGTGGGCTTTCCTGGGCGCAAGAGCAAAAGCCCCAGCAGGTGCCCGCACCAACATTGACTGAGGCGGATGCCTATACGTGGATATTACTCCCTGACCCCCAAACCTATACCAAATTTGGCAGAAACCAAGCACTTTTTTCGAATATGATCGACTGGGTGCTGGATCAAAAGCAAAAGCTGAATATCCAGATGGTATGGTGCACGGGCGATTTGGTAGAGCAGAACAACATTGTGGTACCAGACAGTGTCAACGGCGATCAGCCCAGCCATGCGCAATGGCAGTTTATCTCCAAAGCGTTTTATAAACTGAATAACCAAGTACCTTATATTCTCTGTACAGGGAACCATGATTATGGTATAAAAAGCTCCGAGAACAGGTATTCGCAATTCAACAGCTATTTTCCTCCACAAATCAACCCGCTGAACCAGCAATTGCTGGTAGATATGTTTACCAATGCAGAGGGGGTAGAAACCCTAGAGAATGCAGCCTATGTTTGGAAAGATCCTGCTGGGCAGCAGTTTTTGATTTTTTCGCTCGAGTTTGCTCCGCGGATGGAAGTGCTTGCCTGGGCAGATAGTGTGGCCAACATCCCTCAGTATAAAGATTACTTGGGGGTGGTGCTAACGCATAGTTACCTGAACTCAGATGGAGAGCGTACCCATTTGGAAAACTATCCGTTGAAAAATGCGCACTATGGTAAAATTATCTGGGAGAAATTTGTTTCGAAAAGTCCACAAGTTCAGTTTGTATTTAGTGGCCATATTGCCAATAGCGATGAACATCGCGATCAGGTGGGCTATCGCTTGGATAAGAATGGTCGTGGTTTACCGGTGCATCAAATGTTGTTCAATGCGCAACGCGAAGGTGGAGGCTGGCATGGAAACGGTGGCGATGGTTGGTTGCGTATCTTGGAGTTTGTGCCCAGCCAACGGAAGGTAAAGGTAAAAACGTTTTCGCCTTTGTTTTTCATCTCGCCATCGAGCCGATCGCTTGCTTGGCGCAGGGCAGATTACGATGAATACGAGATGAAATACTAAGTATACAGCATGTTCATAAAAAAAATCATGAAACAAGGTTGGATAATAGGTGTCATCATATTTTGCTGCACGCAAATCATCCGTGCACAGGAGGGCATCTCAAATAGCGCTGTGGTACCAACACCCAGGCATATCGTTTCTATTGGCCATTCGGCAGCGCATTTTACACAACTTAGCTATCACGTAGATACGCAGTTGGACGACCGCCTGATGCAGGTATTTAAAGAAGAACTGGCCCTTTTGGGGCCGGTTCCTTTTACAAAAGCCACATCAGATAAGACGGCCAATATACAGGTTCTTTTAACAGATACCTTAGCCGCTGAAGCATATGCAATTCGCATTGATACAGGTATTCAAGTATGCGTTGGAAGTAACCAAGCACTGGCTTATGCAACAACTACATTGGTGCAACTGGTAGAGGCCCAACAACAGGGGGTTGATTGGCCCCGGGTATGGATAAAGGACGAGCCAGCTTATGCTTACCGAGGCTTGATGGTTGATTTGGGCAGGCAATGGCATGATGTAAATACGTTGAAGCAGGTAATTAAGCTTTGCCGTTTTTACAAGATCCCTTATCTACAGCTGCATTTGGCAGATGATCAGTTGTTTACTTTCCAGTCAAACAAGTTTAAGAATTTGGTAAAAGGCACCCATTACTATTCGAAAGAAACCTTGCAGCAGCTGGTGGATTATGCGGATAGCAGGGGTGTTACCTTGATCCCTGAGTTGGATTTACCCGGTCATAGTACGGCAATGCGCCAAGCCATGCCAGCGCTTTTTGGGCCAGCATCGTTGCATGTAATCAATATAGCCCAGGAGGCAACTGTGCAGGCGGCAGAAGCACTTATTGCCGAACTGGCCGATATCTTCAAGAGCAGCCCATATTTTCATATCGGGGGCGATGAAACGAATTTGGATGCGTTGGCGGCTTTGCCTGAAACAGCTAGCGTGCTTCGGCAAAAAGGTTTCGATGATGTGCATGATCTGTTTCTGGATTTTATTGTCAGGATGCATCGGCAAGTAACACGTACGGGCAAGAAAACACTGATGTGGGAAAGTTTTTCTGGTACGGGCAGCCAGCGGGTGCAGATACCAAAAGATATACGGGTAATTGCTTGGGAAACCTTATACCAAAGGCCAGATTCACTTCTGAGGCATGGGTATAGCATCATCAATGCAAGCTGGAAGCCGCTCTATCTGACACCGAGGCAGCGTTGGTCTGCACGCCAGCTGTATGAAAATTGGAACCCCTATAAATGGGCCAACTGGTGGGATAAAGCACCTTCTTTTTCACCCATTCAGCTCGAACCGAACGAACGTGTGCTGGGTGCCCAGTTCTGCTCATGGGAACTGTCTGACTATATGGAAATTCCGGAACTGTGTGCCAGATTGCCATTTTTTTCGCAGCAGTTGTGGTGCGGAAACGCGGATGTGCCGTACCGTGCATTATCGGGCATGGTGGAGCAAAAGCATAACCGTTTAGACCGACTCCTTTTTCCTGCCTCTTTGCAGGTGGATGGGGTAGAGCCCAGTGTTTATAAGGATTTGGTACATACCAACCATGTTTTTGTAGACTCGGTTGTTTTAATGGCGAGGCCTTTGCGTACTGGCGATTACCTGACCTATACAACGGATGGAACTGTTCCGCAGGCGAAGGATCAGCCATTGCCCGAGCGTCTAAGCATCCAAACGGATACGGATATAAAAATAGCGCTATTTGATTCGAACAAACAATGGATAGGTTATTATCACAATGCCTTCAAAAAGGTCAATTGTACATTTAGCATAACGGGGCCGTATCGCTTACCGGATGATACGAATGTGCAAGGCGATGTCTTTATTCAATTTCAGGCACCGCTCACGGTACATATACAGGCGCCTGAAGATAGGGAAGTGGTATGCCGCAAGATGCAGGAAGATAAGCAGACGGATTCGCTTTCATCATGGAAGCCAGTTCGTGTAGTACAGGTGGATAAACCTGGCATGATAGAGGTAAAAGTAGCAGGCGATAATGAAGTGTACAGATTGCATGTTTTACCGGAAAAATGAATCATCTGTATACGGTAATACGGATGTGGAAATAGTTTACGCGCCGTAGAGATAACTTACCAATCACCAATCACCAGTTACTGATTATAAAAACCTGGCGGCAATCGTTTCGGCGGCGATAACGGCTCCTTCCATATAACCAGGGCAGGTAGTGGCAGTTTCTGTTGCAGCAAAATGCACCCTGCCGTCCAGATAGCTTTGCTGCAACAAAGGGTGTCCGTTGTATTGATGCGGCCTTTGGATTACCTGGATTCCAGCCGATATAAATTCATCAGTCCATACCTTATCAAAGTATGCTGTAGGTATGGACGCCCGCTCGCCTAATAGATCGGTCACTTGGTGTAAAACCAATTCTTTTCTGAGCGCTTGCGAATAAGATGCCGCCCCACTATGTAGAAAGCCGGTGAAGCCAAATTGAGTTTCTTCGAAGTTGGTATGGTCGTACATTTCTGTAATGATTCCGGCATGGCTGTATAACATCCCCGAATAACCTGCTTCACGCCAAAAAGGCGTGTCATATTCCAATGTAAACTTAATGGCGCCCGCCATCCACGTTTGTACATCAGGTAGGATGGCCTGTAAGGCATCGGGCAACGAAGGAGAAAATGCGATTTGCTTTGCTACCAACTGAGGGGGAATACAAATGATCACCTGATCAGCGTCCCAAATCCTACCATCGGCAGCTTGCAGTGACAATCCCTTTGGACTTGCTTGGATGGCGCTTATGGAAGTGTTTAATAAAAAGGTTTCGCGTGGTAAAGCTTGCGCCAAGGCATGGATCAATACTTGGGTGCCTCCGGCCAGTCGGTAAGACGGTGTTTCGGCTTCGGGTACGAAAAATTGTTGGGCTGGCTCAAACGATTTGGTTTGAAATAGGGATATGCCTTTTGAAAATTGTGGATATGGCCGCAAGCCCAATGCTTCGATTAAAGCCAGTAAATGCGGGTGCATGTCTGAAAACCACGTAGCACCCAATTCCAAAGGTGTTCCCTTAGACCCCTGGATGGTTTGGATCCTTCCGCCCAAACGGGGAGAAGCTTCTAGAACGGTGGTTTGGATATTTTTTTTCGACAATAAGTAAGCTAAAGTGAGTCCGCTTAGTCCACCACCAATGATAAAAATCCGTTCTTTTAATTGCATTTCGACGTAAAGGTATTGATTTTAAAAATGCGAAATTCTCTTTTTGTACGCATATTCTTCCTGTACAAATGAGAAAAAGAATGGTATTTATGCGCATGAGCAAGTGACGGGCTTCTCAAACAGCACTTGCAAGCCCATGATTTTTGTAAATTAGCCACACTTAAATCGCAATTGCAAACAACATGGCGAAAGAAAAAGTTTCGATCATCAACGAGTATCACCTGAACAGGCATCAGCCGGATAAGCCGCAACTGGCTGTGCACGATCTGCATCATTATATGCAATTAAATCGGGACGATGCAACCAAACCGCATATACACAGTTTTTATCAAATCATTTGGTTTAAGAATGGAAAAGGGAAGCATTTTGTAGATTTCAAAGCATACGATGTTTTTGATCAGGCAATTTTTTTCGTAGCGAAGAATCAAGTCCACTATTTTGACTGGAATACGGAATATACAGGTGTGCTGATTCACTTCAATGAAGCCTTCTTGATACAGAACGAGAATGAAATGGAATTTCTCTTAAAATGTAACCTGTTCAACAATCCTTATCAACAACCATCTTGCTGTATGGGATCGGGTATGGAAGCTGTTTTAGATATGTATATCATGCAGATGAAACAAGAATTGGCTGGCGATGAAGCGTTTGGTAGAGAACAACTCTTGAGAAACTACCTGAAATCTTTTTTGATCCAGATCCAACGTAGGAAAAATGAGCTTGAAAAATCAACGAACCATCTGCCTTCAGCATTGGACGAAAAAAGGGTGCAATTCATCAAGTTTATCAATCTGATCAATGAAAATTACCATAAAGGGCTCACCATAGCTGAATATGCCCAGCTGCTCCATGTTTCTACCCGGAGCTTATCTGATCTTACCCATCAGCTTTTGAATAAAACCCCATCGCAGATGATACAGGAGCGCTTGATACTAGAGGCGCAGCGTTTACTATTGTATTCTAACTTAAACGTAAACCAGATTGGTTACCGTCTAGGTTTTGACGATGCTTCTTACTTTGTGAAGTATTTTAAAAAACACACGCATATTTCTCCTTCGGAGTTCAGAAAGTCGGTTTCTTAAATCTACCATTTCTTTTCCTTTCTGCCCATTGTTTGAAGGAACGATAGTGATGACCTTTGCTGTATCATAAAAATTCAAGATCATGGCAAAAGCATATTTAGAAATTACACTAAAAATTGATGATGCAGATAGGGCACATGCCGCCGATGTTTACAAGCAATATAAATCAACCTTTTTGGAAACCATTCCAGGGGCATTGTCTAAAGAGTTATTGATACATCAGGAAGACGTACAGGTACTGCACGGCTTCGATAGTGTGGAGCATGCCCAAGAATACCTGATGAGCGATCTTTTTAACCAAGATGTGGTCACGTCCCTGAAACCCTATCTAAAGGGAACACCTGATGTTAAAATCTATAGCGTGTCATAATTTGCCTATCAGGGCCGTAAAATGACCGCAGATTGCTAGGCTTTGCCTACTTTTGGGCGAAAATAAAGGAAATGGACTACACAACGTACAGGCAGCTATTTGATGAAATATTGAACCAACCCAACCCGCCGGCACCTTATGATGATGCGATGTATTTCAATTATACGAAATTGAACCGATCGCGGATGAACCGATGGGACAAGCAATTGGTGCTCGATGACCTGCTGGTTTCGGGTTTAAAGCAAATTGCCGCACCACAGCAGTGGATCATCATCACCGAGCCGTGGTGTGGCGATGCGGCCCATATTGTTCCGTTTCTGATCCAGATGGCGGAGCAAAACCAGCTGATAACTTACGACCTGCAATTACGCGATAGCGAGCCTTTCTTGATTGAACATTACCTGACTCACGGTACCCGAAGCATCCCCAAGCTGATTGTGCGCGATACAAACGGTAACGATATTTTTGGTTGGGGCCCACGCCCTCACGGCGCACAGGAATTGATGGACAGGATGAGGGCTGATAACGCCGATTTTGAAACCATTAAAATTGCCTTGCAGAATTGGTATAACCAAGATAAGGGTGTATCGCTTTGTAAAGAGCTGATGGTTTATTTTTAGAACATCTTCATTTATCTCGTAACAAATTTGCGCTAAATTAACCTCGGCTTTTGCTGTTTTCTATTTGACAGGTTGGGATTTTTTTTTATCTTAGGGAAAAAGCTTATGGGAATTCTTGAGGTTTTAAACACACTTTCAATTGTAGTCTATATTGTTGCGGGCATATTCATTCTTCGCTTCATAGGCTTGTTTTTCACAGTAAAACAGCAAACGGCCGTGATCATAGAACGATTTGGAAAATTCCAGGGAATACGGAATGCAGGTTTCCATTTAAAGATCCCGATTGTGGATAAGATAGCTGCGCGGCTTTCGCTTAAAATTCAACAATTGGATGTAGTGGTGGAAACCAAAACGCAGGATGACGTATTTGTTAAATTGAAAATCTCGGTGCAGTATGTGGTAATTAAAGAAAAAGTGTACGATGCTTTTTATAAACTGGACAACCCTTATGCCCAGATTACTTCTTATGTATTCGATGTGGTGCGGGCAGAGGTACCTAAACTGAAGTTGGACGATGTTTTTGAGAAAAAAGATGATATTGCCATCGCGGTAAAAGGCGAATTGCAAGAAGCGATGAATGATTATGGATACGACATTGTGAAAACCTTGGTGACCGATATTGATCCAGACGAACAAGTAAAACAAGCGATGAATCGGATCAATGCTGCTGAAAGGGCAAAAGTGGCTGCCCAATACGAAGGGGATGCCCAACGCATCTTGATTGTTGAAAAAGCCAAGGCGGAAGCGGAGAGCAAGCGACTGCAAGGACAGGGGATTGCCCATCAGCGACGCGAAATAGCACAGGGCTTGGAAGAATCGGTCAATGTCTTAAACAAGGTAGGCATTAATTCGCAGGAAGCTTCGGCATTGATTGTAGTAACCCAACACTATGACACCTTGCAGGCCATGGGGACTTTGGGTAAATCAAACTTGATTCTTTTGCCCAATTCGCCGCAGGCAGCAGGTGATATGCTCAATAACATGATTGCTTCTTTTGTGGCCGCGAATCGTATCGGCGGTGAGATGGAAAAGGAAAATACCAAGAAAACAAATAGTCAGGAAGATTAATGTTTGCTCAAATGTAACGGGGAGAACTGTTTTGAATCCAAGCAATAAACGGATTATGACTCCTATCATGCATGATAGCTCTTTTACCAAAGTGCTCATCATTATCTGTATTGCCTTTTTAATGCTTTTTCCGCACTATTTGCCACTGCCCTTCTACAGTTATGCCCTTGTTTGCTGTTTGGTTATCTACCTGTTTTTAAAACGCCAAGGTTTGCGCCTAACGGATATGGGTTTAACCAAGCAGGGTATATCTATAAAAGCTGGTGTAGTGGGGCTGTGCACAGGGTTGATTTGGCTTGGCTTTATATTATGGGTATATATTCCTTTGGTGAATAGAGTAGCTGTAACTAAACCCGAAGGGTATACTGAATATAATTTTCTAATAGGTAATTTACCGGCTTATTTGATGACACTTGTGGCCTCATGGATTGTTGGTGGTGTATACGAAGAGCTCGCTTTCCGCGGTTTTATCCGCTTTGGTGTGGAGCAGTTGGTTGCTCCGATAAAATATAAGCTTTACATAGGTGTTGTCGTTTCCAGTATACTGTTTGGTCTTTATCATATCCAGCAGGGTATTTTTGGCGTTATTGGGGCAACACTTGGCGGCCTTTACTGGGCGGTGATTGTAGTGAAGAATAAGGGGGATTTATGGCCAGCAATTTTTTCACATGCCGTTTACGATACGGCCGCCCTGACCATGATTTATTTAGATATATTTCCGGGGCAGCACTGATACAATCACCTGTGTTGCATAAAAGATGCAGTTTGTCTAAGTTTGTATCAGGTATGGAAAAATTGGTCAATGCAGATGAATTTGTAGCAAGATTCATGGTAGGTAACATGGATCACTTGCGGTATCAGCATTCGCCTGTGAAGGTTTTCCGGCTGAGTGAAATAGCGCCTTATATTAAAATTCCTACGCCACCTATTCTCTTTGGATATAATTTATTGGTGCATATTACCGAAGGCCATTTTGAACATCAGGTGGGGCCTAGGGTATATATTGTCAAAGCTCCTGCGGCACTCATTAGCACCTATGGTAATATTTCGGCGATTAAATCAGTAGATACCTCTGCCAAAGGGCATTGTGTGTTGATCAACGATAATGCCATGACTTCGATCTTTCGTGAGCAGGAGATTTTGAGCATTTTTACTGTGTCGCCGCTTTTGAATTTAACAAAAGAAACGAGTGCTGGCCTCCATCAGCTTTTTAGATTGCTATACGAAGAATTGCACACACCTGATGCATATAAAGAGCTGATAGAAAGCTTGTTAAAATCTTTGTTGCTGAAAGTAATTAAGCTCTCTGGTTCAGACCACGCATTGAGTAGAACGCAAGAAATTGCCATGTTATTCAAGCAATTGGTTCACAAATACTGTAGAAAGCACAAAGACATTGGCTTTTATACAGATAGACTGGCCATCTCAGCCAATTACCTGAACAGGTGTGTATCTGCCGTATATAATAAATCATCGAAACAACTGATGTTGGAAGTATTGGTGATGCATGCACAATTGTTACTATTCGAATCGAGCAAAAGTGTTTCGGATATTTGCTATGAACTGGATTTTCCAGACCCTTCTTATTTCTCACGCCTATTTAAGAAGTTGGTAGGCATGTCGCCCACGGACTACCGGCAAACGGCAAAATAGGCTATTAAATGGTGGATGCACGATTTGTCCTAATCTGTGCACATATACAAATAACGGTGCAAGGCTTTGTCTGTTAACTTTGTAGAAGTTGATTGTAAAACAAAGAACGCACTATGATAGATATTGCACAGCCCATCCAAGACATCCAATATTTTGATGTTTTTATACATACGTTTAGAAAGAAACTGGCAAGCTTGTTTCGTGAGGAATATGACTATAATACCATCAGCCTGCAAAGGGGGGTGCCACCCAGCTTTTTGAGCCAGATCATGGACATGCAACCGCTCGCGGTAGCCATTCCGGAAAGTTATGGAGGCCGGGGCATGCATGTAAAACAGTGCTTAAGTGTGCTATCGGCGGCGTCATACGAATCTTTATCGCTCTCGCTTATTTTTGGAATCAACATTGCCTTATTTCTAGAACCTTTTGCCAAGTATGGCCATGTGGCTAAGCATGAGGAGGTTTTTAAAAATTTCCTGGAAAATAAGGCCATGGGCGGTTTGATGATTACGGAGCCGGATTACGGCAGCGATGCACTCAATATGCAAACCTACTACGAGGAGTTAGCAAATGGTTATCAGATAAAAGGGCAGAAGCACTGGCAGGGTTTGACTGGCGCGGCCAACTATTGGCTGGTAGCAGCACGCAGGAAAAATGAGACGGGAGAACTGGTGCGTGATATCGATTTTTTCTTAACGGATGATGCACATGCCGAACAGCAAATTAAAGTAACACAGCGTTATAACAGTTTAGGACTCTATGCCATACCATATGGATTGAATCACATCGATGTGCAGGTACCTGATACCCATCGTTTGCTGCCTGAAAGTACAGGACTTAAACTGATGTTGGATACCTTACACCGGAGTAGGTTGCAATTTCCGGGTATGGGCATGGGCTTTATCAAGCGTTTGTTGGATGAAGCATTGCTACATTGTAAAACCAGGCAAGTGGCCGGAATGCGCCTGAATGAGCTGGATGCCGTTCAATTTCAGTTATCGCGTATACAGGCGGCTTATACCTTATGTTCGGGCATGTGCGCATACAGTTCGAAAGTGAGTTCGATTGAACAGGATGTTTCGGGCAATGGGATTGATGCAAATAGTGTGAAAGCCTTGGTGACCGATTTCATGCATGAGTCGGCACAGATATGCCTGCAATTATCGGGCGCTAACGGGTATCGCTTAGATCATATTGCTGGTAGATCGGTGGTAGATAGCAGACCTTTTCAGATTTTTGAGGGTTCGAATGAAATGCTATATACCCAAGTGGCAGAATCAATAGCCAAGCTGATGCGGAAACGCAAAGAACGAAACTTGTTGCAATACTTGAAAGGTTATGAATTAACCGCATACGCTGCACCGTATTTTGCTCAATTGTTGGATTTCGAATTTCCGGAGCAGCCGAAGAAACGCGATTTGGTAACTTTAGGAAAGATTTTGGCGCGAGTGATTTGCTTCCAAATGGTCGTTGCATTGCAGGATGCCGGTTTTAACCAAGAGCTGGTTGCTATTACGGAACAGCATATGCGGATGGATTTACACCAGTTGATTGGCCAGCTCAATAGCGATAACAATGCCGTACCGCTCATGGAATATGAAGCGGATGCAGCTTGGGCAGATTTTGTTTAAAACCCTTCATGATTTATTCTTAAGGACCGTCTGGATATTCCTTGGCTCTGAGCAGTATCAAGAGTTTGGCAATAGCTGGTTCACGCCATTCAATAGGCATATCACCTTTTAGATAAGCTAGATCTTCATTGATATAAAGTTCTTTTCCGTCTGAAGAAATTTTATAGTATTGCCCATCATGCTCGTTTTCAAATAATTGATACTGAAAAGGCCTTTCTTCGTTGGGAGTGATATCAACAGGTATGTTATGGTATGTGATAGTCATCATAGCATGTTATTTTATTTATAATATTTGCCGGAGCGTGCCTGGATGATTTCTTCAATTTTGGATGATGTGATCGATACGACCGTTTCGTATTTTTTTGCTTTACTTTCATCTAGAAATGGTTCCAACAAAATAAAAGACTTTTCTGGATGTACCGTTAAATCAATATTCGCCGATGGAGTGAGATTAACATAGGTATAGCCTGTGTCTTTCCATTCTTTTAAAGCATGTCGATCAAAGATATGTAGTTTCATATGAGATTATTCGTCCGCTTCCATATCGTCTTCCAATGATTTACGGTTTAATAATTTAGCTATTTCCTTTGCGGTTCGATGAGCAGATGCGGGATTCTGTCCGGTGATGAGTAGACCATCTGTTTCGACGTGTGCTGTAAAGGGCAGGAGTGCGTTGTGGATATCTGCACCCAACTCTTTCAGTCTATCTTCTAATTTGTAAGGCACATGATCGGCTCTGCCAGACATCTTTTCTTCGGTATTGCTGAAGGCTGAAATCCGCTTGTTCTTTAAAAAACCGGGTTGGAGCGCTGCAGCTTTTATTAATGCCGCTGGGCCGTGGCACACCAATGCTACAGGTTTACCTGATTGTAAAAAATCTAGAATAAGCTGTCCGCTTCTTTCATCCTTTGCCAAATCCCAAAGCGGGCCATGTCCGCCAGGATAAAAAACCGTATCGTAGTCACTAGCACGTACGCTATGAAGCGGTTTGGTATTTTCAAATGCCTGTTTGGCACGGGCATCGTCCTGAAACCTTCGGTTGGCTAAAGTGATATTTTCGGTCAGCTCACTCAACGGATCAACGGGTGGTTTGCCACCGGCAGGGCTCGCAAGCGTCACTTCGTACCCTTCATCAATAAATACGTAATAAGGATCGGTAAACTCGCCTAACCAAACTCCTGTTTTGCTCTCTGTGCCTTCCATGCTGCTATGTGATGTCATCACCATTAATATCTTTTTCATTAGAATAGTTTGTTTATTGATGTCTTGTTTACTTTCTAGCGGTATCTATGAAACCACTCTGCTCAATTTTAGTGGCAATGAAGCTTGCATGCGTTGTGCATATTTACTTTATGAGCGGTAATGCATGCAGGTTTCATCTTAAATGCTTTAATGTGTGTATCTTGCTATTATTTAAGACAACAATCGATGAAGGTAAAAGTTGGGTAGCTTATCCATTTAGGATATAAAACAGGATTTTATTGCTTGAAAGCAAGTTTTTCGACTGCCAATACGGCCCGCAGTTTAGGTAGTGAGCTCTGACCGAACCCGTGTAGCTGTAACAGTTCTTTTTCACTATATGTAGCCAGTTCGGTTAGGGTGGTGATTCCTTTGTTTTCCAAAGCCCTTCTGGCGGGAGCTGAAAGCAGGGCGAGGAATCCGCTTTGGGGTTTTCGTTCTGCCTCACAAATCGGACAGGTGGGACAATCGCTACTTTTGTAATATGAGTGTCCTTGAGGGCAAGTTCTTAATGTTCCTTTATTTGTTTGCATAATAGCCTTTGTGGTAGCGCATTTTTTTATGATGTAAGCAATTTACAAATTTTATCCAGAATGGTAAACCCCTTCGTTGCGATCTTGTCTGAGCCGAGAGAAGCAACCTGATGAATCATTTTCAAACACGCGTCAAACAAATACCATGGAGCTTTGTTTCTTTAATAGAACACGCTTAACGGGGTGGTTTTAACCTGAGAATATACCCATTTAACTTGATCCAGGTAATACTGGCGAAAGAAAGGTTAAGAGTAGTTTTGGGGGCTTTGGTATCGATCAAAGCCTCTTTTTATAAATTACTTGAGCGTTTCCTGGTAAAAATTTTTGAAGCTTGGATTTTCTTCTTATACTTGACAGCAATTATAACCATAATGCCTAATAAGAAGCGAATCGAAGCGTTAAGTAATGATACGATGGAAAGTGTTTTTCATGCGTATTACCCCCGGCTTTGCCATTTTGCTTCCCAATTTATTGCTGATCCAGAACAGCATGAAGATATTGTACAGGACGCCTTTATGGCCTATTGGAAAAATAGAAAATCCATTGCCGAAGACGCTAACGTCATTAAGAGTTTTCTGTATGCTACAGTACGAAATATTTGTTTTAACCAGTTACGGAAAGACAAAGTAATTACACGCTTTCAATTATTAAACCGGATGGATGAGATTGAAGATGCTGAAATATTGAATAAAATCATTCGTTCGGAAGTAATGGCCGAAATTTATCGGACTTTAAAAACCTTACCGCCAGGTATACAGGAAGTTTTTCGGTTAGGATATTTGGAAGGGCTCAACAACCATCAGATTGCAGAAGAATTGGGTGTATCCGTAAATACCGTAAAAACCCAAAAGCAGCGTGGACTAAAAGTGTTGAAAGGCAAACTCAACCCTGAGTTATTTCTCCTTATTTCTTGTTTTTTATTAGAAAAATAACTTTTTGTCATCCTTCTTTCCTATTTAGGTTACTTATTAGTATAAAGTTGCTATGAGTGTTTAATACCCATATTGATCCGGAAATTATAACGCATGGAACCCACAGTATATGATATTGCATACTTAATTGCGAAGTACCTCGAAAATAAGCCATTAACGGCTCATGAAACATTCATTTTTAACCAATGGCTAGAAAAAGAAGATAATCGTAAATTACTTGAATCTTTCCGTGATGGACGATCGGCCCAAAAAGATATAAATTTTATCAAAGGCATCCACACTTTACAGGGATGGTCGCGATTCCAAGCGAATAGGCGGCGTCAAAAATTGATTCTATTGAGGCGTTATGTAGGTTATGCGGCAGCTATCATATTAGTAGCGTTTTCCAGTGTGTGGTTTTTTACAAATCAAAATTATAGTGAACCAGCACATAAACAAGTTCAGAACTTGATCCGTAATGACATTGCTCCTGGAAAGGAGAGCGCGGAAATTATTCTGGAAGACGGCAGAAAAATAGATGTAGCGGCTTATACTGCTGAACTTAGAAAACAAAAGAACAAACAAATTATTGGTGGAAACGGGAAACTCATATATAACGGGGGATTAGAAAAATCTACTTTACCCGCTTTCAACACATTGATTGTACCAAAAGCAGGTATGTACCAAGTAACGCTTTCTGACCAAACCAAGGTTTGGTTAAATGCCTCATCTAAATTGCGTTACCCTGTTCAATTTAGTAAAAAAGAAAGGACGGTGTATTTGGAAGGTGAGGCTTACTTTGATGTTGCCGCCGATGTAAACAGACCCTTTAACGTGGTGGTAGGCGATACCAAAGTCCGTGTTTTGGGTACCGAATTTAATATCAATGCTTATGGCAATGTGTCTACAACCCTCGTTAATGGTTCAGTGAAGATTGCATATGATACTCTCGAACAGTCACTGACACCCGGACAGATAGCAATTGTAAATGGCAAAATTTCTTTGTCTAAAGCAAATCTTCGAAAAGTAATTGCTTGGAAGAATGGTGAGTTTTATTTCAAAAGGGATAACATGCATGAAATCATGGATGAGCTTGCCCGATGGTATAATGTGGATGTCGTTTTTTTAGATGATATACCTAGAAAGAAATATAATGGTAGTATAGCTAGAAATGTACATCTATCCAATGTACTGGAAATGCTTTCCTATGTGAGTGGAGCCCAGTTTGAAGTGATTGATAAGAAAGTGTTGGTGAGATTTAACACTATATAACAATAAATTACGCAATATGGTATATCGATATCCTACATAAAAAAATTACGGAAGTGTTGACAGCACTCCCGTATGATCAGGCTAAATAGAACTAATCTCTTGAGACAGATTAAATGATAACCTAATAATACAAAAGTATGTATAACTTTTCTTTTGGCAAAAAGCCAATAAGGCAATGGAGTTCATTGCCTATACAAAAAATTTTGCTCGCAATGAAATTAAGCATTTTGATGTTATTGGTATTAATAACTGCAGTTTATGGTGAGGGGAGGGCCCAAAAGGTTTCGCTTTCTTTTAAAAATGCGGATATTGAAACTGTTTTCAATGCAATTGGCAGACAAACAAATTACCGCTTTCTATATAGTGATGAGGTTATTGCACGGGTAGGAACAATTGATATCACGGTAAAGAATAGGGAGCTAAAAGAAATACTGAACCATATCGCCAAGCATCGTAATTTGCGATACAAAATTATTGAGCACACAGTTACTGTAGACTTAGCCGGTAACAATCAGCCAGCTATGCCGAGCGAGCCACAACAGGATATTTTGATATCGGGTAAGGTGACAGCAGCAGATGGAAGCCCTTTATCGGGAGCATCGGTATTTATAAAGGGCGGAAAGGGAACGACAACCGATGCCAGCGGACAATTTTCTTTGGAAGTACCCAACTTGCAAAGTACCATAACAGTCTCATATCTCGGTTATGTTTCCCAAAACGTGGTGCTTAATGGTCAAAAGCAGGTAGTTGTTAAACTTGAAAGTAATGACGCTGCTTTGGATGAGGTAGTTGTTGTGGGATATGGAACGCAAAAGCGCAAGGATCTGACCGGATCGATTACACGGGTTAACGGAGATGTGTTTGAACACCAGGCCGCATCGCAATTCAGTGAAATGCTAGCGGGTACGGTGGCGGGTTTTAATGCAAATCAGGGGGTTACGGCCGCCGGGGGAACAACGATGGAAGTAAGGGGTCAGACTTCCTTGGGAGCGAGTACGGAGCCGCTAATCGTATTAGATGGGGCAATCTTCGGAGGTAGTTTGCGCGATATCAATGCTTTTGATATTGAATCGATCGACATCTTGAAAGACGCCAGTTCGGCAGCTGTATACGGCGCGAAAGCAGCATCAGGTGTAGTTATTGTAACTACAAAAAAAGGAGGTTTAGCAAAACCGACTATTACGCTATCTACTAAGATAGGACGGGCAGAAAGTAATAATCAGCGCAGAGGTTTGAATGCAAACGAATACATTGAATTTAGGGAAGATTTCCTCCGACAAGTAAATCCAAAAGTGGATTATCAATTCTATACCAATCCGAATGAACTTCCTGAGAATTTTTCTATCGATCAATGGCGGAATTTAAGTGCCAACCCCCTAGATGATAACATACAGGAGTGGATGGCGCGGCTCGGACTGTTTGATATTGAAAAAAATAATTACCTAGCCGGAAGAACGATGGATATGTATGATCATGTCTTTCAAAAAGCCTTGCGCCAACAATATGATTTAGGAATCTCGGGTGGAACATCGGCTATAAAGTATTATTGGTCGTTGGGTTATGACAATAATGAGGGAATTCGCGTGGGAGATCAATATGCCAGCGTGCGTTCGCGGGTAAATTTGGATTTTAAGATTGCCGATTGGTTGAACGTAGGAATGAATACGCAATTTTCTGATCGTAACGAAGGCGCTGTGCCAGCCAGTATGGATTTCTATGTCAATAGTCCGTACGGACAACTTTTTGACGATGAAGGAAATCTGGAACGGTATCCGCACGGCCATTCAGGTACACCTTTACTCGATTATTATAGAAAGAGCGTAACCGATAAAAAATACAATGTATTTTCAAGCTTGTATGCGGAGCTGCATTTTCCTTTAGGCATCAAGCTACGAACATCTTTCCAGCCGTATTACCATGAATCGAAATACCTCACGTTTACAACCATTAGTAAAAAATTGGGTGGCCTGGATTCGGAAACCCCATCTGGCGAGCGAGGTGAATCTTCAAGGATGAATTGGCAGCTGGATAATATTTTAAGCTGGAACAAAAAAATAAAGGATCATGAATTTGATGTGACCTTATTGGTCAATGCCGAAAAGAACAATTTCTGGTCAACTTCCATGAAGAACAAAGATTTTAGCCCCAATCAAGAACTAGGTGCTCATGGCCTGCAATTTGGTAGCTCACCCGAAATTGTTAATGGTGACGAAGTTAGTACAGGTGACGCATTGATGGCGCGTATCAATTACAATTACTTGGGACGATACCTGCTCACCGCATCTGTTCGGAGGGACGGGTACTCGGCTTTTGGCTTGGAACACCCCCGGGCTGTTTTTCCTGCAGTGGCCTTTGGATGGGTCGTTTCGGATGAAAAGTTTTTTAAAGTAGATTTTATAGATCGAATGAAAATACGTACATCGTGGGGAGCCAATGGAAACAGGGATATTGGCATTTATGCCGCATTGGCCACTACCGGCTCTAATTTATGGTACAATGGGAGCAATACAGAAGTAGGGGTATTTACTTCCAGTTTACAAAATAGTGGGCTGCGATGGGAAAAAACAACGGCAATTAATTTGGGACTCGATTTGATCATGTTTAACAACAAGATTGATTTGACGGCTGACCTGTATCAGATGAACACAACCGATCTATTGATGGACCGGACGCTTCCACGGGTAACAGGCTTTAAAAGTATTACGTCCAATCTGGGGGAGATAGAAAATAAAGGCATTGAACTGACCGTCAATTCAAGAAATATCAACCGAACCCATTTTTCATGGAATTCCAGTTTGGTTTTCTCCTTGAACCGAAATAAAATAAAAGAGCTTTTCGGCGACGTAGGCACGTATACGCTGTTGGGCAAAGAGCAAACAGGAGAAGTGCCTGATTTTACAAATAAATGGTTTCCGGGACAAGCCATTGATGTGGTTTGGGATTACAACGTGACGGGGGTATGGCAATTAGATGAAGCAGAAGAAGCAGCGAAATACAGCATGCAACCGGGTGATTTTAAATCGGAAGATGTAAACGCCGATGGTAAATATGTAGATGTAGAAGACAAACAGTTTATTGGTTATACTGTTCCGCGTTACCGATTGGGCTTAAGGAATGACTTTAGTTTTCTACAGAACTTTACGGCTTCCGTATTTATACGTGCTGATTTAGGCCATATAGGGCCGTATGTGGATGCACTTAATATTGGTTATCAGTCGAACGACCGTTGGAACCGGAATGTAGGCCCCGTTCCTTATTGGACAGCCGATAAACCCAATAACGAATACGCCAGATTGAATGTGAATACAGGAGCTTATGGGGGTGGTTTGTCGATCTATAAACCCCGCTCTTTTGTACGGATACAAGATGTATCGCTAGCTTATCGTGTGCCCATTGGTCTAGTGGAAAACTGGAAATTAAAAAATCTGGAGCTCTTTGCCTCCATTAGAAACCTGGCCACATTTACCAAATGGCCCGGTTGGGATCCGGAATCAGGCATGACGCCTATGCCTAGAATATACACCTTTGGGTTTAATCTTTCACTATAATTCTGCATACCATGAAATTAAAATATTCTTTATTCTTACTATTAGCACCGATCATCGTATCGTGTTCTAAGAATTGGCTAGAGCCTGATCCGCTTTCGTTCTATACACCTTCTAACGTGTATGTGGATCAAGCTGGATTTGAAGCGGGACTAACCACTTGTAAAAAGGAAATGAACGCGGAAAACCACGGTGACCTGAGCTTTATTGTAGGCGAAAATTGCTATTCCGATTTGGCAGTTGAACTGCGCGAGAGCGACTGGAATAAACTTACACCAAGCAGTTCTCCGAGGCAGGCTATACTGAAGCTGTTTACGAACGGTTATGGGTATATTAAAAATGCCAACACCATCATTACGCGAATCGATGACATCACTTGGGACGATCAGCAAGTTAGAAATCGTATTCTTTCGGAAGCGCTTTGGTTCCGGGCTTATTGGTATTATCGTTTGGTAAATACCTATGGAGATATTCCTTGGGTTGGTGAAGAATTGAAAGCAGCTAAGCTGGATTATTTCTCTACCAAACGGGAGGTTATTTTGGCAAAATTGCAACAAGATCTGGAATACGCACAAGAGTGGCTTCCCATAAAAGCAAGCAATTTGGGAGGTGTTACAAAAGGAGCAAACAATCATCTCTTAACCAAGATCTATCTCGCTCTTGGTGATTTTGATCAGGCCATAACGTCTGCTTCAGCCGTAATTAACGGGCCGTATGCGCTTATGACGAGCCGTTTTGGAGTCGATGCTTCCAATAGTTACCATAACCTGATGTGGGATTTGCATCGGTGGCAGAACAAAAATGCTTCAGAAAACACGGAAACCATTTACGCAACTGTGGATCGTCCGGACGCAGCACCAGGTACCTGGTTTAATAATGTCGGTACTGCGTCCATGCGTAACTATGGCCCTTCTTATTGGAAAGTAATGGATGCTACGGGTAATCGGGCTACTAATTGGAACACGGCAGCCGGTGATAGCTTGGGTATTGGTAATGGGGATGTACGAACCAACTGGTTTTTTAGGTATGGCCTCTGGCAGGATGAGCAGTATCAATGGGATGAAACACCTGATATGCGTCGGGCAAAAACGAATTGGATAGAAATGGGCGAAACGACTTCGGATATTATTACTGTTAGGGAAGGCTCTCCAAATTTTGGCGAACCACTGACAAAGAAATACTATAAGAATCTAGCCGATACAACCGATACGTGGTTCTCCTGGCCGTATTATAAAGTTTATGTGCCGACGCCTAATTACGCACAACCCTGGGGCGGACAAGGCGATTGGTATATTTTTCGGTTAGCGGAAACCTATCTACTACGTGCAGAGGCTTATTTTTGGAAAGGCGAACTGGGGCTGGCAGCCGAAGATATTAACAAAGTAAGGGCGCGCGCGCATGCTCCACTGATTACGGCAGCAGACGTGACCTTGGACTATATTTTTGATGAGCGCGCACGCGAATTGTTTACCGAAGAGCCTAGACATACAGAAATGGTGCGTGCTTCGTTTATTTATGCCAAACTGGGAAGGGATGGCTATAGTGTAGAAACGATCAGTGAAAGTAACTGGTATTATGATAAAGTGATGCGTGATAATAAATTTTTTAGCGAACCAAAATATACGTTTTGGGATAACACAGCAACGGTACACCCTTATAACATGCTCTGGCCAATACCCCAGAACGTTATTACCGCTAATACCTTAGGAAGAATTAATCAAAACATCGGGTATGAAGGAGCTCAGTTAAATGTGCCGCCATTAGATGTAATTCCTTAACTTCACTGTATTATATGATGAAAAAACTAATAGTTATAACCTTGTTGTGTTCTTTTTGGGGTGTTATGTATGCACAACACCACGTGGATTCTGCCGACATTAAAAACTTACCTTCTAACCCTTTTTTACCCGATCCGTTGCTCATGGATAATGGCGGAAAGCAAATCCAGATTACCACGCAAAGGCAATGGGACACACAAGCTGAACGGATAAAAGCGGATTACGCTTATTGGGTTTCGGGTACGGTACCACCGCCACCGAAAGGCTTTGAAGCGAAAATATTACGCGATACGATAGCTGATGGCGTAATACTCCGCACAGTAGAGCTCCGTTTCGGACCGCAGCATGCGGCCAAGATGACCGTTGAATTGATGATTCCACCCTCGGTTAAGTCATTGCCCGTGTTTATGACGCAATGGAATCACCGTGGATGGGCACAAATTGCCGTGCGCCGTGGCTATATAGGCTGTGTATACGCAGGCGCAGATAGTAAAGACGACACGAAAAATTACAATGAAGTCTTCACAGGGTTTGATTTTGCTACCTTAATGAAAAGAGCATGGGGTGCATCGCGCGTCATTGATTATCTCTATACCTTACCGCAGGTAGATAAAAGCAAAATTGGCATCACAGGTCATTCTCGTAATGGAAAACAATCGCTCATGGCAGCGGCTTTCGATAAGCGTATTGGTGCCGTGGTGAGCAGCAGTGGCGGTACGGGGGGCGAAAGTACCTTCCGTTTTTCTGATGAACGATTTAACTCTGAACCACTTGAGAGTATTACCCGTGTTTTTCCGCACTGGTTTACACCACGGCTGCGCTGGTTTATGGATAGAGAAGATAAATTACCGGTAGACCAGAACTCATTGATGGCTTTGATTGCGCCAAGGGGTCTCATGTTGTATTCAGCTAATACGGAGGTGCAGGGTAACCCGTGGGGGATTAGCCAGTCGTATAAGTCGGTCAAAAGCGTATATCATTTCCTTCACGCTGACAGCGCGATAGCGATACACTTGCGGGAGGGCAGGCATCAGCATGCAGCCCGCGATGCAGAGAATTTTGTCGACTTTTTTGATTATATCTTTAAACGATCGAACATTGCACCGAAGAATAAGCTATACACGTCATACACTTTTGATCATTGGAAACAACAAAGTGATATGCAGATAGACCCGCTTCACTTTGCTATCGACGGGCGCTTAAGGTCTATACAGCATGCAAAACAGCAAGCAATACCAGCACTTCAAGACAGCATCCGAAAAGATATCCGCTGGCTATTGGGGAAGGAACCAAAAGGTATACATGTAGAAAAACCTTTGTCGGCACAACTAACACGCAATAGAACGTACCCGAACGATTACCTGGATGAAGTTATTGGCGAACCCAGTTTACCTGAGGGTGTTCAAAAGATGACTATTGGCCCTTATTCGGCTCTTGGCGAAGACCTGTGGGGAAGTATCTATTTTCCAAAAGGTGCCGTAAGCGATAGTAAAGTCTCGGCAAAATTACCTTTAGTAATTTACCTGCACGCTTATTCGTATGCAACGGGGTACCACAGCAGGAGTAAACAGGCCATCAAACAGTTTACGGATCAGGGTTTCGCTGTATTGGCTTTTGATATGGTGGGCTTTGGAAGCCGTATTGAAGAAGCTTATCACTTCTACGACCGCTACCCGCGGTGGTCTAAGATGGGGAAAATGGTGGCGGATACACGGAATATCATCCATGATGTATATACCCGTATGCCCTTTATTGACCGTGAAAATGTTTTCCTTTGTGGCTATTCATTGGGAGGTACCGTAGCTTTGTTTACTGCCGCACTGGATCAACGTGTAAAAGGTATAGCAGTTATGAGCGCTTTCAGTTCTTTCCGGCATGATAACGAGGTAACGGAAGGGATTCAGCACTTTGTACAGCTGCATGGCTTATTACCTCAATTAGGTTATTTTGCAGGGAATGAGGAGCATATTCCCGTTGATTTTCCAGAGCTGTTAACAGCGATTGCACCACGGCCGCTCTTGATTATTGCACCCAAAGATGATCGGCATCACAGCACTTCGGTTGTTGGCCGAACGGTTTCTGAAGCAACACACATCTATAAGCAATTAGAGGCTGATAAAAAAGTGGTCTTTAAGCAACCTCTAAGTGCGCATTCGCCAGATCCATACTATGGAGAAATAGCGGCTTGGATGCGGGAAAATCTGAATGATTAAAGATCCAATTTCCCTTCTACAGCATCATCCATCGGTTTGCCAAATAAGGCACCGATGGATTGCTTGACAAAAGCAATGGCATTACCGTGTTTATTGTCCCAATAATAAGCTTCTGTAGGTTCTACTTTAATAAGCGTGATATTGGGGTCTTCAACACCTTCTGGGAACCAATTTTCATACAAAGGCATCCATAGCTCTTTAATTTTCTCTTTGTCTTCGCTGATACTAGCTAAACCATAGATATTTAAAAAATCGGCATAGCGCGATCCCTGAAAGAGTAAATGCACAAAAGGATCGTTACTCAGCTCTTCGTTTTTATGGCTATTGCGGGCACTCAAAAACCATAGATTTCCTTGGTCGTCTACTTTTTGTACTGCCATTGGACGGATAGAGAGGGGCACGCCCACCTTATTGAGATCGGTACAGAAGAAGCAGGCTTCCGCGATATCGACCAATTCCCTTACCTTTTCGATGGCTTCTTTGCCCTGTAGGTCTTTTCTGCTATCAGCATGTTGTGCTGCATCATGTGTATGTTCCATAATCATTGTATTTTATTTTTGAGCTTTACGGCCAAGATGTTTCTGTCATGGGTAATACCATGACTTCCGGAATAACGGTTTCATCGGGCTGTAAAAGCACATATTTAACCGTATCAGCTACATTCTTAGGGTCTTGCAATAAATTGGTGTCGATGTCTGGAAAACGGTCTAATAGAAACGGTGTTTTCATTCCACCGGCTATCACGGCCGTCACTTTGATGTTTTCCTTGCGACCTTCTACATGCAAAGCGTGGCTAAAGCCTAATAAGCCCCACTTGCTGGCATGATAAGGCGAAGCATTGGCCCAGGCGCGTTTGCTGGCGGTAGATACAATATTGACGATGTGGCCACGCCCTTGTTTTTTGAGGTAAGGGAAGGCAGTTTTCGAAACTAAGAACGGTCCGCGCAGGTTTACACTCATCACCCGATCCCATTCATCGAGACTCAGTTCGTCCACCGATTTGGTGTAGTCGACACCGGCATTATTGATGATCACATCGATCTGACCGAACTCGGTAACTATCTGATCAATCACATGCTGAACACTCTCTTCATTACTTACATCCATGACATAGGTTTGTGCGGCACAACCGTTTGCCAAGATATCTTTTTTGGTTTCTTCCAAGCCTTTTACTTGTATGTCGGTTAAAATGGTTGTTGCTCCAGCTGCCGAAAGTGTTTTACAGATAGCCGCACCCAGGCCTTGCCCGGCGCCGGTTACTAATACTACTTTATTTTTCAATGTATCCATAGGTATGTATTTGATGATGTATTTTAAGATAGTTGTATACTTGGCCGTACTGCTTTTTTCGCCGTTACCTCATAGAAGGTTGTTAACCAATCAGCCGTAAACCGCTGTATGTTAAATTGCCGTTCGGCGGCAGCCCGCGCACCTTGGCTGAGTTGCCGGGCATGTTCGGCATCATGCAGCAGCAGTTTCATTTTTTCAATGAGCTGATCAACGTCGGTATGAATATACCCCGATACGCCGTTCTCTATGGCGACTGCCATTTCGGTAGTTGCTAAACCAACAATGGGCATGCCAGTGTACATAGCTTCGCAAACGGCTAAGCCTAAGCTGGTATAGCGGATGGGATTAAAGAAAAAGCGGTATTGGGCAATGAACGCCGGAAGTTGGGGCAAGGGAATTTCACCTAAACCACCGGCTTCGGTAGCATGCATGCCGACTAAATCGAGTGGAATATGTTGGCTTACTTCTTGAAAAATATCAAGCCCAAGCCGCCGACCGCGCTTGGCTATGTTGTTGATGACCACAATGCCACGCTCTTTTTCGCCGGTGTACCGGATATCATCGGGTATGATGACGCCATGGGAAATAACTTTGGTTGGTGTACGGTTATTGTTCCACATAAGCCGATTGAAATGGGTAACGTGCACCAGTAGCGTGTCTGGGTCATTCACCACGTGCAACGTATCGGTCGGCACCTCGCGGGGAGGATCATGCTCTAAATAGATCTTCGGCAATTGACGTTGGTCTGCCGTTAAGATATCATATTGATCACGCAGGTAGTTGCTTTTCGATTGGAAGAGAATGCAATCGAAGTCTATATTTTTTACTTCATCAGCATCTACTTCGACAACATTGTTGCCCCAAGGGAACGCACCGCCGCGTCCACCATATCCCTCGAAACCGCCAGCTTTTATAGGTAGATAGAAGGTGCAAGGAGTTTGCGCTAAGTAATATAAATAACTGCCGTGGATATGCCACGTTAATATACGGAGTGGTCTTGTGTTCGCTGTTTGCATGTTGTTGTCTCCTATGTTAATCGTTGCTCGTACAAGTGCCTATGAGCTCGGCAGTGTCCAGGATATGGCTCTCAATATGTTTCAATATGTCATCTGGCTCGCTGGCAGGCGGTAAGGCCAACAGCATGCTGATGGCGTATAAACGAAAGCGATATCGATGGATGCCTTGAAAGTATTTGGGGCAGGGTCCCTCATAGCCAAAGGTGTGATTGTTGCACAACCCTTCGACGCCCCCCTCTGGCACTTCGCCCGCCTGAACGGTAGTCGTGGTGACCGGGATATTGAAGACGTGCCAGTGTCGCCAGGGAATCGGTTTCGCATCGATGTCTTCAATCAATAAGACAAAACTCTTGGTGTTGGGCGGAATATCTTCAAACTGGAGCGGCGGACTGATATTTGCCCCTAAGCAGGTATATGGAATGGGTATTTCCTGCGACTGTTCAAAAACGCTTTTTAATTTCATAGGGTAGTATGTGTTTTGTATGACAAACAACAATGGCTAGTCTAAATGGTTGAGAAAAATATAAATTAAGCAAATAAGCTTGGCCTATTGTCATTTCAGTAAAACTCTTCATGTATTGATACGTTATATGAACAACGAACACGCATGGCCTATGAATGAAGTGAAAGATAACAAAAAGATTTTTGGACGCGATGGTGCCAATAAAAGCCTATGGCAGGCTTCGGCCTTATGCTTTGAACGCCAGGCACAATTTCATCCGCTGAAATATGCCAGCCGCTTGGCTGATGAGTTTGTTAAATTAGGGGGCACTATTTTAACGCAAACGTGTGTAAAAGAGACTAGTTATGAAGATGGCCTGCACCATGTGGCTTGTAACCCTCATACCACACGGTTGAGGGCAAAGCACCTCGTCTATGCAACGCATATTCCTCCTGGGATTAATCTCTTGAGTTTTCGCTGTGCACCCTATCGGAGCTATGTGTTGGGTTTGAAGTTAAAAGATCAAGTATACCCCAAAGACCTGGTGTACGATATGCAAGAACCCTATCATTATTTCCGTACACATGTTATCAATGACCAGCCATACCTCATTTTGGGAGGAGAGGACCATAAAACCGGTCATGATGACCCGCAAAAAGCCTTTGAAAAGTTGGAGGCTTATGCCCGGCAATATTTTCATATTGAAAAGGTGGCTTATAAATGGTCGTCACAATATTACGTACCGGCAGACGGCCTGCCTTATATCGGCCAACTGCCGGGCGGAGATGAGCATACGTACGTGGCTACCGGATTTAATGGTAATGGTATGGTCTTCGGGACGTTATCTGCAAAAATTATCAGCGATATTATACTAAATAAACCGAATGCCTACGCGGATTTGCTGACCCCATCGAGGGCCAAGCCTGTGGCGGCATTTACTTCGTTTGTGAAGGAAAATGCCGATGTGGTGTATCATTTCTTTGCAGACCGGTTGGCTACCGAAGACTTGGATACCATGAACCAATTACCAAATGGAACAGGTAAAATCGTAGATTTTCAGTCATGTAAATTGGCTATCTATAAAGATGATGCCGGACAAGTAACGGCTCTAAACCCGATATGTAAGCATGCAGGGTGTTATGTTGCCTTTAACGCGGCTGAAAAAAGTTGGGACTGTCCATGTCATGGTGGTCGATACGATTGTTCGGGCAGACTTTTGAACGGGCCTCCTACTGAAAATTTGGAGACGGTGCCACTCCCTGCGCCTGAAATGAAACGGACTTAACCCAAGTACTATGGACACGAATACACCCAATGGAAATAGCAAGTGGACGGTGTACAACTTTCCATTTCCGAAAGAAGACCTGAATGCCACGGTGCAAGCCAAGGCCGTGGAGATTGCAAATGAGCTTTACCTTGCCGGAGAACCTGTGGGCGATGCATTGATTAAAAAGGCGGTAAGTAAAGCAGAAGAATGGTTTTTAGAGATGGAAGGCTAAAACAATTGATGCGAATGAAATACCAACCCATTGAAAATTATGCGATTATTGGTGATTTGAATACGGTTGCTCTGGTGGGATTGCGGGGATCGATTGACTTTTTGTGTTTTCCAAATTACGATTCGCCAACGGTCTTTGCTGCTTTATTGGATGCTGACAAAGGTGGTCATTTTTCGATTGCTCCACAAGGGAAAGATATCAAACATAAACAATTGTATTTACCGGATACCAATGTGCTACTTACCCGTTTCCTTTCGCCGGATGGGGTAGCCGAGCTGACGGATTTTATGCCGGTTGAAGAATTGTACGGTGGCAAAGAACTTGCTAGGAGGGTAACGTGTATTCAAGGAGAATTTGAGATGACGATGCGTTGTGCACCTCGATTTAACTATGCCCGATCAGCCCACGATGTAAAACAAGTGAATGCATTTGAGATCCATTTTAAAAGTAAGGGTGAAGATGGTATTGGATTAAAATTAAAAAGCAATATTCCCTTGTCTATAAAAGGAAAGGATGCAGTTGCTAGCTTTTCATTAAAGAAAGGGGAAACTGCCGATTTTTTGTTGGAGCAATTGGATGAAAATGGTACCAATGCAGCCAATTTGGAAAAATTTATTACGAAAAGCCTCTTTGATACAATTAATTACTGGAAAGATTGGATCTCGAGATGTAAATACCACGGGCGGTGGATGGAAATTGTCAATCGGTCGGCTCTTTGTTTAAAGCTGATGACCTCATATCAGTATGGTTCCATTGTGGCTTCGCCAACATTTGGACTACCTGAAGAGATAGGTGGGATAAGAAATTGGGATTATCGCTATACATGGATACGTGATGCCTCGTTTACGGTGTATACCTTGCAAAAGCTCGGTTACCGGAAAGAGGCGCGCGATTTTATTGCTTGGGTAGAAAAAAAATGTGTCGATATTGCGAAGCACAACGAATACCTGAATTTGATGTATGCATTGGACGGTAAAAAAGATTTACCTGAAATAGAGCTCGATCACTTGGAAGGCTATAAGCAATCTGCACCGGTGCGCATTGGTAATGGGGCTTATAATCAAATACAATTGGATATATATGGCGAGTTGCTAGACTCTGTTTACATCTATGATAAAAACGTGGAGCCCATTTCATTCAGCTTTTGGAAAGATCTGAGCAGGCATATCAATTGGCTCTGCGAAAATTGGCAAATACCGGATGAAGGGATTTGGGAGGTGAGAGGCGGTAAGAAAGAGTTTCTCTATTCGCGGATGATGTGTTGGGTAGCCTTTGATCGGGCGATTAAAATTGGCCAGCGGCACGCCTACCCATTGCCCGACCGTTGGGTGAAAGAACGGGATGCCATATTTAATAGCATTCATAATGATTTTTGGGACGATGAACTGCAAGCTTTTGTGCAATATAAGGGAGCTAAGACGGTTGACGCTGCTGCGCTCCTGATGCCAATGGTGCGTTTTATTGGCCCGAAAGATCCGCAATGGCTGTCTACCTTGAAAAGAATTGAAAAAGATCTGGTTTCAGATTTTCTGGTTTATCGGTATCGTAAAGATCCGCATTTTGATGGTCTAAAGGGTGGTGAGGGAACGTTTGCCATGTGCACATTCTGGTTTGTAGAATGCTTGTCTGCAGCTGGTGAACTGGAAAAGGCGCGGCACTATTTTGAAAAGATGCTGGGTTATGCCAATCACGTTGGTTTGTATGCTGAAATGTTGGGTATACAAGGTGAACATCTGGGCAATTTCCCGCAAGCTTTTACCCATCTGGGACTCATCAGTGCTGCCCTCAATATCAACAAACAATTGGACGACCAACGGAATAGGGAAGTACACGAATTTGTTTAAATGTTAAAAGAAAAGCAAAAAAATAAAAAAGATGAAAGCAATTGCCATTACACCGGGTGTTGGCGCGGCGGAACTGATTGATCTGGATGAGCCAGCGATCACGTCGCCCACGCAAGTTAAATTGAAAGTGTTGGAGGTAGGGATTTGTGGCACCGACCGTGAAGAGGTTCTGGGTGGGAGAGCCGATGCACCTCCCAATAGCAGTAGGTTAGTTATTGGGCATGAAATGTTGGGGCAAGTAGTAGAGGTGGGTGTGGATGTAAGTAAAGTAGCCCGTGGTGATTATGCGGTATTTACCGTTAGGAGAGGTTGCGGAGTATGTGAACCCTGTCTGAATGATCGTGCAGATATGTGTTTTACAGGAAATTATGAAGAGCGTGGTATCAAGGCTCTCCATGGTTTTGAAACCCAATTTGTGGTAGATGATGAGGCTTTCCTTGTCCGGGTGCCTTCTGGAACGCGATCTGTTGGTGTTTTGGCCGAACCCATGTCTATTGTGCAAAAGGCGGTTACGGAATCGATACGGATCCAATCTACCCGTTTGCCTCTCGATGAATCTTGGATCAGCGGTGCAACAGCCGTTGTAGCGGGAATTGGTGCGATTGGGATGTTAGCTGTTATTGCATTGCGTTTAAAGGGAGTGAGCGTAATCGGTGTGGACATTGTTGCAGACGATTCAAAGCGCGCGCAGCTATTGCGGCAATTGGGTGGGCAATATATAAATGCAAATAAGATAGATATCAGCAAATTGGACGATGCTTTTGGGCAAATTGATTTTATTTTTGAATCGGCCGGTGTAGCGCAATTGGGTTTTGACTTAATTGATGTATTGGGTACAAATGGTATCTATGTGATGACAGGTATCCCTCACGAGGGTAAACCGATCTGTTTTCCAGGAGCGCAGGCCATGGCACAGATGGTGCTAAAAAATCAAGTGATATTGGGTAGTGTGAATGCGAGTACCCAACATTTCGAAACAGGTATAGGCGACCTGGGAAAGGCGAAAGAGAGATGGGGCGACCTCATAGACAGTTTGATTACTACGCGGGTATCTTATTTTGATTTTGAAAAGGCACTTCATCAACGTTCAGAAGATGATATTAAAACAGTAATAACTTGGCAATAAGCTTAACCAACTGTTGTTGGCTATTGTATCCCCGGCAGTTTTAATCCCGAAGTTTTCAATTTTTGCATGAGATTTCTCTGGAAGGCCATTTTCGAATAGTCAAACCCATCGGCATCCAGCCAAACGTTGATCATGACTTTATAGCCATCGGGTTCGATAGATGAAACACCAATATAACGCTTAGGCGTTTCAAGCATTTTTTCGGATTGATCAATAGCTTCATTGATGAGTTGTTGCACGATGTCAAAATCAATGCTGTTGCTGAATTTTAGTTCTATATCCAATCGCCTGCTTCCAGAGGTACTCGTGTTAACAATGACCTCGTTCGACAACTTGCTGTTTGGAATAATAACCGTGCGGTTATCAAAAGTGGTGACCAGCGTATAGAATAACCGAATGGTGCTCACTTTACCTTCGTGGCCCTGCGCCAAGATAATGTCGCCTGCTTTAAAGGGTTTTAATAGTAGAATGAGTACGCCGCTAGCAAAATTTTGTAAGGTGCCCGAAAGGGCGAAACCAGCAGCAACGCCTAAAGCAGCAATGAGCGATGCAAAAATGGTCATCCGGATACCCATTACTTGCATGACGCATAAAATCAGTAAGACACGCAATACAATAGAGATGGTGCTTGTTAAGAATGGTTGCAGGGTAGTATTTAAGTTTCGTTTGCTTAAACTTTTGGCAACCCAACCGGCAAATATTTTTATGAGCCATAAGCCTACGAAAAGTAGTACAAGCCCGAACAGAAAGGCAGGACCTTTCGCTAATAGCCAATCATAAAACTTATCATAAAAGTGCGCTGTTTTCATAAATATGTATATTGAATGCTAGCTACGTTTAGCACATTTATTGAGAAGCAGCTACTTGCTGCTTTTTAACATACAGTTCATCGACCAATACAATGACAACAACCAACAAGGGAGTGGCCAATATAATACCCAGTGCCCCTGTTAATGTGCCGAATAATACCTGACTGATGATGATGAGTGCTGGTGGAATTTTGATCATGACATTTTGGATCATGGGCGTAACCACATTGCTTTCTAGAGCTTGTATGGCAATATACAAGAGCGCAATGAGTAAAGCCGTATTGGCACTTTCTGTAAAGCCAATCAATACGGCTGGTACCATAGCGATCAGCGGACCAAAGTTGGGAATGGAGTTTAATAGACCAGCCAAAAACGCTAGGGCCAAAGCCATCGGAACGCCAATGATGGTTAAGCCAACAAACGATAATATGGCGATGAGAAACATGGCAATGAGCATACCCTTTAACCAACCCTTTAACGTGTAGTTGAGCCGCTTTAATACTTCCCGTGCATGTTGTTTTCCGGCTGTTGGAATCAATTTAATTATTCCTTCGCGATAGAGACGGGGATTTGCCGTAAAAAATATACCGATAAATAGGATAATATAGATATCGCCTACCACACCAAAGCTGGTTCTGAACACTTCTTGGAAAGACGTCATCATTTTTTCTCCATTGCCGTCTGAAAGGTAATAGAGTAACTTACGCCCGATATCGGTTCTGCCGAGCCGCTCTTGTACGTCGGCTAAAATTTTCGGTATATCTTGTGTTAACTCGCCTACTTGTACGGATATTTTAGCACCCAAAAACCAAAATAGGGAGCCAATAAGCATGAGCGTAAGAAAAATGCCCGTGAGTAAACTCCATCGATGCGATAACTTGGTCTTTCGTTCTAAAAGATGTGCCAACCCGTGAAAATAAATGGCGAGTAAAGAACCAGCAAAGACCATTAATAACACATTAAAAGCAGCGCGTAAAATGAATATCAAGACTACCAATAGGGTGATGATTCCCATGATAATCCATACTTTTTTAGTGAAAAGTTTCAGTTCTTGCTTTCGTTCATGCTGCTCTTTATCTATAGCCATATTACTTTTTGCTCGTTAAGAATTTCACGATGGATTTGCTGATCTGTTCGATGGTTTGACTGATAATGGCATCTTCATTGCCATTAAAATGTTCACTACAGCTGGTCACTTGATCGTTTTGTGTGATACAATAAAACATGGTTCCGATGGGCTTTACGTTGCTTTCGCTTCCGCCGGGCCGGGTTAAACCTGTAATGGCCACATAAACATCTGCTCGCATGATTTTTTTCAGACCCAAGGCCATGGCGCGGGTGACTTCGGTTGACTCGGGCGAATATTGCTTGATGAGGGTGTCTGGTACCCCTAATATATCTTCTTTTAAGCAGGCATCGTAACATACGAGTCCACCCTTTAAAAATGAACCTGCGTCGGGCAATTTGGAAAATGCCGCCGAAAGACTGCCTGCTGTAGCGCTTTCTGCAAAGGCAATGGTTAATTTTTTATCTGTTAAGAGTTTGGCACATTGCTCAATAGCAGCCGAGTCTGTTTCAATCATAGAATCCTTGTTTGTTTATGATAACCGTTGTCGCCTTGATTTGTTTTGTATCGAATGCCAACAAGATTAGGTTTGGCCTAGTTTTCGAATAGGTAAAGGTAACAAGGATATAAAACAATCAAATATGGAAACGAGTAGGGTAACAACGCAAGAAATATGGTGGAAGTATGGTGTTATTTATCAGGTATACCCTCGATCGTTTAGGGATGGTAACAACGATGGAATTGGCGATTTACCAGGCATTTTAGAAAAGGTTGATTATCTAGAATGGCTGGGCGTCAAGGCTCTTTGGCTATCGCCCATTTATCCATCGCCCATGGCTGATTTTGGATACGATATTTCGGATTATAAGGGTGTTCATGAGATTTTTGGAAACATGGGTGATATAACGGCGCTTTTGGATAGGCTGCATAAAAAGGATATGAAACTGATATTGGATTTGGTACCGAACCATACGTCTAATCAGCACCCTTGGTTTATGGAATCCAAATCATCCAAAACATCGCCTAAGCGCGATTGGTATATCTGGAAAGACGCAAAAGCAGATGGGACGGAACCCAATAATTGGTTAAGCGTTTTCGGTGGAAGCGGATGGGAATGGGATGAAGCGACAAAACAATACTATTACCATGCCTTTCTAAAAGAACAGCCCGATTTAAATTGGCGAAATGTAGAAGTTCAAAAGGCCATGCTCGAAGTGATGAAATTTTGGCTAGATAAAGGCGTGGATGGCTTTCGGGTAGATGTGATGTGGCATTTAATAAAGGATATCAATTTTCGGGACAATCCCGCTAATCCGGATTATACCGAGGACCAGGGGACATACAATAAACTGTTGCCTGTGTATTCGACCGACCAACCTGAGGTGCATGATATTGTAAAAATGATGCGCCATTTGTTGGATGGTTACTCGGAACGGGTATTGATTGGTGAGATTTATCTGCCGATTTCTCGCTTGGTCACGTATTATGGTGTGGAAAATAAAGGTGCACACCTACCATTTAATTTCCAGCTATTGACTTTGCCTTGGGATGCCCAGCAAATAGCCTTGGCCATAGACGAATACGAAGGTGCCATACCTACTGGCGACTGGCCCAACTGGGTACTCGGCAATCACGATAAACCGCGTATAGCCAGCCGGGTTGGGAAGCAACAGGCTCGTGTAGCGGCTATGTTGCTACTGACATTGAGGGGGACACCCACGATTTATTATGGCGATGAAATCGGAATGGCTGACGTACCCATCCCGAGTAATGAAATACAAGATCCGCAGGGTCTGAATATGCCCGATAAACATTTGAGCCGCGACCCAGCGCGTACACCCATGCAATGGTCTGATGATGCATATGCTGGCTTTTCGGTGGTAAAACCTTGGTTGCGAATAGACCGGCGCTTTAAAAGGGAAAATGTGGCTGTTGAAAAGGGAAATCCGTACAGTATGCTGGTCTTATATAGGCGCCTCATTCAATTGAGAAACAAAGAACCATCTTTGCAATTGGGTGATTATCTCCCGGTATTTGCTAATAAGCAGTTAATTATCTATAGGAGAAAGCGTATGAGGCATACCTGCTTCCTCATTGCACTGAACTTTACCTCCCGTCCGGCATATTTCAAACAGGAAACACCACCTTTCTTTCGAGGGAAAATTATCATCGCAACCGACCCGGAAGCGGAAGGCCAATTGATTTCGGGAGAGCTTAACTTGGGTGGCGACGAAGGCCTAGTCATCCGTCTCGATGACGAAGAGTAAACACATTGTCTTTAAGTGAAATGATATCATATCATATGAGCAAATGGACATAAATTATTCATCCATTTTCTAAGTGCGGCGTATCGACGGGTTTTGACTCGGGCGACCCTTTTTGTCTTAAGAAAATAGTGAGCAGCACAATAGAGGCGACTGATAAAAATTCGCTTTGCCAGTTTTGGAAAGTTTCGAACCAAAAAAGTGGCTCTTTTAAAAAATCGATTAAGGCGATTGGTGTATCACCTTTGATGACTTGCTCTGTATTATATGCTTTAAAACTGCCATATAAATGGCCTATCCAACTCAAGATAAATAACAGAAGAAAAGCGATAGAAAGTGAATGTTTATAAATGGCTAAGCGCCAACCACCTTTATTTACTGGCCCGGGGGCATTTGGTCCAGGTACCGGTTCACGATCAACGTCTTCCTTTTTATAGATGTCTTTTGATTCGGCCGATCCGATTTGCCTTAAAGATATGGTGAGTACCACATAGAGCGCCATCTGTAAGAACTCGCTCTGGAAATTTTCGAAGGTAGCTTCAATGAAATGGCCGCTTTTGAGATAACTATAGAAACTAAGTGTTTGAGCACCATAATCTTGCAACTCTTGATTATGCTCCTTCCAACCAAAGAAAGCTTGGGCTATCATCGTTATAGAGAAGAAAATTAAAAAGACAATAGAAAGGCTATTTCTATATAAAAAAGATGGCTTATCGTGGCTGGTCATAAAAAAATATTATTGTGATGTATTTACTTCTTATCGTTCTCATCATTATGGCGTTGTGTTTATAACAAAGTTCTAAATAAATTGGTTTTGACCGAAGGCAAATTCACTAGAAAGGAATTTGATTGATTTCACAATGGTAATATTAAAGGTCGGTTTTAATTTCATGAATTAAGAAGACTTGCCCCAGTTATGGCAAACAACAAAAATTATTGTCTAAGAAACTTTCTAATATTATAGACGAACCGTCTACCATTGGCAACATCATTATACACTAAACTATACACGAAACCATTTATCACGAATATTTTATTTGGAAAAAATGAATTTAAGGCAGTTTGAACGTATATCGTATTTAATTGCGATTGGGATAACACGTTGGCAACATATTGGAACAACTTATTAGTGCATTAAAACATAAAAAGAATGAACTAAGCGTAGCGATTTCTTGAACGCTATTGAAATAGACGCGGATGGAAGAAATTATGCAAGCTTTATTGATAAAAACAAATAAATAAGGAATTAACAATTTATTCAAATGAAAAACGATAAAGAAAAAAATAAGCAAGTTAACGAAGCAACGGAATTTGATCGATCAGAAACCGTTGGCGATTCGGCTCTGGATCAGAAAAGCGATCATACGAAAAAGACAAAACCGATTGATGAAGATGAGTCGGTGGGTGGAAGTGCTATGAAACAACAGAAGAAAGGTAAATAACCTTTCTATTATTTAATAACACCTACCATGGAAAATAAAATAAAACCTTACGTGTTAATAACGGGCGCAACTAGTGGTATTGGTTTGGAATTAACCAAGTTGTTTGCTGAAGACGGATATAACCTAATTTTAGTAGCCAGACAGGAGAATGATTTGATCCGTGTAGCGGAGCCCTTACGTACGCACGGAATCGAAATCATTACCGTGCAAGCCGATTTTTTCAATCCGGACACTCCTTTTGCCGTGTATGAGGAAGTAAAGGCCTATGGAATTGACGTTGATATATTGGTAAATGATGCCGGACAAGGCGTGTATGGTAAATTTATAGAAACAGAATTGCAGCGCGAATTGGATATCATCCATTTAAATGTGAGTGCATGTGTTGTCTTGAGTAAGTTGTTTATCCGCGAAATGGTGGAACGGGGACATGGAAAAGTATTGAACTTATCGTCAATCGCCGGGAAAATACCAGGGCCCTACCAAGCTGTTTATCATGGAACAAAGGCTTTTATTCATTTTTTTAGTGAAGCCATTCGCAGCGAATTGAAAGATACGGGTGTAACGGTTACTTCCTTATTGCCGGGTGCAACTGATACTGATTTTTTTGCGAAAGCCGATATGGAGCAATCTAAAATTGTGCAAGAACAGGAGCTGGCAGATCCCGCTGATGTAGCGAGGGCCGGATATGAGGCGTTGATGGCCGGTAAGGATATGATTATTCCAGGCTTTAAAAATAAAATGGAGGTTGCCATGGGTAATTTACGTACAGATGAAGCAGCTACTGAGCGTATGGGCAATTTGCAAAAGCCCGCCGATATGTGATGGTGTATGATAAATGCATGGTAAGTTTTAGACAATAAATGGCTTTTTTTATTACGAATAAAATAGAAAATCATGGAAAATTACGGAACACCCCAAGAGGGAAAACACACAAAAGAGATTGAAAATCAAACAGCAAAACTCCCGTCAACGGTATACTTGGCGGCTGCAGTTGTTTCGATGGGCGCATCGCTAACCCTAAAATGTTTAGGTTGTAAGCATTCAGCATTATTTGTAGGACAATGGGCCGCGCCCTTTCTACTGTTAGGTATTTACAATAAAATTGTAAAAACCACTGGGAATGATTGAAATGAATAATATACATAGCAGTCTGAGGTACAAAAAGTGCCGGGCTCATTGTGCCTTGGGCGCTACGTATAAAAAATAATGATGATGGAAGAGCGTATTACAAGAGAAGATTTATTGATGTGGAGTAGGCCTACAAATGAATATTCGATTTCTATTTTTCTCCCTACACATCGGGCAGGACATGAAGTGAACGAAAAACAAGATGCTTTACAATTTAAAGATTTGTTGAAAAAAGCTGTGAACCGATTGATTGATCATGGATACGATATCAATGAGAAAGATATTCCTGATTGGTTAAAACCAGCATATGGCTTGCTCATCGATGAAAATTTTTGGTATAAGCAAGATGCGGGACTAGCCGTGTTTGTAGGCGAAGGTTTTTTCAAAGCGATAAAGTTACCTTATCAGGTTCATTCAGATTATTCGGTCAATCGATATTTCAATGTATTGCCACTTATTGAAAGTATTCAAGGTGACCGATCCTTTTTCTTACTTAACTTACACGAACACGCAATCGCTTTTTTTAAAGGACATAAATATGGATTGTCTCCATTAACTATACCAGAGCTTCGTTGGAGTATGGATGATGATGCGCATTTTGACAGAAATACCAATCAGCACCGATTCCAAGTGGGACGTGATACCGTAGTGGCTAATCATACGAAAGGCTTTGAACGCGATTCGTCTGGATTGATCGACGAGAAAGAATATACCACGGCCTATTTAAAGGAAATAGATCGCGTGTTGTGGCAAACAACATTACAGAAGGAACACATTCCCTTACTCTTAGCTGGTAGTAAGGAACATGTCGACCTGTATCGGCAAGTATCCCGTTATCTCTATGTGGTTCGAGATCATTTTATTGAAGGTTTTTTCGATGCACAGGATAGATCCTTATTGTCTACTAAAGCAACCGAACAACTGAGTCATTATTTTAAGGAAGATGAACGTCAAGCTTTAGACAATTTTGGCGTGGCATCGTCGAGCGGATTAAGTACAGTTGATGTTGAAAAAGTTGTTTCTGGAGCTTATTATGGGCAAATAGCAGATCTTTTTGTCGCACGGGGAGCTCAATACTTTGGTCGTTTTGATTTGTCGGATAATGTTTTTACACCTCTGGAAGAAGCGGATGGCGAAGATATCATACCGCTTCTTGTGCATCAATGTCTGGATAAAGGCGGGAATGTATTTGTTTTGGCACAGGAAGATATGCCTGCTCATCGTTTATTAGCGGCTACCTTACGTTTTCAGACCTAAACAAAAGAAAGTACTGCGTGTTCTATTCATGGTACTATCACACCATTTCTATGGAGAAAAAAATCTATCCCGGAAAGCCTTATCCGCAAGGCGCTACCTACGATGGCGAAGGTGTAAATTTCGCCTTATTTGCGCGGCACGCTGAAGGCGTGGAGCTGTGTCTTTTTGACTCTGACCAATCTGATGCCCGAGAAGAACGCATACCGATTAAAGAACGGACACACGATATTTGGCATATTTATTTGCCCAATTTAAAACCCGGGCAACATTATGGATATCGGGTATATGGCCCATATAAACCGGAGGAAGGCTTGCGTTTTAACCCCAATAAATTGTTGATAGACCCTTATACCAAAGCGATTGCCGGTGTGATTAATTGGCATGAATCGATTTTCGGTTACCAAATAGGTGATGAAGCGCAAAAAGACTTGAGCTTTAATGAACAAGATAGCGCACCTTATGTGCCGAAATCAGTAGTAATCGATGCTGCCTTTGATTGGGGAGACGATCGGAGCCCGAATGTGCCTTATCATCAAAGTATTATTTATGAGACGCATGTAAAAGGTTTTACTTTTCTGCATCCTGATATCCCTGAAAATATACGGGGTACTTATGCAGCCATCGGACATCCAGTTGCTGTTCAATATTTAAAGGAGCTGGGTATAACAGCTATTGAGTTATTGCCCATCCATCATTTCATTAACGACTGGCATTTGCAGGAGAAAGGATTAAGTAATTATTGGGGATATAATACCATTGGTTTTTTTGCACCGGACGTAAAATATAGCTCTGATGGTGTAAATGGTGAACAGGTGACCGAATTTAAGCAAATGGTTAAGAACTTACATGCTGCCGGAATAGAGGTTATTCTGGATGTGGTTTATAACCATACGGCAGAAGGCAATGAAATGGGACCTACATTGAGCTTCCGTGGTATTGACAACCGCGCTTATTACCGACTGGCGGATGATCCGCGTTACTACATGGATTATACCGGAACAGGAAATACCTTGAATGCCAACCTTCCGAGTGTACTGCAGCTCATTATGGATAGTCTGCGCTATTGGATCATCGACATGCACGTAGATGGCTTCCGGTTTGACTTGGCAGCTACGTTGGCCCGCGAGTTTCATGATGTGAATAAGTTAAGTGCCTTTTTTGATATCATCCATCAAGATCCAACGATATCGCAAGTGAAACTGATTGCAGAGCCTTGGGATGTAGGTGAAGGTGGGTATCAGGTTGGAAATTTTCCGGCAGGATGGGCGGAATGGAACGGCAAATATCGGGATTGCATTCGCGACTATTGGCGAGGGGAAGAAAGTAAATTGGGTGAATTTGCATCACGTTTTACGGGAAGTGCCGATTTATACCGTGACGATTACCGAACACCAACCGCCAGCATTAATTTTATAACGGCACACGATGGTTTCACGTTGCGCGATTTGGTGTCATATAATGAAAAGCACAATGAAGCAAATGGTGAGAATAATGGTGACGGCGAAAGTCATAATCGTTCTTGGAACTGTGGAGCTGAGGGATCGACAGATAATACCGATATCCAAAAACTTCGGGCGAAACAGCAGCGAAATTTTTTAGTTACGCTATTCCTGTCTCAAGGTGTACCCATGTTGTTGGGGGGTGATGAAATGAGCCGCAGTCAACAGGGGAATAACAATGGATATTGCCAAGATAATGAGCTTTCCTGGTATAGCTGGAATGAAGCGGATGAAGATTTGTTAAATTTTACCAAGAAGCTGATCCAATTGCGTAAGAGACACCCGACTTTTTGTAGGCGTAAATGGTTTGAAGGACAGGAAATAAGGGGGAGCGAGGTAGAAGACATCGTTTGGTTTTTACCAGAAGGTCAGGTTATGCCTGATGAAGCGTGGGACAATGATGCGGCAAAATCGCTCGCCATTTACCTTAATGGAAACGGTATCCGATCGGTGGATGCGGAAGGAAATAAGTTGTACGACGATCATTTTTATATCATTTTCAATGCACACGATGAAGCTATGGATTATAAGCTGCCGGAGGAGAAATATGGTAGAAAGTGGACGAAAATAATCGACACTGCCCAGGCCCATATCCATGACACGACCAATTGCTTGCCGAACGATGTGGTTAAAGTGGAAGGCCGGTCTGTTGTGCTCTTACATGCACCTTTAGCACAAGAATAAGGGGGAGCATGACCAGATTAAATGCAAATAAACTAGAAAGAACCGTAGGAATAAAGCTGGAAGATGGTTTGGCAGAAGTTAGGGTCTGGGCTCCTTTTAAACAGCAAGCGAGCCTAACGATTCGAGGTAAAGGAGAAGTTGATTTGGAGTCCGAGGATTTTGGTTTTTGGAGCGTACAAACATCTTTGTTGGAAGAAGGAGACCGCTATCAGTTTGTACTGGATGGGAAAGACACATTGCCCGACCCGGCATCTTATTTTCAACCAGAAGGTGTGCATGGTTATTCGGAGGCAGTTAACTTAAAGACTTATCCTTGGCAGGATGGAACTTGGCAAAATGCACCCTTGGAAAGTTATATCATTTATGAACTACATGTGGGTGCTTTTTCATCTGCGGGAACTTTCGATGGCGTGGTCGATCGACTCGATTACCTAAAGGATTTAGGAATAACCGCTATCGAAATCATGCCGGTAGCGCAGTTTCCAGGTAATCGAAATTGGGGTTATGACGGTGTTTTTCCTTTTGCTGTACAGGCCAGTTACGGTGGCCCACGGGGCTTACAACGATTGGTGGATGCCTGTCATCGATATGGAATTGCTGTGATTTTAGATGTGGTTTATAATCATATGGGACCAGAAGGTAATTATCTGGAAGCATATGGTCCTTACTTTACAGACAAGTACCATACGCCTTGGGGGAAGGCTATAAACTTAGATGATGCCTATTGCGATGGGGTAAGGAACTTTTTCGCACAAAATATGCGCATGTGGTTTCGCGATTATCATATCGATGCGCTTCGCTTAGATGCAGTACATGCCTTAAAAGACTTTGGAGCGAAGCACCTGTTGACCACTTTACGAGAGGCATTGGATGAGCTTAGCGTGGTTACCGGACGTACCTATTATCTAATAGGAGAATGTGATCTGAATGACGTACGTTATATTAAACCGGAGAAGACAGGAGGCTACGGCTTGCATGCACAATGGGTGGATGAGTTTCACCATGCGCTTCGGGTAAGTGTTGGTGAGCCGCGACAGGGCTATTATTCGGATTTTAAACCCTTGGTTCATCTCGCAAAATCTCTTACCAATGCATACGTATACGATGGGATTTATTCTACCCATCGAAAGAAAATCTTTGGCAACCAAGCAATTGGTGTGAAGGGAAGTCAGTTCGTGGTTTTTTCCCAAAACCATGACCAAATAGGAAATCGCATGTTTGGTGAACGAAGCGGTACTTTATATGGCCTCGATACACAACTTTTAATGGCTGCTGTGGTATTGGCGGCGCCTTATATCCCTTTGTTGTTTATGGGAGAAGAATATGGAGAGACGAATCCCTTTCTATATTTTGTAAGTCATACCGACCAAGAGATTGCTCAGGCGGTGAAGAAAGGCAGACAAGACGAATTCAAAGATTTTTTTAACGATGAAGCGATAGCACCTGACCCTACCGCTGTGACAACTTTTGAACAATCGAAACTTTGTTGGGCGTATTTAGATAAGGAGAGCCACCGAAACCAATTGGATGCATACAAGAAGCTCATAGCGCTGCGAAAAAAGTATGCGGCATGGTATACGTTGGATCGTGAACGGCTAGCAATTGAACTATGGGAGGAAAAACAGGTGCTGCTATTGAAGCGCTGGAATAGGGCCGAATGCTTTTTCTTCTATTTTAATTTCGATCATCACAAACATGATTTAATACCCGATGTGGCTATGAAGAGAGGAGAGAAGATTTTTGATACGACCGACAAACGCTTTTTTGATGACCATACAGAAGTATGCGAAAGCAAGCTGATCCCAATTAACCCCCGAAGTGCCGTTATTTTTAAAATTTCAATACAAAATGATGCATGCCATTAACCCTACAACCACGTATCGCTTGCAATTTCATCGGCACTTTACTTTGAAGGATGCGATGCGGGTGATACCCTATTTAAGAGAATTAGGGGTTGGCTGCGTGTATGCTTCGCCTATTTTTGAGGCGGTGCCGGGCAGCACCCATGGATATGATATGGTCAATCCGCTACGTATCAATCCGGAAATAGGCACCTTGGACGAACTGCGAGCACTATCAGCATGTTGCAAGGCAAATGGATTAAATTGGATACAGGATATCGTGCCTAATCATATGGCTTTTCATTCATCGAATAAGTGGTTAATGGATGTATTGGAAAAAGGTCCGTTTTCTGAATTTGCTTCGATATTCGATACCAGCTTTAGCAGCAGTTTCTTTCGTGGACCGATTAGGGCGCCTTTTTTGGGAGACACATTGGAGAGAGGGGTTACAAATGGCGAATTAAAATTGCTTCTTCGGGGAGGCAAATTAAATCTTGCTTATTACGATCAATATTATCCGATCAATGTGAAGGGATACGACCGTTTACTCGCTCGTTCGGCAGAAGTGCCTGGAAAAACGATGAAGCTCTTACATGATACCATTCATGAAGTCTTATTATGTAAACAGCGAGATAAAGAAGCTGGTAATCAGGCATACGATCGGCTTTTTAATGTCTGGCATCGCTTTTTAAGGTCGAAGAAAGCACGAACTCTTGTAGATAATGCCTTAGCTGGATTAAATAACAATGCAGAGGAAATAAGGCAATTATGCAAAGAACAATATTACGAACTCTGCCATTGGGAAAGTAGCCATTATCGAATTAATTATAGGCGTTTCTTTACAGTAAACAACTTAATCTGCTTACAAGCACAAGAAAGCGACGTATTTAGACGCCTGCATTCATTCATTAAAGATTTAATAGATGAAGGTGTTTTTCAAGGCATACGGATAGATCATCTGGACGGTCTATTTGATCCCGAGAAATATGTGAATGAGTTGCGGAATCTAGTTGGACCGAATGTCTACATCGTTGTTGAAAAAATATTGGCCAAAAATGAGCATTTGCCTACTTATTGGCCAATTCAGGGCACAACAGGTTACGATTTTTTAGCTGCTATCAACCAGCTTTTGACAGTGGGGAAAAATGAGCGGGTGTTCAACAGATTTTATCAGCGGTTGGTTGCGCAACCAAAGGACATACAAGAGCAAATATGGGAAAAGAAAAAGTTCATTCTGGAACAACATATGCAAGGAGAGGTGGGAAATTTAGGACAACTTTTTAAACAGGCCAAATGGGTGCCGAAGCATGTCATGCGAGAGATAGGTGAAAACTCGTTTAAGGAAGCCATAGGCGCTCTTTTGGTGTATTGTCCGGTATATCGTTTCTATGGTAATCAATGGCCTCTAGGGGAGGAGGATAAGGAATTTTTAAAAGAACTTTTTGACGTGTGTCGAGCGCAACGGCCAATGGCGAAGGATGCGTTGGATGTATTGGAAAAGCTATGGCTGGCTCTAGAAGGAGAAAATAAAAATCTAGATTCGAAACGATTGTATTTCTATCAGCGACTCATGCAATTTTCTGGACCTTTGATGGCAAAGGGCGTAGAAGACACATTGATGTATACATACAACCGTTTTATTGGCCATAATGAAGTAGGTGATTCGCCTACGAACTTTGGCCTTTCGGTTGAGCAGTTTCATCTGTTGATGATGGAACGCCAAGAATGTTGGCCCTTGGATATGAATGCTACCGCTACACATGATACCAAGCGGGGAGAAGATGCACGCGCTCGTTTGCAGGCATTGAGTGGTTTACCAAAGGCCTGGAAACTGGTTGTGAAGAACATGGAGAGACTCGCCGAGACAGTACATGAAGAAGAGTTGCCAGAAGTAAACGATCGGTATTTTATTTACCAGACGTTGATGGCCAGTTATCCTGTGGAGGCGGAAGAAGACTCCTATAGCAAACGCTTGGATGCTTACCTTGCTAAGGCCTTAAGAGAAGCAAAAGTGAATAGCCAGTGGAGCAATCCCAATGAAGCTTATGAACAGCGATGCATGTATTTTGCCCATAAGCTTCTGGATAAGGATGGGCCATTTTGGCCTTTATGGTTTCCTCTTTTGGAGCGAATAAAATATTACGGTATGTTTAACTCCTTGGTGCAAACAATTTTGAAAATCGCAGCTCCTGGAGTGCCCGATGTATATCAGGGTACGGAAAATTGGGATTTCAGTTTTGTTGATCCAGATAACAGACGATCAGTACCTTTTGAGAAATACCAAGCAGCTCTACATTCGTTCTCCCATAGTAAGGATACGTTATTAGCGTATTGGCTCAAACGAGATAACGGGCATGTTAAACAGTGGCTGATGCAGCGATTGCTGAGGTATAGACAAGAGCAAGCTGTGCTATTTGAGAAGGGTATCTACCAATCGCTACGCGTAAGTGGAAGGTATCGTAATCATGTATTGGCTTTCTACCGCCGATATCGGCAACAATGGATGATAGGTATAGTACCTGTACATATAGTCTCCATTTGTGCAGATCAGCACTGCGAAATAGAAGCACTAGATTGGAAAGATACACGTGTAGATTGGCCAGCTGATATGCCTTCATCTTTTTTTGATGTATTGAATGGAGTAAAAAGAGACATAGCTGATAAATGTTTGCTTGGCGATTTGTTTCATGCCAAACTGCCCTTGGCGGTTTTACAGGCAGAAGGTGACCCTCCTACACGAGCATCGGGCATTTTGATGGCCATGAGCTCCCTGCCGTCTGCTTTCGGAATAGGCGATCTGGGGCCAGAAGCGCATCGTTTTGTTATGCAATTGGCAGAAGCCAGACAACGCTATTGGCAATTATTGCCCTTGAACCCCACGCGTAAAACGGAATGTCATTCTCCTTATAGTTCATATGCAGCTTTCGCTGGCAATGCCTTATTGATTAGTCCAGAAACTCTATATCGTAAGGGCTGGTTAACCAAACATGAACTAAAAACATTTCGTGTAAAGAACCAATCCCATATCCAGTATGATGCAGTAGTGGAAGCGAAGCGAGCGCTGTTGCACCGCGCTTTTATTCGATTCTTGCGAAAAAAAATAAATAGCAAGTATCAGGCGTTTGAAGAGTTTATGCAAAAAGAACAGAAATGGTTAACTGATTTTGCACTGTATCTTGCTATTAAGCAAGAACAGGAGGGAAGACCTTGGTACGAATGGCCAATGGAGTTGAAAATGCGGCAAAAACGTGCTCTTGCAGCAGCGGCTAGGCGAAATAAGACATTAATGCTGGAGATGATGTGGCAACAATATGAGTTTTTTGATGAATGGTATGTATTAAAGGCTCATTGCGAAATATTGGATATTCGCTTGATTGGCGATTTACCTATATACGTGCATTATGACTCGGTAGATGTTTGGCAGAATAGCGAGCTGTTTGCGTTAAACAATGACGGAAGCATATCGGGCCTTGCTGGTGTGCCTCCAGATTATTTCAATAGTAATGGACAATTGTGGGGTATGCCTACATTTAATTGGCCGATACATACTAAGAGCGATTATGCTTGGTGGCTGGCGCGTTTGCGTAAAAATATAGCTTGGTACCATGAGGTACGCTTAGATCATTTCCGCGCTTTTTATAATTATTGGGAAGTGCCGGCAAATGAGAAAAACGCAATCAAAGGACGTTGGAAAATGGGGCCAGGGGCTGATTTATTCAATCAGCTGGAAAAACAGACAGGCAGACTTCCTTTCATAGCCGAAGATTTAGGCGATATCAGCCAGGAAGTATATGATCTGCGGGATCGGTTAGGCTTGCCGGGTATGCGCGTATTGCAATTCGCATTTGGCGACGATATGCCGGATTCTCCGCATATACCACATCAATACTGTTCGGAAAGCGTTGTTTATACAGGCACTCATGATAATCAAACCATTGTGGGGTGGTTTAAAGTAGGACTGAATGTGGAAAGCAAAATGCGCTTGATGCATTATATTGGACATGAAATACATGGTAGCAAGGTTCATCAAGAAATGATTCGTTTGGCATATGCATCAGTTGCTAGATTGGCTATGGTGCCTATGCAAGATGTATTGGGATTGAATGATGAAAATAGAATGAATATACCAGCTACTACTGAAAACAATTGGACATGGAGGCTTAAACCAAAACAGTTTAGCGTCTACCATCTTCACTGGTTATCTTCATTGGCGCGGCTTTACAATCGATAAAAGGTTGTAGCCCTGGCGCCTTCAATAGGGAATTGCTGTTTAAGGAAACTATGTAACCGTATATTTGTTTTAAATAAAACAAATCACTGGTGAACGATGGCGAAGAAAATACTCATCTTAGATGATGATGAAGATATCCTTTATTTTTGCAGAGTGATATTTGAGGCGCTTGATTTTGAGGTTACTTCTGTTACCCATACCGACCGAATCTTGGCATTAGTGATGACAGCCGCACCTGATATTATTTTGATTGACAACTGGATGCCTGGCATGTCTGGCGACGAAGCGACAAGGGTATTAAAATCACATAAACAATTTAAATATATACCGGTGGTATTGTTTTCGGCAGCTAATAATTTGGAAACCATTTCACAACAAGCTGGCGCTGATGCCTACATTAAAAAGCCTTTTGATTTGGATGATCTCGAAAAATTGATCTTATCAATTCTGGAGAGTAAATAGGTCTGTTTCACTGTTTAGTGGAAAGGACAGCCTTGTCCTATAAATTAAAACAGATTGTCCTATAACGATAATATTACTTGTTATGCCACGAGTTCAGTATAACCCTTTTGTGGCATTTTTACTACTCCATCAACGACTTGCTGACTTAGATTCATGGTGAATAAAGTTAATTTGAAGTTAATATTGTTTATGCCATAGCAATACTTTGCTAGTTCTGCTGTTTGAGTCATTGCTTGACTGAGGATATGGCGATCATAATGATCGGGAAGGATGGCTGCTCCATAAAAATAGCTTTTATTCATTTTATAAACAAACGAGAATCCAAGTATATGGTTGGGAGCAGTTGCTGCCTTGATGGCATAGAAGCCTTTTGTTAGCCAGCCCAGTCGATTTGCAAAATTGACGGGTTGCTCACCATGTAATTGGAGGTGCTGCATAAAATTGCCAATAAGCATTGCACGTTGGAATAGCTTGTAGGTAAAATCGCATTCACCGAACGTGTAACGTTTCAGGAGAATGCCTGTGCTCTTTTGATTTTTCATTTGAATAAATTGTTTTTTAAGGCAATGAAGCTTGCACAATTGAGCCGTTTTTTTGATTTATGGCAATTATGCAGATGTACAGAATAAATGCAAGATATATGCCATGGACGCTATCATCTTGATCGAAAAATTTTAATGCACCTTGATTTTGGAGTGGTTTTGGTTTTGTATAGAAAAGATGATAAAAAATGATTGAACTTTAAAAGCACAATGATGATAGTAAATCAAAACAACAAAATGAATATAGCAATAGATGGCAAAGTGGAAACAGTAGATGTGCTGCGAAATGGAGAAATCTTCGTTGTTAATAGAGGTGATGGTGGACAGTTATCGGTTATCCGCACAACAGGAAATCATTGGAAGTTAGTAAATGGTGTTGCCGATCAGCAAAGTGTTGATCATATCGGAGCAGCAATAGTCGATTACTTTAAATTAGATAAGGTGCGCACTTCAGGGGCGACTTCATAAAGATCTTCTAGGAGCACTTTGTTTCGTAAACGTAAAGTCCTGAATCCTGATCAATAAAATATAAGGGATGGTTTAATAAGGGATTGTTTGGAAAAATACTACAGACCTGGTACGTTTCTAAACAATCCCTTTAAGTAGCGAACGATTACGAACTTTGTTACATGGCTGCATCTCGAAGTGCTTTGATGCGATCATGTGATGTCTTGAGCTGCTGTTTCTGTCTCGAAATAAGCATACGGGCGTCTGTTGGCAAATCGTCCGTTTTCTCGGCCATGGCATATGCCTTTTGTGCTGCATCCTCACCTCCTTCGCAGTTTGATAGAATGGCCTTACGGTCATTCCCACCAAAAAAGGCTTTGACATCCATCCAAGCGCGATATATTTTTCCACTTGCTGTGGTATCTGTTTCAACTTGGTCTCCGATTATGGCGGCTTGATTGGCTAGCTCAGAATTCAGCTCACGGCTTTGGGTAATCATATCGGTAAATAATACTTGTAAATCGGCTTCTTGGCCTTTCAATTCATCGATAGCCTTTTGATAGCCGGCAATCCGATCGTTGTTAATCTGCATGAGGTCATTTAAGACATTTGATTTTACTGTTGTGTTTTCCATGGCTAATTGTTTTTATGACATCTTGTTTATAGGATACTTATACTAAATTCGTGCCTTATTGGATATTAGGTAAATAAACTGCTGTATGCTGGGCATCAGGTATTATGCAGGTTTAACCACAGATTTAGCATGTATAAGTTGCGACAGTAGTATCGGTTTTTTAGGACACCTTTAAAATGCTGCCAAATTATGTTTTTTTCGTTTTTCGTTTTAAAATGGCTATCAGCTGTTCATGCCAGGTGATGATATTGCCAATAAGGAAGTATTCTCGCAGATTACTTTTGATACTTGTGCGCATAATCCTTTTAACCACATCTTTTTCTACCTCGCCCACTTCTTTGATACGGCCTAGGAACTCGAGCGATAGCAGTGCTAAAAATGCACCGATTAAAAAAAGGAAATTCCATTCATGTAGAGAGACAAGTTTAAAAGCTTTGTTTAGATGTGGGGTGTTCAGTTGTGCTGTTACTAAAACCTGTACATGCGTAAAATAGTCGGCAAGTACACCACCAAGTAATGGGCCAAGAGAGGAGAAGAGTGATGTAACAATGTTTTTAACGCTTAGATAGACTATGGCATCGCCTTTTGGCGCCAATTTAAGGCCAATATTGGTAAGTGATAGGTTGATGCCAGCTGTTGAAATACCAGTAAAAATATGAATAGCAACTAATAAAGCTAGATTGGCATATAAATGCGAATAGATACCTACAAAGCACCAGGCAATAATGCAGGCAATATATATAGGTGCACTTAAAGCAATGATACTTTTGTTGCTATATCGATCGGAGAAAATTCCCCAAATGCGTAACGTGAAAATGCTAAATAATTGGCTAATGATGGTAAGCAGAATAATATAGGATAGTGGTAGACCCAAGCTTTTGATCATGAACACGGTAAAAAAGGGTGTGGCAATATTTAAGGCGAATACCCAAGCGGAATTGAACACAAGTAATCGCCGAAAGTTCATATCTTGAAGGGGGAGCTTAAAAAGAGAGAAGATAGGTGCATTTTTTAAATACGACTGCGGTTCAGGTGCACGCGATAAAATATAACCACCCAATATGCCGATGGTACCCGCAACAATAAAAAAAGTAGCATAGGTATACAACTCATAATTTGGATAGCGTTGCTTGACATAGTCTAATAGAATTGCTAGTAAAACACTTAAAATAACATTGAGCGTTTGGTTATATCTGCTTCTTTTAGAGAAGTAATTTCCAAGCATATGCTCGGGTACCATATCCTTCATCCAAGAGTTCCAGCTAGGGCCTGCTATCGAGCCAAAGAAATAATAAAAAAGTAGAAAAAAAATCAAGACATTAACGGAGACATCTGCCAACAACCACACCAGCGACCCTATGATAATTAATGGTGTTCGCGCAAAATAGGCACAAAATACAGCGACTGCCCGCCTATTGTTATATTTTCTTACCAACCAAATAGATAGTAATTGAGAGAGATTGGTGAGCATGGGTAAAGCAGCAAGTAATCCGATTTGTACATTGTTTGCACCTAAAAGTAGCGCCATCGATACCAAAAACGCCCCGCCTGTAAAAGCTGTCATGACCTCCGCAGCCAAGCCATCCCAAATGACCATCGCTAAACCTTTTTGGACATCTGCATCTGTTAATGTTTCTTTTGGCTTTAACATGCACAAAAAATTCAATAACCATTCCGTTTTCCGCACGTAAACAAAATAGGGGAGTTCATGTTGTAAGTATGTGGATACCATCATCCCATCGAAAATATATGGATAGCCTACATGTAGCTAATGAACAATTGAAATATACCGCAGACCGGTACGTCTGGCTATTAAATAGTATGGATCAAGGTTTCTGCATTATCGAAGTCATCTGGGAAGATAATCAGGCGATCGATTACCGATTTTTAGAGGTCAATAACGCTTTTGAACGCCAGACAGGTATTACGGATGCTGTTGGCAAAACCATGAAGGAAATCGAACCCATGCATGAGCCGCATTGGTTTCAGATATTCGGGGATGTGGTCACGACAGGAAGCCCTGTTCGTTTGGAGGCACCAGCTCAATACTTAATTAATGGATGGTATGAGATCCATGCATTTCGGATAAGTGAAGAAACCAATCAGGTAGCTGTGTTATTTCATGATATTTCTGAACGAAAACTGAACGAAAAACTGGCCTTTGAATTTCGAACACAACTGGAACACCAAGTTGGCGAGCGTACGTTGGCCCTAAAAGAAAACCAACTATTGTTGGAAGCAACTTTAGATAGCTCGAAGAACTTTACAGAAGTGTTGCAGGCCATTAGAGATAATAAGCGTGGGAATATTATTGATTTTCGATGGATGTATATCAATAAATTGGCAGAAACCCGATTAGGTAAAGTAGTTGGTAAACGATTTTTGGCAACTCATAAAGACGAGATCAACTTTGAACGGTACGCGTGGGTTACAGAAACAGGGAACAGTGTGATGTTTGAACAAATGTTATCCTATGGAGCAGTTCATCGCTGGTATGATATTAACTTAGTGAAGCTCCATGATGGTGTCGTTGTAAAGGGATTGGACATAACCGAACGGAAAGAGGCGGAACTCAACTTAAAACGTAGTAATCAGCTATTGCAGTCTATTTTTGATACCAGTTTAATTGGTTTATTGGTCGTCGAAGCCATTCGCGATGAAGAAGATGAAATTGTTGATTTTCGAATCAAAATGGTTAACAAAGAATTTGAACGTGAAACTGATCTTACTGATTTAGTTGGAAAGCGGTACTTAAAGGTGTTTCCAGATGCGATAAGAAACGGAATATGGAATGCGATGATCCAAGTAACAGATTTTGGGCGATCGCAACAGATGGAGTACCAACGGTCTGTGCAAGAGGAGGAGGTATGGTATATTTATATGTTTATAAAAATGGATGATGGCCTGGTTATTACAACTCAGGATATTACGCAACGGAAACTTGCGGAAAGGAAGCTGAAAGAAGATGATGAACGGCTGAAAGAATTGGAAAAACAACAACAACAAGCATTATTCATGGCGAGCTTACAAGCACAGGAAAAAGAGCGAACACGCATTGCAGAAAATTTGCATAACGGACTCGGACAATTGCTCTATAGCGTTAAGTTAAACCTCGATCAGCTGAAAACAAAACAGTGTATGCACCAACGTGAGGATAAACAATCATTGCTGAATGCGGAACGTTTACTGAGCGACGCTATCAGGGAAACACGACGCATTTCGCATGAGCTCATGCCTACTATTTTGGAAGACTTTGGTTTACAGGCCGCTGTGAAAGATATGTGTGATCAATTCAATAAATCGATTCATTTTGATTGTGCCTTTATAGGCGATGAATACGAGCTGGATAAATATACTAAAATTGCTATTTACCGTATTATACAAGAGCTGGTTATGAACATCATCAAACATGCAAATGCATCTAAGGCTAGCGTATCCATTGAATTAAATGATGAATATGTCGATCTAATTATAAGCGATAATGGTTCGGGTTTTAATAAGCAGACCAATAAAAAGGGAATTGGTTTAAGTACCATCCAAAACAAGATACAATTGCTTAATGGCTCATTTACCATTCATTCTGATCCTGGAACAGGCTCGAACATTCATATCCATTTTCCTAATCGACACAATAGCAACTAAACCATTTTACGATTACATAAATAGAAAATACGCAATAATGAGTATGACAACTGCAATGAGAATTGCCCAATTCAACACCTTGCTAGCACCTTTGTCATTTCTTTCTTCAACGGCCTCTTTTGCTGGACCTGGATTTTCTTCGTGTGCAGCATAATCTGTTTCGACTCTTGTTTTGCTACTGTTTTCATTGTGCTCTTCCATGGCTTTATCTATTATTTCTTTAAAATAACATGGGTGGATATGAAAGTGTTTCAAATTTCTTTTTATGCTGCTGTAGAAGAAATTGGAATAGTTTTTAAGCTGTCCTAAACGTTATATAAATTGTTTCTGGATTGAGGCATAAAACAAGTGGTGAATGCATATTGCATATCTAAATGGTGCCGCTAATGGTTTGGCAGGTCTATTGAAAGTGTTATTGTGAAATCATGGATCTGCGAGGAGAAGTGAACAGTGAAAATTAAAATAAAATGTTATGGCATTAGTAAAAGTAATTGAAGTCATTGCTTCATCAACGGTAAGTTTCGATGATGCAGTAAAAAACGCAGTAAATGAGGTTTGTAAAACAATTAATCATGTAGATTCTGTATTTGTTAAAGATTTTAAAGTACATGTTCAGGATGGTGCAATTACGAGTTATGGCGCCATATGTAAAGTTTCTTTTAGAATAGATAAAGATCTTCAATAACAGGATTAATACTTTAAAAAGAACTTAGCGTGAAATTGTGGGTGACGGAAATTGAGGCTATAGACCCTGAGACGCAAGAGATGAAAACTTGGCTAGGCCCTTATATTAAGGCAACAAGCTGGGAAAACGCTCAAACATACTGCAAACAAAATGGTTTGGGATATTGCCGGGTTACGGGCCAGTTGATTAGTGAAATACCATGTGGAACTGATCTGGAGCCAAAGTGGATGGCCAAGATTGATTTTGATAACTTGAATTAAAACAAAGCGCGAACTGCAGCGGTTAAGTTTAAAGTAAGTGGTTTAAAAATAAAGAAATGGCTATAATTAAGCGAAATGATTTGTTAATGCTCGGTTTTGAGGAGGGAGGTGGGCCTTTTATAGATGAGAACCACGACTATATTGTTTTACAGTATTATATTCATAAGGATAAACCGTGGATAGGTATAGAAGAGCATTATTACCCCAAAGGTCATGGGGGGGCTGTAAATGCCAACGATGTTGTTTCTGCAGTTATCAACTATGGAACCAAAGAAGGTGAAATTGTATATGCTACCGATCAGGTGCGTCGTTATTTAATTAACCATGGCCAATTGCCTTATCAAAAAAGAAAACTTTAAGAAAAAAAATATGCAACGTAGGGGTAAATGATTTGATCGCTGTCATGCATTAAAACAAAAATGTATGATGCGATCAATTTTTTATTTAATGCTTGGCCATGTTTTCTTTACCCCGGTATTTGCACAAAATAAATATACCATAAGCGGTACGGTTAAATCTGCCAGTAAGGGCGAAACCATTATTGGGGCGACCATCGTGGCGGGCGGTTATGCTACCAAGACCAATGATTATGGCTTTTATTCGCTAACGCTTCCTCAAGGTACCTATAACCTTAAAGTAAGTAGTATTTCTTTTGCACCTTTTGACGAGATTGTCGCTGTATCGAATGATACAACATTAAACGTGTCGTTATTGGATGAAGCACAGGCACTAGATGAGGTTGTTATTTCTGCCGATAGAGGTAAACACCTTAAAAGCCCTCAAATGGGCATGGCTAAACTAACTCCCAAAGAGATAATGAATGTTCCGGTATTGATGGGGGAACGTGATGTGATTAAAGTGTTGCAATTGCTTCCTGGTATCAAGTCGGCCGGCGACGGCAACAGTGGTATGTATGTGCGAGGAGGAGCTGCCGATCAAAATTTGATTCTTTTAGACGAAGCACCTGTTTACAATGCTGCGCATTTACTTGGTTTTTTCTCCACCTTTAATTCGGATGCGTTGAAAGATGTAGCTGTTTATAAGTCGGGTATGCCTGCACAATATGGGGGGAGGCTTTCTTCTGTATTGGATATTAAAATGAACGATGGTAATAATCAAGACTTAAATATCAGTGGTGGAGTAGGCCTAATATCAGCCAAATTAAATGTAGAAGGCCCCATACAGCAAGATAAGTCATCTTTTCTAATTTCGGGAAGGCGGACATATGCGGATATGTTTTTAAAACTATCCAACGACTCATCCATTAATAACAACCAGCTTTACTTCTATGATTTAAACGCAAAGCTGAATTATCAATTAGGCGAAAAAGATCGGATATACTTCTCGGGTTACCTCGGAAAAGATCACTTGGGTTTTGGTAATCTATTTGGTCTTGACTGGGGGAATCAAACAGCAACACTGCGTTGGAATCACCTTTTTAATAATAGGCTTTTTTCTAATACATCGCTCATTTATAGTAACTACGATTATCAGATTGACATTAATAGTGGAACAGATAAATTTGAAATTTTTTCAAGCATCAAAGACTACAATTTTAAACAAGAGTTCCAGTGGTTTCCAAATAATAAAAACGAAATCCGTTTTGGTATCAATACCATATACCACACCATCAGGCCAGGGGAAGTTACCGGGAAAGGAGAAAATTCTTCTATCAACGATATCCTATTACAAAAGCGATATTCATGGGAAAATGGTGTTTATGCCAGCAACACCTGGACGGCCTCGAATAAATTGAATTTTACCTATGGACTGCGCTTGAGCACATTTAGTATTTTAGGTGATGGCGACTTTTATAACATCAATAACGAAGGAAAGGTCATCGACACCATGCGCTATGGGAAGGGCGACTTTGTAAAAACGTACGTGAATCTAGAACCCCGGTTGGCATTAAGCTATCAACTGAACAATAGCTCATCGGTAAAGGCCTCTTATGTGCGCAATAGCCAATACCTACACTTGATCTCGAATAGCACAAGTACCAGTCCGACTGATAAATGGATTGCCAGTACGAATATTATTAAACCCGGTATTGCAGATCAGTATTCTATTGGGTATTACAAGGACTTGGCAGATGAACGGTATGAATTGAATATTGAAACCTATTATAAGGATCTACAAAATCAGATCGATTATAAAGATGGAGCGGAAGTTTATAGCAGTAATAACGCCATTGAAACTGAATTGGCCTTTGGAAAAGGGCGTGCCTATGGAGTGGAGTGGCTGTTGAAGAAAAAAACCGGGCGATTATCGGGGTGGTTAAGCTATACACTATCTAAAACCGAGCGCAAAATTGATGGCATCAACGGGAATCAATGGTATAATGCCCGGCAAGACCGAACGCATGACATCGCCATTGTGGCTATGTATAAATTAAATGAAAAATGGACACTATCTGCCAATTGGGTTTTCTATACCGGCGATGCTGTTACGTTTCCGGCAGGTAAATACACCATAGACGATCAAACCACCTACTATTATACCGATCGGAATAGTTACCGAATGCCTAATTACCACCGCTTGGATTTAGGTGCAACTTTACAACTGAAACAAAAGAAACGCTGGAGTTCAGAACTTAGTTTCAGCCTGTACAATGCTTATGGGAGAGAAAATGCGTATGCCATCGAATTTTTAGATAGCAAAGATGATCCTAATAAGACGGTAGCGCACCAAATTGCACTTTTTAAGTTTATACCTTCTGTTTCTTATAATTTCAGATTTAAATAATGAGTACTCATATGCAACCATATCATCGTTCAAACAAATCTATTCACCGAAACAACGATTTGATTACGATCCATCTTTTTTACACATGGTGGAGACGACTTTTTACGGCACTCTTGGTAGTTGTTTGTTTTGCTATCTTGGTATCTTGTGAAAAGGAAATTGACCTCGATCTAAAGGGGGTAGAAAGTAAATATGTTATTGAGGCTGTTTTAACCGACCAAGTAGCGGGGTGTAAAGTACTTATCAGTAAAACCAAAGACTTTAAAGAAGACAATAGCCGGATTACTGTTAGTGGAGCTAATGTAGTGATGGCGCAGGGAAATGATCGTTTTGAATTACAAGAGGTAACGCCCGGCGTATACGAACACCCTACTTTAAAGGGCGAAACAGGAAAAACCTATCAATTGGAGGTAAATATAGACAATCAAGTATTTACGGCAACATCTACCATGCCTGCATTGGTGTCAATGGATAGTCTTTATATATCTGAGGAATTTGTGATTGATAAAACTTATAAATTGCCCACAATAGACTTTTTAGATCCCGCATCAATCACAAATAACTATCGTTTTCTTGTGTATGTAAATGGTGTGAAAAAGAAGCAGTTATTTACCATAAATGATGAATTATCTGATGGCCAAGCTAACTCCATTCGATTGTATCTTCATGTAGGAGAAGATGAAGATAATCCTGAAAATAAAAGGATAGAAAGTGGCGATTTATTGAAGGTAGAAATGCTCAATATTGACTATCCGGTATATAAATATTTCTTTAGTTTAGAGAATAGTGCCACTGGCGAAAGTCAATCTGCTACCCCAGCCAATCCGGTAAGCAACATAAAAGGTGGTGCTTTGGGCTATTTTAGCGTCCATACGCTACAATCTAAAGAAATCAGGGTTCCGTAAATGAAGCATGTGTGATGTTTTTGTTAAAAGGGATAGAAATTTGAAAAAAATAATATGTTTTGGGATCTATGTGCTTTCTTTGTACTATAGATCCTTTACATATTAGACGATGGTTCAAGCTTTAACCGATAATAAAAAGCCCGCGGCTTTGGGTTTTATTTTTGTTACTTTACTTATAGATGTTATCGGTTTAGCTATTATTATCCCGGTATTTCCTAAATTAATAGAGAGCCTAATCGCCGGATCTTTGAGCGATGCTTCTCGAATTTCGGGATTATTATTGGTAGCATATGCCGTGATGCAGTTTCTGTTTTCGCCTTTGGTTGGTAATTTGAGTGATCAATATGGGAGAAGACCCGTCTTGCTGTTTTCCCTTCTGGGTTTTGGTGTTGATTATCTTTTTTTAGCTTTTGCTCCAACTGTGGGGTGGTTGTTTGTGGGCCGGATCATTGCGGGCATTACAGGTGCCAGTTTTACTACGGCTTCTGCCTATATCGCAGATGTAAGCAGTCCTGAAAAACGCGCACAGAACTTTGGTATGATCGGTGTCGCATTCGGTTTAGGCTTTATTATCGGTCCGGTAATAGGCGGTGTTTTGGGTAAGATGGATGTGCATTATCCATTTTATGCAGCTGCTGCATTGGCTTTGCTCAATGCTGCTTATGGCTTTTTCATTTTACCTGAATCGCTATCGACAGAACACCGCAGGCCTTTTAGCTGGAAACGATCTAATCCGATAGGGACCTTGATTCAATTGAAAAAATATCCTACCGTTATTGGCTTAGCGGTGTGTTTGTTTATCGTGTATTTTGCTGGTCACGCTGTGCAAAGTGTTTGGACATTCTATACCATGCAAAAATTTAAATGGGATGAAGATGTGGTTGGCTATTCGCTAGGATTTATTGGTCTTTTAATTGCATTGGTACAGGGAGGATTAATTCGTGTGGCGATACCTAAATTAGGACAGGAACGTAGTATTTGGATAGGTTTAGTACTGTATGCCATTGGTATGTTGTTATTTGGCCTGGCCGACAAAAGCTGGATGATGTTTGCATATATGATTCCGTATGCATTGGGAGGTATTGCAGGACCTGCACTACAAGGTGTGATGACTAATGAAGTGCCTGCCAATGAACAGGGCGAATTGCAGGGAGGATTAACCAGTCTGATGAGTTTAAGCTCTATTTTTGGCCCTTGGTTCATGACCTACGTGTTTTATTATTTTACAAGTAATAAAACGGACATCTATTTACCCGAAGCGCCCTATTATATTGCATCAGTATTGATGATTATTGGAGCTTTACTGGCCATCAGAAGCTTCAATAGAACCAAAATTACCTAGGTTGCCCAGCACAGGATGAGGATGCAATTGGCTAGATGTAGTCATTTTGTAGCCGCTAATAAAGTTGTTTGTAGTCATATCGTATACCTTTAAAGTGGCATATTGGAGTTGCTAATTCTACCTTTGGTGTAAAGTTTTTCAATTTTTTTGACTAATGAGTAAGCCAATGTCTAGATTACCTTTTTTAGAAATTATAGAATGGGAAGCACATGATCCCGATCTGTTGATGTGGAAATTCCCCGACTATGATAGGGAAATAAAAAATGGTGCAAAACTAATTGTGCGGGATAGCCAGCTGGCGATGCTGATGAGTGAGGGACAGTTAGCTGGAACTTATGCGGCTGGCACACATACTTTAAGCACACAGAATATTCCCTTATTAACGCGACTGAAAGGTTGGAAATATGGCTTTGAAAGTCCGTTTAAAATAGATGTTTACTTCTTTTCTGTTAAACAATTCGTAAATCTGAAATGGGGAACACCTTCCCCGATCATATTACGTGATGCACAGTTTGGACAGGTACGTTTAAAAGCTTTTGGTACTTATAACGTGCGTATAATAGATGCCGGTAGATTTTTTAAAGAATATATAGGCAATCGTGCGCTGCTGGCTATTGGTGAGTTTGAAAAGAAATTACGTGATTTTATTGCTCCGAAGTTTGGAGAGGCCTTGGCTTTATCCAATGTAGCCATGTTAGATATTTCGCACAATCTTTCGAGCTTAAATACACGTATTCAGCCGCTCATTCAACCTTATTTTGAAGACTTTGGTGTAGAGATTACCCAGTTTACGGTAACTGCTGTGAATTTACCTGAAGAGGTAACAAGCTATTACGATAAGGTAACTGGGATGAATATGGTTACTCATTTGGAAAATTTTCAAAGGTTTAATACAGCTATTGCTACGAGTCAAGAAAATAGCCAAATAAATCATGGTGCACAACAAGGAGTTGCCATGGGGCTTTTGATGAGTGAGATGAACAAAAACCAAGTGCAGCAGCCAACCGCAACTCCAGCAACACCAACCACGGGTGGAGATGCGCTTGCAGATCGTTTACAGAAACTGAAAAGCCTTTTTGATAATGGTCTAATCGATGAATCGGAGTATAAGGCAAAAAAAGCTGATATTTTATCGAAGTGGTAGTAGAGGAGGGATGTATGGAAGAAAAGAAAACTCAATTGAGCATCGTGGAACGCTTGAAGATACGGGCACAAGAGCAGAAAAGAGCTCGTGTGGAATTGTCAGAAGCAAAGATGAACGCGCTAACCTGCCCTAATTGTGGTGCAGGTAGAGCAAAGAGCGATGGACTTACTGCTTGTGCCTATTGCGGACATGCCTTTACTTATAATACTTTAGTAGATGGTATCCATATTAAACACCGTGATAATTCGGGTTAGATATTAGATATGAGATGTTAGCTATGAGATATGAGAAGTAGCAATAGCAGTGGTACTTTCTGCTTTACGCTTTTTTTACTTTTTAATTTTTACTTTTTAATTTAAGCTGATGGCCCTTTTTTTTGGAAAAAAACCACAAGCTCATCTGGTGAATAATCAGGAAGCTACAGACTTAGTAACGCGTTTGCAGGTTTTCTTGGCAAGACTGGATGAAAAAGCACAAGGCTTATACACAGAAGCGAAGGAAAATGCGCAGGCAATAGCTGACGCAGACCCGGATCCATTTAAACGTTCGTACTATCAGTTCAAAATGGGTATCCAAGGACAGTTCCAGGCATTGTTACAAAAAGCGAACCGTACTTATCAAACACAGGTGCTACCAAAAGCAAACATGTTTGAACAAATGAAATTAACAGCCATGTATTCAGAATGGCATACCAAGTTTATGTATTTGATGGCCGATGTTTTTCAAGGAGTGCAGTTACGTGATTTGGAAAAAGAATATCGGGAAATTATGGACGACTATAACGAGACCAAGGAAAAATTTCATTGTGCACAATGTGGGGCTAAGCTGGAAATCAACCAGTTTTATTATATCTCCACTTACATTACTTGTCCGTATTGCCAAACACAAAACACTTTCCATCCAGGTACCAAAACCCGCATGTTGGAATTGATTACGCGCGACTTGGCTGAATATAGACATCGAGATTTGAAAGATACTTATAAAGGTATTCGTAAAGAACAAGGTGTAAAAGCAGCTGAGCAGGCTTTTAGGACATATATGCGGGCAGTTATTGACGAGATGAATGTTATCCAACCTGGAATGGAAGTGCAAAATGATCAATTTTATCGGCGTATTGTGGAAGAATATATTTGTCACGGGATTGGTTAACTCATATAATGTTTAATACTTAAAATCAATGAATTATGTTTAAGAAAATCTTTAAGAATTTAACAGACAATTTAACAGAGAAGGTAGTTGATAAAATGATGAATGGACAAGCTCTTCAAAATCAGGAAGCGTATGCAGAACAAATGAAGCAAGCCTATGGCCATGTAGATCCAGCTGCTTTTGATAGTCAGGTAACGGCAAAGGGCTATACAACAATAAATACGGCAAAGGAAGATCCCAACGATCCCTTGATGCAACCTGTTCACGGAATCACGCTTTATGATTATTCGGCAGGTATGGGGAAATTAGGAGAGAACGTATCGGAAGACCAAATCTGTACTGCTTTAGGTGTAGAACGGCCCATGTGGGACGAAGCAAGGAAGATTTGGGAAGCAAGAATGAAGGAAGATACGAGCTTCAATGTGGCCAATGTATACGCAAAATACTATGGAGATTATAAAAAGCATGAAAAACTAGCACCATTATCACCACTACCAGGTGCGGCTCCTAAAACAGACGTTCCGGAAGCGGAAATTACGGCTAACCTCCAGCGAATAGAAGAAGACCCGTACTTCTTTTTTGAGATGCAATCCGCCATGCAAGCGGCCTATGATAACGGAATAGATGGTGCAGAATGGTTGTTGGAGAATATTGGCGTTACGGTTTCTCAGTTCAATAGCACCGGTGCTAAATACATGAGTGATTTTGGTTTGGTTGCAAAGATGATGGATTTTCAGGATCAAAAGCAAAAAGAATACAACGAGAAGTTCGCTCAAGGTTTGGGCGGCAGTATTGCGGATGATGTGAATTTCTAAATAAATAAATGTTTTGTAGAAATGTTACACCAATTCTTGTAAAAAAGCATCTAACTCCACTTCTTTAGGTAAGTGGAGTTTTTGTTTAATGCGGTATTTGCTTACCCGGATACTTTTAGGCTCTACATGGAACATGGAGGCCATTTCTTTGGTGGATAACTTTAAATGAATGTATGCACAATATTTGAGATCTAAAGATGTGAGCTTATTGTCTGAAAGTGCTTTTAGCTTTTGGAAAAAACTAGCGTGGATTTCTTGAAATTCTTTTGTTGATTTATTCAGGGTATCTTCATGACGTAATTCCGAACGGATAATTTTAGCCACCAACCCGCTATTCTCTTCATCTGCTATAGCCTCTAATTTATCTCTTAATTGAAGAAGCAACTCGTTTTTTCGCTCGATTTGCAGCGCATCTGCCAGGGCCTCGCGTTCCATCTGCTCGTTTTTCATTTTTAATAGCTCCTGTTCAGCCTTTAACCGCCCTTGCTCTTCCTGCTCCAATCGTAGTTGCATATGCGCATGTCGTTTTGCTTCGGCTTTTTCGAGCAATAAAAAGCGTTTTTCCTTTTCTTTTATCTGTGCACTTGCTAATGCTTCTTCTTTCTCTTTTTGTAGATTGAGTTGTTGCTCAGCATGTAAACGTATCTTGTTTCGGTAACTGTAATAGAGTAAAACAAGCGAAATAAGCGCCAATAAGGCAAGGCCTGCATATAATATACTTTGAATTTTGCGACTATGCTGTTGGGCCTTGATGTTTTTCATTTCTAGCAAAATCCGTTGATTTTCATATTGGGCTTCCAATTTATGAGATTGGATGATTTGATTGTGATTAAAAAGCTTATTGTTATACATTTCTTTTTTCTTTAAAAAAGAAAGCGCTTTTTGGTATTGCCCCATCTGCTCATAGAGACGACTTAATCCTGCAGTTACCTGTGTGAGCGCATAGTACTGTGGGAATTCACCTTCGGATAAATGAATATAGGAATCTTGCAAATAAATTTCAGCCTGTTTATAATGGCCATTGCTCATGGCCAGTTCAGACAACAAACCATTCACATTGCCTCGAATGAGGTAATTTAAATCTCGATTGGCAACGGCGTGCTGAGCACATGATGCGTATTTACGAATACTGTCTTGTATGTGTTGGTGGCTCAAGTTATGATATTGAAAATAGTGGTTGGCGATATTTAAATTGGCTATTGCATAGGTGTTTTGGCCAACAGCTCCAGGATGTGCGTGAAATAGGTTGGCAGCTTGATGTAATTTCTGTAACATGCTGTCTAAGAGCTTCTGCTTCTTACTTTCCTGATAAGCCATTTCTATAGCAACAGATTGTGCTGTATAGCTGTTGCTTAGCAGATCATAGTCTTTGGCCCGAAGTGCGTAATCTACGCCCAACTGTGCATATTTAGTGCTCAGTTTTATATCGTTCCAACTGGAATACACGGTATAGAGTAAATAGTAAAGTCTGGATTTTAAATCATCTGCTTGGTTTTCTGGTAAAAGAGAAAGCGCATCTTGCGCGTTTTTTACAGCTAAATCACGTATGCCTAAATAGTTATAGTAATTGGCTAATGCTAGTTTTCCCCAAATCTGTGCAAAGCGGTTTGAAGTATTCGAACCCATTTTGGCGGCCGAATCGGCATATTTTTTTGCTAGATCAAAATCATTGTCGTATAATTTCTGTCTACTTAATTCTGCAAAAATCTGTACATGCTGAGCAAGGTTTCCGCCTTGTTGAGCAATGTTTCTAGCGTTTATGATGGTGGCTAGATTCTTTTTAAAATCTCCACTTAACCGATATTGTTTGGCCTGTTTTAATAATGAATCTATCTGCTGTTCTTTAGAAATGGCTTGTGCTTTTGGGCTAATAGGACTAAACAGTAAGCCAAAAATGAAGATAATGTATAAAATATGCTGGTAGCTCATATTTGGTAGATACGTTGCATGGCTAAGTTAAAAAAATATAGCACACTACAGAAAAATGTTTCCCTAATCCTACGGAAAAACATTATCTTGTCTAGGTTTTTCAAATTAATATCATGGATGATAGACTTCAGCAGGCTTTCGATTTATTTGACGCTTATAATAAGAACGATCCCAATACCTTCGAATGGGAAGGCATAACCTATCCGCAAGAATATTTTTTGGCTGTGAAGTTATATGATTGGGTGCTTCAGCTCAAGCCAGATGCCAATGAAGCCTTGTTGCTTGCTTCCCGGAGTCAACATATTGGAAGATGGGAAATTGCACGCGAACAGTATCCCGAAGGGAGGGAGGGCTATTTGAAATGGCGGAGAGAACTTGCCGGTTTTCATGCGGATAAAGCAACCGAAATATTGAAACAAATAGGCTATGATGATGCTATTATTCAGCATGTGAGAGACATTATACTGAAAAAGAAGATAAAAGTTGATCAAGACGTACAGACCATGGAAAATGCCTTATGCTTGGTTTTTCTGGCTTATCAATACGAAGACTTCTATCCGAAGTATACGGATAAAATTGTTACCATTTTAAAGAAGTCTTTATTAAAAATGGATGCACATGGTCATCGCTTTGCTTTAGAACTGCCCTATTCTATAGAAGGGCAGAGGTATATTCAAGAAGCATTGCAATTGATTCAATAGCAACAGCCTTTTTATTCAGTTGCTTACAATATCCTTTCCAAAAGGCATAAACGAAAGTTCTAATAACTTTAAATGTTGTTTGGCAAATGGAATACCAATGATGGTTATGGTCAGTACTACTGCCCAAAAAAGATGATTGAGCGCTGTAAAGATGCCACCACAAAAAATCCAGATCAGGTTGGCGATTAAATAAAGACAGCCCGAGCCATGTGGTGTATTAACCACGCGTTTTCCAAAGGGAAGCAGTACCATGCCGGCTAATTTAAAACACTGAATACCAAACGGTATACCAATAATAGTGATACACAATAACAAACCGCCGACGAAATACCCCAAAGCGGCTAAGAAACCACCGCAGATAAACCATATAATATTACCAATTACATTCATGCTATTTCCATAAAGAGTAAACGATGTTATGACGCTTAGCCTAATTGGATGTTACATATGCCATACACATTATACATATATGACGGCTATGATTGTAGAAGGGAATTTGTTCTGTTAGAACAAAAAGTGAACAAAATGCTTGCCGGTACCAAACCGTTAATTAAACCAAAGGATGTACTTTAGTTGCCATTACATATAGCTTTTGCATAGCCGATGCCGTTTTTTAAGATTCAAGACAGAGCCATTCACTTTCAGGAGATGAACCGAACAAACGATGCTAGCCAAACAATCGTTTTCGTTCATGGTATGTTCAGTAACCTTTCCGTCTATTATTTCAAAATTGCTCCCATATTGGCCAAGCATTTTCATGTAGTGATGTACGATTTAAAAAGCCATGGCCTATCCGATAGAGTAAGTGAGGGATATGATTTGGATCATATGGTAGACGATTTATTCGCGTTATTAGCGTATCTAAATGTGAAACGGACTCATTTGGTTGGTTATAGTTTTGGTGGATTGATTGCTTTGCACATGGCTATCAAGTATCCTGATTATGTGAAACGTTTATGTGTGATTGAAGCTCCTGACCCAGGCGATCGTAAAACGATGGACATCATTGATATTTACAGCAAAGAGTTTTTGGAACATTATATTCAGAATTTTACTGATACAACCAAAATAAAAATGGGGAAGCGGCAATTGGAGAAGAATCACCGAATGTACCAATACTTATTTCATGAAACGGGTATCAAATCTGATATGGAGAAAGAAGTCGGCTATTTTACTCATGCTCCTTTCAGACAGTTAGCGATGGATACCTTACTGTTGTATGGTCGGGATTCAAACTGTTTAACGGCTGGAACCTTTTTATACGAACAGATCAAGCAATCTTCATTACATATACTAGATGGTGATCATAACTTGCCCATTCAACAACCAGAACAGGTAGCAGTTCTATTGGATGTGTTTTTGAAACATACCTATACCGCAATATGAGTCGATTTCTATTTATAGTACCTCCCTTTATGGGGCATGTAAATCCAACGCTAAGCTTAGGTAAAGCTTTGTTGGAAAGGGGGCATGAAGTAGCATGGCAAAGTGTAGAAGAAAATTTAGGGACGATGATTCCATACGGCGGTCAGTATTTAGGTGTACGTCATAAACTGGGCGAGCAAGGTCATGACGATTATCGTAATAAAATATCTTCGAAAAATGTAAGTGGTATTGAGAGTGTGAAATTTTTATATGAGGAGGTACTTATTCCGCTTAATCGCTATATGTATCGCGATATTAAGGCCTGTGTGGCTGAATATAAGCCTGATGTAATCATTAATGATCATCAATTGTTCAGCGCGGCAATCGTTGCTGTGCAACAAGGAATAAAATATGCTACATCGGTTACTGCTCCTGCTGCCATTAAGATGCAGCAAGATCTTCCCGGGGTTTCGCAATGGGAGGATCGGCAAATCATAGATTTACAACATGAATTAAACCTCATGGTTGATCATTCGGTAGCCTGTTCTCCGGTGTTAACCCTGATTTATACTTCTCCCGAATTCTTCGGTGATTTGCAGCCAAAGGATGGATATCGTTTTGTGGGGCCTTCTATAATAAACCGGCCAACACATTATCCGTTTGATTGGGAAGCTTTTGGAAATTTAAAATATCCCAAAAAAGTACTGGTTTCTATTGGTACCACGTTTGACCATACATTTAAAAAGGAATTTTTCACTAAAGTGATAACCGCATTGGGTGGCCAAGATATGGCGGTTGTGGTGGTGTCTGATCCTGACTTGTTTGATACCTGGCCAGCCAATTTCTTCGTTTCGCCGAAAGTTCCGCAATTAACTTTGTTGCCGTTGATGGATGCCGTTATTTGTCATGGTGGGCATAATACGGTTTGCGAAAGTTTGATGAACGGAGTTCCGTTGATTATTGTACCCATTGCTTATGACCAATCGTACGTAGCGGGTAGGGTGGTGGCTACAGCATGTGGCATCCGTTTGAATTATAAACGATTTAAGGCGGATCATTTGAACGATGCCGTAAAACAAGTGTTGCTTAACGCAGCGTTTAAAAAGGCTGCTTTGGCACAAAAAGAAATATTTGAACAATGCGGAGGTGTTGCTTCCGCTGCTGATTTGCTAGAACATCATGTCTAAATTTTTATTTGTTGTACCTCCGTTTTTCGGACATATAAGTCCAACGCTCAGTGTCGGTACTAGCTTGCTTGAAAAGGGGCACGAAGTAGCGTGGGCTTCCCTGATACCCATTAAAGAAGATCAGGTTCCGCTGGGCGGTAAATTTCATTTACTACAGGGATGTTGGGAGAAACATGGTGATGAAATTCGCCAAATTTTAGACAAACAAGACTTGGGGCCTTCTTTATCTGGTGTCGAAACGTGGAAACTTGCTTTAGAGGAAACTTATATTCCTTTTTGTCGTATCATGCACGAAGAGGTTGATCTATTGATGGACAGATGGAAGCCTGATGTGGTGATCAATGACTGTATTACTTTTGTAGGAGGGATTTGCGCCTTCAAGCGCGGCATCCCTTATGTAACGACCACACCCGTGCCGCCCGACTTGGGAGTTCATGCCCTGAACAGTCCGAAAATATGGGCATGGCAACAACAATTGATGTTTGCTTTGCAAAGGAGCTTGGGCGTTGAAGAGGAGGAGCTTATTTTTCACTCTAAACGCCTGAACATGGTATTTACTTCACAACAGTTTGCTGACATAGCAGAACCGGAACCACATATGGCTTTTGTTGGCCCCGTTGCTGGCCGACCAAATCAAGTTGCTTTTGATTGGGCGCGTTTGGATAAAAGATCTGGACCAAAAATATTTGTATCGTTGGGTACACTATTGGAAGATATTCGCAAAGCTTTTTTTGAACGCTTAATAATGACCTTTAAAGATGAGCCATTAACGATTGTTGCTGCAACAAAACCAGACATTATAAGCCAATGGCCAGATAATTTTATTGTACAGGGATTTGTGCCACAAACGGCAGTGATGGAAAAAATGGATATGGTAATTTGTCATGGTGGTTTTAATACCGTAAACGATGCTATTTTGAACGAACTGCCATTATTGGTTACACCCATTGCTTACGATCATTTTCATACGGCTCATCTGGTGGAAAAGGCAGGATGCGGAAAGAAAATCAGGTATAAACGCATGCGGTTAACAGATTTAAAAGAAACTGTTTGGGAGCTGATTCAGGACCCAATGTACAAAGCAAAAGCTAAGGCCGTAAAAGAGTCTTTTTTGAGCGCTGGTAACAATGCAAAAGCAGTTGCACTTTTAGAGGAAATAGCTATTACTTGTAAAGAAACGCATCCATGTTGAGTAAAAATAGAAATCTCTTTTTCTTGGAACGAACGCTGGTTGGAGATGGTACACAGCCTTTCAACGGTGTCTTTGCCTTCCGGATGCAAGGTGTGGTGGAGCAAAATACGTGGGTAGATGCCCTGAACCGATTGCAACATAAATTTCCTCAACTCCAAATGGCAATAGGCGATCTATATACCACAAAGCCTTACTTTTTTGTGCCGCCTGTTGTGAAACCTATCAATATCTGTTTTAAACGCAGAGATCAGACAGATGCATGGCAAGTGGAGGCGCTTAAGGGCTTAGCATATCCATTTGATGTAGAGCAGGGTACATTAATTCGTTTTGTTTGCCTGGTTGACGATGAAAAAACGGACATCATTTTGACCTTTCACCATGCCATATGCGATGGTGGTGGTGGTATATTGCTCATTCGGTACTTATTGCAGTTATTAGACGATCCAAATGTTGATATTGGTGTTTCTGATACATTATTGAATTTGTCTGATATTATCCCGCAGACGGTGCTCAACAATAAAAGGATTCGATTAAAAACGGCTTTCGTTGCCGCCACATTGAAAACGGCATTGTCGCTTTTTTCGCGGTTTGGCTTCAATCGTAAAGGACCTATCTATAAAAGAGAACGCGATTATTTGCTTCATAATAAGTTAGATCAATCAACTACTATGAAATGGATAAGGATGTGTAGAGATGCATCGGTTACAGTGAATACAGCAGTTGGTTTGCTCTTATTAGAGGCATTCAAAACAGTACTTGGTAAGCAAACGAAAAATAAAGTCACCTGCCCGGTTGACATTAGAAAATTCGCGCCTGAGATAGCTGCAGATCGCCTGTTCTCTTTTGGTTTAATGCTCACATTAACAGAGCCAAAAGACGCTCCCTTTTGGATGAAAGCAGCAACGCTTCAAAGAAAAGTAGATAAACAGATAAAAGGCTTGCACCCTTATGAGTTTTTAATGACTTTTGAAAAGCTACACAACCGTTTACCGCAAATGCTTCAACTATTAACTTATGGCAAAGTAAATAATGATCTCATGTTCTCTAATATGGGTAATCTACCACTAAACAATACTTATCAGCATTTCCAACTGGAAACCATTTTCAGTCCCATGGTTATCGGGCCATTTGCAAATCCATCTACGGTCATTTGCTCGACGTTTAATAAGCAATTGGATATAGCCTTTGTATCGAACCATGACTTTTTACCGAAGGAAGATGCGCGGCAAATTTTGAAATATGTGGTCGATTCGATGACGAATATGACATCTTAATAAATGGAATGATGCAAAAGAAAGTTCTTTCAGTGGGCGAGCGGATCATGTATGTGCAACAAGCACAAACAGTTAATTGTCTTTTTCCGGTGAGCATTACGGGTGATATCCAACCGTCACAAGTAAAAAAAGCTTTGACATACATACAACGAAAGCATCCTTTACTGCGTGCCATTGTGGAAGAAAATGACGGAATTCCCACATTTGTCGTCCAAGCCGAACCGGCGCCTATTCCGATTATAGCATATGAGCGTAGAAGTGATGTGTATTGGGAAGAGATCAGTGCACAGCATTGGCATCAACACATGGATGTGCAAAAGGGACCACTCATGCAATTGGTATGGATTCGGGGAGAGCAGAAAATGGAATTTATACTGATATGTCCACATTGCATTGCTGACGGCGTCAGTATGACAACCTTGATGCGTGAATTTTTGCAATTGCTGGATAATGCTGATATAGCGACGCAAGAATTGCCACAACAACTGATAACAGCGATTGATTTACCGAAACGTCTAACACGCATAAAGCGTCTGTCCTTTGCTATAAAGGGAGGGATAGGACGAACTGTTGCACATGCATTATTACCGAAAAAGCGGGATGAGCATAAATTGATTGACCGGAAAGCTGCATATATGTTGCATAATCGCTTGGATGAAGATGCTATGAACGAAATACGTCATTATTGTAAATTACATGGGATTTCGTTATATGCATGGGTAGCAGCTGTTTTTTTGAAGACTTTCCGTATTACTTTTCCGAAGAAGGCGAAAGGTAAATTAATTTGTCCGGTGGATATAAGAAGATTTGTGCCCGCTATAAAGCACGACCAATTATTTGCTTTTGCACCTATTATGGACCTGAAAATGGCTCAGAAGGAGCAAACCACCTTGGACTTGGCTCGGCAAATAAAAGGGCAGATATCGATGGGTTTAAAAAAGATGGACATTGCTGGTGTGCTTCATATGAATGAGCACTTTCAGTCGGTCGTGCCAAAACTGCTAAATCATTTAATGACAACGGAGGGGAGCCATGATTTTACATGCTCGAATATGGGTAAATTAGCTATTCCCGATCAATTCCGTTCGTTTACGGTTGATGCGATATACAGTCCATCTGTCGTATTCCCTTGGCGTAACCCCCATACGCTGGTGATGAGTAGTTATAACCATGTACTGGATTTCACCTTCATGTCGAATGAGCAGGTATTGCCTTTGGAGCAAGCTAGAGAATTTATGAATCAATCGCTTCAGGCACTCGTAATCCAATAGATGAATAAGTGTGATCTAATACAGAATAAGCAGCAGATAAGGGCATATATACGAAAAAAAATATGCTGGTATGTTTTACCTAACCTAGTATTCAATAGCATTATTCCCTATTTTAGTTTTGAGAATCCTACGGCAGTCCATTTATTTAAGGGTGAATATTGCTTTGCCCGTTTTATATTACCTATGGCATTGTTTATTCCTTTTGCCATTACGGTTGACTTTGCTAAAAAAATAACAACCTATGTGTCTGCACTTGATACCGGTACGGTCTGGAATCAAACTGGTATCCAAATGGGGCGTTTGTTAAAGATAGGTATCTTCAATGGAATCATAACGGCCATGGCCATGTCGCTATTATTGTTGATCATCTGGTGGTCGGCTCCGATAGGTTATACATTCTCGGGTTTCATGTTAGCACTAGTCAATGGAGTGTTTGCAAGCTTATTGGCGGTGTATTTTACATGGTGGACGATTGGGTATATTAATAAACAACAGATTGTTGAATAGTTTATGTATATTGCGTATTAAAACAGTTGTTTATATCATGATGCAGAAGTACACATGCTTATGTTGGTTGATCGGTTTATGTACATTTTTTGTTTGGAGTCGATGTGCCTCGCCAAGTCATAAAGCTGAAAATCAACAACCCAATGTCGTAAAAGTAGATACCATTGCGTTGCCCGCTAAAGTTCAGACTTTAAATGAAGGGCTAGGACAAGTCTTTTATATAGATACTGCCAGCACATTAACAGATACCATGGTGAACGGTCACAGTCACATGAAAGTGAATGGCGATGTTTTTTTTGATTTAAAAGGATCCTCTTTTCCCGTACAATTATATACTTCGCTCATGCAGATTACCGTGTTGAAACCTGCTGCTTTTCGGGTGAGTGCTTACGACATAGACCAAGGACAATCCGTTGAATCGTTATCTGGTGAAATTAGGATTGCAAAGAATTATACTTCGCCATTTCCAGAGCCAGATACACTTCGTGAGAATAATTTGTATATGATCAACTGTAGCATTGATTTGTCTGAGAAAGAAAAACTTGATGATAATCAATTGGCTACGTGGTGGAATCAGGTTAAAGAAAGTGAAGCCAAAAAATAAAATCCACTATAAAATCTTGTAATAATCGTTATTTTTCCATTACTTTTTACTTTTCATATCGCTGTAATTGCCTGTGCAAAAACCAACGTATTACCGTCGGGGTCGTCTACAGCAAAGTCACGCAAGCCATAAGGCCGATTGTCAATGGGAGCGGAAATGGTCGCACCCTTTGACCGCAGGTCTTCATAATAAGTATCTATTTCCTCACAATCAATGCATACATGACCCGAGCCAGGCTCCTTTTTGTGCCCTGGATTTAATGAACTGCTTAAATGTAACAGGATGTCTCCATATCGTAAGCCAATGTACTCTCCATATCTGAAATCGGTTGAGAAACCCAGAATGTCGGTATAATAGGGGAGCGATTGATTTAAATCTTTTACATGGATGACAGACGCGATAGCCAGTGCTTTCATAAAGGACGATATTAAAGGGTGAACAATCGTATTTCTATTAAAACATCTTTTCCTTTCTTTTGTTGACCATACACACGAAAAATTCGAAATACGTCCAATCTACTATCCATTAGTTTGCATATAGATGAAGATCCTTTGGAAATACCTAAAGCCTCAAAAGAAAATGGTTTTTTTGTCTCTTTTTTTGGCGGCTTTAGCACAATTATTGAATCTCATTGATCCAGTTATTTTTGGCAAAATCATTGATCAGTACGGCAATCATCTTCTGGCAGTTCCCACTCCTCAACTGATTAGGGGTGCGCTGTATTGGTTGCTGTTAGCCTTAGCAGTTGCCATTGCTGCAAAATTATTTAAATCGCTGCAAGACTATGTGATGCGCAAGACGGTCGCTACTTTTGGTATGCATATTTTTAATGATGGATTGAAACAAACCTTACGACTTTCCTTCCAAGAATTTGAAGAGAGCAAAAGTGGCGTTACGTTATCGGTATTACAAAAAGTTAAAACAGATGCAGAACGGTTTATCAATGCGTTCATCAATGTACTGTTTTCATCTTTGGTAGGTGTTTGTTTTTTGCTCTGGTATAGCTTGACCAAAAATTGGCTTTTAATTCCTGTTTTCTTAGTTGGAGTTGTTTTTTTAGGGGCACTAACCGGCTTGTTATCTAGGAAAATCAAGACCATTCAGCGTTCCATTAACCGGCAAACGGATAAACAGGCTGGAGTAATTACTGAAAGCTTACGAAACATTGAACTTGTAAAGAGTTTGGGATTAACCTTTGCAGAAATTAGGCGTTTACGGGAGCAGACATCCAAAATTTTTAAGTTGGAGATGCTAAAGGCTAAAAGGGTCAGCTCACTTTCTTTTTTACAAGGGAATATGTTGAATCTACTGAAACAGTCTGTACTTTTTATTTTGTTATGGCTAATTTTTCATCAGGTATTGAGCACGGGCGAGCTGATTGCTATGCAGTTTATTTCGACGGCCATTTTTCTACCCTTGCAGGATTTAGGTAATTTGATTTTGCTTTATCGGGAAGCAGATGCATCTCTCAACAATTTTGATCTATTGATGGCCAAACCGATCGAAAGAAGGCCAGTTAATCCCATTGAGATTGGCGATTTACATCATCTTCGCTTTGAGGACGTCGTTTTTAGACATAAAACTGCTCACTATAACGCCATTGATCATATTTCTTTTTCTATTAGTAACGGACAAACCATTGCTTTCGTTGGTCCGTCGGGTTCGGGAAAATCTACGCTAGTCAAACTATTAGTTGGTTTATATACACCTATAGCGGGAGATATTTACTTTAATGATGTGGAATCAACTGAAATCCGCTTTAATCCATTGCGTAGGCAAATTGGTTTTGTTACGCAAGATACCCAATTATATTCGGGTACAATTCGAGATAATCTTCGATTTGTAAAACCTGACGTTACAGACAATGAAATAATAGAAGCATTGAAAAAGGCTTCAGCATTGCAGCTAATCAACCGAACAGAGCGGGGCATTTATACGCTGTTAGGCGAAAATGGCATGAAACTTTCTGGTGGCGAGAAACAACGCTTGTCGATCGCACGGGCCTTGCTACGAAAGCCGCAATTACTCATTTTTGATGAAGCGACTTCGGCCTTAGATTCTTTAACCGAAGACGAGATTACCAAAACCGTTCGTGATATCTCGAACAATAGGGAGCAAATGACAATATTGATTGCACACCGATTGTCTACCATTATGCACGCAGATGTGATCTACGTACTTGAAAAAGGCCGGATAACCGAATCGGGTAGTCATCAACAGCTAATCGATCTAAAAGGCCTTTATTATGCTATGTGGCGGCAGCAAATAGGCGAGCGGAGGTAAGCTTTCCGCTTTATGGCTTTCCGCTTTCCGCTTTATAGCTTTTCGCTCTCGTCCCTTCAATATTTGGTAATAAGCCTGTTATAATACCGATTAATGGTAAGTAGGCACAAATATCGAACACATGCTCGATGCTGGTATAATCGGCCAGTTTGCCTAAAATTGCCGACCCCAGTCCGCCCATTCCAAAAGCAAATCCAAAGAATAAGCCTGCAATCATACCCACTTTACCGGGAACCAGATCCGTTGCATAAACCAGAATGGCTGAAAATGCGGATGATAATATCATGCCAATAATAACCGCCAATGCACCCGTCCAAAATAAGTTGGCATGCGGTAATAATAGCGAAAAAGGTGCTACACCCAAGATAGATACCCAGATGATATGCTTGCGTCCGAAACGATCACCCAATGGACCACCGATCATCGTACCGGCTGCTACAGCTCCCATGAAGGCAAATAGGTAAAATTGCGATTCTTGCACAGTAACATGAAACTTATCAATCAGGTAAAAAGTAAAATAACTGGTCATGCTGGCCATGTAGAAATACTTAGAAAAGATAAGAACTAATAAAATACCCAATGAGAACAAAATACGGCGCCTAGGCAGTACGATATCACTGCTTTTCCGCTGTTTCTTTTTAAGAAAGTCTTTTAAATATAAGTGATTGCCATACCATTTTCCTACGCGAATAAGGACGATAATAGCCAAAATGGCTGCCAGGGCAAACCAGCTGATATAATGCTGTCCGTGTGGGATGACGATTAAAGCTGCTAAGAGTGGTCCTATAGCACTACCGGCATTGCCACCTAATTGAAAGACCGATTGGGCAAATCCTTTCTTGCCACCAGATGCCATGTGTGCTACACGCGATGATTCGGGGTGGAATACCGATGAGCCCAAACCGATAAAGCTTACGGAAACCAATAAGATGGGAAATGAGCTTGCAAATGATAACATAATCAAGCCAAACAGGGTACAGGTCATGCCAATGGCTAATGAGTAGGGGCGTGGCGTGCGATCAGTATAAAATCCAACAAATGGCTGTAGAAGAGAGGCGGTCAGCTGAAATGTAAAGGTAATCAAACCAATTTGGCTAAAAGATAACTGAAAATTCGTTTTGATCATAGGGTATACTGCAGGTATGACCGATTGGATCATATCATTCAGCATGTGGGAAAAACTAATGGTGAATAAAATAGAGTAAATAGTACTTTGTACCATTACTTTCGAGGGAGATGTGGTTTCGAGTGACATACCTAGTGTTCTTTAATCGCTATGTAAGAAGCACAAATTTAGAAAGTGCTTTCGATACAGTATATGAACTTTGTGTAAAAATATGGTACTTTTAGGAGTGGTCTGCCCGGTAGTGTGCTGGACTAAATCCCGTATGGCGCTTAAAAAAGCGCCCGAAATAAGCAGGGTCACTAAAACCAAGTTGAAAGGCTATTTGCTTCATGTTAAGGCCAGTAGTCAATAAAAGCATTTTGGCTTCAGACAGTAGCTTATCCTCAATCAGCTCATGCATACTCCGTTTCGTTAATTGATGCAGTATATGATTGATTGTTTTGGCATGTATACCGATTTCTTGGGTATAAAAGCTCGTACCATGCTCCTGATGATAATGGTCATTCAGTAGTTTTCTGAATTTTAAAAGTAGGTGGCGGTCACGGGCAAGTGATAGCTGTTTTTCTTGATGCAATAAGGTGTAGTTTTCATTTATCAAAAGCAGCAATGCACTTAAAAGATGAAAAACGACATCGCGTACGGTACCTTTCTTAGATAACAGCGCATCCAGACTGGAAAATATACTGCTTACATCGTGATGGATCGGAGCAGTGAGGTCTATATAAGGTGTGAGACCAAAAGGGTCAAAAAGTCCTTTTCCTTCTTCCTCGGGATGGAGCGCAAAGAAATGCTGTATAAAATGTTCGCCGATAAGGATTACGCGACCGGTACGTTCAAAATCCGGAATTTGGTGTACATGCCCCTTTTGCAATAGGTAAATCCGGTTGGGTATAATGGGATAAGGCTTAAAATTGATGTAATGATTGCCATGACCCTCGATGACCCAAATCAATTCATAATGATCGTGCCGATGGGGTATTGCCGAAAGTTGATCGTATCTATTACGTAAGGGCGTTATTTTGAGATAAGCCGTATTAAGTAATTCCTGTACCGGTAAACTTTTTAGTTTTGCCATCGTATTTTATCTGAAAAGGAGAGGCTAAAGTATTATTTTTTTCTTATTTTTGTAATGGTTTTACCAGCCCTCACTGCCCAACCTTACACCTTCATCTTTTCGGTAAAAAAACGCCCCATTTAAATAAGTTCAAGTCCATGTGAAATCCACATCAAGTCCACCTTTTATCCACGTCAAATCCACCTATCCTTTTATTGCCATCCTCCTGCTCCTTTATGTTTCCTGCTTTTCTTTAGTACGTACCCCGCGTGGGTATAGGTCGGATGGGCTTTGGATGTGATATCAATAGGCATTAGATTCTAACTATATCCTTTTTCGATAATTATTATTTAGAATGAATATAAACTATTAAGATTAATCCCTATATTTGATGCTATCAGTAAGCAAACTATGATTGTTAAAAGTAAAATAGAGGGATTGCACGATTGGTTGTTCATTGAAGATATCCCAGACACCTGCTTACCCAACAGTCCGTTACATGAAAAAAGAACAACCATTGAGCGTTTTCCGATTCATATGGCTAATTATCAGCTCTCTACTGGTGGTATGTTCATTCTATATTCTGAAATGAGTTTTAAGGGCCCCGTAAGAATACATACTGAAGTTGAGGGAGAGACGGTTACCAGCCAGTTTGTATTTTATAAACAGGCTGGCAATAACAAAAAAATAAAAAGTGCATTTCATGGGCGAGGTCGCCATAATGTACGGTATATTCCTTCTTTCGTGGAAGACTATGAATTACAATCAGGTGCAGAATATGACTATTTTTTGGTGGTACTCTCAAAAGACTTTTATTTTAAGTTGATTGCACCGGAGTCTATTTTACACGAAGACTTTGTCCAAAAAATCAATCAGGGCGAGTTTACCTCTTTTGCACATGATGACATGTTCGTTACACATGAAATGTTGCGTGTAATTGGTGAGTTACGTGATAATAAGCGAACCGGTGAACTTCGCAGGATCCATACAGAATCCAAGATTTCCGAATTGCTGGTATACCAATTGGAGCAGTTGAATGATCCGGTATTGGAAGACAAAGAGCCCTTGCTGAGTGATGATATTGAACGTATATTAAAAGCTCGGGCGATTTTAGACGAGCGTTATGCCCAGGCACCCACGCAACGCACACTGGCTGAAGAAGTTGGTATGAGCGAGTCAAAACTTCGGCAATCTTTCAAGGCTTACTTTTCTGTTACCATTTACGATTATTTAACAAGAATCCGTATGGAAAAAGCACGGTCACTTTTGCTGGATGAGGGGCGTAGTATTGCAGAAACCGCAGCAGCAACAGGCTACAATCACCAACAGAATTTCAGTGTAGCATTTAAGAAGTACTTTGGGATAGCGCCGAGTGATATTAAATAGCCCATTTACTTTTTAGCTCTTGCTTCGGCATATCAGATGGATAAGAGGGCAAAAAAGAATTAAAAGTATGCGCATCGAGAGCAAGCGTACGAGGGATGACGAAAGGTTTGAGCGTCTTGGCATGGGTGATGACCTCTACTTCTGTGTTGAAAATAGCATAGATATGGGCTGGTGTGATGACTTCTGTTGGTGTGCCTTCTAACCACTTTCTACCGCTTTTGAGCATCAGAATCCGATCGGCATACTGTGCCGCTAGATTGATATCGTGCAGTACCGTGATAACCATGAAGCCTTTTTTGCTGAAAGCTTTCGCAATAGCCATGGTTTGTTGTTGGTATTGAGGGTCCAGGGCGGCCACAGGTTCGTCCATCAGCAATAAGCTTTCGGGTTGGTCCCATACCTGGCAAAGTGCCCGCGCATATTGTACGCGTTGTTGTTCGCCTCCAGATAGCGATAAGTATACACGGTCTTGTAAATGACGGATGCCACAGCTATCCATGGCTTCTTCCAAAACTTGTAAATCATTGGAAGTGGGATGTTGTTGATAGTGCGGATATCGTCCCATGAGCAAAATCTCCTTTACTGAAAAAGCTAAATTGACCGAATTGGATTGCTGTAAAATGCTTCTTCGTTTGGCTAATTCTTTTAACGTATAATCGTGTATATCCTTTTGAAAGAGATTAACCGTGCCACTGCATGCTCGCTGCTCTCCACTGAGCAGGCGCATGAGCGTAGATTTTCCAGCGCCATTCGCTCCTAATATCACCAATAGTTCACCCGGGCGAATCTGAAAACTAATATCTCTCAATAAATGATGGTGACCCACTTGGAAATGTAATGCAGTTGCTGTAAGCATAAACAATATTAATGAAATAATTTATTTTTTTCTTTGATGAGAATATATAAGAAAACCGGCGTGCCCAATAAGGCGGTAATGACGCCGATGGGCAGTTCTATGGGAGCAATGAGTGTACGTGCTATTAAGTCGGCCACCGTAAGGGAAAGCGCTCCTAATAATGCGGAGGCGGGTAATACAAATTTATGATTAACACCACCCATCAACCGAACGGTATGAGGCACCAATAAACCCACAAAACCAATAATGCCCGATACCGCTACAGAGGCACCTACAGCCATGGTAGCCAATATGACGACTTGTTTTTTGGTGCGTGCAGGATTTAATCCCAACATATGCGCTTGCGATTCGCCCAAAGCGAAACCGTTGAGCGGTTTGGCCAATAAAGGAAGTATGACAACGGGTATCAGGATGAACGGTGTTGTGCAGATAACCGTTTGCCAAGTAGCCCCGCCTAAGCTGCCTAGCATCCAAAAGGTAATGGTTCGTAATTGCTGTTCATCAGATAAGTAAGTAAGCAAGCCAGTTAAGGCCCCAGCTAAGGCGTTAATGGCAATGCCGGCTAATAACATGGTGGCTACATTCGGTTTTCCATTGATTTTGGAAACATGGTATACGATAAATGCCACAATACCAGCACCTACAAAAGCACCAGATGCCAATAGATAATACCCTAATAAGTTGCTTAAGCCAGCCAAAAGGCCTACTTCCAGGGTAATGATCAATGCCGCTAGGAGCGATGCTCCTGCAGAAATGCCAATGAGACCCGGCTCGGCAAGCGGGTTGCGGAATATGCCTTGGATAGCGGCACCTGAAACGCCCAAGGCTGCGCCGACCAACATACCCAACAATACACGGGGCAAGCGTACAATATGTATGACACCTGCCAATGTAGGGTCAGGGTGAACGGTGCTGATGCCGAGGTATTTTCCCATCGCATACAACACTTCTTTGAACGGTATGGGCATGGCTCCAAATGCCAAGGAACATAAAAAAGAGAGCAATAAGCCGACGCTTAATAATATATATATCCCGTTTATCTTCATAAATCATTTTTGGAGTTTCTCATGCAGCGCCAACATGGCTTCGGGTAAACGGACACTAAAATTGATTAATAGTTGACCGTCCATAGCAATAATTTTTCGATTTTTACCTGCCTTGGTTAATCGAACTCCGGGCATTTGTAAGATCGATTCCATGCCGCCTAAACTGCTGAGTCCGAAATCAAAGAACAAAAGTACATCCGGGTTAGCCTTCACCACGGCTTCCGTGGTGTAAGGTTTAAAATCGCTAAATTCTGTAATGGCGTTTTTGCCACCAGCCAATCGGATGATGGCATCCAAACTGCTCCCTTTACCCGCAACACTCATCGTACCGGTGCCCCGAGCATAAATAAAAAGTACTTTATTGACGGGAGTTTTATCCGCTTTTATTTGCATCTCAGCAGCATGAATTTTAGTAGCAGTCGTTTTCACTAATGCTTTTCCCTTTTCGCTCAAACCAAGGGCATTCGCCACCGACTGGATGAAAGATAAAGCCCCAGCGGTACTATATTGTTGCTTGATATTCACTAAACGAATCCCCGATGCTTTTAATTGATATTGGATTTCCTTACTGATATCGCCTTCAGGTGCCAAAATCAAATCGGGCTTAAAAGATAGAAGTCCTTCGATAGACATGGATCGATTACGGCTTACCTTGGGTAATTGCTTTATATAGAGCGGGTAGGTACTTGTTACATCGGTAGCAACAATGTTTCCCCCCAGACCAAGCGCAGCAACGGTTTCTGTTAAGGCGCCACTGAGTGTAATAATTCGTTTTGGAACCGCCTGTACCGCTGAAACAAACAGGATAAAACATATCCCTATACAACAAAATCGCTTACACATAGCTAAAAATCTTTTTGCAAAACAACAGTTATTTAGAATAATTCCAAAATCAATAAGTGCTTAAATTCGCTTTGAAGGCACTTTTGGCGAAATTCATACAAAATATAGCATTTCGCATACAACCTTTTTGTGAGAATATATCAACATTTGCATCACTGTTATTTAGAATAATTAAAAATAGTAAGTCAAAGCGAATGCTCAAAATTTATACGCTGATGTGTTGTTTTATTCCCGTCATCCTATCCGGTCAAATCAAAGGTTATATGGAAGGTGTTGTTCGCGATACGCAAGGGAAAGCGATTGCAGGTGCCAATATCTACTTAAATCCGGATAATTATTTTGTTAAATCTAATGATGATGGAACATTTAAAATCAATGTGTTATATAATGGTAAATATACCATTACGGTCAGTTGCACGGGATACCAGCGGTATGAGCAAGTGGTAAACATTACAGCTATTCAGGTACCGCCATTGACCATCAACCTGAAAGAAACGCAAGAACTATTAAATGAAGTGACGGTCAACGATCGCTTAGATAAGCCGGACGATTTAATACAAGTAGCACGTACAGCCATGCCGGTTAAGGTGATTACGCGTCAGGAAATAGAATTAATGGGCAGTAGGCGCTTGGATGAAGTGTTGAAGGAGCAAACCGGCATCGCCATCGTGAATAATATTGCTGAAGGAAACCGCTCGGTTGGCGTACAGATGCAAGGTTTTTCTTCGGCGTATGTCATGATTCTCATTGATGGCCAACCCATGGTGGGCCGGAATGGCGGTAGCTTCGACCTATCTCGTATTTCGGTAACGAATATAGAGCGTATTGAAATTATTAAAGGTGCAGCTTCCTGCCTATTCGGTAGTGAGGCAATGGGCGGGGCAATCAACGTTATTACACGTCACGGTGTTTTACAGCCGCAAGGGGCGGCAAGCATCCGTTATGGCTCCTTAAATATCGTAGATGCCACGTTAGAAGGTGAGCTACCTTTTGCATCTAAGCGGGGCGAAGCGAACTTATCGGCAAATTATTACCGTACAGATGGTTTTAACGTCAATACCCGCTACCAAACCAGCGGAACAACGGTTCCCCCATCAGACAATTACACACTACAAGGGCGTAGTCGTTATCGGATCAGCAAAAACTCAACAATGGGCATCAGTGGCCGTTACGCCTTACGAAAATCGTTGATGAGCAGGGGCTACCTGGTCGATGCTTATACAGATGATATGAAAGAAACGGATATCAATGCCTCTACCTATCTGAATAGTACCTATCAAAACGGTGTACAGGCGCTTACTCGTTTTTATTTTACCCATTACGGTTGGGACGACCAAATTCGGTGGGAAACAAGTAGACGGGAGGAACAGAATAACTTTCGGCAAAGCATTTATCGTGGCGAGCAACAATTTGCCTATAAACCCCAGAACGATTTATCCTTTACCGGTGGTATCGGAGGTGCGATAGAAACCATGGACGATCCCTCTTTTGGTGCTATTCCGGCGATGAAGAATGTTTTTATTTATGCGCAGGGCGAGTGGCAGCTATCATCAACCTGGCAGGTATTGGGAGGGGGGCGTTACGATTACCATGCACAATATGGTGGGCGCTTCAACCCGAATATCGGGTTCAGTTTTAGCCCAATAAGTTACTTTACTTTAAAGGGCGCTGTAGGTGCTGGTTTTAAAACACCCGATTTCCGTCAACGTTTTCAAGTATTTACCAATCCACTAGTGGGGTATACCGTTCTGGGTGCCGATATTGCACGAGAGCGGTTGGTGCAGATGCAGCAAGCGGGTGAAATCAGTGAACTGCGGAGCTATACCCTGAACAAATTGCAACAAGATGGTCTACAGGCAGAAAAGAGCAATACCTTTAACCTAACCGCCTTGATCCAGCCATCGGCCAGATGGCAGGTAGAGCTGAGTGCTTTTTATCATCATATCAAAAACCAAATAGGCAGTTTTCAGGTGGCTACGGCTATTGATGGACAAATGATTTACTCCTATCTCAATTTACCTCAAGTGAACAATAAGGGGTTAGAGGCATCTATATCGTATCAGCCATTACCCAATCTGGACATTTCCATGGGTTATCAGTACTTGATTTCGAAAGATGAAAGTGTTCAAGATAGCATTCAAGCAGGACATTGGCCTTACTACGATTTGCGAAATCCGGCCACGGGTGAAACGTATATTTCAAAAGCGTCCGACTATTGGGGCATTGAAAATCGCTCCCGATACATGGCTAACCTGCGTATTTTTTATCGTTACCAACCTTGGGATTTAGGACTGACTTTTCGGATCAACTATCGCGGTAAATATCCCTTCGAAGAAAGCAATGGCAATTATTACATTGATCGGTACGATACGTTTGTAAATGGGTTTTTCTTGCTGAATGCATCCATAGAGAAAAAATTAATGAACAGGCATTTGGCTTTGCAGCTAACAGCCGAAAATATAGCGGATTATACCGATTACCATATGCCCGGACAGTTAGGCCGCGTGATATTGGCTGGGGTAACGTACCGATTTTTTAAATGAGTTTCAAGTTATCTCACAACTGGCAACTCGCAACACACAACTAAGTAATATGAAAACAAAAAAATGGAGATGTAACTGGATGAAATACCTCAACTGGCTCTTGGATGCCGATAGGCGATTGTTCATGTTGCTTGTAATGGGCTACCTATTGGTTGCTTGCAGTAAAAAGGATGCGGATGTTGCGCCCGACTATGAAGATGGTAAAAGTACGGTAGTATATGATCTGGCTGGCGATACGGATGCCTCGGTAGGCGACGGGGTAGATGGGAAGACCAAACGCGATTTTAAAACTTTTCTGTTCCGTTTTAAGGATAAAAAGCAGATCTGGTTAAATAATGCCGCCGACTCAGCCAAGTGCATGAAGACGCTGGATTGGGATATTGCCTTCACCTACATCTACAATTCTATTGTCTATGTGAATAATGGTGCTGTTAGTGAGAGTCCCGGCTTTGGTGGACCGGGAAAAGCAGCTATTATCTTGGCAACCAAAAACGTAAATGGTCAAGTTGCAGACATGCGCTATGATGAGATTGAAACTGTTCCGGATGACGCCGACTTTGAACATACACAAGGTTTTGTAGGTTGGCAAGGTTGGCCACAGCCCGGTAATTTTGGTTGGTACAATTACAGCATGACCACCCATTTGGCCAGACCTATTGTAAACAGGGCTTTTATTTTGCGCACGGCCGAGGGTAAGTATGCCAAATTAGAATTGTTGAACGTCTATAAAGGCAATCCGCCCACCGTAACCGACCTCTTTTGGCCCGCACCTTACCTGACTTTTCGCTATTTCGTACAAGAAGACGGAAGTAAAAATTTAAAAACCAATGAATAATATGAAGTTTAATTACCAGCAATTTTTGAGAACAAATAGGGTACCGGGGTTGGCGATAGTACTTTTCTTGTTATTGGTTTCCTGTTCAAAAGATAACGATACACAGCCGGAAGAACCTTTGCCCGAATTACCTGCAGTAACCGTAACCGCTAGTGGGGAATACTTGGTGGAAAATTTAGCGGGCGATTTGACAAAAACCATGGAAGGACAGGATGGAACGGGAGATGGTGGATTCCAAACCGTGTATTATAGTTTGGAGGATGGTCGAGCTATTCCGAAGGAGTATGCGAATACCGACAAGTGGGATATTGCCTTTGCGGGAATCTATAATAGCAGCATTTGGGCAAACCACGGTGAAGTGCAGTTCCAGGATGGAACCAAGGGGCCAGGTTATGGAAGTCCGGCAAGGGGTGGTTTATTTTTAGTAGTGGATGGGTCGGTTGATGAGCAATACTATGATTCTGAGAAGCATCAACCCAATAAGTTGCCCATCCCTTTTTCTTATCTGGATGAAGCTTACGACAAAGTCGCAGAGGTTACCAGCGATATGGAAAGTCAATTGGTCTCGGCAGGTACGCTCTCGCTCGATCACTTCTTAGGCAGCGGCGATGGCTATGCCTTCTATGATTTCTATGGTACCATGTATCCGGGTAATGAGAAAAAAACACACGTGGTATACAACTTGGCTCGACCCATTATTGTCAAAACAGCCAAAGGCAATTGGGCAAAAGTCATCATCTATAGCTTTTATAAAGACAAACCGGTAGACCCCGATCGAGATAATACAGCACCTTATTTAACATTTAAATACACCATTCTGAAGGATGGGAGTAAAGATTTCAGCATCATAGAAAAATAATAAACATTTAAACAACAACTAGATGAGAAAATATCAGTACGCTTTAGTAATTGCCTTGATGGCTTTATTTGTTGCCTGTTCAAAAGACAATGATCCACGGATTGAACCCGAACCGGAAGAGGAAGGTTTTTTAGAAGGCACCAATTGGGTGCCCGCACGGGCCAAGAAAGTTTCAGAGTACATTTATTTGGATGAAAAGTACAACGTGGTCTATGTCGTTAATTTACCTACACCTGATGTGGGGAATGCGGTGAGTGATGGGCACCGTCCACTCGGGTTTAATTTTGACACCAAGTCGGCCATTTTGGGCGATCGCAATGACGAAACCGATAATACCCGCTTTACTTGGGAATCGACCAAAGATTGGCATTTCTATGTAGATGGCATTTATGACTCCTCGTTCCATTCAGACGCTGATTCGGAAGAAGGGGAAGAAGGAAAAGGGAAGGTAGAAGTGGTCATGACGCCTTTTGACGAGCTGGATCAGGTACCGGCCGATCTGGATTTTGTACACAACGCCAACCACCTTGGATTAAGTGAGCCGAATACATCTTGGGGTTATTATTACTTCAATAACCACGAGCTGAAACCCTATAAAGACCGCACCATGCTTTTCTTGTTAAAAGATGGCCGCTATGTAAAAATGCAGGTGGTGAACTTGTATAAAGATAATCCGGACGAAGCCCCTTCATGGAGAGACGAGCAAACCAAGAGTTTGGCTCCTTTCTTAAATCTAAGGTATTATATCCAGCAGACAGCGGGTGCTACCGATTTAAAGACACGATAAAGTATTAAGCAAGGCGCCTCATGCTTAACACCCAGACTTTGCATAAGTCGAATACCGAAGAGTCAGGACAAAAATCGGATGGAAAAAGAAAATTGTCCTGACTAGACGGCTGTTGAAGAACATCGGACACGTTCTTCGGCGATCAGTTATTCATCTTTCTAAAAAACAAAAAAATGAAAAAAAGCAACATGTTGGGTTATTTCAACCCGATCACTACCCCCGAAGGAGCGCACAAAGCTACTAAGAAAAAATGGAATGCCATGGTTTTTGTATGGGGATTTGGCCTGTTGGCACTGGCCTCCTGCAACAAAGAAGATTCGATGAGCCCCAGCCTTTCACTGCAAGATGAGAAAGCAACGGTAGTTGTCCCTGATGGAGCGACCCGGAATTACGACGATTACTCTGATGTTCCTGGGACCCATGGAACGGTAAGTCGTAGCGGTAGTGTTTATTCGGTACGTGATTTTGCGCAAGGCAGCACGCCGGGTGGAGGTACAGATTCCACTTGGGCAGAAGCCGGAACCTATTATTTCAATTTTACTCAAAATGATGGTTCAGATAGTACTGCATATCAGATTACCTTTACTGGTTCGGCTTCCGGGGATATCAAAGCCCGTACGGCTGGCGGATATAGTTTGGCTTATATTGATAAGAGCTTTAGTACGGTTACTTCCAGTGATTCGTTTACAGCAGCCACCAGCAATACCATTGGCTTGAATTATATCACCACCCCCGGCGGAACTTCCGGCAGTGGCAATGGTTGGTATAATTATAACTTGAGTACCCACATTGTAACTGCGGTAAGTGGCAGAACACTTATCCTGTTGCAAAACGGTACACCAAAGTTCAAATTCAAGATCAATAGCCTGTATTCAGGTGGATCGCCCAATGCGCCTTCATCGGCCACTAATTACCCTTATTACAGTTTCGATTACGAAGCTTTGTAAGGTGGTCTAAGAAGGTCTCCTAAAACGCGTCATTGCGAGGGGGTCTAACGACGTGGCAATCTGCGTTTTAACACCACCAGATTGCTTCGTCGTTGTTCCTCCTTCTCGCAAAGACGGTGATATATAGCTTTTACAGTCCTTTTTCAATTTATTCACTTTTTAAACAAAACACATGCTTTTAACAAGACAAATGAAAACCAGAAAATCCCTGTTCAACTACCTCTATGCGGCTCTTTGCGCCGGTCTGCTGTTCAGCGCTTGCAGCAAGGAAGATGACCAAACACCTCCCGAAGAGCCAAAAGAAGAATTTACCATCATCAACGAGTATACCAAACAGGATACCAACGGAGTGGTTTATGTGACCAATTATCCGATTGATCAAGCTGCGATATCAGATGATCCATTCTCTCCTTCCGCTTACACCTATTTCGACTTTAATACCAATCAGTTTGTTTCAGAAAATCAGGTAATGAGTCCTACCGCTTGGGATTTGGCTTTTGCGGGAAAAGAAGGAAGGCAAATTTATTTCAATGGCTTTTCCTTCAATAATAATTTTGACCCACCTCTGGAAGGAGATACCCGGGTGGCTTATTTGCGGGGCGACTTTGATGAATTGACAGAAGTACCGGAAGAAAGTGCTTTCACGCATCGTTATTCTATTTACGATGATGTGGCAACTAATGCCGCAAAATATTATCAAATTTGGTCCATCTATGCTGGGACATCAAGTGGTGGAGCGATCTCTACTCCAATAGAAGACAATCTTTATGTATTCAAACTCACTGATGGGCACTATGTAAAATTCAAAATGATTTCCAATTATAAAGGAGGCATTACCAACCCAACAGAAGAAGATTATCAGAACAACCGAGGTTACCTCACTTTTAAATATTACGTAAGCGAAGAGGGAAGTACCGATTTAACGACCAAGAAATAATGGTATTCAGTCTGATAAGATAAAAGCACCCATGCGGATGGCAACTGTTCAAGGAAAGATTATAAGAAACCTGTTCCGACAGGGTCTACTGAGCCTAGGAATTTCCCTGTGTCTGGGCGGTTGCCAAAAGGGGGAGGAGGTGTTGCCCGAAGAGGAAATCATTTCCCCCACCACGGGTAGCCGTAAGGAGTTTACCTTGGATTCCATTTTCCTCTATGCCCGGCAGGTATACCTATGGCAGGATGGCTTGCCCGGCTATGCGGATTTCAATCCGCGCAGCCGATATGGGCAGTTTACCCCTGAACTAACAGCATATAAAACAGAACTCTATGATATTTCACAGATGAATATCAACCCGCAAACAGGCACTCCTTATGAGTCGCCTGTTTACGCGGGGAATCCTAAATATTCTTTTATGGAAGAAACGAGTCATACCATCACAGATCGCTTAGTGCTGGTCGTGGGAGGATCTACGGACGCGATTCTGAAAGCGTCTGTGTTGGATGTAGGAAATAAAACGCTGGCCTACTTGGCCCTCGGCTCTTTTCCGGAACTCAGTTCCTGTCAAGACGAGCTGGATCAGGCTTTTTCCACCTTTGCCCAAGCGGAAGCATCGGCCATCGCCATCGATCTCCGCTCAAATGGCGGGGGCTATGTGAAAACAGCGGAATATGTAGCGAATTTGCTAATCCCTTCTCGTTTAAACGGAAAGGTAATGTACACGGAGGTATTCAATGAACAGATGCAAGACGGGAAAGCGACCATCTTACAGCATCAGCTGTACCGGGATGCACTGGGAAATACGGTGGAATATCAAGGTCGACTGGCCACGCTCGCCGATGTGGATTTTAGCATGGCTGCAAACACCAGTTATTTCCACAAAAAAGGAGCTTTGGAAGCCATTCAAGATGTTTATTTCATTGTTTCAGGAAATACCGCTTCAGCCAGCGAACTACTCATCAGCAGCCTGAAGCCCTATGTGAACGTCAAGCTTGTTGGCGAAAAAACCTTTGGTAAACCGGTGGGCTTTTTCAATATTTTGATTGATACATACAGTTTCTATTTCAGCAACTTTATTATTCAGAACGCCGATGGCTGGTCGGATTATTTGAATGGTATGGAACCCGATGTATCAATAGCTTTACCTGCGAATGCTACGCTAGGCGATCCGGAAGAACCGGGTTTAAAAGGCGTTGTCTCCTTATTGAAAAAGGAACAAGTAACGGTTATAGATGTTATGGCAGAACGACAAATTCGAAAGCACCAAAACAACAGGATGAAAAAAAAGACAACTTCCTATATACCGATCTATAAACAGCATTTCAGATTAAAACAATCGTTATAACCAAAGAAACTACGCTATGAAACACCCCATGGAAGCCAAACAACATTGCGAGAAAATCTACAGCACACTGATCAATCGCGGTTATATGATCAGTACGCAACGCAAGATTTTGATCGAAGCCCTTTGCGAGCAACAGGAAATTAGCGATATGGAGTCTTTTTGGATGGACTTACGCCAACGCCACGGCATTTCGTGGGCTACGGTATATACGAATATCCGCTTGCTCATCCATATGGGGTGGGTACGACGCGATGAGCATGCAGGTTTAATGGAGGCTCGATATCAATTGAACAACCAGCGCGAAAGTGGACCGTTGGCCTAGTCATAAGCGAAAATGATACAAAATAGCGCGGATTGCATACAAGTTCTTTTAAAAAGTTTGCAATCTTTGTTTGAGTTAATCGTTTACTCTAAAAGCGTAAAGCGTAAAGCGTAAAGCGTAAAGCGTAAAGCGTAAAGCGTAAAGCGTAAAGCGAAACATAACTAATAAACAAGCATATGTTAAGTACACAAATAAAAGAAGCTACAAAAACGGCACACCAGCAATTGGAAGGTGTCGTGGTGAGAAAATTGAAAGCCATTGAAAACGATGCGGATTACGCCGAATTCTTGAAACATTTTTATGTTTATTTTCGTTCGGTTGAACAGGCTATTGCACCCTATATAACAGCAGATATACTACCAGACTATAAAGATAGACGCAATTCATCTTATCTGCAGCAGGATATCGAGGCGCTTGGTAGCAGTGTTATCACCTTACCTCACGCAGCAGCTCCCCGCATAGATAATGTTTCCGAAGCTTTGGGTGCTTTATATGTATTGGAAGGCTCCATCATGGGCGGTCGTATTATTGTACAGATGCTGGAAAAGCTAGGTGTGACCAAGGGTGTCTCTTTTTTCTCCGGTTATGGTGATGCAACTGGACAGAAATGGGGAGCGTTTATTGATGTATTGAATACACAAGCACATACTCCCGAACAACAAGAGCAAGCCATACGCGCAGCAAATGAAACCTTTGCTAATTTTGGTGATGTATTTGCCACAGCGCAGGCAAAAGAACCTTTTTCTTAATCAGCTTTTTTTCAGTTGCCCTTCGCGCAAAGGTTTTCCGTGCGGAACGCACGGAGTTGTTCTTACTTTGTCCGCAACAAAGTAAGCAAAATGCCTGGCTGGTCTGTTCCGTTGCCATTCGTGGCTGGCATGCCCAGCTGCAAAAGGAGCCACTCCATTACACACAACAGCCCTTCGTTTCCTCTTTTGCTACTTAACTGCAAGCTGCGCAAAACATTACTCTAGGGCATGCCAACTGCCGATGGCTGTCTCCACAGACCTAGGCCATTTTCGTACTTCGGAATGGTTTGTGCGTTGATAGCATAGCAAAACCGCGTTTTGGTAGCACAGCCCAAATGGTTTGTGCGTTGGCGGAACGGCCTTGGAGGATACGGCTGCAACGAGCAGCAAAGCATGAGTAGAACCGTTCGGCTTGCTTAAGCCAAGCGTGTGGAGGAAGCGGAGCGGCTGCCATACGCGCCTTAGATGCTTTGCAATCAGGTGCAACGTAGCCTCCACAGCCTTGATCTTTGCGTCGGTTTGGATCAAGCAAAAGCGACAACAAATATTGATTAAGAAAAAAGTTCCTTTATTACAAAACAATACCACCATATTTACCCTAGAAAGAAAACATAAGCTTCTTTAAGCCTTCGGGTTCTCCGCTTGCAAATCCTGAGGATTTGGGATCGAAGATGATTGTTTTGTTTTTCCCCGGTTGTTCCGTGCCGTTCTGGAGTAAACCGATAACTCAGGGTCAAATAAAAAGCGGAATAACAGACGGGTATACGATTTATGATGCCCTAATGAATTGTAATAAGGGCCGGCTATTTTTTTAATCTTAGGTAGGTTATTCCACGGTATCGACGGAAAATCATGATGCTCATTATGGTAACCTACATTTAAATTAACCGTATTTAAGGGCCCATAATAGCTTTTGGTTTCCTGTTCGTCACCATGCGTAAGAAAATGCTCTTGTATCCAACGTGCTCCTAGTGGATGTAAGCCAACAGAGAAGAAAAAACTAACCGTTAAATAAACCACTGCCTTCCATTTCCAGAAGTAGAAAATGGTTAACATAAATACAAATTGGACCACATAGTTTAACACCACCCACTTATCGAACATCTTAATTTCCTTGCTCATACGTCCCAGGCGAGTCGCTTGTACAATCGGATAAAAAAGTAGCCATAATGCCTTTCCGAAGGTCGAGTTATTTACTAATTTGGCTTCCCATTCGCTGGGCATATCGGCATCTAATTCTTCAATGCCTTGGAAAGCGTGGTGCTTTAAATGGTATTTTTGAAAGGATACAGAGCTAGGAAATACCAAAGGCAGATTAGCTAAAATACCAGATAATGTATTGAGTGCTCTGTTTTTAAAAATGAGGTTATGCGAACATTCATGAATACAAATAAATAAGGTGTGGCATGCAAAGGCGCCAATGAGATAGGAACAAGGTAAAATCCACCACCACGACTCATCATGCAAGATCCATGATAAAGCAAGCTGCACGCCTACACATAAAAGAATAACAAAAAAAGTGTACGGATTTCGCCCGATGAGATTACGTATTTCCGGATGGTTAGATATGATTTCTTTTGTGCGTAATTTATGTGGTTCACACGCATCAGACCAATTAAAGCTTTTTTTCTTACTCATTTATATTTGAACTAGATTCCTTTTACAACGTGTAAGATATTTCAAAAGTATGGGAAATGCAATTTTTTTGTAAAAATTTAACGGTTTTCTTTTGATAAGAAATAAAAGCCCTAACAACCGATTAGGTTAATTGTTAGTTCAGACAAATAGCTACTTCAAGTTTGATAATATATAATACGATGCTAAAAACCATTTTAACCGAATTGCTAGAACCTTGTGATATTCAAATTAACGGCAATCGTCCACATGACCCGCAGGTGGTAGATAACCGCTTTTATAATGAAGTATTGAGTAAAGGATCGTTGGGGCTTGGTGAATCTTATATAAAAGGCTGGTGGAATGCATATGATATTGAGGGGTTACTTTATCGATTGATACAGAGCGATATTGCCCGCCAATTTAGAGTTAAGCCAACTGTTCTATGGCATTATATACGATCTAGAGTGTTTAATTTACAAAGCAAACGACGCTCGATTGATGTAGCGCTCAAACATTATAATATTGGTAACGAGCTTTATACCCGTATGTTAGGGCCGACGATGATGTACTCTTGTGCATATTGGAGGAATGCGGATACCTTGGATACTGCTCAAGAGGCTAAACTAGACTTAATTTGTAAAAAATTAGAACTTGTACCAGGGCAACGGGTTTTGGACATCGGTTGCGGCTGGGGCGGCTTTGCCAAATTTGCCGCCACACACTACAATGTGTCTGTAGTAGGGGTTTCCATCGCTAAGGAACAGGTTGATTTTGCTCGCGAATGGTGCAAGGAATTACCGGTAGAAATACGTTTGCAGGATTATCGTGATTTGCAGGAAAAATTTGATCGGGTTGTTTCGATTGGTATGTTTGAGCATGTAGGATATAAGAACTATCATACCTACATGCACACTGTGAATCAAAATCTAAAAGATGATGGTCTGTTCTTATTGCATAGTATTGGTGGGAATGAAACGACCACAGCAACCGATCCCTGGATTCATAAATATATATTTCCCAATGGATTAATTCCATCACCTGCACAGGTAACCAAAGCTTTTGAGCCTTATTTTATGATGGAAGATTGGCACAACTTCGGTTTGGACTATGAACGTACCCTACTTGCTTGGCAAGAAAATTTTAAAGAAAATTGGGCTTATATCGCCGAATCCTATGATGAATACTTTTATCGGATGTGGTTGTATTATCTGAACGTGAGTGCAGCTTCCTTTAAAGCGAAGCACAACCATGTATGGCAGATTGTGCTCAGCAAAAAGGGCAATGCCCATCGTTATGCCTCGATTAGATGATGCGCTATTGTTTGCTCTCGGTAATATACGCAACGATATCAACTATTTTGAGAGCAATCAATTGATCGAGGTCTAAACTGGAAAGCCAACCGGTAAAATCAATGCTCTCTCCAAAATATGCTTTTACTTTTTCCGAAAAGGCTACAATTTCGATGCTGTCCATTTCTAAATCTTTGGTAAACGAACTTTGCATCGTAATCTCCATTTCTTCGACAAATTCTTCGCCGATGATATCCGTTATAAATTGCTTCAATAGTAAAAAAATATCGGTCTCTTGTAAGGCATTTTGAGTCTTTAAAGTGTCCATCCTATAATGTAATTTTTATGTTTAATTGTTTTAACTATGGTGTTTTCGATAATAAGTTCGTCATCTGTTATGGTAGCTACCTCGTAAGACTTTGGGTTACCGGCTAAGCCTTTCCCGATGGATTTACCAAATGCTTCTTTTGCAACCCAAAAGCGCGTAAGCCATTCGGCAATATCGGGTTTATGCTGAATAAGCGCTTTCTCATGATCGGTTAATACAAGTTCCATGAAGCCATCACTTCGAGTTCTGATCTCTTCCATATCAATACCAACCGATTGATGAAGTCGGGCGATTCCAACAGCTTCTTCTTGCTTATGTGCGATGGAAATATGTACATCATACCCGAACTCGTTTTGTATAATGGGCTGACCACTAGCTTTGTTAGCCAAGGAGAATTCAATGGGGAAATAAGCTTCGTTTTTCTCTCTACGCAATAGTGCCCGAATAGCATCCCGAACAGCCACGCGGCTAATTAACCAAGCCTTTCGTTTATGGATAGGGAGTTGGTCGAGGTATTTCCGATCTGCTAGAGGGAGGTAACGTTTGGCAATAAAGTCCCAAGAAATCACCTTTTGATAGGCCTTATTAAAATAAAAAACGCCGGGAGCAATTTCTTCTGCCAAGAGATTTTGTTGTGGAGCCATGGACACCTGCCAAAGTCGTTCATCAAACTCGAGTCGGATATTCTGCCAACCCTTCACTGTAGCCCAGACTTTGCTCTGGCGCTTGATTAAGAAATCGGCTGTAGCGGTTTCACCATTGAGGTCTGTTAATTGACAAAAACACTCAAAATCACCCGACTGGTCCTGAAAGTCTTCAAAGAAGTGGATACTCCCAATTTTAATAGGAAATGCAACTTTATTAATAGGCAAGGTCAATTGCAACCATAAGCCGAACAGTTGACCGGCATTGTCTAATAAGGATCCCTTGCCGCTACCACCTCGTATCCAGCCATGGATACCACGATCAGCAATTTGTGTTACAGATACAATTCCCTGATAGGCGGGGCCGTGAAACATATGCCGGTCATATATCGTGTCGCGATCGATGGTTAATGGTAAGGGAGTGCCAATATCTAATGCAGTTATACCCGGGTTAGAAACATGTTGACCAATAACTGCTTCAGCTGCTACATATTTAGGAATCGTCAGCTTCAGTATATCTGCACGCATCCATGACCCTTGTACGATTTCTTGGAAAGGCTTGCAAACATTCATCCATTGAAAAACCTGGATGTTTTGCAAGCTTCTTAATGGTTGTTGCCCAGCGGTTTGCGCCAACTCTCCTAGTAGCTCGATGATCATGGTCATGGGAATAACCGGATCCATATCGTCTGGACAATGCCATCCTTTACGCTGCTTAACTAATGCATGATCAATTAAATAAGGATGGCTAGTTAATGAAACATTTAATGCTTTTTGAAAATCTTCTGGTTGTTTGTTGTGAGGCGAAGTATTTTCTAAGAGCTGAATCAATTCATCATAGAAACTCATCGTTTCTTCCATATTAGCTGCTACGGCACGTGCTAATGGATGTTGAATAGCTTCTTTATTAAGAGCTGTTTCTGTAGTTATTGGTTCGCGGATGGGGAAATTCCAGTCGGCTACAATAGGTGTACCTAACTGTAACGGCATAAGCTGCTTATTTGAAAGTTGATCCTGCTCGATTCCCAAAAATGTAGCATCTATAGATTTACCGGCTACATATAATGCTGCCAGTACACGCCGTAATTGGGCCAATCCAGTACGATGAGGGGAAGTTGCTGATATAACTTGATAAGCATGTCCCTTTAAAGTATCGTCAACAAAGCCAGCAATAGAGCCTGAACCCACTTGAATGAACATGGCTACTTGCTCTTCGTGATAAAGTTTTTCTATAAGCGCCCTAAACCTGACGGGGTTGATCAAATGATCTACATTGAGTTGTCGGATTCCTTCAATTGTATCGGGATAAGGAGCTAAGGTCGTGGCCGACCAAATAGGAGCATTGGGTTGTAAAAAATCTATTGCTTCCATGCCAGCAATGATTTCTGATACACGATCCTGTATAAACGGTGTATGAAAGCCAGATTGAAAAGGCAATGTCTGATGAAAAATTTGTTGTTTTTTGAGTTCGGTAATGAGCTGCTCAGTAGCAGCTAAGCTACCGCATAAAATGATCTGTTGTGGGCAATTATCATTGGCCAGATAAAGGGAAGGAATCGTATCCAATAGGGGCTGTATTTGCTTAATGCCAGCACCTACGGCCACAAACCGTGCGTCGGGCACTTCAAACAAGGAGGGGTCTAATTGACCCAGTAAACGTTGAATGGATTCCGGTGTTACCAGACTGGCAGAAAGACCAGCCAACCATTCTCCCAAACTATGCCCGGCATATACATCGGGTCTAATACCTAGGTGCTTCAATGCTATATCAACGGTTCGGCTACTTTGCAACTGCTGCAGTGCCGAACGAAGCACCGTTTTTTCTTCAGAAATAGGTGTTGCTCCAAATTCATCTGCTATGCCGAAATATTGGGCAATACTTGTTGTCTCGCTCACACTTAACCCATCTAAACCAGGAAAAAGAAAGGCTAAGCGTTTATTGCCCTTTAACAAGGGTGCATTCGTGTACCAAATATCTTGTCGGCCATACCAAGGCCTGTTTTTCTTTACAATGCTCAATGCTTTTTGTAAACGTGCTTCCGTAGGGTGGAAGATAGCTACTCGGTAATCACCGTTTTCTAGTGTATGATACTGCTGCTTTTCCAATGCTTCTATCAAAGCATCATGACTATTTTTTGATAGTAAAAGTACTTGATCCTCAAGGTTTATTTGGGTATTATTTAAAGTGGATGAAGTAGGTGCATGTTCATAGGCTTTTAAGATGACGTGCGCATTAATTCCGCCAAAGCCAAACGCATTGACTCCGGCTAAACGTGGTAAACCAGTAGCGCTCCAGCTGGTGGCAGTAGAGATGGGCTCAAAACAGGTATCGTGCATAGCTGCTAGCGGATGCGTACAATGAAGCGTTGGGGGGAGTATATCATGGTAAAGAGCCAACGCTGTTTTAATAACCCCGGCAATACCCGCTGCAGGCATGGTATGGCCAATCATGGATTTAACGCTACCCAGTTTGGCTTTGGCACCACCTGGATGAGTGCCAAAAAATTGTTTCAATGTTTCTAATTCGGTATGGTCTCCCAACGGAGTTGCCGTGCCGTGTGCTTCCATATAACCAATGGTAGTTGGCTTTAATTCTGCCATAGTCCAAGCTTGGCTCATGGCTTTTAATTGACCTTTAACAGATGGGCTCATGACACTCGTGCCAGCGCCATCGCTGCTCACACCAATACCCTTGATGACACAATAGATTCTATCACCATCATTTAATGCCTGTTTTAGTGGTTTCAATACCACAAAACCACCGCCTTCTCCTATAAGCAATCCGTCTGCTTCTTCATCAAAAGGCCTACTCACCTGCTTTTTGGATAGCGCACCTAATTGGTTGAAAATACTCCAAAAGGTAGCATTTTGACCTATATGGATACCGCCGGCAATAACCATATCTGACCGACCGGATAGGAGCTCATTCACTCCATGATCAAGCGCCAGCAATGAACTGGCGCAGGCAGCATCTACTGTGTATGCTGCACCGCCCAGATTTAAACGATTAGCAACAAGTGAAGCAATTAAATTGGGTATCAACCCCATGGCCGTGTCAGCTGTAAAACGTCCCTTTTTCAACTGAAACTCTTTTTTAATTGCATCGAGAGCGCTTTCATTTAACTGAGGTACAAGTTTTCGTACAACCGTTAATAATTGTTCTGCAACATGTACTATTTCGACGGCTCGTGTGGCACCAGGCCCTACATAATTACCTTTGCCAATGATGATGGCCGTTTTATCTAAAGCATAGTCCTTTCTCCATACGCCCGCATCTGTTAATGCTTGATGAGCAAGCTGCAAAGTGAGCAATTGCTCGGGCTCCATGCCGGCAACGGCCAGAGGTAAAATTCCAAATGTATAGGGATCAAACTGGGCAAATTCGTCGATGAATCCACCTTTACTGCAATAAAATCGGTCATACTGCTCCTCTCCACCTGTCTGGAAATATTGTGGAGGAATCCGGTTGGCAGGAACCTCACGGATGGCATCGACCCCATTAATAATATTATTCCAATACGTTTGAATATCGGGTGCACCTGGAAACAGGGCAGACATCCCGATGATAGCTATATCTTCTTTCATGCTTATTGCCCTTTTACTAAGCCATAATTAAAACCCTACTTTCTTCACCGTATTTAATTTCGTTGGCAAAAGTTTCTTTACCACTTTCTAAAGGAATCAGTGATATGCCACGACGCTCATATTCCTTTTCAAGTGTAGGCGATACCATTCCGGCACCCTTCCAAGGCCCCCAATTGATTGCCATGACTCGTCCATGCATCTTCTTACGTAATGTTTCTGCGTAATGATCCAATACACTATTGGCAGCAGCATAGTCTGTTTGTCCTCGGTTACCATATACTGAAGCGATACTCGAAAAAAATACAACAAACTGAACGTCCGACCGTAAATGTTCCGCAAGTACACGCAAAGGAGTAACTTTCGTAGAAAAGACACGTTCAAATGATGCGGGTGTTTTATCTTGAAAGAGCTTATCTTCTAAAATACCCGCTCCATGAATGACTCCATCAATTCGACCATATGTAGTATAAATATGCTGTATCAATTGGGTGAAAGCTTCTTCATCGCGCACATCAATCGCATAATAGCTGGCTGTACTGCCAGATGTCTCGATAGTCGCTATGGTGTCTAGTATTTGTTTTGATTTAAATAATTTGGAAACTTGTTGTTCGATTGCCGCGGGTGTTTGCGCATATTTTTGTTGAATCAGATAATGACGTATCTCTTCTCTCGTTTGGAGATGTTTTGGTAGCTGATCCATTTCCGGATAAGGCGATCGGCCAATCAATATATAGTGGCATGGATATTCCGTTGCCAAATGTGTCGTCAGAGCAGCTGTTATGCCTTGGGCACCACCCAATACAAGCACAACGGCACCTTTCTCTAGTTCGAAGGGCTTTTTATTGAGCGACAACGATTCTGGAGTTTCTTTAACGGTCTGCCGGCCTGAGGCATTATAGTAAATAACCGCTGGTTCATCAACATATTCTAGCTCTTCCACAAGAAGCTCTGTCATGTGTGCGGTATTCAAATTTTCCATAAAATGAATGGTTCTACACTTGGCGTTTTCATATTCCCTATCCAGGCTCTTGATAAAACCTGTATAGCCCTGATAACTCCTTAAAAACTTAGGATCATCCTGAAGAGCCACATGTGCTGCATGATCAGAAACCACATATACCCACTTAACACGATGCATATCCAACGATTTCACCAGTTCTACTGCTTCCATGATGGAGAGACGATGGTGAGAGGCTACCATATCTAAAATGACAAGCCCATCATAATCTGCCAAATCTATGTTTTCGTTCACCAAATCGGCCTGGGCTCCCAGCTCTTCTAAACGGTGCTTAATGAGACCCCCAAGCTCACCATCACGGGTAATGGCGATTTTTTTACCCCGTATATAGTCGGGTATGCGTTTTGTAGATTGGATGGGTGTTAATTCGAATTTAATGCGTTTCAAAGATGACATGGATGGTTCTGAATCCTCACAGAGCCAATCGATCAAATGACGAAGTGTCTTAAAGCTTGAAAGTTTTTCGATTTGCTCGGTATCGAATAGTTGTGCAGGTAGAAAATCAACTAATTTACCTTTAAGTTCACTAATGATCTCTATCCGTTTAATAGAATCGATGCTTAAGTCTGCTTCTAAATCTAAATCAAGGCCCAGCATGTCTTCTGGGTACCCTGTCTTTTCACTAACAGTTTCTAAAAGAATCTGTTGCAAGGTCTTTCTGTCTGGTATAGAAGTAATGGGGGCGACTGGATTCTCATGGTTCTTTTCAGGCTCGTTGGCGTTTTCATCTAGGCGGACACGGAACCAATGAAGCAAGCCATTTAACGTTTTAATAGCAGCCAATTCTTCCATTACGTCGCCCTGCTGTTGAGCTTCAAAATGAAAAGAATTAAGCTCAGAACGAAGTGCACCGATGATTTCCAAGCGCTTAATGGAGTCGATACTTAAGTCGGCTTCTAAATCGAGGTCCATACCTAGCATTTCTTTCGGATAACCTGTTTTTTCACTGACCACATCCAATAGAATCGTTGCAATATCCCGTTTTATGGGCGGTATTGCTGCTACTTGTTCGATCGCAGCCTGTGTTGGCGGAACAGCAACTATCGGTGCAATGGGTATGGGGTGTTGGGGTGGTACTTGCTGACCTAAATAAGCCAATAAGACATCTCTTTGCGCTTGTATGAGTGCCTTCATACTCGCTAAATATTCTAACGTTAATTGTTCTACTGAGTGCTGAGCTGGGCTGTGCTGAATGTGTTGAGATGTTTGCAAATTCTTTAAATCTATAATAGGTTTAACAATAGGGGGTGCGCTATACGCTGGTAACTTTCCATGTAAGGGGCTCGACTTTTGACCATCAACTAACCAAATGGCTTGACTTGCTTTCATTTTTTCTGGATTGTTCAGGTCTATTATCTGCGCATCACGCCCCTCGAATAAGCTGGTTAACTTTACATCTCTACCGGTTGCCAGATACTGCGCCAATATGCTAAGCAATTGGTTTACGGCATGCTTTCCCTTATCTTCAGTATGAAGCAATACCTCATCCGATGCTAATATAGCTCTCGTTAAAGAAGTTAAGGTTTTTCCTGGGCCTACTTCGATAAATATGCGGGCCCCATCTTGATGCATGGCAAGGATTTGTTCATGAAAACATACAGGGTTTATCAGATGTTCAGTCAGCCGTTGCTTGATTGCCGCTGGTTCTGATGGATATGGCAATGCCGTTGTATTCGACCATACAGTTATATCGGGCGACTTAAAAGCATATCCTTCGAGAGCATTTTCATATAAAGCAGCTGCTTTATTGAGCAATGGACTATGGAAGGCACCGCTGACCTCCAATTTACGGAAAGCGATATTTTTTTCCTTTAGATCGTCTATTAAGCCCTGAATAGCTGCTGTTGTCCCTGCAAATACCCACTGTTGAGGGGAGTTATGGTTAACTGCATAAACATTTGGATAGGTGTTTTGTATTGCTTTTGCCTGTGTTTCATCCGTATGAACAGCAACCATGGCGCCTGGATCATCTGGTAAGGCTTTGCAAATGGCTTCTGCTCGCGCTATACTTAATGGTACTAATTGAGTGTAGTCAAACACACCAGCAAAGGCCAAAGCCGGAAGCTCTCCATAGCTATGTCCAGCCAACATGTCGGGCATGATACCTAATTCTTTTAAAAAATTGGCAATAGCTAGATCTACCATACCTAACAAAGGTTGGGCAATGCGTGTGTCTCTGATCTTATCTTGTTGAGCGATATGCGTTTGCTCATCAAAAGCCTGATTGGGAAATAACATGGAGGAATAAGTGGGGTACTGATCGAAGAGATGACGTAAGGCTGGAAAGTAAACCATCCAGGTGCGTGCCATATGCAGGCGCTGACTCCCTTGTCCTGGAAACAAAAAGGCAGTCTTTCCTTCTAATCGCTGCGTGATATGGGTGTCCTTACCGAGTGTCCCAGATAACACCAAATCTATTTTAAATAATAAATCCGAAATATTTTCAGCCAAAATGGACAACTGGATAGGTGTATCATGATATACAGCAAGAGAATATGCCAGATCTTTTAATTTAACGAAAGCATTGACTTCAATGATGCGTTTTACCTGATGAAGTAATTGGAACGCTTCTTGCCGGTCTTTTCCTCGAAATACCAATAACTCCATAGGCCAATGCTTGGCGATGGTGAAATCTTGCCTATCTGTCTTTGGTACATTGCTGATAACGGCGTGGAAATTTGTTCCACCGAATCCAAAAGCACTAATTCCCGCAATACGCTTGGTTTCTGGCCATATAATGGCTTTATCGGTGAAGGTAAAAGGACTATTGGCTTGATAATAACTATTGGGTTGTTTGAGATGGATCGTAGGGGGCTTAATGCCATGATAAACACTTAAGGCACTTTTAATAATGCCAGCCATTCCTGCTGCACATTTGGTGTGTCCTATTTGGGTTTTGACGGATCCTAAATGTGTTTGGGAATAGACTGCTCCTGATCGAAATAGGGTTTGTGTTAATGCTGTAAGCTCTGTACGATCTCCAACAACGGTACCTGTGCCATGTGCTTCAATAAGCCCCACTTCCGCTGGAGAGATACCGGCTTGATTGTATGCTCTTTCTAATGCACGCACCTGCCCAGTAAGTCGTGGGGCAGTTAATCCCAAGCTCTTCCCATCGCTTGAACCACCAATACCATTAATGACGGCATAAATACGATCCCCATCTTGCTGGGCATCTTCCAAACGCTTTAGAACGAGCATGGCTACACCTTCACCAAGGGCTATTCCATCAGCAGATTCGTCAAAAGTAGCACAACGGCCTTTCTTGGAAAGAGCATGGGTACTTGCAAACATGAGATAATCGTTAATACCGTTATGAAGATCGGCAGCACCAGCGATCACCAGATCGGATTTACGGAGTATCAATTCTTGACAAGCTAAATCTACAGCCGCTAATGAAGACGCGCAAGCTGCATCAACGGTATAGTTTCGGCCACCCAAATCCAAACGATTGGTTATCCGTCCGGCAATAACATTGGCCAATACACCGGGAAATGAATCTTCTGTTAATTGAGGTAAAGCAGCGTCCAGCTCGTCTGGTATTTGACCAAAAATTTGCGGGAATAATGCTCGGAAACTATAATTATTGGCTAAGTCGTTACCTCCTTCGGCTCCTAAAATAACCGATACATTTTCTTTATTTATTTCTTTAGCGACATAACCAGCGTCTGCTAAGGCCCGTTTCGCTACCAATAAACTCAAGAGCTGTACCGGGTCAATTGCAGCAAGTGATTGTGGAGGAATCCCAAATTCGAGTGGATCGAAAGCAACGGATGGAATAAATCCACCCCATTTTGACGGTGATTTTCGACCGCTTGTGTCTTGTGGATCATAGTAAATGGCTTTATTCCAACGTTCATCTGGAACTTCCCTAATGCAATCTTTTCCTTCTAATATATGCTGCCAAAATGCGTCTAGATCGGGCGAATCGGGATAAACACAAGCCATACCGATAATGGCAATATTTATTCCTCCTTTTTCTGATGGAGTGGAAGGCGAAGCAATTTTATCGACTACTCCATGATAGGACTCAACAACCGATTCGTGCAATGCTTTCATACCTTGAATGCTTCCGTTGAGTGCCGCTACCTGGCCAATCATATACATACCCTTTTCGAGCTGTTCATTTTGATTTACTGGCTGTAACGCATCGTTTTGTCGCTCTATTCCTTTACTTGCAATACGCAAGCGTCCAACATTTAATTCTTCTAAAGTTTGCCAAATCTGCTTCTTGTCAATACCCTGTGTAATCAGTTTGTTTTTCTCTTGTTCAAAATACACAGTAAAAGGAGAGGGTAAGCAACGGGTTTCATGTCCAGGAGCCGTTTCTAATAAAACGGTTTGTTTTTGTTCTATTGCTTGTTGCTGAAAGGTGGGCAAGATTGCTCCGGTGCTAACTGCCTCTTTTGTGTATAAATAGGCTGTTCCCATCAGTACGCCGATTTTGGCCCCGATCATTGCTAAAGGTGCTGTCATGATCGAAATAAAGGTGCTCGAGAAACAGTCATGAATTCCACCGGCAAAGAACAATTCAAATGAAGCACCGTTTTCTTCGTCTAAAATACGTGCTATCTGTTGCTCCCAAAGTACAAGGGAAGACAGCGGACCAACATGGCCACCACATTCTCGCCCTTCAAAGATAAAACGGCGGGCCCCTTCTTTTATAAAAATATCCAATAAAACCGACGATGGTGCATGTAAAAAGGTCTTGATACCTGCTTTCTCAAATGCTGCTGCCTGGGAAGGGCGGCCACCGGCAATAAGTACGGCAGATGGCTTCGCATCTAAGATATACTGGGTTTGTTCTTCCCTCAAAGCGGAAGAAGCAAAACCAAGCATACCTATACCCCAAATTTGGTCTTTAAGGAGTGCTGCCGTTTGGGTAAGCAATGTTCTTGCTTGTGCTCCGGTCATTAAAGATAAAGCTACAAAGGGCAGAGCCCCATTGGAAGCAACAGCTGCAGCAAATTCAGGCACATCGCTCACCCGCGTCATGGGGCCTTGTGCAATGGGGTAAGTAATGCCTAAACTTTGCGCCATGGGGTTGTGTGCGGAAATAACCGGCATCGCTTTTGCCTGCTTTATTTGTCCAGAAATAGCAGCTCTTAAACCGAAAGCCAATTGAGGCAAAGTTCCAAAACGATGGTAGATGTTTTTGGCCAAGGTAATATCTTGTCCCATCGGGAGATATGCATTTTCTATTGAATAACCATTCAGATATGGTGCTAAGTCAGCATCAGATGCTTGATCAGGTAGGAGGGGAGAGTTTGGTCGTACCAACACCCGATATCCATCAATGGTACGGGTTTCATTGCCATGGAGTTTTTCGATAAGTTTTTTTAATGATCGTGGAGCACTACAAGCGGGATACAAGGCAAGTTGGCTATCCAATACTAACCCTGTTGCTCCGAGTGCTACCAATGCAACTGCCGTATGTATACCCACTCCGCCTTGAACCCAAACATGCATATTTTTTAATGCCTCACATTGCATCACTCTTTGAAAAAGAATGAAAGTGGATTCGCCTGCAATTTTACCTGCTGACTCGTTTCCTTTGATAATGATTGTTTTACTTCCAGCATCTTTAGCTTGCAATGCTTCCTCCAATGTATGTATTTGGTAGATAATCGACACATTAGAAGTATCAAAAGGAATGGGCGTACCAAAAGGTAAAATCAGTTGAGATACTGCTCGTGGCAATGCTTGTTTAGGGACAAAGGATGCACTAAAACACAGCCCAATGCTATGAGGCGGATATGTATTTAATCTTTCATACAAAGCTTCTGTTTGCGCTGAATTTCTACCGATGTGTAGTACAGGAAAAATAGAGGTTTCACTAAGAGCTTTTAATAACTTTAAATCAGGAAGTTCGAATGGTGTAATACCAATCAACTTTATATTATTCATAGCGATGATTAAATTTAATGATGTAACTGAAAGATAAGGTTGTAATACTGATTTGTAATATTCAACCGCTTTGTTTTTGACGTCTTTTCATTTCTGGAGCTACGGAAATTAATTGCTTGACAGGTAGTGAATTATAGAAAAAATTATTGGGGTTTAATCTGAAGCATTTGTTTATTGTTCGATATTGTTAAATGCTGTTTGTCAATATAATAACAAGTTAAATCTTGTTGAATTTGTAAAGTAATTGCGATGATAGACACAGTAATTAAGTTTTATGTCACTCTTTAAAATTATTTTAAATTTAATATCGCAAATTAAGAAACACGATAGGTTTTATTCGTGTTCATTTTGTTCATTGGTCACAACACACAATTCCGATCATGGTTTGTTAAAGTGAATACCTTGCACCATATATTTATGTTGGAATTAGAAAATGAACCTGTGTTGCATTATACATGTACAGATACCGGAGGGTATACCAGAAAACGACGGGGTAGTGGTTTTGTTTATTTGAAAGACCGGGGTGAAGTGATAACCGATGAGCAAGTGTTGGCTCGTATAAAAAAACTGGTCATCCCGCCTGCTTGGAAGAATGTATGGATTAGTTCGGATAGTTGTGGCCATTTACAGGCTACGGGGGTAGATGATAGGGGGCGAAAACAGTACATATATCATCCCCAATGGAATGAGTTGCGAGAAAAGAAAAAAATAAGCCATATCATTGCTTTTGGTAAAATACTACCACGGCTTAGGACGGCCATAAAACAGGATTTAAGAAAAAAGACATGGAATAAAGAAAAAGTAAGTGCCTTAGCGCTTAATATTATGGAAAATACATTGATTAGAGCTGGAAATGATCGGTATAGGAAGCAAAATAATAGTTACGGCTTAACTACATTGAGAGCGCGTCATGTAGAAATAAACGGGCAGGTTATTTTTTTCAAATTTATAGGAAAAAAGGGAAAGATGCATCGTATCAAACTGAGCGACCGATCAGTGGCGAAACGTTTAAAGCAGGTGATGGAAATACCCGGTCAGGAAGTTTTTCAATACCTCGATGAGCAAAACATGCCCTGTTGTTTAGATTCTGGCGATCTGAACGAATACATTCATAGGAAAGCGCAGTGTAAATTTACTTCAAAAGATTTTCGTACATGGCATGCCAATTTTATCGCCTTCCAGTTTTTTATTGAGGAAATAAACGATCCAACATGTCAGGCAGGTGAGAAACAGGGATTAAATGCGTGTTTAGATCGAGTTGCCAAGAAATTGGGAAATACGCGAGCGGTATGCAAGTCATCCTATGTTTGCAATGATATATTAGCCGTATATAATGCAGGACGCCTGTCATACTATTTAAAGAAGTTAAACATCACAACCAATAAATCATTAGATGAAGTACAGGCAGAAAAACGCTTTCTCAAGTTCTTAAACATGATACAAAATCATCATCATGGATGATTAAACACATGTTGTTCTTTCAATGCGTCCGCTTTCGTTATAAAATTCGTCGGCCATGCCTGATAATTTAAAACGAACACCGCCCTTATCCCATTTTAGATGAATGACACTTCCAATAGGAAATTGTTTTGTTGGCAGGTTAGAAAAATGAATCTGGATATCAAAGGTATCTTGGGACATCGCCTGGATTTGAAAGGATCGATCTCTGCTTCCAAATAATACATAGTGTGCTAAACCATCATTTAATGTAGTCAAAAGTTTATGTTGTTTTTTCCATTCTATTTCAACATCAACTGTACAATTTGCAGGGATAACTTCAGGAAACTGCCAGCAAGCCATCTGAAAATTCCGCTGTTCTGTTTTAATCCAATCGTAAACGGTGTGATTAATAAGGCTCAATTTTCTTCTTCTTTCCATGGCATTTAAGTTTAGTGACAAGCAATGCTTATGAAGGTACACACGATTTGCTAAATAACCTAACTTTTTACACAGAAAGGCTTCTACCTTACACGAAATGAGTAAAGTGAGGAAAATCGAACACCTAAGTTTTAAGAGAAGCGATCGAGCTGGCCCAAGATACCTGCAATACCGCCACTGTGCAAAAGCAAGATACGAGACTTCGGTGCAAAATAGTCTTTCGCTATTAAGTCTGTTAAGCAATAAAAAAGCTTACCGGTATAAACTGGTTCAATCAATAGGCCGGTTCGTGGTACGAAATCCGCTATGAAATCTAAAAGCGCTGGTTTTGTTTTTGCATATCCACCAAAATGGTAGTCGGTGTGTAAAGTTAACGGAACTGTACGATTGGCCAACAAGCAATGAATATTATCCCATATAAAATCGGCACCTTTCAAAACAGGTACTCCATGTAATTGAGTTTGTAGATGCTGCTGTGTTAAACCCATGGCAAGACCTGCTACTGTTGTTCCGGTGCCACATGCACAAAATAGGTGATCATAAGATTCCGTAAACGATGTGATAATCTCTGCACAACCCAACAGGGCAGTCTCAGCCGTACCTCCTTCATCGATAAAGAAAGCTTGCGCATCATGCGCATGATTTTCTTTAAAAAGAGCGGTTTTATCTCGATAGGTTGCCCGATCCACAAAAACAAGCTGCATACCAAATAACCGGCACAATTGTAAATTTGGGTTTTCAACCTGATCTCCCCGTACATATCCAGTTACTCGAAAACCGAATCTTGCAGCAGCGGCAGCCGTTGCCAATAAATGATTCGACCACGCACCGCCAAATGTAATGAGGTGGTTTTTATCGAGTTCTGCAGCTCTTTGTAATGTGTATTTTAACTTACGCCACTTATTACCTGATATAAAAGGATGGATGAGGTCGTCTCGCTTAACATATACCGCACATTGTTTCTGCTCAAAAAGCTCATGATGCAGGATCTCTATTGGACTATAAAAATTAAAATCAAACATTGCTCAAGAAAATATAACAAAGTTACCATTTTAGAAATTACCTGTCTTCTAAAAATAAATAGTAGGTTTGCTCTCCAAAATAAAAAATAGATACGATGGTAAAATATAACCGATTTACATTGAGCAACGGTTTGAAAGTGCTGGTTCATGAAGACGCATCCACCCCCATGGCGGTGCTGAATATGCTTTACGACGTAGGTGCAAGAGACGAGGAACCGGATAAAACGGGCTTTGCGCATCTTTTTGAACACCTTATGTTTGGGGGGTCGGTCAATATCCCTCAGTTTGACCTTCCTTTGCAACGAGTGGGTGGAGAAAGCAATGCATTTACCAGTAACGATATTACCAATTACTACATTACTTTGCCTGCAATCAATATAGAAACAGCCTTTTGGTTAGAGAGCGATCGTATGTTGAGTTTGGCCTTTAATGAGAAAAGCTTAGAAACACAGCGGCAGGTTGTTTGTGAAGAGTTTAAGCAACGCTATTTGAATCAACCCTATGGTGATGTGTGGTTAAAGCTTCGGCCGCTTGCTTATCAGCAACATCCATACAGATGGGCAACCATAGGTAAAGAATTATCCCATATTGAGCAAGCATCTATGACGGATGTGAAGGCTTTTTTCAAAAAACATTATAACCCACAGAATGCTATTATGGTGATCGCTGGAGATGTCCATACCGAGCAGATAAAACAATTAACTGAAAAATGGTTCGGTAATATTCCCGCTGGAGAACGTTATCAACGGACGATCAAACCCGAGCCTGTTCAAGTAGCCGAAAGAAGAGAGACCGTATGGGGCAATGTACCATTAAACAGTATATACATGGCTTTTCATATGGAAGATCGCTTGTCTGATGCTTATTATAAGTGCGATTTACTGTCCGACATACTGTCCAGAGGGCAATCATCTCGCTTGTACCGGAGATTAATTAAAGAAAACCCCATATTCAGTGAGGTGAACGCCTATTTACTTGGCAGTATTGATAATGGCTTGTTCATTATAGAGGGAAAACCTTTAGAAAGTATTTCAATAGAGCAAGCTGAAAGTGCTATTTGGAAGCAGTTGGAAGAACTAAAAACGAATCTGATATCGGATTATGAATTAGAAAAGGTCAAAAATAAGATCGAATCGACTATGGTATTTTCTGAAGTGTCTATTTTGGATAAAGCGATGAACTTAGCTTATTTTGAGTTGTTGGGAGACGCAAATCAAGTGAATCATGAAATTGAACGTTACCTAAAAATTGACGTCCAACAGTTACAACAAACCGCACAAACTATCTTTAGAAAAGAAAATTCATCCACCTTATCATATTTGACAAATGTACATCATGGATAGAAGCATAGCACCAGAATTTAAAACAATTAATGGAATCAGGCTTTTAGAACCTGTACATGAGATTTTAGAAAATGGCATAGATTTGTTTACCTTCAACGCAGGTGATCAGGAATTGGTACGCATAGAGTGGATTTTCAATCATATGTATATGGAAAAGCCTGTTGGTCCCTTACTCAATATCGCATTAACGGGAATGCTATTGGAAGGTACTCAACAGCATTCCGGTGCGCAAATAGCAGAGCAGGTAGATTTCTATGGTGCCTTTTTGCAGCCTGAGTATTCGTTTGATCATAGCGCACTCACTTTATATGTACTAAATAAGCACGTTGATAAACTCTTACCCTTAATTAAAGAAATTCTGTCTGAAAGTACATTTCCTCAACAGGAATTGGATACTTATATCCGGAATAATAAACAACATCTTGCCGTATCATTGAACAAAAATGACTTCGTCGCACGTCGAACATTTAACAAAGCGATATTCGGTGACGCGCGATACGGTTATAGCCCAAGTATGACTGATTATGACCAGTTAATACAGGCTGATTTAGTAAGCTTGTATGAGAAACAAATAAATCCAGCTAATTGCACCATACTGGTCTCTGGAAAAGTGAAAACACCAACCATCACAGCGATCAGGAAATTATTTGGGACTGATTGGAAGCGCGGTATAACAGTAGAACAGCCGGTTTATTTTCCGCAAATAGAAGAATACCGTGATTTAATTGTTGTTGAAAAAGCTGATGCATTGCAATCGGCTATTCGTCTCGGTTACACCAGCATCAATCGAACACACAATGATTTTCCAGCTTTGCAGTTAGTCAATACGTTATTGGGTGGATACTTTGGTTCGCGATTGATGAGTAATATTCGCGAGGATAAGGGGTATACTTATAGTATTGGTTCTGGTATTGCTTCATTAAAATATGGTGGTTTTTTTACCATAGCTACTGAAGTTGGCGTTGAAGTTACAGATCAAACATTGATTGAAATAGAAAAGGAAATAAATCGCCTCAAGACAGAACTTGTAGATGAGAATGAATTGAACCTAGTAAAAAATTATATGGGAGGTACATTCCTGGGATCGTTGGAAAATGTCTTCTCGCATGTAGATAAATTCAAAAGCGTGCATTTTGTTGGATTAAATCTGGATTATTATAACAGACATTTATCCATCATTCAACAGAGTACAGCCAAGAGTGTACTGGAAACAGCGCATAAATATTTGGACTTTGATCGTATGGTTAAGGTAGTTGTAGGGAAATTGGATAAATAAAAGATTACAGGACGACGATACATCCAGACGAGCAGGAGCGATTAGCTATGAAGGGGGGAAGAAACCTATATATTTATGAATTGCTTCGCCCCCTTCATGATACGTATTGACGTAATATCAACGTCAATACTTTTCCTATTAAAATATAAAATTGGTACTCAAGAAATTGGAATCATGATGGTTCACAATTTCATTAATAAGTTGCTTATTGGTATCGTTCATTTTAGTTGCTACTAACGACCGGATGGAGAAAGAGCGTAAAGCATCCACAACAGAGAGCGTACCTTCGGCGCTATCTTTACGGCCTGTAAATGGAAATTTATCCGGACCACGCTGACACTGACTATTTACGTTCACCCTACTCACCAAATTAACAAACGGATCGATCAATGAGGCAATTTCTTGTGCATTATTACTGAAAATACTGACTTGCATACCGTGTGGAGAATCAATTTGGTATTGAATAGGTTCCTCGATAGAATCAAAAGGAATAACTGGAATAATCGGTCCAAATTGCTCTTCACGGTAAAGTTTCATCTGCTCATTAACTGGATATACAATAGCCGGATAAACAAAAGAAGCCTGCGTGGTCCCGCCATTTTCGTTAACAACCTTTGCTCCATATTTGGCTGCATCATCAATGCATGCTTGTAAATATTCAGGTTTACCGGGTTCTGGGAGTGGGGTTAAACTAACACCTGGTACCCACGGCATACCAAATTTCAGCTGTGCAACGGCTTCACTTAATTGTTTTAAGAACGCATCGGCAATAGAACGGTGCACGAATACAATTTTGATTGCTGTACATCGTTGCCCATTAAAAGAGAGTGCTCCCAACACGGTCTCGCTAACCGCTAATTTGATATCGGCATGCTTTGTTACAATAGCCGCATTTTTAGCATCCAAGCTTAAAACAGCCCGTAGACGGTTGATTTTTGGATGCCGTTTTTTTAAATCGTTTGCTACCTTACTTGAACCAATAAAGGCCAACACATTGATTTTACCCGTTTGCATGAGTCCTGGAGTAATCACCGCACCCCGACCATAAATGGTATTCACAACTCCTTTGGGAAAGGACTCCTGAAATGCTTTTAATAATGGATAATGTAATAACGTACCATGTTTCGGTGGTTTAAAAAGTAAGGTGTTCCCCATGATGATGGCAGGAATCAGTGTAGTAAATGTTTCATTTAATGGATAGTTAAACGGCCCCATACATAAAACAACGCCGATTGGAGAGCGTCTAATCTGGGCAACAACACCTTCTTCTATTTCGAATCTGGATGATTGACGGTCAATGTCCTTTAAGGCATCAATGGTGGCGTTAATATAATCTACGGTTCTATCGAATTCTTTAGCAGCATCGGTATGCGATTTTCCAATCTCCCACATAATCAACTTCACTACTAATGAGCGCTGCTCGTTCATTTTAAAAACAAACTTTTGCAGGCATTTAATACGATTATCTACGCTCATAGTAGGCCATTCACCCCGCCCATTATCGTAAGCGAGCACTGCTGCATCTAATGCTTCCATAGCCTCTTTTTCTGTACAAATAGGATATGTCCCAATAAATTTGCGCTGCAAATTCCCCTGTTCATCTGGGATGCATACGGGTGAATATACTTCGCTTACTGGACTATTCCATGGGAGCATTTCACCATTACATAAGTACTCCCTTTGATGGATCTCATCGGGAAGGCTAAATTCAACCGGGATTTCAGATTCCGGTACAAACGAAGCTTTTAACTGATTACTAAATTCCATTTTTATCGTTCGAATATTGATTAATGAAGTAAACCTGATACGTTTACGTTTGAATGCCGTGAAAATAACCAATTAATTGATATTTTCATATTAATATTTGTCTAAACGCATTAGGACACTAATAAATCTACGAAATCGTTTGCGAAATACGCAACAAAAAAGGGCTTTAGATGAAAACTACTAAAGCCCTTTAGCGAATAGTTGATATGGAGGTGTTTAAACGAATTCGGTAATGAACTCTTCCTTGGGCTTCCTTACTTTTTTTAAATTTACCAGCCAATCGCCCGTTTCATCTCGATATCCCAACGGTAATAAAGTAACACTCTTTAAACCCTTTTTATCCAGCTCGAGTAAGCGGTCCAATGCCGCATTATCAAATCCTTCCATAGGTGTAGCATCTACCTTCAATTCAGCAGCAGCGGCAATGGCCATTCCAAAGCCAATATAAGCCTGCCTAGCGGCATGTTCAAAGTTTTCTGCTGATGAACGATTCGTATACAAGGCTATCAACTTGTTTTTATAGTCATCCATGGTAGCGCTTACTAAACCACGACTGTGTGCAGTATGTTGGAATACCTGCTCAATACGCGCTGTTGTATAGTTATCCCAAGCGGCAAATACCAGTAAATGTGAACCATCTACTATTTGGCTTTGCTGAAAAGCAACTTCTTTTATTTTATGTTTCAAATCAGGGTTACTGATAACGAATACTTCGAATGGTTGTAAGCCTGAAGAAGTAGGAGCTAAATGCGCCGCTTGCAATATTTTCTCTATTTTTTCTTGTGGAACAGACTGGCCATTCATTTTTTTTGTGGCATAACGCCAATTCAATGCATCTAATAATTCCATGAGTATATTTCCTTTTTAAAGTATGTTTGCAAAATTCTAAAATATACTTTACTTTTGAAAGTATATTCCATTTAGGAAGTAGTTTCCTTTGAGAAAGTATATAGAAAAGAATGAAACCAGATCAACGATCTATTAATAACAGTAGCTGCAAGGAAAAATTGCGGGCGGTGCACGACACATTGGATGTCTTGGGAGGGAAATGGAAGATTGAGATCATTACGTCGCTTAGCTTTGGAAAGAGACGATTCATGGAATTGCAGCGAGAAGTAGAAGGCATTGGAGCAAAAATGCTCTCCAAAGAATTAAGTGAATTGGAGATAAACGGATTAATTTCCAGAAAGGTTTGCAATACCAAACCCATTACGGTAGAGTATGAACTTTCGGAATATGGCAAGACATTACAACCGATTACTCAGGAAATGATGGATTGGGGATTACAACATCGCGAACGGATAAGGCAGCAATGCCATCAACATACATCAGTTCGAGAGCAGGAGTAATTGCTCAAATCATTTCAAAGGGTCTATTCACTATCGTTTTCTTTATTATTCTTATTGATCTTGTCTTTTAATTTCCATCGCTTAACCAATACTTTGGTGGAATATTTCTTGAGGTGATATTTCTCCGGTTCGCCAATCAAGAAGCCAAAAGCTTTCATGGAGGGAATGGCATCAAACAAAACCTTAATTACGGCCGTTAAAGGCAGGGCCAGAATGAGACCTGCTAGACCAAATAACATACCCCCGAGGAGAATGGCGATAACGGCCATCAGTGGGTTAATACTCACTTTGCTGCCTACAATATTAGGTGTAATTAAGTTACCTTCTAAAAACTGCACCACCTGAAACCAGGCGATCACACCTACGGCATACCAATAACTATCTTTGGTTGCCAAAGCAAATAACGCCGGTAAAAGAGAACCAATGCCAATACCGATATAGGGGAGTAACATGAGTAGCGACGCCAAGGTGCCAAAAAACCAAGCATAAGGAATACCCATAAATAACAAGCCAATGGTGTTCAATATCGCTACAATGGCCATTACGGTTATTAGGCCAAGTAAATAACTTTGCACGACACTATATATCCGGTTGAGTGTTTCGTTCACCTTGTCTTGTGGTGTGCTTTTGAAAGCATGAAAGAAGAATTCACGAAAGAAATCCCGATAGTAAAGCAAGAAAAAGGAAAATAACGGAACAATGATTACGCCGGCTAAAATGCCACCTACCGAGCCAAAAGCAGTAGTGAGATAACTGCCTGCATTAGACAATGCTCTATTTGATAACTCTTTGATTTTGGCAGTCAGTTCGCCCGGCTCAACACCAAATTTAATCGTTATCCAATGTTGGATGGCATTAAAAATAGTAAGGAATTTATCTTGTAGATCGGTTCCATTATGTCCAATAACAAGTACTTGATGAATGATAAACCAAATTAAACCCGTAATGACCAATATTGCCAATATAACAGACAAAAATGATGATAAAGCCCGATGAAGATTAATTCTTTCTAAAACATGTGCTACCGGATACAAGCTTATTGCAATTAAAATGGAGAACATCAACGGAACGAGCACACTCTGTAGAAAATATAATATCGCTATAATCAGTATTAAAGAGAGCAAGCTGGAAGCCAACTCATAAGCATATGGTTTTTTATTTGGAGAATCGGTCATATGTATCTTCTTAACAGTAGATTGAAATCCACTTGGTAACAAAGAAATCAAATTATTGTTTCAAATTAAAATGCTTATTATGATTTCCATTAGAATCTTCTAAATTCGCACATTGAACAAATACTTATGGTTGGTTGGTATAAAATACTCATACAACAATTTATAGATACACCTATTTTACATTGGATAGGCGTAGGTTTTGGTGTTTTAGAAGTGTTATTGGCTAAGTCAAATAAGGTATGGCTTTATCCTTGTGGTATCATCAGCATACTGATTACCTTATTTGTTCTTTATGAGGCCGGATTATATGCCGAAATCTTGTTGAATTTATATTACCTTATCATGAGTATTTATGGCTGGTATTTTTGGGTAAGTAAACCAAATCACCAAGAAGTTCAGATTAGCTGGTGCTCCAATAAAGACTGGATGGTGTGCGGTGTACTGCTATTACTTGGTTTCCCTTTATTATCTTTTGCTTTAATGGCATATACGAATTCTACCGTCCCCATATGGGACGGATGGGTCAGCATAACGGCCTGGGTAGGCATGTGGTTATTAGCTAAGCGCAAAATTGAAAATTGGATTTGGTTAAATGTAAGCAATGCTTTTGCCATTCCATTGTTGTTTCATAAGGGGCTTTTTCTATATGCATTGCTTACTATATTTCTTTTTATTATTGCCATTTTTGGTTATTTTTCATGGAGAAAGCAGCTGAAATAACAGCTGTAACTTTAATAAGCATTTTATCAGAATAAAATGGAGCTAGTGAACCAAATCCAATCTCTTACACCTCTTCTACGAGCTCAGGCAACAGTATCGGAAGCATCTGACAAGTTATCTAAGGATTTACTCGAACTTGTTTATGATCATAAATGGTTTAAATTATTTGTACCGAAAATATATGGAGGATTAGCACTTTCTTTATTAGATGGATTACTTGTGGAAGAAGCATTATCTCGGGTAAACGGCAGCTTGGGTTGGACAGTGACGCTGTGTAGCGGCGCCAATCTATTCGTTGGTTTTCTGGATCAAACATTAGCCGCTTGGCTATTTCATGATAAGACAGTGTGCCTAAGTGGTAGTGGCAAAGCTTCGGGTATTGCTGAGATAACCTCCAATGGATATTTGGTTTCAGGCGCTTGGTCATACGCTACAGGCGCCCCATATGCGACGGCTTTTACTGCAAATTGTCAATTAATGAAGACTGGTACACGATTAGTTGGTGAACATGGTGAGCCATTAATACGCTCATTCTTGTTTTTACCCGATGAAGTTCGATTAATAGCGGATTGGCACACCATCGGTCTAGAGGCAACAGCCAGTTATTCATTCCAAATAGAAAATCTGTTGGTAAGCGAGGATCGCTGCTTTGAAATCAGTCCAGCTGGAGCTATACGGAAAGAGCCTATTTATGCCTTCCCATTTCAGCAGTTAGCTGAGACAACATTAGCTGCCAATACATTAGGTATGGGGCAACACTTCCTTTCTTGTTGTGAGGCTATTTTCAATACTCGATATCCCCATGGTAATGAACATATGAATGGAACGAATCCACATAGCATATTAAACACAGTATGGAAGCAGCTCAAGCAACGAAGAGAAACATTTTATCTTTTGGTGACAGCAGCTTGGGAACAAATGGAAACGAATGATCGGATAGAAGATCGAATATTAAAAGAGTTGACAAAACATAGTTTGGACTTGGTTCGTTTTGTGCGACAGCGAGTAGCGTTACTTTATCCCTATTGCGGTATGAAGGCGGCAGATCCAAAAAGTGAAATCAATCGAGTTTGGCGAGATATTTTTACTGCCAGTCAGCACAGCTTGTTAGTCTAAGTAAAAAGAACCTTTATTTGCAGCAACAGCTGCATGCGTTTACTTTTCTCTTAAAAGAAAAGTAACAAAAGTTCAAGGCTGTGTAGGCTACGTTGCACCTGATTGCAAAGCATCTATGGCGCGTATGGCAGCCGCTCCGCTTCCTCCATACGCTTGG